>Ga0265297_10000039_pt1 | contig 567161 bp, 581 predicted proteins | sample Munlanlwell13791_FD_192502 | JGI IMG/M metagenome (GOLD analysis project Ga0265297, IMG submission 192502) | Leachate microbial communities from a municipal landfill in Southern Ontario, Canada - Leachate well 137-91 | ecosystem: Engineered > Solid waste > Landfill > Unclassified | place...
GGGACGGACATGGGCGCTTGCGTCCGTGGTACCGCCACCTGCAGCGGCGGTCGCTGGGGCGTCTGCGCCGGCGAGATCACGGGTTCGCCCGAGACCTGCGACGGCCTGGACAACGACTGCGACGGCTCGGTTGACGAGCTCCTGCTGAATGCCTGTGGTACCTGCGGACCCGTCCCGCCCGAAGTCTGCGGCGACGGGTTGGACAACAACTGCGACGGGTTCATCGACAACGGCTGTGCCGCTCCGGTCTGTCTCACCCCGGGCAGTCCGGAGATCTGCGACAACGGTCTGGATGACGACTGCGACGGGGCGATCGACGACGGCTGCTCCGGGCCGGCCAGGTACCAGCACTGCACTGCTGGGCTCTGCCTGCCGCGTCCCCAAGGGTGGCCTTCGAAGGTTGTTCGGGTTGGGCGATTTCCACTGGTCCGGGTGATGGTCTCAACGGCCGTCTTGTCTGCACCCGGTCATGGAGTCTGATCGCGGAGACGACGGGCGCAAGCTCGTTCTGCTTCGCGGTGTCGCTCGACCCGGGCCAGATCATCGAGTACAATTCGGTGAGCGATCTGGTTCCCGATTTCTGGGGTTGCGTCGGGCCGTATCCGCCAGGAACGCTGAACGGAGCGCACACCGCCACTCAAGGCGGTGTCCCGACGGCGTTCACTCTGGTGGACAATCGGCTTTCCGGCTGCAACTTCCGATACCAGCGGCCGTAGCCAACTCCTGGAGGGACAATTCGTAAGTCCGTTTTCCCAAAACGGACGAAGGAGGATAGTGTAGGAGTTCCTGGTTCTTCCCTCCACCAGGAACTCTTGCACCCCAGCAGACGGGGTGTAGAAGTGGTCAAATGGGCCGACGCAAGTTGGCTCTAATGATCCGCCGCCCCTCTAACTGGGGCTGCGGGCGGGCGTTTTACGTGATCGAGTAATCGAACATGTAAAACGTCCCGCCCGCTTTTTTTATTTTTGTAAGATGTTATAATGATATAAATATATGAATAGAATAAATTTACCCATAGATTGTGTTTTGGCCGTGACCTACCGGTGCAATTCGCGCTGTACGATGTGTGATATCTGGAAACTAAAAGACACGCCGGAGCTGGAACTGGAGCAGTATAAAAAATTACCGTCAACATTGCGTGATATTAATGTAAGCGGCGGCGAACCGTTTTTGCGTCAGGATATCGTGGATCTGGTCAGAATTTTGCACGAGACTTGCCCAAAGGCGAGAGTTGTTATTTCTACGAATGGTTATCTTACAGATTTGATAAAAGAAAAAATGCGGGAAATTTTAAAATATGCGCCTAACGCTGGCATAGGAGTTTCTATTGATGGAATAGGGGAAATACATGACAAAATTCGCGGTATTCCCGGCGGATTTAATTTGGCGACCCGAACCGTGAAAGTTCTCCGCGAAGAATTGGGCATGAAAAATTTACGCTTGGCCTTTACCGTTTCTAAACAGAACGTAGATCATCTGAGTAAGGTTTATGATTTATCGCGCGAACTCGGGGTGCAATTTACCATGGCTTTGGCCCAAAGTTCAGAATTTTTCTTTGGCGGTAAACAAGTAGAAGAATCGCCGGATATAAATGTCTTAAAAAAACAATTCAGTTATGTTATTCGGCAGGAATTGCAAAGTTGGCAACCCAAAAGATGGGCGCGGGCGTATTTTACAAAAAGCCTTTTGGATTTTGCGATTACTGGAAAACAAGCTCTCCTTTCACGGGCTGGTATAGACTTTTTCTTTCTTGATCCGTTTGGAAATGTTTATCCGTCGGTCGTGCATAACGCCGTAATGGGAAATTTGCATGATAAAAATTTTGAAGAAATTTGGAATTCGCCTGAGGCGGAAACAGCGCGGGCAAAAGTCCGCGAGGCGGAACAAGATGTTTGGATGATTTGTACGGCGAGAACGGCGATTAAAAAACATCCAGTAAGGGTTGGATGGTGGGTTTTAAAATCAAAAATTAAAAATTTATAACATTGATGTTATCTCGTCTTGGCCAAATTTTATTTCCCGGACATACGGCGGAAGAGCAAGCGCGTTTTTTAATCTGGGCGCTGGTTTTGATTTTGGGAATTACCGCGGTAGCGCTTTTGGCACCATGGCAATATGTTTTGGGAACCATCGCCATAGTTTTAATTTTACTTTTCTTTTTCAGATTTATTACTCTCGGGTTGTATTTAATGGTTTTACTTTATCCGTTCATTTATCTTCAACTATTTGTCGGACGCGATATTAATATCCCTTATGTTGATTTGCTCGCGATGATAGTTTTTTTCTCCTGGGCGGTTCGTTCGATTTTTTTCCCGCCTTATGGAGGTATTCATTTTATAAAAAATTTGGGAAGGGGGACTAAGTTTTCCTTTGAAAATTTTCCCGGTCTTGTTTTTTTTCTTTTATTTTTTGCGGCTTCCCTGCTTTCTTTAATCAACGCGGAAAACGTTTTGTATAGCTTGAAATATATTTTCCGGCCGCTGACTTTCTTCTATTTGATGTTTGTTGTATTACCATATAATGTAATCAATTCAAGAAAAGTTCTTTTAAATGTTTTAAGAATTTTTTATGGAGTAGGAATTTTTGTCGCCCTGATGGGTCTTTGGTCGATTTTATTTTCTGAAAATTCCGGGATTCTTCGGCGCGCTCTGCCTTTGCCGATTTTCGGTGTGCCGATTTTAGGGACAAACCATAATTTAATTGCCGAAGTTTTAATTAGTGTTATTCCAATCGGTTTTATTCTGATTTGGGAAGCTAAAGAAATTTGGCTTAAAAAAATTTTGATAGCGGGGGTTCTTTTAATGGCGGCGATTAACCTTCTGACTTTTTCGCGCACCGGATGGATTGCTTTGGCTTTTGAGCTTTTGGCTTTGGTTTTAATAAAATACAGAAAAAATATCAGAAGTTATTTTGAACTTGGTTTGGTGGTGATGTTGATTATTTCTCCGCTTTTGCTTTACGGATATATTTTTTTAACAAGCGAAATTGTTCGAAGTTCCAACATGAATCGTTTGGCTTTGACAAAAATCGCGCTGGAAACTTTTATTAAACATCCGATTGTCGGCGCGGGCGCGGGAACTTTTGTTGAACAGGTGGCGATGAATCGTTGGTTTGTTCTTGATTTTGGCAATCCTCTTGAAGCGCACGGCGTTGTTCAAAAACTTTTGGCGGAAACCGGGGCGCTTGGATTTTTGACATTTTTTGCTTTGCTCGGCTATATAATTTTTAGGTTAGTTCAAACGTATCGAAAAATACCAAGTAGTTCTCCGTATAAATATATTCTTTTGGCGTTAATTTTAACTTCGACTGGCAGTATTATTTTTCAACTTTTTAATACATCATATTTTGTCTCAAAAATGTGGTTACCGCTTGGCGTTGCATTAGCTGCTACGCGTTTGGCCGAAGAACAAAATTAATCTTACCAATTGTAATTATATTGATGAGGGCAAACAATATTTTATGCAAACACCAGCCGAAAAATATCTCGTAAAAAGGCTCGCTGAATTTCTTAAAAAAGACGAATTAAAGAGGGTAGTTGCTCCTAGGATTTTAAACATTGGCGCAGACAAAAGTCTTTCTATAGAAAACCAATTAACTGCCTCTGGCAGTAATTATATTTGTGATCGCATCGACATTAGTGATTGTGGAGTAGATTATTTTGCGGTGGATAAGTGTTGGAAATGTTCAGTTGAAGAAATGTCGCCAGTAAGTTCTGAATATTATTTTGCGGCATTCGCGAATTATGTTCTTGAACACGTTTTAGTTTTAGACAAAGCCGCCAGAGAGATTTACCGAGTGCTAAAGCCAGGAGGAGTTTTTATCACATCTACTTCAAATCCTACGGCCCCGGAATTTGTGTTAGCCAGGTGGACGCCCCTATGGTTTCATAAAAAGATAAGGAGTGGTGAGAGTTGGGAAACACATTATGCATATAAAAATATAGAGGAATTGATAAATATTTTTGAAGATGCGGGTCTTCGCATGATTGAGATAAGACGCTATCCATTTGTTGAAGGGTATTTGGCGAGGTTTTTTCTTTTAAACATATTAGGAAAATTTTATGATAAGATTATTTCTATTTTGAAAGTAAAAAGATTTATGGGGAACGCGTGTATCGTGTTTGAGAAAAATAAATAAGATATTGAGGATGGGAATATAAAAAACTATGTCTTCTTCCAAAAAAATAAAAGTCATTCATCTTATAACGAGTCTTAATTTCGGCGGCGCAGAAATTATGCTTTTGGATTTGGCGCGCAGGCTTCCTTCAGAAATTTTTGATGTTAAAGTTGCTACCACGGTTCGGGGTGGAGCGTTAGTTGATGATTTTAGAAATGCAGAAATTCCGGCGCATGTTTTTGATAAAAAAAGCAAACTTGGTCTTGGAGTAATTTGGAAACTTTGGAGGTTTTTGCGCCATGAAAAACCAGATATTGTCCACACACATCTTTTTGGCGGAGATACTTGGGGAAGGATTGCCGCAATTTTGGCTAGAGTGCCGGTGATTGTTTCTACGGAACACAACATGAATTTTGACGAAGGATGGATAAAAAGAAAAGTAAAGAAATTTTTAAGTCATTTCACAAAAAAAATTGTCGCTGTTTCCGAAGCGGTAAAAAATTATTCTGTAAGCCGTGACAAAATCAAAGCAAGAAAAATAACCGTTATCGCGAACGGAATTGATTTAGATAAATTTGCGTCAATTCCAGAAAAAGAGTTTGGCGATCCGCCGGTTATTGGAATTATTGGCCGGCTTGAAGAGCAGAAGGGTCACAAATATCTTTTTGAAGCATTGAATCTGATTAAAACAGTTCCCTGGATTTTGTGGGTGGTGGGGGATGGTTCGAAAAAAAATGAGCTTGAGAGATTGGCTAAAGATTTAAATTTACGCGAGAGAATAATTTTTTTGGGGGCAAGAAAAAATGTCACTGAAATTTTGTCGGGAATAGATATTTTCGTTATGCCGTCGCTTTGGGAAGGTTTGGGTTTGGCAGTGCTCGAAGCCGCGGCGGCAGGGAAACCGATTGTAGCCTCGCGCGCGGGGGGAATTCAGGAAATAATTGAAGATGATAAAACAGGAATTTTAGTTGAATCAAAAAATGTGAAAAGTTTGGCCGATGGGTTGGAGCGAGTTCTTTTGGGAAAAATAGATGCGCGGGAAATGGGCGCGCGGGCGAGGGAAATGGTGAAAGAAAAATTCAGCGCAGAGAGAATGGTGGAGGAATATGAAAAATTATATAAAGAATTGATAAATAAAAAGTAATTAGTAAATAGTAATTGGTAATTATTGTTTTGTATGCGTATTTTGCAAATTAATAAATTTTTTTATCGGCGGGGCGGAAGTGAAACATATTTTTTTGGATTGATTGATTTGCTACAAAAAAACGGTCATGAGATTGTTCATTTTAGCACTAAATCTCCGGCAAATATACCTTCGCCATACGACGATTTTTTTGTTAATGAAATAAATTTTGGAAAAAGAGAGGGTTTAGTTCGTGATTTAAAAAAAGTCGGCCACTCACTTTATTCCTTTGAAGCAAAAAGAAAATTAGAAAAATTAATTTTAAAAACAAAACCGGATATTGCTCATCTGCATAATATTTCCCATCACCTTTCGCCGTCGATTTTAGGCGTGATTAAAAAATATAAAATTCCGGTGGTGCAAACTTTGCATGATTATCAATTAATTTGCCCGAATTTTAAATTATTTACCAAGGGGACGGTTTGTGAAAGATGTAAAAAATATAAATACTGGAATGCCGTTTTGCATAAATGCATTCATGATTCTCGGCTTCAAAGCTGCATTGAGGCCAAGGAGATGTTTTTTCATAAGGCTTGCCAATTTTATGAAAAGGGAGTAAATTGCTTTGTTACACCGTCAAAATTTTTAGCGGAGAAATTGGCGGCATGGCAAGTCAAGTCAAATGTGGAAAACATACCGCTTTTTCTTGACGCGAACCAGTTTGAGCCAAAATACGAACCGGGCGATTATATTATTTATTTTGGAAGATTGGCAAGGGAAAAGGGGATTGATGTTCTTATCGAGGCCCTAGTCGGCACGGAAATAAAATTAAAAATTGTCGGTGACGGACCGGAAAAAGAAAAATTAAAAGTTGAAAGTGAAAAATTAAAAGTTAACGCGGAATTCATTGAGCATAAAAGTGGAAAAGAGCTGCACGACTTGATTCGCGGCGCGAAATTTGTTGCTTTGCCCTCAGTTTGGTATGAAAATTATCCAATGTCTCTGCTTGAGGCGGGTGCTTTGGGCAAAGCCGTAGTAGGCGCGCGTCTTGGCGGAATTCCTGAAATTATTTTTGACGGAGAAAACGGATTTTTGGTCGAGCCGGGAAATGCGGACGATCTGCGGGAAAAAATTCAGCGACTTTTTGGAGATAACGATTTATGTGAAAGAATGGGCAGGCGGGCAAGAGAAATGATTTTAGAAAAAAATTCGCCGGAAGATCATTATAGAAAAATAATGGAAATTTATAAACGACCAACGACAAACAACTAACGACATGGTTGTGGGTTGTAAGTCGTGAGTTGCGAGTCGCGTATGCCAAAACAAAAAATTAAAATTGATCATGATGCGCCGGGGGTAAAAGTGGGATTTTTTTGGTTTAAAAATAAATACTTTAAATATTTAACGCTAAGTTTGATAGTCGGGACAATTGCTCTCTCGGCTGTTTTTTATAATCAAGAAAGTCCGGATTTTTCTATCCAGGCGGTTAAGATGGAAGAAAAATATCCCCGCCTGGCCAACCTTTTTTTCAAGTGGGATGTGACGGATGGCGAAGCCAGGGAATTATCCAAATGGGATGTTCTCGTGATTGATATGGAAGCGCAAATTAACACGCCGGACAATTTAAGGAAAATTAAAGAATATAATCCGCAAATAAAAATTTTAGCTTATATTACTTCGCAGGAATTTACTTCAAGTGTTTCCCGGTTGAAATCCAGTAGCTTGCGGAGAAAATTATACAGCGGAATGTCTGACAATTGGTGGTTGAATTCTTCCGGCGGAGGTCGTCTTGTTTGGTGGCCGGGTACGTGGCTTTTAAATGTTACTGATGATTCGCCGACTGATGGGGGAGGGAAAAAATGGAATGATTATCTGCCGGAATTTGTGGCGCGGGAAATTTTAAGCCAGCCGTATTGGGACGGAGTTTTTTATGATAACGCTTGGGATAGCGTTTCCTGGATGCCTTCGGGAAGTGAAATTGATTTAAATCGGGACGGCCAGGCAGAATCTTCTGCTACATCAGATCAAAAATGGCGCGAAGGAATGAACAAAATTTATCGACGGACCAGAGAGCTTGCGCCCGGGAAGATAGTTATGGGTAATCAAGCTGGTGGCGCGAGCGGCAAGATTTATTTTTCAAATCTGAATGGTATTTCTATAGAGCATTTTCATAAATATAATTGGACAGATGTTTTAAATAATTATTTTTTCATCTTAAACAATGGCCAGACGCCGAAGACGACTATTCTAAATTGCAACACGGAAAATACCGGCCGGCAAGATGATTACGCCAGAATGCGTTTTTGTCTCGCAAGTACTCTTTTGGGTGACGGATATTTTAGTTTTGATTATGGCGATCAGGCTCATAACCAAACTTGGTGGTATGACGAGTATGGCGTTTTTTTGGGCAAGCCAATAAATTCCGCCTACAATATTGCAGATGGCAGTACGAAAATTTCCTCTGGCGTATGGCGCCGAGATTTTCAAAATGGTATCGTGCTTGTTAATTCCGGAAGCACATCTAAAACAATAAATTTGGGTGAGGAATTTGAAAAAATTCATGGTAGCCAAGACAAGACAGTAAATAGCGGGGCAATTGTAAAGAGTATTTATCTTTCGCCTAAAGACGGGATTATTCTTTTACGTCGAGCGGAAGTTGAAACGGTCTCTAATTTTCAAAACGGTTCTTTTGCTCGTGTTTTCGACGGTAACGGAAAACTTAAACGGACTGGCTTTTTTACTTATGATGGAAAATATAAACCGGCAAGCCAGGTGATGATAGTTGATTTAAATCAGGATGGCCCGAAAGAAACCGTGGTGGCGGATTCGTCAAAAGTAGAAATTTTTGACAGCAGCGGAAAAAAACTTTATTCATTTTTTCCGTATGACCAAAATTACGATAAAGGAATTAATTTTGCGGTCGGTGATTTAACCCATGATGGTAAAATGGAAATTGTTACAGGAACTTTGCGCGGCGGCGGCCCGCATGTCAGGATTTTTAATTGGCAGGGGCGCCTGATTCATCCGGGATTTTTTGCTTACGGTAAAAATTTCCGCGGCGGAGTTTCTGTTGCCGTGGGAGATACCGATGGTAATGGCTGGCCGGAAATTATTACCGGCGCCGGTTTTGGCGGCGGACCGCATGTCAGGATTTTTTCCGGCGGGGGAAAATTAATGCATCCGGGATTTTTTGCCTATGACCCAGCTTTCCGCGGCGGAGTGAATGTGGCTATGGCTGATCTCAATGACGATGGACGAGCGGAAATAATCACGGGTCCGGGGATCGGCGGCAGTCCGGAAGTTAAAATTTTTGATGCCAAAGACCTTTCTCTTAAGGCTAAGTTTTTTGCCTTTAGCGCGACGAGCCGTGGCGGGGTTGCCGTTTTTGCGGGAGATTTGGATAATGATGGAAAAGAAGAAATAGTTGCCCAAACTACAGATATATTTTCTTTTTAATATATAATTTAAATAATTATGAAAAATATAAAAAATAAAAAAGAAAAAATAACAGCGTCTTCGCCAGAAGAAATGGTCTGTGTGGAATCGTCCGATAAAGAAGAAGTGGTTTGCGCAAAAGGCGGAGAAGTCGTTAGTGTTGAAGCGAAGGAATCGGAAAAACCGCAAACAAAAAATGGCGGAGTTTGGATTGGCACAATAAATTTTTTCGCGGCTCCATATCAGGAGTTAAAAGAAAATTATGAAAAAAAATATGGCCAAGCTAAAAAATTATTTGTCATAGATTTGATTTTGCTGGGTATCATCGGACTTCTTTTTGGCTTTAATATTTATTTATTTTTAACCAAAACAACTGGCGGCTTGTCTTGGTTTAATTTTCCAGAAATTACAGCTCCCGGTGATGTTGTTTCCGAGCCGGTTGCCGGCTCGCTGCTTAAAACAGAAATGAAAATAAATGGTGAGGCACAAATAGTTTTAAATCCGGGAGAGGACCTGGAATATGTTGTTTCTTATTATAATGGCGGGAGTAAAGAACTTTATGACGTCGCTGTAAAAGTAGATTTAGCGGGCGCAGCGGTTGACCTTAGCCAATTTTCTTTGAGCCAAGGAACTTTGCGCGGCGGGGCAGTTGTTTGGACAAAAGACCAAATACCGGATTTTGTTAAATTATTGCCGGGCAAAAGCGGCGAATTAAAATTTAAAGTCAGTACGAGCCAAATTGTGGAACCAGCCAGAGTTTTGAATTTTGGCAGTCTTCTTAAAAGTGAGTTAGAAATTTCTTATAAATTAGAAAGTAGTTTTGGGGAAGCGCATAATTTCAAAAGCGCCATCCGGGAAGATAAATTTAATTCGGATTTAGTTTTGGGAGATTACGCGAGGTATTACACGCCCGAGGGCGATCAACTGGGTTTGGGCCCCTTACCGCCGAAAGTCGGGGAGCGAACAACATATTGGGTTTTTTGGAATATAAATAATAATTTGAATGATTTAATCAATGTTTCTGTTTCCGCGCTTTTACCGCCAAACGTTTCTTGGACAGGGAGGATGAGTGTGACTTTAGGCCAGCTAAATTACAATTCCGCCCGTCGCCAGATTAATTGGAAAGTTGGTGAAGTCGGGTGCTACACGGGGGAGGAATGGCCAAAGCTTGGCGTTGCCTTTGAGCTAGCTTTAGTGCCTACTGCGGAACAGCTTGGAAGCGAGCCGGCCCTTCTTGGCCAAGTTAAAGTTTTTGGAGAAGATAAGTTTACTGGCCAATTTTTAGAAAGAGAGGGGACGGTTCTGACGACAAATTTAATTTATGATAGTTTGGCGGAAGGAAAGGGGAGGGTGGCGAAGTAACTGGTAATTAGTAAATAGTAATTGGTAATTAAAATTTAAAGCCGGCCGAGAGGCCGGTTTTTTGTGTTGTAATTGTCCCCTTGACAAAACGTTTAAATTTTGCTATGATTTAGGGTCATAAAAATGACAGAAATAGGCCTTTATTATAAGCCTTTTATTATGCGTATTGCCATGGTTGGACAAAAAGGAATACCAGCTGTCTACGGGGGCATTGAACGCCACGTAGAGGAATTAAGCGCTCGTTTAGCCGAGGGCGGTTTTGATGTTACGGTTTTTTGCCGGCCGTGGTATGGAAATAAATCAGAAGTAAAAAATGAAAAGTTAAAAGTTTATAAAGGTATTAATCTGGCTTATTTGCCATCTTTAAAAACCAAACATTTTGACGCGATTTCTCATACTTTTTTGGCGACGATTTACGCGATGATTGGTAAGTTTGATATTATTCATTATCACGGTGTTGGACCAGCTTTACTCTCTTTTCTGCCTAGAATTTTTTGTCGCAAAACAAAAGTTATCACCACTTTCCATTGTATTGATCGCAAGCATCAAAAGTGGGGATTGTTTGCCAAGATTATGCTTCGGGCGGGGGAGTGGGCGGCTTGTCGTTTTGCTCACGAAACAATCACGGTTTCAAAAACCTTACAGCAATATTGCTCCGAGGCTTATGATAAGGATACGGCTTATGTTCCGAATGGCGTAAACGTGGTGGAGAGTTCTCCAAATCCGTCTTCGGAAATTTTGAAAAAATTTAATTTGGAAAAGAATAAATATTTATTGATGGTTTCCCGTTTGGTTCGCCACAAAGGCGCGCATTATTTAGTGCAAGCATTTCGCGATCTTAAAGAAAAAGACGCAACTTTCCGAGATTTGAAGTTGGTTTTTGCCGGGGATTCCGCCTTTACCGATGATTATGTAAAAGAATTAAAAAATTCAGCCAAAGATGATTTAAATATTGTGTTTGTCGGGTTTCAGTCCGGTCGGCCGCTTGAAGATTTATTTTTGAATTCTTTGGCAGTAGTCCATCCTTCAGAATCAGAAGGATTGCCCATTGCCGTGCTTGAAGCCATGAGTTATGGAAAAGTTGTTTTGGCCTCGGATATTCCGGAAAATATGGAATTGATTAAAGATTATGGTTTCAGTTTTCAAAATAAAAATATCGGCGATTTAACACAACAGCTTAAGGAAGTTTTGCCGCGCCATGATCTTTGGGAAAAAGGAGAAGAAGCAAAAAAATTCGTTGCCAAAAATTACAGCTGGGATTTTGTTGTCTCGGAAGTGAGAAAAGTTTATCAAAGTTTATATTAAAATAGAAAGAATATAAAAAAGACTGGGGGTAATTCCTCAGTCTTTTTATCCCCGAAATTATTCCGTAGCCTTTGGGTTTGGAGAATAAAGAGTATTTTTTATCCGCCATTTTTCTACGTATTGCCCAAGTCCTTTTGTTTCAGTTTTATATTTTACAAGCGGTCGCTGTTGGGACCATTTCACAAGGCTCGCGAAGTCGATTTTATATCTTCCGCGGACGACGACATAACGCAGAGATTGATCTTTTAGTGCCCGGCGGATGGTGAGGGGGTTAACCCCAAAAAGGCGAGCGGCCTCCGACACGGAAACACGGATTGGATTTTGATTGGCCATAAGTTGATAATAATGTGTAAATTATTTATTAAGGAGTGACACGCTTTAGCGTGTTATCGGTGTAACAGCCTAAAGGCTGTCAGTCCAGCCCATTTGATAAATTAATTTTATTTAATTATTTTATTGATTTAAAAATTTAAAATTAATAGATTAAAACCTTGCCAAAAGTTTATATTATTGTTAAGGTAATGTATAAATTAATGTCTACATTTATATTATAAAACATTGATTTTATTTGTAAAGATTTGGGGTGTGGATAAATAAGATAATATTAATCTAAACATTTTGTATATAATATCTTTAACATCAAAATGGTAAAACACGGAAGTCGAGACAGTGAAATTATTTGTAATTTTAGCGGTTTTTCTCTATAATGAGGCTGTAACAAAATTCTAAAAAATCGTCTCAATGAGTAGAAGCTTGAAAGAACAATATCTTTTCCTTAAATTGCGCGCCACCCGTGACCCAGAGGTCTTCGGCAAACTTTACGATATTTATGTTGATCAGATTTATCGGTTTATCTATTTTAAAGTCGGCCGAAAGGAAGAAGCAGAAGATTTAACGGGTGATGTTTTCTTGAAAACCTGGCAATACATAAATGAAATGGGTTCGGAAGTGATTGATAATCTGCGCGCCTTTCTTTATCAAACCGCGAGAAATACTGTAATAGATTTTTACCGTTCGCGAGATCAAAAAGAATTTGTCGCCTTGCCGCAAGAAAGCGATGAAGAAAAATCGGCCGCTGTGGAAATAGTTGATGAGAAGCAGGATTTGGTGGAAAAAATTGAACTGGCCTCAGACCTTGAAGAAGTTAAAAAAGCTTTACAAAAAATAAGAGAAGAATATCGCGAAATAATAATTCTCAGATTTATTGAAGAAATGAGCGTGAAAGAAACAGCGGAAATTTTAGGAAAATCGGAAGGGGCGGTTAGAGTTCTGCTCCACCGCGCCGTCGCCGCCTTAAAAGAAGAAGCCACGCGAAAAGTTTTAGCGAAAAATCAAAATTATGTCCACTGATTTGATAAAAAAACTCAAAGGGCTAAAGAGAATTGAAGCAAGGACCGAATGGAAAAAATCCAATCGGGAATTTTTGATGTCGCAGATTGAGAATAATTTAAGTGAGAATTCTATAAATGAAGGTTGGGCGTTGGAGTTATCAAAAATCGTTTTTCCTTGGAAAGTAATGAAATTAGTAGCCCGTCCGGCCATGGCTCTTGTAACAGTTGCCGCACTTGTTTTGGGTAGCGGTCTGTCTGTTTCCGCTTCGCAATTGGCGTTGCCTGGCGACGCGCTTTATGGTTTGAAGATTGCTTCCGAAAAAGTGCAGGTGGCTCTGACTTTTGATAAAAAAGAATCGGCAAAAATGCACGTTGAGCTGGCTGGAAAAAGAATAAATGAAATAAAGAAAATAAAAGAAAATACTGATTCGGTTGAGAAAAAAACTAAGAAAATTAATGTTGCCATGGATAAATTTAAAGAAGAAATTTCTACAGTGCAAAATAAATTAGATAATCTAAACAAAGAATCGTCTCCTGAGGCTACGGTTGAGGTGGCTAAAATTATTGACAACAAAACAGCTGAGTATCAGAAAGATTTGGTTACGGCTACGAATGAATTACCCACGTTGAATGGAGCGGCGAAAAACATAAATCAGAGTTTGGACTTAGCGGATAAAACAAGCGATGCAGCCTTGGCTTTAGTTGTGGAAAAACATGTTCAAGGAGTTGTGATTTTGACAGGAGAATCCGAGGGAGATGTTTTAAAAAGAGTCGGTGAAAAAATTGAAATCATAGAAGAAAAAGTAGAGGCAGTTTCGGGACAAGCAAGCGGCTTGACCTTACCAGTTGATCCGGCCGCGACCCTTGTGGCTCAACAGACGGTCGGCCAGGCAAAAGTTGTTTTAGGGGAAGCTCGCGAAGCTTTAAATAAAAAAGATTTGAGCATTGCCTTAACTAAAGCTATTGAAAGTAAAGAGTTGGCCAGGCAAGCGGAGCAGATAGCCACCGAAGCAGTTGCCGCTGTTCCCGCCCTGACAGAAGTTGCGGATTGTGGCGAAGCTTGTGGCGAGAATGTCACAGAACAAAATCCTGATTTGACGGATACCGCAGAGAATGTTACAAACACTAAAACCGAAGTGAATACAAATACCAACACAGTAAAAACATACATCCCGGTCAAAGTTGTCACGCCGCCTCCGCCGGCCGAGCCAGTTATTGATGAAAGCACTTTAAAAGTAGGGATTGACATAGTGCAGGAGCCGACAGCCACAGAGTAATTTTAATTTTTAATTCTTAAATTTATAAATCGATAAAAGCATAAAGGTCGACCCAAATGGGGCTTTTGTCATTAATAAAAATAAACACGAATTGAAAACCAAGAAATAAACGCGAGTTTATTCTTAGTTTGGTTCGTGGCAAAACAAGAAATTTACTTTATGAACGATTTGATTAAAAGCGGGAAGAAAGTCTTCACGTTTGCCGTTGTTCTTACCACAATCGTTTGGTCAATCGGAGTTGGCGCTTTGGCACTGCCATTAGCTGCTAATGCCGTGACATCTGGCGATTTGATTAAGGGCTCTGGCACCGCCGTTTATTATTACGGCGCGGACGCGAAGAGATATGTATTCCCATATCAGGCTGCTTATGCGTCATGGTATGGCTCCACCTTTGGTGCTGTCACCACTATGACCGACGCAGATTTAATTGCCATTCCTTTTGGCGGTAACGTGACTGTTCGTCCGGGCAAATTAGCCCAGATTGTCAGCATGGATTCTCCTTGGATGGTAATGGATCCTAAAGTTTACGCCGTAGAAAAAGACAACGTTCTTCGCTGGGTTAAATCCGCGGACGTCGCTGTCGCCATCTTCGGCGCGACCTGGGAATCACAGATTGTCGCTATTCCAGAAGCTCTCCTCACCAATTACACAATTGGCGCGGAAATCAATGCTGCTGGTGACTACAGTTTAGCCACTCAGCAAGCTGTTGCCTCAATCAATGAGTGCAAAGGTTTGACCGGCGTTTCCGGTGGTGGAGCCTTAACAGTCTCCTTAGCCTCCGACACTCCGGCTGCCGCTTCAGTGCCAAAGAGCGCGGCTGACGTTAACTTCACAAAGGTTAACTTCACTGCTGGCGCCGCTGATGTTGTCATTACCGGCCTTAAGGTCACACGATCCGGTCTTGGTATTGACGCGAATTTAAGCGCCGTGAAACTTTTTGTTGATGGCGTGCAACGCGGCACTTCTCAGAGTTTAGGTTCGCTTCATCAAGCAACCTTCTCTTTGACCTCAAACCCGATTACGATTTCTGCCGGCACCACAAAAGCGGTTATGTTGGCTGCTGATATTGCTGCCGCGACCGCGTTTGATCAGCATATCTTGGGCATTGCCAATGTTGCTGATATTACCACAACTTCATCAGTTTCCGGCACGTTCCCAATCAATGGTAACGTGATGTCTTTGGTCAACACTTCAATCGGTTCCGCCACAATTTCAGGCGGTCCATTGAATCCGGGCTCTTCGTCAGGCGATGTCGGAATTGATCCGGCCGCGGTTGGTTTTAGATTTTCACAGATTAAAATTGCCGCTGGCTCAGTCGAGCCGATCGTTGTTGATCAGATCAGCGCCATCAAAAATGGCACTGCTGCCAACACTGATGTCAAAAATATTGAACTCTTCAACGATACAGCTGGCGTTTCTTTAGGAACTGTGACTGGTTTGGATTCAAACGGCAAAGCCGTATTTTCAAACCTGAATCTAACAGTTGCCAAGGGCGCTTATGTTGAATTGTCAATTAAGGCCGATATGGCTGGCGGTTCTGGCAGAACAATCGGTTTTGACGTCCATGATGGCACATCATTCTCCGGCATGATAAAGGGTGGAACCTTTAACTTTGGTATTACCCCGACCTTTACCAACACGGTTGCTTTCTGCGACACTGGTGTTACAGATTACACCTGTCAAAGACAAACAATTAATCAGGGCTATTTAACAGTTTCAAAGAGCGCTTTAGCTCCGGCCACTAGCAAAGTTGCCGTGGGCGGATCAAACGTTCCTTTGATGGCCTTTGATTTTGTCGTGGCTGGCGAGCCGATCAATGTCACTTCAACAGTGGTTCGTTACACCACTGCCGATGGCACTGGTACAGGTGGAACTGGTATTAGAACGTATGTTACTAATTTCACATTAGTAACAGCTGACGGCACCATTTTGGCTGGTCCAAAAGATGGCGCTACCACCAACAACAGCGTTGGTACGGAAACATTGACCATTACTGATGGTTACACTTTGCCGGTTGGCACAACTGTGGTTTATGCTAAAGCGAATTTGGACACAAGAATGACCGCTGGAAACACGATTGTTGTTGATATGCAGACCAGCGCGATTACTGGCAAAGGCGCGAATTCTGGCAAAACCACTTACACCACTTCAACCGGCGGAACCGTTCCTCCGGCATCTATAATCACTGGCAACACGATGACTTTGCAAGGTCCGGTATTAGCCGTCACCACAGCCGCGACTCCGGTTGTCGGCAATATGGTGGTTAACGCGCAGGATCAGGTTCTTGCCTATTTTGATTTGGATGCTTCAGGTGGTGGTGAAAACATCAGAATTTCAGCTATTACCGTAACGGCTACTGACGCAGTAGCTGCCTCACGCCCGGTCGCTGACTTCAACAATTTTGAACTTTGGGGCGATCCGGATAACACTGACGCCACAGCAGTGAATGAACGCTTGGTGACTTCAAATTCAACCGCCACAATGGTTGACGGAGGCGCTACGACAGCGACACTGGCGTTTACGTTCCAAACCCCAATCGTTGTTTCTAAAACAGCAACTTCTCGCCTAACTTTAAAAGCAGATGTTGTTGGTAATACTACTTCTGTGACTGCATGGAATGTTGCCGCAGGCGGAGATGTTACTGCGATTGGCGCGACTACTGGTAATACAGCCTCAAAGAGCGTTTCGGGGAATGGACAACAGCAGTCAACCCAGGCAAGCGGCACTTTGAAGGTTGAAAAAGCGGCTGATATGCCGTCTGCTGTTCAGCTCGTTTCGTCCTCAACCGGCAATGAAGTGATGAAATACAAATTCACCACTCAATATGAGCCAGTTGACATCACGACGATCGGTCTCTTCTGCGGTAACAACGCTCAAGGCGGCACAAGCTGCACTTTGGGCAACATCGCGAAACTTTATGTTTATGCTGATGGTGTCTTGGTCGGCAATACCGGAGGCTACTCTTTAGATGCCAATGGTCTCGCTACCGTTGTCTTGGATAGCGGAACTTTGGTTATTCCAAAGGACAGCTATAAGACAATCACCATCAAGGCTGATTTGCCTGACAAGACTCAGGTGACGACCTCTGCTGGTGCTTTGATCCAAATTGGTATTGAAGCCGCGAAGACAAATGGCACGGTCAGAGATGAGGATAATACTTGGGGCGATGGAGCTGGCGACCAGGACTACTGGATTATTGCGACTGGCCAATCTTCAGGCGCGATAATTGACAAAGATACCATTAACAGTGCGGCGCATGCCACAACTGGCCAAGTCTTTGCTTCAAATGGCTTCAGTGCTCACAAAGGTATCTTAACTGTCAGCTTGAACGCTTCTTCACCTTCCGGCACTCAAACCGCTGGCTTGAATAAGGAAGTCTTAAGACTCAACCTTACTGCCACTGGTGATGATATCACTATCAGAGAATTGGAAATGGTGAACAGCGGCACAGCGACTATCTCCGGTACTGGCGACTTAACCGTGAAGAGCGATGATCTTGGCACAACTTATGCCACGGTCGTGACTGCCAACGCCAACACTTATGGCGGCAGCACTGCTCCTCTCGCGGCTCAGTTGTCAATTGGTCCGAATGGCTGCACCGTTGGTGCTGCTGACGGCACTGGTGATAAATGCGCTGCTGGTTGGGCTGCGGCCGACAATCTCCAGATTGCGGCTGGTACCACGAAAGTCATCAGAATCTTTGGTGACACGACTGGCGCCCTTTCAACCAAAACCTACCAGATGTCAGTCAGCAACTCTGCCGCGAATAAGACCACCATGTTTGGTGTGACTTATCGCGACAGCTCTGGCACTGATGTCGGCGATAGGACTGGTTCAGCGGACAGCACACATCCAGCAACCAAGAATCTGCCTTTGACTGGCGGAAGCTTGAGCTACTAATCTCTGAATTCGTTGATATAGAAAAAGCAGGGCGCTTCGGCGCCCTGCTTTGATTTTGTGGTAAAATAAATACAACGGGTTGACAGCCTCCACAATAAACACGGACTGACAGCCTTTAGGCTGTTACGATAACACGCTAAAGCGTGTCACTCCACAATAAACACGGACTGACAGCCTCCACAATAAACACGGACCGACAGCCTTTAGGCTGTTACAATAACACGCTAAAGCGTGTCACTCCAATTACTTCTATGTTCCCTCAAGATCGTAATGCCCATCGTCCGCCACATTTAAGTGGTAACACCCTAAAGGGTGTCACTCCGGGTGTCACTCCGGACAATAATATTTATTTTATTACCGTGAGAACCGTGGATCAAAAACCATATTTTGACGCTGATTTTAAAAAGAAATTATTTTGTCTTTGCCTAAAGGCAGGACTCCAAAAATTTGAGATTCATTTATACGCCTGGGTGTTGTTGAATAACCATTATCATCTGTTATTTAAGATTCTGTCAGGGGAAAATTTATCTAAATTTATTAATTTTATTAACGGCAAAAGCTCTTTTGAACTAAATAAATTGGAGAACGAACAAGGCCGTAAAATTTGGTACCAATATTTTGACCATTGTATTCGCGACGAAGCTGATTTTTGGAAACATTTTAATTACATTCACCAAAATCCGGTAAAGCATGGTTTGCGCACCGACTTGGCGGGCATTTTTGCTTATCCCTTTTCAAGCGCGAAAAATTGGAGTAAAATAAAAGGGGAAGAGTGGGTTGATTCGTGTTTTGAACTTTATCCGATTGTTGATTTTATTGCGGGGGAATAACGCCGCGGTCGGAATGACAGCCTTCAGGCTGTTACGATAACACGCTAAAGCGTGTCATTCCACAAAAACATAGATTGACGGTCAGACTGACAGCGCCTGCAACTTTTCGGAATGACAGCCTTCAGGCTGTTAAAACTAGATAACACGCTAAAGCGTGTCATTCCACAAAAACATAGATTGACGGTCAGACTGACAGCGCCTGCAACTTTTCGGAATGACAGCCTTCAGGCTGTTAAAACTAGATAACACGCTAAAGCGTGTCATTCCACAAAAACATAGATTGACGGTCAGACTGACAGCGCCTGCAACTTTTCGGAATGACAGCCTTCAGGCTGTTATGGTAACACCCTAAAGGCTGTCACTCCGGGTATTACTCCAAAATTTAATTTAAAAAACATTTTAATAATTAATTTAAAAACCTATGACCAAAAAAACAAAAATCATTATCCTTGTCGTAGTCCTCGTTTTAATTCTTGGCGGACTTCTTGCCTGGAAAACATGGAGTTGGCAAGGAAAGATGGGGGATCTGAGAAACTATGTTTCTTCCTTATTTTCCAGTGAAGAAGAAAATTTGCCTGAAGATATTAAAGCAGCTTATGAAACTCTAAAAAATGATCCGTCGGACACAAGCTCTTACATAAAAATCGCACTCTGGAAAAGGGACAATGGCGATTTGGAAGAGGCGGTTAGATTGTATGAAAAAGCCTTGGAAATTAAACCGGACGACACGCTTCTTTTGATGAATATCGCTGATCTTTACATAAGAAATGAACAATACCCTGAGGCGGCCGGGGCTTATGTAAAAGTTATGGAAAGCAATCCAAAGTGGCTTGCCGCTTATCGCGGTTTGGCTGATCTCTACCGCTATCAAATGCCGGAGAGAAAAATTGAAATTCCAAGTATTTTGAAAAAAGGTCTGGAAGCCAATTCAGAAAATGAACTTTACTTTGTTGGGCCGCTTGCTATTTACTACAAAGATTTTGGTCCGGAAGACGAGGCCATTCGCTGGTACGAGCGCTTGATTGAACTTGATCCGGAAAATACTACGGCGAAGAATGAACTTGAAGAATTGAAGAAATAAATAATAAAATTTTAATTTTTAATGTACCAATCTTATTCCCTGAGCGAAGCGTAGCGGAGTCGAAGGGCGGCCTTCGACAAGCTCAGGCCGTAGCATATGCCAGGATGGAAGTGGTACATTTATATTATTCGGTGTAAAGATAAAAGTTATTACACTGGTTTGACATGGCAGCCAAGTGATCGCTGGGCACAGCACCTGTCCGGTTTTGGGGCGGAATACACCAAACTTCATAAGCCGGAAAAAGTTGTCTTTTTGGAAGAATATGAAGATTTGGAAGAGGCGAGGAGGAGAGAAAAACAAATAAAGGGTTGGACAAGAAAAAAGAAAGAAAAATTGATTAAGGGTGAGTGGAGCAAATGGGAATAGCCCTTCGATAAGCTCAGGGCATAATATTTTATGTTATTTAAAAATTAAAAATTATAAAATTTAAAAATTATGAAGAAGTTTTTTTCAGTTTTAATTTTCTTTTTAATTATAGCGGGTTTTTCTGCGCAGGCATCCGAAACCATCACCGTCACAAACACCTCCGCTCCGACCGCGATTTTTTACCCCTCGGAGTTTGACAAGTTAGTGATGGATTTTACAATCGCGCGGGCGGATGGAGCAGCTGATGTTTTAAACGCTTTAACTTTAAAAAATGAAGGAACAGCCTGGGGTTGGGATATTTCTAAAGTTGTGGTTTGGGCGGATATTGGACCAACGGGATTTCAGGGAATGGATATAGACAAAAAAATAGGCGAAGCAGTGCGTTATGAAACCGGCGGATATTGGTATTTGCAGGCGCTTCAGGAAACTGTACCCGCGACCGGGCTTCGAATTTTCGTAAGTATCGAAACGGCATCAAGGAGCGTGATTTCATCCAACAAAACAATGCAAATGAAAGTGCCGGCGCTTGAAGATAGCGGAACAATCGGCAGGTTTGATTTGGGAGACACGGGTTTGTTTTTGGCTGGAACGACGGGAGTTTCCGAAGGGATTTTGAATCCACACGTTCAAACTATTTGGCCTTCAAACTATGACGCAAGCGCGCCGAAAACCGTGATTACTTCGCCTTCCGGCGGAGCAACGCTCACTGGCTCAAGTTACAAAATCATGGGCACTTCGCGCGATCAGGGCGGTTCAACTCCGGCCTCGGTGCAGATTTTAATTTCATCAGGAAGTTCGGCCGGCTCTTGGGTTGATGTCACAAATACCGGAACAAATTATTCAACCTGGGAATACAATTGGACAAATATTTCCGACGGAACTTATACGATTAAAACTCAGGGGTCGGATTGGATTGGCAATGTGGAGACTCTCGGAGAGGGGATCACAGTGACGGTTGACCAGACCGCCGCGACCGCGGTTTCTGCCGCGCTTTCCACGGTTTCCGTTTCGCCGAATGTTTTGACTGCTGATGGCGTAGCAAGAGCTTTTGCCACAGTAACCGTTAAAAATTCCGCTGGCAGTACGCTTTCCGGGAAAACCGTTACTTTAACTTCAAACCGTTCAACCGATAGCATCACGGCAACAAAAGATTTAACCGGATCTGATGGCGTGGCTACCTTTGAAATAAAATCAACTTCGGCAGGCGATGCGACACTAAAGGCCATGGTCGGAACTGTAGAAATTTCAGAGCAGCCGGTTATAACTTTTACTGCGGTAACTTTTGCCGCGGGAGATTTGATCAAAGGGTCTGGCAGCACCGCTGTTTACTATTACGCGGAGAATGGCAGAAGATATATTTTCCCGACCGCTGCGACTTATTCTTCCTGGTTTTCTAATTTTTCTTCAATTAAAACAATTTCCGACGCAGAACTCGCTTCAGTGCCGACAACCGGAAACGTGACAGTTCGTCCTGGAAAATTAGTCCAAATCGTGAGCATGGATACGCCGTGGAAAGTAATGGATCCCAAAGTTTATGCCGTAAGCCGCGAGGGAGTTTTACACTGGATTAAAACCGCCGAGGTGGCCGTCGCGATTTTTGGAGCGAACTGGGAGAGCCAAATCATTGCCGTGCCAGAAGTTTTTTCTACAAATTATAATTACGGCGCGGATATTTCCGCTACCGCCGATTATAATCTTTCCGCCGAGCAGGCGATAGCGACGATTGACGAGGATAAAAGAGCATGGGTGACGGAGTAATTGGTAACTGGTAAATAGTAATGGGTAATCATGGATATCGGGTCAAAATTTTTCCCCTCTTAAGATAAGAGGGGATTAAGGGGAGTTATGAAAATGCCTCGTTTGTGTAATAATGTTGTCATTAAAATAAGGCGGCGTATTCTGCGTAAAAACCAAACTGATGCAGAAAGAAAATTGTGGAGTATATTGCGAAACAAGCAAACGGACAACTTAAAATTTTTTCGTCAGTATAGTGTCAGCCATTACATTCTTGATTTTTACTGCCCTAAACATAAGTTGGCCATTGAACTCGACGGCGGGCAGCATGGAGAGGAGAAACAAAAGGCACATGATGACTAGCGTACTGGATATCTTCAACAATATAAGATTTATGTCCTGAGATTTTGGGATGATGAGGTGTTAACTAATCTAGATGGAGTGGCGATGAGTATAAAAGAAAAAATTGATGGCCGTTCATAACCCCTCCCAACCTCCCCTTATCTTAAGGGGAGGGGAAAATCTCGTTACTTATTACCCGTTACCCATTACATTCAAATACTGTGGATAACTTTCCTCTTGACCAACTCGTTTTTTCGTGATAAAATAAAAGAAGATTAAATTCTTATGAATCGTACCGTGCTTGTCGTTTCGCAAACAGGCGAATTAGTTTTAAGTTTCTCTAGGGGGAGAGACTGGTTTAATGCTTAATTTTAGGCATTTTTTTGTTGTTTTTTGTCATTGCGAGGAGTCCCGCCAGAGTGGGACGACGCGGCAATCTCTTAAAAAGACGTCTACTTACTAATAAATTTAATTAAATATAAATCTTATCCCGCGAGAATTTACTTTCTGCGGGGAAAATAAAGACGAATTTCAGAATTAATCGCGAATAAATTTTTATTCGCGGTTCCCAATTCTTAATTCGTAATTTAGAAAAATATGGCAGAAAAAATCAAAAAAGGCTTTTTTAAAGTATTACCATTGTCGGTGGTAGTATTTTTAGTCATCGGCGTGTCCGTCGGTGTCTGGTATAGTTTACCAGTTAACCCGGCTAAGGCAGCTGCCTTAGCGCCTTTGACTACCACATACCTAGACGCGGATGCCGACGGAACAGTTGATAATATCAGACTTACTTTCACTAATGTTACTGCCTGCACTTATGAAGCGGGTGATTGGGCAGTGGGCGCGGCTGGGACAATAAATGTTACGGCTGTAAATGGTTTTACTAACGCTGCTTCTTGTACGACCGATGAATATATCGACGTAGCTGTTACAACTACTCCGGATATTACCGGCGGGGCAGTTGATCCGAGACTTGACTATACAGACGCGGGTGTGGCAGGAAGTGTAGTCGCCGATGGCAATCAGGATGCGGCTAATTTTACGGCGACTGACGCGGCTGCGCCATATCTTGTTTCCGCAACTTACGCAGATTCCGACGCGGGTGGTAATATCGATGAAGTTACTTTTGTATTTTCCGAGTCGACAACTTGGACCGCCATGACTGCTGCGGATTGGGCATTTTCAGCGGTCGGTGATGTTAATTTGGCGGGAGATTTTCTCATTGGCGATTGTACTGCCTCTCCGGCTGTAACCTATACCTGTACTGATGCGGCCAATGCGCACATTACTTCCGACGCCAATAAAACCGGTAAACAAACCACGGGAGGAAGTGAGCCAACCTTTACTTATACTAATGCCCACAACGATATCAACGACACAGTCAACAATACCGCCACTTTTGGGCCGAGATCTTTAGTTGATGGCGCCGCTCCGTTAATTTTGACGCGCGTCACTAAAGACACTAATTCAACTTCGGGCGCTGCGGGAACAGCTGATGGTGATTTGGATGGCGTTCTTGCTACCTTTACCGAGGTCATGGATGCTTCCTCTGTCGCCGTCACGGATTTCGTTATTACTCTAAATGATGGTACGGCTAAAACCGAAGCATATGCAGACACAACCGATGACACTACTTTATTTTTTGGCTTGAGCAACCCAACTGCCAATGATACTTATGATCTTTTAAAGTTGCAGATCACTGGTGGTGATGGCATTTTGGATTATGCCGGCGTTAGTTTTGTTGCTGAAGGAGCTTCCTCGGCCGCAACCGATGGCGCTGCTCCAGTCATTGTGACCACTTCTCCGGCCGACAACGCAACCGACGTGGCTTTAGACGCAAACCTTGTTATCACCTTCTCTGAACCAATGACTACAGCCTCTGTCACCGGCGCGATTGCCAGAGTTCCGTCCTTTACTCTTGGTGCGGCAGGTTGGACGGCTGGCAATACAGTCTTGACTTACGCGGCACATGATGCGTGGGCCGGCATGCAGAACTACATTATTACCTTAGCTGGAACTATCGCTTCGGCTGCCGTGGGTGATCCTGATCTTGGAACTGGTCCGGTCGCCAATCCCTTTGACTTTACAACAGTCGCGGCTTCAAGCGGCGGCAGCAGCGGCGGCAGCAGTTTACCTGCTTCTGTAACCGTCACTGCTCCGAATGGCGGGGAAACTTTGGTCGGCGGTTCAGCATATAGCATCACTTGGTCTGCGGCGGGTGTCACTGATACTGTGAGCATCTACTACTCCCTTGATTCCGGAATTAATTTCCCATACACCATTGCCACGGGCGAAACAAATGATGGATCTTACATATGGACAGTGCCGAACATTGGGACAAGTACTGCTAAAATAAAAGTAGCTGCCGGTTCTTTAAATGATATTTCCGACGCGAATTTTACAATCACTTATTCTACAACAGAGGTTTCTGCCTCAAACTCTACGATTGTTGCTTCTCCAACCTCAGTTGTTGCCAATGGGACTTCTAAATCAACCGTTACAGTCACTGTCAAAGACACAAGCAACAATTTGCTTTCCGGCAAGACTGTGACCTTAGCCTCAAGTCGAGGCACTTCTGATACGGTCACTACTGTGACGGGTACGACTGGCGCAAATGGCGTTGCCACTTTTGAAGTGAAGTCCGGTACTGCCGGCACTTCAACTTACACGGCGACTGCCGCGGGTGTAATTCTTAGCCAAACCGTTTCAGTTGTCTTTTCAGCTCCTGGCGAAACTCCTCCAGTTGGCGAAACCCCAGTTTCTTTGAGCGTTGGCGATTTGATTAAGAGTAGTTTGAGTTCTTCTGTTTACTATTATGGCTCTGATGGTAAACGCCACGTCTTCCCAAATGAAAAGACTTACAAGAGTTGGTATGTTGATTTTACTGGCATTAAGATTATTCCCGCTTCTCAACTTCAGGGATTGGCTCTTGGTAACAATGTCACTATCCGCCCCGGCACTGTGCTTGTGAAAATCCAAACAGATCCTAAAGTTTACGCCGTTGAACCAGGCGGTCTTCTCCGCTGGGTGCCGACCGAAGCCCGCGCCACCACCTTGTACGGTTCTGCCTGGGCGACAAAGATTGTTGATGTCCCGGTGGTTTTCTGGGGCGACTATACCTTTGGAAGCGACATAACAACTGATGCTCATCCAACAGGAGCAATAATCCAATATTCTGGCTCAACAGACAAGTACTACATCCAGGGATCGGCAAGGCGATTAATCTCCACAGCTGGCTTTACTGCCAATCACTTCCAGCTCGGATACGTCCTTTCTGTTCCAACCACATTGTCTTATTCTCTGGGTTCGCCCTTGACTGCTGAGGAGACTGCGCTTACGAGGATTTTTTAGCATAAGGTTAGATAGTTAAAAACCAGGCTGGGTTTATTCCGGCCTGGTTTTGTGGTATAATAAAAAAACCATTCATTAGGGCGTGTGGATAAATTTATTTTTAAAAATAATTAATTTTTCAGTTTGGCCATTTTTAATTTTTACATTTGGCTAAATTAACTAAAAAAATATGGCAGAAAAAATCAAAAAAGGCTTTTTTAAAGTATTACCATTGTCGGTGGTAGTATTTTTAGTCATCGGCTTGGCAGTAGCGTTTACCATGCCAACCCCTCAAAACCCAGGTGTTCGGCCCGCGCTTGCCGGTGTAATTACCATGTCTAGCGCAGTGACAGCCGATACGAACGGAGATGGCACAGTTGATCAGATTACAATCACTTTTAGTGAAAACGCGGATATTACCGATGCTGGCGCTGGCGCTGATGGTTTAGACGTTATTACCCTCACGGATGGCTGTACAATACCAAACGTAGATTATACGGCACTCGCTGCGCCAACATTAGTCTTGAGCAATCTTACGGGATGCACTGCTGGTGACACAAGTATAACTCCTACGGTAACGTACACCACAGCGGGGGCTTCCACAATTGTGGACAGCGCGGGTTCCGTAGAAATGGTTAATGGTGTAAATGTGGTAGCCACTGATGGTGCCGCGCCGGTTATCAAAACAATTACTTACAAAGACGCTGACGGTGATGGACAAATTGATCGCATAACTCTTGATTATACAGAAACAGTTGTCGCCACTTCAATTCTTGCGGCCAATGATTTAATTTTTGGTGATGTAGGTAGTTTCTTAGGCGCGGATTTTGGAACCGACGCTACGGATCTTATTGTTGGCGCTGTTGCGTCTACTGATGTAATCCTGGGGACAGAAGCAAGTATTGTTGCCACACATGATGATTCGGGCACATTGGCGGTTTCCACGCAGAATGCATTTTCTTTGGTTGATAGTATTCCAAATACCAATGCACTGCTTGGTAACCAAACCCAGGCCACTTATGCCGATGGCGCTGGTCCGGTTTTGATTGGTGGACAATATACTGATGATGATAATGATGGGATGATCAATTTTCTTAATGCTTCTTGGTCGGAGACGGTAGTAGTGACAGGCAGCACGGCAGTTGATTGGACAATTACGGTCGGTTCAATCGGCGCGGTTTATGCCACTTCCAGTGATAATCCCGGAACTATTACATACCCCATAGGAGTTACTGCTGACGCGAATGAAACCGGCGGCGCGGTTGCTCCAACGGTTACTTATGACAATGATGATGCAAATAATAGTGTGGTAGACCTTTATTCTAACCCCGCCGGCACAACAGGCCCGGTTGATATTGGTGACGCAGCTTCGCCAATTCCGGTTTCAGCTGCTTATAAAGATTCTGATGCCGATGGCACAGTTGATCGCATTGACGTTACGATGTCTGCGGATGTCGGCTTAGTTTGTACTTGGGACGCGGGAGATTGGTTAATCCCAACGCCAGGCAGTATTACAGCAGCCTCTCCTTCAGCTTGCAGTGTTTCCGGAAATGATGTTCAAATTACAATTTCAGCTGACGCAAATGAAACCAGTGGCGCAGTAAATCCAACAATTAATTATATTAACGCCGCTCCCAAAAATAGTGTAGGAGATAGCTCAATGAATTCAGTACAACCTTTTGTCGGCCCAATTACTGCGACTGACGGCGCCGCTCCAGTTGTCCTTAGTACCTCGCCGACCAACGGCGCTACGGGAGTAGCCTTAGACGCGACATTCTCAATTACCTTTTCAGAGCCAATGACTACAGCCTCAGTTACAACAGCCTCTCTTGGAAGATCCCCAACATTTACACTTGGTAGCGCTGCCTGGACGGTGGGTAACACAGTTGTTACTTACGCCGTTCACGAAGCTTGGGCTGGTATGCAGACTTACACTATCACTTTGGCTGGAACAATCGATTCGGCTGCGGCAGGCGATCCTAATGTCGGCGCCAGCTCCAAGAATCCTTTTGTCTTCACCACCGTCGCGGCTTCAAGCGGCACAACAGGCGGGATTTCCGAAATGACATCTATTGCATTGACTTCTCCAAATGGCGGCGAATCCTGGGCCGGCAATTCAAGCCACAATATCACATGGTCTTCTGCGGGAACAACAATTGATAAAGTAAAATTATTCTATTCCCTTGATTCGGGCATTAATTTTTCCCATACCATTGATCTTGATGAAGCGAATGACGGCTCTTATGCTTGGACTGTTCCTAATGTGACAAGTGCCACCGCAAAAATCAAAATTGAGGGATATGATGAAAGCGGCATTTTTGTGACTTCAGATATTTCCGACGCAAATTTTGCCATTACCTATGTCACTCCCACCCCCGGGACACCGGAAACCCCAAGCACGCCAGAAACTCCAAGCGTCCCAGAAACTCCTTTAGGCGAATTGCAAGCGGGCGATCTTTTTAAGAGTCCTTTGAGCACAACTGTCTATTACTACGGTTCTGACAACAAGCGCCACATTTTCCCAAATGTAAAGACCTACAACAGCTGGTATTCTGATTTTGCCAATATTAAGAGTGTTTCCGCGGCGACTCTTCAGGCGATTGATCTTGGAAAAAATGTCACAGTTCGCCCTGGTACTGTGCTTGTGAAGATTGATACGAATCCCAAGGTTTACGCGGTTGAGCCAGGCGGTCTTCTCCGCTGGGTGCCGACTGAAGCTCGCGCCATTACTCTTTATGGTTCTGATTGGGCCACAAAGGTCATTGACGTTCCGGTCGTCTTTTGGGTTGACTACACCTTTGGAACAGACATCACAACTGATTCTCATCCAACCGGCGCGCTCGTAAAATATTCCAGCGCAGCTGACGTCTACTATATCCAGAATGCCGAGAAGAGAAAAATAACCTCGGTCGGTTTTACCGCGAATAATTTTCAGAACATCCACGTTCTCACAATTCCGACGACCGTTACCTACGTTGCAGGCACTGACGTCACTGCCGCGGAGGCCGCGCTTTGGAGGATTTACTAAATCAAACAGGATAGAATTAAAAACCAGGCTGGGTTTATTCCGGCCTGGTTTTGTGTATTTTAAACCCGAATTTTGGTATAATGGTTTTGGGAGGGATGAAAGTTTTCGGCTTTTGGGGCGTTTATATTTAAAATAGGCCGCAAAATGTGGCTATAATAATTAATTTTTAAAGAAAATTTTTATGAAAACTCTTAGGATTTTCTTAATGGTCGCAGTAGTTTTAGGCGCAAGCGGAGTTAATTTTTTGCCCGAGGCGGCAAACGCCTGGACGCCGACATTAAACTCCGCCGCTTTTATTGACTCCGATCATAACGGCACAGTTGACCGCGTGAAAGTGACTTTTGATTTGAATGTTACAAGCTGCAAGTTTGAGGCGGGGGATTGGATAATTAATCCTGGAGAAATTGGATTAACCGGACCGACTGGAAGATTGAATGGTTTTGGGATTGATGAAAATTGTAATGGGACAACTAATTATTTTTATCTCCTTGTTTCCGGCGATGCGAATGAAACCGGTTATTCGGGCGGAGGCATGATTCTTCCGGCGGATATTCAATATAGAAATCAGGGGATTTTAGACGATGTGACAGTTTCCGGCGTGCCCGCGCCAAACCAGGCGATAGTCTATGTTGATGATAACGCTTCGCCAGTTATTGTTTCCACGGTTCCTGCTGCCGGAGCGACGGGCGTAGCTATCACAACTTCGTATATCAGAGTAACTTTTTCTGAACCAATGGAAACTAGCGCGACATCTCTTTCGATTAGCGCTGGGTCGTGGGGACCTCCTTCCTGGGGCAGCGACAATACAGTTATGACCCGTTCAAGATTATTGTCTCCTCCTTACGATACAAATATAACAGTTTCAGCAACCGGCGAAGATAGAAATGGATATTTGCTTGCTTCTGGCAGTTCCCCGGCCGTCGGAAATCCTTGGAGTTTCAGAACAGCCGCAGATCCGGCTCTCGCGGTTTCGGCGAGCCAATCAACACTTTCCTCTTCGCCAGGAACAGTAGCGGCTGACGGCTCTTCTGTCTCGGTAATTATTGCGACTGTAAAAAATTCTTCGGGCAGCGCGCTCTCCGGAAAAACCGTGACACTTTCCTCTAGCCGTGGAGCAACAGACATAATAGCGGTTGTTAATGGAATAACTGACGCATCTGGTAAAGCCTATTTTCAAGCTCGTTCCAACACGGCGGGAGGCGCAACCTTTACTGCGGTTGCCGATGGCGTGATAATAAGCCAGACGGCAGACGTGACTTTTACGAGTGTCGCCACAAGTTCTGTTTCCGCCTCAAGATCAAGTGTTTTGGCCACGCCCGCTTCGGTCGTGGCTGATGGGAGTGCTTATTCAGTAATTTATGTGACAGTCCGCGATTCATCAGATGGTTTGCTTGCCGGAAAAACTGTGGCTCTTTCGTCTAACCGCGGATCAGCTGACACAATTTCTATCGTGGACGGAACAACAAATTCTTCGGGTCAAGCGACTTTCCGGATTAGGTCAAGCACGACAGGAACAGCAACTCTTACCGCCGTGGCAGACGGAGTAACGATTTCCCAAACTACAACAGTATCCTTTACTGGCACCCCAGCTTTAAACTATGGAGATTTGTTTAAGGAAGCCGGGAGCACGGCAGTTTACTATTACGCGGACAACGGCAAAAGATATGTTTTTCCGACCCAGGCGATTTATTTTTCTTGGTACACTGATTTTTCTACTATTAAAACCGTAAGTCACACTATCGTGACGTCTGTTCCTCTCGGCGGCAATGTTCTCGCAAAACCTGGCACATATCTTGTCCAGTTTGTCAGCATGGATACGCCCTTCAGAGTTCTTGATCCCAAAGTTTATGTTTTGACTGCGACCGGTCAGTTGCGCTGGATTACTTCCGCCTCTGTTGCAACTTCACTTTACGGTGCTGACTGGGAAAAGAAAATTATCGCCGTGCCAGAAGTATACAAAACAAACTATGGCAATGCCATAGCCGGAGCTGACGTTAATTCAACTTCAGATTACAGCAAGACGTCAGTAGAGTTAGTCGCGAGAACGATTAGTGATCTCTATTAAATAAACAATAGCTTTAAACTTACCCGTTTTTTCTTTACGAATTAGGCGGGTTTGTTTTTTAGAGAAAAGGTGGTATAATTTTTAAATATGGCTAAAAAAATAAATTTAGTGGTAATTTTTAGTTTATTTGCTCTTATTTTCGGTCAATTTTCGGCCGTAAGGGCGGATTTTAATGTGGGGGAGAATAAAATCAGCGGAGTATATGCGCCAAACGAAATTTTAGTTAAACTTAAAGACAGTCCGCGAGCGGAAAAAATAATTTTGGAATCAAATGAGAGCGCGGCGGAAGCAATTTTTAAATATGAAAATTTGCCAGAAGTTGAATTTGCCGAGCCAAATTATAAAGTAGAAATAGAGGCAATCGCTTCAAACGACCCATATATTTCCAAGCAGTGGTATTTAGATAAAGTTAAAGTGTGGGCAGGATGGGAAAAAACTTCGGGAAATAAAGATACTGTGATTGCAATTTTGGATTCGGGAGTGGATATTGATCACCCTGATCTTGCTGACAATATTTGGGTAAATTCTGGTGAAGTGTCGAATGATGGGATGGATAACGATGGAAATATTTATGTTGATGATGTTAATGGTTGGGATTTTGTCGCGGGAGACAATAACCCCAGGCCGGATTTTAAAGAATGGTGGTTTACTAAAGAGGGAATTGACCACGGAACTATTGTTGCCGGCGTTGCGGCTTCCGTGGGAAATAATTCCCGAGGAACTGCTGGTATAGCGTGGGAGGCAAAAATTATGCCGATCCGCGTTTTGGATTCTTCTGGATCAGGCGATGTTTTGACTGTGATTGAAGGGATAGATTACGCCGTGGAAAAAGGCGCGGATGTTATTAATTTAAGTTTTATTGGTTCAGGATTTAGCAAGAGTTTATTTTTAGCGCTGGAGCGGGCTTACAAGGCTGGTGTAGTGGTGGTTGCCGCAGTGGGGAATAACGGCGTGTCGGGAAAAAATTTAGATGAAGAACCGCTTTATCCAGTTTGTTATTATGGCGGTGATGGAGAAAATGTTGTAATCGGTGTAGCGGCGACAGACAAGGATGACAAGAAAGCTCAGTTTTCGAATTATGGGACAAAGTGCGTTGATGTTTCTGCGCCGGGAGTTGATATTTGGGGCACAGTCGCCTATAATCCGGGTTTGCCACAATTTACCGAATATTATAGCGGTGGATGGTCGGGATCGTCTGTTGCCGCGCCGATTGTTGCCGGCACTGCGGCGCTCATAAAATCTTTAAATCCAAATCTTGGTGTGCCGGAAATTAGAAATCTTTTGACAGTTAATGCCGACAACATTGACGGTGTAAATCCAGATTATATTGGAAAATTGGGGAAAGGAAGATTGAATATTGGGAGAACAATTGAAGCGGCTTATTTAACAATGGAGAGCTCCCCGTTTTCTTTGCACAAGGGTGATATTTTAGTCGCGCCGGTTTCTACCCTGAAACCAGAAGTAAAAACATTTAGAGAAGACTCTTCTTTTCTAAGAAGTTTTTTGGCTTACACTGATAAATTTTTAGGCGGAGTAAGTCTTGCGTCCGGAGATGTAAATGGTGATGGAACTGGTGAAATTGTGACAGGCGCCGGGCCGGGCGGCGGGCCTCATGTTAGAATTTTCCGTCAGGACGGAACGCCAATTGGCGGATTTATGGCTTATGCAACAACTTTCCGCGGTGGAGTGAATGTTGCCACGGGAGATCTTGATAAGGATGGTAAAAATGAAATTGTGACAGGCGCCGGGCCGGGCGGCGGGCCTCATGTTAGAATTTTCCGTCAGGACGGAACGCCAATTGGCGGATTTATGGCTTATGCAACAACTTTCCGCGGTGGAGTGAATGTTGCGGTCGGAGATGTTGATGGTGATGGCCGAGCGGACATAATTACCGCGCCAGGCAATGGCCTGGAGTCAATGATTAAAGTTTTTGATTCTAAGGGAAATTTAAACACGCAATTTTTGGCCTTTGAAAAGGAATATAAAAGCGGCGTGAGGCTTTCTGTCGGCGATATTGATGGTGACAAAGTTGCCGAGATAGCCGTAAGTAAGATGAGTGGCAGCGGCGAGGTGATAATTTATGGCCAGTATATGACTTTGAAATTAAAATTTTTGCCTTTTTCCGGCTTGACGAACGGAGTAACTTTGTCTTTAGGAGATTTAGATGGCGATAAAGTTTCGGAAATTATTGTTGGCGCCGGGCCGGGCGGCGGGCCGCATATTAAAATTTACAATAATAAAGGATTTTTACGTAAAGAATTTTTCGCTTTTGGCCAGGATTTTAAGGGCGGAGTAAATGTTGGCGTAGTCAGATAATTTGTGGTAAAAATATTAATAAAAATATGGATATGCAATCTTTAGAGAAAAAAAATGTTTTAGTCACGGGCGGCGCCGGATTTATTGGTTCGCATCTTTGTGAAAAATTAATTAAAACTAGCCGGGTAATTTGTTTGGATAATTTTTCCACCAGCAATGTTTCAAACATTGATTTTTTGCTTCAACACCCGGATTTTGTTTTTATAAAACAGGATGTTTGTGACCCGATTGATTTTGAAACTCTTCCAGAGCTTGATCGCTTTAAAATAAAATTTCAGGGTATTCAGGAAATTTATCATTTAGCTTGCCCGACTTCGGCAAAGAATTTTGATCAACTTAAAGCCGCCACGCTCGCAGCTAATTCCGTGGGGATGAAAAACATGTTAGATCTGGCGGTTAAATATAAAGCAAAAGTGGTGCATGCTTCGTCGTCTGTGGTTTACGGTCCGCGGCAAGAGGACAAGGAATTTTTTAAAGAAGAAATTCTTGGCTGCGTTAATCATCTTACGCCGCGAGGTTCCTACGACGAAGGAAAAAGATTTGCCGAAACAATGGTTGAAACTTATCGCCAGATTAATGGTTTGGATGCTAAAATCGCGAGAATTTTTAGAACATATGGTCCTCGCGAAAGATTGTTTGACGGAGAAATGGTGCCAGATTTTATCATTGATGCCCTGGACAATAAAGATTTAATTATTTATGGTGATGAAAATTTTTCCACTTCGCTTTGTTATGTTGATGACGTCGTCTCTGGCCTCATAAAACTTATGGCCGCGCCATCTGATATTGGTCCAGTAAATATCGGAAGTAATGAAGATTTAAAACTTTTGGACGTAGCGAATAAAATTATTTCTATAACTGGTTCGGAATCAAAAATAATTTTTGAAAAACCATTGTTATTTATGACGCCGCTCGGCCTGCCCGATACCGGCCGAGCCAAAGAAATGCTCGGATGGGTGCCTCTTGTTCGGCTTGAAGATGGTTTACAAAAAACAATCGATTACACACAAGCGTATAAACCGCTTCTTCGGCAGCAAGGTGTAGTTGATGAAAGATAAATTGTAATCGAGTAAATGGTAAATAGTAATTGGTAATTGATATTTTTATGAAAACAATTGCGGTAATTCCCGCCTATAATGAAGAAAGAACGATTGCCGACGTCGTGATGGAAGTGCAGAAATATGTCACAGAGGTTGTAGTGGTTGATGACGGATCGGCCGATCATACCATAGAACACGCTAGAAGAGCGGGCGCGGTTGTTTATTCTCATTTTTTAAATCGCGGTCAGGGCGCGGCTCTTGAAACCGGAAAAAAAATCGCACTTTTACGCCAAGCCGATGTTATTGTGACTTATGACGCGGACGGTCAATTTGTCGCCGAAGAAATAATTAACGTCGTAAGGCCGGTCGCCGAGGGGCGGGCTGATGTTGTTTTGGGAGCTCGTTTTGGGAAATCGGAAATTCCATCGGTTAAGAAGTTTTTCTTAAGGGGTGCCACGGTTTTTACCAGATTAACTTCCGGATTGAAATTATCGGACACGCATAATGGGTTTAGGGCTTTTTCCCGCGAAGCGGCAGAAAAAATTACGATCGAACAAAATCGCATGGCTCATGCCTCGGAAATTTTAGAAAAAATCGGCCGGCACAGTTTGCGCTACGAAGAAGTCCCGGTAACGGTTAAATATTTTTCACCAGAGATTCGTCGCGGTCAGCACCTGCCAGATTATTTAAAAATTTTATTTGATTTATTTTTAGGAAAAAATATAAAGTAATTTTTGTATGCTTATTCAATATCTTTTGAGTTTTTTAATTTTGCTCATTATCTATCGAGTGGTGATAAAATGGAAGCAGGGAATTTTAACGTCTCGAGATTTGCTTTTTTGGACAGGATTTTGGTTTGTGGTGGGAATAATTATTTTATTGCCCGATACGACCAGTTTCCTGGCAGAGCTTGTTGGCGTGGGCCGCGGAGCTGATTTGGTTGTTTATCTTTCCATCGTTTTGATTTTCTACATTATTTTCCAGATGACGATTAAAATTGAAAAAATTGAAAGAAATATTACAAAGGTTGTGCGGACCGTGGCGATGAAAGAGGAAACGGAAAATAATGGACGGCAAACAACTAGCGAAAAAACATAGATTGTAAGTTTATGCCAAAGGTTGCCGTAATTCTCATAAATTATAAAGACTACGCAAAAAAATATTTGCCGGAATGCATCGCGAGTCTCCGAAATCAAAGCTATCCCAAGGATAGCTTTAAGGTTTTTATAGTTGATAACGCGACAACGGCTGAGACGGAAAAATATTTATGTGAAATCGCGCCGGAGGCGGAGATTATTTTGGAAGAAAAAAATACGGGTTTTGCCTTGGGAAATAATTTAGCGATGGAAAGGGCGCTCGCGGCGGACTATGATTACATAGTTCTTTTCAATATGGATACAGTGGCCGATCCCGAGTGGCTCCGAGAATTAGTGGCCGCGACCGAAGCCAATAAAAATGTTGGCGCGGCGCAGTCGTTAATTCGGCTTCATCCGGAAAAAGAAAAAATTAATTCGCTTGGCAACGAGATGCATTTTCTTTGTTTTGGTTTTTGTCGGGGTTATGGAGAACAAGTATCTAATATAAAATATCCCATATCTAATGATTTTTTTTACGCGTCGGGCGCGGCCGTTCTTTATCCCGTGAAAGTTTTGCGTGAAATAGGAATTTTTGATCCGGAATTTTTTATGTATCACGAGGATACAGATCTCTCTTGGCGCGTTAGACAAGCTGGTTATAAAATAATCCTCGCAGAAAAATCAATAATGTATCATAAATATCAGTTTTCCCGGAGTATTTTGCAATTTTATTATATGGAACGGAATCGGCTGATTATGATATTTGAAAATTATAGGCTTGGCACTTTAATTTTGATTTTTTTGCCGTTCTTTTTTATGGAACTCGGAATGCTCGCTTATGCGGCGCTCCGCGGATTGTTTACGACGAAATTAAAAGTTTACGGATATTTTTTCCACTTCAAAAATTGGCAGAGAATGATTAAAAATAAAAGGGCAAAAGCAAAATCAAGAAAAGTTAAAGATAGAGAATTAGCGCGTTTGATTGTCGGTAAGTTAGAATTTCAGGAGATTGCCAACCCGATTTTAAAATATATTGTTAATCCAGTTTTTAATATTTATTGGCGCGCCGTCCGAAATTTAATTTTTTGGTAAATTATGAAGATAGCAATTATTTCTCCGGTTTTTCCGCCGTATCGTGGCGGGATTGGAACGGCGGCGTACACCGAAGCGCGAGAATTGGCGCGCCGTGGCCATGACGTTTCGGTTTTTGTGCCGCGTCGACCGGGAGGCCAGGGCCATGAATTAAAAGAAAAATTTAAACTCTTTTGCCCCGGGCCGTTTTTAAGATATGGCAACGCCGCTTTTTTGCCGCAGCTTCGATGGAAATTAAAAAACTTTGATGTGATTCATCTGCATTACCCATTTTTCGGCGGAGCAGAAGTGGTTTATAAGTTAAAAGTTAAAAGTGAAAAGTTAAAAGTTGGGACAAAATTAGTTATTACTTATCATCATGACGTCGTGGGTAGTGGCTGGCTCGGGAAAATATTTCGTTGGCATACAAAAAATTTAATGCCGAAAATTTTGGGGCGAGCGGATAAAATTATTGTTTCATCGCTTGATTACGCAAAAAATTCAAATGTCAAAGAAATTTTAGAAAAAAATCCGGAGAAATTTGTTGAAGTTCCTTTCGGTGTGGACACAGAAAAATTTGCGCCAGCTGAGGCAAAGCAAGATCTTTTTAAAAAATTTAATCTGTTTGCCACTCGGACGATTTTATTTGTCGGCGGGCTGGACCGAGCGCATTATTTTAAGGGATTAGAAGTTTTGATTAAGGCAAGGGCAGAAGTGGCGAACGCTAAAATTTTGGTAGTGGGCGACGGTGATCTTCGGCCGCATTATGAAAAAATGGTGGAAGAATTAAATTTGAAAGACCAAGTAATTTTTGCCGGTTCGGTCACGGCAAAAGATTTACCGGATTATTATAATCTGGCCGATGTTGTGGTTTTGCCCTCACTTGACCAGTCCGAAGCGTTTGGCATAGTTTTAATTGAAGCGGCGGCTTGCGGCAAGTCAATAATCGCTTCAAATCTTCCCGGCGTTCGGAGTGTAGTTCAATACGGCGTGAACGGGTTTACTTTCCCGCCGGGCAATGCCAAAGAGCTCGCGGAAAAAATAAATTATTTTTTAGATAATCCCGCCGCGGCCAAAGATTTTGGCAAACACGGCCGGGAAATAGTTTTGGAAAAATATGATTTAAAAAAAGTGGGGGAGAGGTTAGAATCTGTCATTGCGAGCGCCGTAGGCGCGTGGCAATCTTATTCCAATGATAACGACGGGATTGCTTCGTCGCTACGCTCCTCGCAATGACCAAAAGAATGAAAATTTGTCTTATTTCCAATTTGTATCCGCCAATTTCCCGCGGGGGAGCGGAAAAAGTGGCCGAACGCGTAGCGAAAGGTTTGCGCGGCGAGGGCCACGAAGTTTTTGTTATTTCCACAAAACCGTGGGGCGGATGGAAAAGTTTAAAACCGGTTGCGGCAGAAGAGAACGGAATAAAAGTTTATCGTTTTTATCCCGCGAATATTTTTTATTATCTTAATGATTTTAAGCACAACGCCTTGTGGCGCGCGAAATGGCATTTTTTGGACATGTTTAATTTTCAGAGCGCAAGAGCAGTAAAAAAGATTTTGCGCGCCGAAAAGCCTGATCTGGTTCTGACGCACAATTTGATGGGCATTGGCTTTTTAATTCCCCGCGCGATTCGTGGGCTCGGCATAAAACACATTCATACGCTTCATGATGTACAGCTGGCTGTGCCGAGCGGTTTGATAATTTTCGGTCAGGAAAAAAACTGGGAGCAGAGAACTTGGCTTAGAAAAATTTATGAATCCGTTTGCCGGCGGCTATTTAATTCGCCGGACGTTGTAGTCTCACCATCAAAATGGCTTCTGGATTTTTATTTAGAAAAAGGATTTTTTAGAAAATCAAAAAAAGTCGTGCTGCCAAATCCCGTGGAGCGAATTTATCCGGCTGGGATTCCCATGGACAATAGTATTTTAAAACTTCTTTATCTCGGGCAGATCGAAGAGCATAAAGGAATTTTATTTTTAGTAGAAATTTTAAAAAAGTTAGATATTGGGTTTAAACTCCATATTGCCGGCGACGGGTCAAAATTGGAAGAGCTGAAAAAAATGGTTGGCGACGATTTACGATTTGTCGTTCACGGAAAATTGGTTGGAGAAGAAGTGATTAAAATTTTTGATTTGGTTGATTTGACTGTTGTTCCCTCGCTTTGCTACGAAAATTCGCCGAGCGTGATTTACGAAAGTTTAGCTGCCGGCGTGCCGGTCATTGCCGCAAAAATTGGGGGAGTAGCGGAATTAGTGCATGACAAAGAAAATGGTTTTGCTTTTGAAGCGGGCAATGCTGAGGATTTAGAGCGCGTTCTAAAACACGCCGCCACCAGCCGTGAAAATTTACAAAAGATGCGTCCCGCTGCCGCAAAGTCGGTGGAGAATTTTGGGATTGAAAATTATATTGGGGGACTGTTAATGAAAATTTAAATGACCAGCGTGTGGGCGTTAGACATAAACAAATCGACATCTCATTAAGATGTCGATTTTGGAAAATAAGTTATGCTATTTTAAAATTTATTTTTTGATTTTAATATTTTAATAATTTTGGCAGTTTCGTAATAAGCCGTAGTCATAACGCGGGTCATAAATTTTACGGCGGGAATAAAATCGTTCGAATCGGACGCGTTTAGACAATCCAGATATTGACATCGATTATCTTTAATGATGAAATTTATTAAAATAGGAAATGACTTCTCAGATAAATCCTCGGATCTTAAAATTAGGCACATTAATAAACGAGCAGTTCGTCCATTGCCGTCAGTGAATGGATGTATGGCGACAAACTGATGGTGGATATACCACGCCATAAACACCTTACGAAGAATTTCATACTGTTTGTCCGTGAATGTATTTTTTTCTATTTTGTTTAAGAAAAGTAGCTTAAACTTATTTTTCCATAGGCGTTTGTTGTTAATAAAATCAATTAGATCTAGAATTTTGTATTCTATTTGCCATGCCTCACAGGGCGAGAAAGTTTTTTTATGAATTTCTATTTTATCCGTGGCTGTTCTGTATCTTCCTGCTTCTTTTGGCTTGTCGGCTAATACTTCTTTATGCAGCATAAGAAAAAAGCTCTTTGGTATAAAGAGTTTTTTTCTTTTTGCTTGTTTAAAGTAAGAAAGAGCCACGGCCGTCGCCTCGGTTAGATTTTCTGTTTCTATTTTTAGGTTGGCATTCTTTCTCATACCCGTTTTAACATTGCTGGTGTTCTATTTCCACAGAGCTGCGATTTTCCAATTCTAAAAGATGGTCTGAAATTTTTTCGCGGATTGATTTTTCTAAAATTTCAAGTTGCTTAAAGGATTTTTGATATTCCCTGTGGGCTTTTTGAAATTTGTTGAGATTTTCTTTATTTATTTTTGATGCCATAATTATATTGTATAGCGTAAACAATGTATTCGTATTTAAATATATTATACCATAAGTTTTAAATATTTACAATTAATATTAAAATTTAAATTTTTTTACAAAAAAGCCACCGGTTGAAAGGTGGTGGGTAGCCGTCGGGATTCCCGGCGGTTTTTTTGTTTTAATTTTATTTAAAACTGATATTTGAACATCCAAATTTTTCCGTTGCCGATTTCCAGAGTTTCGTCGGCAGTGGGGCGGGCGGCCTCCATGATTTTGTCCGAATCGGTCCAATATTTGTTTAAGACAAAATAAACAAGTTTTACGCCGGTTAAGTTTGCCGCTTCTTTCGCCGTGGCGCGTGTCGGCGCTTCGTAGACCATTTTTAAATAATATTGGTAAAGCGGATCGCCGGTTGGGATCGGATAATAAAAATACGGTCCGTAGTATTTGTCAAATCCAAATTCTTTGACGGCCGCGGCGGAAACGCTTTGATTGGCAAGAACTACATAATCTTCCGCGCCGGCATCGTCGGCAATTGCGCGAACAGCATTTAAATCAAAAAGTGAAACAGAATATCCGCGGTCAATTGGATAGTCTTCGCCGTCGTCCTTGGGGTAAGAATAATAAAGAGAAAAGGTTAAAAACGCGGCAAAAATTAAAATGAAAAATAATTTTAATCCTTTACTCTTGCCCCCCATTAATTTTTCAAAAAATTTAAAAAGGGCGAAAAGGAAGAGGGGAATCAGAAAATAAAAACTGATTTCTAAAATACGGCTAGGAAAAATTCCTTGCTCATATTTTATAAGAGAAGGAAAGTCGGCAAAAAGTTTTATTAAAATGTAGTTTACAATTAAACAAAAAAAAGCAGTGATATAAACTAAAACAGCAGGCAAGTGTTTTCGGAGGATAAAATATCCGGCAAAACCGACGAGTAGAAGAATAAAAGGGATATTTTGTCCATAAGTATAAGCTAGGTCGTAGAGCGGCCGGAAGTGATCAACTAAAAGCGGCGCGGACCAGCCGAGAGCAGAGAGAAAATTATTTGCCCCTTCAATGGTTTTTAAGGAAATTATTGCCGCTGGGCCTTTAAAAAATAGAATTGCCGCAAGAAAAACCAGTGGGATAGCTATGGCTCCGAGAAGCGTGCTCATAATAAAAACAACGTGGCGGATAAATTCAAAAATGCCTTGTTGTTTTTTGAAAAAAGTAAAAATGGTAAGAAGAAACAAAAATATGAGAGCGGGGAGGCCAGCGAGAGGATGGATTAGAAGTGTGGTAAAACCCAAAAACCAAAGGGCGGAAATCGGGAATTCGCGGCGCAAGGCAAGAATACCGAAGAAAACTATAACGAGAAGAAAAAAGTTGGCGAGGCCTTGCGGGGTTGTGGCGATAAAAGCCGTGAAGGGTAAAAGAAAAATAAGGAGCGCGGCCAAACTCGCGCCAGGAGTTTTATTTCGGTCGGTGTAAGAGCGGAGAGAAAAATAAATTGTGGCGGGGAGAAAAATAGAAATTAAAGTTGGGAGAAGAAGGCGGTCTACCCAAATAACCGATGTATGAAAAATTTTCGCCAAAAAAACGACAAGCGAGTATTGGCCAAGATAATAAAGAGGTTTTGGTAAAATAAAACCTTGCGCCAAGATAATTTTTTCCGTAGTTTGATGAATGAAAGGATCAAAACCATAACCGATGCGATAGACAAAAAGGGCGAGCGCCACGGTCAAAAAGGTATGAACGGAAATTAAAATTAAATTTAAACCTTCTTTTTGACTTTTTAAAACAAAATAAAGAAGAACGGCTGTGGCGAAAAAATAATTTATAAAAAATTCAAATGGCAGAATTTTCCAGGGAGTGCGGATTGCTTCAACTGTCCCGGCAGTCAAGAGATGGCGGACATTTAAAATTGTTAAAAAAATAAACGCCGCCAAAAGGAGCGTCGTGCGCAAAATGTGGGGATTAATCTGAACGGGATTAAAATGTTTTTCCGATTCAGGATGATTGCCGAAACGTAAGAATGGGAGAATTACGAATGGCGGAAAAAGCACAAGTCCGGCGAGGGCCAAAGTATTTAGTTTATAAAAAAAGTAAATTATAGCGCCGAAAAGGGAAAGGCCGGCGAGAAAAAATAAAAGTCCGTAGAGAAATTTAAAAAGATCGGGTCGTCCGCGGAAAAGGACAAAACCCAGTAAAAATCCGTAAAAAATGAGGTAGGCCGGGCCGAAAGTCAGGCCTAAAATAGCATTTTCCCAAAGGAAAAAATTGCCGAGCAGGCCGACTATTAAAATCAAAGAAATGATGATACAATAAGGTAATCTGAGGGTCATATTTATTTATGTATTCTATCATAAAATGGATAAAGGGAAATAGGGCGGAAACGGCGTTGATTTTTTTTGCCGTTATTTTTTTCTTTATTTATTCATGGTTTTATTTGGGAACAGCGGTCGAAACGGCAAAATTTAATTCGCCGGACGAGGCGGCTAATTATTTTTTTATAAAAAATTACGTTTCAGAGGGGTCGCTTAAAATTTTTGAGCCGTTGAACCTTACAACTGGAGGAATTATCCATCCGCGGAGCATTACGACAGTAGGCGGATATCTTGTGCCAGGGAGTTTTTTGGGGTTAATTTTGATTTATGGATGGCTGGCGAAGATTTTTACGCTGGGCGTAATTTGGTGGCTTACGCCGTTTTTTGCCCTTGCGGCAGTTTTGTTTTTTTATGGAATTATAAAAAATATTTTTGATCGGCGGATTGCTCTTTGGTCATCCTTTTTGCTTTTGGTCCATCCGGCTTTTTGGTATTATGCGAGCCGAGGTCTTTTTCCAAATATTTTATTTATTTCGCTTTTGCTTGCGGGATTTTATTTTTTAGTGGGACATAAGAAATCAAAAGCGTGGGTATTAAATTATCTAGATTATATTTTGGCTGGTTTATTTTTTGGGTTAGCGCTGACCGTGCGGTTGTCGGAAATAATTTGGGTTGGCGCCGCGCTTCTTTTACTATTTTTAATTTATAGAAAAAATGTAAAATGGTTCGAATTGATTATTTTTATTTTCTCCGCTGGCGTAGCTTTTGTTCCAGTATTTCTTTATAACAGGACGATTTACGGCGACCCGCTTACCACCGCCTATAATTTGGGTGGGGAGAGCGCCGCAGCGGGCGAGGTGGCGTGGCATGTTTCAGCAGGAAAATTTATTTTTCCCTTTGGCCTTGAAATAAAAAATGTTTTGAATAATTTTTCCACATATTTTGTTGGGATGTTTTGGTGGTTTGTAGTTCCTGCGACTTTTGGCACCGTAGTTTTTATAAAAAAATTGATTGCTGGTAAATTAGATAAGAAAATTATAACTTATTTATCCATCGGCGGATTTATTTCTTTGTTTTTATTTTTGTATTATGGCAGTTGGGTTTTTTATGACAATCCGGCCAAAGAAGCGTCAATCGGAACTTCTTACGTGCGTTATTGGCTGCCGATTTATATTTTGTCATTGCCGCTCGTCGCGTTTACTCTCATAAAATTAGTTGATTTTATTCGTCCCCTAAAAGAAAAGATTTTCGCCGGCGTTCTTTGTTTAATTTTTATTCTCTTCGGGATGAAACTTACTTTTTTTGATAAAAATGACGGTTTGGCTTATGTTTATAAAAACGTGCATGATTACGCCATGATTGCCAAAGAAGTTAATTTACTCGTTCCATCCGAGGCAGTGATTATTGTTGACCGCGGTGATAAAATATTTTTTCCCGAGCACAGGGTTGTCTCGCCGTTTCGTGAAGAAAGTACTTATGCGGCAATCCCAAAACTTGCGAAAACTTTACCGCTTTATTATTACGGCCTGCCGCTCACCGAAAAAGAAATGGATTATCTTTATGATGACGGGAGGATTAATGGGGAAGAGATAAAAATAATTGAAATAAAAAATTTTGGAGCGGAGACGCTTTATCAATTGGAATATTTAAAATAGAATATGCTTTCTTTTTGGCATAAATTTATCCGTACAATTTTAATTTTTATTCCCATGATCGCTTTGGGCTGGCTTTCCGTAAAAGCAATCGCGCCTAGCGGTAGGATGGAAGCAGTTTATGATATGCGGAGCGAAACGCCCTTTATTTCCAAACTTTATCCAAAAGATAGAGTTTCCGAAATAGAAGAAGATATTGACGGTGAAACTTATCGGACAATGCTTTCCGAGCCGGTTTATTTTGATTTGAGTCCGAATAGCAATTTTTCCGAGGTGGCCGTGACTATAAAATATAAAAATTCAGCCGATGTGCCAATAAAATTTGGTGGTCTCGCGAATAAAGATGCCTGGACATTTGATTTTCGCGAATTACCGCCGACCGAGGGAGCTTTGCAAACAAAAACAGAAATTTTTGAGTTGGGAAAACTTTCCCCGGAAGGAAAAAAGTTTAGATTTGGTTTTTCCGCGCCGGAACTTCAAGCGGGCGATATTATGATTTATAAAATTAGGGCACTTTTTATCCGCAAACCGATGACCGAAAAAGAAATAGCCAATAAAGTTCTGGAAGAAATAATCGAGCGGTTAAACAAAATTTTATGACAATAAAAGAATTTTTTTACAAAATTTTTAGAGATGCGTTTGTGGTTTCCTTTATTGCCCTTATTGTTTTTTGTATTTTGGATTGGATTGAACCTGGGTTTGTGAGTTTTTATATTAGTTTTAATTTACTCTTGATAATCCCGCTAGTTTCTGGTATTCTGACGGTAATATTGGATAAAAAAATCAAGACATAAAATTATGGACTGCATTTTTTGTAAAATCATCAGAGGAGAATTGCCCTCGGTAAAAGTTTATGAAAATCACAAAGTGGTGGCCTTTTTGGACATTAATCCGGTGAATCCCGGACATACACTTGTCGTACCCAAAGAGCATTTTGAAAATTTGCTTGACGGAGGAGAGGAAATTTTAAAAGAAATAATGATTACAATAAAAAAAGTGGCGTGGGGAATTACCAGGGCGTTTGATTTGAAGGGTTTTAATGTCGGACAAAACAACGGCGCGATCGCCGGTCAAGTCGTTCCGCATTTACATTGGCACATTATTCCACGCTTTGAAAACGACGGTTTGCATCCGTGGTCAAGGACAAAACAATATCAGGAAGGGGAGATGGCAGAAATCGGGGAAAAGATTAAAAAATTTATAGAATAAATAAAAATAAAATTATGAATTTATTAGTTTGTGGAGGCGCCGGATTTATTGGTTCAAATTTTGTCCGGCAAATGTTAAAAAAATATCCGGATTATAAAATCGTAAATTACGACAAGCTAACTTACGCGGGAAATCTGGATAATTTGCGCGACGTAGAAAATAATCCCAACTACACTTTTGTCCAAGGTGATATTTGCGATTTGGAAAAATTAAACCAAGTTATTGCCGAGCACAAAATTAGCCATGTGATTAATTTTGCCGCGGAAACTCACGTTGACCGTTCAATCCATGGTGGCTGCAAAGATTTTGTTATGACAAATACGCTCGGTGTGCAGATGATTTTAGACGCCGTGCGAGCCAATAATATAGAAAAATTTGTAAATGTTTCAACCGATGAAGTTTACGGCGCGTTGAGACTTGATGAAGATAGAAAATTTATTGAGTCCACTCCGATCTGGCCCAATATGCCTTATGCCGCGGCCAAGGCCGGCGGAGATTTAATGTGTAACGCATATTTTGTCACCCACAAAGTTCCGGTCGTGGTGACTCATTGTTCAAATAACTACGGACCATATCAATTTCCCGAAAAATTAATTCCATTCTTTATTTTCCGCTTGATTAATAATCAAAAAGTTCCGGTTTACGGCGATGGACTTTATGTCCGCGACTGGATTCATGTTACAGACCATGCTGCCTCTCTGGATTTGCTGCTTCACAAGGGCGTGCCAGGAGAAGTTTATAATATCGGTGTTGATAATGAACGCAGCAACATGGAGATTACAAAGATGATGTTAGAAATTATGGGCAAGGGAGAAGAGATGATTGAGTACGTTACTGATCGTCCGGGACACGATCGCCGCTATGCGATTGATGCTTCAAAAATTTTGACTTTGGGATGGCAGCCAAATTATACGCGTGATAAATTTGAGCAAGGCTTGAAAGAAACTGTGGAATGGTACTTGGCGAATAAAGAATGGGTAGAAAAATTGCAAAAGCGAAAAGAAGAGTTAAATCCGCATATTAAATAATTTATGGCAAAAGAATTTAAAATTTTTGAATTAAAGAAAGTTGACACGCCGAAATTTGTGATGAGTCCGATGGAGTTGAAAGATTATATTGATTTTGAAGTGAAGAGAGTTTATTTTATTACAAAGCCCCAATCTCCGACCGGGGCGCACTGCCATAAAGTTGAAGAAGAATTTTTTGTTTTGGTTCAGGGAACATGCACAGCAGTTATCGATCGCGGACAGGGTCTTGAGGAAATCCCGCTTACCGGACCGACCGGAGCGCTTTATGTTCCAAATTTTGTCTGGCATCATTTTAAAGATTTTTCCCCGGACGCGGTACTTTTGGCCTTGTCATCTACAAATTATAGTCCCGACCGGAGTGATTATGTTGAAGACTACGAAGAATTTAAAATAGTGAATCCTCATTATCAAAAATAAATTATAAATATATGCGAGAAGGAATAAATCCGGAAAGAGAAAAAGAGAGAATAAGAGAACGTTTTCGAAGTTTAGAGGGCATGATTTTAAGAGGAGGAAAACAGGGTGAAGACGCAAAAAAGGCGTTATTTAGAGAATTTGGTTCCCAGGTTTTGGGGATTATTGTAGAATTGGAGAGGGAAGCAAAGAAAAAGAAAAGATAATTAGTTTGGATTAAACAAAAACGGCCGGGTGGCCGTTTTTTAGTATTGACATTTTTCAGTTTTTGTTTTAATTTATTTGTATCAGCAAGAAGCCAAAAGGTGGCTTCAGGGAAGGAGAAGAAGGAATGAAAGAGACCATCACCTTGGCGGAGGCGCGCAAGCGCTTGGGCGAGAATGTCGTCGTCTGTCTCGAGCCCGATGCGGTCCGCGAGAAGAAGGTCACGGAGAACAAGGCGGCCGAGCTCTGGATTTTCGATCCGGCTACCGGATGGAGCTGCCGGGGCGACGGCAAATTCCACGACGCCCGCTACGTGGATCGCGGCGGCTGGGGACAGATCGCGCTCTACGAGGAGCCGAACGTGCCGCAGCCGGAGGACGGTAGTCCGCGCGTTGTGGGCCATGTCGTGATCGAGATGAACAGGTACGGCGCGCCGCGGGTGCGGGTGCGGAGGACCAAGGGTCTGAATGGCGAGGTCTTGGAACTGAAGCCGTCCAGTATCTCCAAGGGAGAATTGGCCGACAAGGGCAAGCTCGTCGGTACGTTCTACGATTCGAACTTCGTCGAGTCGAACCCCCAGCGCATCATGGGGATGATAGCCATCTATCTCGTGAATGCTGACTTCCCGGACGAAGAGGGCATGACTCCGGACGAGTTCCGGAGGCAGTCCACCGACGGTCGCTCGCTTTCGGCCTTGGCCAAGGCCGGGCTGTAGTCGTCCGTGGCCTGATCCGGGCAAGAACAAGGAGGAAGAACACTACACCGTTTTGGCAACTAGCAGTTGCCGAGGCGGTGTCTTTTTTATTGTTAAGGATTGACGAAAAGCAGCGATTTTAGTAAAGTAGAAAGAGTAGTAAAATGTTAAAATTTAGCTTAAATATGAAGGTTTTAATCATTGGGGCAAAGGGGATGTTGGGGCAAGAGTTAGCGCGGGAATTTAGCGGAAACGGCTATGAGGTTTTGACGTGGGATAAAGAGGAAATTGATATTACAAAAAAAGATTTAGTTTTGGAAAAAATAAAATCTGCGAGGCCAGAAATTATTATTAACGCCGCGGCTTATAATGCGGTGGATAAAATTGAAGAGGGAGAGAAAGATTTGGCTGAAGCGGTTAATGGTTATGCTGTTGGGAATTTATCTTTAACAGCCGAGGTGGTTGGCGCGATTTTGGTTCATTATAGCACCGACTATGTTTTTGACGGAAAAGAGATTGATGGTTATAAAGAAGATGACGAGCCAAGACCGCAAAGCGTGTACGCCGCGTCAAAACTTTTGGGAGAAGGGCAATTGAAAAATGAAAAATATTATTTGATAAGAACCTCGCGGTTGTTTGGCAAACCGGCAACAAGCGAAGGAGCAAAGAAAAGTTTTGTTGATGTAATGTTAAAATGCGCCGAGGAAAAAGATTGTCTGGAATTGGTTGATGAAGAAGTGAGTTCGCCGACTTATGTTTTGGATCTCGCGAAACGAACGAGAGAAATTATTGAATGGGAAAAACCGTTTGGCATTTATCACGTAACGAACTCCGGCTGCTGCACCTGGTACGGTTGGGCCAAGAAGACATTTGAATTATCCGGAAAAAGTATTAAATTGGCGCCGGTTGGCGCCGAGAGATTTCCTCGTCCCGCCAAGAGGCCAAAATATTCGGTTTTGTTAAATACCAAACTTCCGCCAATGCGAAAATGGGAAGAAGCGTTGTTGGATTATCTAAAAACGAAATAAATTTATGAAAGCCCTGATTACGGCCGGAGGAAGAGCAACAAGGCTCAGACCAATTACTTATACAACCAATAAACATTTGATTCCCATCGCTAACAAACCGATGTTGTTTTACGCGTTGGAAAAAATAGCAGAAACCGGTGTGAAAGAAGTCGGGATAAATATTAATCCTGGAGAAAAAGAAATTCAGCCGGTAGTTGGCGACGGCAGTCGCTGGGGTTTAAAAATTTCCTATATTGAGCAATCCGGCGGGCCGAAAGGATTGGCGCATATTGTCCGGAACGCCAAGGATTTTTTGGGCGATGAACCTTTTATTTTTTATCTCGGCGATAATATTATTTTGGGAAGCATCAAAAGATTTGTTGATAAATTTGTCAACGAAAAACTTAACGTTCTTTTGGCTTTCGCCCGCGTATCTGATCCGGAAAGATTCGGTGTGCCAGTTATTTCTAACGGAAAAGTTCTCCGCGTTGAAGAAAAACCAAGTCAGCCCAAAAGCAATTTTGCCCAGACGGGAATTTATATTTATGACCACCGTATTTTTGACGCCGTAGAAAATATTCCACCCTCACCGCGCGGTGAGTATGAAATTTCCGATGCCAACACTTATTTGATTGAAAAAGGTTTTAATGTTGGTTATGAGGAAATTACCGGTTGGTGGAAAGACACGGGAAAGCCGGAAGATTTGCTTGAAGGAAATCAATTAATTTTGCATGATTTGTCAGATATAAAAAATGAGGCCGATGTGGCCCCAGGAGTAATTATTCAGGGAAAAGTAAAAATTGAAAAAGGAACTTACATTGGCGGGAAATCTCTGATCCGCGGACCGGTTGTAATCGGAGCGAATTGTGTAATTAATGACAGCTACATCGGACCCTATACTTCAGTAGGCAATAACACAAAAATCACCAATACGGAAATTGAGCACTCAATTATTTTTGATAATGCGGAAATAAAATGCGGCAAGAGAATTGTTGATAGCTTGGTTGGCCATAACACAGTCGTTGCTTCGTCCTGTGATAGTTTACCGCTCGGCCATAAAATGATTATCGGCGATAATTCAATAGTGGAGTTATAGCAGATTAATTAGTGATTGCTAATAAGTGATTTTTTAATAATCAGTTTACTCGTTACCTGTTACGCGTTACTTCAATACGGGAGTTCAAAAACTCCCTTTTTGTTTCCGATAATACCGGAAAAATAAATGCTTTGCTTGGCTCCATCTACAAAAAAATTATTGAGCTCTTCTGGAGTTATAAGATCCAATACGTTCCTCTGATCGCGTTCATCAAGTTCAATAATTTTGATGGTTCCGCCAAGAAGGACAGCAATATAATTTTCATTAATCCACCCTATTTTTTTTATTTCCTGCCCATAACGACTGACAAATATTTTTTTATCAGCGGAAAAGTCGTAAACCCAGATTTCAAAATCAATAGTATAGAGAAGTTTTTTTCCATCTGCTGACCAGGCAAATTGGTCAGCCTTTGTTTCAAAGAGAGCTTCCAACGAAGTAGGGCGAACCACAGAAAGATTTTTTGTTTTTTGATCAAGGACGGCGACTACGCCGGAATATCCCGCCGAGACATCTAAATCCGGAAGAAGATGAGCGTCGGCGATATTTATAGGAACGCCCTTGAAAGTAAAATAAAAATCAGACAGTTTTTGATAGACTGAAATTTCATTATTTCCCGGATTTATCATAATATATTTATGAGTTTGAGGTGCCTCGGAGAAGTCAATAGTAATCAGAATTTTTTGGTTATCATTGCTCCATTCCAAATTAACAATATTACTTTTTTCTTCAGAAATTCTGTAAATTAAACTGCTTTTATTATTTTTAAAATTTAAAAGCCAGATTTCATCTCCAGTTTCTTTTTTATTTAGGTAAATAATTTTTTCCTTGTTAGGCGCGAGACTGAATAATTCCGAATTGGTCTCTACAACTTCGGCGGGTAATGTTTTTTCAAAGAGAGTAATATTTTCCGCGAAAGTAGTCAGGCTGCTTTCTACGGGAAGAATTTTTTGCCAAGGATAAAAATTTTTCTTTTCAATTTTGATGGTATAATCATCGGGAAGGAGATTCGCGATTCTGGCTGGAGTTTTTTCTGTTCGTAATTTTCCGTTTAAGTAAATTTCTGCTCCTGCCGGATTTGATTTTAAAATTAAAATTCCGGTTTTTTGGATTCTGTTGGTTTGGAAATTATAACGATATCCAGCCGTATAGAGAATAACGACAGGAGTAATTAATAAAAATATTATGATGAATGCCAGGTAAACTATTCGACGGAAAGGAAGGGTCATTTTATGGATTGGGTTATGAGTTAAATTTACGAAGTTTTATCTTGATATTTTGAAGCAATAACGCTATACTAAAATAATTATATGTCCAAATTTATCATTGAGGGCGGTAAACCAATAAACGGAAAAATTAGAGCTTCTGGCATGAAAAACGCGGCGACTCCGATTATCGCGGCGGCTCTTTTGACTTCTGAAGAATGTGTAATTTCAAATGTCCCGAAAATTTCCGATGTACTGCGAATGCTTGAGATTTTGAAAAGTTTGGGAGCGAGCGTGGAATGGACAGGGGATCATGAAGTAACGATTTGCGCAAAAAATGTTGATATAAAATTACTTGATGAAAAATTGGTTAAAAGTATGCGTTCGTCAATTCTTTTTTTGGGGCCGCTTTTAGCCAGATTTAGAAGAGTAACGATTCCCGAACCAGGAGGTTGTATTATTGGCAACCGTCCGCCAGACACGCATTTTTACGCCCTGGAAAAAATAGGCGCAAAAGTTACAAGAGAAAATGGACATTTTTGCCTGGAGACAGACGGTCTTATTGGTTCCCTTATCATTTTACCAGAATTTTCTGTTACAGCAACAGAGAATCTTTTGATGGCCGCTTCTTTGGCCAAGGGTGAAACAGAGGTGCACCTGGCCGCTGCTGAGCCGCATGTTCAGGATTTGATAAAATTTTTAACGAACATGGGAGCAAAAATTTCCGGCGCGGGCACTCACACTCTTAAAATTTCAGGTGTGGAAAAATTGCACGGTGCGTGTCACACTTTGATTCCCGATCAGATTGAAATTGGGACTTTGGCCGTGGCTGCGGCCGTGTCTGGCGGTGAGGTCACAATCGAAAATATTATCCCGGAACATCTTGAAATAATTTTACTTAAATTAGAAGAGGCAAGCGTGAATTTGGAAGTCGGCAAGGATTATTTAAAAATTAAACCGTCAAAACGTTTGCGAGCTTTCCGTTTACAAACTTTGCCATACCCGGGTTTTCCAACCGACCTACAGGCGCCATTTGGAGTTTTAGCGACGCAATGTCAAGGAACGACTTTAATTGCCGATCCGCTTTTTGAAGGAAGAATGGGTTATGTCAGTGAACTTATAAAAATGGGGGCAAATGCCATCGTTGCCGATCCCCACCGCGTAATTATCACCGGTCCGACTCCGCTTGTCGGCCAAGAAATAAAAAGTTTTGATTTGCGCGCCGGCGCGACATTGATTATTGCCGGGCTCATAGCTTCTGGACAAACGATTATTAACGAGGCGGAAATTGTTGACCGAGGGTATGAGAGAATTGACGAAAGGCTCCGGGAGCTCGGTGCGGATATTAAAAGAGTTTAAAAATTTAAAATATTTATGATATATAAATTTCCCGAAAGATATAAATTTATTTTTAGGTACACCGCGATCTACGTCGTGGTAACTTTGGTTTTGGGAGGATTTTTGGGCGGCATGGCCTTGGGAGCGCGGCAGGGACGCGTCGGGGCGGAAAAAGAATTTTACGGCGGGGAAATTAAAAATGAAAAAAAAGTTTCGGAATATTTATCTAAAGATATTGATTTTAATCTTTTTTGGGAAGTCTGGAATTTAGCAAAAACCAATTACGTTCATCAGCCGGTCCGAGACACGGAACTTTTTTACGGAGCTCTTTCGGGAATTATTTCTTCCCTTGGTGACCCATATTCTGTTTTTTTTGATCCAGAAACAGCGGCGGATTTTAAACAAGAGTTGGAGGGAACTTTTTCCGGAATTGGCGCCGAACTTGGCATAAAAAAGAATCAGCTTACCATTATTGCGCCGTTGCCCGATACACCGGCCGAAAGAGTTGGTCTTAAGGCGGGCGACCAGATTTTATCTATTGACGGCCGCGATACGACTGACATGGCATTAGATTATGCTGTGAGTATTATTCGCGGAGAAAAAGGCACGGATGTTACTTTAACAATTTGGCGTGAAGGCTGGGATAAAATAAGAGATTTTAAGATTACGCGTGATAAAATTGAAGTTGCGAGTGTCAAATGGGAAATGAAGGATGGCATCGCTTATATTGAAATTAATCATTTTAACGAAGACACTTCAAGAAGATTTAATCAGGCCGTGATAGAACTTCTCGCAAAAAATCCCAAAGGTTTAATTTTAGATTTAAGAAATAATCCCGGCGGATTTTTAAACACAGCCGTCGAGATTGCCGGCGAGTGGATTCCAAATGACATTGTAGTAATAGAACAGATGGACGACGGCAAAAAAAATGAGGAGCGTTCCGAGGGTTTGGCCCGGTTTCAAAATTTAAAGACCGTAGTTTTAGTTAATCAAGGTTCAGCTTCAGCTTCAGAGATCGTTGCCGGCGCTCTTCAGGATTACGAAAAGGCAACGCTTATCGGTGAAAAAACTTTTGGGAAGGGTTCAGTGCAAAATTTAGAACCGTTGCCCGATGGTTCGGCCGTGAAAATTACCGTGGCTGAATGGCTGACACCAAAAGGGAGATTAATCGACAAAGAGGGGATAGTTCCGGACGTGGAAATTTTTCTGACAGAAGATGATTACAACGCCAATCGCGATCCACAAATGGACAAAGCAACCGAAATTATCAACAGCCCAACGGAGTAAAAACCAAAAAAGAGGCTTATCACCTCTTTTTTGGTTTCAAGGTTTAATTAAGCGAAGGTGTTTTGATAGTGGGCGTCGACTTTTGCCTTTGCTTGTATTGTGCGAGTGCAGTCCGGTTCATGAGCTCCACATTTTGCGCAAAGATACCAATCACAAGAACGGCAGGTAGAAGAAAATCTTCCGTCAATCGGTTCGCCGCAATTCCAGCAATGGGTTATTTCCCATTCGCTGCCGCAAGCGGGGCAGGACATTGTGTTCCGAAGCAGTCCCTCGCCGCGGACGGCTCGTTCGCCGCAATAGCACAGATCTTGATTCATATGTTTAATCTTTAATTTTTTCCACCTTTTATTATATGTTTTTTTTATGACGAAAAGATGAAAAGAGATGTTTTTGCTTTTTAAATTTTTTGCTATAATGAAGTGATATATGAAAGTTATTCTTCTTAAAAATGTGGATAAAGTCGGAAAAGTGGGGGAAACGAAAGAAGTGGCCGAAGGATACGGTCGCAATTTTTTGATACCTCGGGGTTTGGCGCGGTTGGCTACGGTTGGCTTTGTGGCAAAAGTGGAAGCTCAAAAAAAAGCGGCGGCGGAAAAAGCAGTAAATGAAGAGAAAAAAATAAAAAAAATAGCTAAAGAGCTTTTGGGCGCGGAAATTAAAATCGCGGCCAAGGTTGGGGAGGGCGGAAAGCTTTACGGTTCGGTCGGGATAGAGGAAGTGGCGGTTGAATTAAAAAAGAAGGGGTTTGAAATAGAAAAAAATCAGATAAAAATGGAAAAACCAATCAAAGATGTCGGCGGCCACGAAATTATGATAAAATTACGGGAAGGACTGGAAACAAAAATTTTAGTAAGGGTTATCGGAGAAAATTAATCTTTGCAACCTGAAAGGTGTAACTCATCAAAACCATGAGTTATAAGTTTTAAGTTGTAAGTTTCAAGATATTATGACCAAGTTTATTTTTGTCGTGGGCGGAGTGATGTCCGGGGTAGGAAAGGGCACGGCCGCTGCTTCTATCGGAAAAATTTTGCAGGGTAAAGGTTTTAGGGTGACGGCGGTGAAAATTGATCCTTACATTAATGTTGATGCCGGCACCATGAATCCAGTTGAGCATGGAGAGGTTTTTGTAACTGAGGACGGCGATGAAACGGATCAGGACATAGGAAATTACGAAAGATTTTTAGACACGAACATTTATTCGGACAACTACATGACCACTGGCCGGGTTTATCAGACGGTTATCCAAAAAGAAAGAAATTTGGAATATGGCGGACGGTGCGTGGAAGTCGTTCCCCACGTTCCGGAAGAAGTAATTAGAAGAATTCGCCGAGCGGCAAAAATTGCTAAAGCAGATTTTGTAATTGTGGAAGTTGGCGGGACAGTCGGTGAATATCAAAATGTTTTATTCTTGGAAGCAGCAAGAATGCTTCATCAGCGGCGTCCGGACGACGTCCTTTTTGTTTTAGTGAGCTATTTACCGATTCCGTCAAAAATTGGTGAGATGAAAACCAAGCCTACTCAGCAGGCGGCTCAACTTCTAAACGCCGCCGGGATCCAACCGGATTTTATTTTGTGCCGCGCCGAGCAGCAGATTGACGAGCCGAGAAAAAGAAAAATTTCAATTTTTTGCAACGTGGATAAGCGCGATATTATTTCCGCGCCGGATATAGATTCAATTTACGAAGTGCCACTTAATTTTGAAAAAGAACAGTTGGGGCAGAGAATTCTTTCAAAATTTTATATGCGCGCGCGGCAAAAGGATTTAGTAGAATGGAAAAAGCTTGTCAAAACCATAAAAACAGCTAAGGGCGAGGTGCGAGTTGGCGTTGTGGGAAAATATTTTACCACAGGAAATTTTGTTTTGTCTGACGCCTACATCTCCGTGATTGAGGCAATAAAGCACGCGGCTTGGGCGCATAACCGTAAGCCGGTTTTGACCTGGTTAAATTCTGAAGAGTATGAAAAAGATCCGTCAAAACTTAAAGAATTAAAAAGTCTTGACGGAATAATCGTGCCGGGCGGTTTTGGTTCGCGCGGCGTGGAAGGAAAGATAAAAGCGATTCAATATTGTCGAGAAAATAAAATTCCTTATTTTGGATTATGTTACGGTATGCAAATGGCAGTGGTAGAATTTGCGAGAAATATTTGTGGTCTTGCAGACGCTAACACGGCGGAAATTAATCCAAAAACGACGAATCCGATTATTCATATTATGGAAAATCAAAGTGATTTGGTGAAAAATAAAAAATACGGCGGGACGATGCGACTTGGCGCGTACCCTTGCATTTTAAATAAAAAATCTTTGAGTTATAAAGCTTACGGCCAAAAAAATATTTCTGAACGCCATCGCCACCGCTACGAATTTAATAATACTTATCGTGAACAATTTGAAAAAGCAGGGCTTGTGATTGCCGGTGCGTCGCCAGACAATAGTTTGGTAGAGATAATTGAAGTGAAGGATCATCCATTCTTCGTTGGAGTGCAATTTCATCCCGAGTTTAAATCTCGCCCGCTAAATCCACATCCGCTTTTTAAAGAATTTATTTCTGCCTGTTTAAAGTCTCGCGGATAAAATATTACCCCATATTATAATTTTATTTTAGATCCATGAAGCGTATTATTTTTCCAATATTAGCAATTTTATTTCTTTCCGGCTGTTTAATACAACAGCCGACTGTTGTTAATAAAAATATTTCTGGTAATCAAAATAGTGTTAGTCCGCCCGCGGTTAACTTAGCCTCAAATGTAAATCAAGAAAATAATGAGCTGGCCAACGCGAATACTAACACTAATACTAATATTAATAATGAAACGCCGGCAGTCGTTTTGCCTGTTAAATTTGATCTCAAAGTTCCTTTCGCCTCTCAAGCTCCTCAGGGTGATTGGAGTATGCCATACCAGGAAGCCTGTGAAGAAGCTTCAATGATTATGGTGGCGCGGTATTTCAAAAATGAAAAATTGGACAATAATATAATGGCAGAGGAAATTTTGAAGTTAGCGCAATGGGAAGAGGATAATGGCTATCCGATAGATTTAACTGCCGAGCAGACAGCCGAGGTTCTCCAGAAATATTTTGGACTTAAGGCGACCCTCAACAAAATGGTTTCGGAAGCGGAGATAAAGAAACAATTGATCGCGGGAAATTTGATTATTGTTCCTTTGGCCGGACGAGACATTGGCAATCCTTATTACACTCAACCCGGGCCGCTTTATCACATGCTTTTGATTCGCGGCTTTGACGAAGATGAATTTATTACAAACGACCCTGGAACAAAACGCGGTGAGGCATATCGTTATAAATATGGTGATCTGCTTTGGGCAGTACACGATTGGGTAGGCGGTGATCGAGAGTTTCATGATCCCAGGCCAGAGCCGGATATGCGGACTGGGGAGCGAATAATGATAGTTGTAGAAAAATAAAGGGTATTCGACCTTTGTTGATTGTGCTCACCGTCCCGCAGTACTGCGGGATCTCACTCGCTTATCAATAAAAAAAAACAAAAGAAGGCTACTCCAGCCTTCTTTTAATGTTAATGGAATCTTTTCTATTTTTTACGCTTTCTTGGGGAGGACATTCACGATTTTGGTCAGACGTAAATGTCCATCAAATTTTGTTTTCTTCTTCGTAGCGAATTTGACCATACCGTCAGCAACTGAATACAAAGTATCATCACTGCCGCGCCGGACATTTTGTCCGGGATGAATTTTTGTGCCGCGTTGGCGGACTAAAATACAGCCGGGATGGGCCATCTGGCCTTCGGTCATTTTTACGCCTAATCTTTGAGCTTGTGAATCGCGGCCTAAACTAGTAGAACCGCCTGCTTTTTTATGAGCCATATTTTTTAGCCGATAAGCTAATAAGCTGGTAAGCCGATAAGCTAATAAGCTGGTAAATTGATAAGTTTCAGATGTTTTATATGTTATCAAAGAGTTTTTAGGCTGTCAACCTTATTTTAGGTCTACCCTTGAATTTAAAAGATAAATGAGATATAATTGAAAAATAGATTAAAGATTTTTGGTTAAAAAATAAACAAAATAAATATATGAAAACAGAATCTTTCAGAATGGCTTTTGAGACAGAGAAGGACATTACATGGATGGTAGTTATTGAAGAATTGTTTAAACATCTAAAGGGTGAATCAGACGTTGAAAAAAGGAAAAATATTGAGGATGAAATCAGAGAGCAGTTAAAGAGATATCGAAGAGAGTTTGGCAAAACAGCGGTCGAGCCTTATTATGAAGAATTAAAAAAATTTAAAAAGTAGCAGTTTTATGTCTCAAATTATGTATTCAAAGGAAGTTATAAAACATTTTAAAACTCCGCATAATCAAGGGGTGATTAAAAATCCGACGGTTGTCGGAGAGTCGGGAAACCCTCTCTGCGGTGATATGATGAAATTATATTTAAAAATTGATAAGAAAAAAGTCGGCGGGAAAATAGTTGATTATATTAAAGACATTAAATTTGAAACTCTGGGTTGCGCCGCGGCCATTGCCACGTCGTCCATGATTACTGATTTAGTAAAGGGAAAGGAAGTAGAAGAAGCAGCCAAGGTGACGAAAGCCAATATAGCCGATTCATTGGGCGGTCTGCCGCCAATAAAGTTACACTGCTCGGTTTTGGCGGTTGAGGCCCTGCATGACGCGATTAAAAAATTAAATAAATAAATTTATGAAAAATAAAGTTAAAAAAATTTTAGACGAAATACGGCCGGCTCTTCAAGCTGATGGAGGAGATGTGGAATTAGTTGATGTCGATGAAAAAACCGGCGTGGTGAAAGTTAAACTTGTTGGTGCTTGTCATCATTGCCCAATGGCGGCGATGACCCTTGAGCAGGGAATCGCGAGAGTCTTGAAAGCAAAAATTAAAGAAGTGAAAGAAGTGCAAGCGGTGTAAATTTATGAAGCGAATATATTTTGATCATTCGGCTACGACGTCAGTTGACCCGCAAGTTTTGCGGGCGATGTTGCCGTATCTAAAAAATAATTTTGGCAACGCGTCGTCGCTTCATTTTTTTGGTCAAAAAGCGCGAATCGGGGTCGAAAAAGCGCGGGAGCAAGTGGCAAAATTTTTGTCTTGCAAATCTAAGGAAATTATTTTTACTTCTGGAGGGACAGAAAGTAATAATCTGGCGATAGTTGGTTTTGTCCGTCGGGCGCGCGCGCTTGATCCGAAAAGAAAAATTCACGTAATCACTTCGGCGATTGAACATCCGGCGGTTTTTGAGGTTTGTCGCGAATTAAAAAAAGAAGAAGTTGAAGTTACATATTTGCCTGTCAGTCGCAAGGGAATAGTAAAATTGGAAGATTTCAAAAAGGCAATTCAGCCAGAAACGATTTTAGTTTCCATAATGTATGTTAATAATGAAGTCGGCACAATCCAGCCGATACAAGAAATTAGCCGGATTGTCAAAGAGGTAAACGCCGGTCGCGGTAATGAAGACAAAATTTATTTTCATACCGACGCGGTTCAGGCGGTAAATTTTTGTAATTGCCGAGTTGATTTTTTGGGAGTTGATATGTTATCTTTTTCGGCACACAAAATTTACGGACCAAAGGGAACGGGTATTCTTTTTGTGCGAGAAGGCACGCCACTTTTCCCAATTATTTTTGGTGGCCATCAGGAACGGGGGATCCGCTCCGGGACGGAAAATGTCGCGGGGATAGTTGGGCTTGGCAAGGCAGTGGAACGATTGAGTGAAAAGTTAAAAGTTAAAAGTGAAAATTTAAGGATAAAAAAATTGCGTGATAAATTGGTAAAGGGAGTTTTACAAAAGATTCCCGGCGTAATTTTTAACGGTGATTTAAAACAGCGTGTACCGGGAAATATTAATTTCTGTTTCAAAAATGTAGAGGGTGAGAGTATTTTATTGATGCTTGACATGGAAGGCATCGCCATCTCTACTGGTTCAGCTTGCTCTTCCGGATCGCTTGAGCCGTCGCACGTCCTTTCCGCCATGGGAATTTCTCCAGAGATTTCTCACGGAAGCGTGCGCATCACTTTAGGAAAAAACAATACCGAAGAAGAAGTGCGCCGCTTAATTAAAGTATTGCCTGGCATTGTGGCGAAATTACGCGAGATGTCGCCCATCAAAAACTAGATTGCCTTTCAAATGATTTTTTTCATCGCCATTAAAAATTTTTTCAGACTTTTCACCGTCCTTATTTTTAAAGACGGATTTTTTAGATTACTATTTTTTTTCTCGCTGGCGGTGAATTTATTTATTTGGGGTTTTCTTTATTTAAAATTTTCTCCACTTCGGGCGCTGGGAGAAAATTTTCCCCTGCATTATAATATTTATTTTGGAGTTGATTTTATTGGCAGGTGGTACGAAATATTTATTATGCCGCTTATCGGTACTTTTTTTATCGCCATCAATTTTATTTTGGCGGATATAATTTATTTAAGAGATAAAATCACAAGTTATTTCTTGACGGGAGCCGGCGCTTTTATTCAAATTTTACTTCTTTTAGCCGCTTATTCGGTCGTTATGATTAATCAATGAAATATGGACAATTTTTCAATCATTAAAATTTTTATTCTCACGACTTTTTCGTTTATCATGGCTATGTCCTGGACACCGGCTCTGACTTATTTTTTGTTTAAATATAAATTGGGCAAGCAAATCAGGGATGAAAAATCGGCGCCGATAATGTCGGCGCTCCATAAAGCGAAATCCGGCACGCCGACCATGGGCGGAGTTTTAATTTGGGTTACAGTTTTAGTTTTAGCTTTGTTGGTTTTTTATCTTGGGGAGTGGACGGGCTCGGAGTTGCTAAAAAAATTTAATTTTTTAACGCGTTCTCAAACGCTTTTACCTTTGGGGGCGCTCGTCGCTTCGGCAATAGTTGGTTTAGTTGATGACTATTTAAACGCGCGGAGAATTGGACCGAACGGCGGGGGTTTTAGAATGCGCCACAGGCTTTTGATGTATACCTTGATCGCAGCGGTTGGCGCGTGGTGGTTTTATTTTAAACTTGATTGGGATTTTATCCACGTTCCTTTTTTAGGAAGTTTTTCTATCGGATGGTGGTATATTCCTATTTTTATTTTTATAATTGTCGCGACATCTTTTTCAGTAAACGAAAGCGACGGTCTGGATGGTCTGGCCGGGGGACTGCTTTTAGCCGCTTTTGCCGCATATGGCGCGATTGCTTTTTCTCAGGGGAAAATGGATTTAGCTGCTTTTTGCGGCGTGATTGCCGGGTCTCTCCTGGCTTTTCTTTGGTTTAACATCAACCCCGCTAGATTTTTTATGGGTGATACAGGGGCGATGTCGCTCGGCGTGACGCTTGGCATCGTGGCTATGCTTACGAATTCAGTTTTACTTTTACCAATCATCGGATTTTTGTTCGCAGTAGAATCAATTTCCGTGATTATTCAAATTATTTCCAAAAAAATTAGAAGAAAAAAGGTTTTTCTTTCAACCCCCCTCCATCATCACCTCGAGGCTATTGGTTGGCCCGAGCCCAAAATTGTTATGCGCTTCTGGGTCATTGCCGGAGTGATGGCAGTCGTGGGTTTTATTATTTCGCTCATGGATGTTGGCTTGGGATAAAAAGTGATTTATGTTTTTTAAAGTATGAAAAAACCGGATTACGTTTTTATTGGGATTATTGGTGCGCTTTTAGTTTTCGGTTTGATGATGCTTTCGTCGGCGAGTTCGCCGGCAGCTTATGAAAAGTTCGATGATAATTATTGGTATTTGAAACACCAAGTTTTTTTTGGTTTGTTGCCTGGCCTTGGCGCATTTTTTTTAATGTCGCGTTTGGATTACAGAAAATGGAAAAAGTACGCATTGCCCTTTTTGGTTATTTCTGTCGTGCTCCTGCTTTTAGTTTTTATTCCAGGCCTCGGCGCCGGCTATGGAAAAGCTAAAAGTTGGATAAATATTTTGGGCATGTCGCTCCAGCCGTCGGAAATAGTTAAATTAACTTTTTTAATTTATCTCGCGGCTTGGCTTGGTCCAAAACGCGGCGGGCGGGATATGCAAGAAGCGGGCGCGAGTTTTATTCCTTTTATAGTGGTTTTTGGCATCATAGCTATTTTAATGATTTTACAGCCGGACATCGGCACTCTTTCCGTTATCGCGATAATTTCGGTAATTGTTTATTTTTCCGCCGGAGCGCCTCTTTTACACCTTGCCTGGATTTCCGGAGCGGGGGCGTTTTTATTTTTTCTTTTGGTAAAACTTGCTCCATATCGAACTGCGCGTTTAACGACTTTTTTACATCCAGAACTTGATCCGCAGGGAGTCGGTTATCATATCAATCAGGCATTGCTCGCGATTGGCTCGGGCGGGTTTTTCGGATTGGGTTTGGGTCTTTCGCGACAAAAATTTCAATATCTTCCCGAAGTGGCCGGTGATTCCATTTTTGCCGTCATGGCCGAAGAGTTGGGTTTTATTTTTATGATTTTATTTGTCGCGGCGTTGGTGGGTTTGGCGATTCGCGGATTTAAAATTGCCAAAAACGCTCCGGATGGTTTTGGCCGGTTGCTCGCGATTGGTATTACGAGTTGGTTTGTTTTACAATCATTTATAAATATTGGGGCAATGCTTGGAATTTTGCCCTTGACCGGAATTCCTTTGCCTTTTGTAAGTTATGGCGGCACGGCGCTTACGGTTTGTCTTGCCGCAGCGGGAATTATGGCAAATATTTCAAAATATTCTAGGGAATAATTTTATGAAAATAATTTTGGCTGGTGGAGGGACAATGGGGTCGGTAACGCCGCTACTGGCTGTGGCCGAAGAATTGCAAAAACGCACACCCGACGCGGAATTTTTGTGGATTGGAACAAAGAATGGTCCGGAGAAAAAAGTTGTTGAGGTTTATAACATTAAATTCATAAGTGTGCCGGCGGGAAAATTACGCCGATATTTTTCCGGTTGGAATTTTTTAATGCCATTTTTGATTGCGGCGGGATTTTTCAAATCTCTTCGGTTGATTTTAAAATTCAAGCCGCAGATGATTTTGTCGGCCGGCGGGTTTGTTGCCGTACCTGTTATTTGGGCCGGCTGGGTTTTGCGCGTGCCGAGTTTAGTTCATCAGCAAGATGTTCGGCCAGGTTTGGCAAATAAACTGACGGCGCGATTTGCAAAAATTATTACTGTAACATTTTCGGAATCTTTAAAATATTTTCCCCGCGCCATTGTGACGGGAAACCCGGTGCGTCCGGAAATTTTTTCCGGAAATAAAGATCGCGCCGCAGAAATTTTTAATTTAGAGAAAAATATTCCGGTAATTTTAATCTTAGGAGGTGGGACAGGTGCGTTTAGTTTGAATAAAATCGTCGTGGCTGCCGCGCTTCGTCTTGCCGAATTTTGTCAGGTTGTTCACATGACCGGAGGAAGAGTTGATGTGCCGCTGCAATCGAAAATAGAAACAATAAAAAGAGAAACTGCTCGCTATCATTCAGTGGAGTTTTTGATGAAAGATTATTCTGACACCCTTGCCGTAGCGGATCTCGTGATTTCCCGCGCAGGATTAGGAACATTATCTGAGCTTGCTATGCTCGGTAAACCAACAGTGCTTATCCCAATCCCTGGCAGTCACCAAGAAGATAACGCCTATTATTTTAAAAAACAAAATGCTGTTGTTATTTGGAACGAACGGAATATTACGCCGGAAAATTTTTCTGAAGCAATCCGCGAACTGTTAAACAATAAAGTAGAATTAGAAAGCTTGGGCAGAAATATTAAAAAGATAATGCCAATTGATGCGGCAAAGAAGATGGCTGACGAAATTTTAAGATAAAAAGTATTACTTTTTGTTATCCACGCTCGTTCGGAAATGAAATTAAAATTTCATTTCTCTCACTCGCTTGATAATAAAAAAACAAGGACAGAATTTTGTGAAACCTTTCCTCCCGGAGGGTTTTTCTGTCCTTGAGGTTCTTCTAGCGCTTGACGGCGACCACGCGGTTGCGGCCCCCACGCTTCGCGCGGTACATCATCATGTCGGCTGCGTGGATCAGGGGAGCCGAGAGTTCGGGGCGATACCATTCAGCCACGCCGATGCTGATTGTGACAGGGATCTCGTGTTCAGCGCAGTCGAAGGGTTTGTCGGCTACCGCCTTGCGTAGCCGTTCTGCCGCGATCGCGGCTTGTTCCAGAGTGTTGTTGCGGAGAACTCCGAGAAATTCTTCGCCGCCGTGCCTGCCGATGACATCGTAGTCTCGCAGGGTTTCGCGGAAACGTTTCGCCAGTTCGACGAGGACGGCGTCCCCGACTTCGTGGCCGAGTTCGTCGTTGACGGCCTTGAAGTGGTCAACGTCGACAAAGAGAACCGAGAGAGGCGTGCCGTAGCGCCGGGCGTAAGCTACTTCTGCTTCGACGGTTTCGTCGATGCGGTAGCGGTTGGGCAGGCCGGTCAGAGGGTCGGTCCCGACCATCTCTTGAAGGTCGGTATTTTTGGACCGAAGTGTTTCGTTCTCATCAAAGAGTCTTCCGTTTTCTGCCCGAAGACTCCGGATCAACGCCTCGTCCTCCGCGAGTGCTTCGTATGCCGCTGCAAGAGCGATCCACAGCTGCCGCGGCTTGAGTTTCCCGAATTGGTCAAAAACCCACTCAAGATTCATGATTACCTCCCTCTGCTGTTATCTATCGCAACTTTTTATTTTAGGATAAAGTATTGGTTTTGTCAAGATAAAATAAAACCTCTCAATCTAAGGTTTTATTGAATTTAAGGAAATAAAAAATGACCCGGCTGGGGCTCGAACCCAGGACCCTCTGCTTAAAAGGCAGATGCTCTACCAGCTGAGCTACCGGGTCATAATAAAATTTTAAAAAAAGAACGAGAAAGTCGTTAATAGCCGTTTTAGTCTTAATTTGATATAATAATACCAAGACATTTTATTTTTGGCAATAGTTTTATGAAAATTGCCATGATTGGCCAAAAAGGCATCCCTTTTATCAGGGATGGGGGAATAGAGCGCCATGTGGAAGAATTGTCAGTTCGGCTTGTCGCGAACGGCCACGAAGTTTACGCTTATGTCAGGCCTCGTTTTATTATAAATGGCCAAAAAAAATATAAAGGAGTTCAACTGATCTCTCTGCCGTCAATTGCTACAAAAAATCTGGACACAATCACCCATACTTTTTTAGCAACGATTCATGTTCTTTTTAAAAAAGTTGACATTATCCACTATCACGGAGTTGGCCCGTCAACTTTGGCTTGGATTCCTAGAATTTTTAAACCACACGCAAAAATTGTTGTTACTTTTCATAGTATTGATCGCTTCCATAAAAAATGGGGACGGTTCGCCAGAACCTATCTCGGGTGGGGAGAATGGACGGCTTGTCGTTTTGCGCACATAACCATCGCCGTTTCCCAGTCAATCCAAAAATATTGCAAGGAAAAATTTAAAAAAAATTTAGTTTATATACCAAACGGGGTTAGCGTAGAAAAAGTCAGCGGGACCGAAGAAATAAAAAAATTCGGGTTTAAAAAGGGGTCATACATTTTAACGGTAGCGCGGCTCATCAAACATAAGGGGATTCATTATTTGATTCAGGCCTATCGCAAAATGGAAAAAATTTTTGGTGATGATCCAAAAAATTGGCCTGGCGGAAAAATAAAAAAATTAGTAATTGTCGGCGCGCCGAGTTTTACCGATGATTACTACGCTTATTTGAATAAACTCGCCGAGCAGAGTCCCAATATTATTTTTACCGGATTTAAAACGGGCGAACCCTTGAAACAACTTTTTGCGAACGCCTATCTCTATGTCCATCCGTCCGAAGCCGAGGGGCTTTCCATCACGATCTTGGAAGCAATGTCTTATGGAACTTGCGTCTTAATCAGCAATATTCCGGAAAACATGGAAACAATTGATCATTCAGGATTTTCTTTTGAAACGAAAAATATTGACGATCTTTACGAAAAATTAATTTATCTTTTTAATGTCCCCGAAATCGTAGTGGGGAGGGGCGAACGGGGGAGGGAATTTATTAAGAAAAATTTTAATTGGGATAAAATTGTTGAAGAAACAGAAAAAGTTTACAAAACTAAATAAAGATTTTTAAATTAAAAATATTTATGCATAATTCTTTTTCATTGGGGAGAATTAAAAATATAGAAATAAAAATTCATTTTTCTTGGTTTTTAATTTTATTTCTTATTGTCTGGTCGCTGGCGGAATTTTATTTTCCCGCAAATTATCCCGGCTGGACGCAAACAGCTTATTGGCTTTCCGGCAGCATCGCCGCGTTTTTGCTTTTTGTGTCCGTTTTGCTTCATGAGCTTTCTCATTCATTCGTGGGTAAGAGAAAAAATATTATTGTAAAAAGCATAACTCTGTTTGTTTTTGGGGGCGTGGCGGAAATGGTGAGCGAGCCGAAGAAGCCGGCTGATGAATTTGATATGGCAATCGCTGGTCCGATTGCGAGCATTGTTTTGGCCGGATTTTTTTGGGGAATTACCGGTTTTGAAATCGGCGTTGCTGGCGTGGCTATTGCTCATTATCTTTTTTTGATAAATGGTATTTTGGCGGTATTCAATTTAATTCCCGCTTTTCCTCTGGATGGCGGCAGAATTTTTCGTTCGGCGCTTTGGGCAAAATATAAAGATATTGAAAGAGCAACTCGTCGGGCGGTCGGCGCAAGCCGTTTTATCGCGTTTCTTTTTACTCTTTGGGGAATTAAATTACTGCTTGAAAATAATTTTTTGAGCGGGGTATGGATAATTTTAATCAGTTGGTTTCTTCTCCAAGCCGCTGGATCAAGTTTAAAACAGCAAAGAATGGAAGAAGTGCTTTCGCGGTTTAATATTGGACGAATTATGGAAAAGGATTTTAAAAGTGTTCCGCCCGAGATGTTGCTTAAAGATTTGGCAAAGGCTTTTTTGGATTATAAACAAGGCGGATTCCCCGTTGAAGAAAATGATCAACTTATTGGTATTGTTACAATTGAAGATTTAAGGAGAACGCCGCGGACAAAATGGTCAAAAATTAAAGTGGGAGAAATAATGACCGGAGCGGAAAAGCTTTTAACGCTTCGAACGAACGATACGGCTTACGATGCTTTCTTGAAAATGGCCAATAATGAGTTTGGTCGTTTACCGGTTGTGGAGAATAATAAGGTTGTTGGCCTTGTGACCAGAAATTCCATCATTTTGCTTTTAGCCGTGAAGTGCGACAAGTGTGTTTAGATTTAATTTATAAATAAAAATTGACAACTGACAACTTACAACTTGAAGTTTTTAAATTCAACGCCAGTTGTTTGTCGTCAGTCGTCTGTCGTTAGTCAAAAACATGATTAATCAAAAATTATTTCAGAGTTTAAAAAAAGAGTTTGAATTTTACGGAGAAGAAAGAAGAAAATTGATTGGGGTTTCCAATGAAGCGTTGATGAGGGCAAAGCAGGCGATTTTTGCTTTTCACCGGAATGATTTAAAAGGTGGCAATGCATTGCTCGCCGAGGTGGAGAAGATTTTTTTAGATTTGGAAAAAAAGTTTAAACAAGAGCCGGAGTTGCGTTACGAGGGGGCGTATAGGGCGGCGCTTGAAGAATATGTGGAAGCGAAATTTTTTGGGAGATTTTTGGAAGATGGAAAAATAGATTTTATAAAAGGGACGGAAATTGATGCCGATACTTACTTGGGTGGGATTTGTGATTTTACCGGTGAACTTGTTCGGAAAGCGGTTCTCGCGGCCACGGAGAAAAAATTTAAAAAGGTTGAAGAATTTGTGGCGGGAGTCCGCGATGTGATCGGCGAGTTGATCAAAATTAATTTGACTGGATATTTGCGGACAAAATACGATCAGGCTAAACAAAATTTGCGGCGAGCGGAAGAAGTTTTGTATGATGTGAAGATGAGGGAGTAGGGGTTCATGATATAAAATTTAATTACTTAATTACTAGTTACCAATTACTCTATGGTTAGTATAATTTGGTAATTAGTAAATAGTAACTGGTAATTAATGTTTTTGTTTTTAGTAATTTATGCCAAAAGAAATTTCCGCCGGAGCAGTAATCTTTAAACGCAACGGCGAAATAAAATATTTGCTTTTGCGCTACGAATCCGGACATTGGGATTTTCCGCGGGGAGCGATTGAGATTGGGGAAAAAGAAGAAGACACGGTCGTGCGGGAAGCAAAAGAAGAAACGGGAATTTCCGATTTGGTTTTTTTTCCTTTATTCCGGGAGAAAATTTTTTGGTTTTATAAAAAGGAAGGAAGAACAATTTACAAAGAAGCGATTTTTTATTTAGCCGAAACAAAAATGGAAGAGGTGAAGCTTTCCGATGAGCACGTTGATTTTAAATGGCTGCCTTACGCGGAGGCGATGGAACAGATTACTTTTCCAAATGGGAAAAAGGTTTTAGAGAAGGCAAATGAATTTTTAAATAAATAAAATATTTTTTTTATGAAAATTGAGAAAATATACACGGGTAGTTGGTTCCCAAGAACAAAGTTGCACCTTCAAGAGTTTTTTAATTTTTTGAAGTATCAACGATCAGAACTCGATTTGGATAAAAAAAAGATTACTACCCTGCATGATTCATTAAAAATAAAAAAGGCCAACTACGCCGGAGGTACCTTTGATCAAATTTCGGTAAATTGCGAAGGCTGTGATTTTGAATATTTTGAGGATGGTCTTTTGGTTTTAGAAAAAAAATTTAAAAAAATTGAGGAAGATTTATCCTTTTTAGAAAATTTTTATCAGAAAAAATTAGCCGAAATTCTCACTTTTATTTATAGTAAAGGCGCCCCGCTTCCGCTTTTGACAATGCTTGCCCCGGTGCATCGAGTGAGGACAACTGTGATAGTAATGAGCCAGGCAAAGGAGTCTGAGATAAATAATTTATTGGAAGGCTTGGGAAGTAGCTTGCCGCACGCGAAAGTTATTGATAAAAATTATCAAATTTATTTTTCCTCTCAATATATTTGTATTGTTTCAAAGAAAATCAAAACTAAAGAATGTCTTAATCTCATCCGTCATTATATTTTTTTCAGAGAATACGAAGCGCAAATGCATAAATTTTTGAATATTAATCGTTATCTTTGGGATAATGTGGCTGACATTTTAAAAAAGGAAGTTATTAAATACAAAGAACTGCCAAACCTGAGAGAAAGATTATTGGATTATAAGGAAAAAAATACGTTAATTAAAAATAGGATAAAGCAAATGGATAATTATATATCTGCCAGACAGATTGAGGCAAAAGATTCTGGTTATCTTGAATTTTTAAATAGGTATAGAGCGGACAGGTTTGTAAAAACCATGAGCATACATAATTACATTATAAAGCTTTGGGAAATGACTGATGAATCCCTTAGTTCCGCGGCCGATTTGATAAATTCTCTTTATCAGGAAAATACACAAAAAGAATTGACTACGCTGCAAGCAATTTTTCTAATTGGCACAACCGCGAGTTTTTTGACTTTAGGAGCTATGCCGGGCGCTATGCTTAAATTTTTCAATCCTGATGGTAATTTAATCGCCGGCGGAGAATTTATCTCTTTTGATTTTATAACCATGATTAAGTTTGGCTTCACGGCGTTGGTGGTAAGTTTTGGTATTTATCTTTTGTGGGATGTATTTTTTAAAAATGTCAGAAAATTTAAAGTTATCAGCATTATAAAGGGTTTAAAAAAATAGAAAATGATTTTAATTCAGTAATTAATATTAATCAATGATTGATTACGTCGGCTGGTTTCAAAATTTTCCTCCTGAGGCAGCAGTAATGTTTATTGCCGCAATTCCGATTGCCGAACTGCGTGCGGCCTTGCCGGTCGCGCTTTTAGTTTACAAAATGCCTTTTTGGTCAGCTTTTTTTTGGTCGGTTTTGGGGAATATGCTTCCCATTTTTTTTATTGTTTATTTTATCAAACCGGCAGCGAATTTTTTGAAGAAACACTGGCGGGTGGCAGAGAGATTTTTCGATTGGTGGTTCGCTCGCGTGCGCCGTAAATTTGAAAAGGGTATTTTAAAATATGGAATTAACTTAGCGCTCATTATTTTTGTAGCGATTCCATTGCCCATCACCGGCGCTTGGTCCGGAGCCGTTGCTTCATTTCTTTTCGGAATTCCGCCGCGGCGCGCCTTGATTTTAATCGCGTTTGGCGTTATAATAGCGGGAATTATTGTTGGACTTTTAACCGGCGGAGGAGTGTATATTTTTAGATAAAATATGGAATTTAAAGATAAAAAAATAACTGTAATGGGGCTCGGCCTTTTGGGGCGGGGAGTTGGTGTTGTAAAATATTTAGCGGGAAAGGGTGCGAGAGTGACTGTAACTGATTTAAAGAGTGCGAAAGATTTGGCGTTGTCAGTTCGGGAAATTAAAAAATTTTTGAAAAATAAAAAGGGAGCGTATCCGGTTAAATTTATCTTAGGAAAACATCGACTGCAAGATTTTAAAAATGTTGATATGGTTTTTAAGGCCGCAGGCGCGCCGCTTAATTCGCCTTTTATTGCCGAAGCCAAGAAAAATGGAGTGCCAATTTTTATGGATGATGCATTATTTGCCCGCGAGACAGAAGGTAAAATTATTGGCATTACGGGAACGCGCGGAAAAACAACGACCTCAAATTTAATTTATGAAATTGCCAAAGCAACCGGTAAAAAAACGTATTTCGGCGGCAATGTCCGTGGCATGGCCACGCTTCCGCTTTTAGAGAAAGTTAAAAAAAATGATCTCGCGGTTTTGGAACTTTCAAGCTGGCAACTGCAGGGTTGGCGGGATTTAAAAATTAGTCCGGAAATTTCAGTCGTAACAAATATTTATCCCGACCACCAGAACTATTATAAAAATAGTATGGCAAAATATGTTTATGATAAAGAAGCAATTTTTGCCAATCAGAAAAAAAATGATTTTTTGGTGTTGAATAAAAATTGCGCATGGTGCAAGAAAATGGCGAAACGGGCGCCAAGCAAAGTGGTTTGGTTTTCCTTAAACGACGTTTCACGCAAATGGAAAATAAAAATTTTAGGAGAACATAATTTAGAAAATGTTGCCGCAGCCGTGGCAGTGGGAAAAATTTTAGATTTGCCCACAGTGAAAATAAAAAAGGCCGTGGAAAACTTTCGTGGAGTTCCTGGTCGGCTAGAATTTGTGCGTGAGATTCACGGCGTGAAATATTATAATGATACGACAGCTACGATGCCCGAGGCGACGATCGCGGCGTTGCGAGCGATTGGTGGAATAAATATTGTTTTGATCGCCGGCGGAGCGGACAAGAATTTGAATTTTAAAAATCTGGCGCCGGAAATTAAAAAATATACCAAGGCAGTCGTGCTTTTATCTGGCACCGCGACCCCCAAACTCCAAAAGCAATTACTAATTACCAATTACCGATTACCAATTATTGTCGTCCGCAGTATGTCTGACGCCGTCGAAACCGCGCAAAAATTTGCCACACGCGGCGACGTGGTCTTATTGTCTCTCGCCGCCGCCAGTTTTGGAATGTTTAAAAATGAGTTTGATAGAGGAGATCAATTTTTGAGAGAAGTTAAAAAAATAAAATGAATATAAAAGAATTAATAAAAAAAATTATTCCGGGATTTTTGCTCCGGTGGTATCATAAGACGCTCGCTCTCGCGGCGAATATTTTTTATGGTTTTCCATCAAATAAACTCGTAGTGATTGGTGTGACCGGCACGAACGGAAAATCCACGACCGTGCACTTAATCGCAAAAATGTTTGAGGGTGCCGGTTTTAAAGTCGGGTCAACTTCTACGGTTGGTTTTAAAGTGGCGGACAAAGAATGTTTGAATAAAAAAAAGATGACCATGCTCGGCCGATTTGCTTTGCAAAAATTATTGCGGCGAATGGTCGCGGCCGGATGTCGGTACGCGGTTATTGAGACGTCTTCGCAAGGCGTAGAGCAATTCAGGCATCTCGGCGTAAATTATGATGTCGCGGTTTTTACTAATTTAACACCAGAACATATTGAAGCACACGGGGGCTTTCTTAATTATAAAAAAGCCAAAGGGAAATTTTTCGCGCATCTGACGGCGAAGCCAAAAAAAATGATTGACGAGAAAACGGTGTCCAAAGTTAGTGTGGTAAATCTTGATGACGAGCATGCGGAATATTTTGCGGAATTTCCGGCGGATGAAAAATATGGTTATAAAATCCAAAATCCAAAATTACAAATTCCAAATAAATTTCAAAATCCAAATTTCAAAATTGTTGAAGCCGAAAATGTGGAAATGGGGCCAGGCGGTTCCATCTTTAAGCTTCAAACTTCCAACTTCATAATTCATTTGTTGGGCGAATTTAATGTTTATAATTCTTTGGCTGCGGCGGCAGTCGGTTTGTCGCAAGGATTAAGTCTGGAAATTATTTCAAAATCACTGGCAGAAGTTCGCGGTGTGCCAGGTCGGATGGAGTTTATTGATGGAGGACAGAATTTTAAAATTTTAGTTGATTACGCGCCAGAGCCGGCTTCAATGGAAAAACTTTATGAAACCGCGTGTGGTCCGCAATTTATGGTTTCTAGAGGAAAAATTATTCATGTCCTCGGTTCGGCTGGCGGCGGGAGAGATAAATCTCGTCGGCCGATTTTGGGACGAATCGCCGGAGAGAACGCCGACTATGTTATAATTACGAACGAAGATCCCTACGATGAAAATCCAATGGAAATTATAAATCAAGTGGCGGCCGGAGCGACGAGCAAAGAAGATGGTGTGAATTTATTTAAAATTTTGGACCGCGGCGAAGCTATTACTAAGGCATTAAGTCTTGCCCGTGAAAACGATTTGGTGATTATTACCGGCAAGGGATCGGAGCAGGCGATTTGCGTAGCCAATAATAAAAAAATTCCATGGGATGACCGGGGAAAAGTCAGGGAAATTTTAAGAAAAAAATAATGAAAGATTTAATCATCAAAAAAATAAGCCTCAAAGCTGGTGAGGAAATTATTGCCGTTGTTCGGCATTACGGTCTGACACTTTGGCCAAAAATTTTGGCCGTGATTTTACTTTTAGTTTTGCCATTCTTTTTTATTTTTCCACTTTTCAAATGGGGCTATTGGGGCGTGGCACTTTTTCTTTTTCCGATTTTACTTGGCGTAATTTTTGCCCTAAAAATTTTTATCGTTTGGTATTACAACGCTTTCATTATTACAAACCGGCGAGTTATCGATCTTGACCAGAGAGGATTTTTCGAACGGATTGTTTCCGAAGCGGCGCTAGAAACAATCCAAGATGTTTCCCACCGCCGCAAAGGAATTTGGCAGACGATTTTTCGCTATGGCGATGTTAGAATCCAAATTGCTGATACGGACACGGGTCTTGAAATAAAAAATGTCCGCGCCCCAGAAGTTACCCAGCAACTTATTTCCGACCTGCTCCATCCCACGCGGCGCAAGCCGGACGGAACTCCGGATTTGTCCATTGCTCCGCCGAATGATGAGGAATTTAAAATTATTAAAGAAAATATTGCTGACCTCGACGAAAGGCAACTTGAGGAAATTGATAATTTAATTAGAGATAAAATCCGTCAGGCAAAATTAAAAAGACTTGAAGAAATAAAAAATATTGGCCAGAAAGAAGAGAGCTCGACCCGCATTCCTAAAAATGATATACTTAGAGAGTAAATCCTTTTGAATTATGAAGAAAGAATTGAATGCCAAGCGAGTTATTTCCTCAAAACTCTTTTTATTTTTAGGTGTTATTGTTTTGGGATTTTTAATTTTTTCTTTTGGAAAGAAATTTTTAGAAAGCCGGGAAATTGACAGGGAAATAAAAGAGACAGGGGATGAAATAGCGCGGCTTGAGGCGAAAGATAACGAACTTGAAAGTTTTTTAAATTTCTTGAGTACAGACGATTTTTTGGAACAGGAAGCTCGGTTGAAATTTAATTTACAAAAACCAGGGGAATCGGTCGTGATTGTTCCCGGAACAGGTGTAGAAAGCGCAAATAGCGGGGATCAAAAAGAGTCAGCGGTCGGCAACCAGACATTTAGTAATCCCCAAAAGTGGTGGAATTATTTTTTTAAAAGTTAAATATTAAAGATTAAAAACATTTATGGATTTATCTTCAAACGAAAATCAGGAAAAGGAAGTGGGAATTTTGGAAAATAATCCCGAAACTGCTAAAACGGCGGAACTTCCACAAAATTTAAAAAAGGACGGATTGAAAAAGTTTTTTTTGGGCCTCGGACTTGGCGTGTTGAGCGTTGTAATTTTAGCTGCGGTTATTTTTGGCGTTGGAATCTATCGTTTCGGCTGGAGCGGCGAGATTGTCGCAAAAATTACCAAAGTGGCGCCGTACCCGGCGGTGTTTGTTAATTGGCGGATGATCGGGTATTACGATTATGCTGATGACGTGGAAACCTTGAAGACTTTTTTTGCTAGCCAGGGAGAAGATCTTGGCGCGGCCATTCCGGATGATAAGGAAATAAAAAAGCAGGTTTTGGACAGGCTTGTTAAAAATGAACTTTCATATCAGTTGGCAAAAAAATACGGCATAAAAATTTATGATGAAGATTTAGAGAAGGAAATTCAAAACATTGTTGATCAGAGCGAATCAAGGGAAAGTGTTGAGCAAACCTTGGAGGAGCAATACGGCTGGGGAATTGAAGAATTTAAAGAAAAAGTTTTGAAGCCATTTCTTGTGCAGCAAAAATTACAGGAGGCAATCTCAAAAGATGAAACTTTAAATCAGGAAGCGAAGAAAAAAGCAGAAGATGTTTTAGCTGAAATTAAAAAAGGAGAAAAAAGTTTTGAAGATTTAGCTAAAGAATACGGTGAAGACGCGACCGCGGAAGACGGAGGTGATTTGGGCTATTTTGGCAAAGGAACAATGGTTAAGGAATTTGAAACAGCGGCGTTTTCTTTAGGAGTCGGCGAGACAAGCAGTTTAGTTTTAACAGAATATGGTTATCATGTTATTAAAGTTACGGAGCAGATAAAAGATGAAGCAGGTGAAGTGAGCGAGGTGCGGGCCAGCCATATCTTGATTAGGACAAAAAGTTTAGATGATTTCTTGACTGAAGAACTAGAAAAGGCAAGGGTTTGGCAGTGCGTTAAATTATAGAAAAAGAAAAATTGATAATCAAAAAACAGCCTTCAAAAAATGAATTGCTGTTTTCTGGAGCCGACGGTGGGATTTGCACCCACGACCTCTGCTTTACGAAAGCATTGCTCTGCTGGCTGAGCTACGTCGGCAAAGCGGGATACCGGAATCGAACCGGCGCCTCAACCTTGGGAAGGTCGCATACTGCCACTATACTAATCCCGCGCTTTTTTGTAAATATTAATCTAATTCTAGGATATTTTAGAAGAAAAATCAAGTCCGAAGTTTTAAGGTTGGCATTTTAAAAAGAATCACGTATAATGATTTAATATGATTGAGTTTCGAGGCATAGAAAAAATTTATCCTCCAAATATAACCGCTCTGGATGGTGTTAATTTGAAAATTAACGCCGGAGAGTTTGTTTCTATTGTGGGTCAGTCAGGAACAGGCAAGACAACTCTTATAAAACTTTTGACTGCGGAGGAGCGTCCAACGCGAGGAAAAATAACTATTTCCGACTGGGATATCACAAAAATCAGGCGTTCTGAAATTCCGACGCTTCGCCGGCAGATCGGAGTTATTTTTCAGGATTTTAAATTATTGCCTAAAAAAACTATTTTTGAAAATGTTGCTTTTGCCCTGGAAGTTTGCGGCGCGTCATCCCACAGAATAAAAACGATTGTTCCGCAGGTTTTGCGCATTGTGGGTTTGGAAGAAAAATCTGGCCGCTATCCAAAACAGGTTTCTGGCGGTGAACAGCAGAGAGTAGCCATTGCCCGCGCTCTTATCCACCGGCCGAAAATTTTGGTTGCCGATGAGCCGACAGGAAATTTAGATTCCATTAACACAAGAGAGATTGCCGATTTACTTTTGAAAATAAATGAGTTTGGCACGACAGTTATTTTAGTTTCTCACAATCGGGAGCTGGTGAATTCCTTGCGGCGAAGAGTTGTGACACTCGAGCAGGGGACGGTTATCAGTGATCAGGAAGTTGGGAAATACGTTCTATAATTTTTCAATGTAATTACTCAATTACTAATTACCCAATTACTTCACTACAATCTGTAATTAGGTAATTAATGGTAATTAGGTAATTTTCTAATAATGTTCTCGGCGTTATTACGTATTCTAAAATTTTCTTCTCAGGATTTCTGGAGAAATTTTTGGCTTTCCACGGCCACGATAGTAGTTTTGGTTTTGACATTGGTTTCCATAAATTTTTTAATAACTTTGAATTTTTTGACGAAAACTGCGGTAGCCGAAGTGGAAAATAAAATTGATGTCAGTATTTATTTTAAGCAGGGAGTGGCGGAAAGCGAAATCGGAAATATAAAATCATATCTTCTAAGTTTATCTACAGTGAAGGGCGTGAAATATGTTTCGCCCGAAGAAGCACTCCGAGAATTTGAAAAAAAACATAAAAACGACGCGATAATTAAAGAATCGCTTGAAGAAGTCGGAGAAAATCCCCTGGGAGCGACGCTTGTAATCCGGGCGCATAACACGGCGGATTATCCGGAGATTTTGAAAGTTTTTGACGCCGCGCAATACGTCAATATTATTCAAGAGAAAAATTTTGAAGATCACGAAGTCGTAATTAAAAAAATTGATTCCATTTCGGAAAAAGCAAAGACAACAGGTGCGGGTCTCGCCGGACTTTTCGCCGTGATCGCGGTTTTGATCGGGTTTAACACGGTCCGTATGACGATCTACACGCATCGCGAAGAAATTGGGGTGATGAAATTAGTCGGCGCGGCCAACTGGTTTGTCCGGGCGCCTTATGTCGCGAGCGGAATTTTTTACGGAATTTTTGCCGTGCTTTTCACGGTTTTAATTACCTTTCCGGCAATCGGTTTTGCCGAGCCGTATTTGGCAGGATTTTTCGGCGGTTCAGAATTCAATTTACTCGGATATTTTTCAAATAATTTTCTGCAGATTTTTGGCTGGCAGTTTGTGGGCGTAGTTCTTCTGAATATGGTGACAAGCAGTCTGGCGGTCGGCCGGTACTTGAAAGTTTAAAAGAAAAAAGATAAAATACAGACAAGCTGAAATGTCTGTTTTTTTATTTCATTCCGGGATCGTCTAATGGCAGGACAGCAGCCTTTGAAGCTGTTTATCTTGGTTCGAATCCAAGTCCCGGAGCCAAGGGAAAGTTTGGGTATCGACCCAGACTTTCCCTTGATCTCGCGGACGGGCGATTCAACCGAGCCCCCGAACCGGCCGCTTTGTCCTTCCGGCACCGAGGAGCCTTCGAATCCAAGTCCCGGAGCCATTAAATATGAATAAAAACATAATTAGAATACTGTGTTTTGTTTTTGCTATACTGCTTGGTGTTTTTATGTTTGTATATGGGGAATTTGATGATAGCCCAGGAGGACAATTGCTCGGACTTATAGTAGTTGTCATTGGCATTGTGGGTATTATAAGAAGTAAGAAAAAAATTTCAAACTAACGAGGAGCCTTCGAATCCAAGTCCCGGAGCCAAAGAAAAGTACAGATTCTTGTTCTACACTTTTCCTTGGCTCGTGGTAGTTGTTTTTTAATATGGGTAATACTTTATTTGATAATTTTAATAGAACTTACGATGGCCCAGCTAACTATACGGAATCCGAGTTTGATTACTTAAATAAATCAGCACGTGAAGGTTGTGAAAATGCACGAAAATGTCTAGATTTGTGGTTTAGAGAATATTGCATTAGATACCCGTCTGCCATAAAAGATTTTAAAGGGCGATTCTGTTCTCAGAGTGATGAGCAGCATCTTGGAGCTATTACTGAACTTTATTTGCACAATTTTTTATTAAAAAGTGGTTATAATAAAATTGAGAATCATCCAGAGACAGAATCCGCCAAGCATCCAGAATTTTTAGTATTGGACGATGGTAAGCCCTTATTTTTTGCAGAAGCCGCTATGGTTTATGGTCGTAGAGATAGGGGTCGTGTAAAAAAATTCGAAGCAACCATACTTGATTCCATAAATACTATTGAATCACAAAATTTTTTAATCTTAGTTGAAATAGAATCAGTTGATTCTAATCGGCCGCCCTCCACGAAAAAAATAAAAGAGTGTATCGAGAAACAATTAAATTGCCTGGATTACTGCGAAGTTCTAGAAAAAGATGAAGAGCAATATCCAAAATGGGAGTATAGAGAAAATAATTGGAAATTAAACTTTATTGCTTCTCCCATTGAGGCGGAGGCTCGTCATTATCAAGATAGATTTCCTTCTAGGAATATTGGGAGCATTAATTACCCTATTAAACAAATTGAATTAGACGAAGAGATTAAGGAAACCGTTTCGAAAAAAAGCAAAAAGTATGGCAATTTAAGATTACCTTTTATTATTGTGTTAAATGTAATTAGCGACAGTATATTCTATAGCGATGAAGTGGCTATAAGCGCATTATTTGGTAAGCGGACGGTTCAATCTGTCACTGATGCTAATGGCACAAGGACAATTAAGCAGGGACGTACATTTGATGGAATTATTGTACATCCAGGAACAGGCATTCAAAACACCAAGATGTCGGGCTTGTTAATAATGAAAAATCTTACTAGTTTTACATTAGAAAACGTCAAACCAGTTTTGTGGCATCATCCAAAAGCTAAATATCCATTTGATGTCAATTTTTTAAAAGATATTGATCATAAAATTTATAATCCTAGCAGCGGCAAAATGGAAGATAAAATGTCATAATCAAATATGTCCGACTATATAATCCTAAAAACTAAACCCTCGGCTGATTACGAGCTAATTGATTCCGGAGAGGGAAAAAAATTGGAACGCTATGGGCGGTTTGTTTTTTCGCGCCCGGATCCGCAGGCCCTTTGGCCAAAATTAAATTTGGCCGCGTGGAAAAAAGTGGACGGCGAATTTAAGCGCAGCGCGGAATCGGCAGAATGGAAAATAAAGCGTGAAGTTCCCGGTCGTTGGCAGATAAATTTGGCGGGTTTGGATTTTTGGATAAAACCCACGACTTTTAAACATTTGGGAATTTTTCCGGAACAAGTCGGAAATTGGGAATGGATTAAAAATTTGGTCGGTAAGGCGAAAAGAAAAGTTTCAGTCTTAAATCTTTTTGGCTATACGGGCGGCGCGACGCTTGCCGCGGCCGCGGCTGGCGCGGAAGTATGCCACTTGGATGGATCAAAAGTTGCGATTACCTGGGCGCGAGATAACGCGGCTTTGTCAAAATTAGATAAAAAACCGATTCGCTGGATTTTGGAAGACGCGGTGAAATTCGTAAAACGGGAAATTAAACGCGGCCATCGCTATGAGGGAATTATTTTGGATCCGCCGGCGTTTGGTCACGGTCCAGGCGGTGAACTTTGGAAAATTGAAGATAATTTTTTAGAATTAATGGATTTGTGTTTTAAATTACTTTCCGAAAAGCCTCTATTTTTTCTGATAAATGGTTATGCTTCAGGATATTCGGCGACTGCTTATAAAAATAATTTGTTGCCGCTCGTTAAAAAATATGGCGGAACACTCGAGGCGGGAGAATTGACAATTGAAGAAAAAAGCGGCCGGCTCTTGCCTTGCGGAATTTTTGCGAGGTGGAATTCTTAAATATGAAGTTGAATGTTTTATATGAAGATAATCATTTGATCGTGGTGGAAAAACCAGCTGGGATGCTTGTGCAAGGAGATAAAACTGGTGATCCCTGTTTAATGGATGAAGTAAAAAAATATTTGAAAGAAAAATATAAAAAATCGGGCAATGTTTTTTTGGGACTTGTGCATCGGCTGGATCGTCCGGTCGGCGGTGTCGTGCTTTTTGCGAAGACGGGCAAAGGTGCCTCAAGGCTCTCTGCGCAGTTTCGCGAGCGAAGTGTGGAAAAATATTATTTTGCGGTTGTCGTCGGAAAAATGAAAGAGAAAAGCGGCAAGATTGTAAGTTTTTTGAAAAAAGATGAAAAGAAAAACGTTGCAGAAGTTTTTACGTGCGAAGTGCCCGGAACAAAACGCGCTGAGCTTTTTTGGGAACAAGTTTCTTCCGGCAAAGAAAATTCACTTTTAAAAATAAAATTGGGAACAGGCCGGACGCACCAGATTCGCGCTCAGCTTGCTTCGATTAATCATCCGATTTTGGGCGATGTAAAATATGGCGCGCCAAAACCTCTGCCCGATAAATTTATTGCTCTTTTTGCCGCTTCACTTTCTTTTAAATTGGCCACGCAAGATGAGGCCAAAACGATTGAACTTCCTTGGCCAAAAGTTTGGGAAAAATATTTAAATTAATCCGGCTTCGCGAAAAAAGATTTTTCCGACCGGTTTTTTGATTAAATTTTTAACATTACAAAGTATGGCAAATCTTCAAGAAGTTTGGCTCCGCATGCAAAAAACAAAAAAGAAACAAAAAGAAATAAGATCCGCGTATAAAGACGCGTTGGCCAATAGCGCTGATTATGGAAAAATCGTGGAAGATTTAAAAACCCTTCGCGAAAAAAAGAAAAAAATTGAAATGGATGTGCGAGGAGATTTTTCTTCCGAGTTTAATGAACTTGAAACTTTGAAAGCGGACACGGAAACCGACGCGGAAATGCTTTCGGATTTAGCTTTAAATACCTTCGTGAAAGGGGAGACGGTCCAAGTGACTGATGAATACGAAAATAAATACGAGCCGGTTTTTGTCGTGAAATTTAAACGGGTATATTAACGTTATAATGGAAATGGACGTTGATTTTTAAAAATGGTAAAATTTAATCAGCGTCCGGCTAAGTCATAATCTTAAAATTATGAAAAAACAAGTATTTTCCATTGTAGTTTTGGCCGCCTTAGTCGTTGGTTTTTGGCCAGCGGCGGAAGTTAGGGCCGGGGAATGTTGCGGCTGTGATCCGATTTACGACCGCGATTTGCGCGGCGAAGTTATTATTAGTGCTTATGTTAGAAATGAGCCATGCACGGTGAATTCCACGATTTTGAAAACCGTGGTCAAGGGGTCAGTCATTAAAGTTATCGGTGAAACCGACGGTTGGTATAAAGTGGAATTGGCTGACGGAACAGTTGGTTGGGTTGGGCAAGTTTTGATGCAAATTACAAGCAAGGCTCTGACAAACACCTCGGGAACAACAAGCGGAACTTCTGGCAGCTCGGCCTCTACGGCAAGTTTGGCGAAATATTTGGGATATATTTTCTTGGCCGTGGAAAAACATGGCGAGGCATACTACTATTATCCGGTAAATCAAAAAGGATATTACCTGGGGAGGCCGGCCGATGCGTTTAATGTGATGCGGACGTTGGGACTCGGCGCCACACACGAATTTATCCAGAACACAACTTATTTCCCATCGCACGTTGTCGGAAGAATTTTACTTGACGTCCAATCGCACGGCGAAGCTTACTACATTTATCCAAAAGACAGAAAAAAATATTATCTTGGCCGGCCGGATGACGCGTTTAGAATTATGAGAGAGTTAGGTTTAGGGATTAGCAATACGAACTTGACGGCGCTGCCGCTCGCGCAATAAAATTATACCCCGGATTAATTTCCGGGGTTTTGGTATAAATTTATCAAGAAGGGGGTGAATTTATGAATTGGAAAAAAGCCATTGGTTTTGGCGCTCTTCTTTGGGTGCTAATGTTTGTCATAGTTTGTATTTTTATTGGTTTTAAAGTTCCTGAATCAACTTGGCTAAACATTGGATACGCTATTATTGCCGGCATTATCTCTTTCATTTTGGCTGGTTACGTTAAGCCAAAAAGTTATGGTTTAGCTTTGGGTTACGGCATTTCATGGCTCGTGGTTGGCGTGATTTTGGATGCCATTGTCACGATGCGATTTAACCCGGCGATTTTTTCTTCCTGGACGCTTTGGCTCGGCTATGGTCTTGCTATCGTAGCGATTCTTTTGCGGGTTAAAAAAGTTCCGACAATGATCGCACCGCCTCCACCACCGCAAGTGTAAAATATATTTAGTCGCGACTAAATACTCGCCCAAAGGCGGGTATTTTGTTTGCGGAAATTTTTTATTTATGATAGGACAGATTAAAGCCCTGGGCGAATAGGCGCCTAGCGGTTACAAGAGGGAGGGCGTGATGGAGGAGAGGAAAGTCGGCTGGGGAGACCGGGTATTAAAACCGATCGTCAAGCGAATCCCATCCTGGATCAAGCCCAATCACTTGACCTACGTTCGCGCTGCGATGGTTGCGCCCGTGGTCGCCTGCCTTTGGTATGGCTTGAACATTCTAGCGGTGGTTTTTCTTTCTGTAGCCGTGTTGCTGGACGCGTTGGACGGCGCCATGGCACGAATCCGAAATCACCAGACTTCAAATGGCGAGTGGCTCGACGCTTACGCTGACAAGCTGCTTATCGTTGGATTGCTTCTGAGCTATGGCTGGGATCACTTCCCGCCAGTGCTCATCTGGCTCGTCTTCACGGTTGAAATTGTCCTTTGCCTTGGCCGGCCAATTAAAATCCAGCTCGGCAAATCGGGCAAGGCCAACGTTTTCGGCAAGATCAAGATGTGGCTACAGAGCGCGGCTGTCATTGGACTTGCGGCGCATGCCGACTGGACGCTTGTCGTTGCCAACGTCGCTCTTTGGGCGGCGCTTGGTTTCGCCGCGTTGAGTCTCGCTGGCCACATTTGGGACATTGCCGCATGAAGTCAGTTAGCCGCTGGGCAAGGAGAACCTGGGCGGTTCATCCCGTATTTTGTCCTCGGACAGGGTACGGGATTTTTTTATTTATTAATCTGTGGTAAAATAACAATAAGAGAATTTAGCTAAATTCTATAATATTTAATTGAGAATTTTATGGGCAAAAACACATTCATGAAGGGTGCGCTCCTCGGGGCCCTTATTGGCACGGCTGTCGCACTTTTCACAACTAAAAAAACCGGTAAACAAAGGCAGGAAGAATTTAAAAAAGCGCACCCGGAACTTTCCGCTAAAATTTTAGAAGCGGTTGGAAAAATGAAAGTGATGAGTAAAGAAAAGTATGATGAAATTGTGGAAAAGGCGGTTATGGAATATGGCAAAAGAAAGAATTTGGCAAAGACCCAAGTTGCGGCAGTTATAAAAGATCTGAAGGCAAAGTGGAGCGACGTCAAAAAACAGTTGAAGTAATTTTAAAAAGTAAGTCTGGGATTTAACCGGGCTTATTTTTTTATTTTTTTAATATTTTTAGCGGAAACAAACTTCCCCCTTGACTTCAGCGGGGATTGACAAAAATGGTAAAAAGATATAAGCTTTAAACATAAATTAGGCTAAAACAAAGCTTCATTTTGAATTTTCGGGAAATTTATTTTATGAAGATAAAAGATAAGACAAAGTATAGAATATTGGAAATTATTCCAGGCGCACTCGTCTGGGTTACTTTTATTTTGGCAATTTTACTTTCTTTCTGGAAGCCGCTTTGGGTAATTTATTTTGTCATAGTTTTTTGTATTTATTGGCTTTTTCGCGTGCTTTATTTTGTTTTCTACATGGCGATTTCTTGGCGGCGTTTTAAAAAAGACGTGGGAACAAACTGGCGGGAAAAAGTTCAAAAATTGCCAGACTGGCAGAATTATTATCATCTAATAGTTTTACCGACGTCCAAAGAACCGATTGAGGTTTTGCGTTCCACTTTTGAAAATTTGGAAAACTCACATTATGCTTTGGATAAAATGATTGTGGTTTTTTCCGGAGAAGAAAGAAATAAAGAAATTTTTTCGCAGAATGCTGAAATAATTAAAAAAGAATTCGGCGATAAATTTTATCAGTTGCTTATTACCATGCACCCGGATAATTTGGTTGGAGAAATCAAGGGTAAGGGGGCAAACGCGCACTGGGCTGGATTTAAAGCCAAGGAATTGATTGATGAACTTAAAATTCCTTACGAAAAAATTGTTGTCTCTTATTTTGACAGCGATACCTGCGTACATCCAGAATACTTTGCTTGCTTGGCGTATAAATATATTACTCATCCTAAACGTGAGCACGCGGCTTTTCAGCCGGTGGCGCTTTATAATAACAATATTTGGGACTCAATGTCTCTGATGCGCGTCGCGGCCTTTGGTACAACCTTTTGGCTTTTAACTGAACTCGCGAAACCCGATAGACTTTTTACTTTTTCTTCGCACAGCATTGCCTTCAAGGCGCTTGTTGATGTTGATTTTTGGCAGAAAGATGTTGTGACCGACGACTCAAGAATTTTTTTGCAATGTTTCATCCGTTATGGCGGAGATTTTGAAGTGGTGCCGATGTATGTCCCTGTTTCCATGGATACGGTTATGGCAGAAACGCCTTGGCGGAGCTTAGTTAATCTTTATAAACAGCAGCGGCGTTGGGCTTGGGGAGTGGAGCATTTTCCTTACATGGTTTGGCATTTTTCCCGCGGAACTTTAAAAACCGACAAGGGAGAAATTTCGGTTCCTAGAATTCCTTTTTGGAAAAGAGTTAAATATCTCTGGAATTTAGGAGAGGGAATGTATTCCTGGGCAACCGCGCCGATCTTGATGTTTGTTTTAAGTAAATTACCGCTTTGGGTCGGAAAAGATGAAATTGGAACGACGGCATTTTTTCAAACCGCACCTCTTGTTTTAAAGTGGCTTTTGACCGCGGCAATGCTGGGCATGGTTGTTTCGGCAATTTTATTTTTATTTTTATTGCCGCCTCGACCAAAAAACCAAAGCCCGTTTAAATTTGTCATTATGCTTGTGCAGTGGGCATTGCTTCCGGTGTCTTTAATTTTGTTTGGCGCAATTCCGGCTGTTGAAGCGCAGACAAGATTGATGCTCGGAAAGTATTTGGGTTTTTGGGTAACGGAAAAAGCGAGAAAGTAATTATGAAAGTTTCTATAAATTTAGTAACCTGGAACGGGAAAAAGTATTTACCACATTGCCTGGATTCGATTGCTAAACAAACTTTCCGCGATTTTTCATTATTTATTTTGGACAATGGTTCAACTGACGGCACAGTAGAATATTTGAAAAATTCCTTATTGCCCGTTACCAACTGTCGACTGGAGTTTAATGAAGAAAATATCGGGTTTGCCGCCGGCCACAACCAGGCGATCCGCACGACAGAGGGTGATTATGTTTTAATGTTGAATCAGGATATAATTTTGGAGCCAAATTTTTTGGAAGAAATAATTAAATTTTTAGATAATAATAAAGAGGTGGCGGCTGTAACAGGAAAACTTTTGTATTGGGATTTTGCCAATAACCAAAAAACAGATTTGATTGATTCTGTCGGCATAAAAATTTTTAAAAATCATCGGGCGATTGAACTTGGGGCAGGGGAAATGGATTTGGAAGAATGGAGCGCGCCGCGGGAAGTGTTTGGTATATCTGGGGCAGCACCAGTTTATCGGAGGTCGGCTCTGAGCGAAGTGGCAATTAACGGTGAAATTTTTGATGAAGATTTTTTTAGTTATAAAGAAGATCTGGATCTTGCATATCGATTGCGGCTTGCCGGTTTTAAAGCGTGGTTAATACCCACGGCCAGAGGCTACCATGACAGATCCGCGAGGAGCATAGCTAAAACAGATTTTGCAGTAGTAAAAGCGCGAAAAAGTAAATCGTCTTTTGTTAATTATCACTCCTATAAAAATCATTTGTTTTTTCTTCTGAAAGATGTCCCGGTGGGAGTGTGGTGGCGCTACGGTTATCTAATAAAATGGTATGAATTTAAAAAATTTATTTATCTTTTAATTTTTGAAACGAGAACACTTGGGAGTTTGGGGGAGTTTTTCAAGAAATTTTCCAGGATGTGGAAAAAAAGAAAATGGATTATGAAAAATAAAAAGGCGGATATGGCGGAAATAAAAAAATGGTTTTCTTAAAATATGGACTTATCAATCATCATTTTAAATTACAAAGCGCGAGGACTCCTAAAGGAATGTCTAAAGGGCATTGAAATGGTTCAGCCGAAATTGGATTATGAAATTATTGTGGTTGATAATGCCTCGGGCGATGGAACAGCCGCGATGATGCGCGAAAATTTTCCGGATATTAATTTTATCTCTTCGGAAGAAAATTTGGGGTATGCCAAGGGAAATAATTTGGGAATACAAAAGGCAAGCGGTCGTTATGTGATGATTATGAATCCGGATATTATTGTTTTTTCCGGTGTTCTTGAAAAATTAATCCAGTTTTTAGACGAGAGGCAGGACGTGGGAATTGTCGGACCGAAACTCTTAAATCCAGACAAATCATTGCAATATTCTTGTTATCGTTTTCCAGATTTTTGGGAACCGGTTTACCGCCGAACGCCGCTCGGCCGGTTTAATTTTGCTAAAAAGAAACTGGATCAATATTTTATGAAAGATTTTGATCATAATTCCGCGAAAGAAGTTGATTGGCTTTTAGGCGGTTGTCTTTTAATCCGGCGCAAGGCTCTGGAAGATGTTGGTTTTTTGGATGAAAGATATTTTGCTTATTTTGATGATGTTGATTTATGCAGAAGTATGTGGGAGAAAAAATGGAAGGTGGTTTATGATCCAGAAATTTCCGTGATTCATTTCCATCGTCGCGAATCAGCCGAAGGAAATTGGTGGAGCGCAATTTTTAAAAAAGTTACAAGAATCCATTTGGCAAGCTGGCTGAAATATTTTAAAAAATGGGGGAGAAAAACAACAGCAACGGAAAGATAAAAAATAATTGTAAAATTTATGAATTTTAGGGGGACCAATTTTTTGGATATTGTTCGTCCGGCCAGGGCGGAGCGGCGGCGGGCAATTTTGTTTATTAAAATTTTACTTTACTCTTTTGTTGCGGTAGTGGCCGTGAGTTTAATTTTAGTTGGTATTTATTTTGGAACCGCTCGCAAAGTTTACAGCTTGTCGGATCAAGGAAAACAAAATTTAGAATTGGCTTCAAATGAAATTTCTGCGTTGAATTTAGCAAAAGCTGGGATGTATTTAGCGGAGGCGGAAAGTAATTTTAGCGAAGCCGCGGGAAGCTTTAATAAATTAAAATTTTTGAGTAAAATTCCTTGGGTTGGAAATCAGTATGATGCCGCTTCGGGTTTGCTTCAGTCGGGAATCCAGACCTCGTCAGCTCTTCGCGATCTTGTAGGTGTGGCAGAAGAAATTATAAGTGTCATGGGAGACGCGGAAGCGTTGGTGCAGGGAATTCCATCAATTTCCAGCGAAACAAGTTTCGCGGAAATTAGCCCGGAAAAAAAGCGCGAGCTTTTACAAAAACTCTTTGAGTCGCCGCCACGCCTTCAGGGAGCAAAAGCAAAAATAGATTTGGCGTTGCTCGCGCTCGACCAAATTAACGAAGATGATGTTGCGGGTCAGATTTTAAAAATTTTAGCGCCGGTGAGAGAAGCTTTGTTAAAAGTTCAAGGAATACTTGTTAAAGCAATTCCCGCGGCGGAAATTTTGCCAAAAATTGCCGGTTATCCGGAAGGTAAAACTTATCTTTTTCTTTTGCAAAATAGTGACGAACTCCGGCCGACAGGCGGATTTATTGGGACTTACGGAATTGTAAAGGTAAAAGACGGCAATGTGGAAATATTTGATACGGACAATGTTTATGCTCTAGACGGGGCAGCGGCAAGCTATTTGCGAATTACGCCTCCCGCTCCAATTATAAAATATTTAAGAGTTAATGCATGGTTTTTGCGCGACTCAAATTGGTCGCCGGATTTTCCGACCGCGGCGGCGCAAGCTGAATGGTTTTATAAGGCCGAAGGCGGCAGGGAGAAAAAAATTGATGCCGTGATTGCTGTTACGCCGACTTTTATTGAAAATATTTTGCGCCAGATCGGCAATATTGAAATGGACGGAGAAACTTTCACCCCGGAAAATTTGATGGATGTTCTTCAATATAAAGTGGAAAAAGAATATTATGAAAAAGGAATTCCGGAAATTCAAAGGAAAGACATCGTTGGTGATTTAGGAGAAAAGATTTTTGATCGTCTAACAAGTCTTCCGTCATCGCGTTGGTCAAGTCTTTTTAAAGTTGCCGACCAAGCCTTAATCGAAAAACATCTTCTTATTTGGAGTGAGGATCAAGAATTACAATCAATCATTGTCCGCGAAGGTTGGAGCGGAAAAATTTTGGAAACAAGCGGAGACTATCTCTCGGTTATTGATGCAAATTTAGCTGCCTACAAAACCGATGGTGTAATGGATAAAAAAATAAATTATTCTTTGTCAAATGATTCGTCGGGAAATCTTCGCGCTAAAGTAGAAATTAATTACAGAAACAACGGCTCATTCACTTGGAAAACTACGCGCTATAGAACTTACACTAGAATTTATGTTCCGGAAGGGAGTGTTTTAATTGGTGGCAGCGGCATGCTGGAGAATGATAAAATTTTTAATCCGTCTGGACGACCGGGAAAAATTGATGTTGGAGAGGAGGCGGGAAAAACTTATTTTGGCGCTTTCATTTCTATTGAACCGGGAAAAGAGGGAACACTAAGTTTTGAATACGCTTTGCCGGAAAAAATTAATGATCAAGTTAATCAGGGGCTGTATAAATTATTAGTTCAAAAACAATCCGGCACTATCGCTCATCCCTTGACTTTAAACCTTAATTTTGGTAAAAATATTAAACAAGCCAGTCCGGCGGAAGAGCAGAAAAATTGGGGAGATGCGGTATACAAATTACAGACTAATTTAAGAGAAGATAAAACAATTGAAGTCGGATTTTAAATAAGAGATTTATGCTTCGTAAGAAAATCGGCATTGACCTTGGAACAACAAACGTCCTGGTTCATGTTCCAAGAAGGGGAATTATTATTAACGAGCCGTCGGTTGTCGCGCTTTCTGTTTCTGATAGAAAAATTTTGGCTGTTGGCCATGAAGCAAAAGAAATGCTCGGTCGCACCCCAGAGACGATTGTCGCGCGCCGTCCGCTGAAAGACGGCGTGATTGCCGATTACAAAACAACGGAGACCATGCTTAGATATTTTATTAATAAAGCTTTGGGTGGCATGCGACTTTTCCGCCCGGAAGTAATGGTGGCTGTACCAGCGGGAATTACCTCCACGGAAAAAAGAGCGGTAATTGACGCGACGATTACGGCCGGAGCCAAGGCGGCATATGTTATTAAAGAGCCGGTGGTAGCCGCGATCGGCGCTAATATTCCAATCGGCAGCGCCTCGGGCCACATGATTATTGATATCGGCGGCGGCACGTCGGAAATGGCCGTGATTTCTCTCGGCGGGATTGTTTCTTCCGCGTCAGTTCGAATTGGCGGAAATAAATTGGATATGGCTCTAGCTGAGTTTGTCCGCCGAAAATACGGTTTGGCCATTGGCGAGAGAACGGCCGAGCAAATTAAAATAGAAATTGGTTCAGCTCTGTATCTTGAAGATAAATTAAGAATGGAAGTGCGCGGCAGAGATATGATTACGGGTTTGCCGCGAACGATTATTGTTACTTCCGATGACGTGACTGATGCTTTGGGAAACGAGCTAGAAGGCATTATTGCCGCGGTTAAAGAAGTTTTATATAACACTCCGCCAGAACTTTCTGCCGACGTGATTGACAAGGGGATTGTTCTTTCCGGCGGGACAGCGCTTCTTAGAAATCTTGATCAATTAATTTCCCAGGCGACTGGAATTCCTACTTACGTGGCAAATGATCCTTTGCTTTGCGTGGCAAAAGGAACAGGTATTGCCTTGGAAAATTTGGAATCTTACAAGAAGAGTATTTTGGCGACGAAGTAAAAATAATATTTACACATGACGATTGGTATCGACGCCTCGCGCGCCAATAAAATCGAAAAAACCGGTACTGAGTGGTATTCTTATCATTTAATCCAGGAATTAAAAAAAATTACTGATCAAAAAGATCAGTTTATTTTGTATTCGCGGGAAAAATTGAGAAGTGAGTTGGGAGAATTGCCATCAAACTGGCAGAACCGTGTTTTAAATTGGTCGCCCCAAAAATTATGGACGCAGGTGCGATTTTCCGCTGAAATGTGGCAGAGGCCGCCGGAGCTGCTTTTTGTTCCCGCCCACATTCTTCCAACGATTCGTCCGGAAAAAGTTGTGACAACTTGCCATGATGTCGCATTTCTCCGGTTGCCGCAAGTTTACGATTGGGCGGCTTTAAAATATCAGAAGTTAGCCGTGAAGTTTGCTATTCGCCACGCGACAAAAATTATTGCCGTTTCGGAATTTACAAAAAGTGAACTTGTAGAATTTTTTAAAATTTCTCCGGAGCGGATCGTAGTCGTGTCGAACGGTTACGACAGCGAACGGTATAAAATAATTGAGGATAGGGGAGAAGTGGAAAAAGTTTTAATAAAATATAATATTCGTGGCTCATACGTTTTATATACTGGCCGTTTGGAATTGAAAAAAAATATTCCAGGATTGATTGAGGCATTTAAAATTTTGAAAAAAAATTACAAACAGCCATTGAAATTAGTTTTGGTCGGCCAGCCGGGTTTTGGTTTTGAAAAAGTTACAAAAGCGATAATAGAAAATAATTTGTCCGATGAAATAATTATACCCGGCTGGGTGGGAAAAGACGATTTGCCATACTTAATGAACGGCGCGACAGCTTTTGTTTTTCCATCTCTTTACGAGGGTTTTGGCATTCCGGTTTTGGAAGCTATGGCTTGTGGTACGCCGGTTGTTGCTTCTGGAATTCCCGCGCTTCGCGAGGTAGCGGGCGAGGCGGCGTATTTGGTTGACCCGTATTCCGTAGAAAATATTGCCGAGGGGATGAATCGCGTTTTAACTGATGAACATTTACGAGAAGGTTTAAAAATCCGCGGGCTTCGGCGGGTAAAAGATTTTAGTTGGGAAAGGTGTGCGCGGGAAACGTGGAAAGTTTTAGAAAGTATAAAATAAAAAAAGAGAGGCCCGTCCGCAATTAGGATTTAGAGTCCTATTCGCAGGCAGACCTCAATGGGTGGGATAGAAGAGTCCCGAGAATCGAGACTCAGGCGGGAACGAACTAGTAGAGATCGTCGGCGGGATCCTCGAGCTGCCCGCCGGTGGCGAGCAGTCGGATGTGGTCATCATCGCTGGCCCAGGCGATCGCGCGGTCGCGGTCGCGGGTCTGGCGCCAGACACCGTCGGGGTCCCTCTCCAGGTCGGCGGGGTCGTCCTCGCCGTCCTCACCACGCAGATCGGGCGGAAGCAGTTCGCGCAGTTCCTCGGACAGTTCGCCGCGGTTCAAGTCGCACTCCGCGAAACGTCGGCAAGCCATTCTTCCCACTCCTCCTTCCCAACTCCGCTCGGATGAGCGAAGTGATGACCTCCTCCTGATAGCCATCCAGTTGCGTAGAAATTTTTTTCTAACCAACTGGATAATTATCAGGTTTATCCGCCGAAAAGGCGGGATTTTTAAAAAAAGTAGGGGCTTCAAGACTCGCGTCCATCCACCCCCTTGTCATCGCATTGCGCGATATCTTCCCGTTACGGGAAGGGCATTCGGCTTTCCTCCCTCTGCTTGATGCGGGTGTCTGCCGCTGAATGTGGTCCAGAACACCCTGGTAGTGGCCTTGGCGGCTGCCAGCAGCGATAGCGTAATTTCGCCATCACCGTGGTCAGCGCCTTGGCCGTTTGCAATGCCTCATCGCCGTGACAGAGCTTCCCCACGTTCGGTGCCTTTACTTTAACATATTTTAATAATTTTGTCAAGAGTTGTTGACAAAATATACAAAAAGCCCTAAGTTTATAGGGCTTTTCTTTATTCTTTATTTATGTTATGATAGGTGAATAATTAAATAAAAATTGTTAATATTTATGTTGGAAAAAGAATTACAAAAATTAGGCTTATCAGATAAAGAAGCCAAGGTTTATTTATCTTCAATGGAACTTGGCCCATCGCCGGTGCAAAGCATCTCGAGTAAAGCTGGCGTAAATCGTGCTACAACTTATGTGATGATTGAATCGCTAATCGGTCGCGGTTTGATGAGCTCTTTTGAAAAAGGAAAAAAGAGATTTTTTACGGCCGAGTCTCCAGATCAACTCCTCGCTATTCTTCACAAAGAGGAATTGGAGGCAAAAGAAAAAACGCGGCAATTTGAAGGAATTTTGCCGGAGTTAAAAATTCTTTTTTCTGCCGCAGAAGAAAAACCCCGTTTGAGATTTTTTGAGGGCATTGAAGGTCTTAAGGCTATTCAGGAGGATATATTGAAATCAAAATTTGAAAGTTTTGAAGAGGTCGTTGCTCTAGATGAATTTTATAAAATTTTTCCTCCTGATGATAAGGATCATAGAAAAAAGTTAGCCGTTAAGACAGAAAAGATGTTAGTGAGGATTATTTATACTGGAGCTAAAGGAAAAGTTTTAGCAGCAAAAGAAGGGTTGAAAGAAAGAAGATATATTCCACCGGAAAAATTTCCGTTTTCTACAGATATTGTGATTTATGGGACTAAAGTTGCAATCGGAGTTTGTAGAGGTAAAATTATAGGAGTAATTATTGAAAGTAAAGAGGTCAGTGAGGCTTTGCGCGCGATTTTTAATTTGGCCTGGGAGGGTGCAGAAAAATATCAAAAGTAAAATTAAATAAAAAAAGCCCGAGATTGGTGCGCTCTTTCGCTTTGTCGCGATGGCGTTGCCACCAAATTCCCGGGCTGTGCGCCGTGGGAAAATCAGCAGTTTGCATGGTCTCCCAAGCGCGAAGATCGTCAGGATCACGTTGTTGAGTTTGTTGAGCCGTTGCCGTTGAGCGTCGTCACCCACCTTCTCCGCAGTTCGCGGTTCGTCGCTTCTGCAACCACTTCTTGCCTGTGGATTTGCCACCCCAAAACATGATCGAACCTCCTTTCGGAGGACAATATCTGAAGCAGCAAGCCAAGACCCGAAGGCCTCAAAGCTAAGCCGCGCATTTCGGCAATTGTTGTTTGCCTCGCGGCAGTCGCTCGCTGACCTAGAAGAGTCAAGTACCCACTACAACAGAAAAGCCTCCAGTTCGCGGACGGGGAAGCCCCGTCACTTCTGCTTTTAATTTAACATAATCGCAGGGATTTGTCAAGTCAAATTGACAAATTATAAATAAGAGACAATGTTTTCTAATATTATCGGCCATAGAAATATCACAAGTTTTCTGGAAAAAAGCTTGAAAAATTGGGAAATTTCCCATGCGTATTTGTTTTATGGTCCGGCGCATTTAGGCAAAAAAACTGTGACTAGTTGTTTTGCTGAAAGCCTGCTCGGCCAGCCGATTTTAAATCATCCTGATGTTTATGAAGTTCGCCGCGAGCGCAAGGAAAAAGAAGAAAAATTAGCTAAAAATATTAGTATTGAGCAGGTTAGAGAATTTCAACAAAAATTATCTTTAACCTCCTTTTTAAATTCATATAAAATTGGTATTATAGAAGAGGCGGAAACCCTGAGCACTGAGGCGGCCAACAGTTTATTGAAGACCCTGGAAGAGCCGACGCCGAAAACCGTGATTATTCTTCTTTCCGCGACTATTTCTGCCTTGCCGGCGACGATTGTTTCCCGTTGCCAGACTTTGAAATTTTTGCCGGTCGCGAAAGAAAAAATTTATGATCAGCTTTTGAATCTTGGGGCAAGTCGTGATGAGGCAAGAGATTTGGCGGGAATTTCTTGGGGAAAACCAGGGCTTGCGTTTGATTTTTGGAAAGCTAAAAAAGAAGAGGGTAAGGATTCGGCCATGGCAGATTATGAAGAACAGGTGCAAAACATTTTGGATTTAATGAAGGCAGAAACAATGCGCGATAAAATGAAGATTTTTGACGAGGTTTTGGGAAAAGATTCGGGCACGGAAGATTTGTTTGGTTCGTTAAATCAGATTTTAGCTCTCTGGACTTCAGTTTTACGCGACGCGGTAATGCTTCGCCACGGATGTCCGGAACTCGTGGCTAACGCCAAATTTTCTGAAGAGATAAAAAAAGTTTCCAGCCGTTTTAGCGTAGATTTTTTTCCGCGGCTTTGTCGGGAAATCCGGCGCACGGGAAAATATTTTGGAGAAAATTTAAATCCGCGTTTGGTTTTAGAAAATTTATTATTATCATTTTAAAAATGTCATTGCGGGGAGTCCCGACTTTGCTCGGGCAACGCGGCAATCCCATTGCTTGAGATTGCTTCACTTCGTTCGCAATGACAATGTGATTATGAAAAAAATCTATTTTGTTTTTTTTCTTTTGGCTGGTTTGGTTTTGACAGGCGCGGGTTGCATAAGTTTTACCGGCGGTGACCAAAGCGGGACGGACGGCGGGATTTTTAAATCAGTTGATAAGGCGGAAAATTGGTTACAAAAAACGGCGGTGGCGGCAGTGAAGCCGGGAAGTTTGGCAAACGTGAATGTTGTGTCTTTGGTTTTTGATCCGCAAGATTCAAAAACAATGTATTTGGCCACAGCCGAGAATGGCCTTTTTTATACGATTGATGGCGCGGAATCATGGTTTATTGCCGGCTCGCTTTCCGGCGGTAGAATTAATGCCGTGGCGCCGGACGCGAAAGACAAATGCAACCTTTACGCCGCCGCGGGAAATAAAATTTTTAAAACAACAGATTGTACAAGAAGCTGGCAAAATATTTATGTTGATACCAGAGCAGACCAGGTTGTAACCGCGCTCGCGACAGATTCTTACACCCCGAACATAATTTATGCCGGGCTTTCAGGCGGCGATCTTTTGAAATCCACAGATTCCGGAGCGAGTTGGACTGTAATTAAACGTTTTGAAAATGAGGTCAAGAAAATTTTGGTGAATTTTTATGACACAAGAATAATTTATGTGGGCACCCAGGGGCGGGGAGTTTGGAAAACAACCGATGGCGGGGCAAACTGGACGGACTTGAGTGAAAAATTAAATGAGTTTGATGGAGCGCGGGATTTCAAGAACTTGATTTTGGATTTTTCCAAACATGATTCTTTGATTTTGGCGTCTCGCTACGGTTTGCTCCGGACGGCAGACGGCGGAGCGAACTGGCAGGCAATTCAGCTTTTGACGCCGCCGGGCAGCGTGGATATTTTTTCCTTGGCTGTGAATCCGCAAAATGGAAATGAAATTTATTATGGAACAAGTTCCACACTTTACAAAACAGTGGACGGCGGAGCAAGATGGGTAACAAAAAAATTGCCAACCACTCGCGCCGCGACATATCTCCTGGTTGATCCGGGAAATGGCAACATAGTATACCTCGGCACAACAAGATTTCAAAAGTAATTTATAAACAAATAATTTTATGACAGAAAAATTTCGAGGTGAGGGGGAGTCAACGTCAGAAAGTTTGCGCGCGGCGTATCGTGAGGCGAGGAAAGAGGGAGGTGCAATAGTGGCAGAACTACTTCAAGCGGTTAGAGAGATCGCGGCGAGCATGCCAGGCAAGGAAGAGTCAGTAATACAAGGCGAGTTACGCAAAAATATCCGGGTAAGGGAGATCTATACCCGATGGGACAAGGCAATAGCGAGAAGACAGAAAGCTTACGGAGAGTGGAGAAGATTTAGAGATACTGAGGGGGACCAGGCGGTGTACGAAGAAGATGAAGAAGAAGATTGGGAAAACTGGTGAAGATTTTTGATAAGTAATATTTTATAAGTTCAAAAATATGAATAATTTTTTAGAAACACACAAAGAAGATTTTACAAAAGTCGTGGAGCATTTGAAGGGCGAGCTTTCATCGCTCCGAACCGGACGGGCGAACGCCTCGCTTGTGGAAAATATCACAGTTGAAGCGTACGGCGTCAAAACCCCGATCCGCGGTTTGGCTAATATTACCGTTCCTGATCCGAGAACCTTAGTTATTGAACCTTGGGATAAAAGTGTTATTAAAGATATGGAAAAAGCGATTCAGATGGCGAACACGGGTATTAATCCGGTAAATGAAGGAACAAAAATTCGGCTTTCTATGCCACAGATGACCGAAGAAAATAGAAAAGAGATGATAAAAATTCTTGGCCAAAAGCTGGAGCAGGCGAGGATAAGTTTACGAAACGTCCGCGAAACGGTGAAAGATGAAATTGCGAAAGCGGAAAAAGATAAAGAAATTGGTGAAGATGAAAAATTCAGGTTTCAGGAGGAATTGGAAGAATTTGTTAAAGAAAAAAATGAGGAAGTAAAAGAGATTGGGGAGAAGAAGGAGAAGGAGTTGATGACGATTTGATTGAAGTAACGAGTAACGGGTAACGAGTAAATTTATTTTTTTATGAAAAAAGAAAAAAATAATGGCGTCGAGTTGATGGATAAAATCGTTTCGCTCTGTAAGCGGCGCGGTTTTATTTTTCCCGGTTCGGAAATTTATGGCGGCATGGCAAATTCTTGGGATTACGGGCCGCTCGGAGTGGAATTGAAAAATAATATTAAACAGGCTTGGTGGAAAAAATTTGTTCATTCTCGGACAGATATGGTTGGGATTGACGCGGCGCTGATTATGAATCCGAAAGTTTGGGAAGCGTCGGGGCATTTGAAAAATTTTACCGATCCACTCGTGGAATGTAAAAAATGCCACGAGAGATTTCGCGCGGATAAGCTGATCAGTGATAATCAAAAAGTTGTTCTATTGCAAAAAGAGTTATCAGATTTTATAGAAAAATATTTGAAGGATAACCTCGGCGAGGCGGAAGGTAAGGCAAACCAAGTTGAATATCTTACCTTGGGGTTTGATGGTGAGATTAAAGATTCTGATTATTCAGGGAGAGAACAGGAAAAAATTATAAAGTATTTTAAAAAAGCTGCCCAACAAGCATTTGATTTAATACATTACGACGTAGACGTTAATGAGGAAGGTCACTATGAAGGTGGGTGGGATTTTAGGGAAGCATTTCTGCGACGATTTTCCCCAGTAGACATAAAAGATTTAGCTGAAGAATTATATCTTGATCGCGAAATAAAGTGCCCGGCTTGTGACGGGAGGGATTGGGGCGCTACACGTCAATTTAATTTGATGTTTAAAACTTTCATCGGTCCGGCTGAAGAGTCGGCGAATGTGGCGTATTTCCGGCCCGAAACGGCGCAGGCAATGTTTGTGGATTTTAAACAAGTGGCGGAAACTTCAAGAAAAAGAATTCCCTTTGGCATTGCCCAAATTGGCAAGGCTTTCAGAAATGAAATTACACCGGGAAATTTTATTTTTCGCACCCGCGAGTTTGAACAAATGGAAATAGAATATTTTATCCGGGAAAAAGATTGGGAAAAGACTTTTGAATATTGGCATGAGGAAATGTATAAATGGATGGGGGAGTTGGGTTTGAAAAAAGAGCATCTGCACGATTTGGAAGTTCCGGAAAAAGAACGGGCGCATTATTCCAAACGGACAATTGATATTGAATATGATTTTCCTTTTGGCACGGATGAACTTTACGGCCTGGCTTATCGCACAGATTTTGATTTAGAAAATCACGCGAAAGCGAGCGGCCAGAGTTTAGAATATTTGGATCCGGAAACGCAGGAAAAATTTATTCCGCACGTGATTGAACCGACTTTTGGAGTGGATCGTTCTGTTCTCGCTGTGCTTTGCGAATCATATAATGAAGAAGAAGCGCCGACGGCGGAAGAAGGAAAAACAGAGCCACGGGTGGTTTTAAAATTTCCGAAATGGCTCGCGCCGATTAAAGTCGCGATTTTGCCGCTTTCCAAAAAAGAGGAATTGGCAAAAGTGGCTCGGCCGATTTACGAAGACTTGGTCAAATATTTCATTTGCGAATACGACGAAACGCAATCCATCGGCAAACGCTACCGTCGCCAGGATGAAATCGGCACGCCGTATTGTGTGACAGTTGATTTTGAAACTTTGGAAGATAAATCCGTGACGGTGCGCGACCGCGACACAATGAAACAAGAAAGAATAAAGATTGAGGAATTGGTTGATTATTTAAAAATTAAATTGGAGGAGTAAAATTATGCCAATCAACAATCCATCAGGAGAACAACACGCAGAACAACTTAGGATGCACGGCGAAGAACTTAGAGATCAATTCGAAAAAATAACGCAAAAACTTAACGCGGTTTTTGGCGCGGATGGTTATAGTATTGATACAGATGGTTTTGTTGTTCTTACTAATCCAGAAAATTCATTAACAGAAGCCGAACAGAAAACTTTGGTTGAAGGAGACACGGAAGTCCACAGGATTTATGATGAATCTAAAAAATTAGGTTTGGATATTTTTAGAAGACCTTCGGATAAGATTCATTAATTTTGAGATGTATCTGTAAAAATCGTCTAATTATTTTTATGTTTGAAAAAAAAGTATTAAAGAGCGGATTGCGTTTGATTACTTCGCCAATTTCCGGCACGGAAGCGGCGACGATTTTGGTTTTGTGTAAAGTCGGTTCGCGTTATGAAGAGTTGGCGCAAAATGGCGTTTCCCATTTTATTGAACACATGATGTTTAAGGGAACAAAAAAACGGCCAGAGACGATTGATATTTCCCGCGATTTGGACAGCGTGGGGGCCGAGTATAATGCTTTTACTTCGCGCGACAACACTGGTTATTATATAAAAATTGAGCAAGATAAAATTGAGTTGGCGCTGGACATGCTTTCCGATATGCTTTGGAATTCTAAATTCGATGAAAAAGAAATTAAGAGCGAATCGGGAGTAATTTCTGAAGAAATCAGGATGTATGAAGATAATCCAATGATGTTTATTGAAGATCTTTTGGAGCAGACAATGTTTGGCGATCATCCGCTCGGACGGAAAATCAGCGGTGATGTGGCGACCGTGAAAAGTTTCAATAGAAAAATGATGTTGGAATACAGAGATAAATTTTATCAGCCAAATAATACGGTTCTGGCTTTGGCCGGAAAATTTGATAATAAGGCCGTGGTGCTCGCGGAAAAATATTTTGGCGCGGGCGGAGTTAAAGTAAAACCAGCTTTTAAAAAATTTGATTTTTCCGTAAAAGAAGCTAAGCCGAAATTAAAAGTTCAATTTAAAGAAACCGAGCAGGTTCAGCTCGCTATCGGCTTCCCTGGTTTTTCCCATTCCGATTCGAAACTTTACGCGCTTCAATTGATGAGTATAATTTTGGGCGGCTATATGAGTTCACGCCTTTTTATTTCCATTCGCGAGAAGCGAGGATTGTGTTATTTTATCAGATCATACACGAATGTTTATGAAGACACAGGAAATTTAGTAATCCAGTCCGGACTTGATAAAACAAGAATTACCTCGGCAATCGGCGCGATTTTTGAAGAGCTGGATAAAATTGCCCGAAACGGCGTGACCGAGGAAGAATTAGAACGGGCGAAGGAGTGCGTTAAAGGGCGCCTCGTTTTGGCGCTTGAAGATTCAAGCCAGGTGGCTGATTGGTATGCCAAGCAGGATCTTTTGACTGGAGAAATTTTGACACCGGAAGAAAAAGTGAAAAAAGTTTTTGCCGTGGCAGCGGGCGATATCAAAAAAATTGCCGAAGAGGTAATGCAGAAAAAAAATATGACAGTTGCTCTGATCGGGCCGTTCAAAGATGAAACGCCGTTCGCGAAATTTTTAAAGTTATAAAAATTTTAATATGAAAAAAAAGATTTTTGTCGCCAACTGGAAGATGAACCTGACTGTCGCCGAAACAGAAAATCTTACGGAAAAATTGAGCCAAGAATTACGGACTCTCGCGGATAAAAAAACAGAAATAATTCTTTGTCCGGCTTTTCCCGCCCTGGACAATCTTTCAGCTATTTTAAAAAAAGAAAATCCCGCGGATTTTAAAATTGGGGCGCAAGATGTTTTTTGGGAAGAGAAGGGCGCGTTTACCGGAGAAGTTTCAGTGAAAATGTTAAAAGAAGCCGATTGCCAATATGTGATTGTCGGTCATTCGGAGCGGCGGAAAAATTTGGGAGAGACAGACGAGATGGTAAACAAAAAAGTAAAAATTTTATTAGAAAACGATCTTACTCCGATTGTTTGTGTTGGAGAAACTTTTGAAGAAAGACAAAAAGGAATTCGCGACGTCGTCGTGGCGCGAGAAACTGCGGCGGCGATGGATGGCGTAAATCTTTTTGGAAATAAAAAAATTATTATTGCTTACGAACCGGTCTGGGTTATCGGCACGGGCCAGGCAGTGGAGCCTGAAGACGCGGAACATTCTCATCGGATGATCCGCGAGGCGCTGTTTGAAATTTTTCCGGTAGACATCGTGGAAAAACATTTCCAAATTATTTATGGCGGCAGCATTGACGACAAAAATATAAAAGATTTTTTGGAGCGGGAAAATATAGAGGGAGTTTTGGTCGGCGGCGCTTCGCTTAAAACCGAAGAATTTGTTAAAATGATAAAAGCGATAGCATAATTTTTATGCCACTTGTCCACATCAAAAATTTATTGAAAGATGCGAGCCGCGGGGAATACGCCCTCGGCGCGTTTAACACGCAGAATCTGGAAACTACTTTGGCGATAATGCGCGCAGCCGAAGAAAATCGCGCGTCGCTTGTGATTCAAGTCAGCGAGGCGACGATTGATTACGCTGGTTTGGAATCAATCACGGAAATTATGAAAACCGCGGCGAAGAAGGAAATGAAACTCGGACGGGCGGCCCTGCATCTTGATCACGGGAAAAAATTTGAATCAATAGTAAATTGCATTAAGGCCGGGTTTTCTTCAATTATGATGGACGCATCGCATTTGCCCTTTCGAGAAAATATCGCGATAACGCGACGGGCGGCGCAATACGCGCATAAACACGGAGTTTTTGCTCAAGGAGAATTGGGGCGTCTCGCGGGCGTGGAAGATGTTGTTCGCGTTGCCGGACACGAAGCTTTTATGACGCATCCGGATGAGGCGGCGGAATTTGTTAAAAAAACCGGCATTGACACGCTCGCGGTTTCCGTTGGCAATGTTCACGGCATAATGAAAATAAGAAAAGGCGTGCCAAAATTAGACCTCGCGCGCTTGAAAGAAATCGGAAAAAAAGTTAAGGTCCCATTAGTGTTGCATGGCGCTTCAGGCATTCCAAAGGAAGAAATAAAAAAAGCGATAAAATTAGGTATCAGAATTATTAATATTGATACAGAAATCAGGTTGGCTTTTACGGATTCTCTTCGAACAACACTTTCAGGAGATAAAAGTATTTTTGATCCAAGGAAAGTTTTGACGCCCGCGATGACGGCGATGGAAAAAGTTGTGGCAGAGAAGATAAAGATTTTTGGCAGCGCGAGGAAATAATTTTAATTTTAAAGTATGTCTCCTTACGATATTATTCCATTAGGAATTATAGCACTTTCTTTGGCCGGAATTATTTTTATTATTGTTAAGAAATTTCCCATTTTGGCGTCCATTAATATTGAAACTATAAAGAGTGAGCAGGAGGCTGTTAAAAAAGAAAAAATAGTCGCGGAAAGACTTAGCCGAAAAATTTCCAGCATGGGAAAGTTTCTGTACGCGCTTCTTTTGCCGATCGGCCGAGTCCTAAAGTTATTCTTTTCAAAAATTTACGAGAAAGTTTTGGATTGGGAAAAAAAATATGGCAAGAAAAAGAAAAAGCCTATTTCGCTTCCTGATTCAGAGGAAGAAATTAAAACTCTTTTTTTTGAAGCGGAGGAATGTTCAAGAACAGGAAAGTTGGAAGAAGCAGAGCAAAAATGTATAGGTATTATTTCTCTCGATCATAAAAATATAGACGCGTATAAAAAATTGGGCGCGATTTACGTTGAACAAAAAAATTATGAGAATGCTTTTGAAACTTTCAGGCATATTCTCAAATTAAATCCCAATGACGTAGAGACGATTTTTGATTTGGCTTCACTTCATCGAGAGCGGGGAGAAAATGAGGAGGCACTCGCAAATTTCAAGCGAGCAGTTGAACTTGAACCGACAAGTCCTAAAAACCTTGATTTTTTAATTGATATAAGTATAATAGTAAAGAATAAAGATTTGGCCGAAGAAACACTTAAGAAGCTAAAAGAGGTTAATCCTGAAAATCAGAAGCTCGCGGAATTTGAAGAAAGAATAAAAGCAATGTAGGGCGATTTAAAAAAATTGAAGACCGCGCATAAACTTTTTTATTTTTAGCTATTTTAGGCCGTTGTAGCTCAGTCGGTAGAGCAACTCCATGGTAAGGAGTAGGTCGCCGGTTCAATTCCGGCCAACGGCTCCATTCTTTTTAAAACGGAGCCCCCAAACGAAGTTTGGGGAAACGCAGGGCGGCGAGCGTAGGGCAAGTCCCGGCCAGTTGGACGCAGCCGAAAGCTCGCAAGCCCAAGTAAGGGCAGGTACCGAAGTAGTCAAACGGGGCAGACTGTAAATCTGCTGGCTCACGCCTTCCAAGGTGCAAATCCTTGCCTGCCCATTGGGTTTGCCGATGTAGCTCAGCTGGTAGAGCAACGGTTTTGTAAACCGTAGGTCGCCGGTTCGAACCCGGCCATCGGCTTTGAAATAAAAATCTAAAATCATAAATCTAAAATAAATTTATGTCACAGGAAAATTTAATCAAAATGGAGTGTTCAGTCTGTAAGCACGTCAATTATTTTTCCCATAAAAATAAAAAGACATTGAAGAACAGACTGGAGCTCAAAAAATACTGCAAGTGGTGCAAAAAACACACTGCTCACAAAGAAACGAAATAAAAACCCGTCCGCCGTGGAGGCGGGCGCGTAATTTTTTCTTTATGCCCGAAGAGCGAAAGCAGGAAGTTCTAAAACTCCCGAGCCTCATTGTTTTCGTGAGCAGTTTTTGTCTCATGGTCTTGGAACTCGTGGCCGGAAGACTTATGGCGCCATACCTCGGCGTCTCTCTTTATACTTGGACAAGTATTATTGGTATAATTTTAGCCGGCATCAGTTTGGGGAATTATTTGGGCGGCCGCCTTGCCGACCAGAAACTTTCTAGGCAAATTTTAGGATCAACTTTTTTTCTCGCGGGAATTTCTTCCGCCGCCGTGCTTTATCTTGTCCCAACGCTCGGAACGGTTTTTGGGAAAATGAATTTGCCGCTCGCTCTTTCAACTTCTCTCTTTTCTTTAGTTATTTTTTTTCCGGCAAGTATGTTTTTAGGATGCATTACGCCGATGGTTATAAAGTTTGATTTAAAAAATTTGGAGAAAACCGGGCGGACGGTCGGAAAAATTTCCGCCATGGCCACACTTGGAAGTATTTTGGGAACTTTTGCCACGGGATTTTTTCTAATTTCTTTTTTTTCCACAAAGTTCGTGGTGATTGGCATTTCAGCAGTTTTAATTTTTTTGGGAATTTTGGTTTTTGGCCAAGGCCAAGGAAAAGGGTTATTAAAAGATAAGGCTAATATAATTTTCAGTTTGATTTTTGTCGGGAGTTTTTTTCTGCCACAAACCTGCGATAAAGAAACAAATTATTATTGCATCAAAGCGTCGGTGACAGAGAGTGAAAGCGAAGCGGCTCAGGGCTACATTTTAAAACTTGACCACTTAATCCATAGTTTTGTCTATCCGGGCCGCGAGGAAATTCTGACTTACGATTACGAAAAACTTTATAAATTTCTGACTGATTATTGGATAAACGATAACGGCAAATCAAATTTTTCAGCGCTTTTTTTAGGCGGCGGGGGATACACCCTGCCCAGATATTTTGAAAAAAATTATTTAAGCGGCAATCTTCTGGTGGCGGAAATTGATCCGGGCGTGACAAATTTCAATTATCAAAAATTAAGTTTAAACCCGGAAACGAAAATCAAGACCATAAATCAAGACGCGCGGATATATCTCCAGCGGTTGCCGGCCGACCAAAAATATGATTTAATCCTTGGAGACGCTTTCAATGATTTTTCCGTGCCGTATCACCTCACAACTCTGGAATTTGGGAAAGTGGTGAAGGAACATTTGGCGCCCGGCGGATTTTACGCCGTGAATGTGATTGATGATTACCAGCATGGAAAGTTTGTCAGTTCTTTTGTAAAAACCTTAGAAGAAATTTTTCCGTATGTATATCTTGCCCCACTCACCACAGATTGGCAAAAAGCGCACCGCAATACCTTCGTTGTTTTAGCGAATGAAAAACCAATAAATGAGGACCAATGGGCCGCGGTGCTTCGAGTATTGGAGCAAGGCGGGCAATATAGCAATATGGATAAAGCGAGTTATCTTGTGGGCAAAGATGAAACGCAGAAATTTTTGGAAGAAAAGGGAGCGATTGTTTTGACCGACGATTATGTTCCGACCGACAATCTCTTAGCGCCGGTTTTCAATTACGCGTATTAAAAAAATATCATAATTTTCCATGGGGGTGTAGTTCAGTGGTAGAACACTGGTCTCCAAAACCAGGGATGAGGGTTCGATTCCTTCCGCCCCCGCTTGGATAAATAAATCACATTTGTGATTTGTTTATCCATATGAGCGGAGTTGGAGAGAAACCTCGCACTGTAAGTCCGTTGCGGCCGTTTCTGCACCGAGGAGCCTCCGATTCCTTCCGCCCCCGTGGAAAATTATGATCTTAAAGTAGGAAAATAATTTAACTTAAAAATATGAACAACGAAAACAAAGAATGTTGCCCAAAATTTAATCCAGAAAAATGGGACGAAAAAACGTATACCTGGGATAACAAGCCGTTCATAAAAGAAACTATTCCCACATTTTTTCACATACCGCTTTCCTCAATGATTGGTAAAAAAGTTACTAAAATGTGCAAGATGATGGAAGATTCAAAAAAGGCAGAGGCTAATAGTGAAGATGTTTTATTATTATTTCACGATCCCAGCGCCTTTAAATCAGAAATATTTTTATCGGTTACCGGTCTGGTGGAAAACGCGAATAATGTAAATCTTTCCGGCACATTTGTTGCTAAAGTTTTTTCCGGCCCATATAATTCCATCCCAAAATTCGTAAAACAAATTGATGAATATTTGGCGGCGCAAGGAAAGAAAGCTAAAGATTATTATGTTCATTACGCCTACTGCCCCAAGTGCGCGAAAAAATACGGCGATAACTACATGATTTTATTTGCCCAGATTTAAATTTTGCCCCCAATAGAAAGTTTTGATTTAAAAAACAGGAATGTGAGTTCGCCAGAACCTGCTCCGAATCGGCCAAAAGCCGATTTTTAGTTTCCCTCCTTGACAGAGTTTCTTTTCCGTGTTATACTAAGTAATCTTAACTAATGTCGCGACTAATTTTTGTCCCGACAAGACTCGAACCTCTTTTGTGTCATGCATTAAATTATGTGGCCCCTATCGGAGAAATCGGGTCACTAATTTTTTTATGACAACAAAAACACAAACGGCTGTTCGCTTTAGCGATCTTGGTCTCTCGGGAAAAATGCTTTCCATTCTGGAACGGCAAAATTTTTCCGTTCCAACTCCTATTCAGCATAAATGTATTCCCTCGGCCTTGGAAGGGCGGGATATTGTGGGTATTGCTCAGACAGGCACGGGCAAGACCCTGGCTTTTGGTTTACCGATGATTGAGCGGTTGGCAAGAAACAGGGGACAGGCTTTGATTTTAATGCCGACAAGAGAACTTGCTCTTCAGGTTGATGAGGTTTTGCAGAAAATCGGACGCCAAATCGGCCTTAAAACCGCGGTCGTGATCGGCGGCGCGTCTTCATATCAGCAATTACAAATGTTACGTCGCAGACCGCACGTCGTGGTTTCAACACCTGGCCGTTTGATTGATCATCTTCAGCAAAAAAATTATTCGTTGCGAAACGTAAAAATTATTATTTTGGATGAAGCCGACCGTATGCTGGATATTGGTTTCGCGCCGCAACTCAAACAGATTTTATCTATGGCGCCGACCGAGCGGCAAACTATGCTTTTTTCCGCGACAATGCCAGGAGCGATCGCCCAAATCGCCGCGGGGCATATGAAAACCCCTATGCGGATTGAAGTTGCGCCGTCTGGCACTCCGGCTGAAAATATTGACCAAAAAATATTTATTATCAGTAAGGAACGAAAAATGCAGTTGTTGGATAAAACGTTGACTGATAATTTTGGGACAGCGTTGATTTTTGCCCGCACAAAATTCGGCGCTAAAAAAATCGCGGCAAATTTGAGCGCGTCAGGATATCGGGCGGCGGAAATTCATTCCAATCGGTCTCTCGCCCAGCGCAAAGAGGCACTCAACGGATTTAAGTCCGGAAAATATCGCGTGCTAGTTGCTACGGATATTGCTGCTCGCGGCATTGATGTTAATGACATTGCTATGGTTATAAATTTTGATTTGCCTGATAATCCGGAAGATTATGTCCATCGCATCGGACGCACCGGCCGAGCCGGAAATTCCGGCCAGGCAATATCGTTTGCCACTCCGGCGGAAACATATGACATTCGGCAGATTGAGCGGTTGATCAGACGAGCAATTCCTGTGGTGGGATTGCCGGTTTTGCCCGAGCGTCGCGTTAGTTTTCAAGAAACCGACCGAGGCCATAGTCGCGGAAGTGGCAACTTTGCCCGAAGCAAAAATCATAATTTTGGCGGCCGAAGCGGCAATTCAAAAAGAAGAAATCCGGGGAGACAGTGGAGAGGCCGTTCTTGATTTGACTTTTTATTAGGTTTAGTTCATACTTATATTATAAAAATTAAGTAGAAATATCGTCGAATTTCTACAGAGACTTTATTTATTTTGTCGTCGTTTATTATGAAAGGTACAATCAAAACCTTGGTAGCGGAAAAGAATTTCGGTTTTATCACCCCAGAAGACGGATCAAAGGATGTCTTTTTCCATGCCACAAGCCTTCAGGGCGTTGAATTCGGACAATTGCAATCAGGCGATGCTGTGACGTTTGACGTCGAGCAGTCGGAAAAAGGTCCGAGAGCCGTGAATGTTGCAAAAGAGTAAAAAATTCGAAAACAGAGCCAAGTAAAACGGCTCTGTTTTTGTTTTGTATTTAAACTATTTTCCCTTGTTATTTTCGGCAGTTTTTGCTATGATAAAGGAATAAATACGGAGAGGAATAGTCGTCGATTAATCATTAATTAATAAAATTTATGCCCAAAAAATTATTAGTTTTAGCCGCGATTTTTGCTTTGGCTCTTTCTGGCGCGGGTTGCGGAGAAAAAGAAGAAACGCCGGCGGCGGAAAATGAAAATAAAAACGCAAATGTCATCACGGCAAATGTTAACGGCACGGTTATTGAATTAGTTGAACCGTCGGAGCCGGGAGAAGAGGAAGTCGGCGGAGTGGAGTTTGTGGAGTATATTAATAAATCATTTGGTTACAAAATTGTCCGGCCTAACAAATGGTATTGGCAGCATCTTATCCAGAGAGAAATCGGCGAGGCCATGCCTGAGGTAGACGATTTGTTTGTTACCGATCCAAACCCGCTGCCAGCGCTTGGCACAGAATATCTCGGGAGAATTGTGATTGAAGTTTCAAGGAGAAGTTTAATAGACTTAGAAAGAAATTATTCTGATTTAACTTCTTCGGCCGTGACAGTCGGCGGAATTTCCGCGACAAAGTATGAGGGAGTGCGTTCAAACGAAATGGTGGAAAATCAGAAAATCATTGTTTATCTTTTCCAAAAAGACGGAAAGACTTACAGAATTGTTTACACGAAATTTAATAGCGTCGCAGAAGAAGAGGCAGTGTTTCAAAGAGTGGTAGAAAGCCTAAGTTTCTAAAATATAAATTAAAAGTTCCGCCGGGAGGAGGCGGAATTTTTATAGATCGCGAATGTTTAACGTTGTTCTTTTAGCTGTAGGAAAAGTTAAAGAAAAACATTGGCAGACGGCAGTGAAAGAATATTTGGCGCGGTTAAAGCCGTACGCCAGAGTTATTATTGAAGAAGTGGAGCCTGAACCATTTAAACGGGAATCGGACAAGGAAAAAGCAAAACAAAAGGAAGGGGAAAGGTTGCTCACGGCGTTATCCAAATATTCAGACAGCGAAATCATTATTCTTGATGAACGCGGTCGGGAATTAACTTCGCTGGAATTTTCTGAATTTTTTAGTCGTGAGCCGCGGCGTGTGGTTTTTGTTATCGGGGGCGCCTTAGGTTTCAGTGAAAATTTTTCCAAAAGAACTTTTACTAAAATAGCTCTGTCAAAAATGACTTTGCCGCACGAATTCGCGAGAGTGGTTTTGTTGGAACAAATTTATCGGGCGGCGACGATTGTTTCAGGAAAGAGTTATCATTATTGAGAATAATTTAGGATATGACTTTTTTTCACGCGATAATTTTGGGAATAGTTGAGGGTGTTACAGAATTTCTCCCGGTTTCTTCGACCGGGCATTTGATTTTGACTTCAAAACTTTTTCAACTTCCCTCAACAGAATTTTTAAAAAGTTTTGAAATCGCCATCCAGCTCGGAGCGATTTTAGCAGTAGTTGTTCTTTATTGGAAATCTTTCTTTGTTAAGTTTGAAATTTTGAAAAAAATAATTGTCGCTTTTCTGCCAACGGCGGCGCTCGGATTAATTTTTTACAAAATCGTCAAGCAATTTTTGTTGGGAAGCGAGGAAGTTGTTTTATGGGCGCTGTTTTTAGGCGGTGTTTTTTTGATTATATTTGAATGGAAATATAGTGAAAAACCGGACGCCGTGGATGGCGTGGAAAAAATAACTTGGCGGCAAGCGATAGTAATTGGTCTTTTTCAGTCGGTGGCGATTATTCCCGGGGTTTCCCGCGCCGCCGCGACAATTGTCGGCGGTTTAATTCTTGGTTTAAAAAGAAAAACAATTGTTGAATTTTCTTTTCTGCTTGCCGTGCCAATCATGGTTGCAGCTACCGGACTTGATCTTTTAAAAAGCGGCGGAAATTTTTCTTTGAGGGAGTTTGGCCTTATTGCCATCGGCTTTGCTTTTTCCTTTTTCACGGCGCTAGCGGCGATTAAATTTTTCTTGAATTTCATCAAAAATCATTCTTTTATTTTTTTCGGAGTTTATCGAGTTCTTTTGGCGCTTGTTTGGTGGGTTGGCGCGCTGTTTATCTTGCGGGTTTAAAATGATATAATGTATGAAGGTTTGTTTGTATCTTGAATTTAAGCGATTTTTAAAAGGTTATTTTTATAAAAACGCGGGAACAGGATTTTTATCATCCTTTAAAAATTATTTAAAAGCGCTGAGTTTGACCGAAGTGGAAGTCACGGAAAATTTAAAAGATAAATACGACGTTTTGCACGTTAACGTTCCATTTCTAAGATCTCTTTGGGCAGTTTGGCGAGCGAGGCGAAGAGGAATAAAAATTGTGATGTCGGCCCACGCTACGGCGGAAGATTTTAGGGGTGTCTGGCGGGCCAGTAATTTATTAATGCCACTCGCGCGCCGTTATTACAGGTTTGCTTACAACCAGGCGGATGTGGTGATTACTCCGACAATTTACACAAAAAGTTTGCTTCAAAAATATCCTTTGAAAAGAAGAATTGAGGTTACCTCTTGCGGCGTTGATTTTATAAAATTTTTTGTCGGAGGAGAGGGGAGAAATTATCAAAAATCGGAAAAGGAAATAGTTGTTTTTAATGTTGCGAATGCGATCCCAAGAAAAGGCATAGAGAGTTTTATTGGTCTGGCCCGGAATTTTCCCGATAATAAATTTTTTTGGTACGGAAAAATTTTTAAATCTTTTTTATATAAAAGGTTGCCAAAAAATTTACCGTCTAACCTAGAATTTAAGGGATTTGTGTCAGACATCATCGCGGCTTACCGAGACGGAGATATTTTTGTTTTTCCGTCACACGAAGAAAACCAAGGGATGGTTATTTTGGAAGCCGCGGCTGCCGGGTTGCCGATTTTAGTGAGAGATCTTCCGGCTTACCGAGAGTGGCTTGTTCATAATAAAAATTGTTTAGTGGCTAAAAACGAAGAAGAATTTCGAAAGTATTTAAATGAATTGATTTCCAACTCCGGACTTAGGGAGCGGTTGGGTGCGGCGGCAAAAAAATTAGCCGAATCGGAAGATTTAAAAATTATTGGAAAACGTTTGCAAGAAGTTTACCAAAGCTTAATATGAAAATATCGATAATTATTCCAGCCTACAACGAAGAAAAATTATTGCCGCGATGCTTAAAATCAATTTTTTCAGCTCATCATTCGGAAGAGCACGAAGTGATTGTCGTAAACAACGCTTCAACCGACCGGACAGAAGAAATTGCCAGAAGTTTCGCTGGCGTTAAGGTTGTCGCAGAATTAAATAAAGGAATCACAAGAGCTCGGCAGGCGGGATTTCTTGCTGCGAGCGGTGATATTTTGGTTTTCTTTGACGCGGACACAATTATTCCTCCAGATTGGTTTTGTGTTGCTGTGACAAAATTTAAATCTAATCCCAAACTAATGGGCGTTTCCGGTCCGTATCATTTTGAAGCAATATCTTGGTGGGCGAGGGGATTGGAATGGTTTTATAATTATGTTGTTATGCCGACCGGAGAATTTGTTTGGAAATTTATTCTGCGCCAGGGAGGGATAATGCTTCTGGGAGGAAATTTTGCCGTGAGGCGTGAAGCGCTTACGGCCGTGAACGGTTTTAACACAGAAATAGATTTTTACGGTGAAGATACAAATCTTACCCGACGAATGGCGAAAATTGGAAAAATTGATTACACGAATAAATTATTTGTTTATTCTTCTCCACGCCGCTTTGAGGGAGAGGGCGGGTTAAAGCTCGCGTTTAAATACGTTATAAATTTTTTAGGGGAATGGATTTTTAAAAAGCCGATAAATAAATCTTACGAAGATTTTAGATAAAATTTACTGGTGAATAAATTATTGAAATGAAGAACGGAAAAAATCATAATAATCATAATCACGGCTATCAGAAAGCGTGGGTTGTTACGGTGGATATGGGCTACGGGCATCAGCGCGCCGCTTTTCCGTTGAAGGGTTTGGCCTACGGCGGAAAAATTATTAATGCTTCCAATTATCCCGGGATGCCGCGTGTTGATAGAAATACCTGGAGAGAAAGCAAGAGATTTTATGAATTTATGTCGCGTTTCAAGCGGATTCCCGTGGTAGGAGAGGCGGCTTTTAATATTTACGACAAGCTGCAGGAAATACCTTCATTTTATCCCAAACGGGATCTTTCCGATCCGAGTGTGCAAATTGAACAAACTGTGGCTTTGATTAAAAAAAGAGAATGGGGCAAACATTTAATTCATACCTTGAATAAGAAAAAAATTCCTTTGATCACAACATTTTTTATTCCGGCTTTTATGGCTGAGGCCTGGGAATATGAAGGAGATATTTATTGCGTAATTTGCGATGCGGATATTTCGAGGGCCTGGGCGCCGCCCGATCCGACGCAAAGTAAAATAAAATATTTCGCTCCCAATTATAGGGTTGTTGAACGCTTGAAGTGTTACGGCGTGCGGGCGGAAAACATTTTTTTGACCGGCTTTCCGTTGCCTGAAGAAAACACGGGCGGGAGGTATCTTGGAAATTTACATCATGACTTGGGAATAAGACTTACTCATCTTGATCCTAAAAAAATTTATACTTCAAAATACGCGCTTACGATAGATGAATATTTAGGAACAAAATGGCCGCCGCCAAAGACAAACGGTTCGCCGACATTGATGTTTGCGGTTGGTGGCGCTGGCGCGCAACGGGAATTGGGAGTGGAAATAGTGAAAAATTTGGCGCATAAAATTAAGGCAAAAAAAATAAAAGTGATTCTTGTTGCCGGCATCAGGAACGAAGTAAACCAGTATTTTAAAAAGCACGTTAGACAATTGGGGCTCGGGGGACATCTTGATAAAAATATTAAAATAATTTTTGGCGAAAGCACTGAAGATTATTTCAAAAAATTTAATCGAGCGCTGAGAAAGGTTGATGTTTTATGGACCAAACCTTCTGAACTTTCTTTTTATACTGCTTTGGGTTTGCCTGTTATTATTTCTTCACCCATCGGTTCACAGGAAGAATTTAACAGAAAGTGGCTTATTGCGATTGGTTCTGGCATTGATCCTGAAGACGTAAAATACGTTGATCAGTGGTTTTTTGACTGGATTGATTCGGGCTGGTTTGCCCGGGCAGCAATGCAAGGATTTATGGAGGGAGGAAAATACGGGGCTTATAACATTGAGAAATTTATCAAACATAAACTAACTGAGGTAAAAGCAGTGAAGATGACTTTACAGTATTAATTTCTTGTTAATGTATTCATTTTTTAAAAAAATATTTATTGCCATTAGCGCGATCATAGTCACCGCGGTTTTGTTTATTGCCATTTTATGGCTGCCGTTTTTTAACTCACCGAAAGAAATTAAATTTGGAGTGAGTTTTAGCAAAACATACGCCGCGGATTATTTGGAATTGGATTGGAAAGAAATGTATCTCGCGATTTTAGATGAATTAAACCCGCCGCTTTTGCGCCTTCAATCAGATTGGGATAAAACAGAGTTGTCGGAAGGAAATTTTGATTTTTCCGATCTTGATTGGCAAATGACCGAAGCGGAAAAACGGGGCATTAAAGTATTGCTCGTGGTTGGGCGCCGTCAGCCACACTGGCCAGAGTGCCATATTCCAGAGTGGTTAGCGGATGTGCCAGAAGCAGAAGTTCAAGACAGAGCCCTTGAATTTGTAAAAACAACGGTTTTAAGATATAAAGACTCTCCGGTGCTTATGATGTGGCAGGTGGAAAACGAGCCGCTTTTGAATGCTTTTGGAGAATGTCCTCCGGCAGACATAAATTTTTTGAAACGGGAAATTACTCTCGTGGAATCTTTAGATGATCATCCTATATTGGTTACTGACAGCGGGGAATTATCAACTTGGAGAAAAACAGCGCACCTTGGCGATTATTTTGGCACAACAATTTATCGTCGTGTTTATAGCAATTATTGCGGATATTTCCGCCATTTCTTTGCCCCGGCGTTTTATCGGCTAAAAGCTAAATTAGTCGGCTTGTCCTCGGATAAAATTATTATTTCTGAATTGCAAGCAGAGCCGTGGATGCCGGATGGGAAAGAGGGCAGAGGAAGCCTTGAGGATCAAAAAAGTGTAATGGATAATGAATTTATAAAAAAACAGATCGAATTTGCCCGTAAAACAGGTTTTTCAGAAGCTTATATTTGGGGGGTGGAATGGTGGTATTGGATAAAACTTCAGGGAGATGATTCCATTTGGAATATAGGCAAGGACATCTGGCAGCCTTGATTCCCTTTACTTTTACTTAAAAAGTGCTATAATTAGATAAAAGTTATACACAGGGCTAATTTTTAACTTTTTAGGACTATGGCCAACGAACCAGTGATAGCTTATTGCGTAAAATGCAAGGCTAAAAAAGAAATGAAAGACCCCCAAGAGGTGGAAATGAAGGGAAAGGGCGGCGTGACACGAAGAGCCATGACCGGCACCTGCCCAACTTGCGGCACAAAGATGTTTAGAATCATGGGTAAAAAATAGTAGATTTTGATAGTTTTGACTAAAAAATGCTGAAATTAATTTTTTTCGGCATTTTTTTGGTTTTAGGAAGCGATGGCTGGGTCGCGATTTAATCTTTTTTTAATTTTTGTAGGTTATAGTTTAGATGAGGGGCAATCGATTGCGAGAGGTTCGTCTTTGGCGAATCTGCAAATCAAAATTTGCATGCAAAGCAGTGGATTGTCTCTCGCCAAAAGATTCTCTGTTATTAGGGGATTTTTTGTTTTTATGATAAAATAAAGCAAAAGATAAATTTTATCCCATTTTTGCTTATGCGCTTATGCCATTTTTTAAAATAAAAAAATTAGACTTTGAAACCGGCGGGCGGTGGATTATTGTTTTGCGTGAAAAAGAGGCTCAAGCTTACGGTATTAGAATGGGCGATAAATTAAAGTTGAAATGGGATAGTCGCGAAACGGTGGTGACAGCTAATTTTACCCATGCAAAAGTTGATGAGGGCGAAATCGGGCTTTTTAAGGAAATTTGGAAGCACTATACTTACAAACCCGGAGAAATGGTGGAATTATCCCTGCTTGAACGGCCGGCCTCAATTGAATCAATTAAGAAAAAACTTTTGGGAGGAGAATTGAATTATAAAGAAATGCGCGCGGTCGTGAAAGACATCGCCGACTATGTTTTGGGCGATCTTGAAATAACTTATTTTGTCGCTTCCGGTTTTGCCAGAAAATTTTCCAATCGCGAACTTTATTATCTTACAAAGTCTGTCGCGGAAACAGGCGATACGCTTCGCCTTCCGGGTCAGGTGGTAGATAAACATTCAGTCGGCGGTTTACCCGGGAACAGAACAACGATGCTTGTGATTCCAATTATCGCGAGTTTAGGTTTAAAAATTCCCAAGACTTCTTCGCGAGCGATCACTTCGGCTGCCGGGACAGCCGACACAATGGAGGTTTTGGCGCCCGTGACTTTTCCAATGAAAAAAATAAAAGAGATTGTGAAAAAAACTAACGCTTGCATTGCTTGGGGCGGAGGAACGCGGATTGCTCCGGCTGATGATAGAATCATTAAAGTTTCTTATCCGCTGTCTCTTGAGCCATATACAAAAATGATTGTTTCCGTGATGGCGAAAAAAGTGGCCATGGGAGTGAAACATTTAGTGATTGATTTGCCGGTTGGCCCGACAGCCAAAATTCACCGTGTCTCCGATGCCAAAAAAATTGAACGAATAATGAAATATTTGGCCAAAAGATTTGGCATTAAAATAAAAGTTGATATTAATGAAGCCTTGAAGCCGATTGGTCGCGGCGTTGGGCCGGCGCTTGAAGCGCGAGATGTTTTGCGCGTGCTACAGAGAAAAGAACATCGGCCGCTCGACTTGGAAGAAAAAGCATTGGAACTTGCGGGTGAACTTTTGGATTTGGTGGGATTTACGAAAAAAGGAGAGGGTTACGACGCTGCCGCGGGAGCGCTTCGAAGCGGTAAGGCCTGGAAAAAAATGCAGGAAATAATTCTGGCCCAGGGAGGAAAGGCAAATATCGATGCGGAAGAAGTTGTTTTAAGCGATAAAATTTTAAAAATTAAAGCAAAAACCGACGGTCAGATTGCCAGTTTTGACAATAAGGCCATTGTGGCGATTTGCCGAATTTTGGGAGCGCCCTCTTGCAAAATTGCGGGAATTTACTTAAATAAGGTGATGGGAGACCGGGTAAGAAGAGGAGATGTGCTTTTTACGATGTACGGAGAAAGCGAAGATAGGCTTGTCTTAGCGGAAAAGGCTCTTGGAAAAAACGAGGTTTTAAAAATAAAATAATAGCTAACTAAAACGGCAAAAATCATTAAATTTTTTTAGTTTATGAGTATATTTAAGAAAATTTTTAAGGGCAATACCTTGTATTATCCGGGATGCCTTTCCAAATTTGTGGCAAAAGAATTGGTGGAAAATTATCGCCGGATTTTGCGCGAGGCTGGAGTTGATTTTATTGAACTTTCCGACCTTGAGGTTTGTTGCGGTTCGCCAGCGCTTAAAGCCGGCTATACCGACGATTTTAGAAAATTGGCGGAAAAGAATTTACAAATTTTCAAAGATCATTCGGTTGATAAAATTGTTACCCATTGCCCGGCGTGTTTTATGATTTTTAAAAAAGAATATCCCAAAGTTTTGGGGGAGAAGTGGGATATTGAAGTAGCGCACGCGACGGAAATTTTAAATCAGAAAACAAAAAAATCAGAAAGCATAAAAGGCGCGGTTACGTATCACGACCCATGCCACCTTGGCCGACAGATGGGAGTTTACGAGCCGCCGCGAGAGATTATTAAATCTTTGGGTTATGAAATAAAAGAAATGGAATTAGCTGGTAAGGAAAGTTTTTGCTGCGGCGGGGGCGGGGGAGTCCAAGCAAACGAATCGGAGTTGGCCGATAAAATTGCCAAAGACAGAATCGCTATGGCGAAAAAAATCGGCGCGAATATTTTGGTTACGCCCTGCCCGCTTTGCTATATGCATTTGAAGAAAAATTCAGAAGGAGAAGATATTGATGTTAAAGAATTATCCCATTTGATGTAAATATGCAAAAAGAATTTTTATCAAAAGAAACAAAAGAAAATATTTGGAAAGTTGTTTTTGAGTACAAAGCCAAGCGAGAAAAAACTTTGGCTGATTTAGGATTGGATCCGGAAAAATTCCGCGATGAATTTAGAAAAATGAAAGAGGATGCTTTTCGTGATATGGAAAATTTGCGGCGTCGAGCCATAGCCAATTTAGAAAAAAATGGAATAAAAGTTTTTGAGACAAAGGGCCCTGCCGAGGCGCAGAAGATTTTAAGAGATCTGACTGCTGGCGAAGAGATGATCATCAAATCAAAAACTTCCGCGGCCGACGAAATTGACGTAGATAAAATTTTGGGAGAAAAGCTTGTGAGTACCGATCTTGGAGACTTTATTATGAGTGTGGCAAAAGTTCGCGATATGCATCCTGTTTTCCCGGCCTATCATTTATCTCCAAAACAAATTTCAGAAATTATAAAAAACAAATTCGGCGTTGACGTCACTCCTGACGCCAAAAGCATCGCCGTTTTTGCGAGAAAATATCTGCGGGAAAAAATGGTTTCGGCTGGAGCAGGCATCACGGGCGCAAATGTCATAACTGCTGATGGTCGAATTGTAGTTTTGGAAAACGAAGGAAATATTTCTTTGGTTTCTCGTTTGCCGGCGAAGCACATTATAATTTCCGGTTGGGAAAAGATTGTGCCGACCATGGAGGACGCCATGAAAGTCGTTCGGGCCGCTGCCGTCTGGGGAACCGGGCAAGACTGGCCGGTTTATGTTTCCATAATTTCCGGGCCATCCAAAACCGCTGATATTCAAAATGAACTCGTGGTTGGAGCGCAAGGTGCCAAAGAAGTCTATTTAATTTTATTGGATAACGGCCGAGAAAAAATAATGGAAGATGGTTTTGAAGAATTACTGTATTGCATTAACTGCGGCGCTTGTTTGAATTTTTGTCCGGCATATCACGAACTTGGGACAAAATACGGCGATAAATATTTAGGAAGTAAGGGGATTATTTTATCGGCGTTTATGGCCGAACTTTTACGTGCTAAAGAATCGGGTTGTTATTCCTGCACGCTTTGCTCAGCTTGCCAAGAAAATTGTCCCGTAAAAATTGATTTGCCCGGTATGATGAAAAAAATCAGGACCAAGTTGAACGCGGAAAATTTAGAAACCGGCGAAAATAAAAAAATGATTGGAAACACGCGCGAGTTTGGCAATCCATTTGGCGAACTCTCTGAGGACGGTACGCCGAAGGAACTTTATTGTTGCTAAAAGGTTAATACGTTTTTTAAAAAAACACGGCCGTTGAGCCGTGTTTTAAATTTATTTTTTTAATTTTTTCAAGATAGATAATTTAAGAAAATTGTGGCGATCAAAAAGTAAATAAGAAGACTTGAAATGTCTCTGACAATTGTGGCGAAAGGACCGCTTGTTATTGCCGGATCAAGTTTTATTTTTAAAAACAAAGAGGGGAGAAGGATAGCGACAATAATAGCGATAATAATGGTTGTAAAAAAGGAAAGGGCCAGGACAAGGCCGACAAGCAATAATTTATACCAAAGCAAACCGACCACACCCATTATAAGGGCCAGAACTAGAGCCAGGGAAAGGCCGACTTTTATTTCTCTTAAAATGTATTTTTTAAAATTTAATTTGTGATCAATCGCTAAACTCCTGATGTAAAGAGTCTGGGTTTGGGCACCAACGGCGTCGGCAATATAAACAATTGATGGTATAAAAGCTGCGAAAATTAATTGAATTTTTAAAATTTCAGTAAAAGAATTTACAATAAAAGCGGCGATGGTCCCACCAGCAAGACCGAGAATTAGCCATGGCAACCTTTTTTTAAAATGCAGGAGAGCTGGTGCTTGAATTATACTTACGGCCGGATCCTTGAATTTGTGGATACCAGCTGAAAGTAGAGCATCTTCAACATTTTCATTATGCAAAATCCCCAAAATCATATCAGATGGTACGACTCCAAGAAAATTATTTTCTTTATCAACGATGGGAATAGCTTTTAAATTGTTTTTTAGAGCTAAAAGAGCAACCCTTTCCGGTTTAGTGTGGAGATGGGCCTTAATAACATCACTAGTTAAAATATCTGAAATTTTTGTTTCGCAAGATTTTTGGAAAATTTTTTTTATAGAAAAAACGCCCACAAGTTTATTTGTGGCGTCCATTACATAAATATAATTTATTGTTTGAAATTGCCCCATTTTTTCTTGAAGCAATTTTAAAGCATCGTCTAAAGTTTGACTGGGGCGGATAATGGGCACTAGTTGTTTATCTATCATTTTTCCACCTGCTGAATTTTTTGGATAAATTTCAGGCATAACTTTAGAAAAGTTAGATCGAAGTCGGGGTGGAGGGATTCGCACCCTCGATCTCACGGTCCCGAACCGTGCGCCTTAGACTACTGGGCCACACCCCGTTAGAAATAAAAGACCGCGAAAGGTCTTAAAATTATTATACAAGATAATTTTTTTTTCGTAAACCCCAGTCACTTCACTAAAATATAAATAAAGAGTAAAATATATATACCTAAAATAACTTTATGCAAGACCTATTTGACGGAAAATTAAATCAAGATTTAGCCAAAAACGCGCCACTCGCGGATCGCCTTAGGCCCGAGTTGCTTGATGAGTTTGAGGGACAGGAGGACTTGGTTGGCCCGGACAAAATGCTCCGCAATTTGATTCAAAACGACGAAATTCCTTCAATGATTTTTTGGGGTCCGCCTGGTTCTGGTAAAACAACTCTCGCCCGGATTATTGCAAAAATGACAAAATCCGAATTTATTCAGATGTCGGCGACGGCTTCGGGGCTGGCTGATCTGCGGAAAATTGTTTCCGCGGCGCAAAGCGGGCGAAAGTTTAATAACCGCCGGACAATTTTATTTATTGATGAAATCCACCGCTGGAATAAATCGCAACAAGATTCGCTTTTGCCGTACGTGGAAAACGGAACAATTACTTTAATCGGCGCGACCACGGAAAATCCATCATTTGAAGTTAACTCCGCCCTACTTTCCCGCTCGCGGGTTTTTGTTTTAAAATCTTTAGCCACAGAAAATATAAAAAATATTTTGAAGCGGGCGATTTCCGACAAGGTTCGCGGTTATGGAACACTTGACGTGCAGATTCTTGACAAGACTCTCGACTATTTGGCTGGAGTAGCCAATGGTGACGCGCGGATTGCCTTGAATGCCTTGGAGTTTGCAGTGAAGGCTTCTCGAAAAGTAGATCAAAAAATGATACAATTAAATCAGGAAATGATTCGCGAAGCGTTGCAAAAAACTCATTTACTTTACGACCGGGCCGGCGAAGAACATTTCAATATTATTTCCGCGCTTCATAAATCAATGCGAGGTTCGGATGCCGACGCGGCTCTTTATTGGCTTGGCCGGATGGTTGAGGCAGGGGAAGATCCGCTCTATATTGCCCGCCGTTTAGTTCGTTTCGCTTCGGAGGATATTGGCCTGGCTGATCCGCAGGCCTTGGTGCAAGCGACGACGGCTTACACCGCTTGCCATTATTTGGGTATGCCGGAATGCAACGTGATTTTGGCGCAAGCCGTGGCATATCTTTCTCGCGCTCCGAAGTCAAATGAACTTTATACTGCTTACGGCGAAGTCCAGCGTGATATCCGGGAAACGGAAAACGAACCAGTGCCGCTACATTTGCGGAATGCTCCGACAGACTTGATGAAAGATTTGGGATATGGAAAAGGATATAAATATAATCCAAATTTTAAAGAGCCGGTGCAGCAAGATTATTTTCCACTAAAATTAAAAGGAAGAAAATATTTAAAATAATAAATTGAAGTCTATGACTGATGAAAAATGGCTGGATACAGTTTCCATATTAAAAGATAAATTTCCGATCTTGGAGGAGGGGAAAGAAGATCTGCCCGAGGAAGTTGGCCGGGGCTTTCGCGAATTTGTGATTTTCAACGGACCGTTCGGCAAAATGAAAATTGAGCGGACGACCAAGGCTATTGTCACCGGCAAAAAAACTTTAGGCTCGAAAAGAATGGGAAGTCAGGCGGCGGTGGAATACGTTTATTCCGATACGGAAAAAAGCCAGAAATTTAAAGCTTATAAATGGGATGATGGGCAAAATGATTGGACGGAGATTACTTTAGAAGGAAGTTTATGAGTAGATTCAGAAAGAGAAAAAAATTTCGCGAAAGGGCGAGCGAGGGAGATCGCCGTTTAAAAATTATCAAGATAGTTATTTTTTTATTCGCGGGAGTGATTGCTCTTCGCCTTTTTAGTTTACAGGTTTTGAATAATGATTTTTATTCCGCTCTCGCCGCCGGACAGCACGATATTTACAAAGCGATTTTTCCCGAGCGCGGAAGAATTTTGATGCAGGAAACCGGTGGCAGCAACACGTCGCAAGATGAAAAACTGTATCCCTTGGCCACGAATCAATCATTATACCTTATCTATGTTGATCCTCGTAAAATAGAAAATGCCGAAGAATTATCAAAAAAATTAGTTGATATCTTGTACGTGAGAGAGAAAAAAGAAGGCGAAAGGTTGACGGCGGAAGAAATTGAAGCAGTGGAAAAATCGGAAAAAGAAAAGTTGGGAGAAGAATTTTTGGCAAAATTAAAAAAAGAAAATGATCCATACGAACCCCTGCGCCATGGGGTGGCAGAGGTGACGCTTGAAAAAATCAAGGAACTTGGGGCAGGGGGAGTCGGCTATATTGAAGAGGAGGCGCGTTATTATCCGGAAAATAATTTGGGCAGTCATTTTTTGGGATTTGTTGGGACAAAAGATAATAAAAAAATTGGGCAATACGGACTTGAAGGTTATTTTGAAGAAGAGCTTGGCGGCGTTCAAGGTTTTCTTTCATCGGAAAAAGACGTGGGCGGCCGATGGATTCCGGTTTCCGGGCGGGAATGGCAAAAGGCCGAGGACGGCGCGGATATTGTTATTACCATCGATAGAAATATTGAATATTTCGCCTGCGGAAAATTGAAAGAAGCTGTGGAGCGTCATGGCGCGGACGGCGGTTCGGTGATAATTATGGATCCGAAAACTGGGGCGATTCTCGCGATGTGTTCTTATCCGGATTTTAACCCAAATGAATATGCCAAAGTAGAAGACATTAATATTTATAACAATCCAACGATTTTTTCTCAGTACGAACCAGGATCAATTTTCAAAGCCATAACTATTGCCGCGGCGTTGGACGTGGGAAAAATTACGCCGACGACCACTTATGTTGACGAGGGAGAAATAAAAGTTGATGATCGCACGATTAAAAATTCCGATTTGAAAGCGCATGGGGTGCAAACAATGACGCAGGTTTTAGATGAATCATTAAATACCGGCGCGGTTTTTGCTGTTAATACAATTGGTCCAGAGGTTTTTAAAAAATACGTAGAAGATTTCGGATTTGGAACGCGGACAGGGATTGAGTTGGATTTTGAAAATCCTGGTAGTATTAGTTCTTTGGGTAAAAAGGGAAAAATTTGGAGCGCCACAGGATCGTTTGGCCAAGGGATTTCCGTCACGCCGATTCAGGTTGTAACCGCTTTTTCAGCGATCGCGAACGGCGGAAAATTGGTTAAGCCATACATTGTTGACCGAATTATAAAAAGTGATGGTGCAATAATAAAAACCGAGCCGAAAATTATCCATCAGGCGATCTCTGGGAGAACATCAGCTCTTTTGGGAGGAATGCTTGTTTCCGTGGTGGAAAACGGCCATGGCAAGCGGGCTGGCGTTTCCGGATACTACGTGGCGGGAAAAACCGGTACGGCCCAAGTCGCGAAAAGAGATGGAAGCGGCTATGAAAAAGATGTCACCATCGGCTCATTTGTCGGCTTCGCGCCAGTGGAAGATCCGAAATTTGTTATGTTGACAAAGATAGATCATCCTCGCACCACTATCTGGGCCGAAGCTACGGCCGCGCCGCTATTTGGCGAAATTGCTAAATTTGTGCTAAACTATATGAAAGTACCTCCAAGCAGGTAATTTTGAATTATTAGCGATGTAAGGTGAGAGAAAAAATGTTTACATTTTTTCCGAGCCGAGGAGCTAATCTGTGTTTACATATAAATTCATTTATGAAAAAAATAGTTCAGAAGATTTTATACTTTTTGGCTAAAAGAGTTTTGAAAAAATACGAGCCAGAAGTGATAGGGATCACGGGAAGCATGGGTAAAACTTCAACTAAAGAGGCTATTTTTGCCGTATTATCTTCTAAATTCCGCGCGCGCCAGAATTTAAAAAATTATAATAATGAACTTGGCGTGCCGCTTTCCATTTTAGGATCTGAATCAGGCAGTAAATCTGTTCTAAAGTGGCTCGGCATATTCTTCCACGGCATAAAATTAATTTTGGTTCGTGATGCCGACTATCCGCAAATTTTAGTTTTGGAAATGGGAGCCGACCATCCGGGCGATATAAAATATCTGACAGAGCTCGCGCCATGCAAGGTGGGCGTTGTGACAGGTATCGGGCCAGCTCATTTGGAATTTTTTGAAAGTATTGAAAAAATAATTAAAGAAAAAAGAATAGTGGTAAGCAATCTCAAGCCCGAAGGTTTCGCGGTCCTAAATCGTGATGACGAAAAAGTTTATGAGATCCGGGAAAAAACACGAGGCAAAATTTTAACTTACGGTTTTAGTTCTGACGCCGAGGTTCGCGCGCAAGAAGAGGGGATGATTGGAGAAGGAGTGGAAATTTCCGGAATGAATTTTAAATTGAGTTATGCCGGCGCAATGGTGCCGATTTTTCTGCCGGGCGTTTTGGGCCGTCAGCATATTTACGCGGCGCTTGCCGGAGCGGCCGTCGGGATTACTTATGGGATGAATCTTGTGGAAGTCGCCGAGAGTTTAAAAAGATACCAGGCGCCAAAAGGCCGGATGAATTTGATTCTAGGAATTAAGAGAACTTTAATTATTGATGATACCTATAACGCTTCGCCAATCCCAACAGAAGTAGCGCTTGAAGTGATGAAATCAATAAAATTACCGGCGGAAGATGATAAAAAATTCGCGGTGCTAGGAGATATGTTGGAACTTGGAAGTTTTAGCGAGGAAGGACATAAACAAGTTGGCCGGGCCGTGGCAGCGAGCGGCGTTGATTATTTGGTGACAGTCGGCGAGCGTTCGCGCGATATTGCGAGGGCGGCGAAAGAAGCTGGGATGAGCGAAGATAAAATTTCAAATTTTCCGACGCCGGAAGAAGCAGGGCTTTTTGTTCAAGGAAAAATGAAACAAGGCGATGTGGTACTCGTCAAAGGTTCGCAGGGAATGAGAATGGAAAAAGTTGTTAAAGAACTTATGGCTGAACCACTGCGGGCGTATGAACTCTTAGTAAGACAAGATTTGTCCTGGGCGCGCAAAAGAGAATAAATCTATAATTCAAGAAGGCGAGTCAAAAGGCTCGCTTTTCTCTTAGTTTTAGTTAGTGACAAATTTTTATAATTCTGATATACTGGAAATCAGTTAAAAATTTACGGCCTCATCGTCTAGCCTGATCTAGGACGCCTCCCTCTCACGGAGGAAACTCGGGTTTAAATCCCGATGGGGCTACCAAAAATAAATTGGGAATTAAATATAAACTAGCAAAAAGAAATTACTGCGAATTTGTCTCGAGGGATTTAAACCAGGGAAGGGTCGGAAACCGTCAGGTTTCCGTTCGCGGAAATATTAAAACCGCAGGGTTTTAAAGAGCGAAGCGACGTTTAATTTCCCGATGGGGCTACCAAAAATAAATTAGGAATTAAATATAAAATGTATGATTACAAAAATTTCCGAAATTATTTTTTTGGTGGGTGTTTTGGCACTCGTGGGTGCTGGCTGTGGCAATAAAAATTCTGCTGATAACAGAGAACCAGCTGAAAGCGGTTTAACTAGTCTTTGCGACTCGGCCAAAGAAATGGAGGCACCCAGTGATTTAGCAAAAGAATTAAAAAAAATTTTTGAAGAAGCCGGCGGCAAGGTAAAAATAACCGATAGTGTTGAGCAAGATTTGGCAAATGGAGAAACCTTTACTTTTGTTTGGGAAAACACTCCTACAGCCAAGGATTTAGAAGATGCTTTTAAAAAGCACGGTTACAAAATAGAAGTGCCGGGTACAGCCATGGTGGTTTCAAAAAATGATATTGTTCTTGAAATTAATTTAACGGAAGAAGTTGAATGTTCGCAAATTATTGTTAAAAAAACAGAGGGGCCGTTTGATCGAGCCAGCAGAGTGACAATTAATGAATGCGCGGAAATGAAGGCGCTAGCTCTCCATGCTGATATAAGAAATCATGATTTTGCTACCGCTATGATTTGGGGCAAAAAATTGTACGATAGAATGATTGTGCTTGCGGCAAAATATGGTATCTCGGTGGAAAAACTCGAGACGACTTGCGAGGCGAAAGTTAATGAACCAGGGTTTGACAACGCGGTGGATGAATGGGTGCGGTTATTAAAATAAGTAAGCAGGGTTTATAAATTTTTATTTATGCTTCACGTTTTTTGGCACGATTTTCTCTACACCCCACTTCTGAATTTTTTGATTTGGCTTTACAATGGCCCGGCTTTTGGAAATTTAGGCGTGGCGATTATTTATTTAACAATCATTATTCGTATTGTTCTTTTGCCTTTCACCGTTGTTTCGGAACGCAGTAAAATTTTGTATGGAAAACTCAGCCAAAAAATAGATAAGATTGGCCAGGATTTTAAAAACGATCCGATTCAAAAAAAGGAGATGATCCGCAAAGTGATGAGAGAACACAGAGTCAGTCCCTGGGCAAAAGTTATGGTGCTCGGCGTGCAGGCTTTGATCTTGGTTCTCTTGTATCAAGTTTTTATCGGAGGAATTAATGGAAAACTTGGTGATCTTTATTTTTGGGTGACGCGCCCTGATTTTATTAATACTGATTTTTTTGGTTTTGATTTGGGTGAAACAAAAAATTTATTCTGGAGCGGCCTTGTTGGAGCGATTCTTTTTTTAGAAATTTTTATTGACTATCGCAGCAAGTCAACCGGCCTGACTAAATCAGAAGTAGCCTATATGATATTTTTTCCAGCGGCTTGTTTTTTTATCCTTTGGGTTTTGCCAATAGCCAAATCAATTTTTATTTTAACATCGTTGTGTTTTTCTTTTCTCGTGATATTTTTCAGACAGATATTTAAAAATAAATTTAAAATTGGAGAAGCGGTGGACGTTAAGGCAAAATAAAAAGTAATTAGTAAATAGTAATTGATAATTGATAATTGAGTTTTGGAGCCAACTGAAAAGTTGGTTTTTGTATTTTCCCCTCTTAAGATAAGAGGGGATTAAGAGGAGGGAACTTGACAAAATTTTATAGTTATGTTATAAAAGATACGATACGGTGAAATGCCGTAAGCGGCTGGGTCCAAGAGGACGCCTTGGCTCTATCTGGCTCTTCATGCCACTGCGCAATGGATTGCGTGGTGGAATAATCTCCGCCCGTAAGGGAAAAATTAAAAAGCGAAGAAAGGGAGAAAAAGCGTCAATACCGGGCGCAAACAATCCGGTCTTGGCGCCATGAAGATTCAGGAGATCTAAGGAGAGAGGGTTTGATTCCCTCCAGCCGCACTGGGTCTTGGTGGTAGCCGAGCAGCGGATTTCTGCATTGCTCACTGCGATGTGGAAGGCCGACGGCAGCCATTGTGGGGTACGCGCTGCGAACCCCGCCATCAAGGCCAAAGATGGCGACTGACCTTGAATGGCAGTCGTCGATTCCTCGCTGACCTTCAAGAGTTGGCGAGCAGGGACTCTCTCTGCCAAGGGAGGGTCCGCCTGAAGCTTCCGCGAGCCTCGGCTCGCGTTGGCACAAAGTTGCGATCGCACAGCTCTGGTCATGGCTACCATGGGGATTTCCCCGAAAGCCTAAGTGCGATCGCGGCTCGCGACGTTCCATAGGGAGACGCTCGCGTTTCCTGAAGTTTCCCAGTCTCGTGCTGGGCGGAACGGCGCGGAATTTCAGCCCCCGGCGGACTTGCCCGCGCGATGGCGCTCGCATGCGTGAGCACGCGAAAAAGGCAAGTGTGGGTACCCCGGCTCTTCTGCGCCGCCCAGAAGAGCCACTTCAAAAGATCCTCTAAGCGCAGTTCGCTGCGCGGAGAGGTCTGCGATACGCGCCGTGATGATTCATTCGTCACGGCGTTCTTTTTTATCTCTAATCTTGACAAAAAATAGAAAAGGACTATGATTAACCATAGAAACTTAAATATTAAATTTAAGATACAAAATCAAATATGGCTGATTCCTTAGACAAAATAATGTATTCGTTTGTCGTGGAGGACGTCTTAAAGGGTTTTTTCATCACTGTCCCGCCGGGTTATGTTGCCTGCGTTTACGATTTGGGCAGGGGAGTCCTGAAAAAAGTTTTGCATCCGGGTTTGCATCTCAAAATCCCATTTTGGCAGAGAGCCAAACTATTTAATACTCAAACCCTGGAATATAATATCAGCAAGGATTTTAATATTGATAATATCCGAGCTTTGGGCGACACGCCGATCGGTTCGGTAACTTTGGATAGTAAAAGTATAGCGATTGAAGGAACAATTCTTTTGCGGCTGGATATGGAACAGATTCCATATATTTGGCAAAATATTGGCGAAGATTTTGTGGAAAAAATTATTCGGCCGACAATTAGAAGTCGGCTCCGCATGATCGCTTCGCTTTATTCCGCCCAGGATATTGTTTCGCTTCAGAGAAATCAAATCGAAATGGCGATTACCAATGAACTGGACAGAATTTTCCATCCGCGGGGAATTCACGTTGAAAACGTTCTTCTCTCGGAAATTGGACACCAGTTTGGTAAAAGTAACGGGTAACGAGTAACGGGTAATGAGTAATTAATATAAAAAATATGCAATCAAAACAGTGGACAGCAATTCTTATCGTGGTAATTGTTACGGCGATTGTGGTTGGCGGCGGAGTTTATCTTTGGCAAAGACAGCAAACGCCCACCCAGGAATCCATTGAATTGAGTAATTTGGAAAACACGCCGCCTGTTTCCGGGGAAAATCAAGTGGGCCCGGAGTATGTTAATCAGAATTTAAAATTTTCTCTTCAAATTCCAGACGGCTACATTGTCGATAAAACAAGTGAAAACACATTTCAGATTGTAAGTAAGCCGACACCGCAAAATGAAACACCCTTACCGGAAGTTAATATCAAGGTAGGGAATTTGGATGATATAAAATCAGATATAATTATTAAAGAAGAAAATGTTCTAGTCGGCGGCATTGCCGGGAAAAAATTTACTGTCTCTTTTGGAGAAGGGCAATGTCCGATTTACAGATTTGATTCGCAAGGTAAGATTTACGAATTTAGTTTATATGAATGTTTAGAGTCAAATATTTTTGAAGACGTGGTAAAAAGCTTCAAGATCATTTCAGAATAAATATAAAATAAAAACACGAATCTCTTGACCGGGGTTCGTGTTTTGTTATAATGAAACTAGCAGTCCTTGACGTCGATTGCTAATCGTTGTAAAATAGTTTAATATGGAAAAACGAAAGGAAAAATTGCTCTTGTCAGTCATTCACGAATATATAAAAAAAGCCACGCCGGTCGCTTCAAAAATGTTGGCCGGGCGGGGCGGTTTTAAAATAAGTTCGGCAACATTACGAAATGAAATGGCAGATTTGGAAGAAGAAGGATATTTGGTCCAGCCGCATACTTCAGCCGGCCGGATTCCAACCGAAGCAGGTTTCAATTTTTATCTCGCCAATCTGCCGGAAGGAAAACTGGAAGCCGCGGGAAAAGAAAAAAAAGAACTGGAACGGGCGGCGCGGGCAACAGAATTCCCGGAAAAAAATCTGGCTAAAGTTTTGGCCGAACTTTCCAAAGAGGCCGTGATCCTCGCTTTCGGGAAAAATGATGTTTATTACACCGGGCTTTCCAATCTTTTCGCCAAACCGGAATTCCACGACCAGGATTTGGTTTACCGGATCGGCGAAGTGGTTGATCATCTGGACGAAATTATCAGTGAAATTTTTGAAGAGACAAAAGAGGAAATAAAAGTTTTAATCGGAAAGAAAAATCCTTTCAGCGCGGATTGCGGCGCCGTGGTTTCAAGATATTGCGGAAAAAATAAGAAAGTTGGACTTGTCGCCGTCTTGGGACCGATCAGAATGGATTATGGAAAAAATATCGCGCTTGTCCGCGAAGTCAAAGATTTGTTAAATAAAATATAATTATGGCAGACGATAAACAAAAACCAGAAGAAAAAAAAGACGCGGCGCTCTCGGAATTGGAAGCGTGTAAAAAACAAGCTGAAGAATATTTAAATGGTTGGAAGCGGGCCAAGGCGGATTATTTGAATTTGAAAAAAGAAAATGAAACAGCCAGCGCGGAATTGGCGCAATTTATCGCGGGCGGAATGTTAATGAAATTTTTGCCGGTTTATGATGGTTTGAAGCGCGCATGTCAGATTATGCCTTCGACAAGCTCAGGCAATAACTCTTTATCCCCTGAGCGAGCGGAGCGAGTCGAAGGGTGGGCCGAGGGAATTTTAAACATTAAAAAACAATTTGAAGAAGTTTTTAAAAGTTTTGGCGTGGAAGAAATAAAAACCATCGGAGAAAAATTCAATCCGGAATTTCACGAAGCGATCAGCCGGCAGAAAAAAGATGGGGTTGAATCCGATATAATTATTGAAGAAGTCGGCGGCGGGTATATGATGAACGGAAAAACGATTATTCCGGCGAAAGTAATTGTCAGCGAATAAAAAATTATTAATTTATAAAATTATGCCAATTATCAAATGGAATCCTTGGGAACAATTTGGAGAGTTAGACAGATTTTTTGAAGAAGGCGCGGGAGGTTTTGTCCCGGCGTTGGATATTTATCAAACCAAAGACGCGGTCGTTGTTGAAACTCCGCTTGCCGGCATTGATCCGGAAGATGTGGAAATTTCCATTGAAAACGATATCTTGTCCGTCAACGGAAAAACCGAACGGCAAAGTGAAGTTGATGAAAAGAATTTTTACCGCAAAGAAGTCCGCTACGGAAGTTTTCACCGCTCGGTCCGTTTGCCGGTCGCTGTCCTTGGCGGCAAAGCCGAAGCCAAATCGGAAAATGGAATGTTGAAAATCACAATCCCCAAAGCGCCGGAAGCGAAGAGCAGGGCGATTAGGGTGAAAGTGGTGAAGGGGAAGAAATAACATTTATTTTTTAATAACTTATAAAATATGAACTTGCCAGAGCCTCTGCATAAACAATTTTCTAATCTCATGGATGATATCCAAACGGGGAGGTTGAAGATACCTCAGTTTCAAAGAGAATTTGTTTGGGATATAAAAAAATCAGCAAGCCTACTCGATAGTATAATTAAAGGATATCCAGTTGGTACTTTTATTTTTTGGAAAACAAAAGATAGATTAAGATCTGTTAAAGATATAGGCAATCTGAATCTTCCAGAGCCGGCCGTCGGTGATTATGTTAATTTTGTCTTAGATGGTCAGCAACGAATTACCAGTCTTTTCGCTGCATTTAAGGGAGAAAAAATATTGAGAAGCGATGGAAAAACAGAGGATTTTTCAGAAATATATATTGATTTAGACGCGAAGGAAGACGAAAAAATAGTTACTTCAGAGGTTGACGACGGGAATTCAAAAAATTTAATAAAATTAAAGGATTTGCTATATGGGGGAATTACATTTCTCGCCAAATATCCAGAAAACTACCTGCATAAACTTGAAGAATACAAAAAGAGAATTGAATCTTATAATTATTCCGTGATACAGGTTAATGAAGTACCCATAGATGTTGCTACTGAAATTTTTACAAGAATCAATGTTGGTGGTAAGCCACTGTCGTTATTTGAAATTATGGTTGCAAAGACATATGACTATGACAAAAATTTTGAACTTTCTGAAAAATTTGATGCCCTAGTTGAAAATTTAAAAAATGTTAATTACGAAACTATTTCTGATGCAACGGTATTACAGATTATTTCTTTAATATTAACAAAAGAATGCAAGAGAAAAATTATTTTAAAATTGAAGAAAGATGAATTTATTGACAAGTGGGACGAAGTTGTAAACGCAATCGAAAGCGCGGTGGATTACTTTAGAAGTTTCTACAGAATTCCTGTTTCGCAGATACTGCCGTATAATGCTTTGCTTGTGCCATTTTCATATTTTTTCTACTACCATAAGGACAAACCGACCGGAGACAAACAAAAATACCTTCAAGATTTTTTTTGGCGAGTATCTTTATCCGGTAGATATTCATCGTCGGTTGAAAGTAAATTAGCGCAGGACATTAAGAGAATAGATAAAATTTTAGAAGATAAATTACCGGATTATGACTGGCCAATTAATTTATCGCCCGAATTCATAAAAAATAATGGCTGGTTTAGCGCCGGCAGAAGTTATATAAAAGCAATATTATGTATCTATGCCTATCACCAGCCAAAATCTTTTAACGACAACTCACTTGTAAATATTAGTAATTACTGGTTAAAACAAGCGAATAGCAAAAATTATCATCATTTTTTTCCACGTGCCTATTTAAGTAGATTGAATAAAGATGAAAAAATGATAAATCATATAGCTAACATAACTATTGTCGACGATTTTCTTAATAAAAGAGAAATTAAAGATAAGCCGCCATCCAAGTACATGGAAAAATTTAAAAAAGAAAACCCTCATCTTTCAGAAACAATGAAAACCCACCTGATTAATGATATTGATAATATGGGAATTTGGGAAGATAATTATGAATTGTTTTTTGAAAAAAGAATTGAATCGATTAGTAAGGATATTGAAAAAAGAATAATCCCACAAGAAATTGATGGGAAACCACAGGCTGATTTATCGGATGATGACTCCGTAGAAAGTTCAGAACAAGAATAGAAACGTGATATTTATAAAAAAATAAAAATAATTAAGGATAAAAAATATGCCAGAAGTAGATAAAGAGACAATGAAAGAGTTAGATGATTGTATAAAGGAGGCAAACACTTGTCGCACGGAATGTTTTAACACAATTCTCGGATACAAATTTTTTATTGAAGGTATTTTTATAGGAATTTTAGGAAATATACTCGCTAATTATATCTTCAATGTCTTTGATACGGGAAGTTTATTCTACTATCTATTTATCTACACAGTTACATTTTTTTTCAGCATTTTTCTTTTTAAACATTTTAAGAAAGAAAAATTATTTTCAAAAATGTATTGGGAGTTTGAGAGAAAACAAAATGATTTGGGAAATCTTAAAAAACGTATTGTTGTAGAAGATAATAAAGAATAAAAAATAAATAATCATAAAAAATATGCCAAAGATTTTAGGTATAGATCTCGGAACTACAAATTCCTGCATGGCCGTCATTGAAGGTGGCGAGCCGAAAGTGTTGGAAAATAAAGAGGGCGCGAGAACCACGCCTTCGGTTGTCGCTGTAACAAAAAGCGGCGAGAGAATGGTTGGGCAAATTGCCAAGCGCCAATCGGTGACAAATCCGGAAAACACGCTTTATTCCATTAAGCGTTTAATCGGCCGGAGGTTTGACGACACGGAAGTTCAGCGCGACATGAAAGTTTCACCTTTTAAAATTGTTCAGTCCGGAGTCGGCGTGAAAATAAAAATGTCTGACAAAGAATATTCTCCGCAGGAAATTTCCGCCATGGTTTTGCAAAAAATGAAAAGCGACGCGGAAGAAAAATTAGGAGAAAAAATAGAGGAAGCGGTAATTACCGTGCCGGCTTATTTTGACGACGCGCAGCGCCAGGCGACGAAAGAAGCCGGAGAAATCGCGGGCTTGAAAGTGCGCCGAATTATTAACGAACCGACTGCCGCGGCCTTGGCATATGGATTGGATAAAAAGAAAGGCCAGCAGATTGTGGTTTATGATTTGGGCGGCGGAACTTTTGATGTTTCTGTTTTGGATATTGGCCAGGACACGGTGGAAGTAAAATCCACAAACGGCGACACGCATTTGGGCGGCGATGATTTTGACCAGAGAATTATTCAGTGGATTTTGGATGAATTCAGAAAAGATCAGGGAATTGATTTATCAAAAGATAATTTGGCGTTGCAGAGAATTAAAGAAGCGGCGGAAAAAGCAAAAATAGAATTATCAACCGCCATGGAAACAGAAATCAATCAGCCGTTTATTACTTCCGACGCGGCCGGCCCGAAACACTTGGTAATGAAAATGACGCGAGCAAAATTGGAAGAGCTGGTCGGCGATTTGGTTCAAGCGACTTTGGAGCCGTGCAAAAAAGCATTAGAGGACGCGAAGATGGATATTAAAGATATTGAAGAAGTGGTAATGGTCGGCGGAATGACGAGAATGCCTTTGGTTCTCCAGACCGTGGAAAACTTTTTTAGAAAAAAACCAAACTTGTCGGTGAATCCGGATGAAGTCGTGGCGATTGGCGCGGCAGTTCAAGCCGGAGTTTTGCAGGGAGAAGTCCGCGATATTTTATTGCTTGATGTCACGCCATTAACTTTGGGTCTTGAAACCTTGGGCGGAGTGTTGACTCCATTGATAAATAGAAATACTACAATCCCGACTTCCAAATCGCAAGTATTTTCTACGGCGGCTGATGGACAGACATCAGTTGAAATTCATGTTTTGCAAGGCGAACGGCCAATGGCCTCCGACAACAAAACTTTGGGAAGATTTATGCTTTCGGGAATTCCTCCTGCGCCGCGCGGCGTGCCGCAGGTGGAAGTTACTTTTGACATTGACGCCAACGGCATTTTAAATGTGAAAGCCAAGGACAAAGCGACCGGCGTTGAGCAATCAATTACCATTACCGCGTCAACCGGTTTATCAAAAGATGAAATTGAGCGAATGAAAAAAGAAGCCGAGGCGCACGCGGCCGACGATTTGAAGAAAAAAGAATTAATTGATTTGCGAAACACCGCTGAGACAATAATTTACACCACGGAAAAAATGTTAAAAGACGCGGGCGATAAAGTTAAGCCCGAAGATAAAAAAGCGATTGAAGAAAAAATGGAAGCGTTGAAAAAAGTGAAGGATAGTGAAGATAAAGAAGCTATTAAAAAAGCGGCTGATGATTTAGCGCAAACAGCGCAGAAAGTCGGCGCGGCCATGTATCAGCAGCAACAGCCGCCGCAAGGTGGTCCAGCAGCCGGCGGCCCTTCGACAGGCTCAGGGAATAATGATGAAAAAAGAGATGAGAAGAAGGATAATAAAAAAGATAAAACAGTAGAAGGGGAATATGAAGAGGTGAAATAAATGGCAAAAGATTATTACAAAATTTTAGGCGTTTCGAAAAGCGCGTCCGCGGAAGAAATTAAAAAAGCCTTCCGCGAGTTGGCGCACAAATATCATCCGGATAAAAACGGCGGCAACGCTGATCAGTTTAAAGAAATAAACGAAGCCTACCAAGTTCTTGGCAATCCGGAGAAACGCCAGCAATACGATCAATTCGGAACCACCTTTGAAAACGCGCAAGGCCAGGGTGGATTTTCTGGTTTTGACGGCTTCCGGGATTTTTCTGGATTTGCCAATGGTTTTGATATGGGAGATTTGGGAGAGATGTTTGGTTTTGGCGATATTTTTGGCGGCGGGCGGAAGAGGGGGCGAGCAAGCCGCGGCCGGGATATTGAAGTTGAAATGCGCGTTGATTTTCGCGAAGCGATTTTTGGCGCGGAGAAAATTTTAGAAATGTATAAGCCATCTGTTTGCAAGAATTGCGGCGGGAGCGGCGCTGATCCAAAAAGTAAAATTACCACTTGTCCAAATTGTGGCGGCGCGGGCCGGGTGCAAGTTGTCCAGCGGACATTTTTAGGAAACATTCAAACCGTCACAACATGTGATAAATGTGGAGGAGTCGGAAAAATTCCGGAAAAAGAATGTAGTATCTGCCGTGGCAAGGGCATAGTTCGTGACAGCCAGAAATTAAAAATAAAAATCCCGGCCGGGATTGATGATGGCGAAACAATAAAAATTTCCGGCGAAGGAGAGGCAGCCGAACACGGCGGAAAATCCGGAGATCTTTTCGTGACGATGCGAGTCGTGCCGGACAAAGAATTCAAAAGAAAGAAAGATGATATTTTAAGTAGAGTGGAGATAAATTTTTCGCAGGCGGCGCTTGGCGATAAAATTGAAATAGAAACTTTAGACGGAAAAATTAAATTAACTATTCCAGCCGGAACGCAGTCGGGGCAGATTTTTCGTTTGAAAGGGAAAGGCGTGCCGCATTTGAATAGTTACGGTCGCGGAGACCAATTGGTAGAAATTGTGGTGGTCACACCGACTAATTTAAACAAGCGACAGAAGGAATTATTGGAAGAATTCGCTGCTAGGTAAATTTTATCATTTTAATTGTAAAAATCGTTGCTAAATATCGGCGGCGGTTTTTTTATTTAAAACTCTTGACAAAACAGAGAAAAAACATTTAAGTATAGTGAGGTTTGCCCAATAGCGGGTAGGCTCGCCTTGCCGTCTAGGCAGGCTTCGTTCCTTTGAAATTCGCTTCTTGGCCATTGGGCCAAAGGAGAGAAACAATGAAAAAGGTGGTTGTCCTTTTCGTTCTGGTATTCGGGCTCATCCGAACGGCTTCCGCTTCGGCGGATCAGCCTGCCGATGAGACAGGGGAATCCCAGACCTACCTTGTCCAATGGGGAGATCGGCTGCCTCGGGTGGCAGCGCAATTCGGTTTGACCCAGGAAGAGCTTTTGGCAGCCAATCCGCGCTCGGCCTATGGGATGAGCTGCGGTAATCCGCACACAGTCACGTTGCGTAATGGCGAACGCCAAGCTCTCTGCGGTCGGCCAAGGCCATACCTCATTGCCGGCAAGACGCTTGTCATTCCCGTGCCCCGCGCCACGCTCCAGACTGAGAGTGTTCGGCTGAACGCCGAAGTTGTGGCGCTCCGCGCGGAGATGGCTCAATTGCGGAAGGCGCGCGAGACGGAGAAGTCCGAGCTTGCGGCCCTCGCGCAGGAACGCGACAATCTCCAGAGCGAGAACGAATCGCTCGTTGCCGCGAAGGCTGAGCTTCAAGGCAAGTACAGCGAATCCCAGGCGGACTTCCGGGCGGTGTTTTCCCGACAGCCGAAGCAGATTGAAGTTCAGAAGACGAATTTCAACCACATCGTTTTGGCAGTTGCCGTCACCGCTTTCGTGTTTGTGCTCATCATTCTCGCCATCTTGTCCCGCAAGGGCAAGAACGAGAAGAAGTTTGATCGCCTTGTCCGGCTTGTCCAGCCGAGCGTTTTGGAACAGGCCGAGAAGAACAAGCAGCGCGGCGCAGAGCTTGACCAACTAGCGAAGGAACTCGATCAACAGAAGCGAGAGGCAGACGACCTGCAAGCCAAACTGCAAGAGCAGAAGAGCGAGCAGGAGCGTTTGGGCAATGATCTTGCGACGCGCGAGGCAACCCTGAAGCGGGAGCAAGAAGAACTTGCCACGGCGAAGCGAGCCGTGGAAGAAAGGGAAGCTTTCTGCACCCGCCGTGATGACGAAATTCATGAAGCCGAGCGCGGACTCCTGGAACGCAGCGAAGCTTTCCGCGGGCATGTCCGGGCCGAAGAAGAACGCCTGAGAACAGAGAGCGTTGCTGTCGCGCGCGGCAAGGAAGAATTCCTTGCTGCACAGCGCGATCTGGAAGAGAAGAGAGCGCAGGTTGAAGCTGGATTGCGGACTCTTGAAGAAGATAGTCCCGCGATCCAGAGAGACAGGGAAGAAGCTGATCGGCGCGTCAGAGAAGCCGAGACTCGCGAGGAGAGTGCGAAGCGCGCCGCGGAAGACGCGGCGCAACGCGTCAGAGAAGCCGAGACTCGCGAAGCTGCGGCCACGAGACAGACAGAAGAAGCAGAAAGTCGAAAGGGCGCCGCAGACGAAGCAGAGAGGATTCTCGCTCGCCGCGAAGAGGAAGTTGGGGGCAGGGAAGAAGAACTGCACCGGCTTCAAGATCAACTGAGACAGGAACGAACCGACTTCGAAGGGCAGCTTGGAGCGGCAGAACATACGCTTGAAGCTGCTGGCGGACTTGAGAAGGCAAAACGCATCATCAGCCGCGCCAAGCGCAAGGAAGAAATTGTTGCGGCTCTTGATAAGCGGGAGGTAGCTATTGCCGACCGCGAAGAAGTGTGCGCCCACCGCGAACACGAACTCGCCCTTTGGGCAGCGCAACTCGGAGCTCTGGAGGACGACACTTCAGACGGGGAGGAAACCGTTCAGCGGCTTACCTTGGGAGCGGATGACACTTTTCAGGACGCCGCTGGGAGCATCACTTGCGCGGCTTGCGGCGGGAAATTTCCCGATCGCGGCGCGTTCGACGCGCACAAGGCGAGTTGCCCCAAAGCCGCGCCACACACACCGACTATTGTCGGGGCTCCGGCAGGAGGGCGGGCATCGGTTGTAGCGCCTCCTCCCAAACCGGTCCCGGGTGAGACTGTTCATGACTCTTCGTCGTCTGAACCCGTAGTCTACTGCCAACACTGCAAGGAGGGGTTTTCTCCCGAGGTCTACGCAGCAGAACACGCAACACACGACGAGGGATTGGCAGGAAAGAAGGGCTAAAATAATGGAGGTTACGCCGGACAAGCGAGCATATCGCGAGTCCGGCGGTTTTTTTATTTGTTTTTTTATGCTATACTTAATAAAGTTAATAAAGTTTATAAATTATGCGCCAAAGACTTTTTTTCATTTCATTGGTCCTTATTATTTTTAGCATAGCTAGTGGTCTTGGTTTACGTTATGCGCAAGCAATTGCATGGACCGAGCCGTCGGCCCTGCCGCCGGGTGATAATGTTCCAGCTCCAATTAATGTTGGCGCGGGGGCGCAAATTAAAACAGGCGATTTAACTATCGGCGGGAATTTTGTTGTTGGAAGCGGAGCAGTTATCGGCGCCCCAGCTGGCGGAAACATGGGCGCGGGAACTTTGAACGCTGTGCAGCTTTGTATTCAAGGAAATTGCCGTAACAATTGGCCGGAAGCAGTGAGTGCTTTTGTTGATGAAGGGAATGTTGGTTTCGGTCCAACCGCGGTTTTGGGAACAAATGATAATGTGCCTTTATCTTTGGAAACGAATGGAGTTGGACGAATACAGATTGGTGCCGCTGGTAATGTGGGAATTGGGACAACAAATACAGCGTTTAATTTAATGGTTGGCGGAGTGGCTCCGAGAATTTATCTTTTGCCAGCGCCGGGCAGTAATCCAGAATTTGATTTTGGCAGTCCGGCCATAGATACTCACTGGGCAATTTATCGCGATGTGGCGACAGACCAACTTCGTTTTTGGAGAACTGATAATAGATTAATTTTAACAAGTGACGGTAATGTCGGCATTGGAACAGATCCTGCTTACAAACTGGACGTAGCCGGACAAATAAACGCAAACACAAATTTAACGCCGGCGATCAGGGGAGTAAGTACAGCAGGTAATGGCAAGGGAATTTATGGTGAAGCGGCTGCTGCTGCAGGAATTAATTACGGTGTTCATGGAAAGACTTCTAGTGCGACTAATTTCGCTCGTGGTGTTTATGGCGAAGCAACCGGCGCTGGAAATGTAATGGCTGTTTATGGCGAAGCAACAAGCAACGGTGCGGTGGCAAATGTTGGCGGTTATTTTACGGCGGCGGGCAGTTTGGGGATTGGAGTTAAAGGAAGCGGCGCAAGTTATGGCGGATTTTTCCAAGCAAGCGGTCCAGGCAGTAGCGCGGTTTATGGAGAATCTGGCGCAGCTGACGGTTGGGGAGGATATTTTTTGGGAGGCAAGGGAGTTTATGCCTCGGCCGAAGTAGTTGGTGCGCCAGCGGGAGGATATAAGGGGAATGGAGTGTTAAATGCGGAGCAGCTTTGTATCCAAGGAAATTGTTTAGGTGCTTGGCCCGCGGGCGTCGCGCCCGGCGGCGGAGACGGGCAGCTTCAATTCAACGACGGCGGAGTTTTTACGGGTGATGCTGGGTTGACCTTTGATAAAGCTACGGACATCCTTACGGTCGGCGGAAATTTAAAAGTTGGGATGGGCGCGGCGGACAACGATGATTATATTTATTTTGATGATGGTTCAAAATATATAAAGTGGGTGGACGCCCAAGCTATGTTTAATTTTAGTAATGGTATTTTGAGCGATTCTTTCGTTTCTGGTACTCAACTCACGGCGCGAAGCGGAGGCTATATTCACGCAGTTGACGTAACTAATGCCAAGTCTATGGGTATGCGTCACTTGGGAACTCATGGCCTTTTACAGGTTGATTCAGCTAATCCCGGAGTTGATGCGGGAAATTTAGTTTTAAGAGCTGATATTGATTATCCTGCTAATTATGTCGAGATTGCAGATGAGTTGAGAGTTAACAGTACCTTGACGGTTGTTGGTGATGCAACTGTTTTGGGCAAAAACGTTTGTTTGCAAGATGGAACAAATTGTCCGGCAGCAGCAGCGGCAGTGCAGTTGCAGGCCGCGACCCCCGGCGTGGCGCAAGTTGGACATTTAAATATTTCTGGCACAGGAATATTTGGAAGCCTGAAGATAGGTGCGTTAAATGGCGTTTTAAAAGCGGCGGGCGGAGTGGTGAGCGCTGACGCGGTTCTCGGAACTGCTAGCGGAGGCACGGGCGGTTCGGCTGCGCCCACCGCGGGCGGCGTAGCTTATGGCACTGGCGCGGCTTATGCTTTCACAGCGGCGGGAGTTAACGGGCAATTTTTAAAAAGTCAGGGCGCAGGCGCTCCGGTTTGGACAGATATTCCTTCAGGAGTCGGCGGTAGCGGAACAGCGAATTATTTAGCAAAATTTACGGGTGCGAGTACGGTTGGTAATTCGCAAATTTATGATAATGGTACTAATGTCGGCATTGGGACCGCGGCGCCGTCTTATAAAATGGACGTCGTAGGAACGATGCGAACTACTGGTGATTTTTTAGCTGACAATAATGTAAGGGGGACATGTAGCTGGCATTCGGTTAGCGGTTTAGTTGCCTCTTATTATGATTTGTTATGCCCTGATAACAAATTTATTGCGGGTTTAAGTTTTAGTGCTGCAAGCGGTGGTTATATTGATGAAATATATTGTTGTAAGTTATAGTTTTTGACAAATCAAAATAAAAATATTTCATGTCATGTTAAAACTTTATAATTCTCTTACAAAACAAAAAGAAATTTTTCAGTCTTTATCTGAAGAAAAAAATAAAAAGAAATTGGTAACAATGTATACTTGCGGACCGACGGTTTATGATTATGTTCATATTGGAAACCTTCGGTCTTTTTTGATTGCTGATTTGCTTCGGCGATTTTTGGAATTTAAAGGCTATAAAGTTAAGCAAGTGATGAATATTACTGACGTTGGACACATGACATCCGACGCGGAAGCTGGAGAAGATAAAATGGAAGCCGCGGCGCGGCGCGAGAAAAAAGATCCTTGGCAGATTGCAAAATTTTTTGCTAAAGCGTTTTTCGCGGACGCGAAGAAAATGAATTTTTTGAAAGCCTGGAAATATCCAAAGGCAACGGACCATATTAAGGAAATGATAAAAATTATAGAGAAGTTAATTAAAAATGGTTATGCCTACGAGGTTAATGGCTCAGTTTATTTTGATTTATCAAAATTTTCTGATTGGGGGAAGTTGTCCGGAAACAAGCTGGAAGATCTTATCGCTGGCGCGCGGGTGGAAGTAAACCTAGAAAAAAAGCACCCGTATGATTTTGCTTTATGGATAAAAAATCCGTCACACATAATGCAATGGAATTCGCCCTGGGGAAAGGGTTATCCGGGTTGGCATATTGAATGTTCAGCTATGGCAATGAAATATTTGGGAGAAACAATAGACATTCATACCGGTGGTGAGGATAATAAATTTCCGCATCATGAATCAGAAATCGCCCAATCCGAAGGCGCGACAGGAAAACAGTTTGTCCGTTATTGGCTGCACGTAAAACATCTGATGGTGGACGGAGAAAAAATGAGCAAATCAAAAGGAAATTTTTATACCCTGAATCAAATTTTGGAAAAAGGATTTTCCCCGCGGGCGCTTCGTTATCTTTTACTTTCCACACATTATCGCGATTCATTGAATTTTACTTTTGAAAGTTTAGGGGCGGCGGAAAAAAATATCACAAAAATTGATGAAACGTGGACAAGATTAAATGGTGTAGATTATAAAGCAGACGGAGATGATAAACTCTTCGGGGTAGCAGAGAAAAATTTTGTTGATTTTGAAGCGGCGCTTAGTGATGATTTAAATATTTCCGGAGGGCTGGCGGCTTTGTTAAATTTTGTAAAAGAAATTAATGTGGCCATCTCTCGGGGAATTTCTAAAGATGAGGTCAATATTGCCGAAAGGACACTTCTTGCAATGGATGGAGTTTTGGGTTTTGGCTTGGAAATATTGAAAGAAGAAAAAATTTCTGAAAAAATAAAAAACCTGCTTTCGGAACGCGAGCAGGCGAGAAAAAATAAAGATTGGGAAAAGTCGGATGAGCTGCGCGCGGAAATTGAGAAACAGGGTTATGTGGTAGAAGATACGACTGAAGGGCAAAAGGTTAAAAAGTTTCGCGGTTAAATGGCCGATAAATTTACAGCCATTTTTTCTTTTCAAAAAAGAAGAGGAGCCCCAAGGCGCCGAACATCATTCCTCCGAGAATTATCCAAAAACCGTAAGGGTGGTCGGTGAGAGGCATACCAGGCGTATTCATCCCAAAGAGTGCGGCCAAAAGCGTTAACGGAAAAACAATCACGGAAAAGATAGTCAGAGTTTTCATTATTTCGTTAATGCGAAAATCAATCAGGGAGGCATTGGTTCCGTGCAATGCGTCGATTGTGTCTTTATAATTATCCAGAAGATCCCAAATTTCTTTAGTGTTGTTTACCAAGTTTTCAAAATAAATTTTCATTTTCTGAGTCGGGAAAAATTTCGGAGCTTCGGCGACGAGAGCCCTGATGACCTGCTTGTGCGGCTGCATTGCTTTACGGAAATTAACAATGTTGGTTTTGATGCGGAGGATTTCCGTAATTGTTCCCTTTTCAAATTCAGACCGCAATTTTGTTTCCACATTATCAATATCGGTTGAAATGTGGACGAGCATGGGAAAACAAGATATCAGGAGCTCGTGAAGAATTTTGTGTAGCAGATCGGTCGGATTCGCGCATTTTTCTTTTTCATTTTGGCATCCGGAAAAAATTTCCCGGAGAGGGATGAGCTCATTATTATTTACCGTGACGAGCGTTTTTTTGGTAATAAAAAAATCCACTTCCGAAGCGTGGAGAATCCTGGTTTTTTTGTCAAAAACCGGGAAAAGCAAAATCATAAACAAATACTCCGGACGGACTACCAATTTTGGCCGTTGAAGCGGCGGCAGGCAATCTTTTAAATCAAGTTCGTGAAAACCAAATTTTTTCCGCAGGTATTCAGTCTCTTTTTCGCTATTTTTTGTAACATTTACCCAAGAAAATTTTGCGTTCCGAAATTCCAGGACGTTTTTTATCATATTCCCCCTAAAAGTTTTTATAAAAAATATTTTATAAAAGTTATCAACAACTTAATTTTAGCATAAATTTTGGAAATGTGATACAATTTTTAAATAAAACGTAAAACAAACAGATGGATATTAAAGATAAAATAGAAAAAATAGGGGGATTAGAGGAGGCGATTCCCGAGCATGAGATTTCTGCAATCCCCGAGAAAAAAGTTGAAGGGGAAAAGGCGCCCAGGCCGGAGTGGGAGAAAGTTGCTCCAGTTGAAGAGAAGAATGGGAAAAAGCCGCTCGTCGCCGCCGTGGTTCATCCTGTCACGGAAAAGCCCGCGAAGAGTGAAACTTTAGTTAAAATTGAAAAAATACTAGAGGAAGATCTTGAATCTTTTTATTTTTCCATGCCGCCGGAAAAACAAGCGGTGTTCAAGGAAAAAGGTGAGGAAACGGCTTCAAAAATAGAAAAAATGGTGGAGGCGGGTAAAGTCGTCGCCCGGAAAATTTTAAAATTAATCCGCGCGTGGTTAAAAATTATTCCCGGAGTTAATAAATTTTTTCTGGAACAGGAAGCAAAAATAAAAACGGATAAAGTGGTAGTGATGTCAGAGAAAAAAATGGAATAGAATTTTTATGGAGGATTTAGAAAAAAAAACTTGGCATAAAATAAAAGGATGGTTTCCGAGGACAGCGCTCGCCGCGATTTTTATTTTTTCCGTTTATCAGATTGCCATTCCGACCGCGGAAATACCGCCGGAAGTTGGGGGATTTATTGAAAGTCCACTCGGAATAATGGTTTTCACGCTTGCCGCGATTTTTTTGGGATCGTGGTTTTTTATTTACTTACTTAGAAGATTTTTGCATCATCGGACAAAAATGTCCACTTCTTTCCGGAATATTGTTTTACTTGTGACTGTGCCAAAAGAATCAGCGGAAAGAGCTCAGGCGCAAGAAAAGAGAGAAATTACTGTTCAAACAATCCAAGAAGGAATCGCCACGGCCGAATCGCTCTTCGCGTCGATCGGCGGATTAAAGGCACAAAAAGGAATTGGTGCTTGGTTCACTGGTCGCACCGATTATCTTGCTTTTGAGATTGTTGCCGATAAAGGATTTATTTCTTTTTACGTAGCCATGCCAAAATATTTGCAGGAATACGTTGAACAACAAATCAGGGCGAATTATCACGAAGCTTTTATTGAAGAAGTTAAAGATTATAATATTTTTACGCCGACGGGCGATATCCGTGGCGCTTATTTAACTTTCAAGCGCCCGCATTTTTTTCCGATAAAAACTTATAAAAAGATGGAGACTGATCCGATGAACAGCTTGACGAATGTTTTGTCAAAATTGGAAAAAGATGAGGGAGCGGCGATTCAATTTGTCCTGCGTAGCGCGCGCAAAGAGTGGCGGCAGCCGGGCATAAAAATCGCCCAAGAAATGCAGCAAGGCAAAAAATTTAGCGAAGCGATGTCATCGATCAGCGGGAATATTTTCATGAAAATTTTGGGTGAACTTGGTAGAGCGTTCTCTGGAGGAGGGAAAAAGAAACCAGAAGACCAGATGAAACCTCAACCGGAGATTTATCGCCTTTCGCCAATGGAAGAGGAAATGGTCAAGGGTCTTGAAGAAAAAGCCAGCAAGGCTGGAGTTGATGTTAATATCAGAATTGTTTCGTCGTCGCCGAACTCCGCGCGGGCGAAAATGAATTTGGACAACATCACTAACGCTTTTTCTCAATATAATATTTATCAATATGGCAATAGTTTTGTGCGCACGGCGCCAGGCGGGCGGGCGTTAAAAAGAGTGATTAATAATTTTATTCATCGTAGTTTTTACGAAAAGAGAAAAGTTGTTTTGAACTCGGAAGAAATGGCCAGTCTTTTCCACTTTCCGTCGCCTTGGACCGAAGCGCCGAATATTCAGTGGCTTTTGGCGAAAAAAGCCGCGCCACCGGTTAATATGCCAAAAGAAGGTTTGACTCTTGGCAAGTCGACTTATCGAGGAGTGGAGGCAATGGTGAAAATCAAACGGGAAGATCGCCGCCGCCACGTTTATATTATTGGTAAATCCGGCGTTGGTAAATCCGTGCTTTTGTCCAACATGGCTAAACAAGATATTCAAAACGGCGAAGGCGTGGCCGTGGTTGATCCGCATGGCGATTTGATTGAAGATATTTTAACCGGCGTGCCGAAAGAACGGCTGGACGACGTGATTATTTTTGATCCGTCGGACGCGGATCGGCCGATCGGTTTGAATATGCTTGAAGCTAGAGATGAATCACAAAAGGATTTTGCTGTTCAGGAAATGATCGCGATTTTTTACAAACTTTTCCCGCCGGAAATGATTGGTCCGATGTTTGAACACAACATGAGAAATGTTATGCTGACGTTGATGTCGGATCTAGCAAATCCCGGGACGATCGCGGAGATTCCGAGAATGTTTTCCGATAATGATTTTCAGAAATCCTGGGTGGCGAAAGTTAAAGATCCCGTCGTCCGCGCGTTTTGGGAAAAAGAAATGGCCAAGACTTCGGATTTTCATAAATCAGAAATGCTTGGATATTTGATTTCTAAGGTCGGCCGTTTTGTGGAAAATGAAATGATGAGAAATATTATTGGCCAGTCCCATTCCGGATTTGATTTTCGGGAAATAATGGACAAGAAAAAGATTTTGCTCGTTAATTTGGCAAAAGGCAGAACCGGCGAAGTGAACAGTGAACTTTTGGGTTTGATTATCGTTTCCAAACTCCAGATGGCGGCGATGGGTCGAGCAGAACTTCCGGAAGCCGAGCGCCATGATTTTTATCTTTACATTGATGAGTTCCAGAATTTCATCACCGACAGCATCGCCACGATTTTATCCGAGGCGAGAAAATATCGGCTGTGCCTTACGATTGCTCATCAATATGTCGGACAACTGGTAAAAGATAATGACACAAAAATTCGTGACGCGGTTTTTGGCAATGCCGGCACAATGATATCTTTCCGAATCGGTGTGGATGACGTGGAAACAATTGCTAAAGAATTTGCGCCAACAGTCAATGAATACGATTTGTTGAATGTGGAAAAATACACGGCTTACATAAAACTTTTGATTGATAACACCGCCTCAAAGGCTTTTAATATGCAAACCCTTGCGCCGCAAAAAGGCGACGCGGAATTAGCGCAGGCCTTGAAGCAACTTGCCAGATTAAAATACGGTCGCGATAAAACAATTGTGGAAGCCGAGATCTCCGAGCGGACGCAGCTCGGAACTCCGGCGAGTGTTGCCGGGCCAATGGCAGGGGAACGGAGTTTATAAAAAATAATAAATAATTAAAATAAAAAAGAAAAGTTATGTTGGGACAAAATCAAAACGATTTTTTTGGTTCATCAAATGATGTTAGTGAAAATAAAAATGAAACATTCGGCGAAGCAATGCCGGCAGTTGTGCCGATAGAGGGAATGCCAACAGAAGCAATGCCAAAAATTTATGACGCGCCGGCCAAAACCGAACTTAAAGATTTAGAAATTTCGTTCAATTTTGAAAAAATAGAATTGATTAAAAAAATCGTCAAAGAAACGCAGGATAATTTGCGGAGAATAAATTGTCTTTTGGGCGAGGACGCGCCAAAGTTTGAAGAAAAAATTAAACAAAGTTTTCTGGATTCCGATATTGCTGCCGCGCCTTCCGCCGTGCCGATGTTTGCTGGATTAAAAACCGTTTCCCAGCCGGATGTGGCTTACGGCGAATCGGGCGAGCGAATTATGGAAGGAGTTTTCAACGGTCAAAATATGATTGGCGCCGACGGGAAAGAATATCTTGTGCCGTCGAACTATGCTTCAAAATCAAAATTGGTAGAAGGTGATATTTTAAAATTAACTATCAATGCCCGCGGAAATTTTCTTTTCAAACAAATCGGGCCGATTGAGCGGAATCGTGTAGTCGGAATGCTCGAAGAATCAGAATCTGGCGGCTGGACAGTTGCCTCCGGCGGAAAAAAGTGGCGAGTGCTCACAGCGCCTGTAACTTTCTTTAGGGGTGAATCGGGCGACGAGGCAGTTATTCTGATTCCTAAAAACACGCCGTCAAAATGGGCGGCGGTGGAGAATGTGATTAAGCGTGTGGCGGAGTAAATTTTTAGAAAATTATATTTTTAAAAGGTTGTTCTTCTATAAAAGAACAACCTTTTTGTCATCCTCGGGTTTGACCCGGGGATCCAGCTTATAATTCTGGATTCCCGCTTTCGCGGGAAGGACATTGTGCGGGTTGACAAAACTGTTAAATTATTTTATAATATCTTGTTGGCTGGGAATGTCTCCCGGCCAGAAGAAGCAACAGGGTTCAGCCGAACCAGTTGCAAAGAAGGAGAACATGTCATGAGCGACGAGTTCAAAATGACGACCGGGCAGGCGCACGAATTGGCGATGGCCTTCGGCCGCAACGGCTGGACCAACGCCGACGTCAAGAAGATGTCCGAGGGCAATCTGCTCACTCAAATGTTGCTGGTCGTCCGGGGGCAGGCCGAGGTGAAGATGCCCTCGTCCGCCGTCGCCGCCGAGTTCGGCTACACGGTGGTCGAGGACGTCGAACCGACTCTGAAGTCGGTCGGCGACCTCGAGTTCCTCTCCTTCCTCCGGGAAGGTGAGTTCGCCGTCGACGGCAAGACGATGCGGAGGCGCGCCGTCGAGGCGAAGGCGAACCTCGGCCTCGCCGATCTGAAGCTCGTCCTCGCACACCGGGCCGAGATTCCGGAAGAGATGCGTAAGTTCTACCTCGTCTTCCCCGGCACGGTCCTGCGCTACATGGTGAATACCGCCCTGAACGTCGCCGGCCTCCGCTGGCACGGCGGCCTCTGGGTCGTGAGCTTCCGCTGGCTCGACGACGAATGGCGCGACCGCGACCGTCTGGTCCGTCGCAAGTAGTGTCCTCGGATCCCGGGTAACTCGGCCCTTAAAACCGGCCGGGTCACTCGGACCCTTGGACTCTCGATCTTCTTTGACCCCTGGATTTTGTGCTTCGGCATGGAATTCGGGGGTCTTTTATTTTTTAATAAATCGGACTGACAGCCTTTAGGCGGTTATGATTGTATTTGGATAACACCCTAAAGGGTGTCAGTCCGTAATTAAGTAGGGTGGGTTTTCCATTTGCCAAATTCAGAAAAAAGGTATAAGATAGGGCAAGTAATTAGTTATGGCCTGAGCCTGTCGAAGGCCCTTCGACTCCGCTGCGCTCCGCTCAGGGAATAATATTTTTTTATGTCCACAACATTATATAGAAAATATCGGCCGCAACTTTGGAAGGAAATGACAAACCAGAACCATATTAAGATTGCCATACAAAATGAAATTGAAACCGACAAAGTTGCCCACGCCTATCTTTTTTGCGGACCGCGCGGTATTGGCAAAACCACAGCCGCCAGGCTTTTGGCGAAAGCCATAAACTGCGAAAAGCGGAAAGAGGGCGAGTCAGAGCCGTGCAATAAATGCAGTTCGTGCGAGGAAATTACTTCCGGTCGGGATTTGGATATTGTGGAAATTGACGCCGCAAGCCACACCGGAGTTGATAACGTTCGCGACAATATTGTCCAGAACGCCAAGTTTTCGCCATCACGCCGGAAATACAAAGTTTTCATCATTGATGAAGTGCACATGCTTTCCACTTCGGCCTTCAACGCGCTTTTGAAAACTATTGAAGAGCCACCGCCCCGAGTAATTTTTATCATGGCCACGACCGAGATTCATAAAGTTCCGGCGACAATAATTTCCCGCTGTCAGCGATTTGATTTTAAAAAAATTTCCCGTCGGGAAATTGTGGAGCGTTTGAAATATGTTTTGAGTATGGAAAGGGTGGAAGTCGATGAGAGTATTTTGGAAAGTATTGCTCGCGCCTCTGAAGGATGCGTTCGCGATTCTGAAAGTTTGCTCGGTCAAGTACTCGCGCTTCGCGACGCGAAAAATAAAATCAGCCGCGAACAGGCAGAACTTGTTATTCCAAAATCTGATTTTAATTTGGTTGGTGATTTTGTCGGACATCTTGCCACGCGCGATGCGGAAAAAGCGTTGCGGCTCGTTAATAAACTTGTGGAAGAGGGGATTGACCTCTCGCAATTCACCGCCGACCTCGTGGAATTTTTGAGAAAAATTTTGCTTGCCGGAGTGAGTGGAAGCTTGGCAGAATTTGCTTTTGATCTCGACGAAGATTCGGAGAAAAAAATTCTTCAATTTGCCAAAGATATTGAACCGCACAAACTGATTAACTGGCTGGAACTTTTTATAGAAAAAAAACAAGAATTAAAATTTTCAGATATTGCCCAGCTGCCTCTTGAAATGGCGGTAGTAGAAATTGTCGGAGGATTTTCCGCGGTAAAAGAAACCGCTGTATTCATTGCGCCGTCGTCAAAACCTTCAGCTCCGGTTTCAGAAATACATCCAAAAATTAAACCTTTGCCCGGAAAAGAAAGCGTAAAAAAAAATAATGAAATTTTGGCAGAAACGAATTCAGGTGAAACGACTTTAACTTTAGAACAAGTGAAGGAAAAGTGGTTTGATCTTTTGCGAGTTGTGGCAGATCGGAGTCCGGCATTAGTTTTTATTTTGCGCATCGGCCAGCCGATTGGAATTGAAAATGGAACATTGCAGATCGGTTTTAAATATCGTTTTCATAAAGAAAGAATTAATGAAAGTAAAAATAATTTGGTTTTGAGAAATTTAATCAAAGAAGTGACGGGTGGCGATGTTAGAGTAGCGGGCGTCGTGGCTGATTTGCCCGAGCCGTCCGGGCCGCCACCACTTGAGGTGGGAAAAGTTTTGGAAGAATTTGGCGGGACGGTGGTGAGTTAAAAATAATTATTCGGGGATCGTCTAATGGCAGGACGCCAGGTTCTGGCCCTGGTAATCTTGGTTCGAATCCAAGTCCCCGAGCCAAGGAAAAGTACAGATGCAAAATCTGTACTTTTCCTTGTTTGTGAGCGAAGGTTCAACTAAGCCCCCGAACCGGTCGCTTTGTCCTTTCGGCACCGAGGAGCCTTCGAATCCAAGTCCCCGAGAAGCGAAGCTTATTTTTATATAAAAAAATCCCGCCGGTTATGTCCCGTCGGGAGTTTGAATTTTTCTCCTTGTTATTTCTTAGCCAGCTTCTCCACGGCTTCGCGAAGTACGGCCAAGAAGAGCACGCGCTGACGTAGCAGACGGCCTCGGGTTTCGTTGCAAACCACGACGTACTCCTGGCCGTTGTGAGTGAACGTTGAAGTTACGGGCAGGTTTGATTCACGGAAAATTACGAGGACGCCATCTTTCCCGGCGCAAGCTCCGGAAATTGGCTTTGGTGGTTCTGGTGAAACGCCATCAGAAAGACCCTTGAAGTAGATGGCAAATCCCGCGGTACCGTACCATTGGATTTGGCCGAAGCGCAATTCCCCAGTGCAGAGGATTTCATGCCCGCCGAACAGTTCCACAAAGCGCTTGAGTTTTTCGCCTAATTCGTAGTGTTTGTTCAAAACAGAAAGAACAGGAGCTAGTAATTCCTCCACCCGCTTCCTCCTTTTTCTCCCCAGTTGGGACTATAGTTATGTTATCGGCGGATATAATTTTTGTCAATTTTGTTATTTTTTAAGCACTTCCTTCTTTATCGTTTTTATGATAAGTTTAAGGAATAAAAACGCTTGAAAATTAATTTAAAACTATGTCTCAATATTATAACGCTCGCCGAACGAGAAATGTTTTTGATCCAAAGTCGCGGGAACCGTTTAGACTAAGCCGTTCAAGATTGGAATTATTTACCGAATGCCCCAGATGTTTTTATCTTGATCGTCGGATGGGGATTGATCGCCCGCCGGGATTTCCTTTTACTTTAAATTCCGCGGTTGATGCGCTGCTCAAAAAAGAATTTGATATTCATCGAGCAAAACACGAAGCGCACCCATTGATGAAAAAATATAAAATTTCCGCGATCCCTTTCGCGCATGAAAAAATGGACGCCTGGCGCGATTCGCTTCGGGGCGGAGTTACATATCTCCACGAGCCAACAAATTTTTTAGTAACGGGCGGAGTTGATGATATCTGGGTGAATGGAGATGAGGAATTAATAGTGGTGGATTATAAAGCAACAAGCACGACGAAAGAAATTACTTTAGATGAAGAATATCGTGCGGGTTACAAACGGCAGATGGAAATTTACCAGTGGCTTTTGAGGCGAAATGGATTTAAAGTTTCAGACACGGGTTATTTTGTTTACGTAAATGGAAAAACCGATCGAGCGGCTTTTGATGGAAAATTGGAATTTGATGTGGATATTTTGGCATACAAGGGGAACGACGATTGGGTTGAAGGAAAATTAATTGAGGCGCATAAATGTTTGAAATCAGAAGAAATTCCCGAGGCGGCGGTCGATTGCGACTATTGCAATTATCGGCGGGAGGCGCAGAGCGTGGAAAAATAAAATTTTTAATTTTTTAATTTATGAATTCTGAAAGAAAATTTGCGCAGGTAAGAGACGACGAAAAGCGCATGGCCGAAAGAAGGCAGGCGGAACGCGAGAGGGTTTTTAAATCTTACGTTAAAAATTTAGGTTTAAAGGAAGAAGATTTTGCCGTTGGTAAAATTATTTTAGATGTAGGCGCCGGAAGATTTGCGAATTTTGCCGATAAAACAAGGCAGATGAATTTGGGTTGTCAGGTAGTATCTTTGGATAGGGGGGAATTCGCAGACACGAGCTTTGACGGTATTGATCAAAAACAAAATTTAAAAATTGGTGGAACGGATTTTGAGAATTTAAATTTAAAGGAAAAACTCGGCTTGAAGCAGGAACCTCAATTTGATTTGATTGTATCGCACAGCAGCGCGCCATACACGATTGCGAATGAAGAAGACCAAGTTTTTATTGATGAGCGAGGTGTCGCACGAGAAAATCTTGAACTTTTGCGGCAAAAAGTCGGGGCAACCGTTGAATCAGCTTTGAGGCATCTTAAGCCCGGCGGCCGAGCAGTATTTTATCCAGTTTTTAAAAGTGAAGTAGTCGATTTCGGAAATAAAAATGGAGGAAGAAGAGATTTTCGCGCTTGGCGGAAAGCTTTAGAGACGGCACTTAAAGAGTTAATTCAAGCCGCGGATAACGATTATATTTTTTATTTTGAAGATATAAAAACAGAAAATAAACATATTTATCAGAGGCTTACAATTATAAGAAAGACTTAGGTTTTATGAAAAAAGTCGCGATTTTCGACATTGACGGAACAATTTTTCGCTCCAGTTTATTAATTGAACTTGTTGAGGCAATGATTGCTGAAGGTTTATTTTCTGCGCGTTTAAGAAAAATTTACGCGCGGGATTATAAAAATTGGTTGGATCGAAAAGATATTTATGATAAATATATCGGCGGAGTAGTTTTGGCTTACAATAAAAGTATTAAAGGCGTTAGCCGAGAGAAATTTTTAAAAGTGGCGAAAAAAGTTATTGCTTTTCATCATAATCGTGTTTATCGTTTTACTCGCGACTTGGTTCGCGATTTAAAAAAGAAAAATTATTATTTGCTTGCTATTTCACATTCGCCCCGGGAAATTGTGGAAGCGTTTTGTAAGAAACTTGGTTTTAGTAAAGTTTACGGGCGGATTTATAAAACAGACAAACGAGGAAAATTTACTGACGAAGTTCTTTATTTAGATTTGATTTCTGATAAATCAAAAGTTTTGCGGCGAGCCATAGAAAAAGAGGGGCTGACGCTTCATGGTTCGGTTGGGGTTGGCGACACGGAAAGCGACATCAGGTTTTTGAAAATGGTTGACCGGCCGATTTGTTTTAATCCGAATAAAAAATTATACGACCATGCACGCCGTACTGGTTGGGAGATTGTGGTGGAAAGGAAAGATGTAATTTATAAATTTTAAAAATAGTTAATTTTAAAAAATTATGAACAAAACAATTCTAGTTATTTTAGTAGTTATGATTGTTGCCGCAGCAGCAATTTTTGGTGTGAGATTTTTTAGTGAAGAAGACAGCTGGATTTGCGAAAATGGCGAATGGGTAAAGCACGGAAATCCGAGCGCGGCAAAACCAAATGAAGGTTGCGGTATTCTGCTGGTAAATCAGCCGGCAAACACGAACGCAGAAGAAACGATGACTGTGAAAGTATTTTTTGGGAACAGCATTTTTGACCCGGAAGTTTTGGATTGCCAGAAAAATTTCGCGGTAGAAAGAACAATTCCGAAAACTGAAGCTGTGGCGCGCGCCGCATTAGAGCAACTTTTATCCGGGCCAACTGACGCCGAAAAAGCAGAAGGATATTTTACGAGCATTAATCCGGGAGTGAAGATCCAGAGTTTGGTTGTGGCGAACGGCATCGCCAATGTTGATTTTGATGAGCAATTGGAATTTCAGGTCGGCGGATCATGCCGGGTTGCGGCTATCGCGTCGCAAATCAGGGAAACTTTAAAACAATTTCCGACCGTGACGGACGTGGTGATTTCCATTAATGGACGAACTGAAGATATTTTGCAACCATAAAAATGGAAAAAAAAATAAAAAATGGAATCATTGCCGTCCGAAAGCCAAAAGGCCCGACATCTTTTGATGTAATCCATAAGTTGCGGAAGATTTCCGGTATTAAAAAAATCGGTCACGCCGGAACTCTAGATACTCTGGCTAGCGGAGTTTTGGTAGTTGGTATTGGCCGTGAGGCGACGAGAAAATTACATGAAATTGTGGAATTGGAAAAAGAATATATGGCGACGATTCGGTTTGGCGAGGAAAGCACGACAGACGATGAGGCTGGAGAAAAATCAGTCGTGGAGTTTGTAAAAAAACCATCGCGAGCTGACGTGGAAAAAGCATTAGCCAAGTTTAGTGGAAAAATTATGCAATTACCACCGAATTTCAGCGCGATAAAAATCGGCGGCGTGCGAGCTTATAAAATGGCGAGGCGGGGACAATCGCCGAAATTAATAAAACGTCCGGTGGAAGTTAAAAAAATAAAAATTATAAAATATAAATGGCCGTTGCTCAAAATTAAAATTATCTCCGGCTCGGGATTTTATGTCAGGGCGCTGGCCCGCGATTTGGGAAGAAAATTAAAAGTCGGCGGATATTTGGCGGCACTCGAGCGGACGCGCGTCGGGCAGTTTAAAAAAAATATGGCCATTAAAATATGAACTTAGAAAAATTAGAGAAAATTTTTGCGGATGAACCGACCTATCGCGTAAAACAGGCGCGAGAGGCGGTTTTTTCTAAATTGATTGAAAATTGGGATGAAGCAACTAATTTGCCGGCGGCGTTACGTGAAAAATTAAATGAAGAATGTCCGCTTAAAATTGATTTTAAAAAAATTATTTCCGATGACGGCGCGACAATAAAATTTTTAATTACGCTCACGGATGATTTTAAAATTGAATCGGTTTTAATGCGCCATGAAGATCGAAATACTGTTTGCGTTTCCTCCGAAGTTGGCTGTCCATTGAATTGTGCTTTTTGCGCCACAGGGAAGATGGGGTTTAAAAGAAATCTTTTGCCCGGAGAAATTATTGAACAGGTTCTGTGTTCGGCGAGATTATTAAAAAAAGAAAAACAAAAAGTGGACAGCGTGGTTTTTATGGGAATGGGCGAACCGTTTTTAAATTATGAAAACGTATTGGCCGCTATCAAAATTTTAAATGATAAAGAAGGATTGGGTATTGGCGCCCGCCATATTTCCATTTCCACTGCTGGAGTTGTGGAAGGAATAAGAAAACTTTCTAAAGAATCAATGCAAATTAATTTGGCAATTTCGCTTCACGCGCCGAATGATAAGCTGCGAAACGAAATTATGCCTGCTGGGAAAAAATATAGTATCAAGAAAATTATGGCGGCGGTTGGAGAATATCTTGAGGCGACAAGTAGAAAAATAATGTTTGAATATCTAATGATTAAAAATTTTAATGATCGGCCGGAACACGCGAGAGAATTGGCCGCGCTTTTGAGTCAGCTTCCGCGACAGCTAATTTTTGTAAATTTAATTTTATATAATCCGACAGGCGATTTTTTGCCGTCGAAAAAAGAGGCGGTCCAAAAATTTAAGGAAATTTTGCGGCGCGCCGGTGTTTCCACGACCGAGCGTTATCGTTTTGGCCGCGGAGTGAAAGGCGCCTGCGGGCAGTTGGCCGGTAAAAATTATTAAATTTGAAAATATGAGAATGAAGATGAGTTTTATTTTTATTCCGATTGCAGTTTTTGCCGTGGCCGCGCTCGGCTCTTGGCTCACGGGCGGAGGAATGGATTGGTACAAAACAATTAACTTGCCGAGCTTCACGCCGCCGGGTTCAGTGATTGGCACGGTCTGGACAATAATTTTTATTTTGACAGCAATTTCCGCAATTATTTTCTGGCAAAAAGCGCCTCGTGATGGAAGGTTTTGGTGGGTTTTAGGATTTTTTATTTTAAATGGTTTATTAAATGTTTTTTGGAGTTTTTTATTTTTCAATCGTCATTGGCTTTACGCCGCAGTTTGGGAAGCGGGAATTCTTGATCTTAGTGTTGTAGTTTTGATTATTTTAATCTGGCCCGTTTCGCGTCTGGCTTCAACGCTTTTTATGCCGTACGCCGCCTGGACAACTTTCGCAACTTATTTAACTTATGTGATTTGGAGCTTGAATAAATAATTTTATTTTTATGTGTTTTGGGGAGAAGAAAAATAAAAAATACAAAGTCGGTTTAGCATTGGGGAGCGGAGGAGCTAGGGGTCTGGCGCACATCGGAGTGATTAAGGTTCTTTTGGAAAATAATATTCCAATTCATTGTATTGTGGGCTCAAGTATCGGAGCACTGATCGGCGGAATTTACGCCACAACCGGCGATGTTAGTGAAGTAGAAAAAATAGCTAGAGGAAATAATTGGCGGCAGCTTCTTGATTTAATGTGGGATCCTACATTAAAGGGAGGGCTGAACGGCGGTAAAAAAATTGAGATGTTTATAAGAAAACAAATTAATGGCGTAAACTTTTCCGACCTGAAAATGCGCTTTGCTGCCGTAGCAACAAATTTTGAAACGGGGGAGCCTGTAGTAATGAAGACTGGTGATGTCACATTAGCTATCAAAAGCAGTTTGTCGGTGCCGATTATTTTTAATCCGGTTGAGTTTAACGGAAAAATTTTAGTTGATGGCGGGCTTTCGGAACCAGTGCCAGTCGACGCGGTAAGAAAATTAGGCGCGGATTTTGTGATCGCCGTTAATTTGGATAATTGCCATTTGGTCAAAAAGAAAAAAATCGGATTTTTTGAGGCGGTCGAAGACTCTTTGAGTATTTTACGCCACCATTTATCTAAAGAAAAAGTTAAAGCTGCTGATATTTTGGTTGAACCGAAAGTTTTTCCACAATCTCTTATTGGTTGGCGCCAATTTATGGAAAGCGACAAATTCATTGCCGAGGGAGAAAGGGCCATGAGAGCGGCTTTGCCGAAATTAAAAAAGTTGATCGGCATGTAATTATGATTGTGATTTTACATAATATCAGAAGCACGCATAATGTCGGTTCGATTTTTCGGACAGCCGACGCGGCAGGGTGCCAAAAAATTTATTTGTGTGGAATTACGTCGGCGCCGGTTGATCGGTTTGGCCGCGTGAATGAAAAAATCAGTAAAGTGGCCTTGGGCGCGGAAAAGTGGATCGCCTGGGAAAAAGTTGGCCAAACGACAAGGTTAATTGATAAAATAAAGAAGGACGGTTATAAAATTTTGGCGATTGAACAATCGCGTCGTTCAATCCCATATCAAAAAATAAAATTATCAAAAAAAGATTTGGCAAAAACGGCGCTTATCGTCGGTAATGAAATATGGGGTTTGCCGCCGGCAATTTTGCGCCGGACTGATAAAATTTTAGAAATTCCGATGCGCGGCAAAAAGGAATCGCTAAACGTCGCCGTAGCTTTTGGAGTCGTAGCCTTTAATTTAATCAATAAATAATTATGAAAGTGCACAGATTTATCAGTAATTTTAATTTTGATAAAAAAATTACATCAATTACAAATAAAGAAATTTATAATCAAATAAAAAATGTTTTGCATCTCCGGCCGGGCGAAGAAATTATTTTGGGCGATGGGGAGGGGAGAGAGGCGCGCGCGGGAATTATGGATTTTGGAAAGCAGAGCGTGGGGATAAAGATTTTTAAAGTGGAAGCAAACGAGACCGAGCCGGAAATGAAACCAATTCTTTACGCGGCGATTTTAAAAAAAGAAAATTTTGAGTTGGTGGCGGAAAAAGCGGTGGAAGCTGGTGTGGCGGAAATCATTCCGGTTATAACTGCGAAAACTATAAAAACAAATTTGCGAATGGACAGATTGGAAAAAATTGTCCGTGAGGCGGCGGAGCAGTCTGGCCGGGGAATTTTGCCAGCAGTGGGAAAGATTTTGAAATTTAAAGAAGCTTTGGCTCATGCCGAAGAAAATGATTCAAATTTATTTTTTGAAGTTCGCGCGCCGCGTTTTGAACAAAGAAAATTAGCGGTTGATGTTGGCCGGCGAGTGGGGGTTTGGATTGGGCCAGAAGGCGGCTGGGATGAAGAGGAAATAAAAGCGGTTCAGGAGAAAAATTTTCAACTTGTCAGTTTAGGAAAATTAACTTTGCGGGCCGAGACCGCGGCAATTGTTGCCAGCTATCTCGTTGCTTCGGCAAAAAATTAAAATGAAGATTTTTGTAAAAGCAAAACCGAGAGCGCACGAAGAAAAAGTGGAAAAAATTGACGACGCTCATTTTGAAGTGTCGGTTACGGCGCCGCCGGTCAAAGGTTTAGCAAATCAAGCGATTATCAAAACCATCGCCGAATATTTCAAAATCGCGCCGTCGCGCGTCAGAATTGTTTCAGGATTTACTTCACGACAAAAAATTTTAGAAATAATTTAAAAAACTATGAAAACAAGAATCGCAATTTTATTAATCGTTCTTATTTTTCTTTCGGGCGGAGTATTTTATTACTACAATTTTTACAAAGAAACTCCACTAGTCGGAAATGAAAATCAAAACGTTCCAGTCGTTACGGTTACAAATTTTGAAGAATGCGTTGCCACCGGAAATCCGGTTATGGAATCTTATCCGCGCCAATGCCGGGCGGGCAACCAAAATTTTATAGAATATATCGGCAATGAATTGGAAAAAACAGATTTAATAAAAATTGATTCACCGCGGCCAAACACAGTTGTCACAAGTCCGCTTGAAGTGACGGGTCAAGCCCGCGGAACATGGTATTTTGAAGCCAGTTTTCCGGTGAAACTTTTGGATGCGAACGGCGTGCAACTTGCCGTTATTCCGGCTCAGGCGCAAGGCGAATGGATGACTGAAGAATTTGTGTCGTTCAAAGCGACTTTAGAATTTACCGCGCCGACTACCGACACTGGTACTTTAGTTTTGGAAAAAGACAATCCCTCCGGCCTTCCGGAAAACGACGACTCGCTTATCGTACCAGTGAGGTTTAGATAAATTAATTTAAATTTTATGCGTGAAAAAATTGGTGCCGCTCCAGAGGGAAAAACCTCAAATTTAAAAACACCGGAAGGTTTTAGCGAGGCGGTAATACGAAAACCGAGCTCGGAAGAAATTTCACGGATTTCAGTGGAAGACACGGCGGAATTGATGAGAAAATTTTTAGGTTTGGCTTGGTTTTTGCCGCATTTAGAAACATACGGCGAAACTCCTGAAGCCGAGCGGGAATTAAAATCAGTAGTTGATAATACTCTTAAAACAATGAGAGAGCTCGATTTGGTACGGGACAGATTGGCTGCAAATAAATTAGACAAGAAATTAGTAGAAAAGAGCCGCGAGGCATTTATTAATCATTTATTTGATTATTTACAATTTGTCAAGGCAAGAATTGAAAGGTTTTTATTGCCATCAGCAAAATATAAAAAACAAGTAGCCGCTGGCGCTTCAGCAGTGCCAGTAAGTTTTAGAGAACTTCTTGAGGCGTATTTGAGAATGGTCCATTAAATGTTTTGAAATAAAAAAAGAGAGCTTGTCGAAGGCTCTCGGTCGGTTCGCGTGTTTGCAAACCGTTTTACGACTTCCGCTGTCGCGTCTCGCGGTAATGTAGAATTATTCCCACGACCGTGATGATGAAGAAGAGTATTTGTACGGCACCAATGCGCCAGGCTCCAGACATGAATGCATCAATTCCGATGCCAAGTTGGCCGAGGAGCGAGAAGATCATGAAGAGTAAAAACTCCCGATCGTAAGTGAGCTTTGTGCCCTTGAGTGAAAGTCGCACCCATGCGATCGCTTGGAGGGTTATCAAGAAATACAGAACGAGTCGAAGTCCGTCCATTAGTTCCTCCTTCTTTACCACAACTTTGTGGTCGTTTAATATTAATGGATATTAGAAAATTGTCAACATAAATTCAGTTTCGTCTTTTAGTGATTTTGTGCTATAATTTGATAATTAATCATTAATATTTTCCATATGCAAATTGACTATTTTTTCAAAAATTTAACCCCGAATGAAAAGAAGTGGTGTGAGGAATATGTTGAGACGAAAATTCCGCAGTTAGAAAAATTAATTCATCGGCAGGCGGAAGATTCAGTCTCGCTCCGAATAAAGGCGGAAAAGTTCAGCACCAATAGCGCTTACAAAATTACTTTCGATTTAAAACTGCCAAAACAAAGTTTTCTCGTGAGCGAGGATGACCATACGATTGTTGAGGCGATTGATTTGGCTAAAGATAAATTGATCGCGCAATTAAAGAAATTAAAAAGATAACTATGGCAAAAAATTTTGACGTCGTGACGATTGGTGGCGCGGCGCGGGATATTACTTTTTATACCAAAGAAGGAAGATTAGTTGCCCAAATGAAAGATCCGTTGCGGCAGAAGCTTTTAGGATTTGAGTACGGCGCGAAAATCAATATTGAAAAATCATTTCAAACTTTTGGCGGAGGAGCGGCGAACGCGGCTGTGGCTTTGGCGCGCTTAGGTTTGAAGACCGCGGCGATCGCGCGAGTCGGAAAAGATGAAGACGGCCGGGCAGTCATCACAAATTTAGTGAAAAATAAAATTGACACAAAATTTATTCAAATTGATCCGGCCGCTAAAACCGGTTTTTCTTTTATTGTAACTTTTGGTCCGGAAGTTGAGCATACGGCGTTTCTATTCCGCGGGGCGAATAATAATTTAAAACTCGCGGCTCGCGATTTAAAATTAAAAACGGACTGGTTTTATGTCGCGTCGCTCTCTGGCGAGGGATGGCGCGGCGTGCTCGATTCCGTGGTCGCAAAAAAAGAAACGCGGCTTGCCTGGAATCCGGGAAACACGCAGCTTGCGGCAGGTCTTTCGGGTTTAAAAAAATACATGGCAAAAACGGCGATATTTTTTGTAAATAAAGATGAGGCAATTCAACTTGTTGTCTCTCTTCCAAAATATAAAAAAGCGAGCACGACTTGGCTAAATCAGCCGAAAAATCTTTTCGGGGTTTTGGCGGAATTTTGTCCGGGAATTTTGGTAATTACCGACGGTGCGAAAGGCGCATATGTTTTTTTTCGCGGGAAAATACATCACCAAATTTCTTTAAGTAAAAAAATTGTGGACACGACCGGGGCTGGCGACACATTTTGCTCAAGCTTTCTCGCCGGCTACATTAATTATTGCGGAGATATTTTAAAAGCCGCCAAACTCGGTGCTATAAACAGCGCTTACAATTTAACTGGCATCGGAGCGCAAGAACCTCTTTTAACTTGGCGCGAGGCCGAAAAATTAATGGGAAAATAATATGAAAACAATAAAAGTAAAAGTGGAAATTTCCGCGCGCCACATTCATCTTAATCAAACTGATTTGGAAAAACTTTTTGGCGCGGGATATGAATTAAAAAAAATAAAAGATTTGTCGCAAGAAGGGGAGTTTGCCGCGGAAGAAACCGTGGCGCTCGTCGGACCAAAAAGAAAATTAGAAAATTTGCGAGTAGTCGGGCCGGTACGCCCAGCGACGCAAATTGAGCTTGCTTACACTGATGCTTTTTCGATTGGCCTTGATGTGCCGCTCCGGATTTCCGGAGATGTGGTCGGTTCGGCCGGGGCGAAAATTATTGGTCCAGCTGGTGAAGTTGATTTAGTTGAAGGTGTAATTGTCGCTAAACGCCATTTACACATTAATCAAAAAGAAGCTGATGAAATTGGCCTTAAAAATGATGATTTGGTAAAAGTTAAAGTCGCGGGTGAGCGGGGATTAGTTTTTGAAAATGTGGTTGTTCGCGTCAAACCTAATTTCCATACTTCAATCCACATTGATACCGACGAAGCCAACGCTTGCGGTTGCGGAAAAGTTTGTAGTTTTGGCGAATTGATTTTGGAATAATTTATGAAATATATTTTAGTTATCAATTCTGGTAGCGCGACGCTGAAGTTTGCACTTTTTGAAAAAGAAACGCTTAAAAAGATTGCTTCAGGAATTGTTGAGCGCATCAATCTGCCTGGGAGTTTTTTAGAATGTAAAATTGGACGCCAAGAATTGAAAATCAATCGCCAAGCTTCTAATCATGAAGCAGCTTTTAAGTTAGTGTTAGAAAAAATTTCTAGCCAATATTCAAAGGAGAATATTCTAATTGTCGGCCATCGCGTTGTTCACGGCGGAGAGGAGTTTACCAAGCCGACGGTTATTACGCCAACGGTATTGAAAAATTTAGCAAAATATGATAAGTTATCGCCGTTGCATAATCCGGCGAATTTGATGGGAATTCGGGCATGCTTGAAGCTTTTGCCTCGCGCTAAAAATGTCGCGGTTTTTGACACGGCATTTTATAAAACTTTACCCGACTACGCCTACACTTACGCTCTTCCGATAGATTTTTATAAGAAGCATGCAATTCGGCGTTATGGTTTTCATGGAATTTCACACGAATTTGTTGCGCACGAGGCGGCAAGAATTTTTAAAAAACCGTTAGCAAAATTAAATTTGATAACATGCCACCTGGGAAGTGGCGCGAGTATTACAGCAATCCGCAACGGCCGGGCGGTGGATACAAGCATGGGCTTTACGCCGCTCGAAGGGCTCGTGATGTCAACGCGTTCCGGCGACCTTGATCCAGCTATTTTGCTTTATTTAATTCGAGAATTAAAATTAAGCCCGCAGGAAGTTGATAATATTTTAAATAAAAAATCGGGTCTTCTCGGTCTTTCGGGGATGGCCGACATGCGTGATGTGCTCACGGCTGCGGGTTATAAAGTAGCGGGATTTAAGGGTAAAAAAGTCGATGCGAAAAAAAGAAAATTAGCTAAACTCGCACTTCAAGTTTTTGTTTATCGGGTACAAAAATATATTGCTGCTTACGCCGGGATTTTAGGAAAAATTGATGCCATAATTTTTACGGCCGGCATTGGAGAGAGAAATAAAACAGTCAGGGATCTAATAATGAAAAATTTAAAAATTTCCGGCCAGCCGAAAATTTTAGCCATTCCGACGAACGAAGAATTGATGATTGTTCGAAAATTAAAAATTTAAGATAAAACCATGGAAGATCAAAAAACATCAATGAAATTAGAAGTGATTGAAAAAATTTCTGGGTTGGCTACAGCTAGTTTGGGTTTGGTGGCGGCTTTGGCTTGGAACGAAGCGATTTTAGAATTATTTAAAAAGATTTTTGGTGAGCAAGGTACGTTAATAGCAAAATTTATTTACGCAGTAGCGGTTACGATTTTAGTCATCTTAATTACAATTCAGTTTGGTAGGGTAATTAATAAATTGAAGGGAAAAACGGAAAAAAAGAATGACATTGCGTAATATTTTTAACGGCGAATCAAAAACTATCACCGGAGCTGCTCTTCTTTTGGGGGCAGCTTCTTTGGCATCCCGTTTTTTGGGAGTTCTTCGTGATAGAGTTTTAGCCGGCGAGTTCGGAGCGGGAGATATGTTGGATATTTATTACGCCGCATTCCGAATTCCGGATTTGATTTTTAATTTATTAATTTTGGGCGCTCTTTCCGCCGGATTTATTCCAATTTTTACTGCCGCGATATGTTCAGCAAAAGAAAAAAATGAACACCCAAAAGAAGCTTGGGAAATAGTAAACAGCGTGATGAATATTATGGGCGTGGCGCTCGCCGTGCTTTGTGGTTTGTTTATGGCATTTGCTCCCTGGATTATTCCCTTGATCACCCCGGGATTTGGATCGGAAAAAATGGCCATGACCATCACAATGACGCAGATAATGATGCTCTCGTCGATTTTTTTGGGTTTTTCCAATATTTTAGGAAGTGTTCTGCAGTCGTTTAAAAGATTTTTTATCTATGCCCTAGCACCGATTTTTTATAATATCGGGATAATTGTTGGCGCGCTGTTTTTTACAAAATGGTGGAATATTTATGGTTTGGCGTGGGGTGTCGTTTTGGGAGCTGCGGCTCATATGTTAATTCAGGCACCTGCTGCCTGGCAGCTGGGATTTCGTTATCGTTTGTTTTTTGATTTAGCTAATAAAAAGATTCGGGCGATTGGAAAAATGATGATTCCAAGAACTCTTGGTCTTGCTGTATCGCAAATAAATTTAGTGGTAATGACAATAATTGCTTCAACTCTGGTTCCGGGGAGTTTAGCTGTTTTTAATTTAGCAAATAATTTACAATATTTTCCGGTGGGAATTATCGGAATTTCTTTTGCCGTGGCTGCTTTTCCGCTTTTGGGAGAATTCGCCGCCGCCGGGAAAAAAGAGGAAATGGTTAAAAGTTTTTCCCACACCACGCGGCAAATTGTTTTTTTTATTGTTCCCGCTTCGGTTTTGCTTTTGGTTCTTCGCGCCCAGATTGTTCGCGTTATTTTCGGCGCCGGATATTTTGATTGGGAAGACACGATTTTGACAGCTGATACGCTCGCGTATTTTGTTTTAAGTTTGTTTGCTCAAGCTTTAATCCCGCTTTTGGCTAGATTCTTTTACGCCCTTCAGGACACTAAGACGCCGTTTTTTATCGGTTTGGTTTCGGCAGTAATAAATATTTTAGCTGCGGTTTTTTTGGTAAAACCTTGGGGTGTCGCGGGTTTGGCCATGGCTTTTTCAATTGCCTCAATTTTAAATTTTTGTTTACTTTGGATAATGCTTCGGATAAAATTCGGGCCGCTTGATGAAGGGAATATTTTAAAATCAACTTTTAAAATTTCCGCTGCGGCTTCGCTTATGGCTTTTGCCGCGCAAACGATGAAATCCATTCTCGCGCCTTACGTTGATATGCAGACATTTTTGGGTGTGCTTGGGCAAGGGTTTGGCGCGGGAACTGTGGGAATTTTTATTTTTTCTGTTGTCGCTTTAGTTCTCGGCTCCCGTGAGATGGCTGCCCTCCGCGACGCCATAAAATATAAATTATTTAGAATAAAACGGCCGATTGTTAATATTGAGGAAGGCCCGAGATAATTATGCAGCAAGATAAGATTAGGAATTTTTGTATCATCGCTCATATTGATCACGGAAAGTCGACGCTCGCCGACCGTCTTTTGGAATTTACCGGAACCGTGTCGCGGCGGGAAATGAAAAATCAACTGCTTGATATGATGGATTTGGAACGAGAGCGGGGGATTACGATAAAATTGCAGCCGGTTAGAATGAATTACAAAGATTTTATTTTAAATTTGATTGATACTCCCGGTCATGTTGATTTTAATTATGAAGTTTCTCGTTCGCTTGCCGCAGTGGAAGGCGCTCTGCTTTTGGTTGACGCGACTCAAGGAGTTCAGGCACAAACCCTGGGAAATTTATATTTGGCCTTAGAACAGAATTTAGCGATTATTCCGGTTGTCAATAAAGTTGATTTAAAAAACGCTGAAGTAGAAAAAACAGTTCAGGAAATTGTGGCTCTTGTCGGCTGTAAAAAAGAAGAAGTGATTTTGGCGTCTGGAAAAACCGGTGTTGGGGTGCCGGAAATTTTGGAAGCGGTTGTTAAAAAAGTTCCGCCGCCGGTTGGTGAAATTAATAATCCTCTCCGAGCTCTTATTTTTGATTCCAAATACGATGATTATAAAGGCGTGGTGGCTTACGTCCGAGCTGTTGATGGCGAAGTAAAACGTGGCGACAAGATGTTTTTAATGGCTACAAAAACTGAAAGTGAAGTTTTGGAAGTAGGGTATTTTAAACCAAAGTTTCAGCCAGCCGAAAAATTATCGGTCGGGGAAATTGGTTATATTGTTACGGGTTTGAAAGAAATTGAAAAGTGTAGAGTTGGCGATACGGTTACTGCTCGTGGTTCAGAGTTAATGGTTCAAAGTTTGCCCGGCTACAAAGAAGTTAAGCCCATGGTTTTCGCGGGAATTTTTTGCAAAGAAGGGGATGATTTTCCGAAACTCAGAGAGGCGATTTTAAAATTAAAACTAAACGACGCATCGCTTACTTTTGAAACAGAACAATCCAAGGCTTTGGGATTTGGTTTTCGGTGCGGTCTTTTGGGACTTCTCCACCTTGAAATAGTGGAAGAGCGACTGCGACGGGAACATAATCTTGATGTTATTGTTACGGTGCCGTCCGTGGCTTACCGTATTACTACGGCAAAAAATGAAGTGATAATTGTAAAAAGTCCGATGGAGTTGCCCGATCCGTCACACGTAAAATTGATTGAAGAGCCATGGATTAAAATTGATGTTGTTTCCCCCGGAAATTTTATTGGTGGAATTATGCAGATGGTTCAGGAAAAGAGAGGGGTGTATCAGAACACGGAATATCTTGACGCTGATCGGGTAATTTTACATTATGAAATTCCTCTCTCGGCAATTCTTGTGGATTTTTATGACAAATTAAAAAGTGTAAGTTCTGGTTATGCATCCTTGAATTATGAATTTTTTGGATATAAAAAAGCCGACGTTGTAAAAATGGATATTTTGGTCGCGAGCGAACCAGTTGAAGCGTTGGCCACAATTGTTTACCGCGATACGGCTCAGGACGTTGGTCGGAGGATTGTTCAGTCTTTGAAAAAAGTTTTGCCGCGGCAGATGTTTGAAGTTAAAATCCAGGCGGCACTTGGCGGAAAAATTGTTGCTTCAGAACATTTGCCAGCGATGAAAAAAGACGTGACTGCTAAACTTTACGGGGGAGATGTAACACGCAAGAACAAACTTTTGGAAAAACAGAAAAAAGGTAAGAAAAAAATGAAAGCTTTGGGCAAGGTTGATATTCCACCAGAGGCATTTTTAGCGGTTTTGAAAAAATAGCGAACGAGATGGAGTGGCACCGCCTTGCGGTGCCAAAAAGTAACAGCGCAAGGCGCTGTCATTCCGGAATCCACGCGAAAAGCGTGGATTTTTATATTGGCGTGGAGTTGTTTGAATTAGTATATATTAGCAATAATTATGACAATTTATTTTGGCTAATTTAAGCTAAAATAATGAATTTTTTGGGAAATAGTGTCAGAAACCCTTGACAAAATACGGAATATATGTTATACTTACTTGTTAAGCTGAAATAGGCTTAAAGATTAAAAAAAGTGCTTGTCGTGCTGGAACAGATGCGCTTCGCGCGCTGTTCTCCTACGAATTACGAATCTATTACGAATATACGAATAGATTACGCACATTGAAAAAAGTGCCAGAGAAACTTGGAGGAGGAAAGTCTTCGTGAACCATTAATTGGTAACCACGAGACCCGGCATGAGGTTCAATTAAATTTCGGTGTCCGTCCTGCGGATTACTAAAAGTTAATTGACCAAAATGCCACCGGCCAGTCCTGTGTTATCAGGACAGGCCAACTCACCTCCAAATTCCTCTGGCACACTCCGTAGAATCGGAGAGCCAAAGGTCAGATCGTGGATGGTTCCCGGTCTGATTTTTCATAACTGCCAAGAGAAGAAGGAGATTGGATATGGCGGAAGCGACGAAGATCGTCCCGGTGCCGGCAGGCACCCTGACCGACGAGGATTACGAGGAAATGATCGTCGCCGCCATGCCGTCTCCCGTGGAGACGCAGGTGGCGCCGACCCTGGTCGTGACCGAGCCGGAGAAGCCGGCCGAGCCCAAGAAGCGGCGGGTTTGCAGCAAGTGCGGCCACCACGACGGGAACAGCGTCGGCAGGATCAGGCGTGGTCGACTGGCCGAGAAGTGGGACAAGGAGCGGGGCATCAGGGTGTACTACGTCGATTGGTTCTGCCAGCCCTGCCTCGACCGCGAGTCCGAATTGCTCGAGCTCGAATGCGATCCGCGTCCGGTCGGCAAGGGCGGATACCTCATCGCCCTTTGCGGCCTCCGGAACAAGGAGGAGGCCGAGCGCTACGCCGCTCGGACCGCCAGGGAGCGGTACCAGGTGGCGAAGGCCACATGGCTCGCCATCCTGGCGGGCGAGAAGCCCTTCCTCGAGAACGTCGAGAGGGAGACGGGGTGCTGCGAGTTCGGCGGCTGCGACACCGAAGTGGACGCCGAGGTGTTCGCTGTCGTGAACGGCCAGCTTCGCCGCTTCTGTCGCCTCCACGCCGAGACGCTGCGGGAGATCAAGGTGAAGGGGCGGAACAAAGACCCGCGCCTCATGGCCTGGCGAGGTCCGGAAGCTGAGGCCAAGTGCCAGCGGCACTTGGCCTGGCTCAGGCACCAGGCCAAGGAAGCCGAGCGCCGCGCGACCCCGGCGAGCCCCGAGTTCGTCGATCGTCTGAAGGGCGTCTTCGACCGTCGCTCCAACGATGAGCGCAAGGCCGACAGGAGCGAGGCGTCTCGGACCGCCAAGGAGCGGCAGGCGGCCTACGCCGCGGCGCTTCGGAACGGCGGGAGCCTCGCTGACGTCGTGTCCGTGTCCGAAGAGACGGTCGAGACCAGGGACGACGGCTCGGATCCGGTCTGGGCCGAGATCGTCGCCCACAACCACGCGGTCGACGCCCGCTGCGCCGGCAAGCGCAAGAAGGGTGGCGGCAAGAAGGACGGCAAGGACAAGGGCGGCAAGAACAAGCGCCGCTAGCCGTCCCCTCGGTTCGTTCCTTTCAATATTTTCTTGGAGCAAGTAGTCTGTGCAATGCAGACACTGTTTGCAAATCGAGAAATCGAGGCGTGACAGGATCTTGCTCCAAGTCCCTTTCCTCTGAATCAGTATAAGTTGGTTTGGAGGAAAGGGATTAATAACAAAAACAAAATTTTAGTCATTTTTGACTATATTTAAATCCCATACAAGAACACTGCCGCTTGGCGGTGTTTTTGTTTTAAAAGATGTGCTATAATAGTCCAATATTTATTTCTTAATTTATTTATGAAAAAAAGAAATTTATTGAAAATCGTTTGGATAATTTTAAGCGCCATGATTGTTTTTTCAATGGTTATTTGGACGGTAGCCCCGATGTTTTAAATTGAGTTTATGAAGTGGAAAATTGCTGAACAAATCAATGGGGAGTTTAAAAATAAATTTCCGGAGATTGATCCGGTGATTTTGCAATTACTGGCAAATCGGGGAATTAAAACTCAGGAGCAGATTGACGAATTTTTATATCCTGATTACAGCCAGGATATTCATGATCCATATCTTTTTTTAGATATGGAAAAAGCAGTGGAAAGAATTTTTTTGGCTTTAGAAAAAAAAGAAAAAATAATAGTACACGGCGATTACGACGCTGACGGAGTTTGTTCGGCGTTAGTTGTGGTTTCTACTCTTTTAGCTATGGGAGCTGATGTTCAGGTTTATTTGCCTCATCGCGAACTTGAGGGTTATGGATTGAATATGCAGACTGTGGAAGAACTTGGAAAAAATGGAGTGAATTTAATTATCACAACAGATTGTGGCATTAGCAATCGTCTGGAAATAAAAAGAGCTGCGGAACTTGGGATAGACGTAATTATTACCGACCATCACGCCGAGCCCCCGAATTTGCCGGAAGCGGCGTTTGCGATTATTGATCCGCACCTTTCTCGTGAGAAATATCCATTTCGCGACTTGGCTGGGGCGGGAGTTGCTTTTAAATTAGTTCAGGCGATTTTAAAAAGTCCACAGTTTAAATTCGGCGGTTTGCAGTTTGACCCTGAGGCTTTTGAAAAATGGTTATTGGATTTAGTAGCAATTGCTACGATTACTGATATAATGCCTCTTTTGGGAGAAAACCGGACTTTGGTAAAACATGGGCTTTTGGTTTTAAATAAAACTCAGCGCATTGGTTTAAAAAAATTAGTTGAATCGTTGGGATTAAATAAAAATAAAGATCTTGATGCGAAAAATGTTGCTTTTCAAATTGGACCGCGCCTTAACGCCGCTGGCAGAATAGATCATGCTAATCAAGCGTATGAACTTTTAAAAATCGATGATGTGGTTGAAGTCCAAAATTTGGTTGACGCCCTAAATAAAACAAATGAAGGCAGGCAAGGTTTAAGCGAGCGCGTGATGGCCGAAGCCAAGGCGCAAATTGGGGAAGATATTGGCGAGCAAAAAGTTTTATTTGCAAAAGGCGACGGGTGGCCGGTTGGGATTGTTGGTTTGGTTGCAGGGAAAATCGCTGAAAATTTTTGGCGACCGACTTTTATTATGACAGAGAGAGAGGAGGATATAATGGGTTCTGGCAGAAGTATTCCAGAGTTTGATATTACAGAAGGGCTTCACGAGGCAAAAGATTTTTTATCTCATTATGGCGGACACGCCGGCGCTTGCGGCTTTACTTTAAAAAATAAAAAAGATTTAAAAAAATTTGAAAAAATATTGAAAAAATTTGTGGAGCAAAAATTATCTGGATTAGAGCTTGTGCCGACATTGAATATTGATGCAGAAGTGCGTTTGGAAAAAATAAACTGGGAATTGTTTGAACTTTTGGAAAAATTTGCGCCATTTGGCAAGGCAAATGAGCGGCCGCGGTATTTAGGACGAGAATTTACAGTGGAAAGTTTTGAAAGTGTGGGGACAAATGGGAATCATCTTAGAACAAATTTGAGCCAGGGGAATGGTGTCCGAAAAAAATTTATCGGGTTTTGTTTTGGTGAGTGGTGTCGGAAATTAAAAGTTGGGGATAAGATTGATGTGGTTTTTGAGGTTGATGTTAATGAGTGGAATGGAAATAGGGAACTGCAGATGAAAATTATTGATTTAAAATTGAGTGAATAATTTATGATTTATAACAAACTTCAAATTTTTACCGACGGCGGCGCGCGAGGTAATCCCGGACCGTCGGCGCTTCGCGCCTCTTTAAAACCCCTCGGTTTTAATATTTCCGCTACGGGAAAACTGCGCTTTCCCGACCCCTTTCCCTCGGTCCGGGCGTTATTTTATTTAACATTATGATTTATAATAAACTTCAAATTTTTACCGACGGCGGCGCGCGAGGTAATCCCGGACCGTCCGGCATCGGCGTTGTGATTTGGTCTGGAAATGAATTAGTTGGTCAGTATAAAAAATATATTGGCGAGGCGACTAATAATCAGGCCGAATATAAGGCGGTAATTTTGGCTCTTGAAGAAGCCAAAAAATTGAGCCCGACTGAGCTGGAATTTTTTCTTGATAGTGAATTGGTTGTGAAACAATTAAATCGTGAATATAAAGTAAAGGATAAAGAGCTGGCGCCGCTTTTTGTTCAGGTTTGGAATTTAAGTATGGGATTTAAAAAGGTGACTTTTACGCACGTGCCGCGAGAGAAAAATAAGGAAGCGGATAAATTAGTTAATGAAGCGATGGATGAGGCGACGCGAAAGTGATTTTGTGCTATAATTAAAGCATGAAACAGGCAAGAAAAATTCTTGGCGGAAAAATTTTTAAATTAGCGCTGATTTTTGTTTTTATTTTTTTAGTCGGCGCTTTTTTGTTAGTAAAAGAAAAAATTAAAGAAGTGCGGGCGGGCGAGGATGATAATGTAGCTGGCTGGGCGTGGTCGTCAGATAATTTTGGCTGGTTTTCGGCTAATTGTTCAAATTTGGGATTATGTCCTGATGTTGGGAGAATTGATTATGGAATGAATGTGGAAGATGACGGAACGGTTAGTGGTTATCTTTGGTCAGAAAACATTGGTTGGGTACGTTTCAGCAATCCTGAAGGAGAACTTGCGCCCGGCGGGGCAATAGCCAGAGCAATTTATGATAGAGTTCTTGGCAGAATTACCGGTTGGGCAAAAGTTTTGGCATTAGGTGATGGAGGGTGGTTGAAGCTTCGCGGGCCTGACGCTGGAATGCCAGGCGGGCCGTATCGCGCGTGCGCTGATTGCCAGGATGTGGAAATTCCCGGCGATCCGCCGACAATTGATTATCAATGCAATGTTTGTTTTACTGATAAATTTCCCGATCCGTCAGAAACGGGAGTTGGGAATATTTGCGGCCAGTGTTCTAATTGTGTTCGGGGAGCGCTGGAAGATACTTGCGCGGCTTGCACCTTTTGTGATAAATACGGCGTATCGGTTGATCGGCAAAACGGCAGAATTATCGGCTGGGCATGGAATGGAAATAATGATCCGGCGGTCGGAGTTGGATGGATCAATTTTTCACCGACTCCGGGCGGTCTTGGTTTGTCTTCGCCCTGGCTTGAAACAAAATATGGAGAAATTTATGGAAAACTTTCGGTTGAATCACCTAGCGCTTTTGTGGAATTAATTAATAAATACAACGCGACTTATTGCATTTTATCCACGGGCGCCATTACGAATTTTAGAAGTGGCGAGGGGTGTATTAGAACACCGTTTGAAAATTTTGATTTTCCCAAGGCAGGCAATCTTTACACCAACATTTTCGGTAAAATTGACTTAGCGGGAATTTCAGCGGGAAAGTATGGGTTGGTAAAAAATATTGCGGGCGAGGCAGACATCCCGGATTTACTCGCCGGCAAGGTTTATTATAAAAATGGTGATTTAACAATTGGTGCTAAAACTTTTAGTAATGGTTCGGGACGGCAAGATGGATCGGGCCTAATAGTCGTTAAAGGAAATTTAACGATTACCGGTAATCTTTCATATCAAGCCGGGGCGGTTATGAATTTAAAAAATTTAGCTTCAGTCGGCTGGCTCGTGCTTGACGACGGTTCTAAAACAAAAGGAAAAATAATTATTAATCCGTCAGTGGAAAAATTAGTGGGGGCGTTTTACGCGGAACAAGAAATCAGCACCGGAACAACTAATAATCGTCGGACTGACCTATCCCTCACGGTTCGCGGGTTAATGTTAGCCAAAAAATTAAATTTTGAGCGGCTTTGGCAGTCGGCGGAGCGCGGTTCGGAACAGGTTATTTATGATGGCCGGGTGCTTGCCAATACACCACCCGGAATGGCCGATTTAATGAGAGCTTTGCCTATTTGGCGAGAAGCAGCGCCGTAAATTGGTTATTGGTTTATTTTTGTGTTATAATAAATTAATTGTTAAGCGTTAACTGTTTTAAAATATGACCAAAAGTTTTTTGGGTGTTGATTTGGGCGCGACGAGCATTAAAATTGTTGAATTAAAAGAAGAAGCAGGGAGGCCGAGGCTTTTAACTTACGGTTATACGGAACAAAGCGTTGGTTATCCGGAAAAAGAATTTACAGAAACCCCCGAGCGGGCGATTGATTTAATTAAAAAAATTTCCATTAAAGCAAGAACCGTTTCCAAACAAGCAGTGGCGGCGTTGCCCTCTGCCTCGGTTTTTAGTTCGGTAATCAATATCCCAGCCGCGCCGGGCAAAGATTTGGCTGAAGCGGTGCGTTGGGAGGCGAAGAAGATCATTCCGTTGCCTTTAGAAGAGATGATTTTAGATTGGAAAGTTTTGACTCCAGAAGCTGCGGTTGGCGCCACCGTGCCGGTCATGCCGCAAAAGACGACCAGAGTTTTACTTACGGCAGCAGCAAAAAATTTAGTTAAAAAATATTTGGATATTTTTAAGGGCGCCGGTTTAAATTTAATAAGTTTGGAGACGGAAACTTTTGCCTTGGTCAGAGCTCTGGTTGGCGTTGATAAATCCACAGTGATTGTCGTGGATATGGGCGCGGCAAGCACAGCCATTTCCATTATCGAAAATGGTGTGCCTTTTTTAAACCGCTCTTTAAATGTCGGAGGAATAAATATTACCAAAGAAATCGCGGCGAGCCTTGGAACTGATTTTAATCAGGCTGAACAGATGAAATACGATGTTGGAATGACGTCGGGCGCGGGCGGAGGAGTCTCGAAAATTGTAGAAAGAGCGTTATCAATGCTTTTGAATGAAATTAAATATTGCGCGAACATTTATCAAAATCAGGAAGGTGGAGCAGGGAAGAAAATTGAAAAAGTAATTTTAACCGGCGGCGGAGCGCTTCTTCCAAATTTTGTTGAATATCTTTCGGGCGCGCTAAATATGAGAGTTTACGCAGGCAATCCTTGGGCAAGAATAATTTATCCCGAGGAACTCCGTCCTATTTTAGATCAGATTGGACCAAAATTTTCCGTAGCAATCGGTCTCGCGATGCGCGAATTGGAATAAACTAAAAATAAAAGATATATTGTTTTTTGCGTTGGTATTATTTCGAAGTTATGCCCCGCTAGAAATCGTCGGCAGAAAATTTTTATCAAAATTTTTTATTTGTGCAAAACGGGGCGGGCAGAATATTTTGTTATAGGGCAGACACTAAATAATTTTATTCAGATTTTTAACGGGGTATGCCCAACGGAAATAAAAATAGCGGGAATGATGACATAGAACTTTTGCCGGTTGAACTCCGGAGGCCGGAAGAGAAAAAGAAAAAGGAAGAAAAACAAGAAGTAAAATTATTCGTTCCCGAAACGGAAGAAAAATCCCAAAAATCAACTTTCATGGGAAAATTTTTTGGTTTGAAATCTGCTCCAAAACCCATGGGTTCGCCAAAACCAGCCGCACCTCCACCGGAATCAGCCACAGAATCAGATCTGTCGGTTTTTAAAATGCAAAAAGAAGTTCCTAATGTCACTCCGCCGACATCAGTTTTTTCTAGGTCAACACCCCCGCAACCGCGAGAAATTGTTCCTCCGCCAGCAAAACCGCCCGCGGAACAAAGACCCGCGCCACCGCAAAAAATTGAACCAAAGCGCTCGCAAAATGGTGCGTCAAAAGGGAAATTATCAAAACCGTCAGGAGAAAAAATATCGCTTAGTCAGAAGCTCGGCATCACTTTGATTCCAGAGGAAGAATCGGCGGTTAAAGAAAAAAGAAAAACGTCAAGGAAGGCGATCCTCCTGATTGTCGTGGCAATTATTTTAGTGTTAATCGGCGGGGGGTCATATTGGGCGTTAAAATGGTATCAGGGACAGGTTGATTTAGATTTACAAAAAGTTGAGGCAGATTTGAGCGTGATTAACGAAAAAAATAAAGCGTTGGATTCAGAAAAAACTCAGGCTCAATTTTTTCAGAAAAAATTAAAAACTGCTGATAAACTTTTGGAAAATCATATTTATTGGACAAACTTTTTTTCTTTTTTAGAAAAAAATACCGTAGCGGATGTTTATTTTGTTAATTTAATCGGTGGGAGCGACGGACAGATTGTTATGTCGGGGGTGGCGAAAAGTTACAGAGCGATGGCAAGGCAGATTGTCGCCCTTAAGGCAGATGACAGGGTTTCTAAGGTTTCCGTTCTTTCCGCTTCAGCAAGCGTGGATACGGAAGGGAATGTGACGGAAATTGATTTTGACGCGAAGCTGCAGATTAATTCGGAAATTTTTCTGAAATAAAAAGATATGGAAAAAGTAGAAGAAAAAAAATCGAAAGAAGAGCAGAAAGAAGAGTCGAAGAAAAAAACATCTTCTTCTCTTTTGATATTTTTATTGATTGCGATTTTCGCAGTTGCGGGCTATCTTTTAATTTGGCCGGAATATAGCCGTCTGTTCGACGCTCGGGCAAAAATAGTTTTACAAAAACAAGCGTTGGAAAATGCATCTAAAGCTTTTGGGGAAATCAATAAATTGTTGGAAAACTACGCTGATATTTCTTCGGAAGAGAAAGAAAAAATTGACGCGATGTTGCCAGATGAAGTTGATGAAGCGGGACTCTTTACTTTATTTGAAACTTTAGCACAAAAAAATAAAATTATTGTCTTGGCGGTTGATATCAGCGAAAAAGAGTCAGCGGAAAATCTAAAAAATTTAGGGATTGTCGAAGTTCAGTCTTCCCTTAATCTTACCGCGGGTCCGGATTCGGAAGATTCATACGGTGATTTTAAAAAATTTTTAGTTGACGTAGAGGCAAGTTTAAGATTGGCAGACATCACTTCAATAAATTATACGCCGGAAACAGCCACCTACACATTAAATCTAAAAACTTATCGCATGGCGCAGGCGCAAAGTTCCTTAGGACAACCTGCTCCGTAAATTTATGAAAAAAAGAGCACTGATTTTAATAGTTGTATTATTGCTTATCGCGGCAGGCGGATATTTTTTATATTATAAATTGATGAGCGAAGAAGTAGGCGGTACGCTTGGCATTACAAAAACTATTGATACGAATTTTGACACAAAAATTTTTTCTAACAGTAAGTTTGACGGATTAAAAACATATGTAGTTTTGCCGGTTGAAGTCGGTCAGAAGGGAAAAATCAATCCCTTTATGAAGTTTTAATATGGATAATAGTCCCTTACTTAGTATTTTGCTCCAGGAAAAATTGATTGACGGAGAAAAAGCAGGTGTATTGATGGAGGAAAGTCAAAAAACAGGAAAAAGTATTGAAGCCCTTATTGACGAATCGGGCCAGATTGAAGAAGAAAAACTGGCCGAAGTAAAGGGCAAAGTTTTTAATTTGCCGTATGTTAATTTAGTCGGCCGTGAAATAAAATATGAAGATTTAAATATCATTCCAAAAGACGTGGCGGAAAATAATCATGTCGTTTCTTTTGAAAAACTTGATGGTGCGGTTAACGTTGGCATTATCAATCCGGGGAATATCGCAGCCATGGAGGCGATTGATTTTTTAGCTAAGGAGAAGAAATTTTCCGTTAAATATTTTATAATTTCTCCGGCCAGTTTCAGGGATGCCGCGAAAAAATATGAGATTTTGAAAAAAGAAGTGGAAAAAGTTTTGGAAATCGCCGAGGAGAGATTTAAAGAAGAAGAAAAGGAAATTGAAGAGATTCCGGTGGGTGAGGTGGCAGAAGCGATTAAAAAAGCTCCAGTTTCCAAAATGGTTGCGATGATCATGAAATACTCCGTTGATAATAAAGCTTCGGATATTCACATTGAACCCGCGTTTAAAGAATCCCGAGTTCGTTATCGCATAGACGGCGTCCTCCGTCCGAGACTCGCCCTTCCAGCCTATATTCACGCAGCTGTAGTCGCAAGAATTAAGGTTTTAGCCAATTTAAAATTAGACGAGACGAGAATCCCTCAGGATGGAAGAATTAGACAGGTTATCAACGGAAGAAACGTTGATTTTCGTATTTCCACGTTGCCTTTGATGGACCAAGAAAAAGTTGTGATGAGGGTTTTGGAGACCGCAACAAAAGCCGCAACACTTGAAGATCTTGGATTTCGCGGGCGGGCGGTGGAAATTATCAGTCGGGAAATAAAAAGACCGCATGGACTTTTGCTTGTTACCGGTCCGACTGGCTCTGGTAAATCCACAACTCTTTACACGGCGCTTTCTATGGTAAATCGTGAAGGAATCAACCTTGTAACTTTAGAAGACCCGATAGAATATTATATTGGCGGAGTAAACCAGTCGCAAATTCGGCCGGAAATTGGATTTACTTTTGCCGCCGGACTTCGTTCTCTCTTGCGGCAGGATCCGAATATTATTATGGTCGGCGAAATTCGCGACAATGAGACAGCGGAACTTGCTATTCACGCGGCGCTTACTGGCCACTTAATTTTTTCCACCCTGCACACAAATGACGCCGCCGGAGCGATCCCGCGTTTGATTGATATGAAAGTAGAGCCGTTTTTATTATCATCAACCTTAAATGTAGTCGTCGCCCAGCGATTAGTTAGAAAAATTTGTTCTTTTTGTAAAGAAGAAGTTGCCATGCCCGTCGATGTTACAGAAAATATCAGAAACGAGCTGGTTTCCATGCCCAAGAAATTTTTGCCGTCAGGAGTTGATCTGGATTCTCCTTTCAAACTTTGGCACGGGGCAGGCTGCGCGCGTTGTAATAATGAAGGGTATATTGGTCGAGTCGTTATTTCTGAAGTTTTGGAGGTTACGGATAATTTAAAAAGAATTATCGCCGAGGGATTTAATATTAAAAATTTTAATGAGGAAAGAAAAAATCAGGGCATGGTCAGCATGAAACAAGATGGGTTTTTAAAAGTACTTGAAGGATTAACAACCGTAGAAGAAGTTTTGCGTGCGACACAAGAATAAAATAGAATTTAGGAAAATCTGCTTATGGCGATGGATACAAATCTAGATAAATATATTGCGAAAATACCTTTTTTAAACCGAGTCCCGGCTAAAGACTTGGTTATTTTTGCTCGTCAGCTTTCGGTTATGATTTCCGCCGACGTGCCAGTTGTTCAGGCTTTGAAAATTTTGATCCGGCAAACAGCTAACAAAAATTTACGAACTGTTGTGGCCAATCTCGCCGCTGATGTTGAGGGCGGCGCGAAACTTTCCATCGCCCTGGGACGGTACCCTCATATTTTTGACGATTTTTTTGTTAATATTATCCGTTCAGGTGAAACGACGGGAAAGCTAGACGAGGTTTTGGATTATTTGGCAACTCAACGGGAAAAAGATTATGATCTGCAAAGCAAAATAAAGGGCGCCATGATTTATCCAGCGTTTATTTTGTTTGGTTTGGTAGCGGTCGGCATTGTGATGATGATTTTCGTTATTCCTAAACTGACGGATATTTTAAAGGAAACGGGAGGGGTCCTACCTCTTTCTACGAGAATTTTAATTACAACTTCTGATGTGATGACAAATTATTGGTGGGCTCTGGCGGTCGTTGTTGTGGGTATTGTTTTAGGCGTGAGATATCTAATCAGTTTTCCTCTTGGCAGAAAATATTGGGATACGATGAAATTAAAGTTACCAATTTTCGGCCAATTATTTAAAAGAATTTACATAGTCCGTTTTACTCGCGGACTTTCAACGCTTCTTACTGGCGGAGTGGAAATTGTAGGAAGTTTGAAAATCGCCGGAGAGATTACTGGAAACGCGGTTTATAAAGAATTGATAACGGAAACCATGAAAGAGGTGGAGGACGGCAATCCAATTACGACGGTTTTTGCCAAAAGCAAAGATATCCCAATAATGGTTACTCAAATGCTGGGCATTGGAGAGCAAACCGGGAAAATTAGTGTTATTTTGGAAAGAATTACCGATTTTTATACGCGAGAGACGGAAAATATGGTTAGGAATTTAACCACGATTATGGAGCCGCTTATTATGCTTTTGATGGGGGTGGGCGTTGGCATTATGGTCGCGGCGGTAATTTTACCAATGTACAGTCTGGCGACGCAGTTTTAGTTGTGGAACTTAAAATTTGAAACTCGCAACTCGTTGACAGTTTATCAAGCCCAAAGTTCCATGTTTCAAGTTCCATGTTTCATGATTTTGTGTTATAATTTAATAATAATTTAATCCTAAAAAATCACAACTTAGAAGCTTAAAGTTGTGATGGACGAAAGGAGGTGGAAGAATGTTTAAAAATAAAAAAGGTTTTACCTTGATTGAATTGCTCGTAGTTATTGCCATTATCGGCTTGCTTTCAACCTTGGCGGTCGTCGCTTTGACTTCAGCTAGAACTAAAGCCAGAGATTCAAAGAGAGTTGCGGACATGAAACAGGTCCAAACAGCTATGGAATTGTATTACAGCGCTAACAACGCTTATCCTCTTTGTGCTGCCGGAACATTGGTTTCTGCTTGCGGAGTTTTGGCGCCTGATTATTTGCCCGGCGTTGCTAATTTGAAGGATCCGGGTGGAATTGCAGCGGCTTGCGCCGATCCAGCAGCAGCGAAGTGCAATTATTCTTTTGGCGCACCAGTAGCGGGCGAGTTTGAGGTCAATTTTTGGTTAGAGGGAGCGACAGGAGATTTAGCTGCAGGTGCTCATACGGTAACACCGGCTGGTCTCAAGTAAATTTAGTCTCAAAATTTTGAGAGATCAAAAAACTCCCGCGCGGGAGTTTTTTGTTTGGTTTTTGCTTATTTTTGTGGTATAATTTTTGAATATGGTGATTACAATAGTTTTTATTTTTGGCTTAATTTTGGGAAGTTTTCTAAATGTCGTAATTTGGCGGATGCATGCCGGAGAGTCGGTTTTAACCGGCCATTCCCATTGCCCAAAATGCCGCCATATTTTAGGTCCTTTTGAATTAATTCCGGTTTTAAGTTTTCTAATTCAGAAGGGGAGGTGTCGGCATTGCGGAAAATCAATTTCCTGGCAATATCCGCTCGTGGAACTTTCTACCGCGATTTTATTTTTGCTCGTTTATTTGCCGTACGATTTACGGTTTACAACCTATAATTTTTTTCTCTTAGCAAGAACATGGTTTATCATTGCTACTCTGATAGTAGTTTTTGTTTATGATTTAAAATATTATTTAATTTTGGATAAAATAATTTATCCCGCAGCGGCGGTTGTTATTATAACTTTGCCGTTAATTTATGGAGGAGAAATTTCTTGGTGGGGATTAGTTGGTCCGATTATCGCAGCAATTCTGGGCGGCGGATTTTTTCTTTTGCAGTATTTAATTTCAAAAGGTAAATGGATTGGCGGGGGAGATATAAAAATGGGAGCGTTGATGGGTTTGATTTTGGGAATTGGCGGGCTCGGCGTAGCTTTGTTTTTTGCGTATGTCGTCGGCGCGGTTATAGGGTTGATTTTAGTGGCCGGGAAAATTAAAACAATGAAAAGCCAAGTGCCATTTGGGACGTTTCTCGCCGCCGGAACTGTTTTCGCGATGTTTTTGGCTCGGCCAATTTTAAATTGGTATTTAAATTTTTAAAATGAGAAAAGGTTTTACGATAATTGAACTGCTTGTTTCTTTGGGAATTTTTATTGTTGTGACGACCATGGTCGTGACGAATTTTCGGGGAGGCAGTCGGAGTGATGAATTGAAAATCGCGGCGGAAACGATTGCTTCCAATTTGCGGCGGGTACAAAATATGGCTTTGGCCGGCGAACTTACAGACGGAGTAACACCTCCGGGAGGATATGGTATTTATTTTAATTTGGGAAGTTCGGACCGCTATATAATTTTTGCCGACAAAAATGGAAATCTCGCTTACGACATGAACGAAGCTTTGCCGGACGGGACAATTATTTTAGCTAAAAACATAAGTTTGAGCGGCGTTTTTCCCGCGGTCGCGTCAACAGTAATTTTTAAGCCGCCAAAGCCGACAATCTACATTAATGGAGGCACGGCCGATAATGTTATTACGGTGACGATCAAGCATGCGTTAAGCGGAAAGATTAAAAAGATTTTGGCTAATAGAATTTCGGGCAGAGTTGACGTAGAGTAAATAAAAGAGATTTGAGAATCGAGAATTGAGTTATGGGTTTTAATTTTCAAAATTTAAAAATTCGGCAATATCGTCTTTGGTTAAATCGTTTCCGCGCCAAAAATTTTAATCGGGAGATTGCTAAAATGCTTTATCCACTAATGAAATATATAAAATTTAATTTTCAATACTCAGCTCTCGGTTCTCAATCCGGCCAGAGTTTAGTGGAAATGATTGTTGCCATTGCCATAATTTTGACCGGTTTGGTGGGAGCTTTGTCGCTCACTATTTCCAACTTAAGCGGAGTGGACGAGGCGGGGACAAGGGTTGTAGCGTCAAATCTCGCGAGGGAGGGCGTTGAAGTTGTGCGTAATTTTCGCGATACAAATTGGCTCCAAAATTTAGATTGGGATACTGGACTTTTTTTAATAAATGATTTTACGGCGATCGCCGTTTTTAATCCGCTAACAAATAAATGGCACCTAAATTTTACTCCGAACACTGTGGCTGATCCGGCGGCGAAATTATACCGCGGGGCGGAGAACATATATTTGCAGGATGTAGTTCCGCCGGGTGGCACGGCGACTTTTTATTCGAGACTTTTGACTCTTGATCCAATTTGTTTTAATGCATTGACCCAAACAGAGAATATTACCGGGAATTCTTGCGGCGCGGGAGAAGAAAAAATTGGCATCAGGGTTAAGTCGGAAGTGATATGGAATTTATCTGGCCGTCCGCGAGACGTAACATTAGAAGACAGAATTTATAATTGGCGGTAATAAGGGAGTATGAATAAAAAAGGTTTTACACTCGTAGAAATGATGGTGGTGCTCGCGATTTTTTCCGTGGCAACGGTTGTCATTGTGGATATTTTTATGATGGCGGGCAAAGCGCAACGCCGGACTTTAGCGATAGAAAAAATTCAATCCGACGCGCGATATTCCATAGAAGCGATTTCTAAAGAAATAAAAATGGATATGATTGATTATGGTTGGGCGGGATACGTCGGCGGAATAACTTTGCCCGAAGATGCGCTTGCTCTTTTGGACGCGGACAACAATTCGATTATTTTTAAAAAAAGTGAGGATGATTGTCCTACGGGAACGACAAAATGTCTTGTGGTAAGTCTTGATGGCGGATTGACCTGGGCGAGCATTACTTCTGAAGGAAATAATGTGGAGGATTTAAAATTTTATATTGATCCGCCGGTTGATCCGTTTGTAATGAATGCGGGAAATACTTACGACTCGGATAATCAGCCGAGAGTTACTATTGTTCTTGCAACCAAAGGTATTGGCGGCCGGGCAGAGGAGCAGCAAACGATTTATTTGCAGACAACGGTGTCGAGTAGAATTTACCGCAGGTAATTCAAAATTAAAAATGCAAAAGTCAAAATTACAATTAAAAATTAAAAATTTCAAAAGTGAAGACGGCAATGTATTATTGTTAGCTCTATTAGTTATGGCCGGAATTATGACCGCCGGGCTAGGAATTGGCACGATTATTTTGAACGAAATAAAACAAGCGCGAAATATTGATTTTTCTACCGTAGCTTATTATGCGGCTGAAGCGGGAGTTGAGCAGGCTATTTATAAATTAAGAAAAGAAAACGCAGTTTTAAATTGTCCGGTTGGGGTGTGCGGCGCGAACGGGTTTTGTTCGGGTGGAGAAAAAGAAGCGTGTTTTTCGGCGACAGGAGATTTGAGCAATCAATCTTCCTGGACAAGAACGGCTATTAATAAAGAGTGGCAAATTTATGGCAAAATAGAGAAAGATAATTCAATGCAAATAGATCTTTTCGATCCAGAAAATGCCGTTGCCGCAGGAGTTGAATCCGTTAAAATTGAGTGGGTGCCGAACTGCGTCGCTCCGGATGTTTCCACCATTGAAGTCAGTTATGTTAGCTGGGATCCAGCGGTCGGATGGTTAGAAGAAACGGAACGAAAATTTAAATATACCGCATTTGAAAGTCCGGCAAAAATTAACGGTTTTACAAGTACTAAGGCATACCGGCTTAGAATTAAATCTTTTTTCTGCGATATCAGTAATGTTATAATTACGGCCTGGGGAGCAGATAACGCTGATCCTCCGCAGATAGAAATTCCCGCGAGGATTATTTTAAATTCAACTGGTAAATATAGCGTTGTGCGCCAGGCAATCAAAGTGACCATGCCCCGAAAATCTCCCATGTCCGGACTTTATGATTATGTCCTTTTCAGCGAGTGTTCGCTTGTAAAAGGAGGCGCGGCAGTTTGCCCGGTAGAATAAATATGACAAGGGAAGAAATAAAAAAGAGAATAGAGAAATTAAAAGCGGAAATTGATCATCACCGCTATCTTTATCATGTTCTAGATCGGCAAGAAATTTCCGATTCCGCCCTGGATTCACTAAAACATGAATTATATAAATTGGAGCAAGAATATCCGGAATTTATCACGATCGATTCGCCGACTCAGCGCGTTGGCGGCGAAGCATTGAAAGAGTTCAAAAAAGTTGTTCATGAAACTCCGATGCTTTCCATTGAAGATGTTTTTGAATTTAAAGAATTGGAAGCCTGGGAAGAGCGGATTAAAAAACTTCTGCCACATCAAAAATTTGATTATTATGCGGAAGTAAAAATGGACGGTTTGGCCGTGGCGTTGATTTATAAAAATGGGATTTTCGGCGTTGGGTCTACGCGCGGAGACGGGAAAATCGGAGAAGACGTAACGCAAAATTTGAAAACAATTGAGGCGATTCCATTGCGTTTGAATGAATCGTCGGAACGGGAAATTGAAAATTTTATAAAAAAATACGGCGAGGCGGTTGATAAGAAAAAGTTTTTGGAAAAAATAAAAAATTTTCCGGAAAAAATTGAAATTCGCGGAGAATGTTTTATGAATAAAAATGTTTTTGAAGAACTGAACCGCGAGCAAAAGAAGAAAGGGGAACCGCCCTTCGCAAATCCCAGGAACGCCGCGGCCGGAAGCATCCGTCAGTTGGATTCAAAAATTACCGCTTCGCGCAAATTAGATTTTTTTGGCTACGCGCTTATGACCGATTTTGGCCAAAAAACCCATGAAGTAGCGCATGAAATTTTAAAGTTACTTGGGGTAAAAGTAAATCCGGAAAATCTTTACGCGAAAAATCTCGCGGAAGTTGAGGAATTTCATAAATACTTAGCGAAAGTCAGAGGAAAATTAAATTATTGGATAGATGGTGAGGTGGTTATTATAAATAGTAATGAAGCTTTTGATAAATTGGGCGTGGTCGGTAAAACGCCACGCGGTATGGTTGCTTATAAATTCCCGCCGGAGCAGGCGACAACAATTGTCCGCGAGGTTGTCTGGCAGGTTGGCCGAACGGGTGCCATAACGCCGGTCGCGGTTATGGATCCGGTTTTTGTCGCCGGCACGACCGTGACACATTCAACTTTGCATAATTTGGACGAGATAGAAAGGTTAGGTTTAAAAATCGGCGATACGGTGATTATTGAAAAAGCTGGAGATGTAATTCCAAAAGTTGTCCAGGTTTTGCCAAATCTTCGGACAGGCAAAGAAAAGAAAATTATTCCGCCGGAATTTTGTCCGATGTGTGAAACAAAACTCATGCGGCGCGAGGGGGAAGTCGCGATTTATTGTCCTAATTCAAAGTGTTTTGCCCAGACGCTTCGTCAAACATCGCATTTTGTTTCTAAACGAGCTTTTAATATAGATGGTTTAGGTCCAAAAATTCTTGAAAAATTTTTAGAGGAAGGATTGATTCGCGACGCGGCGGATTTGTATGAACTTGAAACCGGAGATATTTTACCCCTAGAACGTTTCGCGGAAAAATCAGCAGATAATTTAATTGAAGCGATTGATAAAAGCAGAAAAATTCCGCTTAGTCGGCTTATCTACGCCCTTGGGATTCGTCATGTCGGAGAAGAGACTGCCGCGGATTTAGCGAATTATTTTGGTAGTTTGGAAAAATTACGCGAGGCGACGCCGGAAGATTTGGAAGGTGTGCCAAATGTCGGCGGCGTGATGGCGGAAAGTATTTTAGAATGGTTTCGGGATAAGAGTAATAAAGATCTTGTGGCGCGATTATTAAAAAATATTGCGGTCATAAAACCGCCGGCGACAAAAAAAACCTGGCAGGGTTTAAAATTCGTTTTGACCGGAACTTTGGAAAATTTGACGCGCGATCAGGCAAAAGAAAAAATTCAGACACTTGGCGGCGATGTGGCGGGTTCGGTGTCGAAGGAAACTGACTACGTCGTGGCTGGTAGCGAGCCAGGGTCAAAATACGACAAGGCCAAAAAGTTAGGCGTGAAAATTTTGGGCGAAAAAGAATTTTTGGAGATGCTCCGCAAGGCTGGTTAATTATGTTTTTAGGCGGTATAATAAGTAAATATGAAATTAACAAAACTTGAAGTTGAACACATCGCCACTTTGGCGCGATTGGAATTGACCGAAAAAGAAAAGGAAAAATTTGCCGAACAGTTGTCGGCGATTTTGGGATATTTTAAAGAGTTACAAAAAGTTGATTTGAAAAATGTTCTGCCAACGGCGCAGGTGACGGGATTGGAAAACGTTGCTCGGCCGGATGAAGTTAAAAAATGTGATGAAGAAAAAATGAAAAAATTAATTGTCGCCGCGCCGGAGAGGGTGGATAATTTGGTAAAAGTTAAAGCCGTGTTTGAGTAATGAATTATGAATTAGGAATTGTGAATTATGAAGTTGAATGAGTTAACAATTAAACAAGCCCACGACGGCTTGGTAAAGAAAAAATTTACATCAGCCGAATTGACTTCGGCCTGTTTGACGCAAATAAAAAAGTTGAACAAAAAATTAAACGCGTTTATTACTGTGATGGAGCGTGAGGCTTTGGAGCAAGCGGAAGCGGTTGATAAAAAAATCGCCAAGGGTGGGAAGATTGGAATTTTGGAAGGAATACCAATGGCGCTAAAAGATAATATTTTAGTAAAAGGTTTTCGCGCGACTTCGGGTTCAAAAATTTTAGAAAATTATGTTGCGTCCTACGATGCGACAGTGGTGGAAAAATTGAAGGTGGCCGGAGCAATAATTTTGGGAAAAACAAATATGGACGAATTTGCCATGGGCGCTTCAACCGAGACATCGTATTTTGGTCCGACAAAAAATCCGCATGACCCAACTCGTGTTCCGGGCGGATCGTCTGGCGGTTCGGCGGCGGCCGTGGCGGCAAATATGTGCATTTACGCGCTCGGTTCTGACACTGGCGGTTCAGTGCGCCAGCCGGCATCTTTTTGCGGTGTTACGGGTTTAAAGCCGACTTATGGGGCAGTTTCTCGTTATGGTTTGATGGCTATGGCTTCGAGTCTAGATCAAATCGGACCGATTACAAAAAGTGCGGAGGACGCGCAAGCGGTGTTTGAAGTAATAGCTGGCCATGATACGTTAGATTCTACTACGGTAGAAAAATCAAAAATAAAAAATCAAAAATCAAAATTACAATTTGAAATTAAAAATTTAAAAATAGGTATTCCGAAGGAATATTTTATTGGTGGAATAGATAATGGCGTTGAAAAAGTTGCACGAACATCTGTTGAAAAATTAAAAAATGCGGGCGCGAAAATAGTGGATGTCAGTTTGCCACACGCGGAATATGCCTTGGCTGTTTATTATTTAATTATGCCAGCCGAAGTTTCCGCCAATTTGGCGCGTTTTGATGGCGTGAGATATGGATACCAAACAAAAAAAGCAAAAACACTTTTGGATGTATATTTAAAAACTCGTGCTGAGGGTTTTGGTGATGAAGTTAAGCGCCGAATAATGCTTGGCACTTATGCCCTGTCGGCTGGCTATTATGATGCGTATTACTTGCAAGCGCAAAAAATGCGGACATTGATTCGCGAAGATTTTGAGAAAGTTTTTAAAGAAGTCGATTGTATTTTGACGCCGACAGCACCGACCACGGCCTTCAAGATTGGAGAAAAAATAGATGATCCGTTGACGATGTATCTGTCTGATGTTTTCACTGTTTCAGCGAACGTTGCCGGAGTGCCGGCAATTTCCGTGCCGTGTGGCGAGGTAAAAAAAATGCCGGTGGGTTTGCAGATTATGGGAAAATGGTTTGATGAAGAAACAATATTGGAATTAGCAAAATTAATTTAAAATACAATGAAAAAAATTAATGTTAAAAAAGGGAAGAAATCAACGAGTCAGACCGCGCTCACAAGATCAGTAAAAAATAAATTGACGGCAAGCCATACGCCGCGCGTTGCACCGAGCTGGTGGGAACACGAAGTTAAAGGAAAAAAGCCGCTTCGCGTTTGTTCCCGTTGCGGCGCGGTTTATTTTGATGAGCATTGGCACACTATTCCGAATTTTCTGAAACTATATAAAAAAATGTTGTCTCCAAAACCGGTTGCGAAAGAATTATGCGCCGAGTGCAAATGGATTATGGGCGGAAAAAATAAAACCGGATGGGAAGGGGAGTTAGTTTTGGAAAATTTAGTGCCTGAAGAAAAAAGTGAAATTGTAAATTTAGTGCGAAATGTCGGTAAGCGCGCCTTTCTCCGCGATCCCGAAGATCAGATTATAAAAATTGAAGACATGGGCCGCAAGGTGCGCGTCACAACCACGGAAAATCAACTGGCTGTTTCTATCGGTAAACAAGTCGCGAGCGCTTTTAAGGGTGGCCGCTTGGAAATAATCTGGTCGGATGAAGACGCGCCAGCGAGAGTTCGGTGGATAAGGAAAAATAAGAAATAAGATATGACCGTTGAAGTCGATCTCTACTCTTTAGTTAAATTTATCGGCGGGACGCTGGCCGCGATCGCTTTTATTTTTTTAATATACCGCGCGTACAAAGCTATTGCGGTATTTTTTAAAAGTAGGGAATATGATCTAGATAAGAGCGGCATAAAAAAACGTTGGCAGGAGATAGAAAAAATGCTCGATGGTCCCGGTGAAATGAATTATAAAATAGCCGTGATGGAAGCGGACAAAATGCTTGATTATGTTTTAAAATCAATGTCAATGGCTGGAAAAGATATGGGAGAGAGGATCCGATTCGCGAGTTTTAAATACAGCCGGCTAAGAAAAGTTTGGTGGGCGCATGTTTTACGAAATCAGCTTGTGCACGAAGCGACTTTTGTTTTGGATTATGGCATGGCCAAGAGAGCAATAAAAACATTTAGGCGCGCGCTCGAAGAATTGGGCGCGTTATAAATAAATTAGTAATTAAGAGTAAATTTTATGCAGTCAAAAAATTTAAATTTTTTTCTTGCTAATTTATTTTTTGCCGCGATTATAATTCTATATATTTTTATTTTGTGGAAAGGTCAGGATATTGGCGGATTTTTTCTGACGGCGTTTTTTACTTTATCGGTTTTTATTTTTACGCTTTGGCACGCCTTCAGGAAATTCGGCGCGAGAAACGCGATTCTCTTTCTTTTTTTAGTTTTATTTGTAAGTTTGGGAGCTGAGTTTATCGGCGCCAATTTGGCTAATAACTTTGAGGGGTATTACAAATATTCAGAATTTTTAGGATGGAAGTTTTTAAATATTCCGTTGCTTATAATTTTGATGTGGACGGCAATTATTTATCTTTCCTATCAGGTTTCGGAACACATTACCAATTTTCGATTTACGAAACAAACTCCGTTTTTACAAAAGTTTTGGGTTAGTTTCTGGTGCGCGCTTTTGACATCGCTTGTAGTTGTGGCTTGGGACTTTGCCCTTGAGCCGCTCGCGGTAGAGATGGGATGGTGGTCGTGGCTTCATCCCGGAGAATATTTCGGCGTGCCGATTAATAATTTTTTCGGCTGGATGACGATTTCTTTCTCCACAGTTTTTCTTTATAAAATTTTCTTTGAGAGAGAAAGGCCGGAAGAGGCGACCTTGTTTGATTACGCTCCAATTATCGGATATGCCATGATTTGTTTTTTCACCATTCTTACGGCTATAAATATCAATAAGCCCATCTTTGCCCTGATTGCTTTTACGGGAATGTTTCCCTTTGCCTGTATTATGGTTGTTAAATTCTTGGTTGGCCGGCTTAATTTTCCCGAACAATACAGGAAATAATCGTATAAAACATCTTACCGCCGGCGAACATAGCTGGCGGTTTTCATTTGCTGTTAACCTTGACGCCCTTTTGTGGTATAATAAATGTAGATAGCAATACGCGAAGCAAGATTAATTAATTACTCAATTACTATCAATTACTTAATTACAACGAGGTAATTGGTAATTAGGTAATTAAGTAATTATTGTTTTGGTTTTGTGTTATTTAAATTCAAGCGATGATCACTATTGATTTGAGTTATTTTGATACTTTAGCGACAATGTCGCCGCTTGCGATTATGTGGCGGCTTTTCGCCGACGGAGGGTGGGCAATAATCCTCTGGGTTTTTCTTTGGGGATCTTGGGAAATTTGGGTTAATTGGCGGCAAAATCTTTATGAGGCCAAACGCCGTTGGATATTTTTGGCGGTGGATATTCCCAAGGCCGTCTTGGATGAGCCTGGCCAATCGCCGCGTGCCGTAGAAAATATATTTGCTCATTTGGACGGTGCTCACGGCTCTGACACTCTTTGGGAAAAGTATTGGGAAGGCAAAACTCAGGATTGGTTTAGTTTGGAAATAGTGAGCATCGAAGGGTACATCCAATTTGTCATTCGCACTCGCGATAAATTTCGTGACCTAGTGGAAGCGGCGATTTACGCGCAATATCCCGACGCGGAAATTACGGAAGTTATTGATTACACCAAATGGGCGCCAAAGAAATTTCCCGATCCTGAGTGGGATTTATTTGGTACAGAGTGGATTAAAGTTAGAAAAGAAGATGCCTACCCGCTTCGGACATATCATGATTTCGAAGATCCGGCGACTAAAGAATTTAAAGATCCTCTGGCAGCCGTGCTTGAAACGATGTCTAAAATGGGAAAAGGTGAACATATCTGGTTCCAAATAATTGTGACGCCGATCAGTCAGAAAGAATGGACTACGAAAGGTGTAAATTTAGTTAAAAAGTTAATCGGCGCGAAAGTGGAAGCTAAACAAACTTGGGCGGATAAAGCTTTTGATTTGCCGCTTAAGGTGGCCGATACCGCGCTTAGTCAAATTTTAAGCAGCGCGGAAGAGGCACCTAAGAAAAAAGAAGAAAAAAAAGAAGCATCGCAAATGCAATATCTTTCTCCCGGAACAAAAACTTTAGTGGAAGCCATTGAGAAAAAAATTTCCAAGATTGGTTTGCAAACAAAGGTAAGGATGATTTATCTCGCTCGAAAAGAAGTTTTTAAAAAGTCCCGCGCTGCGCATCCAATGGTTGGGGCTATTAAACAATTTAATACGCTGGATGGTCAAAGCATAAAGCCTGAGTATAAAAAAGTTGGCACAGCCGCCCATTATATTTTGGTAAAGAAAAGAGTGGCTTGGAAAAAAGAAAAAATCATGAGGGCTTACAAGGGACGCAGCCCCTCGCGCGGGATTGGTAAGGGTTTTGTTTTAAATATTGAAGAATTGGCTACAATGTGGCATTTTCCGGCGTTTTGGATTAAAGCACCGCCAGTTAAGACCGTGGAGAGTAAGCGAGGCGTTCCGCCCATTAATTTGCCTTTTGAAGAGCCGTCTTACATGAAAGCAATCGCGGAAACAGCGGGTGAGGAAGAATTGGAAAAAGAAATTCCGCCAAACCTGCCCACGGCGTAGAGATCTAATGTGGAAAATATTAAGTATAAATACTCACAATGGAGGAAGTCGCATTGTTCGCTGAAACAAATTTTCGGGGGGAGCGGAAACGTTTCGGCATAAAAACCGACGATCGCCGTCGGCACATGTATATCATCGGTAAAACCGGCATGGGAAAAACTACCACGCTGGAGAATTTGATTATCTCCGATATCAGAGCGGGTCGCGGTGTGGGCGTGGTTGATCCACATGGCGACTTAGCGGAAAAAATTCTTGATTTCATCCCGGCGGATAGAATTAACGACGTGGTTTATTTTAATCCGGCTGACTTGGATTGGCCGATTGCTTTTAATATTTTGGAATCAATTGATCCAAGATATAAACACCTTGTCGCTTCCGGTATGATGGGAGTTTTCAAAAAAATCTGGCCGGATGTTTGGTCGGCCCGAATGGAATATATTTTGAATAATACAATTTTAGCGCTCTTGGATTGTCCGGGGTCCACGATGCTTGGCATCAACCGGATGTTGGCCGACAAGGATTATCGGAAAAAAGTTATTCTTAAATTGAAAGATCCGGTGGTTAAAGCTTTTTGGGTTGATGAATTTGCAAAATATAATGAAAGATTTGCCACTGAAGCGATCGCACCAATTCAGAATAAAGTTGGTCAGTTTTTATCGGCTTCAATCGTTAGAAATATTGTTGGCCAGGTGAAATCTACGATTGATATGCGCGAGATAATGGACAGCCAAAAGATTTTTATAATGAATTTAGCAAAAGGCCGGATAGGTGAAGACGCGAGCGCTCTTTTGGGAAATATGCTTGTTACAAGAATTCAGTTGGCAGCCATGGGGCGCGTTGATATTCCGGAACCTCAGAGAAAAGATTTTTATCTCTATGTCGACGAATTTCAAAATTTTGCCACGCTGAGTTTTGCCAATATTTTATCCGAGGCCAGAAAATATCGTTTGAATTTGATTTTAGCTCATCAATATATTGAACAGTTGGCCGAAGAAGTTGCCGCCGCTGTTTTTGGCAATGTCGGAACAATTGTTGCTTTTCGAATTGGCGCGGCTGATGCCGAGGTTTTGGAAAAGGAATTTTCACCAACCTTCACGTCTGAAGATTTGGTAAATCTGACTAAGTACGACACGTACATGAAATTGATGATCAATGGAGTATCATCAACGCCTTTTTCCGCTTCGGGTTTGCCGCCAGTTATGGGCCCGACTGATAATCGAGATAAAGTCATCCGCGTTTCCCGGGAACGTTATGCCAAGCCGAAGGAAATCGTTGAAGAAAAAATTATTCGCTGGAGCGGAATGCAGGTTATTGGCACTGAAGAAAAATCAGATGAAGAACTTGAAGCGGAGATTAAAAAGTCAATTGAAGAAAAAAAGAAAGAGGCAGAAGGTCTAAAAAGCGGAGTAGCGGAGGCGGGAGAAAAGAAAAAACCGGAAATGTCTCAAGTCGAACTTGAAGAACGTGCCATTACCGCTCGTGAAGCATTTTTGGAAAAATCAAAAGTTCAAGCGGTTGATTTCTTAAAAATTTTTGCTTCAGAACCAGAAGAAAGGGAAAAGATTATTGAAGAACAAGAAATAAAAAAGGAAGTGGCTGCTCCAACCGTGATTGTACGCCCGCCGAAAGTTGTGATTAAACCGACAGAACAAATTAATATAGATATACAAATAAAGGAACCGCAGCGGCATGAAAAGCCGGCAAGGGAAGAAAAAAGGGTGCCGGTTCAAAAACAAGAAAAAGCTGTCCCTCAAAAATCAGCGACAGAGGAAGATCTTCCGTCGCCCCTGAAGCTGGATGAGCCGGAGGAGAAAAAAATTGCATCTGTTTCGGAAAATCTCCCTACAGTTTCTTTGGATAAAAAATCAACTCCGGCTGTGATGCCCGCGCCTCCAGCTGTTTTGCCGATTAAAAAAGAAGAAAAGAAAAAAGAAGAGGATAGGGATAAAAAGACATTTGAAGAAAAATTTCCTTACGAAATAATTTGCTCGGCTTGCGGAAAACCGGATAGAGTTTCTTTTAACCCCGATCCGAATCGGCCAGTTTATTGTAAGGCCTGTCTCAAAATTGAAAAAGAAAAGGAAAGGCAGGCGAAGAAAAATAAAAATAGACAGAAACAAGTGCCACGAGCCGCAGGAACGGAGCCGAAGAGTTCATAATTTACAAAACATAAAAGAAAAACAAGCTCTTGAAAAGCTTGTTTTTATGTGGTAAAATTGGTTCGCTATGAATTTAACTAAACCTAAATTATTACTTCATATTTGTTGCGGCGTTTGCGGGGCATGGGTGCCTAAAAAGCTGTCCGCAGATTTTGACGTAACTTTATATTTTTTTAATCCAAATATTGCTCCGGAGGAAGAGTACAAAAAAAGATTGGCTGCGGCGTGGGAGGTAGCAAAAGAGGCACAAATAGAATTGGCTGAAGGGCAGTATCAGCCGCAGGAATGGCTGGCTTTAGTTCGTGGCCACGAGAGTGACCCGGAAGGCGGAGCACGATGTGAAATGTGTTTTAGTTTACGTCTCGGGGAAACCGTAAAACATGCCAAAGAAAATGGTTTTGAATATTTTGCTTCAACCTTGACCATTGGCCGGAATAAAAAAGCGGCGGTGATAAATCCGCTCGGGGAAAAATGGGCAAAACAATTTGGCCTGAAATTTTTGGCGGAAGATTTTAAAAAGGGCGGCGGGCAGGTAGAGACCGACAAAGAGTCGCGTCGCCTGCACTTATATCGGCAAAATTATTGTGGTTGTATTTTTTCAATAAAAAAATAAAAAAGAAAGAGTTGACAAAATTGTTTTTTTAATATATCCTCTCTCCAAGAGGAGGAGCAAATGTTGGACGACGGTGGAATAGACTGGGGTGATGATGTCCGCGAGGGGAGGATGGTTCGTTGGCGCGATCCGCGAAACGCGGAATTGTTCAACAGCGGTCCTGGACCATTCCGCGCGGTGAGAGTTAGAGAAGATGAAGCTGCTCCCGTTTGTACTTGCGGTGGTAATGGCGGTGGTTTGCTCGACGATGGGCACAGTTTTCATTGTGAAATTCGAGTGAAGCGGGTTGTGGCAACGTTCGTGACGGTCGTAATGAACGGACGGCATTGTTCTTTTGACGCAGATCTCTTCGAGGTCGAGAAGTGAGGACAGAAAGCGATGGTTAAAAGCCGTCGCTTGTTTTTTATCAAGAATTGTTGTAAAATTGGGTAATTATGGTTAAAAAGAATAAAAAAGTAATGGTGGCAATGTCAGGCGGGGTTGACTCCTCGGTCGCGGCCGCACTTTTGAAAAAGCAGGGCTATGATGTCGTTGGCGTCTTTATGCGTTTTTGGTCAGAGTCGTCCAGCGGCGCAGGGTCGGCGATGAATAAGTGTTGTTCGTTTGAAGCGTATTCCGACGCACGGCGCGTGGCGCAAAAATTAGGAATTCCGATTTATACGCTGAACATGAGGGTTCGATTTAAGAAGTCGGTGGTCGATTATTTTTTAAAAGAATATCAAGCCGGGCGGACGCCGAATCCTTGCGTGGAATGCAACAGGTTTATAAAATTCGGTGAACTATTAAAGAAAGCGCGGGCGATGGACCTGGATTATATTGCGACCGGCCATTACGCGCGAGTGTACGGAGCGAAATTATTAAAAGGAAAAGATTCAAAAAAAGATCAATCATATTTTTTGTATACTTTGACGCAAGATAAGTTAAAACAGGTTTTGTTTCCGGTAGGAAATTATAAAAAACCGAAAGTTCGCGAGATGGCAAAAAAGTTTGGTTTGCCGGTGCATTTGAAAAATGATAGTCAGGAAGTTTGTTTTGTCGGGGCGAGTTTGAAAAATTTTTTGAAAAAATATTTAAAAGTTAAAAGTGGAAAAATTATAGAATTGAAAAGTAAAAAAGTTTTGGGTAGACATGAAGGTTTGCCATTTTATACAACTGGCCAGAGAAGAGGACTCGCGCTTGGCGGTGGACCGTGGTATGTTGTGAAAATTGATGTAAGAAAAAATGTTTTGTATGTTAGTCGCGATCAAAAAAAGTTATTAACTAAAGAATTGACAGCCGGAAAAGTTAGTTGGATTTCCGGTGTGGCGCCGAAGTTGCCGATTCGCGCGAAAGTGAAAATCAGATATAAGCATAAAGAAGCGCCAGCCGCGATTCGAAAAATAAAAAATAATTATAAAATAATTTTTGATAAACCTCAGAGAGCCGTGACAGCCGGACAGTCAGCAGTTTTTTACAAAGGTGACGAAGTCCTCGGCGGAGGAGTTATAAAATAAAATTATGACAGCAAAAGAACTAAGAGAAAAATTTTTAGAGTTTTTTAAGGAACGCAGTCATGCCGTTCTTCCTTCGGCTTCTTTAATTCCGGAAAATGATCCGACCGTGCTTTTCACAACAGCTGGCATGCATCCGCTTGTCCCGTTTTTGCTTGGCGAAAAACATCCGGCCGGGAAGCGGTTAGCGAGCGTTCAAAAATGCATTCGTACTGGCGATATTGATGAAGTTGGCGACAATTGGCACAACACCTTTTTTGAAATGCTTGGCAACTGGTCGCTTGGAGATTATTTTAAAGAAGACGCGATTAAATGGAGCTGGGAATTTTTAACAGATAAAAAGTGGCTCGGTCTTGATCCGAGGAATTTAGCAGTTTCAGTTTTTGCCGGAGACGCTGACGCGCCGTTTGACGAAGAGGCATATAAAATTTGGCGTGAGTTGGATGTGAGTGAAGAAAGAATTGCCCGACTGCCAAAAGAGGATAACTGGTGGGGACCAGCCGGCACAGTCGGACCATGCGGACCAGACACGGAGATGTTTTTTTGGGCGGGGGAAGGCGAGGCGCCAAAAAAATTTGATCCTCAAAATAAAAATTGGGTGGAAATCTGGAATGATGTTTTCATGGAATTTACCAAGAGAATTAAACCGAATAAAATGGATGAGCATGATAAATTATTAGTCCAGGGAGAACCAATACCAGAGGATTTTTATGAATATGTAAAATCTGAACAAAAAAACATTGACACTGGCATGGGCCTTGAGCGGACGATCGGAGTTTTGAATGGTTATAAAAGTGTTTATGAAACAGAATTTTTCTCAGATCTTATTAAAAAAATTGAGGAAATCTCTGGTAAAAAGTATATTGACTGTCAACGGGAAATGAGAATTATCGCTGATCATGTTAAAGCGGCAGTGATGATCTTGGGCGATGATAAAGGAATTACCCCTTCTAAAACAGGGAGAGGTTATGTTGTAAGAAAATTAATTAGGAGAGCTATTAGAAATGGTTGGCTGGTAATGGATAAAGGTAACTGGAATATTTCAATTTTTGCGAAGATTGTTATCCAAAATTATGAGAAAGTTTATGAAGAATTGCGGAGGAATGAAAAATTTATAGTTGATAATTTAATCGAAGAAGAAGATAAATTTAATAAAACGTTAGAGAGGGGGTTAAGAGAACTCCATAAATTAGGTTATAATATTTCAGGGAAGGAAGGTTTTGATTTATATCAAAGTTACGGACTAACGGAAGAAATAATTTTAGATGAATTAAAATATCATTATTTTTATAGCGTTGATAATGAATTGCTGGTTGAGGCTGGTTGGGATTCAAAAAAAATCCAGGTTGAAAAAGAAAAAAATGAAGCCCTAATAAGGGGATTCGATAGTTTTAAAAAGAAGTTTAAGAAGGAATTTAATGAGGCTTTTAAAAAGCACCAAGAACTTTCGCGAACTGCTTCGGCTGGACAATTTAAAGGTGGTTTGGCAGATGCCGGCGTGGAGACGACTCGACTGCACACCGCGGCACATTTGATGCTCGCGGCTCTGCGGCAAGTTTTGGGCGATCATGTTCAGCAAAAGGGAAGTAACATCACTGCCGAGCGATTGCGCTTTGATTTTTTTCATCCACAAAAGGTAACGCCGGAAGAAATAAAAAAAGTGGAAGATATAGTTAATAATGAAATCAGCAAAAAAACACAGGTGCAAATGGAAGAGATGACAGTTGACGAAGCAAAGGCAGCGGGCGCGACCGGAGTTTTTGAACATAAATACGGCGATAAAGTTAAAGTTTATACAATCGGCGACCCCCGATCAGGTCGAGGGCAAGCTTTCAGTAAAGAAATTTGTGGCGGTCCGCATGTGGATAATACCGGAGAATTAGGTCATTTTAAGATTATAAGGGAAGAGGCTTCAAGTGCCGGAATTCGTCGAATTAAAGCGGTTTTGGAACAATAGGAGCTTTTATTTGACAGAAATACGAGTATTCTGTATAATATTACTTGACACCTTTTAAGGGGAATAATATAATAATTCCAGTAATAACGAAATCAAAATTTTAGGACTGGGGACTCGGAGGAGATTCCGGGTTCTGCGGTTTTTATTTTAGTTATCAAAGAGAAAATTAAGAAAGTTCACCTTATGGTGCAAGACACAAGTAAAGATTTTATTGAAGTAACTGGCACGGTAGAAGAACTTTTGCCGGCAGCTACTTTTAAAATCAAACTGGAGGACGGCCATGTTATTTTGGGCCATCTCTCCGGCAAGATGCGTTTAAATAAAATTAGATTGCTTCCCGGTGATAAAGTTAAAGTGGAAATGACGCCGTATGATTTGACTAAGGGGAGAGTGGTTTATAGATTTTAAAAAATTATGAAAGTCAGAGCTTCAGTCAAAAAAATTTGTCCGTCATGTAAAGTTATAAAACGCGGCAAGCGGATTTTTGTCATTTGTAAAACAGCTAAACATAAACAAAGACAAGGCTGACCGACGCGGTGCGTGTAAATTTGCTTGGGCTGTTATCACGCAACAAGTCGATAGAAATTAATTTAACAAGAATTTATTTATGGTAGTTAGAATCGCGGGTTTAGTTCTCCCACAAAACAAAAGAATAGAAATCGCATTAGGTTATTTATATGGTATTGGCCGATCTCAGGCGAATAAAATTTTGGCGGCCACAAAAATTAATCCCAACACAAGAACTAACGCCTTGACCGACGATGAGGTTAATAAATTAAGAGAATTTATTGAAAAGAATTATAAAGTTGAAGGTGATTTAAAAAGAGATGTTTTTAGCAATATTAAAAGATTAAAAGAAATTGGCGCGTATCGCGGAACACGGCATGCTCGGGGACTTCCGGCGCGCGGACAGAGAACAAAAACAAATTCCAGAACTGTTCGCGGTAATACCAGAAGAACAATGGGTAGTGGACGAAAAGCTGCGGGACAAAAAACCTAAAATAACTCAAAAGTCAAAATAAAATAATTTATGGCAGAAGAACAAATTGTAAAAACCGAAGCAGCCACAGAGGGCGAGAAAAAACCCGTAGAGAAAACCGGAGTCGCCCCAAAAGCAAAAGCTAAAAAGAAAAAAGTTGTAAGGCATGTGCCGAGTGGTCGAGCTTATATTCAGGCTACTTACAATAATACGATAGTTACTTTGACTGATCCGAATGGAAATGTTTTGGCATGGTCTTCGTCCGGACTTTGTGGTTTTAAAGGTCCTAAAAAGGCCACACCTTACGCGGCAGGCATTGTTGTGAAGAACGCGGCGGAAAAAGCCGCGGATTATGGTTTGCAAGAAGTGAATGTTTTAGTGAAGGGTGTCGGCTCTGGACGAGAAGCGGCAGTTCGCGCCTTAAATGCAAATGGATTAAATGTTTTATCAATTAAGGATATGACCCCGATTCCGCACAACGGTTGCCGGGCGCCAAAACCAAGGAGAGTTTAAACTGAAATATGGCAAGAAATTTAAAAGCTAGATGTGCGCAATGTCGCCGAGAGGGAGAAAAACTTTTTTTAAAAGGGGATCGTTGTAATTTGGCTAAATGCGCGATTGTCCGCAGAGGTTATCCGCCGGGCGTGCACGGTCCAAAAGGGAAAATTAGATTGACTGGCTATGGAACACAGCTTCGAGAAAAACAAAAAGCCAAACATATTTATGGAATTTTAGAAAGACAATTCAGAAATTATTTCGAAAAAGCTATAAAGAGAACCGGGGATACGAGCGAATTTTTACTCCAACTTCTGGAAATGCGCCTTGATAATACTGTTTATCGTCTTGGAATCAGCAAATCGCGCCAGGGAGCAAGGCAATTTGTCGGCCATGGGCTTTTAGCAGTAAATGGGAAAAAAGTTACGATTCCTTCATACCAGGTAAAAATTGGTGATGTAATTTCTATTAAAACAAGCGCCACGCCAAAAAAAGTTTTCCAAAATTTATCGCAGACACTTGCGAAGTATGAACCGCCGGCATGGCTTGCGCTTGATATTGTTAAAATGGAAGGAAAAGTTACAAGAAAGCCAAATAAAGACGACGTGAAGACGCAGTTTGATCTCAAAATGATTATTGAGTTTTATTCTCGTTAATAATTTAAACGAGTTTAGCAAATTCTTATGGAACCAATTATTTTACCGTCCAAAATCGAAATCAAAAAAGGAAAAAACAAAAACGAGGCGACTATTGTAGTTGAACCTTGCTATTACGGTTATGGAACGACTTTGGGCAATGCCATCCGGCGCGTGATACTTTCTTCCTTACCGGGAGCGGCGGCGACAGCCGTTAAAATAAAAGGCGTCCAGCATGAATTTTCCACAATTCCGCACGTGAAAGAAGATGTGGTGGAAGTTCTCCTGAATATTAAACAGTTGAGATTAAAAGTCTTTTCAACTGAACCGGTGCGTTTGGTTTTGAAAGCCAAGGGAGAAAAAGAAGCGACAGCCGCTGACATTTTAAAATCTTCTGACGTGGAAATCATAAATAAAGATTTACATATTGCCACTTTGACTAGTAAAAATGCTGATTTAGAAATGGAAATTTTTGTAAGCCAGGGGAGAGGATTTTTGCCGGTGGAAGCGCGGGAAAAAGAAAAATTAGAACTTGGGGCCATTGCCGTTGATTCAATTTTCGCTCCGATTAAGAATATTGGTTATAAAGTGGAAAATGTTCGTGTTGGTGATATAACAAATTATGATCGTTTGATTTTAGATATTGAAACTGACGGAACAATTACTCCGGAAGAAGCCCTAAAACAAAGCGTCCAGATTTTAATTGATCATTTCAATTTATTTTTAAACGGAACAGATTCAAAAGAGGAAATTTCAGAAAAAGTTAAGGACGAGGAAGGGGAAGAGGAAGTTGTTCAGGAAAAAGAGGAAGAAGCTCCGGCCGAAGATAAGGCGAAGAAAAAAAGAGGAAGACCAAAAAAAAGCTAAAAGTTAAAACTGCAAAGCGTAAAGTTAAAAGTCATTTATGAGACACAGAAAAAAGGGAAAAATTTTAGATAGAAAAGTTGGACCAAGAACCGCCTTACTCAGAGGATTGGCGGTAAGTTTGATTTTGTATGAAAAGATGCAAACTACTAAGGCTAAGGCAAAAACCGTAAAGCCGATTGTGGAAAGATTAATTACGCGCGGTAGAGAGAATACTTTGGCGGCCAGACGTTATTTATTGAAATATTTGTATAAAGAAGCGGCAGTTAAAAAAGTTCTTGAAGAAATTGGGCCGAGATATAAAGATAGAAAAGGCGGTTATACGAGAATTATAAATGTCGGTCGTCGGCAGGGAGATGGAGCGGAAATTGTTCAAATTGAATTAGTATAAATTTAACGGGATATGCCAAAAGCAATAATAAAAAGACAAATACATACAATTGACGCGGCGGGCGTGCCTCTCGGAAGATTGGCGACGCACGTTGCCATGCTTCTGCGTGGAAAAAATAAAACGACTTTTAGATTTGATGTTGATGGCGGGGATTTTGTTAATGTCCTTAATGCTACCAAGGTAAAATTTACCGGTAAAAAATTTACTGATAAAAAATATTTTTGGCATACTTTTTTTCCGGGCGGGGCGAAGCAGCCGACAATCGAACAGTTATTCAAGAAGAGCCCGCAAAAAGTTATTTGGAAAGCCGTATGGGGAATGTTACCTACAAATAGATCAAGAAAAAATATAATCAAAAGGTTAAAAATCAGCAAATAAAGTATGACTGCGGAAACAAAAAAACCTAAAAAAACAACAACCAAGGCTGTTAAACCGGTCGTGAAAAAAGTTGTCAAGAAGAAGATAGCCGAAGGAAAACCCAAAATGGAAGAAGAAAAAGAAGTGGTGGCGGTTCAAGAAAAAGTAACCGAAGATAAAAAATCGGGATATATTTATGCTATCGGCCGGCGCAAACAAGCTATTGCCACCGTGAAGCTTCATAAAAATGGTAAGGGGAAAATTACGGTAAACGGAAAATTATATACTGAATATTTTCCAACTGATGAAATGGAACAGATTGTCTCTGGACCATTGAAATCGGTCGGGCAGGCGGATAAAGTTGATATTGAAGCAAAATCTTTTAGTGGCGGTCTTCGCGGCCAGGCTGAGGCGGTTCGTTTAGGCATTTCCAGAGCTCTCGTTCAGTTGAATGTAAATTTTAAAAAGAATTTGCGCAAAGCAGGATACTTAACTCGCGACCCGAGAGTAAAAGAAAGAAAGAAACCGGGATTGAAAAAAGCGCGTCGAGCCCCGCAATGGCAAAAGAGATAGCGCCACGCGCCACAACCGCATAAATTTCCTATAAAATAGCGGAAATTAGCGAAACTACACACTCTATGAAGTGTGTAGTTTTTTGTTATGTTCTGCCGGTCTTGAAGGGAGGTTGTCCGCTGTGGATAACCACGAACTACACACTCGCTCTTCAAGCCGGGCAAAAAATAATAATTCTTAATCTCACACCAAGGTGTGAAGAAAGGAAACTATGGATCAGAAATTTGATCAAGCATTTGTGAATTACAATCTTGATTTGAAAGCGGCACGTATCCGGAATGGCACGGATCACGGCCCGGTATCCAACCTCAGCTACAAGTGTGTTGAGTGCGGAAAATTCGTGAGCGGCCGGGTGGTTGATTTTTACGATGGAGAGGTTGAGAGAGTCCGGTGCTACGAGTGCCAAAATAAAGAATAATTTTAAATTATGGAAAATCAAAAATCAGTTTATACGCAGTACGCCGAAGTGGACAAACAAATTAAAGATCTCCAAGAAAAACAAAAAATACTTCAGGTTGAGTGCTTAGTAGAAATGGAAAAAAGAAAAGCCACTCAAATAAAAACAGATCTCGGAATTTTCTCGGTAGCCGAAAGAAGAACCTGGACTTATAGCGCGGACTTGAAAAAAGAAGAAACAAACATCAAGGCCCTAAAAAAGGCGGAGGAAATTTCGGGCAAGGCGACGTGTGAAATTTCAAAGTCAATGAGATTTCTAAAAGCAAAAGAGTAAAAATTTATAAAAACTTTAATCTCACACCAAGGTGTGAAGAAAGGAAAAGTATGGCTGATACCATGAAGCCGGAAAATGAAAAAAGAGAACCGACACAAATTGTTAAAGCAGGAGAAAGTTTACCGCCGCAATTGATTGATCCGGCTAAGCAAGTTGAATTTGCCGGCCGCGCGGCCAAAGTTTTGATGGATATTATCAAAACAAAACCAAAAAAATTAGTTTTAAATGGTGAGCAATACATTGAGTTTGAGGATTGGCAGACTGTCGCGCGGTTCTACAACATGACGGTTGGCGTTGACTGGACAAGAGAGATTATGCGTGAAGGAAAAATCCACGGATTTGAAGCCAAGGCAAATGTCTACAATTCTGGCGGAACAATAATCTCGTCGGCCGAAGCATCTTGTTTAAGGGATGAACCAAAATGGAATACCCGATCAAAATACGAATATAAAAATGGTAAGAGAAATAAAGTTAGTGACGAATTGGTCCCAGAATTTCAGTTAAAAAGTATGGCACAGACGCGGGCCTCTGCCAAGGCGTTGCGCAACGTGCTGGCCTGGGTTGTAGTGCTGGCTGGGTTCAAGGCCACGCCGGCTGAAGAAATGGATGGTGTAGAGGGTTTTGAGAGCCGGGCCGCAGCGCCGCCCGCAGGGTCAGTTGCCAGACCGGCAGTAAGACCTCCGGTTGCACCGGTCGCAAAAGATACATCGGCCAATGTTCCGGGAATTCCTGAAGAAAAATTAATCTGCGCGATGACCGGTGTTAAAATCACTCAGGAAGAATATGCCTACAGCATGCGCAAATACGGAATGCCTTTAAGCCGGGCCGCGCAAAGAGAACAGCAGCAAGGAGGGGGAAATTAATATGGCAAATCCCATGGGAAAATTCGCGACTGGATGGAAAACAAATAAATTTAAAAGACTTGTCGGAGCAAAAAAGATGTTGAATGTCGCGGCTATAAATCTTAATTCTGTATCAAAAGAAATCGGACGCGCGATTAAGGACGAGGAGCATGGGAGTGAGGAATTAGTCAGAGCCTTGGATTACGCCGTAAAAATAGGACAGATAAGCGAAGAGGTTGGAATGGAACTTCTAAGTGACAAGCAGAAGGCGGATAAATTTCTTTCGACGGGGGAAGTCTAACTAACCACTAAACGCTTGTCTTATGGCTACGCGAAAAAGAATGTTAGCGCCAAACATTTGGCAGGACTCAGGGTTTGGCCTTCTCTCTCAGGTTGGCAAATTGCTTTGGATCGGATGTATCACTCAGGCTGATGATGAGGGACGATTGACTGGCAATCCGGTTGTCTTAAAAGGCATTCTGTTTCCTTTTGGCGATCCTGATTTGAATGATGTTTTTGACGGAGTAGAAGAACTGCGCCAAACGATGAAAAATTTTATTCTTTACGAGGTTGGCGGTGAATGTTTCATCCAGTTAAAAAATTGGAAAATACATCAAATTTTGAGAGCAGACAGAAAGGCCGATTCGACCTTTCCTGCGCCACCTCGGGAGGCATTGGTTGATAAACGGTTGTCGGGCGGTTGTCAGGTGGGGACACAAGTAAGTAAGGAAGTAAGTAAGCAAGGAAGCAATGACGCCGCAATAAAAATTTTAAACCATTGGCGGACCGAACTGGAGAGCAAGGGAATTCTTACTAAAAAAAAGTTAATTTAATTTTATGACAGAACAGGAATTGAGAAAAGATAAAAATTTAGTTCTTTGCAGTCATTGTGACACACCGGCAAGTTGGGATTTATCATGCGAAGCTGGATGGGTTGGCTGTGCGCCATGTATCACTGGAGAGGCGGCAAGTTTTGATCCGGGAGATTTAATTGCTGCCGACAAAGATTGTACTGATTCTTTTTTGGAAGAATTTAATAAAAAATAAACAAAATGACCCCCTCGGAAATTAGAGAAAATTTCCAACTCTACCAGTCCGGCAAGATCTCGCTTGCGGACTATACTCACCGAATCACGCCGGCCGGTAGAGTTATTGCGCCGGTTCCGCAAACTATGCAGATTCCATTTTTTGACGCCGCAAAAACTCAAAGAGCAAAACTACTCAATTTATTGCAAGATGGTTTGCCACATTCTACGCCGGAAATTATGCAAAAAGTTTATGGCAACGAGCATTGTGGCATCGCGCGAATCGGCGCGCGAATAAACGATCTTGTAAAAGAGGGTTATGTATTCGTTGACGAAAATGGGATTGAACTTAAAGAGAATCGGCGCGGTTGGGCTGACAAAAATGACAGATCGGTTTACTGGTATTGTCTTAAAGAATTTAGACAAAAATGGTATGCGAAATAATTTATAAATAATTAATTTTTCCATGAAAATAATTTATTTTGATACTGAAACGACCGGCCTCAATCCAGTGGTTAATGACATAATTCAATTTGCCGGAATAATTGAAATTGATGGTGAAGAAAAAGAAAGATTTGATTTTAAATTACAGCCATTCAGTTACGAAAATATAAATCAGTCCGCGATGTCTGTTCACGGAATTACCGCTGAGCAACTTAAAAATTTTGATTCTCCCGGAGAAGCCTATAATAAAATAATTTCTATTTTTGACAAATACATTGATAAATATGATAAAAACGATAAATTTATTGTTTGCGGGTATAACGTAAAATTTGATGTAGATTTTTTAAAAGAATTTTTTTCTAAAAATAAAAATAATTATTTATTTTCATATTTTGGGGTTGTTAAAGATCCATTGCCCGTTCTCGGATATTTGAAGAGCATTAATAAAATAGATTGCGAGAATTTAAAACTTGAATCAGTTTGTAAAATATTTGGAATAGAAATTTTTAATGCTCACAATGCCTTGGCTGATATTGATGCGACAAGATCGGTTATAAAAAAAGTTGATGAGATATTAAATTCGGTCAAACTTTAATCATTAAATAAAAATATTATGGCTGGTATGCCAAGTAAAGGGGAAATTACAATCACGAGTAAAAATGCCGCTAAAATTTTTGATGCTGCCAGAGAAAAAATAGACAATTTAGTGATTGGAAATGCGAAATGGATATGTCCGATTTTTTGGATGTATTGTCCGCGGTGTTTAAAAGTTCATGTCTTCAATAAAAAAACAAATAAAAAATGCAGAGATCAAATAATGAAAATTATATCGGCCCAACTGGCAAAGTAAAATGCCAAGAAATACAGCTCAAAGGCGGTGCCAAAGTGATTGTCAACTGGAGTAGTAAAACAAAATGCAAATGCGGCGCAGAATTTTGGTGGGCATGCACTAAAAATCACAAAATGATTCCGATTGTTTTGGTTGGTCATTGTGAATGGGCCGCACACTTCGCCGATTGTCCGCTTGCGGGTAAATTTAGAAAAAATAAATAAATTTTATGCCAAACACTAAAATCGCAGAGCCGATGGATATAAATAAACCGGAGGCAATGCCAGCCAAAATTTATGTCATTATTACAAGTGAAAAAGGAGAGGTTGTTTTTCCGAAAGGTCAGGGAGTTCAAATTATAAAGGGTTATTCACTTGAAGACGCTTTCGCCACTATTCGCAAGGAAAGGCCGGGTACACGAGACGTGACTTTTGTTGCATCACTTCTGCTTGATGATTTTCAAAAGAGTTTGGAGATTTAAAAATATGAAATGGTTTATTTGGGCAATTCTTAATTTAATACTTGGATCAATCTATGTAGGTTTGGAGCGCTACGGAATGGCGACATTTATGCTTGGGATATTTTTGTATGGAATGTTCATTTCTTTAATTGAGAGAGAAAAATAATTTTTAAAAATGCTTGGTTTTCTTCGTTCTTTATAACAAAAATTTAATCATACCTTTTTGTCTGTTTTTATCAGAAAGGAGTAAGGGCAAGCATCGTCCGTCAATAAATCATCTTTGAGAAAACAAAAGACGGGCAAGAAATTAAAATATTATGCCAATTAAAAATTATACCACGACCGTCCCGGCCAATCGAAGCATTGAAGAAATACAGAGCGCTTTAGTTAAACACGGTGCGTCCGGCGTGCTTTACGAATACGAAAAGGGGACCGGGAGGATCGCGGCATTGAAATTTAAACTTCAAATTGGAGAACAGGCGGTGGCATTTTCTCTGCCGGTCAGCTGGCGTCGTTTTCAGGCGGTGTTAGAGGAGCAGCAAGTTAAGCGCAGCAACGATGAGGATTATGTTTATCGCGTTTCTTGGAGAAATATCAGGGACTGGGTACTAGCGCAGCTCGCGCTTTATGAAACGGAGATGGTGGAATTGCCTCAAGTATTTTTACCATTCGCGACCGGAAAGGATGGTAGCACTCTTTATGACCGAGTGCTAAATCAAGGCTTTTTATTAACTGATGGTGAAAAATAATTTTATGAAAGAAAGAACAAAAGAGTTAGTAAATCTTCTAGCGATATGTATTTTCTGTATCGGAATTATAACATTTTTAATTATTGTGACAGTGAGATGTTGGAACATACCACTTATGGAAAGGACCGGGGTTTGTGCCATGCAGTTTATGTCACGTTAAATTTATGGATAAACCAAAAAAGTGTTGTGGGCTTGGAGAGTTTAAATGTCAAATTCCGATGCCAATTAAAGGACGAAGCCAAGACATTGATTTTTGTATAGCAGATATTGTTGCCGCCCTAAACGCCGCAAATATCATCACGATTGCCTCTTGTTGCGGACACAAAAAATTTGATGGAAATATTATTTTAGAGGACGGCAGAGAATTGATTATTAAAATTAAAAAATAAACCCACGAATAAACCCTGAGAGACAAATAGGCGGAAAGAATTAAAATTTTAGAGTATGAAGGAAAAATGTAATGGCTGCGGAAAAGAGGGTGGTGTGATCAAGCACTACATCATTGCCGACGATTTGGAAAATCCCCGCCCTTACCACCAGTCTTGTTTTAGAAATATGATTTGGCGCGCCTGGCAGAAATGGAAGGAGGCGAAGAATGATTAAAATTTTGATGGATAATATCCGGCCGCTTTCAGTTAATGAGGCATGGCAAGGCCGGAGGTTTAAAACAAAAAAGTATAAAAATTATGAGCGTGAGCTGCTGTACTCTTTGCCGGCCAGGGAGAAGATTCTGGGAACCGTGGGAGTGGATATTAAGTTTTATTTTAAAAATCCGAATTGCCGGGATGTAGACAATCCAATTAAGCCGCTGCTCGATATTCTGGACAAAAAAGGATATTTTGAAAATGACAAAAAAATTGTTTGTCTTCACGTGGAGAAAATAAAAAGTGAAATGGAAGGTTTTGAAGTTTGTATTTATCCGACTATTTATGTGTCAAAGCAAAATTAAAAAACTCCGGCAACTGTACAAGAGGGAGTTTCGGGAAAAACTTTTGAACGGCTGGGTACATCTGCCGAGCGCCATTTGGGAGCTGATAAAGCCGAAGCCAAAATGGATGCCGCAATTTTTGTGGGTTAAATTAATAAGATTAGTTTTAAAAATTGACGAAGTAGAAAATGGAAATAAAACAAATCAAAATCAAGGAACTCCTCCCGTCGGAATACAACCCCCGGATAATGCCGGACGACGAGATGAAAAAACTGATTAGATCGATTCAGGAATTTGGTTTTGTGGAGCCGGTAGTGGTAAACCAGCATCCGGGGAGGGAGAACATCATCATCGGCGGCCACCAGAGAGTTCTGGCTGCCAAAACGCTCGGCTACGAAGAGGTGCCGGTTGTTTTTGTCAGCCTTACGCCGGAGAAAGAAAAGTTGCTGAATCTCGCGCTGAACAGAATTTCCGGATCGTGGGAAGAAGAAAAGCTGGCCGCGCTTTTGTCCGAACTGGAAGAAGCAGACGTTGATTTATTTTTATCCGGTTTTAATTCGGCCGAGATAGACGAGCTGCTGAAAAATTTTCATGAGACAAAGGAAGAAGATTTTAATGCCGTAGAGGAATTGGAAAAAATTACCACACCGGAATCTAAGCCCGGGGAAATTTATGAGTTGGGCCGGCATAGATTGCTTTGCGGTGATAGTACGGAAATTCTGAATCTGAAAAAATTGATAGGAGAGAATATAATAGATTTGGTTTTTACTGATCCGCCGTTCAACGTCGGTTATAAATCAAGCGGCAAAAATCGGGACAAGTGGTCTGAAGCGTATGGAGATGATGATTACACGGACGAGGGCTTTGATGAATTTTGTATAAAAGTATTTGGAAATTTTAAGAAATTTTTAAAGGGTGGTGGTGCTTATTATGTTTGCTCGGGCTGGAGTTCCTGGGCATCTTTTTGGCAGGCGTTGAAGAAAAACAATTTGAAGCCAAAGGGATGTATTATCTGGGACAAGGGGCATGGCGGGATGGGATGGTCTGATTACTGGTACCAGCATGAATTAATCGCAGCCGGGCTGAAATTTGAGGCCACCGGCGACACAGAAAGTGAAGTCTATGAGATGGTGGTTTACGGCTTTGACGAAAAGGCAAAACATTATTTTGCCAAGAGGGGCGGCGCGCGGCTTACCGATGTTTGGCGTATTCCGCGAGATCCGAATAACAAGTATGAACATCCAACGCAAAAGCCGCTGAAATTAATTGAGAACGCGATTTATAACAGCTCGAGGATTGGTGACAAAGTTTTGGATATGTTTGGTGGTTCCGGATCAACTTTAATCGCGTGCGAGCGGACCGGGCGAACAGCTTTTTTAATTGAGCGTTCGCCTTTGTTTTGTGATGTTATTAGAAAAAGATATGAAAAATTCACCGGAGGAAGAGCAGTTAAAATTACCCCTACCGGATGAGGATAGTTGGGTCTTTGATTTAATAGAAAAATATGGAGGACAAGAATAAAAAAATGGATCAGAAACAAGGTTCCGCCTTTATGGCGTACTGGGGTTTGGGTGGAGATAGAAGTTTAGAACGGTTGTACCGAGAATGGACTAAATTACTACCGAATCTTAATCGGCCGCGGAGTATTACAACGCTGAAAAATTGGTCTTCTAAATTCAGATGGCAGGAGGAGATGGAAAAGATGGATGATGATGCTAACAAAAATCTCTTTGATGAAGCTAAGAATGTAGCGCGGGAAAGCAGGATTGATATTTTAAAGGTTTTTAGAGCCGTAGTTTTGAGATTTGCCACACAACTTAAAAATAACCCGGGCAAAGAAATTAACAGTTCTGACGTGGCAACTTTCTGGAAGATGGTAAGAGTGGAGATGGGATTACCGGCCGAACAAAGCAAAATGGAAATTAGTGAGGCAAAAACTCTTGATGACTTATTAAAAGAAGACGAAGAGGACTATGAGAACCAACAAAGAATTAATAGAGGGCCTGCTGAGAATTCAGAACAAAAAGCAGCAAAAAGTAAAATTCAAACTAAACGCAGTTCAGGCAAAATACGAAAAGGAACAAACAAATAGGGATCTGATTCTTAAGGCTCGTCAAGAAGGTTTTTCAAGTTATATTTTGGCGGATTATTTTATTGATTGTTTACGAGCTCCAACCTCTGCAGTGGTAATCTCTCATGAGTATGAAGCGACTCACAGACTTTTGGAAAAGGTAAAATATTATATTGGTAATCTTAAAGTTAAACCGGGAATTAAGTATGAAACAAAGCAGGAGATTACTTTTCCAAAACTGCCAAGTTCGTTTTATATAGGCACGGCCGGGCAGAGGTCTTTTGGCCGCGGCGACACAATTCACCGGGCACATCTTTCAGAGGTTGCTTTTTGGAATAATGCGCCAAATATTATTTCCGGCATAACAGAGGCAGTGCCACTTTCCGGAAAGATCAGGATTGAAAGTACTCCGTTCGGCCGCGGCAATTGGTTTTATGATGAATGCCAAAAAGCTAAGGCACACGAAAGTTCATACACATTTCATTTTTATCCTTGGTGGTTGAATCAGGAATATTCGGCCGAGTATTTGACTGAAGAAGACAGGGCAAATCTACCGCCAAAAATCGCAGAGCTCTTTTTAATACCGGATGCTGAATTTAAATTAACAGATGAAGAAAATGATTTGGTTTTAAAAAATAATTTAACCATAGGTCAAATAAAATGGCGGCGATATAAGGTTTGGGATCTGGGTGATCTTTTTGTGCAGGAATATCCGGAAGATGATGTCACTTGTTTTTTACAATCGGGCAGACCAGTCTTCCGGACCGTCAATATTTCTACTCAAGAACCATTGGTGGAAAAACATTTTTATCTTGGAGGATTGGACGGAGCGGAGGGCATTGAGAATGGAGACAGACATTGTTTTTCTTTAATTGATCCCTGGACTAAACCGGCAAAAACTGTTTTTGAAATTGTAAGTAATGAGCCAATTGAGATTTTTGATTTTAAAGTATCAGAAATTTGTAAAAAATATAGTGTAAAGTTGGGAGTGGAAAAAAATGGTATTGGAGTTGCGCATTGCCAGAAGTTAAGAGATTTGGGAGTTGATTTTGAAGAATGGGAGACAACCTCAGCAAGTCGTCCTTTGATGCTTGTTGAACTTGAGGAGGCGCTTCGTAAGGATGAATTGCGCGAATGTTATCTTGAGGCGAAAAATGAATTTTTGGACATGGTTTACGATGAAAAAAACCGGCCGACGCATACATCAGGAAAACATGATGATAGAGTTTTTTCCCGCGCCATCGCGTGGCAAATGCGCAAATCATTAATGGCTAACTGTGAAGTCAAATGGCTTTAGGTAACAAAACAAAAGTGATGAGGGAGATCCCGGCGGAGTGGGACAGACTGATCAAGTTTGCCGAGGCGTTGAAATTTGGTGAGGCAAAGGTTGTTTTTCAAAATGGCCGGCCGGTTCGGATTGACCACGCGATTCAGCAAATCAAAATTGATAATGAAAAAGATTTTGATGACGGACTTAAAACAATTCCGCTGATTTAATAAAGTTGTAATAATTTTGTGATAGAGTATTTGTGGATAAGTTTTCTTGCGCGGATTTTTTTAAAGTTGTATAGTTAAATTAACAATTTATTTTTCGGGCTGAGTTGATTACCAATAGGCTCGCAATCTAATCTGATTTTTAATCGGGTTCGGTTGCGAGCCTTTTTTGTTTATATGAAACTTTTAGATAAATTTTTAGATACCATCGGCTTGGTTAGGAAATCTTTTACCACGCCATCGGCCTTGATCGCCGGGATGACAGGGTGGCTCTCCGGCGGCGGCATCAGTAAAGACGTGTTGATGGATTCAGGAAGGAACTGGGTTTATACCTGCATGCGCGCGATTGCCGAAGAGGTTGGGAAAATTGAATTGCGGCTCATCTCGATTAAAAAAGATGGCACGGAAGAAGAAATTTTTGAACACGAGTTGCTGGATGTTATTTATAAGGCCAACAACTTCATGACAAAAAACGAACTCTTTGAGTTATTGTCAATGCACTGGGATTTGGCCGGTAATGCATATTGGTTTATGGAAGGAGTAAATAAGCCGGGAGATCTGCCGACCGCTTTTTATCCTCTGAACCCAAAATATTTAAAAATTAAAAAAGGCAAGTGGCCGGTTCTGATTGAAAAATACGCGTACAAGGAACCGGATCAGCAGGGCGCGGAGTATGATCCTTTTAAAATTTTACATTTTCGGTTGCCAAATCCAAACAATTTAGCCGAGGGGCTGGGAACGGTTGAGGCGATTGCTGAATGGGTTGATGTTGAAAATTTTGCGACAAAGTGGAATCGCTTGTGGTTTTGGAATGGCGCGCGGCCGGATCTCGCCCTGACAACTGAGAATAATCTGACCGCCGACCAGCAGGAAATTTTGCGTACTTCATTTGAATCGGTCTACAAAGGCGTTGAGAACGCGCACAAAGTGGCGATCATGCCCAAGGGGACCGACCTTAAAGACATCAGCAAATCGCACAAGGACATGGATTTTACCGAGTTGGACCGGGTGTATCGCGATAAGATTTTGGCCGGCTTCAGAGTGCCGCGCACAGCGCTCGGAATTACCGATGATGTTAACCGCGCGAACGCCGAAGTGACAAATTATGTTTTTGCTCTTCGCACAATCAAACCGCGCCTGCAGAGGATTGTTGATTATTTGAATGAATTTTTGGTGCCGCGATATGGCGAAAATATTTATTTAACTTTCAAAGACCCGGTGCCGGAGAATAGAGAGCTCGAGCTCGAGGAAAATAAAGCGGCTCTGGGTGGTCAACCTTACAAGAGTGTTAATGAAGTTAGAGAAAATGATGGACTACCGGCGATTGAAAACGGCGACGCGGTCAGCACTAATTTCTCGCTTGTGCCACTTGGCAAACCGATTGAGAAGGCACAGCCGAAAAAGATTCAAATAAAAAAACGGCCGGGTCAAAGAAAAAAAGATGAGATTTTATCGGGAGTAGCATCGGCCGCGGCCAAGATGGTGACAGCAGAAATCAAGGCGGTGGTGGAGAAAAAATCTTTTAAGAATGAAGATTTAAAAAATGATGATCTGTGGGGTGCGGCCTGGAAATTATTTATTGGAAGAGTGACGCCTTATGAAAAAGCGCTCAGGGAAGAGATTAAAAAATACAACGAAAAACAAAAAGAAAAAGTGTTGGCCGCCTTGTCCGGATTGGTTAAAGGAGTAAAGGCGATTAATCCAAAAGATTTATTGAACGTGAAAGATGAGATTGGAGCGTTCATTAAACTTGCCACGCCAGTTTTGTTTGAATTATTTGGAAAAGAAGGCGAAGCGGCGCTGGCTTTAATCGGCGCGGATCAGGCCTTTGATTTCACTTCTCAAAAGGTCAAAGAAAAATTAAATGCGGCAATTAATCTCTTGGCCGAAAGCTATAACGAAACGACGCTTGATTTGCTTAAAACAAAATTGAGTGAGGGGCTGGATGCCGGTGAGGGGCTGGATCAGCTAAAAGACAGAGTCTCAACGATCTACGAATTCAGCGATGAATACCGGGCGGCGAGAGTAGCGCAAACGGAAACATTCAGGACCGGGAACGCGGCCACGCGCGAGGCGTGGAAACAATCCGGTGTGGTTAAAACCTTGAAATGGTACACGGCCGAGGATGAGCAAGTTTGTGAATTCTGCGGGCCGATGCACGACAAGACGGTCGGCGTAGAGGAAAAATGGTTTGACAGGGGAGAGGAAATCACCGGCGCGGATGGTGGGAAATTGAATGTTGATTATGTTGATATTGAAAATCCGCCGTTGCACGCCAACTGCCGCTGTTACATTCGTCCCGAGGAAATTTCAATTGAATAATTAATTTAAAAATTTATGTACCAAAAAAGCACACTTTACAACAAAACATTGACGCTCGCGGACACGGAGTATTCCCAAGCGCTGCCGACTGACACGAGAAAAGTTTTAATTAGTGAACGATCAGGCGGGGCTGATTTGAAACTGGCTTATGTTTCAGGGGAATCAGGTACAAAATTTATTACCATTCGGGCCGGGAGTTCTAAATATCTTGAGGGAGTTTATTTGAGCGGGGTTACTCTCTATATGCAGAGCCCGACGGCCGGCGCGGTGATTGAGATTGAGGTTTGGCAGGATCAATAAAATTTTAAAAATAATTTTATAAGCTATGCAAAAACTTTTCAATTCAAAGTGGTTTAAAAGAATATCCATTGGCATTTTAGCCGTGGCTATTTTAATAATTCCACTCATTACGGCCGCGCAGATGGGCGGAGGTATCAGCGTGCCAAATTTCTTTAAGAGAGTAGGCAACGCCATAAACCCGACAAACTCCTCCTGGACTCTCGGTTCTTCCGGCACACCTCTTGCCAACGGCTACTTCACGGCGCTCACCGCGGGCACGCTTACAATCTCTTCCACTGTCTCCGGCGACTTATCAGTGGGGGGCGTGATTAAGGCAAGTGCCGGCACCGCCGCCGCACCTTCCATAACTTTTACGGCCAATCCTGATACCGGATTTTATTATAGTGCCGATACTATGGGCGTTGTTATAAACGGAACAATCGTTGGCAGTTTTACCGGATCAGGAGTACGAGCGACACAATTTATGAATACGGCGGCAGCTCACGTGTCCATTTTGGGCATGAACGCCGACGGAGCTACGGCTTATGCAACAAAAATTGGAAGCAATACGGCATTGACAACCGTCGGAGCAAAAATAGTTGGATTTTATAATGATGGATTTGTAACCGAAAAAGCGTACATTGATAAAGACGGCAATATGTATTTAGGCGGTGGGGCGATGATTGCCTTAACTTCAAATACTGCGGCTTATTTCGCTGGAAACATAAGCAATGGTGCTTCTGCTATCGGAGTACAAATTGGAAATATAAACGCACTAAGCACGGCTGGAGCTAAGATTGTAAGTTTTTACTCTGATAACAGAACAACTGAAAAAGCTTATGTAGATTATCTCGGTTCTTTCAATGCCGGTGCAGGGACTGCTTTATTGCCTGCTTACTCGTTTGTTGCTGACCCGAATACTGGTATCTATTCGTATGGCGCTGACCAGATTGGATTTACTACAAACGGAGTTGCAAGAGCTTCATTAGACCAAACTGCTTTCTGGAATAGTACCTTTTATTCATTTGGTGCGGCGACCATTACAATGAAGGGTCAAGTTGCGGATGGAGCAAGTGCTGTTGGGGTTACTCTCGGTTCTTATGTATCCCAGACAACGGCAGGCGGAAAACTGTTATCTGTCGTAAACAACACGACGGAAAAGGCCTTTATAGACAAAGACGGCGCTTTCGGCTCGGTTCTCGGCGCGGCGACTATCGCGAACGCCGCTACTACTTTTGCGGCGCAAGGCAATGTAATGACCGTTACCGGCGATGCTGGCGGAAATACCGTGGCGACAATTACGGCGGGCGTGGTCGGACAACGGCTCACGATGAAATTTGTTGACGCTTTGGTAACAATTACTGATACGGACGCGGCCACCGCGAACACAGTCAATTTAAGTGCGGCGTTTACTTCCACGGCGAACGACACGATGACGATTGTTTTTGACGGAAATAAATGGTTTGAAGTTTCTAGAGCGATTAATTAATGTTTCAATCTTGGATTATGGAATTTGCGATGTTCGGCGCGAGACATTAATTGTAGATTTTCAAGCCGATTATCAAGTTTATTTCCATTATTATGGTGGACAATTTCCGAAGTAATGAGTTTTCTTTTTAGATGTTTTTCCATGATAAGCCGATGTTCGCTGACCCGTTTTCCTTTAATAGAAAAAACCTTATATCCTTTCACAAGAAATCCACTTCCATCATTAATTAATTTTAGGGGATCACCGTGTCGTAAAAATCTATGATAATGCATTGCACAAAATCCATGAGAGCCACCCTTATAAGTATCAGAAATATTATTGCAATTTTCTATAATACATTTTTTGGGTATAGAGTGGAATTTACGGAGACAAGACATAGAGCAAAATTGTGTTTTTCGTTGTTCAGAATGAAAAGTAATATGGCAAAATTTACATTCTTTATCTGGAACTTTATGATGAAGAAGTTTTATTGGATCACCATATCTTCTCCAACGAGTGTAATGCATTAGACAAAAATCTTTGATAATTCTCGTCGTGTTGTGGCAATTCTTGATTGAGCAATGTTTCATAAAATTAAATAATTATTAATTATTTAATCATATCATAATTGCTATGAAATAACAAGAAGTGTCAATTAAATCTTAACTTTCAAAAAAATGGACTCATCAAAAAAATCAATTCTCGTTGGATTTTCGTTGGGCATTATGGCCGCAATTTTGGGTTTTGGAATTTACTTTTTTATAGGATTGCGGACGCTCACAATTCAAAATGTTTCAGCCACAAATTATATTGTCAGTTTCTTGGCCAGTAAATATCCTGATTTTGGCCAGGCGCCGCAAGCGCAACCTACGCAACCGCAAGAGTAATCTGGGCAAAATAAATACAAACTGGGTAAATAATAATTAATTTAAAAAAGTATGGACTACATCAAAAAACTTCTTAAATCAAAAACTGTCTGGGCTGGCATTGTCGCGGTCGTCACCGGCTTCGGGCTTTTTATGACCGGCGAGCAAGAACTTTCAGAATTTCTTTTTGGAGCGAGTGGCGTTCTTTCAATTATCTTGCGCTCGATGACTAATCAGCCGATTGAAAATAAATAGTATGGAAAATAAAGCAAAACAAATCGCTCTTGGCTTAGCACTGCTCGGCACTATGGTCGGCGGGGTTTTTACTTGGAACGAAGGAACGAGGCCTGAGCCGTTATCTTTTGAAGAGCAGGAAACACTACACAAAATATGGAATTACGAAATTGAAAAAGCGGGTGGGACGATCACACTGGAAAATACCACAGCAGATAATATCATCGTGAAAATTAACGAACGATTGTCCGACCCCTCTAAAGTGGAAACAAAAGATGTAAAACTGGACGGCGAAGAAGCGTTGACCGCTACGGAATACGAAACTTTAAAAGCTGGGTTGATGGATAAGGCCGAACAGAAGACAGCGATTGGCGAACTTTTACAATAACAACCAAAGGCGGCAGATAGAAAGAGAGGACGGAAATGATGGTCTATGAGGTGTTCAAGTGTCCGCAGTGCAAGTGTGTCCATTCGTGCAAGTGGGGCGAGCAGATGAGCCGCTGTGCTACTTGCCCGCCCTCGGCGCAAGCGTCGTGTTCTATGCACGAAACGGCGACGAGGGTGTGGACTTATTGCGAAGACTGCAAGGGAGGTGACGGAAAGAAGGCAAGGCGATGAATATCCGCTACTGGGTTCGATCAAACTTGCGGTGTCCGCATTGCGACCGGAATCTCACGGAAATACTACTGGAAGATGATCCTCTCAATTACTACTGGTGTCAGCCGTGTCGCAAACTTTTTCGGCTTTCAAGAAATCCGAAGAAGTTGCTCTCGCTCGCACCGCCGAAGGAATGAGCAAACTCTGCCGCCATTCCTTTAATTCTTAAAAGAAAACTTATGAACAAAATTAAATGGTTAATCGTTAGTGTCGTTTTTTAGTCGGGATTTTTATTCAGGGGTTTGCCTGGAAGAATTACGAAACTTTTGACAAGGACTGGATACACAAAGGCGGCGTTGCTCACAGGGAATTGAAGGTTGAAATTACAGCCGAGCCACAGAAAAACGAAACAGGGAGGGAGCAGATAGTGTTGGCGAATGGGAATTCCGAAATCAAAGATTATATCCGAAGTTTGTGGGGTGATGAAACAGAGAGGGCGTTTGAAATAGTGAATTGTGAGAGTGGCTGGAAAACAGCAATTATCTCGCGGACAAATGATGTTGGGTTGTTTCAAATAAACCTCGCGGCTCACTGGGCGCAAATACCAGGGGAAGACAGAGCGGAAAAGATTTTATGGCTTCAGAATTGGCGTAATAATGTTGAATTCGCCTATATGCTCTGGGCGGATCAGGGGTGGAGGCCGTGGGTATGCTCAAGAATTAAAAACTATTTATGATCCACTTTAATACTTACATACCGGAAAGAATCAAAAAGGGAAACGCCATTTATGAAATGATTTTTGGCGCAGGTGTGAAAACAGAGTCCTTTGACTGGTTAAAATATTTGCCGGATCGCGAGCGGCAGTGGTGGTTGCCTTTTTGTGTAGCGTTCAGCCGCCTGGACTGCGCCGAAGCGGTGGCGAGAAAAGCCGGAAAGACGCTTGATTTTTCAGATAGACGGCTCGCGGTTGAAAGCGGAACGAGTAAAAGAGGCAATACTCTTGATGCCGTCTCTGATTGTTTTCGTAAGAACGGCGTGGACAAAGAAGAAGATACTCCTTTAACAGCAAAGATGATAGCCGACGGCTGGAACGCCTGGGAAGCGATTAACAAGTTGCCTCGGGCCGGTGAAAGATATTTTGGCGGGTCGCACTCTTGGGTATTAAGCAAGGCCGCGATGATAGACGCGCTTGATCATTCGCCGCTTCAAATCGCGGTCGGAGAGACGGACGCAAACTGGGAACGGGACGGCGAGGTTCAAAATCCGACAAAGATTGACTATTATCACGCCGTGGTTCTTTATTTCATTGACGCGGACGGAAGATACTATGTTCGAGATACGATTGGAAAAGAATTTAAAATATTAAATAAAAATTATCCAATCGGCTGGTGTAAGTCCTTTCGCGACTTACCCGAAAATTGGAAAGACGCTATGAATACTTTTGTAAAAATTATAAAAGACAAGAATTCCCCATCTGTTGGCTTTTGGATGCCGGCCATAAACGAGAGCGCTCTTGAAACTCTGGCGCTTGGATTTAACAAACCGATTGAAAAGAAAAGCGACGGCGCGATTGATTGGGATAAAACGATTGAGGGCGAATTGGAATTAAAAAATAATTAAATAAAAATGCCAGACGAAAATTTACAACTTTGCGAGCGCATAAAAGGTGTTGAAGTTGAAGTTAAGGGAGTAAAAGAGGATATTTCTGAAATTAAAACTAATCATCTCTTCCACATCAACGCAAACATTTCTAAAATTTTTGACAAGATTGAGGATCTATCGACGAAGAGTAATTCTAAGCCTAGCTGGGCAGTGGCAATAATTTTGACTCTGTTGTCATCACTCGTGGTTGGATTAAGTGTTCTGCTTTTTAAACAATAATTTTTAATTTATAAAATATGAAAACTCACAAAATTTTTACAGAGGAACTCAAAGCAAAATTGCTCGGATTTTTGCAGTCGGAAAAAACAAAAGAAGCTTTAGAAAAAATTAAAGATTCAAATGAAAGTGGAAACTTTCAGGGGATGGTTATTTCTACGGAACATGATGATCGTCAGGGTGAAAAGGTTTTGCAAAATGGGATGGATTCTTCTTTCTATATGTTAAATCCGGTCGTGACTAACGGTCATAAATACGACGGAATTGAAAATATAATTGGCTTAACAACCCGACTCTACTCGGGAGAAGTGGAAGGTATTAAGGCTACCCTTGCCGATGGTAAGTGGGCACCCACGGAAGAAGGGCAACTGGCACGGAAGTTATGGGATGGAGGATTTCTCAACGCGGCTTCAGTGGGATTTATTGTGAAAGAGTTTGATCCATCAAATTCTAAAATAATCGCAAAATGGGAACTTCTTGAATGGGCGGGTTGCGTGGTTCCGTGTAATGGGAAGGCTACGCGTAAAAAATGGTTACTAGATATGGGTTTAAATGAGGATGATTTACGCTCTAAGGGTTTTACGGTTGTTGAAGAAAAGGAAGAGCCAAAAGAAGGTGACATCTGTACGATGGAAGATGGCACGGAAGGTGAAATGCAAGCGGACGGCGACGGAAAATTAGTCTGCATGGCAAAAAAGGCTGTTAAAACCGAAAAGCCAGCGGAGGCTAAGGGTGAAGTATCCGATCAACTAGATGAAGAAGCAAAACGAAAAATAAAATGCGACAACTTAAGGGCGATGGATAATATTTTATACGCTTTCTGGGATGTCTATCTTGATGAGAAAACGGAGCCAATGCAGTTTGGGCCGTTGCTGAAAGAAGTTATCCAACTCCTGGCCGCTCTGGTGCCGGCCGACGCGGTGCAGGCGAGCGCCGTGGCCGAACGAGTTAAAACTATCGCGGAGAAAACGATTGAAGATATTTTGATCAAGAGAGGAATTGATGTTTTGAAAGAAAAATCGGGCAAGGTGTTATCGGAAAAAAATCGCACTTTGATTTCGTCCAGCGTATCAACAATGGAACAATCTATCGCCGCCTTGAAGGAGTTGCTTACCGCAACCGAGCCCCAGGGTGACGAGGGTAAATCCGTGAAATCGGATGACCCGAATAAAAGGTCGAGCGACGCAGGATCTGACTCTGAGGAAATATTAAATCAATATTTCTTCGTAAAACAGGTTTTGCGTTCAGTCAGTACAGCCGTGAGCGATGCTCTCGGCAAAACAAAATTAAAAATAAAAAAATAGTTTAAATAATTAATCATAAAATATTATGTTAGAAAAAGAACAGATGGAAAAGATGCTCGCCGAGATTGAATCCAAATTCAAGACTGTGGTTGACGCATCCATGGAAGAAAAACTCAAGTCCGTCGTCGGACCTCTCGTGGCCCAGGAGACCAAGAGTATTGTGGAAAAAATGCGCGTTGAGCGGGCGCTCTTTGGTCATGACAGATCCGGATTGGATGAAGAGCAAAAAAAGAAATTTGTTGAAAGTGTTAAAGCCATTGCTCTTGGCCGCACTAAAGCCAATGAGGCTCTTATTCCGGAACAAGACAGCCGCGGCGGTTATTTAATGCCGAAAGAAGTTGCGAATGCCATCGTGCGCATTGCCGCTTCAGTCGGTTTAGTACTGTCTCAGGCCGCAAAATGGGAGATGAAAGGGGATGAGTTGGAAATTCCCAACTACACTGGTTCGTTCCTCGAGGGTGAATATCTTGGCGTGGACGCTGAGGGCGTGGTTACCGCTCTTAGTTTTGGTACAGCCAAATTAATCACCAAAACTTGGCAGTTAGTTTTCGCGGTTAACAAAGTTCTCTTGGCTGAAGCCAGTGTTAACTTGGCCGATTGGCTCCTTGCCTTGGCTGCTGAATCCCTGGCCAACATGGTTGATAAGCAGGCCTTCGTCGGGACCGGCAATCCATTCGTCGGTTTGCTCTACAACGACGACGTGGCCGTGAAAACTCTTGCCAGCGGCAAAGATACGTTCGCAGAGTTTAACGTGGTTGAAGATTCTTCTGCCATGATTGGTGATATTGAGGAATCAGTACTTGATGGAGCCGCGTTCTACATGAACCGCACCGTTTGGGCAAGTCTCCGCGTGCAAAAAGATGGAGTAGGTAAATATCTCCTGGATCACGCCGGTGCGCCGACTGACGCAATCTTGAAATACAATCCGACCGGTGGCGGAGTGAAACCGGCCGGCGAGATTCTTGGTTTCCCGGTCTTCACTTGCAGACATTTGCCGTTGCTTTCTGCCACTGCCGTCTCCACTAAGTTCTTGGTGTTTGGCAACTTCAAGGCGATGGCTTACGGCGACAAGGGTGAAATGGAAATGGAAGAACACAAGTCAGGTTCATTCGGCGGCAAAGAAATTGCTCGTTCTTACCAGCGTGCTTTGGTGATGAATCATCGCCATGCTTTGGTGACGGCGCTTCCAGCCGCGTTCGAAGTGGCTAAGACTGCTGCCAGCTAGACCTAAGAAAGGATAATTAAGTTTTTCCGTCCCTCGGGTCGTTCACTCGGCCCGGGGGACGCGGAGTGAGGATTATTTATGAAATATAAAGTGCTAAAACCAATCGCATGGAGCGGCAGGAGAGAAAAGGGCGAGATTGTAGAAATGCCGGAGGAAGAAGCGAAGAATATCGGCGCGGAATTTTTGGCGCCGGTCGAGGACGAAATAGACAAACCTTCTGCTTCCAAAGAGGGAGCGCCGGAGTCCGAATCCGTGACAACGGACGAAGAAAAGGTCGAGGACGAGGCGAGCCGTCCGGCTCAGAAGAAAAAAGGAAAAAATAAGAAATAAAAAATTACTTTTATGCGCAGCGTATACGATGGAGTAAGAGCATTGGCCGCGGTGCGGCCGGTCGCGGCGGATGCCGCGGCTACAGCCATTGCCATTGATACCCTCGGGTATAACTCGGCAATGTTCGTAGTTCATAACGGCGCGGCTACCGGGACACCGACTAGCTACACCGTTGACGGCAAGGTGCAGGAATGCGCCACGTCCGGCGGTTCCTACGTCGATGTTTCAGGTGCGGCGATCACTCAAATTGTCGCCGATAATAAGACCGCTCAGATTCGCGTTGAAGGTTTGGGAACAAGCCGTCTTCGTTATCTGAAACTTCTTATCACCCCGGCCATGACCGGCGGCACAACGCCGAAAGCGTTGATCTCAGGCACGGCTCTTTTGGGCCGCGCTTACAAAAATCCGGTTGGCAACAGCGCGACCGGTGCCTAGAATATCAGTTTGATTTCTGATTACTCCTTCCACTTCCGCTTTTAGTGAAGTTTGGGAAATAAAGTACCAAAATAAACTTAAGCAGAGGAGGGAGGAGAAATGAGCAATTAAATTATGGCAACCATTGCCCACGCAATTACAACTTTAGACAGGGTAAAAAGTCGCATAAACATCGCGACCGCGGTTACTACCCATGACACTGTTTTAGAAGGGCTGATAGCCGCGATGACCGACTGGATTGAAAATTTTTGTGATAGAAGATTTAAAGAGACGGCGTATTCAAACGAAGTTTATGACGGCGGAAATTTAGATGGCCTCAGAAAAAAGTGGCTTATTTTAAAAAACTGTCCGGTGATTGGAAGCTTAACGGCATTTTCATACATGGCCGGAGTTCCGTCCACGCCATACTGGACCGCTTTTTTGAGGGACGACTATGATTTGAACGGCGACTCAGGGATCATCAAACTTTTTAGCGTTTTGCCGAATGGATTTAGAAATATCAGGGTAAGCTATACCGCCGGATATAAAATTGATTTTACCGCGCCGACAGATCCGACTAAGCACACCTTGCCATTTGATTTATCCAACGTGGCTGAGCGATTAGTGATCAAGGAATTCAAAAGGCGGGAATCGGTTGGCAAGGCGCAGGAATCGCTTGGAGATTCTTCGATGACGTGGCGCGATGGTTTGGAAAAAGAGGATCTGGAAGTTTTGGAAAGATACAAGCGAACAATTTTTGTATGATTTATGCCAAAAGGAATTTATAAAAGAAGCGAAGAACAAAAAAGAAAAATGAGTGTGACCCATAAAAAAATAGGCACACCATGGTTGATAGGTAAAAAATTATCAGAAAAAACTAAACAAAAAATGAAGTATAGTCATAAAGGATCAAAAAATTATTTGTGGAAAGGTGATTTAGTTGGCTATCGTGCGTTACATCGTTGGGTACAAACATGGAAGGGAAAGGCTGATCATTGTGAAGCGTGCGGAGACGACAAAAAATACCGCAACCCAAGACATTATCAGTGGGCAAACGTAGATCATAAATACCGCAGAGTTTTAGAAGATTATATTTCATTCTGTGTAAAGTGCCATAAAAAATTTGATTCTAAAAAATGTGATTGAGTTGGAAATCAAAAATTTAGATAAATTGCAAGATTCATTAAAAAAATATCCGGTGATTGCCGAGAGGTGGCTTCAGAGAGCGATTGAGGCAAGCATCGCTGAAATTCAAAAAAATGCGACAAGAGGGGTGTTGCCCTGGCGGACTGGCAGATTAGCCCAAAGCTTTGGTGAAGGCATCAGGTTGGGCAGATTATGGGGCAAAATAGGGCCTACCGTGAACTATGCCATCTTCGTCCACGAGGGTACGCGCCGGGGAATAAAGCCAAACCGATTCATGAACAGGATCGCGGAAAAAGCCAGCCCGGCAATTCAAAAACATTTTTCATTGGCCTTGGATAAAATTGTTGAAGAGGTCGCCGGTTAAACAAAATAAATTTATGTCTTTAGTAGCAACTTTCACTAAAGTTTTAGACAAATTAACCGGACTAGTTCCGGCGACTTTGAAAGAAGTTTATGACTGCAAAATAGATCCTCTGGGTGCGGAATTTGGGAGCTATCCGGTGGCGCAACTTCTTGAATCGCAAAATGAAGCTGATTATTTTACCAATAAAGAAAATATTAGTGTATTTGCTTACGAAATATTTATTTTTGTGGAAGCAGAAAATCAAGGATTGAGCAGTGCTCACAGTTTACTTAGAAGTACGGTAGACACCATAATCAATGCTTTTGATTCAGATTTTACTCTTGGCGGCGTAGCGGACGCGGGAGTAGAGGCGGCCTTTGCCGGTTTTTCAAATTTTAGTCGCCGGGGCGGAAAGATGGCGGTAGCGACCATTACTCTAAAATGTCACAAAACAAAAGTAGTGTAATTAAAATTTAATATCTAAATTTATGATCAAAGCAGCAAAAAACAAAATGATTGATGGAGAAGAAAATAAAACCGCGCCGGTCGAGGAAGGGGAAGAATATTTTTTCCCGGATTACGGAGTGACGGTTCGAGCAGCCTCCCGGGAGGAAGCCGAGAAAAAAGCCAAGGAGTTATCTAATAAATAATTTAATTTTATATGGGAAAAATTTTAGGGCGCAGAATAAGTTTGGGCATCGCAAAAGAGGCGGTGCGCGGCACGGCCGAGACCGCTGCCACTTTCTACCTTCCACTTTTGTCTAAATCTTATGACGAGAAGATTGAGCAAGTGGTTGATGAATCATCAATCGCCGTGATTGAGGATTCGGTTGACGCAAAAATTGTTAAAAAATTTGCGGGCGGAGATTTTGAATGCAACATCGGAGACAAATCATTCGGACTGTTATTGCTTTCTCTTTTGGGTACGGTCACGTCGGTCGTAAAAGAAACTACGGCTTACAATCACACATACGCTTTCGCTCAAACAGCGCAACATCAGGCTCTGACGATGTTTTTGGATGATCCGAACGTTCAGGATTACAAATACCCGCTTGGGATGGTTGAATCGTTGGAAATAAACTTAGAGACCGGCAAGTTTGCCACGTTTAAAATCGGAGTGAGATCCAAAAAGGGCGCGACAGCAACCTTGACACCGAGCTATACGGCCGAGAATAATTTTTTGGCGCAGCACGCGGTATTTAAAATCGCGACTAATCTTGCCGGACTCACCGCGGCGAGTGCCATCAGCATTAAAAAAATAACCCTCAAATTCAGCCCGAAACTTGAAGATGATGTTGTCTTGGGAAGTGTTGAACCGGCTGATTTTAATAACACAGAATTTTCAGTTGATGGTTCCGTTGAATTAACTTACGACGACGCGACTTTCATCACAGCCTTGACCGGCGACACGGCAAAGGCCATGAGGTTGGACATGATCAACACTGATGTCACAATCGGCGCTACTTCAAATCCGGAATTAAAGATTGACCTAGCCAAGGTTAAGTTTCAAGAAGTGGCGAGAAAAATGGACAACAAGAGCATCATTACCCAGACCCTGAAATTTAAAGCGTTTTATTCCATGACTGATTCGCAGTTGCTCTCCATTGTGCTCACAAATTTACAGACGGCCTACTAATAAAACAAAAGCCCCGCTCTTTTGCGGAGCGGGGCGACGGTTCCTTGAAAGTTATTTAGCTGATCGCTTTGCGTAATGTTTTGTTTCAGTTTTGACTTTAGTCGCATGGCAATGATATTCAGAATCAGACAAACCCCACTCAGAGCAATTCGTGCGGCAGACGTGACATCCATTTTTGTCGGTTCGGCCCGGGTGAGCAGAAACAACAGATGGAATCATCAAGGAAATGATTGTAAAAAAGATAATTAGATTTTTCATAGATTTATGAAATGGCGAAGCCAATGACTATGGCCACGGCGAGAATCACGGAAACCATGATGAGCGCCACGCCCAAATTGCCCTTTTTAATCTCTTCCCACTCATCGATCGGATTAATAACAGAAAAGATTTTAAGGACAACCGGCAGAATAATCGCCATAGAAATTCCGCCCGCGAGCGCCCAACCAATCATGATGAGATACTCCTTAAAAATTGGCATACGGATTTAAATTAATAATTAAAATAAATTTATGGCAGACAGAGAAACTAAGACAATCACCACTCCGGCCGGCCACGAAGTTGTTTTGAAAGAATGGGTCAACGGTAAAGAGATCCAGCAAATTGAAAATTTAATTTACAAAAATTTTGACATTCAGGGAGCGCGGGAAAATCCGAATTTTAAATTAAACACTTCTTTTCTTACCGAGCAGACAAACAAAACTTTGGAATTGGTTGTGGTTTCTATAGACGGAAAGACAGAAAATATTTTGGAAGAAATCTTGGCCCTGAAAGTGAAGGATTACAAATTCATCGTCACCGAGGCGAACAAAGTTATTGAGGGACTGGATGAGGAAAAAAAAACCGCATAGAAGAATCCTACCGGTATTTATTGAAGGTGGGGGAGGCGGAAGTTGAAAAAGAAATGTCAATCATCATGGTTTGTGACCGGATGAAATGGACTTATGAGGAATATTTAGAGCAGCCAAAATGGTTCATTGATACTTTGAGAATAAAATGGAATTGTGAAGCGGAAAGAGAGCAAGAGATGAATAAAAAAAATTATTGAGTTAATAATTTTGTGCAATCCAAAACAGTTAATTGATTTGGATCTCTCTGCACTTTTTCAAGACACTCATTATTCTTGTTCACTCCATCATTATATCTCTTGGTGTCATTACAAACATTACATTCTAACGGATATTTATAATTATTCTCTAAAAATAATCTACCACATTCTCCTCCAATACAATCAATTCCATCAGGCATTTTTGCACAATCATTGAATTCTTTATCAAATTTATCCTGATAAGCCTGAACCTCGGCAATGCATTTCTCATATTCTGCCTTAATCGGAGATAATTCTTTTTTCAAATCATTTACCGTTTTGATGCCATTAGAACAGCCCGAAATTAATCCAACACTAATTAAAGCCAATAAAATAATTAAGATTTTTTTCATAGGTTTATCAAAATTAGTTAGGTATCTAGAGAATATCATACCAAAATAATCTGTCAATATGGCTGAGACAACCCTATCCATCGTAATAAACGCAGTAAATAATGCTCAAAAGGCTTTTAATGATGCTTCAGCTGGATTAGAAAAAATTCAAAAAAATTTAAAACCGGCGACGGATGCAAGTAAAAAGTTTGCTCTTGGTTTGGGTGTTGTTGCTACTGCGCTGAGTACTTTTGGTATTTTATCCCTTAAAAGTGCAGGGAATATGGAGCAGACAAAAATTGCATTTGAGACAATGCTTGGGTCGGCCGATAAAGCCAAAAAGCTGTATAGCGACCTCGTAGCATTTGCAGCCAAGACACCATTCACCTTAACGGGTTTAGAAACAGCTTCAAAGCAATTGTTGGCCTATGGGTTTACGCAAGAAGAGCTTTTGCCGAACTTAAAAGCCCTCGGCGACATCGCATCGGGTGTTGGAATGGATAAATTGCCAAATCTTATCCTTGCATTCGGGCAGGTCCGCGCTGCAACAAAGCTTACGGGGATGGAACTCCGACAATTCACAGAGGCAGGTGTGCCATTGCTCGGAATGCTTGCGGAGCAAATGGGAGAACCAGTCTCCAGAATTCAGGAAATGGTTCATGATGGTTTGATCGGTTTTCCTGCCGTTGAACAAGCACTCAAATCGTTAAGTGGTGAAGGCGGTCGCTTTAATAATCTTATGGAAAAACAATCAAAATCGCTTGGTGGGATGTGGAGCAATTTACAAGATGCATGGGAACAATTTCTCCGTGGACAAGGCGCAAAACTTCTTGAGTGGGGAAAAAAATTAGTTGAAATGATAACAGACATTGTACAAAATAGTTTGCCACAATGGATCGCCGGAATTGAGAACGTAATAAAATTTTTTCAGGAGCATAAAGTTGCGATTTATATTGTGGCGGGCGCAATAATTGGTGCGCTTGTACCGGCAATTATTTCGGTGGCAATCGCTTTTGGAATAGCTGCAATCGCACTGGCACCGTGGCTCATAGGCGGAGCAATTATTGGAGCACTCGTGGCTGGGATTGTTTGGATTGTTCAAAATTGGGAATTAATTAAATCTAAAGTGGTTGAAATTTGGAATGCAATCGCCGGATTTTTAAGTGGAATTTGGGGAACTATAACTGGAGCCATCACAACTGCGTGGAATGCCATAGGTAGTTTTTTCAATGAAATTTGGGAGGTTATTAAAAATATTTTTAATTTTGCCATTACTTTTATTACTGGTTTAGTGATTGTGATTTTTAAGGCAATGGGAATTGATATTGTCGCTGTTTTTGAAGGAATAAAATTATTTTTTCAAAATGTTTGGAATGAAATTATGATTATTTTTAACACGGTAATTTCGACTATCCAAAATATTTGGAACACTGTATGGACGGCAATAAAAAATTTTATAATGCCAATCTGGGATGGGATTAAAAATAGTATACAAGCCGCATGGAAGTGGATAGTAAATGAATTTAAAGAAAAAACTAAGCCAATTGCTGAGGCATGGGAGACTTTATGGAAAGGGCTGGGCGACACAGTATCCATGGTTTGGGAAACTGTAAAAAATACAATAAAATCAAGCATTAATTGGATTCTTGAAGGAATTAATAAAGTAATTAATGCAATAAATAGCGTTGCAAAAGTTGGTGGTAAAGCGCTTGGTATTGAGGCCGTACAAATTCCAAATATCCCACTCTTGGCCTCTGGCGGAATTGTCAGTCGGCCGACTCTAGCCATGATCGGCGAGGCCGGGCCGGAAGCGGTGGTGCCTTTGTCGCGCGGATTCGCGGGCGCGGGAGCGGGCGGGATAACGATCAACATCAACGGCGGGACTTATCTTTCAGAAGAGGCGGCGCTCGATATAGCTAACACCGTTGCTAATGTCCTTAAATTACAACTCCGAACTTAATATACTATGGCTATTTTGGTCAGGGTAAACAACATAGATAAAACCGACCAAATCGATTGGTCTTCTTTTTCCAAAACAGAAGTTTTGACCAATCAAGTTGATACCCTGGAATTTAAAATTAAAAATTACGGAACAAAAATTTATAAACCCGAGTTGCTTGACACGATAGAGGTTTGGGATGGAAGCACAAAAATTTTTGGTGGATCAGTCATCGGCATTGAAGAAGAAAACAAAGGCAGGGTATTTCACAGAAAAGTAAAATGTAAAGATTGGACACATATTTTTGACCGAAAAGTTGTTATTGAATCTTATGAGAGCCAGACGGTCAACGCGATCATCGCGGATATTCTCACCACTTATTGCCCGGGCTTCACCGCGACAAACGTCAGTTGTTCTTTGACAGTAGATTTCATCGCTTTCAATTATGAGCAGCCTTCAAAATGTCTCCAGCAGCTGGCAGAGCTGTTTAATTATGACTGGTACATTGATTATGCCAAAGATATTCATTTTTTCAGCAAGGAAACAAATTTGGCGCCGTTTGATTTGGATGATACGAGCGGAAAATTTGTTTGCAAATCGTTGAAACTAAACCGGAAGGCCGAGCAGATGAGAAATGTCATCTACGTCCGAGGCGGGGAGTATAAGGGCAGTAGCTATTTTGAAGAGCAGGAAGCGGACGGTGACAAGACGGTTTATACTTTTGGCTACAAATACGCAAGTGTAGTTGTTAAAGTCAATGGAGTGACACAAACGCTCGGTATAGATTTTATTCACGACCCGGCATCATACGATTGTCTTTATAATTTTAATGAGAAGGCAATTAAATTCAGATCAGACAACAAACCCACGGCCGCTCAGATTGTGAAAATTGAAGGGTTACCCTACATTCCGGTCATCGTAAAAATTCAAGAAAATGCCTCGGTGACGCTGTACGGAGAATATGAGTTTAAGATTATTGATAATTCCATTGACAGCAAAGAAGGCGCGCGGCAGAGAGCGAAGGCCGAGCTCTACGCGTATGCAGGACAAATTTCAGAAGGCAGTTTTAGGAGCTATGAATCCGGCTTAAAAGTCGGCCAGAAAATTCATTTGAATTCGGCAGTGTGGGGTTATGATGAATGGTTCACTATCAATCGCATTACGTCCAGAGTGCGCAAGCCGGATACCGGAGAAATGGAACACACTTGTTCTTTAGTCACGACGCGAACGATGGGCATGATTGAAATTTTGCAGAAATTGTTGACCGCGGAAGACAAAAAAATTGAAATTAAAAAGGATGAGGTTTTGGATAAAATTGAAACAGTCCAGGAGGAAGTTTCAATCACGGAGCAGATTACTAAATACGCAAATATCAGCATAACAGAGGCGGTTAGCATCAGCGAGAATGTCCGGCGAGATCCATTTACAATCCAGTGGGTTTTTGGACCATACACTCCAATCGATGAGAATGATCCAAAACGGCCGTTCGCGTTTGATCGATGTTCATACTTTAATTAATTTATACTTAATATGTTTAACCATCAAATTAAAGATCCGGTATCAGTGACCGAAAACGTCACTTGCACTATCAGAGACGCTAAAACTGGAAAAATAAAACGAACCTACAAAATAAAAAATACCGTGCAGCTGGCCGGCCGGGCAGTTGAAGCCAGGCGTTTGGCCAATAACACAACTTATACAGGGATTATAAATTATGGTATTCTCTGCACCGGCGGAACACCCGCGGAATATTTTAGGAAAGTGGTGGCGTCGGCGACTTACGACGATGCGACGGCCAAGGCCTATGTTTCATGGTTTTTTACGGCCGCGGAAGTTGTCGGGACTTTTACACAATGGAGAAACTGTATTGATGGTGCGGCCGGGGCGGGAACTGGGCAGGAATGGACGAGGGTTAATGTTTCCTGGGTTAAAAGTGCTCTCGAATCACTTACTGTGGATTGTATTTATACTTTTAATGCAGTTTAATTTATGCCAAAAATTCTAAAAATTGAAATTGAAGTAGACGACAAAATTGACGCCTACCGAGCCGTCAGTATTTTAGCGCAGGAGTACAAAATTACTTTTGCTTCTTGGAACGGAGAAAACTGGGTCTTTGCCAAACCGGAACAGGCCAAATATTTTTTAAATCATCAATATCTTGATGAGACCGGAAAAGAAATTAAATTATAATTTTTATGTCAGAGCCAACAAAATCATTTGCCGCCGGTGAATATCCAATCTTAGTGACAGACATAAATGCTAATTTTATTGAGGCCTTAAACGACTATCGTGATTTTACGCTTGGCGAAACCGTCGCCGTTAATAACGCACTCTATTTAAAAGCCAGTGATGGCAAGGCGTATAAATGCGATGCTGATTTTGGTGATGAGCGAATTTTGAATTTTATCGGGTTTGCCAAAGAGGTGGGGAATGCAGATGACGTGAAAAAAGTGCAAACGAGCGGGAAGGTAACCGGATTATCGGGTTTAACAGTTGGAGCGCTTTATTATCTTTCAGCAACGGCAGGCGCGATCTCCGCCACGGCAGGGGCGTACGCCAAACAAGTTGGCATTGCCGTATCCGCTACGGCTCTTTTAATCAAGCAGGAAGATTTGACTGCGGCTAGGAAACTGGGGATTGCCACAAAAGATTTATCAGCGGCCAGCGGGGATCAGACAATCGCTCACGGACTTGGAAGAATACCAAAATATATCAGACTTACGGTTGTTTATAATCAATCGGTTGTAGCCGGAAGAGCCGAGGGTTGCTACAACGGCGTAACGCAAGAGTGTGTTGTTTTAGTTCACGATTATTCCGGTAATTCGTACATCGCAGAAAATCCGGCTGGGAAAATTGCCAAAGCGTACGGTGTTGCCTTGGCTAACTATCAAACCGCCGTTGCTACTTTTGACGCCACAAACATCACTTTGGCGTGGACAAAAACCAACTCTCCAACCGGCACGGCGTATATTCTTTGGGAGGCATACGCTTAAATTTTTGGCATAAATTTTTCCGCCACTTTTTCAATCTACCAAACCGTGGTATAATTTAGAAACAAGATTTGAGTTGTGGATAACTCTAAAAAAGACCTTTATGCTTGTCGGGGCCTTGACAGAAAAAAAATACTTTGGTAAAATTGTGCATACCGATATTTTGTGTTTTGAGTAAAACGAAACGGCCCCCATTTTAGTGAGGGCCGTTAAGTGTTTAGCCGGCGGTGGAATCAGCAGTTTGCTCTGCTGGTTCTTTTTTTACATAACGCTTTTTGGCGTCAACATAAAAACAGAACGCACGCTTGCCATGGTCTTTCGCATAAATGCGAACGCCATTGCGAAGCGTTATCCACGGACGGCAAATCATTGCCATACTCGTGTTTGTTATCCGGCGCTTAAACATGACCGGTTTGCCGTACCCCGGATTTAATTTAAGATAGATAACAAAACCACCGGGCGCAGACGCCCCGCCGTTTCTGTTTTTCACATTTGCGGCGAGTGTTCATAGCACTCCACAAACCCGAAGGTCTGGCGGAGCGACCACGCTCGATGGTTTATCTCTTTTATGGCGATTGAGATAATCCTGCGCCTCGTCTATGAAACGAGAATAAATTGTTTAACCAACTAATTTTAGATTAACACAACCCCTAAAAAAGCGCAAGGCCTATCAAGACCCTGGGAAGAAAATCGCTCTTAAAATCATAACCACTCCCGCGGCAATTACAAACCATGCAAGAAGATCAAGAAAGCTGCGGCTGTCGCGCGTAAGTCGTGGCATATTCTTTAATTTTACCGCACCCTAAATTTTTATCAAGAGTCCTTGCCGGAGATTTGATGAACCATAAATTTTATGGTACTCCCGCTCGATGTCTTTGTCTTCGGGATGAATGTAAATCTGGGTTGAGCGGATACTCGCATGGCCTAAGATTTTTTGTAAATATACCAAGTTAATATTATTCTTTGATCCCAGCGTGGCGAATCCGTGCCGGCAGGAGTGAGGAGTAATTTTTTTATCTATGCCACATTTCGTGCGTAGCCGACGAAAGAGGCGCTGGACCGCGCAAGGGCTGATTCTGTTTCCATAATTATTGGCATCAAGCGCGATGAAAAGTGCTCCGGCTTCCACGTGCTCCCGCTCGAGCATTTTCTGCCGCACGTCGAGCCATCTATACAAAACATCGTTTGTCATCTCATCCCAGAAAATCTGACGTCTGTGATTTTTTCTTTTGAACGTTTTGATCTCAGTCATTTTTTTATTAAGGTTTATGTCGTCAGCATTGATGCTTAAAAGTTCGCCAATCCGCACGCCGGTCGCAAAGAGTAAAGAGACGATTGTTTTGTCGCGCAGATCCCTGGGGAAAAACTCGTCGAAATAATTTATCATTCTTAAAAATTCATCGGGCGTTAAACATTCGTGAGATTTAACGTCGTATCTGTTCGGGATCGGGATCAGCCCTTCGGCATAGGGAACGAGGCCTTGCTGATGGAGCCAGTGCCAGAGGGAGCGCGTGGCCGTGATGTAGTGATAGCGCGTGCCACTATGCAGCCCCCGGTTTTCAAGCCACAAAAGAAAATTGGCAAAATCAGAGACGGTCAATTTTAAAATTTCTTTTCTCGTCAGGTCGAGCCAAATCTCAAGCTGGCGCAGCGCCCAAAAATACGATGAGACGGTCGCTCCCGAATGGCCGGCGCGGAGCCACACTAAGAATTGACTGATGATTTCTTTGTTGACCATAGTTTTTGTTTTTGTTATTATTTAATTAAAGAACATTCAACTTTACAATAGGCAAGGAATTTGTCAAATAGTTTAGTTGATTTTTGGTTGATATTGACTTTTAAAATTCAATTTATTATAATAAATTTATATGAGAAAAAGTGCTTTACACAAAGCGATTATTTTCCTTTATTTTTGCGAAGGATACACGATCACGGAGATTCACCGCGAGTTGAAAAAAATATCAAAACAGGCCGTCCATAAAGTTGTTAAAAATCGGTTGACGGAATTAAAATAGATTGTGGATAACTTGTGATTTGACAGATCTTTGATGTAGGTGTAAAGTTGAAAAAGAAATTGACAATTGAAGTCCGGAAGTTAAAAAGAGTGTGTAGTGCACCGCAGTGGCAAAAGAGATAAAGAGCATTTTCATGTTATAATAAAAGGGACGTTAATTCGTCCTTTTTTCGTATGAAATTATCTGAATTTGATTTTAATCTTCCGAAAAATTTAATCGCCCAAAAACCTGTTTCACCACGCGATGCCTGTCGGCTTATGGTTTTAGATCGTGAAAAAAAATCCATTAAACACGACTGTTTTTGTAATCTCGGGAAATATTTTCAGCCGGGCGATCTCTTAGTTTTAAATAATTCAAAAGTTTTGCCAGCGAGGTTGATCGGGAAAAAGGAAACAGGCGGTAGAGTCGAGATTTTATTATTAAAAAATCTTAAAGCCACTCTGTGGCAATGTCTTGTGGGTTTTGTTCCGGTTACTAAGCAGATTGGGCTGAAAATAAAATTTAGTAAAAAATTATTTGGTGAAATTATAAAGCGGGCGGGGGACACTGCCGTGATTAAATTTAATTTAGGCGGTGCGAAATTAATGGAACAAATTTTAAAGATAGGCCAGCCGCCCACGCCGCCATACATAAAAGTTAAAAGTGAAAAGTCAAAAGTGAAAAGTTGTTATCAAACGGTATACGCCGAGAAAATGGGTTCTGCGGCAGCTCCGACGGCAGGTATGCATTTTACGAAGTCATTGATGAATAAACTGAAGAAGATGGGCGTAGAGATTCAGTATGTTACGCTCCACGTCGGGCTTGGTACTTTTCAACCGGTAAAAGAGGAAGATATTACCAAGCACAAAATTCACAGCGAATATTTTGAATTGGATAAAAAAACCGCCGAGCGGTTAAACAATGCCAAGCGCGCCGGTCGGCGGATTATTGCTTGCGGGACAACTACAGCGCGGGTTTTGGAAAGCTGTTCTAAATTATTCCCTGAGTCCTTCGACGCGGCTCAGGATAAACTCCGCGTAGCGGTGGAGTCGAGGGGCGGCCTTCGACAGGCTCAGACCATAATAAAACCGCAAACCGGTGAGACAAATATTTTTATTTACCCCGGATATAAATTTAAATTTGTTGACGCCTTGATAACTAACTTTCACGTGCCCAAATCAACTTTGATAATGCTCGTTGCGGCTTTCGCCGGGAAAAAGTTTGTTGACCGCGCATATAAAATTGCTATAAAGAAAAAATACAGATTTTACTCCTTCGGCGATGCAATGCTGATTTTGTAAATTGACTAAAAAATAAAAATAGGTTTAAATGTAAGCAGAAGGAGGGCGCTGATGGTCGAAAAAAACGAAGAATGTCCACGGGGCGAGAAGCAGCAACTGGTCGCGGAAAATATGCCCGAAGGATGGCGGTCCAGCACCAGGAAGGTGATGGTGGTCGTGGTTCCACTGAAACCGTCGCCGTTTGTCGTGCCCGAAGAAAGCTACGACTTCTCGCTCCCGCTTTTCGGAGGAACGATTCCGCACCGCGGGAGCTGACAGTTTTTTTGTGCCATCACTGGCGCTGAGATGGAATTTGTCTCGCGCCTTTTTTATAAAATTAACCTTGACAAATTATTTTTTTCTGTTAATCTAAAATTAGAACCTTAGGACAAAATTTCCCCATCAACAAAAAGAAGGGAGAGATTTTCATGCGCCAGGAAACGACAGGAGCTCATTGTCTGGAGACTCGTTCCGATAACGGAGGTTCAAGGAAGAGAAGGGAGCTCATGGAAAAACGCCGCGTCTTACGCTTGCTGACCATCCCGGAAATCAAGCGAAAGCTTTTGCTGCGTAAGGCGTATAGGAGTCTTTCACGCTGGCAGCGCTTCATGCACGACATGGGTTTGGCCGAATTCCTTCTTAAAGATGGAGAGATTCACCCAGAGTATCGCATAAACTGGGTTAGTGTCGTTGTTTGGGTTTTTACGCTTTGTCTTGCTGCGTTTTACATCTTCAGGATGCTTTTGTAGCAAGGCGGAGAGGCCTAACCAACTCGAAGACACAACTACCGACGCGGCTATTTTTGCGTCGGTTTTTTTATTGATTTTTTTCATCCATCGTGGTAAAGTAGGTTGATTTCCTAAAGGAGGAAGGGAATGCGAAAACAGGAACCGCCTCTCGGCGATACGAGTGAATGTGCTCGCCTGACTAAGGCAGAACTCGTCAATTTGGGTGTTGTACTTTCCGCCTTGCGCTCTTTTCGGGGTGACCGGCGGCAGCATATCGCCTATGTTACCATGCCAATCACCGGCGGCCGGCGCCTGTACGACACTTTGAAAAAGCACGGCGCAAAAAGTGCTACTGAACTTGCGGTCAAGATCGGGGACGAGGCGTTTTACGGACTTGTGGTAAGGCCCAACATTGAAGACGGGGTTGCTCTAGCTGATCGCCTCGGCAGCAGCAAGTCTCTGCTCTTTATCGCGCCTTCGGTTTTCGAAGCCAGGTGTTGGCAATGGTCGCAGGATGCCTACATGTCACTCTGGTATCGCGTTCTGGGCGAAATGGCTGGAGCGCACTACCTCGCGGATGGCTGGGAATACTGCGTCGGCGGCGTGAAAGAAGTAATGTTTTCTATGGCCATGCAGTGGCGTATCTTCAGGCGTTACAATATCCATGAGATGGCGAGAGCCTGGGGCCTGCAGAATTTCCTTCCCGGCATGAGCGCCAAAGAGGAAATGGCCGGGTTGGAGCGTATGTGGAGTATCCGCCTTTACGACGAGCGGGGCAAGGAACTTCGCATCGATCAAATTTTGGTAATGGTCGTTCGCGCAATCAAGGAGCTATCAAGAAACGGCTTGCCATACGAGGATCTGCTTGATCCCGCCTGGAACTTGAAAGCGATGCCAATCTTGTCGCCGATGCTTGGGGGCGGTTACGGAACTGTGCCGGCTATAACGAGTGTTTACCAAGAGGCGAGAGAAGAATTAGAAGTACTCCTTACCGCTCACAATCGTGGAGGGAAAAAGCGGTAATAGCGGAGGAGTTGCGACGCGGATAACGGTTCGCGTCGTTTTTATTGATTTTTTCTCTAAATCGCGGTAAAATTGGATAATGCTTATGCCTCAAGAATCAGAAAAAATCGCGAGAAATACTATCTATTTAACTATTGCCACGGTCGGACAAAAAGTCCTGGCTTTTTTGTATTTTATTTTAATTGCCCGCTTAGCCGGAGTTGAGGGCACGGGAAAATATTTTTTTGTTGTTTCTTTTACTACGATTTTTTCTATTTTTGTTGATCTTGGCCTTTCCTCAGTTTTGATTCGCGAGACGGCGAAGAAGAGAGAAATGGCGGGAAAATATTTGGGAAATATTTTGGGAGCAAAAGTTGTTTTAGGTGTGCTCGCATATCTCGCGGTTGTTTTTGTGATTAATATCATAGATTATCCGGCGGCGACCAAATTGATGGTTTATCTTTCCGGGATTGTGATGCTTTTGGATTCTTTCAACGTAACTTTTTACGCAGTTTTCCGTGGCCATCAAAATTTGCGATATGAATCAGTTGGCGTGGTTGTGAGTGAAATTTTGATAATCATCTTTGGCGGCGTAAGTTTAATTCTTCACGCGCCGTTATATTTTTTACTGCTTGCCCTAATGTCGGGCAGTCTTTTTAATTTTTTCTTTTCTTCAATTTTACTTTGGAAAAAAACCGACATCCGGCCGCGTTTGATGATGGACAAAAGTATTTTAATATCACTTTTTAAAATTGCTTATCCTTTTGCGCTCGCGGGAATTTTTGTAAAAGTTTATTCTTATCTTGATTCAGTTTTGCTTTCAAAAATGGTGGGGGACATCGCGGTCGGGTTTTGGAGTGTGGCTTATAAACTTACTTACGCCTTTCAGTTTATTCCCATGGCTTTTGCCGCGGCCGTATTTCCAGCGATGAGCGCATATTATGTTTCTGATAAAACTATGCTCCGGAAAACTTTTGAGCGCGTACTTTTTTATCTAGCAATTTTGGCTCTGCCAATTGCTTTTGGTATTTTTTCTTTGGCCGAACCTTTAGTTTTAAAAATTTACGGTGCTTCCTATATTCCGTCGATTTTACCGCTGCAGGTTGCTATTTTTGCCGTGGTTTTTATATTTTTAAATTATCCGGTCAGCTCGCTTTTAAATGCCACAGATCGCCAGATGGCCAATACTACCATTTTGGGCATTTCCATGTTCGTAAATGTCGTTTTAAACGTAATTTTGATACCGAGGTTCTCGTATCTCGGAGCGGCAATTTCCACGGTGATATCCCATACATTACTTTTTATTCTGGGATTAATTTTTGTCGGACGAGTGGTGGATTACAATAAAAAATTCATTTTTGGCGCTCTTTTTAAAATTGTTATTTCCGCCGGAGCGATGAGCGCGGTTATAATTTATTTGCGGCCGTATGTTTATTGGATATTTTTAGTTCCGGTCGGGGCGGCGATTTATTTTTGCTTATTATTTTTGCTTCGCGGGATGGAGTGGCGCGATGTAAAAAATATTTTTAAAGCCTTGAAAAAGGAAGAGGCCATGGATATGATTGATGGGAGAAGCGAGAAAATATGAAAAAATTATTAATCGCAACAATTGAATTTCCGCCGCAAAGGGGCGGGATCGCGAATTATTTGGCTGGGGTGGCCGGAGCGTTGCCGGCTGATAAGGTCGCGGTTTTAGCGCCGCGACAGAAGGGCGAAGAAAATTTTGATAATCATGAGCCGTATAAAATTTACCGCAAAAAATTATTTGTGAATTTTTTATGGCCAAAATGGCTGCCGCTCGTTTGGCATTTATGGCGCGTGGCGCGGCGGGAAAAAATAGAAGTAATTTTAGTCAGCCAAGTTTTACCGGTTGGAACGGTCGCGATGATTGTGAAGAAAATTTTTAAGATTCCGTATTTTATTTCCTGTCATGGCATGGATATTTTGACAGCCGCCGGAAATCCGCGGAAGAAAAAGTTGATGAACAAAATTTTAGAACAGGCGAGTGGTGTCGTAGCAAATAGTGAATTCACAAAAAAAGAGTTAGTAAAACTAGCCGTGCCGGAAAATAAAATCATTATTATTTATCCTTGTCCGGGGAGGATGTCCGGTATTGCACCGGAAAGAATTTCTGAAATAAAAAATCGGCTGGGGTTGGCCGATAAAAAAATAATTCTCACGGTTGGGCGGCTCGTGGCGCGCAAAGGGCAAAATAAGGTAATTGAGGCGATGACAGAGATTTTAAAACATGTGCCAAACGCTATTTATGTAATTGTCGGTGATGGGCTGGAAAGCGAAAAACTAAAAATTCAGAGTGAAAAATTAAAATTAGAAAATAATATTTTATTTACCGGAGAGATTTCCGAAGAAAAAAAATTGGCCTTTTATCAATTGTGCGATGTGTTTATAATGACGCCGCGGCAGATTGGGGCGGATGTAGAAGGTTTTGGCACAGTGTATCTTGAAGCAAACCAATTTGGTAAACCGGTCGTAGCCGGAGGAAGCGGCGGCGTGGGTGAGGCGGTGGCGGACGGTGTGACGGGATTAGTTGTGGATCCGGAAAATATAACTCAAATTGCCGAAGCAGTGATTAAAATATTAACTGATGAAAATTTAGCAAAAAAAATGGGTGAAGAGGGGAGAGAAAGAGTGGAAAAAGAATTTGAGTGGGAAATTCAGACGGAAAAGTTGAAAAAATTTTTAGATTGACATATTAAAATATAAGTGATAATGTGCTCACAGAAAGGAGGGCAAGCAATGTCTTGTCATCACGAGGATTTAGGTCTCGAGGAACTGGAGCAGGTGGAACGAGCGGCGGTGGCGGCTGGGCTGACGGCTGAGCGGGCTGCGGCGGTCACCAGGGATATCAGGCCAGCGCGGGAATTGGCCAAAGAGACCATTGTTCGGTTGGAGCCGCGGCACATCAGCGGTTTCCAGACGCTCATCGCGATTTTGGAAACGGCTTTGCAAGAAGCGCGTGCCAAGCAGTGGATCAACGAGCCTCGCGACGAGCCGCAAGCATCTCGGACAGAATCGTGAGTCGTGTCTATCCGACTACGCATGGTCACTGGCGAACCTTTGGGAACGCCAGTTTTTATACAAAAAAATCTCTTCATTACGGAGAGTTTTTACGTTTGCGCCAATTTACATTTACAAATATCTTACAAATTTATTTTTTCTATCCACTAAAATATTTTTTTGCTTTATTGGTTTGCCAGTTAATTCAAAACCCATGATGATTATTTCCTCCCCAGTTTTGATGAGATGAGCCGCCGCGCCATTCATGCAAATTACGCCGGAATCGCGTTCGCCGGCAATGATATAAGTTTCAAGCCGCGCTCCGGAAGTATTACTGACAACCAAAACTTTTTCGCCTGGCCAAAAGCCGGCTTTTTTAATTAAAATATTATCAATAGTAATACTTCCGATATAATTTAAATTCGCTTCAGTCACAATCGCTTTATGAATTTTTGAACGTAAAACCCACCGCATATTTATTTAACCCTTTATAACAAGGAAAGTGACGTACGAGATATATGTAATTAAAAAGAATATCCCTTGCCATCTTTCCAGGATGTGTTTTTTACCAATAAACATAAAAATAAACAGAGCAAAGCTGGCCATAATTACCATTCCAATATCCATGTTCATGTCTGTCTTAAAGGGGAGTGGCCTGATAATTGAACTTATTCCCAAAATCCAAAAAATATTAAAAATGTTTGAACCAACCACATTGCCGACAGCGATATCAGCTTGTTTTTTATAAGCAGCTATCGCAGAGGTAGCAAGTTCCGGAAGCGATGTGCCGATTGCAACAACGGTTAAACCAATCAAAGATTCGCTAATATCTAAAGTTGTCGCTATTTTAACCGCGCCGTCAACAATCCATTTGCCGCCAAAAAATAAACCAGCCAGACCGGCTATAATAAAAAGAGTCGATTTAGTGTTGCTAAATTGTTTGATATCTTCATTTGCCTCATAGCCGCCGTCTCTGGACATGCCAAAAGTATAATATATAAAAATAGTAAAGAAAGATAATAAAACCAATCCGTCAATACGAGTTAACGCAGAAAAAATTTTTTTATCAATTAAGGCGTCGTTAGCTAAAAAACCAACTACCAATACAGCCAAAAGGGACAATGGGATCTCTTTCCATGTTGTATTTTTCTTAACCGCTAAGGGAAAAATAATGGCTGATATTCCTAAAATCAGAAAGATATTAGAAATATTACTACCCAGAATATTACCGATAGCCAGTTCAGTGTTACCTTTGGCGCTGGCGATTATATTTACAATTAATTCCGGCGCGGAAGTGCCAAAAGCGACTATTGTAAGACCGATAACCAGACTGGATATTTTAAATTTTTTAGCCAAAGATGAGGCGCCATCCACCAAGAGGTCTGCGCCCTTGATCAAAAAAATAAATCCCAAGACAAAGAGAATGTAAGTTAGCATTAATCTTTATTAATTTTTAAGATGCCAAATAAACAAGGAATATCAGCTGGCTTGATAAAAATAGAAAATAAATACAAAGCAGGAAAATTCCTTCGCTGCGGCTAAACTCCTTTTTCGTTTTGTAAAAAACTAACAGACTAAGAAAAAGAACAAACAAGAAAAAGAGCAGCATATAGTAACCCAGATTTATTTCAGTTGATAAAGTTTTAATAACTGAAAAAATACCAATGATTAAAATATTTGCCATAGCCGATCCGACCAAGTTACTGATAGATAGTTCCTTTATGTTTTTGCGCCATGATTGAATGGTTACGATAATTTCTGGTAAATTAGTACCGATTGAAAAAAGAACCAGTCCAATAATAAAACCAGGAATATCAAAATTATTCAACAGAATCGCGGTGAGGCGAACGATAAGATTGGAAAATACAATTATCAAAATAAGTCCGAGGAGGACAAGAAATAAATCCTTCAAAATTTTACCATTTCTGATAAATTCAAAATGTATTGGGTTTGAATTTTTATGTTTTTTATATAAATAATAAAGCAGAGAAAAATAAGCAGCAACGAGGATTATTCCGTCGATAAAACCAATTTTTCCATCTAAACCGAAAAGTACGGGCAGAATAAGGTAAATTAAAATTGGCAAAAAATTTATTACTCGTCCGTCAGTTTCTATTTTTCGGTTTAGAATTAAACTGATGCCCAAAATAAGACCGAAGAGAACCATCAGACCGCCCAACAAATTTCCCAGAGAAATTTCCTGGACATTGTTTATAAGAGTATTAATACCAATCGCCAGCTCGGGCAGTGAGGTAAAAACTCCGAGTAAAAGACCTAAAAAGAAAATTTTTATTCCAAGTTTTTTTCCGATCTTTTTTATGCTATCAATGGTCAGTTCTGCCGCTTTGCCGAGGAGATAAAATAGGATTAAGATTAAAGTAAAAATACCTAAATTGACCATAGTTTATTTTGATTAGTTTTTTAACGATAGCTGCTTTTATTAGCGACGTAAATGTCTGCTTCGAGCATTTGGTCGTTTTTATAATAATGATGAATAAAGTAAACATTTCCCGCGGCGTCAATCGTGGCTTCGCCGGCGAGCGGTGAAAACGTTTGCACAGGTTTGGTCCACTCACCATCAATTTTTTTTGATCGCCATAACCCATAATCCTTAGAAATCCATAATTCATCTTCGTTGGGAGAAAGAGCTGGCCAACCCTCATCGCGTTCGGTATTCACGGCGCTAACATTTTTCGGTTCCTGCCAGGCGCCATCAATCTTTTTTGAAACCCAAATATCCAACCCGCCTTCGCCGCCCGCGCGGTCGGAATGAAAATAAACTTCATTGCCATCAGAAGTAAAATGTAGTTCACCAACTTTATATTCTTCTGGAAAATTCGCGAGTTTCCAATTTTGCCATTTATCATTTTTAAATTCCGCGGTAAACCAATTGATGCCGTCGTACCCCTCGCGCACAGAACAAAAATACATTATATCGTTTTGCACAAATTCGCAGCCGTCGCTACCGGCGCTGCCAGGTTTGGATAAAAGTACGCGTTCGGGATTAAGCCATTCGTCGCCAGATTTTTTCGTGACATAAATTCCCGTCACATTATCAGTAATTTGTTTTTCAACAGGAATTTTGACATCAGGCGTAAAGAAAAAATAAAGTGTTTGGCCGTCTGGTAAAATAAAAGGGGAGTCCTCGCCGCCAGCAGTATTAACTGGCGCAGGCAGAGGAACTGGATTTCCGTATTCAGCAGAAAGTGATTTTGGCGGCGAAACATCTGTCGCCGGCGTAATTTTTACCGCGTCGGTTGGGATTTTACTTTCTCGGGATGGTGGTTCTGTTGGCGCCTGTCCGCATCCGGCGCCAAGGGCGGCAATACTGATTATTACGGAATAAAGTGATAAAAATTTATTCATTTTGGGGTTTTTCGTATTTGTATTTAAATTTATCAAATTCGTTTTCGTACGCTTCGTCGCTTACTTTTTTAAAACCGGCGCGTTCGTGAGAAACAATTGACGGTCGGTTTTTCCTATCGATTGTGGCTATCAATGTGTTCAGATCTTCTTTGCCCATCAGTGCCTCGTAAAATTTGGGTACCAGTCCTTTGCCGCGGTATTTTTGGTCAATGACAATATGGGTGATATTCTGTTCATCCTCGGTATCATAAACGCCGACAATGCCAAGTTTTTCTCCGCCTTCGCCAATAACAGTGTGATACTTCTGGTTTTTGCAATTTTCCTGGCCAAGCGCGATCCAGCCATCCTTGCCTTCGAGATTTTTAAAATATTCCATATCAAAATCGGCAAGTCCCTCGACTTTAATTTCTTTTTCTTGCGTTTCGGGCGTGGGTCCGCCCATTTCCGGATTAGCCATATTATTTATTTTTAAGAAATGATTTAACTTTAGCGAGCAGCAGGGGATAGGTTTTTTTGATTTGTGGCGCGGATAAGACCTCTTTGATTGACACTACGGTTCCTTTCGGAATGATGACGTTTTCAGGAAATTGGTCGCGGGTAAAATCAATTTCTTTTCCGTTTGGCAGACGGTTCCAAAAATGGGAAACAAACGGCAGTTTTTTGATAACGGCGTAAAGTATTTTTCCGCCGAGGAACGTGTGTGCCACTGCGGCGGTTACTCGGCATTGACCAGTGGCGGGATTTTTGGGATCAAACTTCTTGGTCCAGGAAGTTTCCGCGCTCCAGGTTGCCCGAAATGCACTCCTGAGATTTTTTATGTTTATTTTCATTTTTTATTTTTCTACATCGGCGGGTTCAAATTCAATGATGTGGTAAGGATCGTCGGGCAGTTGGGACGGTTCATTAGCTCCATATTTTTCCAGAACCTCCGCTTTATAATCCCAACCCGGCCCCGGCCCCTTTTCTGGAGTTGAATGAGAATAATATTGTCTAATAGTATATCCACTGTCGCGTGAAACCGCGCGGTAAATTTTTCCGTCAAACATCACAAGGTCTCCCGCTCTAATTTCGTCCCGCCCGAATTCCTTAATCGGCATAGATCCTTTTTCCAATTCGTTCATATTTTTGGCTTAATTGCGATTTTTATGTTATGATTTCTTAAAGAATTTTAGCAAAAATCAGGCAAAAAAGCAATTTATGGACGACTTATTAAAGGATTTAAATCAAGCGCAGAGAGAGGCCGTGGCGCATGATACTGGTCCGCTTTTGATTGTGGCTGGCGCGGGGACGGGAAAGACAACAGTCATCACAAGGCGGCTGGCTTTTTTGATTTTAGAAAAAAAAATCAAGCCGGACGAAATTTTGGCTCTGACTTTTACGGAAAAAGCGGCCGGGGAAATGGAAGAGCGCGCCGACCAACTTTTGCCATACGGTTATGTTGATCTTTGGATTTCCACATTTCACTCTTTTTGCGAGCGAATTTTGAAAGAACACGCGATTGATATTGGTTTGCCTGGGGATTTTAAACTTTTAAATCAAACTGAGCAGTGGTTGCTTGTCCGGCAAAATTTAGAGAGATTTAATTTGGATTATTATCGGCCGCTCGGTAATCCGACAAAATTTATTCATTCGCTCCTGAAACATTTCAGCCGAGCGAAGGATGAAGAAATTTGGCCGGAAACATATCTGGATTACGCGGAGAATTTAAAATTAAACAAAGACAGCACGATTATTGAAGATAAAGATCGGCTGCTTGAAGTGGCGAGTGCGTACCACACTTACGATCAATTACTTTTAGAAAATAACGCCCTGGATTTTGGCGATTTGATAAATTATACTTTAAAACTTTTTCGTACCCGGCCGGCGATTTTAGAAAAATACCGGCAAAAGTTTAAGTATATTTTGGTTGATGAGTTTCAGGACACAAACTGGGCGCAGTATGAGCTTATAAAAATGCTCGCTCTGCCCAAGAATAATTTAACGGTTGTCGGCGACGACGATCAATCAATATATAAATTTCGTGGCGCGTCGATTTCCAACATCATGCAGTTTAAAAATGATTTTTCGGAATGCCGCGAAATTATTATCACGGATAATTATCGCACTAAACAAAATATTTTGGATTTGGCATATAAATTCATAAAGCAAAACGACCCAAACCGGCTGGAAGCGAAATTAGGAATTGTAAAAAAACTTTCGGCAAAAAGAGATGGTGAGGGAATTGTTGAGCACTTGCATTGTAAAACCGCCGACCAAGAAGCACGGACCGTGGCCGAGAAAATTTTGGAATTGAAAAAAATTGACACGGCAATTAGCTATCAGGACTTTGCGATTTTGGTCCGCGCAAATAATCAGGCGGAAATGTTCATGGGCGTTCTGGATCAGTACGGCATTCCATATCATTTTTTAGCTTCGAGCGGGCTTTATTCCAAGCCAGTAATTTTGGACATTATTGCATATCTCAAAACTTTGGACAATTATCATGAGTCAACAGCTCTATACCGCGTTTTAAATATGCCGTTTGTAGATTTAGTTTATGACGATCTTCTCGCTATGAATTTTTCAGTGAAGAAAAAGAACTGGTCGCTCTACGAAGCGATGAAACACGCGGCGGCGGTCGGCGTCTCTGGTGATGGTCTTAGAAAAATTAATAAAATTTTAGGATTTATTGAGCGGCACACAGCAATTGCTCGCGAGTGGGGAGTGAGTAAAGTTGTTTTTAAATTTTTAGAAGATTTTCAATATCTTACTAATTTGACAAAACGCGCTGAGAAAGGGGATTCGCATGCGGCGGAAGACATCGGCTATATTAATAATTTTTTAAAAAAGATAGAAGAATTTGAAAGAGCAAATCCCGATAAGTCAATTAAAAATTTTATGGCTGAGCTTGATATGGCTCTTGAATCCGGAGAAGAAGGATCGCTTGCGGGAAGTTTTGATGAAGGACCGGACACGGTGAAAATCTTGACGGTGCATGGCGCAAAAGGTTTGGAATTTAAATATGTTTTTATTGTGAATTTAGTAGATTTGCGTTTTCCCTCAACCGACCGAAAAGAACCGATTGAAATGCCAACCGCGCTCGTTAAAGAAATTTTGCCGCAAGGCGACATTCATCTTGAAGAAGAGCGCAGGCTTTTTTATGTGGCAATGACCCGGGCGCGCGATGGATTATTTTTAACTTCAGCTTTGGATTATGGCGGACAGAGAAAAAAGAAATTATCACGCTTTTTGGTTGAACTCGGGTTTATTACACCAGAAGTGATTTCTCCGACCGGCCAGGTTTATTTTGATGAGGAAGCAGCGGCTGCGCCGAGTGAAAAAGGTATAAAAAAATTATGGTTGCCAAGTAAATTTAGTTTTACTCAACTCAAGGCGTTTGAAACCTGCCCATTACAATATAAATTCGCTCATGTTTTAGTCGTGCCGACGCGGGGAAAATTTAATTTCAGTTTTGGGAAAACCATGCACAGCACTTTGCAGAAATTTTTTGATCAGATCTCAAAAAAAGAAAATAATAAACAGGCCGACCTTTTTGGGCAAAGTATAGCGATGGGAACGGCGCCATCGGTTGAGGAACTTTTAAAAATTTATGAAGAAACCTGGATTAATGATTGGTACGAAAGCAAAAGCCACGAAGAAGAGTATAAAAAACGTGGGAGAAGTATGCTTCGTGAATTTTATAAAAAACACGAAGGCAATTGGCCCAAAACAAAATATCTGGAAAATGGTTTTAATCTAAAAATTGGGGATTATACAGTGCGCGGAGCAATAGATAGAGTGGACGTTGTCCCGGGTGGTGTGGAAATTATTGATTATAAAACCGGCAGCGTGCCGAAAGATGAAAAATTTTTAGATAAAGACCAGCTCCTAATCTATCAGGCGGCGGCATCCGAAGTGCTTGGCGAAAAACCAATAATGCTCAGTTATTATTATTTGGAAGCTAATGAAAAGATGTCTTTTCTTGGCACAGATAAGGAAGTCCAGGAAATTAAGGAAAAAATCGTGGAGACAATTCAAGAAATAAAAAAGAGCGAGTTTTCTCCCAAGCCAAGTTTATTCACTTGTAAAAATTGTGATTTTAAAGATATTTGCGAACACCGGATAATTTGAAGACCAAAACCCAAAGCTCAAATGTCAAATCAAATCCAAAATCCAAAACCCAAAACAATTTTTAGTCATTTGAACTTTAGTCATTGATTTGAAATTTGGATTTTGACATTTGGATTTGGAAATATATTTTTATGTTCACTCCATTAAAAAACATCCTAGAAAAAAATATCCGCCAATCCGGTATTTCTCACCAAGTTTTGGCCGCTCAGGCAATTGAAAAATTCAACCAAATTTTGGTAGAGATTTTTGGGCCGGGAGTGGGGCGGCGGGCGAGAGCGATGTATTTACGCGGAAAAATTTTAACTGTCGGTTGTCTGTCGTCGGTTGTAACACAAGAGATTTATTTAAAGCGTGGAAAAATTATGAAAGAATTGAATCGACGGCTCGGCAGGGAAGTAGTGGCTGATTTAAAATTTAAGATGTGAGGGGTCCGCTCCATACGAAGTAGAGGTTGTTGGATTTTTTAACAATACTTAGTCCCCCGATAATCGTTGCTCCTTCGAGTTTTCGAATTTACCGAAACTTCGTATGGGGTTGACAAAAAGAAAAAAATATGTTAAGATTTATTAAGGTACATAAAGTACCAAAAGGTATTTTTTAAACTAAAATTAACATTAATTGTCACGCCGGTTTGGTCTTCGCCTAGACGATTTTCAAACCAAAATGTGACTTAAATAAATTTATGGGAGAAACAATGAGATTTGCTCCTCCTGAGATGGAATCTGGCGAGAGAGCTGATCTAGAAGCGAAACTTGATCAATTAAGAGGTGAATCAGAAAAAGCAGTGGAGAAGATAAGAAAAGCCGAAAGTCCAGAGGAAACATTAGCTGCTATTTTAAAAATGGAAGAGTTTAGAGTGCAAGCCGCTCCTCTTGAAGCGGACTTAAGAAAGATAAGAGTGTTAGAGCAAACCGAAGGAATTGAGGCTGGTTTGAAGGGTGAGGCTCTTAAAATGGCAGAGCAAAGAACTGAAAATGCGGAAGCTGTTAGGGCCATTGAAGAAAAAATTGAAAAGCGTTCAGCTGAACTTAAAGAAGCTGAAGCAACTTTGAAAGGTGGGAGCGGTGTAGAAATTTTAGATGCCCTCACGGCAGTTGATAGGATCCAGGCAGAGTTAAGGGAACTTGAAGTCTCTGCCAAAAGGTTAGCTATTGATAATTTAGCTTTAGCTAGCGATCTTCATACCCTTAAAGAGCAGGGGATCACAGAAGAAGAAATACCCTTTACTGCTGCAGAAAGTGAATGGTTTAAAAGCGGAAAAAAGAGATCAGATCTCTGGGAAATGGGGGTAGCAGAAAGGGAAAGGAGAATTGATGAACTGGAAGAAGAATTTTTTGCAAAAGCTGCTTAAACTCAAAAAATTAAAAAGAGAGACCCTGGTACGACCGGGGTCTCTTTGTTTCTGTCCTCCTTGTTGGGTAATTACGCTGCCGCCTCCTTTTCCGGGAAGAAGATGGAAGCGTTGTCTCCGGGAAGGAAGCCCCTTGACTTGTCTCCAAGCCAAAGGGTGACGCGCGCGACGTTCTGCGCGCGATTGTCTTTCCAGACGATTCTCTTGGCGTAGGAGTGCTCATCGAACTCGGAAACCGGAGAAAGCGGCAGGATGTACTTCTGGCCGAAGATCCTGACTTTCTTCAGTCCGTCCGTGACACACTCGATCCCGAGGTTCTGGCCTTGTGGAAAAACGACCACCCGCAAGTCGCGGAAGATACTCTCGTCTTGGGTGCTTGTCAAAACCAAAACGAGGCTGTAATGGCGCTCGAAGACGTAGAGCGCTAGGTATTCCGTTTCTTGGAGCCAGGTCTCATGCGTCGGCTCAGGTTCGAGGAATTCGATATCATCAACCGCCCTCGTGTACGGAGCGACGCAGGTTGCCGTGTGTCGCTTCTTGTTGCCCCTTCTGTCGCGCAAGGCGCGGATACAGACGGCAAGCGAAGAGACGAGCCAGGCGAAGAAAGTCGTGATCCCAGCCCAGATTCCGAGAAAGAACCGCTTCATCGTACACCTCCTTTACGATGGAAGGTGCGAGGCGAAATTGGCGTTGGCTAAAAGCAGAATCGCCCAGCCATACAAGCCACGCTTCGCAGCTGTTTACTTTATATTATATTACGGGATTTGTCAAGGGTAAATGAGGTTTGCTGGTTTATTCTTAATTTGCTATACTTTTACTAGAATTTAACGAGGCAGATTTAAGGCTTTATGACCCTAAGGCAATATTTGATTTTAATGACAATCAGCGCCATTTTTTGTTGGATAATTTGGGGGTTTGTTCTTTACTCTGTTGATCCGACAACGGCTGGCATCCTGGGTTTTGTCTTTTTTTATTTAAGTTTATTTCTGTCCGTAGTTGGAACTATGTCAGTTTTAGGATTAATTTTACGGATGAAATTTGGCAAAGAAGATTTAGTTTTTAAAATAGTGACAACTTCTTTCAGGCAGGCGACCTTGCTTGGCTTTTTGACGATCGGCGGGTTGATTTTAAAAAGTCAGAGGATTTTAACATGGTGGAATATAGTTTTTTTAGTTTTAGCTTTGATTATCATGGAATTTTTCTTTATATCTTATGAGAAAAAAAGATAATTAATCAATAAGATTTTTATAAAAATGTTACAATCTAAACTTTTTTACAAAGCAACAAAAGAAATTTCAGAAGAAGAAAAAAGCGTTAACGCGCAACTGTTAGTGCGCGCGGGTTTTGTTGATAAATTAATGGCTGGAGTTTATACCTATTTACCTTTTGGTCTGCGGGTTTTGAATAAGATTAAAAAAGTCATTCGCGAAGAAATAAACGCTATCGGCGGCCAGGAAATTTTGATGCCGGCCTTAACGCCAAAAGAAAATTGGATAACTACTGGACGTTGGGACACGATTGATGTTTTATTTAAATTGGAAGGTTCTGGCGGGAAAGAATACGCGCTTGGTTCAACTCACGAAGAAATTGTAACACCGCTTGTTAAAAAAATAGTGAATTCATATAAAGATTTGCCCGTTACCGTTTATCAGATTCAGGATAAATTCCGCGATGAGCCTCGGGCGAAATCCGGACTTTTGCGCGGGCGGGAATTTTCCATGAAAGATCTTTATAGTTTTCACGCGGATGAAGCAGATTTGGATGCTTATTATGAAAAAGCCAAAGAGGCGTATCTAGAAATTTTTCGTCGGTTGGGCTTGGATGCGATTGTTGTTGAGGCGTCGGGCGGAACTTTTTCAAAATATTCGCACGAGTTTCAAGTTTTGACGGAAAGCGGAGAAGATGTAATTTTTTATTGTGAAAAATGCCGCTATGCGCAAAACAAGGAAATTGCCGAATATAAAGCTGGCGATAAATGCCCAAAGTGCGGCGGAAAAATATTGGAGGGAAAAGCGATTGAGGTGGGAAATATTTTTAAATTAAAAACAAAATTTTCTGAAGCTTTTGATTTAAATTTTTTAGATAAAGAGGGAAAGAAAAAATTGGCCGTGATGGGTTGCTATGGAATCGGGCCGAGCCGTGTGATGGGAGCGATTGCGGAAGTGAGTCATGACGAAAAAGGAATTATTTGGCCGCCTGAAGCCGCGCCGTTTGATGTGCATCTAGTCGCGCTTTTTGGCAAAGATGAAGGGAAAAATAAGAAAATCAAAAATGAATCAGAAAAGCTTTTGGAATCTTTACAAAAAGCCTGTTTTGAAGTATTATATGATGACCGAGAAGAGGCCAGTTCGGGCGTTAAATTAGCAGAAAGTGATTTGTTTGGCATTCCGTTTCGCCTTGTAATCAGTGAAAAAACATTGGATAAAAGCAGCGTGGAAGTTAAGAAAAGAAGTGAGCAGGAGGTGGAATTAGTGAAATTAAATAAAGTTGAAAAATTTTTGAAAAAATAAAATATGTTTAATAATTTACTGGGTCGATTTTCAAGAGATCTGGGAATTGATCTTGGCACAGCCAATACAAAAGTATTTGTAAAAGACAAGGGTATTGTAATCAACGAACCCTCGGTTGTTGCTATAAATAATAAAACCGGACAGATTTTGGCGATCGGTGAAGATGCCAAAAAAATGCTTGGAAAAACTCCGCCGCATATTATCGCTTCCCGGCCGATAGTTGACGGTATTATTTCAGATTTTGAAGTGACGGAAAAAATGTTGAAATATTTTATTGATAAAGTTCACCAGGAAGGTTTTACAATTTTACCAAGACCCAGGGTTGCTATCGGAATTCCCCTTGACATTACTGAAGTTGAAAGAAAAGCCGTGGAAGACGCGGCGTTATCGGCCGGCGCCCGCGAAGTCTTTTTGATTGAAAAAGCAATGGCGGCGGCGATCGGAGCGAGGCTGCCCATTTCTGATGCGGTTGGCAATATAATTATTGATATAGGGGAAGGGACTACGGAAATTGCCGTCATCGCGCTTTCAGGAGTTGTCACCTGGAAAACTTTGCGCGTGGCCGGAGAAGAGATGAATAAAAGTATTATTCAGTACGCCCGCGACGTTTTCAACTTACTTTTGGGAGAAAAAATCGCGGAAGATATAAAAATAAAAATCGGCTCGGCTTCAGAAATTAAAGAGCCTCTCACAATGGAAATGCGTGGCAGAGATCTCCTAACCGGTCTTCCGAAATCAGTGACAGTAAATGATGTTCAAATTCGCGAGGCGCTTGGTCGTTCCGTAAAACAAATTATTGATGGGGTTAAAGCGACTCTTGAAGTAACGCCGCCAGAACTTTTGGCAGATATTTTTGAAAGAGGAATGGTTTTAACGGGCGGGGGAGCGTTGCTTCGAGGAATTGATCAAGCAATAACAAAGGCCACAGAAATTCCCGTTAGAGTTGCCGATGACCCCTTGACCGCGACCGTTCGAGGAACCGGATTGCTTTTGGAAAATATTCCGTTACTTAAAGAAATTGCTGTTCCATCAACTCAAGAAGAAGAAAAGAGAAGATAGATTGGTTATTAAAAAATCCAAATGTTAAAATCCAAAATAAAAAATTTGGATTTTAAGTTTATTTATGCGCCTTAATGTTTCAAAGCCAGTTCTAATAATATTGCTAGTTTTTTTTCTTATGATGATTTTCCATTATAGCGGAATTATTTTTCCCGTGGAAAATTTTGCCATTAGAATTTTAAGTCCGGTGGGCGGGGGATTTTATAATTTTGGCCAAAAAATTCAGTCATTTTTTAAGCCGGAGATATCTGCCACCGATTATGAAAAATTATTAGCGGAGAGAGATCAATTAATCGCCGAAAAAGCGGAATTGTTGACGCTCCAAAGAGAAAATGAAGAGCTTAGGTCATCTTTAAATTTTCAAAAAGAGAAACCATACGATTCCTTAATGGCAAATGTTATCGGTCGCGATCCAAATTTTTCTAATTATTTTATTTTAAATAAAGGGTCAAAGGACGGCGTTCTCGTTAATTTGCCAGTTGTTTCTCCGGAAGGAATATTGGTTGGAAAAATTTTAAAAGTTGAAGACAAACTTTCCATAATGCTGATCCCAACCGATACTAATTTTCAAACAGCCGCCGCGATTTTAGGCGAAACCAAAAACAGCACAAGCGGTCTGGTGCATGGGGAGAAGGGGTTGGGCATTAAAATGGAGTTTATCCCTCAGGAAGAAGAAATTTCTCGCGATGATATTGTGGTAACTTCCGGCTTGGAACTTAATATGCCGAAGGGTTTGGTAATCGGCCGGATAGCCGAGGCTAAAAGAGAATCAAGGGATATTTTTGGAGAAGCGACAATTAGTCCGCTCGCGGTTTATGAAAATTTGGACGCGGTTATGGTTCTTCTCCCCTCCAAAGAATAAATTATGAAAAAATTTGAACGTTTTAGGCATTTATTAAAAATTATTGGTAAAGCTGCGGCGATAAGTTTATTAGTTTTGTTTCAAGCCAGTTTTATTGCTGCCCTGCCTTGGCCGTTTAATTATTTTAATTTTGTTCTCTCGGTTTTAATTTTTATCGCAGTAATTTTTAACTTTCGTCAAGCCCTTTGGTTTGCCCTTTTTTCAGGTTTAATTCTTGACATTTTTTCTTTTTCTGGTTTTGGAACAATGGCGGCAATATTAATTTTGAACGCGATAATCATAAATTTTCTTTTTAGAAATTTTTTTACCAATCGTTCATTGTATTCTCTAATTATAATAGGGCTTATAGGTAACGGAATTTATATTTTGTCGTTATTAATTTTTAATTTTTTATTTTTTATTTTTGGGGCGGCGGATAATCTTGAGAAGTTTTTTAGTCGAGAAAACATTTTTGGGCTCGGTTGGCAAGTAGTTTTTGGAGTTTTATTTTTAGCTATTTTATTTTTATTATTTAATTTTTTAAGTAAAAAGTTAAAATCGGTTTTTCTTGACGCGGGGTAAAAAATAATGAATATTTTTAAAAAAAATAATTTACGATCTAACGATCCCTTCGCCATCCACGAAATTCCCGAGAGAGATTTTCGTTTGAATGAGGATAGAAATTTAGATTGGGTTGAAGAAAGTTTCGAGGTTGGTAGTTCGGTTGAAATAGAAGCGGATAAAAGCGGGAATGGGCGAGGAATTAGAAAAGAATTTTTGGGGTTAGCTCTGAATCAAAAGAGACTAGCCGTTTTTTTAATTTTTATTTTTGGAATTCTTGGGATTTTATTTGGCAGAACCGCGTATCTCCAGATTGTTAGAGGTGCGCATTACAGGCAAATAGCGGAAGGTAATCGCATTAGAACAATTTACACGGCTGCTGAACGAGGAATTATTTATGATTGCAACTCAACAGTGCTTGTAAAAAACGTGCCTACCTTTTCGCTTTATTTAATTCCAACAGATTTTCCGAAAGATAATGAGGCGAGAACTGGTGCCATAGAAAATTTAGCAAACGTGATAAAAATTCAGCCGAAAGAGATAGAAGAAAAATTAGGGGGAGCATCTTCATATTCGTATTCACCGATAATGCTTCGAGAAAATATTGAGTATGAAGAAGCCATCCGTCTTAAAATAGAAAGTTCATTTCTGTCGGGCATTGATTTGAAATTAGAAAGTCGCCGCGAATATTTAAATGGAGAAAATTTTGCCACAGAAAGTTTGTCTCATATTTTAGGTTATGTTGGCAAGGTTAATCAGGATGACCTTGAGAAATACGATGATTACAATTCAACTGATTTTATAGGGAAAACCGGGTTGGAATTATTTTATGAAAATTTACTTCGTGGCCAAAATGGCAAAAGACAAGTGGAAGTTGACGCTTTGGGAAAAGAAAAAAGCGTGATCGCCAAGGAAGATCCGGTGCGCGGTAAAAATATTACGTTAACTCTTGACATTGAAGTGCAGAAAAAGATGGAGGAAATAATAGAAAAACATCTCGCCGCCACAAAAAAATCTCGGGCTGCGGCGATAGTGATCGATCCCCAAAACGGAAAAATATTATCAATGGTAAGTTTGCCAGCCTTTGATAACAATCTTTTTGCCAAAGGTATTTCTTCAAAAGATTATGAGGCGCTTATTAATAATCCAAATCATCCATTTCTTAACCGCGCAGTTATGGGCGAGTATCCGTCCGGCTCAACAATAAAACCGGTTATCGCTGCAGCGGCGTTAGAAGAGGGGATTATTAATAAAAACACATCATTTTTAAGCACGGGCGGACTTCGGATTAGCAGTTGGTTTTTTCCGGATTGGTTGGGCGGCGGACATGGCCTGACAAATGTTACAAAAGCTATTGCCGATTCGGTTAATACTTTCTTCTATATTATCGGCGGCGGTTACGACAAGTTTGAAGGATTGGGCGTGGCGAGAATTGTGGAATACGCCAAACTTTTCGGTTTTGGGGAAAGTTTGGGAATAGATTTGCCGAATGAATCGGAAGGATTTTTGCCAAGCGAAGAATGGAAAGAAAAAACAAAAGGAGAGCAGTGGTATATTGGCGATACATATCATTTAGCTATCGGTCAGGGCGACCTTTTGGTTACACCACTCCAGATCGCCGCCTCTACAACTGTTTTCGCGAATGGCGGCGCGCTTTATCGCCCGCATTTTCTGGAGGCAATTGAAACAGAGAAAGTTCCTGCGGAAAATTATTTGATTAGGGAAAATTTTATCAGTAAAGAAAATATTGAGATAGTTCGCGGGGGAATGAGACAAACGGTTACTTCCGGCAGTGCGAAAAAAATGCTTGATTTGCCCGTGACTTCTGCCGGCAAAACGGGTACGGCGCAATGGAGCACGACAAAATCTCCGCATGCCTGGTTTACAGCTTTTGCCCCTTTCAATAATCCGGAAATTTCCGTTACCGTGCTTGTCGAGGAAGGGGAAGAGGGGAGCAGAGTTGCGCTTGATATTGCCCGGGAATTTATGATGTGGTATTTTACGAAATGATTTGCCGCGGTCTGTTGCTAAGATTTTTAAACTCTATTATACTTAACAGCATATTGTGTATAACTTTTAAAAAGGTTTATCTATGCAGGATCAAAAAGTTTACGTGTCAAAAGAAGGTTTGGAAAAATTTAAGCAGGAATTAGACGATTTAGTGAACGTGAAAAGGAAAGAAATCATTGAGCGCATTGAAAGAGCAAAAGAACTTGGCGATTTGTCCGAGAACGCCGAGTACGCGGCGGCGAAAGACGAGCAGGCGTTTACTGAGGGTAGAATTCTTGAACTTCAAGACATGGTTGCCCGCGCGGAAATTATAAACGGTTCGGGAAAAGTTGATTTGGTCCGCGTAGGATCAAAAGTAAAAGTGAAAAGCGACGGCACGGAAACGGAATATGAAATTGTTGGGGTGGCCGAGGCAGATCCAGTGGCCGGAAAAATTTCTAATGAATCACCACTTGGTAGGTCATTTTTGGGTCGGAAAATTGGGGATAAGGTTCAAATTCAGATACCAAAAGGGACGGTTACATATACGATTTTGGAAATCAGGTAAATAAATAGAAAAATGTAACAAAAAAACGCCGGCGTTTCCATTCCATGGAATCGCCGGTTTTTTCGTTATTCCTTCTCCATTATCCCGAAGGAGTAGGCGGTGGTTGTGTAGGCATGAAGATTACGATGGTTTCTTTGCCTTGCTTGGTCAACTGGAGTCGGTAGCCCTGCTTTTGATAGCTGACAATACCATCGACTAGCCTAATCAGGTTTCTGATTGTTTCGCTGGTGGTCGGTGTGTGAAGTGCTTCCCTTAGAGCCTGAAGCATTTGCCAGTCAACATCGTTAAATTCTAATGTCGTTTTTCCTGGTTTCCTCCTCGCCACCTTACATTCCTCCCCCTCACCTTTCGCGGTTACCCGAAAGGTGAAGTCTCTAATGTTAGAATAGTATCTAGGTGTTGTCAAGAGTTCCCTTTTTGACATTATTCTAAAATTAAGATAAAATTAATACAATAAATTGTTTAAAATTACTTTAAAATATGGAAAAATCAACCGACGAACGGCTAGCCAGATTAGAAAAATTAAAAGAAATTAGGGCGCAAAAAGTTAATCCCTATCCTTCGGCCGCCAAGCGGAGCCATTTGGTGCGCCAAGTTTTGGAAAATTTTGATAAATTTAGTGTTGGGAAAAAGACGATTTCGCTAGCTGGCCGGTTGAAAAGTGTTCGGTTACACGGCGGATCAGCTTTTGCCAATTTGGAAGACGAAAGCGGAACAATCCAGCTATTTTTCCGGGAGGATCATTTTGGCGCCAAGCAGTATAAATTTTTTAAAGAATTAATTGATTTAGGTGATTTTGTTCGGGTTAAGGGCACGCTTTTTACTACAAAAACTGGAGAAAAAACTTTGGAAGTGGAAGCGCTGAAACTTTTGACGAAAACTTTGGCGCCTAGCCCTGAAAAATGGCATGGACTTTCTGATGTGGAAATTCGTTATCGCCAACGGTATTTGGATTTGATTGCCAACCCCAGCGTTCGGGAAATTTTTAAAAAGAGAAGTTTGATCGTCAAGGCAATTCGAGATTTTTTAGAAAAGGACGGCTTTATGGAAGTGGAAACGCCGATATTACAGCCGATTCCCGGCGGAGCCACAGCCAGGCCATTTATTACGCACCACAATGCCCTGGATTCAGATTTTTATTTGCGTATTGCCCCGGAGCTTTATCTGAAGCGGCTCATCGTCGGCGGATTTGAAGGAGTTTACGAAATAGCGCGGTGTTTCCGAAATGAAGGCATCGACTGGTCGCACAATCCCGAATTTACCCAAGTCGAGCTTTACCGCGCTTACGCCGACTATAATGACCTGATGAAAATGATGGAAAAGTTTTTTGTTTACCTAATGAAAAAAACAAACGGCGGAGAAATGAAAACGGTTTATGAAAAAAATACGATTGATTTCACGCCGCCCTACGAGCGAATTACTTTCCGGGATATTATAAAAAAATTTAGTGATTTTGACATTGAAAAGTACCCCGACCGTGACACTATGGCCAAAGTAGTTTCGGATTGGCCAGCCTTTAATAATTTAGAAGTTTTACCCTCAGACGATCGAGGAAAAATAATGGATGAAATTTTTAAAAAAGTTGTCCGGCCGAAAATCGTAAATCCTATTTTTGTTATCAATCATCCAATTGAACTTTCGCCGCTCGCCAAAAAAGTTCCCGAAGATTCGCGCTACGTGGAAAGATTTCAGTTGCTTGTTGGCGGGATGGAATTGGTTAATGCATTTTCAGAATTAAATGATCCGCAAGATCAGCGAAAAAGATTTGTCGCTCAGCAGCAAATGCGCATAGCCGGAGACGAAGAGGCCATGCGGATTGACGAAGATTTTATTACCGCCTTGGAGCACGGTATGCCACCGACCGCGGGACTTGGTATGGGAATTGACCGCCTGACCGCACTGCTTACAAATTCACATAATATTAAAGAAGTAATTTTATTTCCGACTCTGAAACCCGGAAAATAATTTATGATCGAAGAAGAAATATTAAAAGAAATCGCGGCAAGGGAGCATTTTGTTATAAGCCAATTTGAACGAGTTGGTTTAGATATTCGGCGATATCCAGAATTATTTGATAGATTAAAGCAACTCCATGGTCCAGAGTCAAAACACTTTGAGGACGCCGTGCAGATGGTGGAAATAATTGAAGAAATTTGGGAAGAGTTGGACAAACAGCTACCTTTTAAATTGGAGAAAGAAAAGATGATTTTGGCTACACTTTTACACGATGTCGGAAAATCCGGACCCAAGGAGGCGACCTCTGAAGAACAAAAATTGATTGTTACTCTTTTTGATCCAACTCATTATGAACGAATCGTGGCGGCTGGAAAAAATGTGGCAGAAGAAACTATTCTTCGCGCTCTTCGCGATTCTGATTTGGAGGATGGAGCGCAACGTAAGATTGCAAAATATCTAAATAGTTTGGGCATAGATATTTCAAGTGAAAAAATGATTGATTTCTGGCGTCGGCATGCTGATTGGACTTATGATATCTTGAAAGATTTAGAGGGTGAAAAAATTGATGATCGGTTGGCCGTGATGGCCGCGTCGCATCATATTTTAGACGGGAAAAATCCAGCGGGGATTAATTTAGAACAAATTCCCGAAGAAGCCAGAACAATTGAAATAATTGAAACTTACGAAGTTTTAACTATTGTTGATAAATTTCAAGCTTTTATAAAAAGAAGCGGGCTTGACCATGCTGCAGCAATAAAAATTTTACGGAGTATAATTATAAATCAGAAATTTCCCAAGCGGGTGGAGGAAAGTTATCTTGCAATTCTCACAGTTATAGAAAATTCAAAAGATAAATTACAAGCTAAATTGAAGAAGTAATTATGGCCAAGCCGAAAAAAAAAGTAATGGTCTTTGGCACTTTTGCAGTTTTGCATCCCGGCCATCTTTATTTTTTTCGCGAGGCAAAAAAGCGCGGCGATAAATTAACTGTTGTCGTGGCGCGCGATCTAACGGTTAAAAAAGTGAAGGGTTTTTCGCCAAAATTAGACGAGCAGGCGCGGCAAGAAATGGTAGATGCTATAAAACTTGTTAATGTGGCAGTGCTTGGCGATAAAATTGATTGGTATAAAATAATTTTAAAATATAAACCGGAAATAATTTGTCTCGGCTACGATCAGGTAGCGCCAAAAAATTTTAGAGAAGAGTTGCGGAGGAGGGGAGTGGACGCGAAAATTTTCAGGTTAAAATCTTATAAACCAAAAAAATATAAATCTTCTAAAATTTTGAATAAATAAAATTTATGATGGATATAAAATTTATCCGAGAAAAGAAAGAATTAATGAAAGAAGTAGCAAAAAATAAAAATAGCAAAGTTGATATTGATAAATTACTCGCGGTTGACGAAAAACGGTGTAATTTAATTTCTGAAGTAGAAAAATTAAAAGCGGATTTAAACAAACGATCAAAAACAAAACCTAGCCCAGAAGAGATTGCGGCCTTGAAAGAATTGAGTGGAAAAATTAAAAAAATGGATGAGGAGTTGGTCGCGGTGGAAAAAGAATATCACGACTTAATGCTTCTTGTGCCAAATATTTATTCTGCGGACACGCCGGTCGGACCGGACAATACTGCAAACCGCGAAGTAACGCGCTGGGGTAAACCGACAAAATTTGATTTTACCCCGAAAGACCATATTACGCTTGGTAAAGAGCTTAATTTAATCGATCTTGAGGCTGGCGCTAAAACCTCGGGTTATCGCGGCTATTACCTTAAAAATGAGGCCGTATTGCTTCATTTTGCCCTTTTATGGCACGCTATTAATAAAATGCGGAAAAAGGGTTTCGAGTTGATATTAACCCCGACACTGCTTCGGGAATTCGCGCTTTTGGGTAGCGGCCATTTTCCAGAAGGAAAGGATGAAATTTATCAGATTGGAAATCCAGGACGCTTGGCCGACGGCAGTACAAAGGAGGAAATTTTTTTGGCGGGTACTTCCGAGCCGGGGCTTCTCGCGTATTTTTCTGACAAAGTTTTTGAAGAAAAAGATTTGCCAGTGAAAGTTTGTGGATTTTCTCCCTGCTATCGTTCGGAAATCGGCAGTTATGGCAAGGATACAAAAGGCCTTTACCGAATTCATGAATTTATGAAAGTTGAGCAGGTAATTTTATGTAAAAATAATTTGGAAGAATCGCTTGAGTGGCTAGAAAAATTGCGAGGCATTGCAGAAGAGATTTTGCAGGATTTGAAATTGCCGTATCGCGTGATTCAACTTTCCACTGGCGATATGGGGACGGGAAAATACAAGATGTATGATTTGGAAACTTATATGCCGTCCATGACTTCAAGGAATTTTTACGGTGAAACACATTCTGACTCAAACCTGACCGACTGGCAGACGAGAAGGCTGAATATAAAATATAAAACTAAAGAAGGGAAAACTGAATTTGCATACGCCCTGAATAATACGGTTATTGCATCGCCAAGAATTTTGATTGCCATTTTGGAAAATTATCAGCAAAAAGACGGCAGCATAAAAATTCCAAAAGTTTTGCAGAAATATTGCGGAGTGAAAGTTATCAAGAAAAAATAATTATCTATGAAAACATGGATTGAAATTAGCCGAGAGGCTCTGAATTATAATTTGTCCCAATTTAAAAAATTGGTTGGCGATAGCGTAAAAATAATGGGTGTGGTAAAAGCCAATGCTTACGGCCATGGCTTAACTGAAGTGGCTGGCATTATTTCCGATAAAGTTAATTGGTTCGGCGTAGATTCAATCTCTGAAGCATTGAAATTGCGGCAGGCCGCCATTAAAAAGCCAATTTTAGTTTTGGGTTATACCGAGTTGGCCGACCTGAAAGAGGCAGTAAAAAATAGTGTAAGTTTAACGGTTTACAATAGAGAGACAATTGAAAGGCTTGGTAAAATTCCAATCCATAATCCAAATTTAAATCCAAAAATTCACATCAAAATTGAAACCGGAACCTCAAGACAAGGCGTTTTGGAAAATGAAATTTTAGATTTTGTAAAATTTGTAAAACAATATCCTTCAATTGAAATTCAAGGACTTTCCACCCATTACGCCAATATTGAAGACACGACTGATTCAAGTTTTGCCATGGAACAGCTGTCAGCTTTTACTCGCATGGCGGAAATTTTAAAAAAAGAAGGTGTGACGCCGCTCCGGCATACAGCGTGTTCTGCTGCCACGATTTTATTTCCGGAAACTCATTTTGAAATGGTGCGGCTTGGCATTAGTATGTATGGGTTTTGGTCTTCAAAAGAAACAAAGGCCGTGGCAAAAACCAAAAATTTAGAATTGGATTTAAAGCCGGCCTTAACTTGGAAAACAATTGTTGCGCAAATAAAAAATTTGCCCTCTGGTACGCCAATTGGTTATGGTTTGAGTGAACGCACGGGCCGTGATTCAAAAATTGCCATTTTGCCGATCGGCTATTACGACGGCTACGATCGCAAACTCGGAAGTGTGGGGAATGCTTTAATTCGCGGCAAACGTTGCAAAGTTTTGGGAAGAGTTTGCATGAATATGATTATTGTTGACGCGACTGATTTAGAAAAAATTGAGTTGGAAGATGAAGTAGTTTTACTCGGCCGGCAGGGGAGAGAGGAAATAACCACGGAAGATTTAGCGGGCAAAATTGGAACAATTAATTATGAAGTTGTGACAAGAATTAATCCTAATATTTTGCGACACATAGTATAATTTATAGAATATGGGGAGGATAAAAGATTATCATAAAAAGAGTTACCGGAACCCTTTTTTTGGTGGGGCCAAAAGGGGAGGCGGTTTCCGCAAGCACTTTGGCCGGCGGCGTAGCTGGCGCACAAAGCTGTTTGCATTTTTATTTTTTATTTTATTTTTTGGTTTAGTCTATTTTATTTTTTTCTCGCCGTATTTTAGCATAAAAGAAGTTGAAATATTTGGTTTGGAAAAAATTAATTATGATGAGGCGCGTGCAGTAGTTGATAACCAGGTTCAAGGCCGGAGATTTTTTATTTTTAGTCAAGATAATATTTTTATTTTTGACGAAAAATTACTTCAGGAAACGTTAGATGATAAATATTCGCTCAAATTTTTAAAAGTGGATAAAAGTTTACCTGGAATTATCAAGATATCCTTCGAAGAAAAAAAACCAGCTATGATTTGGAAAACGGCGGAGAAATTTTATTTAGTTGATTGGGACGGCGCAATAATTCGCGAAATTACGGATCCGGAGGTATCAGAGTACCTGGGAAATCAGGGAGGGGCAAAAATGGCGCGAGTTTTTGATGGCAGCAATGATTCAGTGGCAACTAAAAGTAAAATTTTAACAGCCGGGGTAGTTCATACTATAACTGACCTACAAAACAATTTGCCGCGCGCCACAGGGCTTAATATTGTAAATTTTGTAATGGATAATCACAATGAGTCTACAATAAAAATTTTAACTGGCGAGGGTTGGGTATCCTACTTTTCGCTTAAAAACGATTTAAACGCGCAGATTTTAAAACTTAATGCATTTATGGGAGAAAGGAATGTAGAAGAAAGAAAAAGATTAGAATATGTTGATTTAAGGTTTGAAGATAGGGTTTATTTCAAGTAGTAGCTACAAGATATTCTCGGATAAAGCTATCACAGCGTCGTATAAGGTGCATTGTGCGACGCATACCATATTATAAACTACCACCTCCCTGTCAATTAAAGATCAGTTTTACGACAACAAAAAACCACGCCCAATTGGCGTGGTTTTAAAATATTTATTTTTTTTACGGAAGATAATCTAGCGGATTAACCGGAATGCCGTCAAGACGCGTTTCAAAATGTAAATGTGGTCCCGTGGTAAAAGGTCCAGCTCCCGGCGTGCCAGGCATACCGCCGGAAAGGCCAATAACCTGCCCCCTGATCACATATGTGTCTTCCTGAACACTAATTTTTGAAACATGTCCGTAAACAGTAGAAATTCCGTTAGCGTGGATTAACATAATATAACTATATCCCTTTTGTCCCCCATTTTTGACCTTGCCAACGTAACCTGGGGCAGCAGCCTTAATTTGCGTGCCCTGATAAGCACGAATATCAATTCCGGAATGTTCAAAAATATATCGATAAGGATAATCTGAATCGTGAAAGGTCGCAGTGATTCCCCTACTCGGATCAACTGGCCAGGAAAGAATAACTGAGCCGGATTGTCCATTAGAAAAAGATTTATCGCTTTCTTCCAATCGTTGCCGGATTGATTTTTCGAGTGAAGTAATTTCTGAGTTTATTTGTTCTTCTTCGTATTTTGATTGTAATAGCCAATTTTGAAACTGTTTTTCGGAAGCGGCTGTTCTATCAAGCAATACCTCCTTATTCATTATTTGTTCTTCAAGCGAACTTTGCATCTTTACCATTTCATTTTTTGAATTTTCTGCCTCATTTTTTTTATTCTCCAATTGTTTCTTTTGCTCTTCCAATGATGTCTTTAATTCCTGAATTTGATTTAAGGATTTTTGCAAATCAGCCTGCAGATTTTCAACATATTTCATCTGATTAAAGACTTCGGAAAAATATTGGTTGGTCGCGAGTACTTCAAGATAACCTTTTTGGTCATTCTTGTAAATCAATCGCAGGAATTCGGATATCCTATCTTTATTTAAGGTAATTTGATTTTCTTTTTCCTGAATTTGCGTTTCTAGATTTCTTATTTCCAAAGTTATTGTTTCTATCTTTTTTTCCGTAGCTTCAATGTCTATTTTAATTTTAGCTATTTTATTAGATAGAATAGCGAGTTCAGTTGAAAGACTAACGGATTTACGTTGGGCTTCTTCAATTTGTCTTTTATAGCTTTCTGATTTTTTTTGTAAAGCTTCAATCTCCTTCTTTTTTGCGTCTATTTCTCTATCTAAGTTAGAAATTTCTTGTACAAGTCCATTGGCAGGGGTGTTTTCGGCTTTTGCAGTATGAATTAAAGAAAAATTAAAAGGAACAATCAAACAGATTGCCGTTATAATAATCACTATTTTCCCGATTTTTTGTACCATAATTTAATTATAGCACATTTTTTTAGGTCAGTAAATTTTTCGCTGCGGCGATTCTTTGCAAAGTTTTTTCTTTTCCCAAAATTTCAGCTACTTCAAAGGGCGGTGGAGAAGCTTTTAATCCGGTTAGAGCTACGCGAAGAGGCCACAGGGTCTCCCCCATTCCAAGATTTTTTTCGACAATTACTTTTTTGATATTTTCTTCCAAAAAACTTTTTATAAAATTTTCCGAGGAAGTTTTTTCTAGAAATTTTTCAATTTCGGATAAATGTTCCGCAACTTCTGCTGCCGTCATTTTTTTCCAAAATAAAAGCTCCTTGTCAAAAGCAAGATCTTTTTTAAAGAAAAAGGAGACGAGTCCCGGGAGATCACTTAATCTAACAAGTCTTTCCTGTTCCAGGGCAAGTATTTTTTTCAATTGATCAAAAATCAATGGCTCGCCGGTATTCGCGACCTTCCACTCCGTATCCCCCACTTTATTAATTAAATTTGCGTTTTCAAGATACGGAATACATTTTTCCGTTAATTCAGATAAATCCATTTTACGGATATAGTTGGCATTCAGCCAATTCAGTTTTTCAATATTAAAAATTGCCGCGGCTTTATTCATGTTGGATATAGAAAAATTTTTTGCTAATTCTTCTTTAGTAAAAAATTCTTGGTCGGTTTTGGGATTCCAGCCCAAAAAGGCCATAAAATTAATTAGAGCTTCCGGAAGGTAGCCCATAGCGCGATAATCTGCAATAGCCGTGGCGCCGTGGCGCTTGGATAATTTTGTCCGATCCGGTGCAAGAGTGAGTGGGATATGGGCATAGCCTAGTTTTTTGAAACCTAGGGCTTCAATTATGGCGATTTGTTTTGGCGTGTTGGAAATATGATCTTCGCCGCGGATAACATGGCTGATGTTCATTGTGTGGTCGTCAACGACTACCGCAAAATTGTAAAGTGGAGTTTCTAAATTTTTTGCGATTGTGATGTCGCCGATTAATTTTGTATCAAACTCCAGAACACCTTTTATTAAATCATTAAAAATAATTTTTTTAGACGGCATTCTAAATCGGATAATTGGTTTTCGACCTTCGTCAAGAAATTTTTTTATTTCCACTTCGCTCAAATTTGCGCAGCGTCCAGAATAAACCGGTGGCTCTCCCCTCTTTGTCATCGCCTCGCGCTCAGTTTCCAATTCCTCTTCGGTACAAAAACAATAATAAGCCTTATTTTCATTTAATAATTGCTGTAAATATTTTTTATAAGTTTCCAGGCGTTCACTTTGCCGATATGGTCCAAAGTCTCCGTCGACGTCCGGCCCTTCATCATAATCAATTCCGAGCCAATGCAGACTTTCAATAATTTCTTTGGTAAATTTTTCATCAGATCGTTCTAAATCAGTATCTTCAATGCGTAAAACAAATTTTCCGCCCTGGTTTTTGGCGAACAAATAGTTAAAAAGCGCGGTTCTCGCTGTGCCAATATGTAAATATCCCGTCGGTGACGGGGCGATACGAACTCTAATTTCTTCTTTTTTAGGCATATTTTTTACCATTTTTAATTACTTTCCAGCTGAATTTTATCGTTGCGGTTAAAATTCTTTTCCAGCGCCAGGGCTGCATAAAAAGTCGCCAGAGCCATTCTAATCCAATTTTTCTCATCCATTTCGGCGCGCGTTTTATTTTGCCGGCAATAAAATCAAATGCTCCTCCGACGCCCATCGCGATTTTTATTGAGGAAATATTTTCTAAATTTTTTGCAATCCACTTTTCCTGCTTTCCCGCACCAAACGCCACAAATAAGATGTCGGGTTTTGCAAAATTTATTACTTGATTGTTTACGGTTAATTTTTGATCAGTAATTATGCCGCCGCTTTCCGCTCCAGCCATCCGCAACCCGGGAAATTTTTCCTTTAGTTTTTCCGCAGCTCTCTTGGCAATCCCCTCTCCTCCACCCAAAAGATAGATTGAATAATTTTTTTGTTCAGCAAGGCGGCAAAGATCTACCATTAGATCAACACCGTGAATTTTTTCCGGGAGTGGTCGCTTTAAATATCGTGAGGCAAAAATCAATCCCACACCGTCCGGCACGGCTAAATCTGCGCGGTTTATAATTCCTAGAAATTCTTTGTCACTTTGTGCGGCCACCACTATTTCCGGATTGGGTGTGACAATATAATGTTGCCGGTCGTCGGATAAAAACTTTTCTACTTTATCGAGAACATCAGCTTTATTCAAATTATCTATTTGAACTCCTAAAATGTTTACTTTCACAAATTTATTTCAAGGGAAAAGATTTAAGAACAGAGTAAACCGACCCGTCAGAAGTAAGTTCACTTTCCATAAGTTCAACACTTTTTACAGGAAAAGTCATGGACGGAATTTTTACGCTGGCGATTTTACATCTGGACCAGTCCTTAATTCTGCCCAGAGTTAGATGTCCCTGCCACGGACGCGTATCAACTTTATGGCCAAGATTTTCGAGCATTACTTCAAGTTTACCAATCAAATCATGGAGAGTTTCCGTATCTTCTACCGCAGTAAAAAACACCCGTGGTTCTCGTTCATTCGGAAAACAACCAGAAGTTCCAATATTTAATTTAAAAGATTCAATACGTTTAGTTATTTCTTCAATCCCCTCTTCCACCAGAGCAATTTGCTTTTCGCTTAGATCACCGAAGAAATGCAATGTTAGATGAAGATTTTCTGGTTCAACCCACTTTATCCCGTAATCAGGATTTAATTTTTTCAATTCTTCAATAATAGGGTCGAATTTTTTCTTTATGTCGTCTGGCAGATTTATGGCGATAAAAGTGCGTTTAGTCATAAATTTTCCGAAATTATTAGTGTTAAAATTATAGCATTTTTTTGTTTTTAAGGCAAACTTTATGCGTTGACTAAAATTCAATTTTTTGGTAAATTTTAGGCAGTGAGGCGGAAGCCGGGGTCTCCGGGTAGTTGGGATTTTCTCCGTGGCTCGGAGGAGAGAGGAGAGTAAAATAATGGCAGCGGGAAATTCTCGAGTAAGGTATGGTTCAGGTCATTCGACAAGAGAAATGCCCGTTCTTCCGGATTGCCGACGGGGCCATGTCTGTATTTCTTCGTCTCGTGGAGCGGGCCATTGTGGCCACTGTGATACGGATTTCATCTGTCCTTCATGCAAACATAATGGCATGAAGACCAAGGATTGCGAACCGCCTGCCTTCATCCTGCAGTGTCCCCGATGTCAACACGAAGAACGGATTCACTGGGTTGAGTTTGACATCCAGTGTCCCCGATGCGGATGTAAAAACGCTTCCGGGACATATTCGAGGTTGCTGGAACCGATCATTCAATGCCCGGACTGCGGACCGAGTAGGGGGGGTGTCGGTCGTGCAGAAAAGGAGGGGAAATGAGCAAACTGCCTGGAAGGCAAGAAGAGGGAAAAATTCCATCCTGGTTTTTGGACGGTCAAGGCCAGATTGGTTGCACGGCAATCGGAGGCAATCCTCCGTCGACTCTTCTGCACATACCCCCTGTTTTAGAGGGTGTGGATGTGGAACAAGCCTGGTGGCCAAAAAATGGGCTGGGAGGCGATTATGAGTTGCTTCCCTGGCTGACGCGCCCAATTTGAACAAAAGAAGGGGAAGACAAGGTGGCAAGAAAATCTGGACGTCGTAAGAACATCTTCAGTGGTCTTGGAATCTCTCCTGAACAAGAAGCTGCGCTCAGAAGAAGGGCGCCGCCGCTTTCGGAGAGACGGTGGCTCGAGATACAACTGCTCATTGCGCGGGATGCGTTGGCCGACAGTTTTCCCCTGGAACCGATTTTTGTCGTTCCGCCAATCGTGGGACGCGAAGAGCGCAAGCCGCGAAGATCGATTCTGATCGACAACTTCTCCGGAGTAGAAAGGCTTCGCTAGGGAGAAGAACTACGTGAGTGAAGACGCTAATTTAAAAGAGCGCGAAGAAGCTTTGCGCCAACGACTTGTTACCTGGGCAGCACTTACTCCGGAGGAACGTCTGGATGCGAGGGTAAAAAGACTTCGTTTGTGGAAGCGACTCGAGGAAGAAGCCACCGGTGTCTGCAGTCGCGAAGCTGGTCTGCCCGGTGACTGGGATATTCCTTGCCGACCCGACGTGGAGTTTAAGGAGGTGGATTAGCCGACGCGAAAGAGGAAGCGTCGGTTTTTTTATTATCTGATTTTTGCTATAATTAAAGTATGAAAGAGGCTTTATTTTACAAAAAATTATCCAAAAATCGCGTCCAGTGCCAGGCGTGTAGTCATTACTGTAAAATCGCGCCAGGCAATCGCGGGATTTGTGGCGTTCGGGAAAATCAGGACGGCAAACTTTATTCTTTGGTTTACGGAAAAATTGTCGCCAAAAATGTTGATCCAATTGAGAAAAAACCACTTTTTCATTTTTTACCGGGAACAAAAAGTTTATCGATTGCTACGGTCGGCTGCAATTTCAGATGTCTCTATTGTCAGAACGCAGACATTGCCCAGATGCCGAAAGAAAGCGTTTTATTCCGAGAAGGCAACGTCCCAGGAATTGATCTGACGCCAAAAAATATTGTGAACGAGGCATTATTGATCGGCGCGCCGAGTATAGCTTATACTTATACCGAACCGACGATTTTTATTGAGTTTGCTCTGGAAACAATGAAGCTGGCGCGCCAGAAAAATTTAAAAAATATCTGGGTGACAAACGGTTACGCGAGCAAAGAAGTTTTAAAAGAAGTAATCCCCTATCTTGACGCGGCCAATATTGATATAAAAGGTTTTACTGAAGAATTTTATAATAAAATTTGCGGCGCGAAGTTGCAGCCGGTTTTGGAAGCCGCAAAAATGATGAAGCGCGGCGGTGTTTGGGTAGAAATTACAACGCTTGTTGTGCCCGAGCAAAATGATACGAAAGAACATTTTGAAAGTATCGCTAAATTTATTGCTAAAAATTTGGGAAAAGAAACTCCGTGGCATATCTCTAAATTTTTTCCAACTTACAAATTAAAAAACTTGCCACCCACTCCCCAATCATCTTTGATTGAAGCCAGAGAGTTTGGAAAAAAATTCGGTTTGCGCTATATTTATTTAGGTAATGTGCCGCTCGCGGAAGGCGAAACAACTATTTGCCCAAAGTGCGGCGTTAAAATGATTGAACGTTCTGGTTATGAAATTGTCCGCTACGACAAAGACGGTAAATGCGCGAATTGTGGTGAAAATTTAAATTTAATTTTAAAATAATTTTTAACTTTAAAATTATGGCCGAACAAATAAGCGGAATTGAACGGGTGCAAGAATTGCGTTCAAGATTAGAAATTTTTTGGAGGAACGTTTTAGGGGAATATTTTGAACAACACCATGAGTATCCCCCGTTTGTGGATCGGGGAAAAGTTGGTGAATTTATTCAATTGGTTAGTAATAGGGATTCTCAATTTAGACAAAGCGTGGAGCAATTTAGGCCGATTCAAAGTGAAGTAGAAAAAGTAGCCATGGAAGTATATCGCGATCTCATAAAAGCAAAGTAGAAAAAATCGTCCACGTCGAACTAAAGTCCCGCTTATTTCTGTGGGATTTTAGTTATAGTTGACAAGATTTTTGGTTGAGTTAAAATATAATTAGCACTCTAAACTTAAGACTGCTAATTTTTAAACATTTAAATATTGATTATAAAATATGCCAATGCTCCCGCAAAATTTTACCACTAAATCTCAGGAAGCCCTGCAGGCGGCCCAGGGTTTGGTTTTTGAATATAACCATCAATATTTGGATCCTCTTCACGTTTTTTCAGCTCTTTTGGACCAGGAGGGCGGGATTGTTGGTTCGCTTCTTCAAAAACTGGGGATTAATATAGTTGATTTAAAACAAAGAATTTTAACAGAGTTTCAAAAATTACCAAAGCACGCCGGTCGGAGGCAAGGAGGTATGGCGCAAATGAATGTTGGGCAGGAAATGGTTCAAGTTTTTTATGCCGTGGAAAAAGAAGCCAAAAAAATGAAAGATGAATATATTAGCACTGAACATATGCTTTTGGGATTAGTAAGCGTGAAAAGCCGGGCTAGTGAAATTTTATCTGCGGCGGGCGTAACCTACGACGGAGCGCTTAAGGTTCTCGCTGAAGTTCGCGGTACGCAGAAAGTTGATTCACCGGAACCGGAAGCAAAATACCAAGTTTTGGAAAAATATACGATTAATCTTACAGAATTAGCTCGTCAGAAAAAACTTGATCCGGTCATAGGCCGCGATGAAGAAATCCGTCGCGTGATGCAAGTGCTTTCGCGCCGGACAAAAAATAATCCGGTTTTAATCGGCGAGGCTGGTACGGGAAAAACCGCGATTGTCGAAGGTTTAGCGCAGCGAATCGTGGCCGGCGATGTGCCAGAAAGTTTAAAAGATAAAGAGTTGGTTTCCTTGGATTTGGGTTCACTTTTGGCTGGGACAAAATTTCGCGGTGAATTTGAAGACCGATTGAAGGCTGTAATTAAAGAAGTAAAACAAGCCAGCGGAAAAATAATTTTATTTATTGACGAATTGCATACAATCGTTGGGGCGGGCGCGCTTGAGGGAGCGATGGACGCTTCTAATATGTTAAAACCGGCTCTGGCTCGCGGTGAATTGCATACGATTGGCGCGACAACCATCAAGGAATATCATAAGTACGTGGAAAAAGACGCGGCCCTGGAACGGCGTTTCCAGCCAGTCTTTGTCGGCGAACCGTCGGTAGAAGATACGATTGCTATCTTGCGTGGCATCAAAGAAAAATATGAGGTTCATCACGGCGTAAAAATTACCGATGCGGCGATTATCGCGGCGGCAACTCTTTCGCATCGCTATATTTCAGACCGTTTTCTACCCGACAAAGCAGTGGACTTAATTGATGAAGCAACATCCGCACTCAGAATGGAAATTGATTCTATGCCGACCGAGCTGGATCAGCTGAAAAGAAAAATGATGAAATTGGAAATTGAGCGGCAAGCTTTGATGAAAGAAAAAAATGAAGACGTAAAAGATGAACTTAAAAAATTAACTAAAGAATTAGCCGAAACGCAGGAAAAATCAAAAGAATTAGAGATCGGCTGGCGTTATGAAAAAGATTTGATTAGCCAAATTAGAAAAGCGCAAAAACAAATTGATTATTTAAAACAACAAGCTGATATTGCCGAGCGAAAAAGCGAATTAGAAAAAGTCGCCGAGATTCGTTATGGCAAAATTCCGGAATTAGAAAAAGAAATCAAGACTTTGGAAAAAAAATTAAAAAAAGCGCCAGCAGACAAAAGAATTTTGCGCGAAGAGGTTACTGACGAAGATATCGCGAAAGTTGTTTCCCGTTGGACCGGCGTTCCGGTTTCAAAAATGCTTCAAGGTGAGGTGGAAAAATTGGCACACGCCGAGGACGAATTGAGCAAAAGAGTTATCGGTCAGAAAGACGCGATAAAAACTATTGCTAATGCGTTGCGTCGTTCACGGGCCGGAATTTCTGAAGAGAAAAAACCGATTGGCTCATTCATTTTTGTCGGCCCGACCGGCGTTGGTAAAACTGAACTTTCAAAAGCTTTGGCGGAATTTATGTTTAATGATGAAAACGCGCTTGTCAGGGTTGATATGTCAGAATATATGGAAAAACATTCCGTGGCGCGGCTCGTTGGCTCCCCTCCCGGTTACGTCGGCTATGATGAAGGCGGACAATTAACCGAAGCTATTCGCCGCCGGCCGTATTCTGTCGTTCTTTTTGATGAAATTGAAAAAGCCCATCCCGAAGTCTTTAATATTTTGCTTCAGATTTTAGACGATGGGCGTTTGACTGACGGTCGCGGCCGCACCGTGAATTTTAAAAATACGATTATTATCATGACCTCAAATCTTGGTAATCAGGTTATTCGAGATTTTTCTATTGGTTTTCAAGATGGAGAAAATCGTGAAATAAGCCGCGACAGCGAAATGCGCAGTAAGATTATGGACATTCTTCGAGAGACGTTTAAGTTGGAATTTTTAAACCGTATTGATGAGATTGTGATCTTCAAGAGTTTGGGAAAAACGGAAATCGGAAAAATTATTGAATTGCAGTTAGTCGAAGTTCAAAAACGGCTTAATGCTAAAAAAATAAAATTGGATATTGCCGATACAGTTAAAAAGATGCTCGCGGAAAAAGGCTTTGATCCGATTTTTGGAGCCCGTCCATTGAAACGTGTTATTCAAAATCAGATTTTAGACGAGCTGGCGCTGCAGATTATTGAGGGAAAAATAAAAGACGGAGATAAGGTGGAGATTGACCTAGGTAAAGAGAAAAAAATTACATTTGCAATAAAATAAAAGTATTTAAAAATTACGGCCGAAAAAGCCGTGGTTTTTTTATAAAAAAAGACCCGACTCGGAAGATATTTCAGTCTCTTCACGAGTCGGGGTGACTCCAGTCTGGGAGTCAGCAGGGTCTAAACGCGATGGGTTCGCGCCGCCAGCCGAAACCGTCCGTCATCTTCTCGCTTCTCCCCCCTTCGCGAAGCGCGCCGTCCTGTGGTGCACCACAAAAGGCAATCGCAACCGGCGGTGGGGACGAAAAGAGCCGTGCCAGGTTTCGCGTGACGAAGTGCGCGAACAGTCCAGCACTTAGCATGCCGGACCTCCTCCGTTCCCTCGGATTTGGGTCAGTGTTAGGTTCCCGCCATTCTTCTTTCTTCGCCCGGGTTTCAGCGCGACGGCTGACGCTGTCCCGGGCTTATGCAGCGAGCGAGCACTCTCCCAAGATCACCTTGGTGAAGACCGCGTCGGACGTGCCTCGGGTTCCAGCTGTTGGCTGGTTCCCGTGCGCACCAAAAGTGCCAAGGAAGATGTCGGGCAAGGGTTCGAGCCAGAGATCCGGAACGAGCGTCACAGCGACCGCGACGCCAATCATCGGACCGAGGAAATCCACCATCACCGCTCTCCTTTCGCGAATCGCCTTCTCTCCCCTACGTTCCTTATCTTGCCCCAAACCCACATGATTCCGGAGAGGAATGAGAAAAAGCACAGGAAGTATGGCCACAGCAAGATCACGATAATGATGAGGGAGACGTCTGACAGATTGGACTTCAATTCCTTCCGGAGTTGCTTCCAACATACCACGACTACTAGGGCCGCGACGATCCCGACGATCCAGATTGTGGTTGCCACGTTACTTCCCTCTCTATTTCTACGCGGGCAAAATGCCTCGCGTTAAGGTTTTAACCTTTTGATTAGATTAAGACAGGATTAATTTTCTGTCAAGAGATAATTTATAAATAAAAAGAGCCGACCCAAGGTTTGACAACCTATGGATCGGCGGATGACGAGAGTTGGCGTCCTCGAAGTAGTACCGTCAGGTTGACGGTCGCTGAGTAGCGTCAAGGTGTTTGACTACACCGAGGACAGAAGCCTGGTGGCGCCGGTGGGGTCCGGTCAGGTCGACGTGGACGTCGGGGAAGCGAACATGTGATTTCCGCTGTCGCGCGAACGCGCGAACGGACCGTACCTGATTCCCATCTGATCCTCCTTCTTCCGTAGGGGGGTTGCCTTTCACCGTGGAAGACTTCCCCACCCCATGATGTCAATATATTAACACAAGATTGTGTTGTTGTCAAGAGGAAAATGTGGTAAAATAGAATCAGCAGTCATTTTGAATTATGGTTTTTGTTTTTAACTTAGCCATAATTCCCGATTCATAATTCATGACTAAAAACCCATGAAAAATATTAAATTTAGAAAATTCATAAGTTTTGTTGCCCTTATTTCTATCTTTCTGCCCAATCTTGCTTTTGCCGAATTTAATCCAAACTATATTATTTCCGATCAGGAATTAACTGATCAAAATTCAATGTCTTTGACACAGGTTCAAAAGTTTCTGGAAGATAAGGGCAGTTCTCTCGCCCATTACGCGACAATTGATACTGACGGCCTTGGCCGGACTGCCTCGGAAATTATCTGGCGAGTGGCCCAAAGTTATAAAATCAGCCCAAAGGTTTTGCTTGTTACCTTACAAAAAGAACAAAGTTTAGTTACGACCGCTGTTCCAACACAAAAACAACTTGATTGGGCAACGGGCTACGGTATTTGTGATTCTTGTTCCATGTCCGACCCTACTCTTCAAAAATACAAAGGTTTTGCCACTCAAGTTGATTACGCAGCCGGCTGGAAAAGATGGTTTTTAGATAATGCCTTGACCCTCTCCTGGGTAAAACTTCCCGGCGTAACTTATTTAATTGATACTTACAAAATTACTCCGAGTAATTTGGCCACGGCGGCTTTTTACACTTATACTCCGCACTATCATGGAAATTATAATTTTTGGAAACTTTGGCAGGATTGGTTTGGAAAATTTTTCCCTGATGGAACAGTTTTAAAAGAAGCTGATGGAACTGGTATTTGGTTGCTTCAACGCGGACTAAAACGCCAATTTTCCAGTTACTCCGCTTTTATTTCCCGTTATTCTCCGGATAAACTAATTACCGTGTCAAAAAGCGAATTGGAAAATTATGAAACAGGCACGCCAATAAAGTTCCCTGATTATTCTCTTCTCCGCTCACCCGCCGGCACGGTTTATCTTTTAGTCGGCGATACGCGACGCGGCTTTTCTTCAAACGAAGTTTTCCGGACAATCGGATTTAATCCTGATGAGGTCATGGACGCGACATGGGAAGATTTAAACGCCTACATTGAAAACGATCCAATCACTATGCAAAGCGTTTACCCGACAGGCGCGCTTTTGCAGGATAAAACTTCGGGCGGAGTTTACTATGTGGAAAACGGAATAAAAAAGCCTCTTTGGGCAAAACAATTTTTAACTTTATATTTTGCGAATAAAAAAATCACGGTTGTCTCTCCTGATGAATTAAAGAAATATCCGACGGGCGAACCGGTAAGATTCAAGGATGGCGAACTGGTTCTTGGAGAAAGTGCCCCAACAGTTTATTTTATTTCAAATGGTGAACGACGGCCGATTCCCACAGAACAAGTTTTTAACGGTCTTGGATTTAAATGGACGAATATTATAAAAACCACGGATAAAATTTTATCCCTGCATCCGCTCGGTTCGACAATTTACCTTGGCGGCGCAGTAGAGACAACGGTCAACAATTAAAATTAATAATTAGAAAATTATGCTGACTTTCGCGGCAATTACTCCTCATCCTCCAATTTTAATTCCTACAATCGGCCGAGAAAATACAAAAATAATTAAAAAAACCGCCGAAGCAATGGAAGAGTTGGAGAAAAAACTTTTCGAAGCCAAGCCTGATATCATAATTGTTATTTCTCCCCACGGCGTGCTTTTGCCGGACGCTTTTTCAATTAATTTAAATCCTGAATACGTGAGTAATTTGGAAGAATTTGGTGATTTTTCTACTAAAATCAAATTTAAAACAAACACAGCTTTGGCTTTTCGTATCAAGGAATTGATGGAAGATAAAAATATTCCCCTAACTTTAACGAGCAACGTATTTTTGGATCATGGTGTAGTTGTTCCTCTTTATTTTTTGACAAAAAGGCTTTCGAAAGTTTCTATTTTACCTATCAGCTACTCATTGCTTGATTTTAAAACAAATTTTAATTTTGGAGATATTCTAAAGGAAATAATTTTAAATGAAGATAAAAAAATCGCGGTCATCGCATCAGGAGATCTTTCTCATTGTCTTACTAAAGACGCGCCAGCAGGATATTCGCCGCGAGGTAAAGAATTTGATGATAAATTGATTGAGCTTATCACTAATAAAAATACTGCGGGAATTTTAAAATTAGATACCGATCTAGTAGAAAAAGCCGGTGAGTGCGGTCTGCGCTCCATTTTAATTCTTCTTGGATTGCTTGAAAGAATAAATTACACGCCAGAAATTTTATCATACGAGGGTCCATTTGGGGTTGGCTATCTCGTCGCCAATTTTAAACTTGAATAAAATGAATGCTCATGTAAAACTGGCCAAGGATACAATTGAAGCTTATCTTAAAACAGGAAAAATCCCTCCCCTGCCCGATAATTTGCCAAAAAATTTTTTGACTTCCCGGGCGGGGGTTTTTGTAAGTATATATAATGGCGATGATTTACGCGGCTGTATCGGAACATATCTTCCGACAGAGCAAAGCCTTGCGGAAGAAATTATCCAAAATTCACTTTCCGCAGCGACTAGCGATTATCGCTTTAAACCGATTACGGAGAAAGAATTACCAGATTTTTCTTATTCAGTCTATATTTTAAGCGAGCCGCGAAAAATAAAAAATTTGAAGGAGCTTAATCCAAAAAAATACGGCATTTTAATTAAATCGGAAACGGGAAAATCAGGACTCCTTTTACCGGATTTGGAAGGAATTAATACCGTAGAAGAACAGCTATCAGCTGTTTGTAGCAAATGCGGTGTAGATTTATCAAAAGAAAAAATCACCATTTTTAAATTTAGCGCTACAAAATACGATTCAAATAATTAAACTATGTTTGTTGAAGTTATTCCCCTGGCTCGTCTACCTAAAAACCTTTCTTCTTTCGATTATGAAGTCCCTCAAAATCTTGAGGGACAAATTAAAATTGGCCAGATCGCGAAAATTCCTTTTCGCGGCAAAAAAATCAGCGGAATTATTATCGCTATAAAAAATCAACCGGCTGAAATTAAGGCCGCCATTAGGCCGATTTTAAAAATCATTGATTTTGAGGAAAATTTAGATAAAAAATATTTGGAACTTCTGCGTTGGCTTGCCGATTATTATCTCGTTTCCTCCGCCCTTGTTTTAAAAACTCTTCTTCCCTCTCCGCCGCAGAAAATAAGTAATTTTAAAATTATTCCACGGCCGACACCTTCACCCCCAAGTGTCTCCAAAGTGGATTTAGAAGAAATTAAAAAAATCGTTAAGAAAATAATTTCTTCTAAAAAACATCATTTTCTTTTTCACTATAAAAATAATAGAAATAAAGTTGCGGTATTTTTAAAGTGTGCGGAAAAAATAGTTTCGGAAGGCCATGGCGTTCTTATTCTTCTTCCTCAAATAAGTGATGTTTTAGAAATTTTTTCCTATTTTTCCAGCTTATTTTCCGGAAAAATTTCTCTCCTCCACGGAGAACTATCTAAAACGGAGTATTGGCAAGAGTGGCAAAAAATAAAACGGAGAGAAACCAGAATTGCGATCGGCACAAGATCCGCGTTTTTTGTCCCCTTTAAAAATCTTGGGCTGGTTATTATTGATAATGAAGAAGCGCCAGATTTTAAGCAGTCAGATCAAAATCCTCACTACGACGCAAGAGATGCTGCGATGAAGCTATCAGAAATCACTGGCGCAAAAATAATTTTTGCAAGCCAAGCGCCGCGACCTGAAACATATTTTGAATCGCAAAATAATCCAGATTTTGATTATCTCCCTCCGGAAATCCCCTCCCCTCCCGTTTCTGATCTTATTGACATGAATAATGAAATAAAAAATAAAAATTTTTCTTCTTTAAGCGGAAAAATAAAAGAAAAAATATCCGAAACTCTTTCCAAAAAACAAAAAGTTATTTTACTCCTAAATCGCCGCGGGGCGGGAACCGCGATTATTTGCCGCGATTGCGATCATATTTTTAAATGTAAAACATGCGAAACCTCGCTCATTTGCCACGATGAAGGATGTAATTTACCCAGCAGATTTGTTTGCCACAATTGCGGGGCGGAAGAATCAGCGCAACTTGTTTGCCCAAAATGTCGGGGCAGTAATATTAAATATCTTGGCGTAGGAACGCAAACCGTAGAAAAAGAAATTAAAAATTTATTTCCCAAAGAAAATATTTTAAGAATTGATAAAGACGCAAAATCTCTGAATCAAAATTTTCCCTCAGACGCAGAGATTTTTATTGGCACTCAATTCTTTATTAAAAACTATTTAGCGCGGGTTAAAAATATTGGATTGATCGGTGTCATTTCAGCGGATACACTAATTTATCGACCAGACTTTCGCTCCGGGGAGAAAATTTTTTCTTGGCTGACAGGTATTATTAATTTTTCCCGCAGTATAAAAAGTCCCCTTATAATTCAAACTTTTTTTCCAAATAATTTTGTTATTCAAAGCGCTATTGGGGAAAGTCCAGAATCTTTTTATCTTGAAGAGTTGGATAATCGTCAAGTATTGAGTTATCCGCCATTTGGTAAAATGATCAAATTGACTTATGGTAATACTGAAGAAAAAAAATGTTTTGATGAGTCGGATAAAATTTTTAAATTATTGAAAAATAGTTTAGAGGGAAAGGCGGATATTTTTTTTGAGTCCAAACCAAAAAGAGAAAAAAGAAAATTTTTTTCGAAAATTATTATTAAATTTTCTAAAGACTACGAACCAGTGATAAAAAATGTTATTATAAAAAATATCCCTGATTCCTGGACTATTGACATTGACCCGGAAAATATACTATAATATTTTATTATGATTTTACCTATTATCACAACTCCAAATCCAATTCTTCGTCAACACGCGAAAGAAATAAATCCAGAAGAAATCAAAAGCGAGGCTATTCAAAAATTGATTTCCGATATGAAAGAAACCGTAAGGCCAGCTGGCGGGATTGGTTTAGCCGCTCCGCAAGTTGGAATTTCAATGAGATTAATTGTGGTTGTTACGCAAGAAAAAGTAATGGCTTTAATCAATCCGGAAATTATTAATTTTTCTTGGCGAAAAGAAGCTGCCGAGGAAGGTTGTCTTTCTGTTCCGGGAAAATGGGGTCCGGTAAAAAGATCAAAAATTATTAAAGTTAAGGCGTTCGATGAAAACGGCAAATCTATAAAATTTAAGGCTAAAGATCTTTTTGCCCGCGTTATTCAGCATGAAGTTGACCATTTAAACGGCGTACTCTTTATTGATCGGGCGAAAAAAGTTATTGAAGAAGCGCCGAAAATTTAGATTAAAATTATGAATTATAAAATATTATTTGCCGGTAGTGGGGAATTTGCCGCCGATATTTTAAACAGATTAGCCGATTCAGAATTTCGTCCAATTACTATAATTACTCAACCAGATAAACCAGTTGGTCGAAAAAAAACTCTCTCCCCTTCCCCGGTAAAAATTGAAGCACAAAAATTAGATCTTGAAATTTACGATCCAAGGAGTTTAAAAAATTTTGAAGCCGAAAAAACAATTAAAGATTTGAAACCGGACTTATTGATTGTTGCTGATTATGGAAAGATAATTCCTAAAAATATTTTGGATATCCCAAAATTTGGCGCTCTAAATATTCACCCCTCCCTTTTGCCTCGCCATCGCGGCGCGGCGCCGATACAGTATACGATTTTAGAAGGCGATAAAAAAACAAGTGTTACAATAATTTTAATGGATGAACAAGTTGATCATGGGCCGATTGTAGCAATATCAGATTTGGACTTTGAAATTTCAAATTTAACACATACTGAATTATCGAAAAAATTATCAAAATTAGGTGGCGATTTATTGATAAAAATATTGCCTAAATGGTTTAGCGGCGAAATTAAGCCAATACCGCAAGATGAATCGCGGGCAACTTTCACAAAAATTTTAACGCGTGAAGACGGAAAAATTGACTGGCAAAAATCAGCAGAAGAAATTGAGAGACAAATAAGAGCGCTCGAGGGGTGGCCGGGAACTTGGTGTGTATGGCCGGAGGAAAATAAAAAATTGAAAATTTTACGCGCGGAAATTTTTGAAAATGATCCGACTGGCGGAGTCGGACAAGTTTCACTTTCTTCTGGCGGAGAAATAATAGTCACTACGGGTAAGGGAACCTTAAAAATAAATGAGCTGCAGTTGGAAGGAAAAAATAAAGCAACAGGCCAAGAATTTTTGCGGGGTTATTCTAAAATCATCAGCGCTACTTTAATATAAATTTATATAATACAAAACCAGTCGAATTAACGGCTGGTTTTGTATTTATCCTTATCTTGCAAAATTAGCTCTTCGCTTTTTGTTGCATTCAAAGCAATAAATTGGTCGATCAGCGGCTGGCTTAAAAGGAAGCTCGGTGATCGGGGCGCCACAGTCAGCGCATTTGAGGTTCATGTCAGCGACATTGAACATCTGGCGCGGAGGTCTGGGGCCAAAGCCTTGATTGTTGAAGGCCATAAGTTACTTGAAGTCTCGGTCATTTTAACTTATGACCTTTTGATATTATCTCAAGGATCTATCGTTAAAATTGTCCTACTCTTCTGCTCGCTCCCGTCTAAACGAGAGCTTATTTAATTATGTTTACATTATACACTATTCTATGAATTTGTCAAGATAAAAAGAAGTGGCGTCAACTTGCGTTAACGCCACTAAGAGAAATGATTTTGTAGTTCGGGTGAGGATTTGGGCTAGCCCCTCCATGAAACGTCGGTCAGGGGCACGCTGACCTCTACCTGGCGTTGCGGCCAGCCGTTCTCCGGACCGATCCTCCTGGCCGTCTCGCCCATCGTCTGGACGAATCGGCGAAGCGCGGAGTCGCTCCGACCCTCCCTCGTTTCGAAGGGAGGCGCGAGGTGCTCCAGAAGATCGGGCGAGAAGCCAATCGTGATCTGGAGCGGATCCTTGATGCCGTGTTCCTGGCTCGCAGGGATCGAGCTGTCGGGCATCACCGTGATGTCTTCCGGTTTCAATTTCAACCCGAAGTTGAAACGGCGGCATGCTTCGCGGAGCATCCGCTCGAGCCGTCCACAGCTGAACTCGTGGCTTCCTCCTCCTTTGACCAAAAATTTCACTTTGCCCATCTCTTGTCTTTCTCCTTCCCTTTCCCCCTACTGCCGCCCTATGCAGCAAACTCGATTATATTTTATACTTAATTGATATTTTGTCAAGATTAAAAACCTCCGCTTTCACGGGGGTTTTTGTCAAAACTTTTGTCCCGGTTATTTTTTTAACTTTTGAATAAATATATCACAAAAAATTATATATCCAATTCCCAAAGGATGGTTCAAATATGGACTAAAAAAATTTGTGGCTAAAAGGGCGGCTAATCCGGCCAAAAACCCGAATGCTATAAATACCCCAGAACGCCCCAAACCCCAGCCAGAACGCCAAATTTTAGCGATAAAAAGAAGATAAACAACTAGTCCGGCCAAGCCAATTTTAAGCATTATATCCAAATATCCCCATTCAAAAGCGTAGGTTGTAAAAATCCCCCCTGGATTAACCTGAACCGCGCGAGGATCACTGCTTTTGTAAGTGACTGTTGTCCCAAACCCTGAACCAATAATTGGATGTTTTATAATTGCTTGTCCAAGCGGTGGCAAAAGATCCCAACGGCTCCGGACCGCGGCTTCGTCTAAATCGGTCAGGCGGTCGCTAAACATTGAAGCAAAAGAAATTCTTCCCGGCTCGGGAAATGGAAATTGCGCGGTCGCGAAAGTCGCGGACAAAGAAATTACTAAAATGGCGAGGCCGGCTAAACCAATTTTTACAATTTTTCCCAAAGAAAATTTTTGAATAATTAAAATTATCAAAAGTGCGAGAAGTCCGACCGCGAGCCCAACCCAAAAACTTCGAGAAAAACTGATCAAAACCGAAGTCAATGATCCAATCGCCAATAACCAATATCTCTTGTCCTTTTTGTTTTGCCAAATTAAGAAAGCGGAAAAAATAAAAAACCCAATCAGTAAATAAATCTGCGACTGGAAAAATATTCGGTAAAAACCGCTTGGCATTAATGTAACTTCTCCGATTAAAAATTGCCGGAGCCAACGATAGATCGGAAGAACTGCGACTTCAAAACCATGAGAAAAAATGTAAAGGAAGAAAAAAGTTTTGATAATAATAACCGTAACGGCGGCGGTGAAAATTTGTAAAACATTTTCAATTTGTTCGCGCGATTTTATAACATCAACGAGCGGGAAAATAATGCCAAAATAAAGCCAGCCATTAAAATCAAAAAATAAATTTTGGAAAGAGTTGCCGCGAATTAATCCCCAAATAAATCCCCAGATAATAAATGCAAACAATATCCAATACCATTTATTTAGCGAAAATTTAAAATCCCGTTTTTCAATTCTTCTATATACCCAAACTGCCATCACAATTAAAAATAAGGCAATGCGCAGAGAGACCGAAGTTCCGCCTAAATCAAAATAAAATAAATATCCTTTTGAACCAATAAACAATTCTGCTAATAGGATATAAATTCCATATTCCAATTTTTCCAAAGTTAAAACTAAAGTCAGGCCAAGAATAACAAAAAATGATACTTTATTAAAGAGCGGGAAAAAATACGCGACAAAAGACAAAATTAACGCGAAAGAAACGAAGAGCAGCGAGGTTTTAAAATATTTTCCGAATAAGTTCATATCTTGACAATTTATATTTTTATTGATAGATTGTAGTGTAGCCTGAACAATCTCGTTTAGGCCAGAAGGAGGGTATAAGGGATGAATTCCCGACTCGAAAGACTCAAGGTGACGATCGCGAAGTGCGAGAAGATCGAGGAGATTTTCGCCAAGCATCGCGTTCGCGGAACGGAGCCCACCCACTACGACGACGTGATCGCCGGCTTCGACACTCCGGCGCGAAGCGGCTTTCTCTTGAGGTGGGATCTCGTGGTTAAGGGTTCGGCCGGCCACAGAGAAAACCTCCTGGGGCGAGAACCGACCTGCATCGAGATTTCTCTCTCGGGCGGGGAACGGGGTGACCGGCTGATCATCCTCTCCTACCTCCCGGAGACCCGCGGCTGGACGATCGAAGGATCGACCGATATCGGTCTGGACGGGATTCCAGCCATTCGCAACCTGGCCGCCGACTGCAGGCTTTCGGCCGGCGAGGAGCGCCAGATCGGTGAGGACGAAGCGATGAAGATCATCGCCACGCTCGCCGTTTTCTATAAGAGCCAGCCCGTGGGCTAGACCTCGACGGACGGAGGAACGAACTACCGCCGACTAAAAAGCGAAAGCTAATTAGTCGGCGTTTTTTTATTTTTTAAAACTTTGTGCAGACCAAGCAAGGATCAAGCTTAACGGTCGGAGAATCTGAATTGCAAGCCACTCCCCTTTTGTGCCGTGCTTTTTAAAATAATAAGATAAACTTCGGTTAAAATCTTTTTGTTTTTTAATACCCATGGCTTGTTTAAAACTTTGCCCAAAATGATGAATAATTTTCGCCTCTGGAGTATATAAAATTTTAAAATCCGCCTCTTTCGCGCGTTTACAAAAATCAACTTCCTCAAACCAAATCCAAAAATTTTCATCAAGCATCCCGATTTTATTTATCACTTCTCGGCGAATCAGCATAAACGCGCCCATTACCTGATCAGCTTCTTGTATTTTTTCATAATCAAAATCCTGAACTAAATATTTATACATCGTTTTGGAGTGTGGCAGGAGATGGTGAATTTTTAATAAAATGAAAATTTGCGAGGCCAAGTCTGGAAAAGCGCGAACTGACGGTTGAAGCGACAAATCTGGATTTAATAATTTACAGCCGCCGATGCCGCACTCGGGATGAGTGTCCATAAATTGAACCATCTTGCCTAATGCGTTATCCAGAATTTCCGTATCCGGATTTAAAAGTAAAATATACCGACCACGAGATTTTTTTATTGCTAAATTATTTCCTTTGGCAAAACCCAAATTTTCCGCGCTCGCTGTTAAATCAACTTGGGGAAATTTTTCTCTTACCATTTCTACACTTCCATCGCCTGAATTGTTATCCACGACAAAAACTTCAAAAGTAATATCTTTTGTTTGTTCAAAAATTGATTTCAAACATTTTTCTAGCAAATCCTTGACTTTCCAATTTACGATAATGATTGACAAGTCCATATTATAAATGATGTTTTGCTTTGATAATTTTCAAAGCGGCACTGTATTTTTTTATCGCCTTTGGCGCCCAACCAATTTTTTCCCAAGGAATTTTATACATAAAACTTGGCAGCCAAGAAGAAATTCCGGTTCGGCGAGGTTTTACAGTAAATAAAAATTCGGGCACCCAAATACCAACGTGTCCTTGCTCAGCCATCGTTAGCCACAAATCCCAATCCTGAAATTTTTTTAAACTTTCATCCCAGCCGGGAAAGTGTTCGCGACGAATAAGTGTTGTAGAAGTAATATAATTCATTTTCTTAAGCGCCTCGCCATCAAACTCATGAAGACCAAATTTTTTTCTGCCCCACATAAAAGATGAATAGGCAAAAGATGCTTCGGGATGATTTAAAAGCGCGTCTAACATTTTTTGAAGCATTTCCGGTTTGGCGTCAATATCGGCATCAGCAAAAATTATAAACTGGCTGGTTGATTCCCTAAATCCCCTATTTCTTGCTGCCGGCGCGCCAAGATTTTTTTGGTTAATAATTTTTATTCGGTCTTTATATTTTTCCAAAACTTCAGCCGTGTTATCCGTTGAACCATCATTAACTACAATAATTTCAAAATCTTTGAATGTTTGGTTAAACAATGATAAAAGACACGCTTCAATCGTGTCTCCGTGCTGGTAGGTTGGGATTATTACGCTTATTTTTGGGAACATATTTTTATAATTATAAAGGTTTTTGCTTTAAAAAACAAGATAAAAAGATCCACCAGGGCACAGCCAGTAGTGGATCAGATGGAAAATATTCGGTTGTACTGCTCGGCTACCTCACGGGTTGGAATTGGATCTTGCCCTCATCCCCGGTTCTGCTCACGATCTCCATGTAGTAGAGTTCGATCTCGAGCCTGGGGCAACGCCGTTGCAGCGTATCTCGCGCGGCTCGCATATCGTCCTCATGGGCCGCTCTCTCCGCTTCAAGGCTCGGGAACGCCTCCGAACCGCCCCAGGCCTTGCAGTCGCGATGGGCGATCAAGATGACCCGCGTAGCTTGGTGGTGATGGTCAGAGACCCTACTGAACGCACCCAGGAAAACGTTCCTTGTTTCTCGATCGGTGTAGACCCTCGGCCCAGAAGGAAAAGTGTAGGGCGTGTAGAATAGAATGCCCAGCTCGTGCCTCAAGAAATCCTGGTGCTGCTGGACAAACCGATAGTCCAGACAGAAGACGGCTACTACCGGGACTCTCAGTTTGAGATCAACCAGGTACAACTTACTTGCTTCTCTCATCTTCCCTCCTCCTTAACTCCTCCCCCTGTTTATTTTTTCAAAAAATTTAAAAAAATAAACCGAGAGACGTTATCTTTCGGCAAAGAATATTTTTACTCAACTGGATTAAATTCTATGTTTTCACCAATAATTTCCGCGTAAAACATACTGACCGAAATTTTTGGGAATTGCTCAAGCAAAATATCTCGGACAGTTTGTAAATCTTTTATTTGCGTTGCTTCTTCAGTCGCCAGATCCGGAAAAGCTACTGATCCACCGTAAGCGCCGCAATCGCGATGGGCAATTAAAATAATTTTTTCAATATGGTGCAAATTAATTGACACATTTTTGAGCGCTTCAAGAAAAACGTTACGCGTTGGTTCGCTGACTAAGGCTTTTGGTCCGCCCGGAAAAACATATTGATCAAATTCTTCAAAGCCAAGTTCGCGCGAAATAAATTGTTCATGCTGAGTTCGAAATCTTGGATCAAGACAATAGATCGCGGCTACTGGAACATGATGAAAATTTTTAAAAGGATATTGTTGCATAATATAAATAAATTATTCTTCAACTTTAATGCTCGGCGCGGTGCGTGCCCGGCTTCTTTTTCTCGCGACCTTAAGACGCGCCAATTCGCGTTCAAGACTAGCCGCTGCATCAGCGTATTTTTCCGCATCAACATGTTTTTCTTCAAGAACTTTTTGCGCTCGCTCTCTGGCTTTTTCAATTTCTACTTCCACAAGTTCTTCCGCCTTTTCCGCGGTATCGGCCAAAATCAAAACTTTATCTCCAGTAACTTCAATAAATCCGCCAGAACAAGACATGGCGATTTCCTCTTTATCTTTTTTGGCAACAATCTCTCCTGGACGAAGCATGGCAATCAAGGGAATGTGATTTGGCAAAATCGTAATCTCTCCTTCCGCCGTAGGAATAGTTATTTGATCAACTTCATCTTTTAAGACAACTCTTTCGGGAGTAATGATTTCAAATTTTAATTTGGAGGCCATGTCAATTTTTTTAATTATTACGCCGTAACTTCCTCAATTCCGCCCTTCATATAGAAAGATTGTTCTGGTTTGTCGTCGTGTTTGCCTTCTAAAATTTCTTTGAAACTGCGAATAGTATCTTTAAGCGAAACATATTTACCTGGCGTACCAGTAAAAGTTTCCGCTACAGAGAATGGCTGAGACAAGAATTTTTGAATTTTTCTTGCTCGCGACACGGTCAATTTATCTTCTTCAGATAGTTCTTCCATACCCAAAATAGCAATAATATCTTGTAAATCTTTGTAGCGTTGCAAAACCTTTTGTACTTGGCGGGCGACATTATAATGTTCTTCGCCGACAATTTTTGGATCCAAAATCGTGGAAGTGGAATCTAGCGGATCCACGGCCGGATAAATACCGAGTTCAGTCAAAGCGCGATTAAGCACTACAGTTGAATCAAGATGGGCAAAAGTATTCGCTGGCGCCGGATCAGTTAAATCATCGGCTGGAACGTATACGGCTTGCACGGAAGTCACGGAACCAAGATTCGTGGAAGTAATTCTTTCTTGAAGTTCACCCATTTCCGTGGCCAAAGTTGGCTGATAACCTACGGCCGAGGGAATGCGGCCGAGGAGCGCCGACACTTCCGAGCCGGCTTGCGTGAAACGGAAAATATTATCAATAAAAAGGAGTACGTCTTGTTTTTCTTCATCACGAAAATATTCAGCCATAGAAAGTGCGGACAAAGCTACGCGTTGACGAGATCCCGGAGGTTCATTCATTTGTCCAAATACCATGGCGAGTTTGTCTAAAACGCCCGAATCCTTCATTTCGTGATAAAGATCATTTCCTTCACGAGTTCGCTCGCCTACTCCAGCAAATACGGAAACACCGCCGTGCGCCTTAGCAATATTATTAATAAGTTCCTGAATAACCACGGTTTTTCCCACACCGGCTCCGCCAAACAATCCGACTTTACCACCTTTTAGAATCGGACAAATGAGGTCAATAACTTTAATTCCGGTTTCTAAAATTTCAGTTTTGGTTGATTGGTCAGTAAATTTCGGCGCCGGACGATGAATCGGATATCGTTTTTTTGACTTAAATTCTCCAAGTCCGTCGACCGTTTCACCTAAAAGATTAAAAACTCTGCCAAGCGTTTCTTTTCCAACCGGTACGGAAATCGGCGCGTCAGTATCTACGGCTTCCATTTGCCGACGCAGACCGTCTGTCGCGCCCATAGCCACGGCACGAACCAAATTTCCGCCAAGGTGCTGTTGGACCTCAAGAACAAGCTTTTCTCCATCTGCCTTTTTTATTTCCACGGCATTGTAAATTTGCGGAATTTTTTCTTTAAATTCCAAGTCCACAACCGGACCAATGATTTGTTTGACAGTTCCTTTGTTCATATTTTTTATATAATTTATAAATTAAATTAATGCTATTCCAGGGCCGCCTTGCCACTTACAATTTCCATAATTTCTTTTGTGATAGCCGACTGGCGAACTTGATTATACATTAAAGTTAAATCAAATATCATGTCTTCGGCAGAATCAGAAGCATTCTTCATCGCCACCATTCTGGCGGAATGTTCCGAAGCGTTAGATTCCAAAATTGCCTGAAAAATTTGCATTTCCACCATTTTCGGTAGCATATATTCCAAAACTTGATCGGGCGACGGTTCAAATAAAAATTCATATTCTTTTTCTTCACGCTTTTCCGGCGTTTTTTCTTCACTCACTTTTCCCAAATCCGCGTCACGCTCCCGAGAAAACGGCAAGAGTTTTAAAATTCTCGGGCGCTGGGAAATTGTAGAAATAAAATCAGTATAAGCCAGATAAACTTCGTCGTACTTTCCCGCGGAAAAATCATCAATCACAATTTTCGCAATCGCTCTAATCTCCGCGAGCCGTGTCACGCTGGATAAATTCGTAAAATCCGCCACGAGTTTTATTTTGTGGCGCGCCGTAAAATCCCGGCTTTTTTTCCCGACAGTTAAAAACTCCATTTCAATTCCCTTGTCCATTAAACCTTTGGAAAATTCCGCGATTTTTTTAATAATTTGCGCGTTAAATCCTCCGCACAAACCGCGATCAGAAGAAACCAAAACCACGCAAACCTTTTTAACTTTATCTTTTTTAACTAAGAAAGAATGAAGTTTAGAATCGGTTTTTCCCGACAAATCAGAAATCAAAGACCAAGCCCGGTTGGCGTAATCGCGAGTGCGAAGCGTTGCCTGCTGGGCTTTTCTCATTTTTGAAGCCGCAACCATTTCCATCGCCTTGGTAATTTTTTTGGTGTTAGTGATGGATTTGATACGTCTTCGGATGATTTTTGTAGAAACGGCCATTGCTGTGCGTTAAAATTATAAGCTTGCCTTAAAATCCGCGATAGTTGTTTTTAATTTTTCTTCAATTTCCGGAACTAACTCTTTCTTTTTCGCAATCTCTGCCAAAACGCCAGCCGGTTCGGATTTCAGATACGCATGGAATTTATCTTCCCACTCTTTTAATTTTTCCACTGGCACGTCATCCAAATAACCATTGATGCCGGCGTAAAGAATCGCGACCTGATTTTCCATAGACATCGGAACATATTGGCCTTGTTTTAAAACTTCAGTTAATCTTCTGCCGCGTTCAATTTGTTTTCTTGTTGCTTCATCAAGATCTGAAGCAAATTGGGCAAAGGCCTCAAGTTCACGGAATTGCGCCAAGTCCAAACGCAAACGGCCGGCAACTTTTTTCATAGCTTTAGTCTGTGCGGCGGAACCAACGCGGGAAACGGAAAGACCGACGTTTAGAGCCGGACGAATACCTTTGTAAAATAAATCTGATTCCAAATAAATCTGGCCGTCGGTAATGGAAATAACATTGGTCGGAATGTAAGCGGAAACATCTCCAGCCTGAGTTTCAATAATTGGCAAAGCGGTCAAAGATCCACCGCCAAAATCAGGATTCATCTTTGCGGCGCGTTCCAAAAGGCGTGAATGCAAATAAAAAATATCGCCCGGATAAGCTTCACGTCCCGGAGGTCGGCGAAGAAGTAAAGAGATTTGACGATAAGAGGCGGCGTGCTTTGAAAGATCATCATAAATAACAAGTGCGTCTTTGCCCTGATCCATAAAATATTCGCCCATGGCGCAGCCAGCGTAAGGCGCGATAAAAGAAAGTGAAGCGGGATCTGAAGCGCCGGCAGACACGACAATTGTGTGCTCCATAGCGCCAAATTCTTCAAATTTGGCTACAATTTTAGCAATTTTTGATTCCTTCTGTCCGATAGCCACATAAATACAAACACAATTTTTCCCCTTTTGATTAATAATCGTATCAATCGCGAGGGCGGTTTTTCCGGTTTGACGATCTCCAATAATTAATTCTCTTTGCCCGCGGCCGATTGGGATCATAGAATCGATAGCTTTAATGCCGGTTTGGAGCGGAGTCGCAACTTTTTGTCTTGTTATAACGCCCGGCGCAATTTTTTCTATCGGATAAAATTTACTTTCTTTTATAGCGCCTTTTCCATCTTTCGGCAGACCAAGAGAATCCACAACTCTTCCAATCAAATTTTCTCCGACAGGTACGGATAGAATTCTGCCAGTGCTTTTGACCGTATCCCCTTCTTTAATATGAATATGTTCACCCAAAATCATGGCGCCGATAATATCTTCTTCAAGATTTAGGGCAACGCCAAAAACCGACTCCCCTGATTTTTCACTGCTCACAAATTCAAGCATTTCTCCGGCCATGCACTCCGAGAGCCCAGTAATTCTTGCGATACCATCGCCAATCTCCGCGACATGGCCGACTTTTTCCACACCAGAGGAAACTTTTGCTTCGGCAATTTGTTTTTTTAAACTTTCAATAATAAAATTCACGTCCGACATAATTTTTTATTTAACAAATAAATGATTTTTTAATATTCTAAATTTATTTTTTAAACTACTGTCAAAAACCATATCTTCTGCTTCAAGAATAAAACCGCCAATTAAACTCGGGTCAACCTCTTTTGTAATATTTATTTTTTTAAAACTTTTTTTCAAAATAGTGGGAGCTGATTGTTTTATTTTCTCCATTAAATCTTCTTTAATCGGTTCCGCACTTTTTATTTTTAAATCCACAATTCCTTCTGCATGATTAGCATATTTTATAAAGTACTCGATAATTTGCGGAGCAAAACGAAACGCATTATTTTTTGCGAGCGTCTTTATAAAATTGCCCAAAATACTCCGCACCTTTTCTTTGGGTGCGTCTTTTACTGCTTCATACAGGGCAATCGCGTATTGTTTGGGTTTTATTTTCATAAATCAACTATTTTTTATCAACTTCTCGTAGGGTTTCTTCTATCAAACTTTTTTGTGCTTTTATATCAATTGTTTTACCAATTATTTTTTCTGCCACAGCTATAACCATCTCTGCCGCTTCTTTTTTAACTTCAGCCATCATCTTTATTTTCTCCTCGATCATTTGATTTTTTGCGACGGTAATTAGCTTTTCCACCTCAGCCTTTGTTTTAAGTTTTGTTTCCGCCCCAGCCACTTCAGCGCGCTTCCCCGCTTCTTCAATAATTCCTTTCGCTTCCTGCTTAGCTTTTTGAATTTCTGCGGCCTGAAGTTCTTTAGTTTTTTCCAATTCTACTCCAAGCTGTTCGGCGTCACGCAGGCCTTTTTCAATTTTTTCTTTTCGTCCCTCGAGCATTTTTAAAAGCGGTTTGTATAAAAATTTATACAAAATCAAAACCAAAATCAAAAAATTTACAAGTTGGGCGATTAAAAGTCGCCAATCAATGCCAAGTTTTTCTAATAATTCCATATTTTTAATATTAGTTCAAAGTTTTAAGTCCACGGCTTTTTGCCATGGACTCCGAACCGTGGACTAAACAAACTTAATGATTAGAGCCACGACAAGCGCGTAAATGGCGATAGCTTCGGTGAAAGCGATAGCCAAAATCATCGCGGTCTGCACTTTTGAAGCAGCCTCCGGATTTCGGCCGATCGATTCCATGGCCTTGCCAGCCAATTTTCCGATAGCCATAGCCGGGCCAAAAGCACCGACAGCAATTGCGAAAGCCGCAGCGATAGCTTTTACAGCATCTAAATTGCCAAGAAGCCCGCCCGCAGCCTGCGTTGTTTCTGTTACAGCCATAATTTTATTCGACAGTCATCCACTTTCGACGGAAATTTTTTTATTTAACGTCGGCGATTTACTGTCGTTATGTTAATTAATGATAAATAAATGAATTAATGCGCTTCATGTTCCTCGTGTTCATGTTCCGTGACTGCCATTTTTAGAAATACTAAAGTTAACATCGCAAAAACCAAAGCTTGAACAAATCCCACAAAAATTTCCAAAAATAAAAATGGCAAAGGCACAATATATGGTACGAGAAAACTAACTACTGTCAATAAAACTTCTCCGGCAAAAATATTTCCGAAAAGCCGAAAAGAAAAAGAAACAAATTTCGCTAGTTCGGCAATTAATTCTAAAAAACCGGCAAAAAAATTAATAATTCCGTTAAAAGAAGGAACCGGTAAAAATCCGTATTTTATTTTAAATAAACCGCCGAAGGGAAGAAATTTTTTTCCATATTTCCAAAGACCAATTCCAGCAATGCCGAAAATTTGAGTAGAAATTACAGAAACAATGGCGATCGCCAAAGTAACATTCAAATCAGCCGAAGCCGAACGAATAAAGGGAACTAAAATTGTTTTTCCGTGATGTTCTTCCCAAATGCCTATCGTCCCAAGTCCTGGAACAATTTCAATCCAATTAGATAAAATTACAAAAATAAAAATTGTAAAAACTATCGGGAAAAATTTTTTGGCCTGTTTCCGGTCGCCCGTGATTGTTTCCATAAAACTTAACGCCCCCTCCACAACTGTTTCCACAACATTTTGTAATCCTCTCGGTACTTCTTTTAAATTTTTTCGTACTACTAGCGCGATGATTATCAAAAATAAAATTATTACCCAAGCTACGAGCAAAGTATTTGTAACGGGAAAACTGCCGATATGGAAAATTGGTTCCGCGGCAAGGGAAATATTCATACTTATTTATTTTTGTTCAGTTTTTTCAGATTTTACCTTTTCGGAATCTGCCGTTCCTAAAATTTTTATTGTCTTAAAATAAACAGCAAAAGTTGAAATAACTAAAGATAAAAGCACTCCGGCCAATAAAAGCCAAGGTGAAGTGTCAAATCTTTTATCTAAAATTCTACCGAGCAAAGCAAGAAGAACTAACGGAACAGCAATAGAATAACCAAGTTGCCAAGCCAGAGACAGCGCATACCAAACCTGACTTTTTTCTTTTGTTTTTTGGGAAGTTTCTAGCTTATCCACAGGTTTAATTTTTACTTAATCTTAATTTAAATATTTAGGTATTCTAGAACATTTTTAAAAAATGGTCAATGCTTTTTAAAAAAAATAGGGGGCCGCCAGAGATGGCAGGCCCCCTCATAGGGAACTATCGAAAATGGGCTGCGTTGCATGCCCACCTCGCGTATCCCTCCCACACGGGTGAACATTCCAGTCCTCCTTCCTTGAGTAGCTGAATGAACTTCTTCCTTCGATTTTTGGACGGAGGAAGAAGGCTGATTTTGCTTGCGCCACATTCTGGGTTGATTCGCGAGATCCTCACCAAGATGTGCCTTCTCTGGGAATGGAGTAAGCGGATTAATTTTTCCGCGTGAGAATCGGAATCGTTAACCCCTTGAATCAGTGCGTAGTGGATCACGAACTTTACGCGTACTGCTTCTGCGTACGCTGTTCCTAGATCCACAATTTCCTGAACGGGGTCCCTGGCAGGAATGAAGTGTCTCCGTTCTTCATCAGTAGGAAAATGCATGGAGAAGCGGAGTTGGACGCGGTACTCGTCGCAGAACCTCACGTCATTGAGCATCTGCTGGATACCACTCGCAATGCCTGATGTGCAGAGAGAGAAGAATACTTGAACGCCACGCTTGGCAAAAATCTCATCAAGTCTCGTAACGGTCTCCTTTACGGCCTCATACCGCAAGAGTGGCTCACCGGCAGCCGAGAAGGAAATCACGAGACACTTCCTCTCTCTTCTCCAGAAGCGGTTTGCGAGTGGCGATTTCCTGAGGATCAAGCCAATCAAGTTCAACATTTCGAATGGGCTGAGGTGATAACAGGAGGTAAACCTCCCAATGTCACAGAACGAGCAACCACCCTGCCAACCTTGCTTCCTGCCCCACGCGGCCAATTCACAACCGCAGGACACTGGCACCTGAAGATTGGCGTGAACCCGCTTGTAGGGCAGATCCCGATAGATGATCGGCGTAATATTACGCCTCGTGACTCTCGCCCACAATTCTTCAGCTCCGGGTCGATCGTTAGAACCCTGGATGAGGCTCCGGTTTCTCACGATTTCCAGATCCTTACCTCCAAGTTCGCAGAGGATTTCGGCCCTCTTGCGGCATTCTTCTCTGGATTCCATTTCTTCACCATATGGCTCCACTTTTTCTCTGTAATCCACCCTCCGGCTATTCCCTAAGTGGTCCGCCGAAATTCGTCTTCCTGACGTTCTTCGGTAGACCACTTAATCTTTAAATTTAAATTAAAGAACCCGAAAGATTATCTTATAACATTTACACTATTTGTCAACCATCTCCAAACTCGATTTTTTTATTCGGTAAGCGAATAAAAAATTGACTACCCTCCCCCACTTTGCTTTGAACGTCAATAATCCCCCCGTGAGCTTCTGTAATTGATTTACAAATTGCCAATCCGAGCCCGCTGCCACCAATTTTTTCTCTGGTACGAACTTTATTAACGCGATAAAATCTTTCAAAAATAAACGGCAATTCATCTTCGGGGATACCGATGCCGTTATCCGCAATAATCACCTTAATTTCTTCGGCATTATTTTCCGCCGAAAGGCGGACCCGGCCATTGTTTTTTCCATATTTGATTGCATTAGATATCAAGTTCAACAATAATTTCAAAAATTTATTTTCATCAATCATGGCATTCACCCCGCTATTGACATTCACTTCTATTTTTATATTTTTTTCTTTAGCCAAGATTTCCATTGACTGAGCCGCTGTTTTTAAAAGATTTTCTAAATTTACGGTAGTTTTTTTAATATTAAGTTTTCCAGATCCGGCATGCGTTAAAACCATCAAATCAGCAAGAATTCCAGACATTCGCTCAACCTCCTCATCAATACTTTTTAAAGTTTCCTTGAGGTCCTTCACCTTCACTTTCTCGTCCAAAAGAGCAATATCAAGATTTCCTTTCATGATGGTAAGTGGCGTTCTAAGCTCGTGTGATGCATCGGCAATAAATTGAGACTTCAACTCAATTGATTTTTCTAATTTTTGATTGGCAATCTTCAACTCTTCTGTTCTTAGCTGGACTTTCTCTTCCAAATTTTTATTTAAATCTTTTACCCTTTCATACAACTGACTATTAGAAATCGCCACCGCCGCACTATTAGCCAGAGTGACCATCAATTCCGCATCCTCGTCCTTAAATCTTCCTGTTTCATCACTATCAATTTTTATAATGCCGATAACCTCCTTTTCTAAAATAATCGGCACGGCGAGTTCTGATTTAATATTTTCAATCTCTGGCCGGCTAATAAAATATGGATCATTTTTAAGATCATTACTATAATATGGCTGCTTGATAAAAGCGGCATGGCCGCAAAGTCCTTGCCCAACTTTGATACGAACATTTTGCCAACCAGCAGGCATATTATATGCCTCTTTAATAACTAAGTCATCCCTATTTTCAAGCATTAAAACAGCGCCGCTGACCGCGTTCGTCAATTTTACCGCGTTCCGAAGAATTAGCCAAAGAACTTCTTCCAGGTTCAACACAGAATTGATCGCTCTTGATATTTGGTCTATTAAGTGAATCTGTTTAACTTTATTTCGTACCTGTTCCAAGGCAATAAATGTTTCGGTGTTGTCTTGAGCAACCGAGATAGCTCCCTCTACTTCACCCTTTTTATTTTTAAGTGGTACGGCGTAAAAATTTAAAAATTTTCTTGGAATCCAGGAACTGCGTGTGTAGTTAATATACTGAAATGATTCGCCGTTTTTTAATAAATTGTTATATCTAGATTGGAGCTCCTCTGATTCGTACACAAAACCAAAATTAAAAATACTCTTACCTATTTTCTCCGATACCAACTTCCCTGAAAGTTCGGTAAAGTATGGATTAGCTGAGATAACTTCACCTTTTTTATTAAGAGTTAAAATACTGACGGGAACATTTTCTAAAATCTTTTCGTATTCTTCTTTTCGCCGCTGAAGTTCTTTTTCCAAAATATTTTTTTTTCTAAGAGCGACTCGGCCACTACAGTATAAGTAAGAACTTGCAATAAGCGCTGAAACAACAAGGGCGACCCAAAAATAATTTACTATTTGAAAAAGAGAAATTCCTAAATTAAAAGGTTTGACATCTTCCCAAAAAGCAAACTGGTGATGGGTGTATTGATATATAAAATAAAAAATTCCCAGCACTAAGCCAATGCTGGAAAGAAAATAAAATGAAAAATAATCGGAGAGATGAGACCCCGCCTTTTCGCAAGCAACTCTGCAGGATTCCACCAAATCAGTTTTTGATTTAGGTTTTAACATATTTAAACCTATCCTAAATTATTCATTTAAAAGACTTCTGATAGTTATTAATTCAATTTTACCGAGGCTCCTGAATTATCTTATAACCAACATTACGAACAGTTTTAATCAGCTGTAACGGAAAATCCCCGTCAATTTTTTTTCTTAAATTACTAACAGAGACGTCAATAACATTACTACTATCAACAAAATTATATCCCCAGATATGCTCACCAATCATTGTTCGCGTACAAACTTGCCCTGGACGGCGCATAAAATAATCAAGTAAGCGATATTCTTTACTCGTAAGTGTTAGTGGTTTATCGGCTCGCGTGACCTCGTGAGTTGCCGGATCCAAAATTAAATCAGAAATTTGTAAAACTGATCTTTTAACCGTTTTTTCCCGGCGAAGCAGTGCCCTGATTCTTGCTAGAAGTTCGCCGAAAGCAAAAGGTTTAACAATATAATCATCAGCACCTTGATCAAGCCCCCTGATACGATCTTCGATCGTATCGCGCGCGGTAAGCATTATAACTGGCGCGTCAATTTTTTTATCTCTAATTTCTTTACAAACTTCAATGCCATCTTTTTTGGGCAACATCAGATCGAGAATAATCAAATCATAATCATTCACGCCCAATTTGTTTAAGGCTTCTTCCCCATCATAAGCCACGTCAACTGTGTAATGCTCCATTTCAAGACCTCTCTGGATAAAACGCGTTATTTTATACTCGTCTTCTACTACTAAAATGGTCATATTTTTCTCCTTTAGTGAAATGAAATTCACTTTAATTTATTTAAATTTAGAGAAAAACTCTAAATATCCATTAATAGTATATTACAATTAAATTACGAAAAGATTAAGAAATTACTTAATCTTAATCCTCTCGCTGAATTAGTCAAGACAATAAATGGAATTAAGTTTAAAAAACCTCGGTTAATCCGAGGTTTCACTTATTTTATTTTTGAAAAAAGAAGTCTTGCGTTTTCCGTAGTAACTCTTGCTACTTCCTCATAAGTTTCATCTTTAACTCTTGCCACCTCTTTCGCGACATATTCAACGTAGCGCGGTTCATTTCGCTTTCCGCGGTGCGGCTCGGGCGTAAGATATGGACAATCTGTTTCCACCATAATTTTATTCAAAGGAATTTTTGCCAAAGTTTCTCCTTCATAATGAGCAAAGGTTATAACGCCAGTAAAGGAAATTAAAAATCCCAAATTTAAATATCGCCGCGCTTCTTCCCAGCTTCCCGAAAAACAATGCATCACTCCCCTCGCGTCAGAACCCGGTGGTTTGTTAAAATTTTCCAAAAGATCAATCAAATCAGTATGTGCTTCGCGGCAATGGATAATCACTGGTAACTTTTCTTCTGCCCCTAATTTTAAAAATTTAAGTAAAACTTCTTTTTGTAAATTTTTTATTTCCGCTGACGATTTAATCTGACGACCCGTTGCTACTCCACCCGCTCCTTCCGGCCGAATAGTCGTTGGCATTCTAAAATAATCCAAACCAATTTCACCCAGCGCCACGACTTTCGGATGCGCCGCTAATTTTTTATATTCTTCAATATCCACTTCTTCATCCAAAACATGAATCGGATGAAGGCCGACTGCCGCGTAAACACCTTCCTTAAATTCCTCGGCAATTTCTACTGTTTTTTTACTTGTTTCTAAATTACTGCCGACATTTATAATTTTAATATCAGCATCAAGCGCGCGTTTGGCAGTTTCCTTCCAATCATTTTCAAAAGCTTCAAAATTTAAATGCGCGTGAGTGTCAAATAACATAAGATTTTAATTGTTTAACAACTTCCGGAAGAAGCGGCATTAAAATTTTTCCCACGGTTATAAAATAATTTGCAATTTTGGAATCGGCCAAAGAATTTACAAACCAGTCTCCGAGCGGATATCTTTCCGCGACAAAAAGCGTTAAGCCCAAAACCAAAACTCCTTCAAAAAATCCAAACACTGCGCCGAGCAAACGGTTGATCGTGCTCAAAAAGGGAACAATTTTCAAAAACGAAAAAATTTTATCAATAATCCAAAAAATGAGGCCAACAAGACGATTAATTATGACAAAAAGAATTAAAAAACAAACAACTTTGGCTAAATTTTCATGGCCGCCGAAAAGAAAACCCGCCCAGCCAGCAACCGGCTCATACCACCTGGCTGCCAAAAACGCGCCGGCGATCGTGCCGACCAAAACACCAAGGGTATGGATTAAACCAAACCAAAGACCGTAAAGCACAAATCCGCCAAGAATTAGGAGAAGGATGAGATCAAGGAGAATCATAAAAATATATTATTTTTCCAATCTCGGAAAAAGCGCCGCGCCCTTTTTTATCTTTTTTCCCGGCGCAAGACCGCCCCAAACTTTCGCTTTTTCTAAACTTTTTTTCTTTTCCGTTTCTGGTTTCAATCCGAGCTGTTCAAAAATTTTATCCGAAGTCATTGGCATGAACGGCGCGATAAGCCAGGCGATGTGACGCAATGTTTCAAGTAAAGTATAAATCACCCGCGACAATTTTTCTTTATCAACTTTTGCAAGTTGCCAAGGCGCTTCAGTATTTATAAATTGATCGCAAAAAGAAATTAAATCCCAAACATCTTTCAAGGCCAAGTGCGGCGCCAATTTTTCCATGTTTATTTCATAACTCTGCCAAGTCCGTTCCGCACTACCGGAAACTTTCTCCGGAATTTTACTATCAAAATATTTTTCACACATTGCGAGCACCCGAGCAACTAAATTTCCCAATCCGTTTGCCAAATCGGCATTGTATCTCCCTTCCAGGCGAATAAAACCAAAATCCCCGTCTTCACCAAAAGAAACTTCGCGCGATAGAAAATATCTAATTTCGTCCACGCCATATTTCCCCGCGAGTTCCACTGGATCAATAACATTACCTAGCGACTTACTCATTTTCTGCCCGTCAATCGTAAAATATCCATGAACAAAAAGCTGCTTTGGCAATTTCTCCCCCATCGCCAAAAGCATAGCCGGCCAAATCGTGGAATGCACCCGCAAAATATCTTTGCTCATTAATTGCAAGTTAACGGGCCAAAATTTATCGTACACCTTTTTGTTTTTTGGCCAACCAAGACCGGTCAAATAATTTAAAAGAGCGTCAACCCAAACATAAAGAGTGTGATTTTTATCAAACGGCAATTCTATGCCCCACGGAACCTTTTCTTTTTTCCGCGAAATGGCCACGTCCTTTAGCTCCTCTTTTTCTAAAAAAGAAATCATCTCGTTTTTACGGGCTCCGGGGCTAATTTTAAATTTGTCACTTTTTATAAGACGCGATAATTCGTCTTTAAATTTAGACATCCGGAACAAATACGCTTCTTCTGCATGTATTTCCGGTTCGCACTTATGGTCCGGGCATTTCCCGTCAAACAATTCCGCCCTGGTTTTATATTGTTCACAGCCGACACAATAGAGCGCTTCGTATTTTCCCTTATAAATAAATTTCTTGTCAAAAAGTTTTTGTGTTACCGCGGCTACGGCTTTTTCATGCGCCGGATCAGTTGTTCGGATAAAATTATCGTTTGATATATTAAGTACATCCCATGCCTCGGAAAAAGCAGCGGAAATTTCATCAACAAATTCTTTTGGGTTTTTTCGCGTCTTATCGGCGATCTGCTGAATTTTCGCGCCATGCTCATCGGTGCCAGTTAGAAAATAAACATCATCGCCCCGCATCCTGTGATAACGCGCCAAAACATCGGCCGTAATCGTCGTGTACGCGTGGCCAATGTGTGGCTTGGCATTTACATAATAAATCGGAGTAGTGATGTAAAACTTTTTATTTTTTTCTGCCATATTTATTTGTTCCTAACCGCAACGACGAATTCTCCTTTTGTCGTGTCAGATTTTAATTTTTCTAAAACTTCGCCCGCAGTCCCCCGATAAATTGTTTCAAACATTTTTGTCAGTTCGCGGCAAACGACGATTTGTCTCTCCCCTGCTACGTTCTTCAATTCTTCCAAAGATTTTAAAATTCTATGAGTTGATTCGTAAAAAATAACCGTTTCTTCTGCCGTGTTAATTTTTTTAAAAAAAGCAGCGCGCCCATGTTTATGCGGTGGAAAACCGAGAAATAAAAATTTATCTGTCGGAAAACCAGAAACACTTGCCGCGGCGGCCACGGCCGTTGGTCCTGGAATCGGAATGATTTCTGCTTCATCTCCAAACGTCCGTAAAACTTCTTCAACTAATTTTCCACCAGGATCAGAAATGGCTGGTGTGCCTGCGTCCGAAACCAGAGCCAATTTTTTTCCGCTTCGCAAAAGTTCAATAATCTGGTCAACTTTTTGCATCTTGCTGTGCTGATGATAACTCAAAGTCAACGTTTTTATTTCATACCTATCCAACAATTTTTTTGTCTGCCTTGTATCTTCACACAAAACCAAATCAACCTCTTTCAAAATCCGAAGGGAGCGCAAAGTTATATCCTCCAAATTTCCAATTGGCGTGGCAATGATATATAGTTTTCCCATGAACAGATTATACCAACTTTCCCTTTAAATTTCAAGGGAAAACTACCATCGAGTATCTTTAATACGCAGAAAAAAACCTATGTTATTTGTGGCGATATGAAGAATCGGACTCACAATTAAAATTATAAGCAAGACTAGCGAAGAAGGAAAATAAACCGGCGCGACAAATATCAGAACGCCGAGTACAAAATCAATTTGATCAAAAGGAAACCACGGAGTCCCGGGTGCGAAATTTACTCTTCTTTTGAAAAAACTTTTTACCAAATCGCCAAAGAGCGCGCCAAAACCCATTAAAAAGCCGAAAAGCCATGGATTTATTTTTAAATAATCCAGTAAACTTATTTTTTGAAAAATTGGTATTGAGTATAAAAAATATTGGAGCCAGACGATGGCAATAGCCGCCACCACGCCAACCACAAATCCACGCCAAGTTTTATGCGTACCAAAAATTGGCTTGCCTCGAAAAGTCCGCCCTCCGTCAATTGGTTTTGAAAAAAATTTTAAAACACCCAATTTTTTTGCAAAAACCGGCGCCATATTCGCGATGTACGCCGGCAACATAAAGTATAAACTCTGAAGAATAATCATTTTATCTTTAAAATATTTAAAATAACGAGACCGCGGAAAGTATAATTTATAAAAGCAGTAGTAAGAGAAACTGTTACGGCGACAAAGAAGATGTTGGGATAAAAATCAAAAATTACCGCGAAAAACATAACCGTCTGAATAAAAGAATTTAACTTTCCCCAAAAAGCGTGCGGAAGAGCTATGTTTTTTGTTTGGAAAATAATTACCCAGCCTAAAATTATATAAAGATGATAAAAAATAGCAAAAATTGCTAATCCCGGCGGCAGACCATGGTTTAAATATAAAATTAGAAAAGCAAGGAGCGCTAAGAGCCGATCCGCCGCCGGATCCAAAATTTTTCCTAAGGTTGTCACTTGATTATATTTTCTTGCGAGATAGCCGTCCAAAACATCTGTCGCGATAGCTAACAAAAAAACTCCCGCCGCGGGAATTTTATACGAATTAAAAAGAAGTATGGCAAAAACAAACGCCAATACAATCCTAATTAAACTCAAAACATTGGGAATATTAACCATATTTGTTTATACTATTATATCAAACCTTTACCCAAAATAAAAACCCAACTTTATTTTAAGTAGGGTTTTTTATTAATTTAAAAATTCTAATAATTTAATCTCTCCAAATGAAGGCTGAAATATTGAATCCGCTCTTCAAAAGCTTGATGGCTTTACGCAATTCGTATTGACTGATCCCTTCATTCCATGATTCACGATCAAGAAGTGGTTGTCTATTATCATATGTTTCCAAAAACGGCAAAGCCTTTTTGTCACCCAGCTGTCCTAACGCCCAAATAGCATCATTTTTTCCATACCGATCGGATTCATCAGCAACCTGGCTCATTAGGGCATCAACGCATTCACCGCCGTATCTGCTTTGCGCTAATTCACACCGCTTTTTCACATCATAACCAATTTGTGTACATGTGACTAAAAACACAAAGAGAAAAACTAAAATGCCTACTCCGGCAACATAACCTATTAAATTTTTATCAATTTTTTTAAAATTATTCATAAAAAAATTTTTAAATTAAAATTATTACTTCTGGTATTGAAAAACATTTTCAAGCGTTTCATTAAAAACTCTCGCTATCTTAAATGCTAACTCTAGAGACGGAACATATTTATTTTTTTCAATTGCAATAATGGTCTGACGAGTAACGCCGACTTTATCAGCCAACTCTTCCTGTGTCATATCGCGCATCGCGCGAAAAACTTTAATTTTGTTCGTCGTCTGTTTCTCCATATTTTTTGCTGAAATATTTATAAGAAAGTGAATATATAGCCATGCTAAACAGGGTTACATAGCTCAAAATAATACCAAGCATTTCATAATTTGCTTCGCCGACTCGCCTGCCAATTATAATAAAAACTAAAGAAAGAAAAGCGATAGTGATTGTTAAAATCGCATATGTCAGACGAGCCGCGCGGCCGCTAATACTTTGGATTCTTTCATCAACTAAAACTGCTTTTGTTTTTTTTCTGACCAAGAAGAGAAAAAGCATGCCTATTAATACTCCGGCCAACGCTAAAATGATGTTGTTATAAACAACCGCGATGGCCACAATGGCCGAAGCAAAGGACGCAGTAAGAACCTTCATTTTTTTGAATTGTTTGTAATTCATGGTATTTTAGTTAAGTTTATTTTACTTATTGTAAAACATACATTACAATATGTCAAGAAAGTTATCCACAACATTTTAAAAATTAAAATTTAATATAAAACAATTCCAGCTTTTAGTTGGAATTATCTTATAAAAAAATAAAAATTCTTTTATGAAGGTTCTGACATAACCTCAGCTGACCAATACAAGAACCGTTGTTTATTTGGTAATTCGTAATAAAAATTGCCCGAAGCCCGGCCATCTTTAAAAATTCCCGTAAATGCGTGCTGTCCAAGCCAGGCTTCTATTTGCCCATTCTTTTGATTATATGTGCCAGTGACGCTGCCACTTGGAATATCAACCGGATAGCCCCTTATCCAGCTGCCAGAATCATAAATATTGCCTTCGCTGTCAACGCAATCGGCAGCTATATCTGGATCGTCATTTTCAGGACATTGCCAATAATCCCAAACACTCAAATCAATTTGGCCGCTAACGTTATTGCCAAAAATTGACAAATTAATTGTGCCACTGCCCGCTTTTTTGTGCAATCTGCCATCTTCCTTGATTGTAAAAGTTGTTGGCTGAACAAAGAGAGAACCAGACAGACTAAAGGCACTTGGATTAAACTCAAGAATTTTTCGTAAAATAGCTTCCTCGCCGGGTTCATAAACTTTACTTTCTTCAAAAATTTCCTTAACCAAAACTGGATTTTTTCTTAATTCTTCAATCCTGGCAAACATATTGACAATGCTTGTTATCATCCCTTGATCTATTTTTACTTCTTTATTCACAACCGGCACGGCATTCTCAACAATATCAATTACTTCGTAATCTCCGGCCGGCACACTAACTTTGGCTTCCCCGCTCGTTGTTTTGGCCACAGTCATTAAGGTTTTATTTTTTTCTATCTCGTTCAATTTCTCTGCAACGGCTCTCTTTTCTTTAATAGTCCATTGATCGTACGGCTGAATTTGTCCGGCTATTAATCCTGTGCGCGGATCATCCTCGGATAATTCATCGCTGTCTATTTCGCCAGCCAAAACACCATAAATAGCAGTTTGGACTTCTTGGGCCGTTACTATAATTATTTCGGTATCGCCTTCGCTTGGCACTTCGGCCGGATCGACTGATTCGTGCAAGACTTCAAATCCTGTATTTATAGCTTTGCTTTTCAAATATTCTATGACAGTTTCTTTATCAAGCATAATTTTTAAAAAATCTTCTAAGTCGCCGGGCAAAACATCCGGCTCCACGCTTTGAACGCCAGTGGCAGCCAAAATACCATCTACATAAGCCAAGGTGCCGGCCTTGCCCATTTCCGTAGCTGCCTTAGCTAAGTTAACTTCTTCTCTAAATAAATCTCCCAACCCCTCCTCTAAAGTGCTAGCGTCCCGGGTTAAGTCTTCAACTTTGGTAAAATGACAGGTAAAAATTTCGTTGATATTATTTATGCCATTTTTCTTTAATTCTGCATTCAAAATTTCACGATCAACCCCCGCGCAGCCTTGATAGGCTTTGTAAATTCCCAGGCGAGCGCTTTCATGCACAGTATCAAAACCGTCAACTAATTTTCCGACAACAGGAACTTTTGATAAAATAGCGCCAACCAAACCATATTTTTGTTTATAAGTTTGTTCGGCAAAAACGGGTTTAACCAATCCGGATCTCACCAAAAAATTTCCCTCTATCTCCTCAGCCTGCTTATGCAAATCCATCAGCAAATCGTAAACTTTTTTTCCCTTTTCTCTTACTACCTTCATTTGGTCGAGCATCTGTTCTGTGGTGTAGTTTTTATAGCCGTACATTGATAATCGAACATTTTCTTCCTGAAAGTTTAGATATTCGTTGTACAAAGATACGGACTGCTTATCAAAATTTTTTGTTTCTTTTGTTAAATTTTTCCAGGCAAAAAATGAAGCTCCTGCGATCACCAAGATTATCATGATAAAAACAATTATTTTTTTCATAAATTTAATATTATTCTTTAGTTCTATAATTTTATTATCTCATTATCTTGTCATCTGGTCAAAATAAAGGTTTCTTTGGCTTCGGGGGTGGGATTCTTTCCGAACCCCAACAATGAAAAAACGAGTATCTAGTGACACTCATTTTTTCATGGCTCCGAGCTGTGAGAGAACTTAGAACTATCATTTTAAGCGGTTGGAAGTCCTACGAACTGGACGCGGCCGTGGATATGCTGGAAGGAAAGTTCCCACTAAACTACTAATTCGATAAATTCCCTAAAAACTGGCGAGGAAATGAGAAAATTACTTTTTATACCCAACTACTAAATATAAAATTCCCGGAATAAGGGGTGTAAGCAAATTAACGCTGAAGTTTGCGTCCGTTAAAAGTCCGACAACAAAACCGATTATTATAGGAATGATCACAAGAAATCCTCCTGCCTTGGGATATTTCCAACCCAAAACCAAGCCGATAAAGACCAGTGGCATCATGGCCAGCGCGACATTTTCCCATAATGAATAATCCGGCTTGGCAAACGGCAAAGGATTGCCGTAGCCGAAATAAAACGGCAAGGTAAAGATTAAAATACACAATGCAAGTATTCTGGCAACCCATTTTATTGCTTTCATATTTTTATTGTTAGTTTAATTATTTTAAATTCCATCTATATTATAACAGGAATCGTTTTTATATGATATATGGCGCTCCTACGAACTGGACGCAGCCGTAGATATGCTGGAAGGAAAGTTCCCACTGAACTATTAATTCTTATGACGTTCTATCTCACGCGAAATTTTCTCTACCCCTTTATTGATCCCTTCAATATTTTTTGCCATCTCGTAAATTGGTGGCGTACCAAGCTGCCGTTCAACTAAACTCTTAAAACCCATAAGGTATTTATCGTTATAAGTATGTTCAAGGGAGTGATCACTATATTCCAACGAGATGGTCACATCTTTTTTCTGCAGGTCGTCTACTCTACCTACCAAAGAGAGTAAGGGAATTTTTATAGTTTGTTGAGGAGCGAGGGTGGGAAGACCGTTTTTTATAATTTCGATCTCGTTAAGATTTTCCTTCTCATTAAAAAGGGTCAAATTTCCGTCCACAATAAAGGAAATATTTCGAGCGATTCCGTTCCCGTAGTTACCGATCACTAACTCTATCAAATTCAGCCAATCTTCCCTTTGAGCAATAAAAACTGCTATCCGAGGACGTCTATTTTCCTCCTCAGTTTTAGACATCAGCTGAACTGTGCGTTTCGTTTGCCATGCATAATAGGCCGTTATAACCACTAGCAGTAAAGTAGCAACTGCCTGAACAAAACCGCTATTATTATTTAACCAATTGACTATTTGCATAAAATTAATCCCAACGTAAATCTGTTAAATCTGATTCGATATCATGACCTTTAGCTTCGTTTTCGTATGACTCAGAAATAGACTTAAGCAATGCTCCAGTTCTTGGCCATCTATTTTTTACAGAATCACTCATAGCCTTATATCTTTGAGATAATTCACGCTCCTGCTTTCCTCCATCCATTAATCCGCGAGAAGTGACTCCTCGGCTATTATATATTTCAACTTGAACATGTTCGTCAATCGTCTTACTATTGAGCTTCTCTATAAGGTTTCTTACGGCTGTATGAGGCCATACTCCATCTGGATCGCTGGGTGCATGGGCTAGTATAAAGCCTATCTGTAAATCGCCACCGATTGTGTGATTTGTTTCGGCACATTTCTCCCTGGCAGATTCGACCCACTCAGTCAATTCTTTTTCATCGACACTTCCGTCACTTTTTACGCCCGGCAATAGATACCAAGAGTCTAGTGCTTCGCGGGCAACACGTGCTCGTCTTTCAAGTAATATATCATCCACTTTTTCTTTTTCCGGATCGGGCGCACGATCATCTCGCCTGTAAATAAATGAAATTAATTGGGCAAAAAAACCTGGGTCTTTTTGTAATAATCTATGAATCGCAGTAGATGATGAAGTATATCGTTTTAAATCGTCAAAAAGAGCAGCGAAAGGCCATTCTAATTTAACCATTTCTTCCATGGAGAGATCATCATTTTTATAGAGCTGATCGAAAACATGACCCAAATGATATTCCTCCATTACACCTGCTTTTAACTTTTTATCCTCAAGCTTTAAAATCTCTTCGAGTAATCGTTTAAGTAATATACTTGGAAGTAATAACTTGGGATCGCCCGCAATCCGTAATGCCACCTCTGGCCGTTTTACATCGAGTAGTTTTTCAATAGCAATAGGTGCTTCCTCGCTTTTGTCAGCCCTAGAATAACCGCTTGCAATTTTCCAATAAGCCTCCTCGGCCTCTTTACCTTGGGAGTTAACGGCTGACCAGGTTTCCGCGTTTTCTGGTAATCCAAGATACAAAAGCGCACACGCTTCAGATGAATAATTCCCCTTGGTTTTTAAACGTTTGATTTGCTGCTCAACCCATCCTGGTCCAGCGACCTCAACTCTTCCAAGTGCGTATCCTCGGATAAGAAGCGATGCATCGCCAATTCGGTCGATCATCCCATCTAAATTTTTTGCATCCTCTTCCTCGTCACAGATTACTTTACCGAGCGCATGACCAAGAACTCCTACGTATTGGATCGTTCCAGCATATTCGATAATTCGCTCTAAGGATGCCTTGTCGAGTACCTCACGAGCCACTTTTTCTCGACTCGCATTTATAGTGGTATCCTTTGCGTCATATCCTTTTGGCTCCCCCTCGGGTAATCGTGGCCATGGATCACTTAAAAGCCAGCCAACACGGTCCAGTATGTCTTCGGGTTGGAATTTTTCAAGCACTCGATATAGAGCAGGGACTTGTTTTTTTCTTTCATCATCTCCATAGCTATTGACCCAATTACACGCCTCTCTAATACATTGGAGCAACCTAATTTTTTCTTCCCTTGAAAATGAATTAATATCGGCTTCTTCGAGTGTATTTAAAAGTTTTTCCCTGATTTCTAAAGGTAGTCGCGTAAATTCGTCGACGGATGAAATAAGATTCTCTCTTGAACATGCTAAATCGGTAAGTTTCGGTATTAATCCAGCCACATACTTCTGATGAGTCTCATTGCCTTCTGGCTCAAGTCCACGGCGATTGCCACCCATATCGCGCCAGCGAAACCGGTGTGCTTCGCTCATAGAACCATCCCCAAAATAATGCTGAGCGAATTTCCAAACAGTCTGCGAATCTTTAACAGTTATTGTGTCCCATGTAGCCAAACGTTCTTCTGGTGTTGCATACGTTTGTGGAAGCCCAGGAACAAAAATATCTTTCAAACTATTTATGGCTCGATTATTCCAGGTGCCGCCCTTATCAATTCTGGCTAGATCAAATAACAAATTCACTGCGCGAAAAAAATATTCTGAGCTCCATGCCATACCCTCTAATGCCCAAAGTAAGCCAGAATGTTTACAGTCACCAAATATACCTCCCTCGTCAGTCATTAATTCCTGAAAAAGAGCTGGAAATTTTTTTATTTGTTGTTCTGTGGCCTCCATAAAATCATCTGGGGCAGCCTCAGCAAGAAGTGGAGTGACGTCTTTCAAAGATGCCCAAGTCTCCCATTTATCTGCATTAGCAAAAACTTCTTTGACTACTTGATTAGCAAAGGTTTGTGTAGATGAAATATGCGAGGAACGATTTCCATATACCGCAATTAGGACTAATGATTCCACTATACCGGTTCTAAGCCATTCTGAGTAAGGGTTTGATTTACCGTAGATTCCCGCTGCCCATCGTTTATCAGCAGACAATTCATATTTTGGGTCTGTCTTAGTAAGAACTGAAAGGATCGCTCGTTCAAATAGCTTCAAATCAGCTTCAGTCAAATGCTGTGCGAGCATAAACCATGCATCCAGTGGAGATTTAAGCATCCAAATGCTCCCGACTTTACGTATTGGAGCGTCATCAGTTGAAAGAAATGGTTTTAATTTTTCAATAAATTTATCGTGCGATTCTCCTGATAAAAGCTCAATAACTTGTCTATCTCCGTCCTTGCGTTCGTCCCAAGAACCAACAAATAAAACAGGCAATAAAACCCTGGCTGAGGTTTCTTCCGCCCAGGTTGGGGCCTTTGCACTGGATAAAAATAGATGCCGACGCAGCACCGGAATACTTCTGCCCATATCACGTGCTATACGTTGAGCCTCTACTTCAGATAGACCATTTTTATTTAAATTCTTCTCAATTATTTCGCGTCTAGGACGGGATAATTCAAAAAGATTGCTTCGAAAATCGATTGATTTAGAATCAGCGCTAAGAAAAACATAATGACCTTTTTCAACTGCAAAACCTGCTGCTTCCCGGCACTCTGCCGGAGCGGCTATAATAAGAGAATTCTGGAAAGTAGTAGCACAAGACCTTAGCTGGTTAATGTTTTCAACTAATACGCAACGAGACAGGGCTCGTATTTTTTCGTTTTCAGGAAGGTTTGCAATCGCACTATACAAGAATGCAAATGGTTCATCGGGAGAATCTCCGCGGACCTCAAGAATCGAAGGACCTTTGGCTATCCATTGCTGAATCCTTTCCATATCTGAAAGGCGGCCGCCAATAACAATCTCCGTTGTCATTTTAGGTTTTGTTGCAGCTGACCATTCTTCCCAAAAACCTTCTATATCACGAATGTTATCTGATAAATTCTTAATTTGTCTGCCCAACCATAGAGCCACGGCTGGAGCTAAATCAAGCCATTGCTCAATAGCATCGGCAGCAATTACTCTGACATCTTTCCAAGCGGCAGTGGCTCTTTTTTCGTTTTGCCATTTTACTCTACCAGGCCAAGCTCTGGGAGTAACAAAAACAAAACTGGTATCTTTCTGGGTAAACCCTAAAGGATCGGCAGTGCGTTTTAAGTAATCCTCTTCTGCTTTTTTACCTGGCGAAGCTTCTGTTCCGATCTCCCAAGCAGAACTTCCTGTCGGGAAAAGAGTAGAAGCTACGGGTGTTTTTAAACGACCATCCCATCCGGGATTTGCAACGCTGTCACCACTAGGAAACTCAATTTCTTCAATGGTTGGAGCAGTAGCAAAAACAAGACGGCGGATAAGTTCCGGCAACGTCTGAGCACAATGTCGTTGATTGCTAGTTATCCAATTTTTAATATCTCCTGCTGTTATCCACTTCATAAATTATTTAAATAATTATTCACAATAGAGGGTATTCCATTTTCGTAAGATTTTCGGTATACTATAAATATATCACTTAGTTTTAAAAACATCAATCCATTATGCCTATACCAATTACAAAAAGACAAAAAGAAGTTTTAGACTTCATTAAGGGGTTCGTAAAAAAGAAGAAATATCCCCCAACTCTAGAGGAAATATGTAGTGGGCTTAAGCTTTCCGCTGTATCTACTGTTCATCAACACATTGAAGCTCTTGCCGAAAAAGGATACCTAAAAAAGGCCGGCAATAATGCCCGGTCAATTGATGTGAGCGAACCAGAAACAATGATTAAAATTCCTCTACTTGGAACAATTGCGGCCGGAGAACCGATTGAAGCAATTCAGCAAAATGAATTTATTGCTGTACCCAAAACAAAATTACCGGCGCATGGTGAAGTTTATGCCCTTCGAGTAATTGGCAACAGTATGATCGACGAGAATATTAACGATGGAGATATTGTCCTGGTTAAACATCAGAGTACAGCTGAAAACGGCCAAAAAATTGTCGCGCTTATAAACAATCAAGAAACTACCTTAAAAAAATTCTATAAAGAAAAGGGGCACATACGTTTACAACCGGCAAATAAAACCATCGAACCTATTATTTTAGACAGAGGAACTCCATTGGCTATCCAGGGAATAGTTTTGGATGTAATAGAAAGTCAACCAAGAATAGAGGTCTCAAACAAACAAGAGCCAAAAAAAGAGACTGCGCAGCAACTCCTTTCGCTATCACAAAAGAAAATTAAAATTTCTCATAAACCAGCCACAGATGCCGACGTGATACTTTTTCATGGTGACCGGCTTGATCTTATGAAAGGATTACCTGATAAATCCGTAAAACTTGTCGTCACTTCACCACCATACAACATTGGCAAAGAATACGAAAAAAGAAAAGATTTAGATTTGTATCTGGCCGAACAAGAAGAAACTATAAAAGAAGCGATCCGTATTCTTACTGATGATGGCAGTATTTGCTGGCAGGTTGGAAATCATATCGGCAAAGACGGTGAGGTCTTTCCGCTCGATGCGCTCATTTATGCTATAGGGAAAAAACTAGGTCTTAAATTACGGAATAGAATTATTTGGCGATTTGGGCACGGCCTACATTGTACAAAGAGGTTTTCAGGACGACACGAAACGATTGTTTGGTTTACCAAGGGCGATAATTATACTTTCAACCTTGATCCTGTCCGCGTGCCCCAAAAGTATCCAGGCAAAAAGAATTTTAAGAAAAATGAAAAGTATGGAACCTTATCAGGCAATCCCCTAGGAAAGAACCCTGAAGATGTGTGGGATATACCAAACGTCAAAAATAATCATCCGGAAAAAACAAATCATCCATGCCAGTTTCCAATTGAGCTTATAGAGCGTTTGATATTATCCATGACCAACCCGGGAGATGCTGTGCTTGATCCGTATTTGGGCGTAGGGAGCGCAATCTGCGCTGCAGTGATTCATAACCGCAAAGGATATGGATCGGACATTATGAAGGGGTATTTGGATACTGCTGAAGAAAGAGTCAAGGCAGCTGCAAATGGCACACTAAACCGCCGGATGATGGGAACACCGGTTTATCAACCAACCAGCAATGTAAAGCTTGCTGAATTACCAGATGAGTTTAAGAAAGCTCGTGAGAGTCTATTTGGGCCCGGGCTTTGACCCGTTGTATTTGCGAAGTTTTATTTTTGCTAGAGCCTCTGTTTTATTTGTTTTGAAAAGCTCTCTAAGAGTTTGGGATTTTGTTTTTTCTTCATCGGTCAAGCCGATACTTAAAACGAATACCGGAATATCAATATTACTTTCTCCTCGATTCTCAAAATCAACAAGTAGCTGTTCAAATGAGGAAACGCCGGTAGACATCAATTTTACTAGCTCACTACTAGGCACGATCTCTATTCCGCATTCGATATATTTGAGATTTTTGAAAATGATCATCTTAGAAAAAATGTCATAACCCATAAAGGCATATTTTCCAAACTGAATTTCCAACCCAACTTTATTTTTTATTCCATCCATTTCACGAAATCTGCCTTTACCAAAAGCATGACGTGGCTCAACGAAATCCCGTTTCTTACCGTCTTTTGATTTCTCGGTCCAACCCTTTTTGTGAAGCTCATGTTTTAAATAATCATTCATGTCCACCGGCGAGAAGAGAACTTGTCCTTTTTTAGTTTTTTCTTTGCTCTCCTTCGTTAAACAAATAGTGCTATCCAAGGATTTTATTGCATTAAAAACTTCCTGAAGTTCTTTCGGGTGTTTTTCTTTGAGAAATTTCTCTCCGCCCTTAAATGAATAAGTATTGATAACCTTCATAAACCTATCTAAATTAGAAATCCCTTATAACTACAGGATATCAGAGAAATTGAAAAAAATCTATAACTAAGTTTTTGTCAGCTTTTGCCAGAATAATTTATCCACAGGGGGCCCTATTGACGGCGGCCTTTATGGTCCGCTATTATGGACCTGTAAGATAGGAGTTTGCCTGACGGCGTTCCGATTTATCGGAACTAAGTGAGACGAGGCTACGACTTCTGTCATTAAGCACTACGTGTTTTTTGCTTGATGATTAGAAGTGGTAGCCTCTTTTTATTTATATAAATTAATTTAATACCCTTCTGAGGCAATCGCCTGGATAGGACATACATTTTGATAAGACGAGATTAGAGGCTAGCTCCCAGTTGGGGCCAGCCTTTTATGTTGCCCCAAGAAGCAGTCCAACAATTCAAAGAATTATACGAAAAACGCTACGGCGTAAATCTCACTGACGAGGAGGCTTCTTTGCGCGCTAACAATCTTTTTAATCTTTATAAAATCACCTATATCGGTGAACCTTCAATAAAAGACTTTAATAAAAAAGTAGTGAAAAGCCATGACCTCAAACCAAACCATAATTAGCGAAATCCAATTCTACCCCGTTAAGCCCAAGGACGGACTCCTCGGGTTCGTTTCGTTTGTCCTGGACGGAAAATTCTGGATGGGGTCAGTGGCAGTATTCAGCAGGCCAGATGGCAATTACAGGTTGGTTTATCCGACACGTAAAGTAGCGGGTCAGAATATTAATATTTTTCATCCGATCACATATGAGGTCGGCCAACAGGTCGAAGTGGCCGTCAGTGAAAAAGTAGCTGAAATATTTAGTGAAAATTATGGACCAGACGAACCAACAAGAAGCGAATGAAAAACATTTTAATTGTTTTTTCACTCCGCATAAAATTTTTGATGATGAAAAATTATGCCGGTCATTGACTCACGCCGAACACGGTTTTTTTACAGCTTTATGCCATTTACATAACCGTTGTGCTAACAAAGATGGATGGTTCTGGCATGTAGATCATTCTTTTACAGATAAAAACGGAAAGAAACTGGGATTTGCCACCATGGGTTTTGGCAGTTCAACCTGTAAGAGAGCGCGAATTAAATTAGTCAGACTTAAATTGATAGAAATCAAACCGTATATTACCGATGAAAGTACTTGGCCGGCTACAATGTATCGCATTAATCCAAAACTCCTCTACGGTACCGGAGACCAAATTGGTCCACGGTCGAAGACCAATTTGAACTCTGGCCCGGGACCACCATGAGCCCCTAAGTAATAAAGAGTAAATAATAAAAAATAATTAAGATTGCCTAATTAAGGCGAGCAAGCTCGTAAAAATATGAATCAACAACCTACAACTTCAAAGATGCCAAAAGAAACCGAGCAGCAATACACGGCTTGGCTTTTGTATTGCGAATACGGGAGCATCGACAAACTGCTTCAGGCTTGGCAAGGAATCGAGAGGCGGACAAAGGCGGATGAAAGGCGGACAGAATTTGAAGCTCTAATGGAGAAATTAGGTAATCCTCCGGCGCGAACCACCATAGGAGAATGGTCAATAAAATATCAATGGATAAAAAGAAAAGAAATGAAGATAGCGGAAGATTTGGAAGCTCTACGAGAAAAGACGAAAAAAATAAAGCGAGAAAAGCTCCATAGGATCGCTGAAATATTTGACCGAATTACTAACAAAATTCTCAAAGGGCTTCGAGGAAATGAAGAACCAACTATTTCAGAATGGAAAATGGTCTGGGACATGTTTCAGATCGAGCTTGGCAAACCTACCACCAGAGGCGAATTAAAGACAGAACCAGAACAACGACCACTGACTCCCGAAGAAAAAGAGCACGGAAAGAGACTTCATAAAGCTGTGGAATGGTATTTGGAAAACCAGCTGGATGATGAAGACAAATGGCAAGAATTCCAAAAGCTCATTGAGAAAAATAAGAAAATGAGATAAAATAGAATTGCGTCCTACAAGTTTGAATTAAAGCACAGGGTAATTGCTTCTTTTGAAGCCCAATTGCGGGCTGAAAGGGGCGACTATCCTCCACAATTGGTTGCCTTGTGCAATTCAATCTTGTGGGACGCAGGCTCTGGTCGTCCCTTTTTGTTTTGTTTGACTTCCTAAAACCTTCGGCCCATGTTGTGTGTAGAAAGGCCGAAATCAATATTAAGTAAATAATTAATGAACAAACATATGAAAAATAAAGCCATAATTTACGCCGTAATCGCCATTGTAGCGGTCTTTGGGGCAGGTTACGGAGTTTATCACCTTCTAAGCAACGTACCGCAGAATAAAGGCAACGTTGATGTAGCCTCAATAACGACATTCGAGGCATGCAACAAAGCAGGCTTCCCGACCATCAAACATTATCCCGACCAGTGCCAGACTCCTGACGGGAGAATCTTCGTCAATGAAAATCCTCCGAGCGAAGCCGAGCTCGCCAAAGCAGAATCTGCGATCAAGACATTTATGGGAGAGCCGAATCTGGAGCTTGAATACATAACGCAAAAAAGACATCCCGCAAACTTCTCAGTCTTAAGCAACGTCAAACAAAATGACGGCGGGTTCACAGCCGACACTCCCGAAGAATGGTATCGCCCAGTCTACATTTTCCAGCAAAAGAATTATATCAATGACCGATGTGAAGTCTACCAATACCAAGTGACGATCAAAACAAATCAGGTCGTGGAGATTGGAATTGTCTACCCGATAGAACGCAATGCCACAACGCCAGGCAATTGCCCTGATAATGGTTCGCTTGAGACTCCGTTAAAGACCAAAGCCGAGATTGAGCAGATTGCATTTGCTTATTTCGGCAGAGACCCGGAACACACAAAATTCATGCTCCGATCAGACATCCAGCCTCAATATATTCCAAGCAAGGCAGGCGCAGCGAATCCCGCACAAAACGAATGGCGATGGGAAGATAAAAATGTCTCGCTCCCAGATGGACTAACAGGCGATCCCTGGCAACATCCAATCGCCAGAATAATAATATCGAGTGGCGGTAAGCTGATTTATTACCTGAACACCACCGACTTATTTAAAAACTAATATGAACTCAGAGGAATTAACAAAAATAACATATTTCCTCTACGCCAGAAAATCATCTGAACAAGAAGACAGACAAGTACTCTCAATTGATTCTCAGAAAAGTGAGCTTGAATCATTAGCTAAAAAAGAAAGACTAAATATTGTAAGTCGGTTTGAGGAATCATACTCGGCCAAAGGCCCGGGCAGAAAAATCTTTAATGAAATAATCGCCCGGATAGAAAAAGGTGAAGCCAATGCTATTCTTGCGTGGCATCCAAACAGGCTCTCAAGAAACTCGGTTGATACCGGATATTTGATCTATCTCATGGATCAAAACAAATTGCTTGAAATCCGGACTCCGGGCCAGACATTCAAAAATACTCCCAACGATAAATTCCTTCTTAACCTGCTTTGCAGCCAGGCCAAACTTGAAAACGACAACAAAGGCATAGATGTGAAGCGCGGGTTGAGGCGCAAAGTAGAATTGGGATGGCATCCCGGTCCGGCTCCGATCGGCTATTTAAACACGCCCGACAAAGAAAAAGGATTTAAGACAATCCGTAAAGATTCAAAAATGTTCCCGATTATCAGGAAAATGTTTGATATGGTCTTGAGCGGGAGCTATACCGCACCAAGAGTGCATGAGATCGCAGTCAATCAATGGGGTTTAAAGAAATTGGCCCGAAGCGGCTTCTATCGCACGCTTTATAATCCCTTCTATTATGGCTGGTTTGAATGGCCAAGAGGTAGTGGTAACTGGCATAAAGGTAAACACGAACCGATGATCACGCGCGAAGAATTCGATCGCGTCCAACAGCTACTCCATCCTGGTCAAAAACCAAAGCCCGAAAAGCACGTCTTCGCTTATACCGGCATGATCCGCTGTGGCGAGTGTGGCTGTATGGTTACGGCCGAAAATAAAGTTAAAAGAAATAAGCAGGGTGGCGAACATTATTATACTTATTACCACTGCACGAAGCGCAAAGGCCCGTGCAGTCAGCAATGCATTGAAATAAAGGATTTAGAAAAGCAGATAGCAAAAACTCTGACCGGCATTGAAGTACCGCCAGAATTCCACAGCTGGGCTATGACATGGCTCCGGGCCGAGAACGGCAGAGAATCAAGCGACAGAAATAACATTCTTAACAATCTACAAAAGAATTACGAGGTGTGTGTCCGTAAGCTGGACACGCTGATTGATATGCGCGCTGCCGGGGAGATCACTGAAGAAGAATTTAACAAAAAGAAATCGACGGTGACCCAGGAAAAAGCCAGACTCCAGGAACTTTTAAATGACACTGACAACCGCGTAGACAGCTGGCTCGATGTTGCAAACCGGGTCATTAGATTCTCTGAAGACGCAAAAGAAGCATTCGAAAACAAAGGACTTCAGGCCAAGAAAATCATTCTGGCCGGCCTCGGTTCGAACCTCCTCTTAAAAGACAAAATACTCGAGATTGACGTACAAAATGCACTCCTGCCCATGCAACTCGTCTCTTCCGGGGCGAAAATAAAAACAAACCGGTTAGAACCGGTCAAAGTGAGCCTAAATAAAGAGAAAAGCAGAGCTTTTGGCTCTGCAAATCCCACATGGCTCCGGGGGTGGGATTCGAACCCACGACCAATCGGTTAACAGCCGAACGCTCTGCCACTGAGCTACCCCGGAATATCTTAAAAATTACCAAAATTACTTTGGTTTTATACTTTATCAATAATCTCTTAATTTTTCAATACCCTTAAATCCCTGCACTTTTTCAAGCGCCTTAGCTTCAATTTGACGGATACGTTCGCGCGTTACGCCAAACTCTTCACCGACTTCTTCCAAGGTATGCGAAACTCCATCAGAAAGTCCGAAACGCATTTCCAAAATTTTTTGTTCGCGAGGCAACAAATCTTTAATTGCTTCTTTAACATATTCGCGCAAAAGTTGCAGCGCCGCGGCGCGGTCCGGAGAAACATTTTTAAAATCTTCTATAAAATCTTCAAGCACACTGTCTTCATCTTCATCACCAACCGAAGTATCAAGAGAAACCGTGTCTTGCGAAATCTGAATTAAATTTCTGATTTTTTCCACATCCTCGCCCATTTCCGAAGCAATTTCTTCCGGCAATGGTTCGCGTCCTAAATCCTGAATTAATTGCCGCGCCACCTGCTGGTAACGATTAATTGTTTCCACCATATGCACCGGAATTCTGATAGTTCTTGACTGATCAGCGAGGGCGCGCGTGACAGCCTGACGGATCCACCAGGTCGCGTAAGTAGAAAATTTATAACCCTTACTCGGATCAAATTTTTCCACGGCACGCATCAAACCGATATTCCCTTCCTGGATTAAATCTGCTAAAGATAAATTTTTTCCCACGAATTTTTTGGCAATAGAAACAACAAGACGCAAATTGGCGACCATCAACCTCTGTGCCGCTTCCTGATCACCCTGGTCTTTTCGGCGAGCCAACGCCATTTCTTCTTCGGTTGTTAAAAGGGGGACCTTGCCGATTTCGCGGAGATACATCTGAATAGAATCAGTAGAAATATCACCGAGGTCTAGCCGCTTTTTTTCTTTACTGACTCCAATGTCTGCTAAAAGTTTTTTTCTTTCTTCAACGCGTCCCAAAATATCGCTCTTTACTTCGACCACGGAAATTCCGACCTCATCTACTTTATCTAAAAACTCTTCGTATTTTTTAATATAGTTTTCCAAATCAGAAAAAGTAAAAAGTATTTCCGAGTCAGTTAAAAAACCTCTCATGCGACCCTTGTCCAGGAGAGTTTTTGTCGCTACTTCGCTTGGCGGAAGAATTTTTGGTGTGAGAGCTCTCGCTGCTTTTTTCGCTTTATTTTTTTCCCCGCGTTTAACAATCTTTTTCTTCCCGACGCGCTTTTTAACTTTAATTTTTTTAGCGCTGCTTTTCTTCTTCGGCCGACGCGCTTTTTTAGTTTTCATTTATTTTAAATATTCAAAAATTTTAATCAAATCCTTAACCGCCAAAGACAAATTACAAAACTCCCCTCCCTATTTTATACTTCTACTTCAAATATTTATTAGCTGATTGAATTCTTCCGCCAATTCTTTTATTCGGCCAAGTTCTTTATTTTCTTCCGCTTTTTTCATTTCAGCTTGCAGCCGCCGGCGTTCGTTTTTAATATAGTTTTCACGCAATGATTTTGCGTTCTGCAAAATTTCATTACCAATTTCTTCTTCGCTAAATTCGGCAAAATCTTTTTCCGCTAAAAGAAATAAGCTCGCAATATATTTTTTTTCATTTGGATCATCCGAAATACTAACCATTACGTTCTCTAAATCTTCTTTATCCACAGACTTATTATAGTATAAAATTAAGTTTTTGTAAATTTCCCCGAAAGGCTCTTCCGGAAACATAAACGGCTCAAGATAAGGAACAGCCAGGGATAATTGATTGGGATATTTAAAAACCAAAGCAATAAATCTCTCAGCTAAAAGAGGGCGGCGTTTTTTTGCGGCGGCGGTAATGATTTTTTCTCCGGGCAACGACGGACTTGCCGCGATTTTTTCGTGAGGCAGGGATTCACGTAAAATCTGCTCCGGCACCCCTAAAATATTAGCTAATTTTTCCAGATAAAAATTTTGTTCAACTTTATCAGGAATTTTTATCAATTCCGCAAGTAGTGTTTTTGCCGCCTTCTTTTTGTCTTCCACCTTACGCAAATCAAGTCCGTTCAGAGTTTTTTTAATATAATAATCCATGAAGGCCATGGAGTTTGTAATCGCCTCGCGCCAAAGATTTGGATCTTTTTTTATATAATCATCGGGATCTTTTCCAATTTCCGGCGTTAACATTATAACTTTTATATTAATCCCTTCTTTCAGGGCGACGTCAATTCCCCGCATCGCCGCCGTATTACCCGCTAAATCCGCGTCAAAAGAAATCGCGAGGTTTGGCGAATATCTTTTCAATAAATTTATTTGTTCTACGGTCATGGCCGTGCCGGAAGACGCTACAACATTTTGCACACCCGCCTGATGCGAAGCAATTACATCCATATTACCCTCAACCATCACTGCCAAGTTTTCTTTTTTAATTTCCTGTTTGGCAAAATCTAAACCATAAATCACCCGACTTTTATCATAAACCAAAGTCTGCGGCGTGTTCACATATTTCCCGCCGGCGTTTTCCTTTTTCTCCGCCTCGGGCATCAAACGCGCCGTAAATCCGACAACGTGGCCGTGGATGTCGCGGATGGGAAACATTATTCTTCCCCGAAAACGATCGTAATATCCCGCGCCCCGCTCTTTTTTTACGGAAAGCCCGGCCAAAAAAATGTCTTTTTCAGAAAAACCTTTTCCGCATAAAAATTTTATCGCGCTATCCCAGGAATTCGGCCCGAAACCAAGAAAAAATTTCTCTACTGTTTCTTCAGTCAATCGACGTTTTTCAAAAAGATAATTTCTCGCCGCTTCAGCTTCGGGCATTTTTAATAAATTATAATGATAAAATCTCGCTGCCGCTTCCAAAACATCTAACAATTTTGTTTTTTGGCTTGAAAGACTTTTATCTTCATAGCGAAGCGTTACTCCGGCGCGCTTGGCCAAAATTTTTAAAGCTTCGGGAAATTCAATATTTTCAATCTTCTGGACAAAACTTATTACGTCGCCGCCCTCACCGCAGCCAAAACAATGCCAGATTTGTTTGTCGCGAGAAACCATAAAAGAAGGTGTCTTCTCGTTATGAAACGGGCAAAGACCCTTCCAATTACCACCCGCCTGTTTCATATTGGACACATACTCGCCAATAACTTCCACAATGTCCAGGCGGTTTTTAATTTCCTCAACTTGCGAATCGGGCATAATTATATTTTTTCTATTCTAATATTTTTGGAAAACATATCCTTTTCTTGTATATAAAATTCATCATTGAATGAAAGTATATAAGATTGTGAAAATGTTTTTACATTATCGGCCCCAATCAATAAATCTAATTGATATTTTCCTGCTTCTAAAATATTGGGATAGACATCCCCCTCAACCTTATTGGGCTGTGCCACGGTATCGATTTTAAACATAATCCGGTTATCCTTGATTAATACAAAAAAACCTATATCGCAGTGTCTAAAATGTTTGGGCAAAATTTTTTTAATAGTAATATCCCTATAATGACTCCATACTAAATTCATGGGTAAAAATTTCTTTAGCTCGTCTTTTTTCTCGCCATCAAATTTCCAACATTTATTTATCATAACCTCAACATTTTCTGCCGGATGCTTTCCTATATTCACTACTTTCATCCTCATATAGAATGAATCACTTTCACTGCCCGTTTCTCGATCTTTTAATTTTATTTTGTGACAATCTGGCGGCTCTAGTTTGATATCGCTCTCTATTTTTGTTTTTTTGAAACGGGCGGTTATTTTTACCTGAAATAAAGCAACCAGTGCAGTAAAAAACATCACTACTGCTACTATTATATTAACAACCAAATTTGTGGGATCTGTTAAGACGGGAATAATTTGTGGTGCTTGTTTTATTACTTCATTCATACAAAAATCACTATTATATAAATCAATTTTATGCTACAATTACAAAAGTATTTTGCCTTAATATTGTAGTTTAAAATCAGTTTTAAGTAAAGATATGGCTGACAAAAAAATTCCCGAATTAAAAAATCTTGCAAGTGAACCGAAAATCGCTTATTTTACGATGGAAATCGGTCTTCGCGAAGAAATTCCAACTTATAGCGGGGGCCTTGGAATTTTGGCTGGCGATGCGACAAAATCCGCAGCAGATTTGGAAATTCCTTTTGTCGCAGTTACCCTTTTAAACCATAAAGGGTATTTTACACAAGAGCTAACAAAGAACGGCCAACAAATCGAATACCCGGTAAAATGGAATCATAAAAAATATTTAACACCGCTACCCTTCACGACCGAAGTTCATATTCATGGCCGGAGAGTTATAATTAAGCCTTGGCTTTACACTATACGCGGCGCGACCGGCGCGAAAGTCCATGTTATTTTTTTAGATACGGATATTAAAGAAAATATTTTAAAAGATCGAAAAATTTCTTATTTTCTCTATGGCGGCGATGCTAAATACCGATTGAAACAAGAAATCGTTTTAGGAGTTGGCGGGACGCGCATTTTAAAATCGCTCGGTGTTGATGTAAAAAAATACCACATGAACGAAGGCCATGCCGCGTTTTTAACTTTGGAACTTTTGCGAATGAATAATTTTAATTTGGAAGAAACTAGAAAAAAATGTGTTTTTACGACACACACTCCGGTTGCCGCCGGGCACGACCATTTTGATTACGCCCTCGCGGAAGAACAAATGGAGCCGCTTGTCGCGCCGACACTTCTCCGGAAACTTTGCGGAAAAGAAAATTTAAATATGACTCGCCTCGCCTTCAATATGAGCAATTATGTGAACGGCGTGGCCAAACGGCATCGGGAAATTTCTGAAAAAATGTTCCCGGGATACGAAATTCACGCAATCACAAACGGCGTCCATTCTTTTACTTGGACTCATCCCGCCTTCCGAAAACTTTATGATAAATATCTTCCTGGGTGGGAGGCTGAACTAGAGCTTTTTATCCGTGCATCAATAATTCCCAATGAAGAAATTTGGAAGGCCCGCGACAAGGGAAAAAAAGAACTAATTGATTTTGTAAATAAAATAACTCATGTCGGGATGGAAAAAGATGTTTTAACGATTGGCTTTGCCCGCCGCGCCACGGCCTACAAAAGACATAATTTTATTTTTAAAGATTTGGAACGCCTTGAAGAAATTGCCAAAAAGTTTCCATTGCAAATAATTTTTGCGGGCAAAGCTCATCCGCGCGACCTTGGCGGAAAAAAAATAATTAAAGAAGTATTCCAAAATATCAAAAACCTAAAGGGAAAAATAAAAATAGTTTATCTCCCGAACTACAACATTGAAATGGCAAAAAAATTAACTTCCGGATGCGATGTTTGGCTGAATAATCCAGAACGGCCGATGGAAGCCTCGGGAACTTCAGGAATGAAAGCGGCGCATAACGGAGTTTTAAATTTTTCAGTATTAGACGGCTGGTGGCTTGAGGGATTCGTGGAGGGTGTAACCGGGTGGGCAATCGGACCAAAACCTGATGAAAAAATAGGTCCAGTAGAAGCGGAAAAAAGAGAATTGGACGATTTGTACAACAAACTTGAATACACGATTTTACCGATGTATTACGACCGCCGCGACGAATGGATGACAATGATGGAAAATTCTATCAGCAAACTGGCTTATTATTTTAATACGCACCGCATGATGCGACGCTATGTCCTTTATGCGTATCTATAAAAATATGCAGCAAAAAAAATTGCAAGCAATTAAAAAAAATCCGGCACAGATCGCCAAATACATTGATCATACCGAAGTCAGCCCGAATTCCACGGCAGCGGATATCCGAAAGCTTTGTGCCGAAGCGAAAAAATATGAGTTTTATTTGGTTATGGTTTTGCCGTATTACGCCGCGCTTGCGAAAAAATTGGTGCGAGGTACAAAAATAAAAGTTGGTGTGGTCATGGGTTTCCCTTTTGGCGCGCAATGTACTGAAGCAAAGCTCGCGGAAATGAAGAAAGCGTTTCCTTTTACTGATGAATTTGATTTTGTCATCAACCGCCAAGCCTTAAAAAATAAAGATTATGGATTTATCCTAAAAGAGCTAAAAACTTTGGCCAGGGCGAAACGCGGAAAAATTATGAAAGTTATAATTGAATCGCCGGAACTCACAAACGCGGAAATTTACAAAGCGTCGCAACTGGTTTTGGCTTCTGGCGCTGATTTTGTAAAAACTGCGGTCGGCCTGCGCGCCGGAGCGAAAATTTCCGACGTAAAAATAATGAAAAAAGTTGTAGATGATAAAATTAGAATTAAAGCCTCTGGCGGAATCAAGAATTTAAAAACCGCTTTGGCATTTCTCTCGGCTGGCGCCTCACGGCTCGGTACTTCGCACGGAGTGGAAATTATAAAAAGCGGGGTTAGTAAAAAGAAAAGTTATTTTCACGAATGAAAACCATAATTCTAAAAATAAATTCTAAGAAACCAGAAAAAGAAAAAATAAAAACAGCCGCCTCTGTTCTTCGCCGAGGCGGTTTAGTTGCGTTTCCCACGGATACGGTTTACGGCCTAGCCGCTGACGCCACAAATTCAAAGGTAGTTAAAAAAATTTATAAAGTCAAAAAAAGACCGCTCGCAAATCCCCTGCCAATTTTAATCGCAAAAAAAAGTGATTTGAAAAAATATACGCTCGGCGCGCGTGGAAAAATTAAAAAATTAACTGATAAATTCTGGCCGGGGCCGTTGACAATTGTCCTTGAAAAGAAAAAAATTATTTCTAACATAATTACTGCCGGAAAAAATTCCGTGGGCATTCGCGTGCCGGCAAATCCCATCGCGATAGCTATCATTAACGCGCTCGGCCGACCTCTTGCCACAACTTCCGCAAATATTTCAAATAAAAAAAGTCCGACTACCTCGCGCGACGTAAAAAAATATTTGAACACAAAAATTGATCTTATTTTAGACGGTGGAAAAACCAAACTTGGCAAAGAATCAACTATTTTGGACTGCACGACTTCGCCGCCAACTATTCTCCGTCCCGGCGCAATTTCCAAAAATACGCTAGAAAAATTGATTGGAAAAATTAAAACATAAAAACGGGCCTCGTGGCCCGTTTTTTTATTAATACTACTTTTATCTAACAAAAATATTTACCAGAAATGCCGACAAGAGAATTACAAATAAATTCGCCACGGTAAAAAGGAGCATTTTAATCGCTTCTTTTTTCTTATCATTTAACCAAAGATAAATCGGCCGACCAAAAACTAAAAGTCCGCACACAAGCGCCGAAAAAACAAAAAGCAAAAGGAATGCTACTGGTCCCCAAAAATTTTCCATCTGGCCAAAAATTTTCTCGCCGTTCGTTATAACCAAAACCACAAGCATCACATAGGCAAAAACTCCGATGGCGTTAACTGCCGACCACAACCAAATTTTTTGGTTCTTCATAAATTTTATTAAATTATTATTCTTTTTTAAGAGCAACAATCGGTTCAAGGCGCGCCGCGGCGCGAGCAGGATAAATTCCAGAAATTAAACCGACTAAAACAGAAACGCTAACTGCGAGAACAATATATTGCGGCGATAAATGAAATTGCCAGGCAAATCCCAAAGAATTAGCAATCACGCTCACAGCTAAGGAAATAAGCGTGCCTAAAATGGTTCCGGCCACGCCACCCAAAAAAGTTATACTAACAGCCTCTACTAAAAACTGATTTAAAATATCACGACTCTTCGCGCCAATGGCTTTACGCAATCCAATTTCAAAAGTCCGCTCGGCAACAGCAACATACATCACATTCATAATTCCTACGCCTCCGACAACAAGTGAAATACTAGCTAGGGCAAAAAGTAAAATTTTTATCGCGCCAGTAATTGTACCAAGTAACGCTAAACCTTCTGCCGCGGACATCACGGCAAAATCATCTTTTTTAGGATCGTCAATTTTATGCAATTCGCGCATTCTCGAGATAACATCTTCAACCGTAACTTCTGTGCGAGCAGTATCCTCAACTTGAATAAAAATAAATTGAATGTAATCTATGCCCAAAACTAATTTTTGTAAAGTACGCAATGGTAAAATGGCAATATCGTCAAAAGAAAAAACTCCGGCACTTCCCCTCTCTTTCATTACGCCAATAACCCTATAATTTTGTTTCCCAATTTTTATCCGTTTCCCAATAGCATCTTCATCACCAAATAAATTTTTCTTGATATTACTGCCAAGAACAACAACTCGCGCCAGACTTTTATCTTCCGCATCAGTGAAAAAACGACCCCTTTCTACTTCTCCGGAATCTATCGCGTCAAACGAAGATGTGACACCAAAAATTAAAGTTACTTTATTCTGATCTTTATAGGAAAAAACTGCCTGGCCGGTCTGCCCGGAATAAATATCACGGACATTGGCAAGTTTCTTTAATTCGTCCGCATCTTTTTCTTTTAGAGTAGTAACCGTGACGCCCTGCGCCATACCAGCCACGTTTTCGCTTGAGACATGCCCTGTTGAGGGAACTTTTACTTCTACTTCAATGTAGTCTGTTCCAAACATTGTCACTTGCCCAATAATAAAGTCTTCAATGGCTCGTCCAGCTGAAAGCACGACAATCACGGCAGTAATGCCGACTGTAATGCCTAAAACAGTTAAAATAGTTCTGAGTTTATGCCGCAAAAGCGCGTCAGTGGCAATATTGATCGGTGTTTTTAAAAAAGAAAAATTCATTTTATTCGTAGCGCAAGGCTTCAATCGGATTTAATTTTGCCGCCCGCCGTGCCGGATAAATTCCAAATACTAGTCCTATTAAAATGGAAATCGAGCAAGCAAGCAAAATTGCTTTGTAAGAAATTATAAGATCCCATTCGTAACCAAGCTGCCTGGCCACAAGAGCAACTAAAAAAGAAATCGAGATGCCAAAAATTATTCCGACAACCCCTCCGGACAAAGTGACAACAATCGCTTCGGCTAAAAATTGGCTTAAAATATTTTTATTTTTAGCTCCCAGGGATTTTCGCAAACCGACTTCCCTGGTCCGCTCCACCACGGCGATTAACATTATGTTCATAATTCCAATACCGCCGACTAAAAGAGATATCGCGGCAATAGCCGCTAAAAAATATGTCAGGGAATCGGTAATGGAAGAAAAAATTTCAAGAGCCTGAGTTTGCGCCCTGAGACTAAAATCATCAGGTTCATTTTTCTCAAGTTTATGGCGGTCACGAAGAAGCGCCCTGATGTCAGCCACGGCTCGGTCAACGTTTTCCTCGGAATCTATTTGAACTCTGGCCAAAGAAACGTAATTAACGCCCAACATTATCTTCTGCGCAGTCGAAATCGGAATGAAAGATAGGGCATCTTGATTTTCAAACATTTGCGTACCCTGTTTTTCCATAACGCCAATTACTTTAAATTCTTCTTTTTTTATTTTAATATTTTTTCCAATAGGATTATTATCTCCAAATAATTCTTCGGCAACATCTGATCCCAGCACAACTACCCTGGCCAGGCCCTTTTCTTCGTCCTCACTAAAAAAACGTCCGCTTGCTACCTCCGCGCCGTGCACTTTAGTATAACTCACCGTTGTTCCGACAAATGTTCCGTCATATTTTCTTTCCCGCCACTGGAAAGTTCCTACTCCGCGATTGTAATAAGTCACAGCTATGGCATTCGGGACATTATTGTTTTTCAAAATCGCGTCGAGGTCGGCATTTTTTAAAGTAGTATTAACAATTCCAAGCGCCGACGGCGGCGGCCCCTCTTCTTCCGACGCGCCTGGAAAAATTCCGATTAAATTTGACCCCATTCCCTTTACTTGATTTAAAATCAAACTCTGCGCTCCACCACCCACGGAAACAATAATGATGACTGAGGCAATACCAATAATTATCCCGAGCATTGTCATAAATGTTCGGGATTTTTTTGTTTTAAGTCCGATGTAAGCAATGCGAATTGTTGACTGCAAATCCATAGCACTATTTTATTAAAACATCTTCGTTTCTAGCAAAAAGGCGCTGCTTAACCTCCTCGTCTGCCTGAACTGTCCCGTCCATAACTTTTATAATACGCCGCGCGTGTTCGGCTGTATATTTTTCATGAGTGACAAGAATAATAGTTTTCCCCTTTTCATTCAAAGTTTGCAAAATTTCCATAACTAATTTTCCACTTTTAGAATCAAGGTTGCCGGTCGGTTCGTCGGCAAAAATAACTTCTGGCTCAGTTACAAGCGCCCGGGCAATAGCCACTCTCTGTTTTTCGCCGCCCGATAATTGATTAGAAAGATTATCCATGCGGTGGTATAGCCCGACTGCCTTAATCGCCTCAACAATAGCCTCGTGCTGATCTTTTATTCTCTTTTTTTCATCGTAGAGAAGCGGAAGGCGGACGTTGTCATACACGGAAGTTTTGGGTAAAAGATTGAAAGACTGAAAAATAAAACCTATCTTCTCGTTTCTAATTACGGCTAGTTCATCATCAGTAAATTGTGCTCCATCCTTACCCTCAAAAAAATATTGTCCGCAGGTTTGCCTCTCCAAAAAACCTAAAATCTGCATCAGAGTTGATTTTCCCGAACCGGACGGCCCCATAATCGCGACAAACTCCCCTCTCCTAATTTCAAGGTCAATGTTATGCAGAACCTTAGTGATTACTCCATCGTTATCGTATTCTTTGCAAAGATGAATAGTTTTTATAAGCGGCTGTTCCATATTAAGGTTTTTTCTCTAAAATAATAACTTTGTCTCCGACCGAGAGGCCCGAAATAACCTCTACCTCGCCTTCATCGCCGCGCAAACCCACCTCCACGTCTTTCTCTATCGGTTTGCCATCTACGAGAATTTTTACAAATTGTCTGCCATTTTCATCTTCTTCAAGCGCCCGATAAGGCATAGTCAAAACATTTTCCCGACTTGCTGTTAAAATATCGCAGTTTGCCGTCATGCCAATTTTTATTTCATAAGTTGATTCATCTATTTCCGCTTTAACTTTATAATAAACAACGTCTTGAATAACTGTTTCCGCCGGATAAACTAAAATTACCTGACCATTAAACTTGACACTATCAGGGTAGGCATCAAGCGTTATGGAAACTTTATTTCCAACTTTAACCTTGGCGATATCAGATTCGGGAATATCAACCTCAACATAAAATTTATTTTTTCCAAGCATAGAAACAACAGCCTTTGTTAAACTTAGCTGCTCGCCCACACTATAATTCACAAATGTTATTTTTCCATCAGTTGGAGCTTTCAGGATATAATCATCGAGCTGGCTTCTATAAAATTGGAGCGAAGCGCTCGCCTGCGCGACCTGGGCACGATAATAAGATACGTCTACTGTGCGTGGTGTGGCTGTTTTATAATCACGTTGGGCTTTAGCTAAATTATAAGAACCCAGGGCGCTATCCACAATAGCCTTTGAACTTGCGAGTTGAACATCTTTACTCGCCATAGCCGTGGAAAGATTTGTTCTCGCGGCTGTAAGAGTATTGTTAGCGGTATTTACTGCCGCCTGATAAGTATCAATCTGCGTTTGATAATTATTTTCCGCATTTAAAAGAGCCTGCTGAGCTGACTGAACCGCCGATAAGGCCGTAGAAATTGAAGTTTGATCTGTCTTAACATTTGTTTTTACTGATTCAATTGTCGTCAACTCTCCTGGATTGCCGGCCGCGGCCGTAGAAACTGCCGCTAAAAGATGAGAAAGTGAAGTTAAAATTTTATTCAATGTGGAACTGACCTGGCTCAAAGCCAAACGCACGTCATCTTTACTTTCAGTTATTTTTGCCAAAGCTAAAGTTGATTTGGCAATACCCGATTCATTAACAGCCATCGCCCTATCATTGTCGGCGGCGTAAATTTCTTGCTGATTAGCCGTAATGCCGCTTCTTACAATTGATAAATTATAATTGATGTTATTCAAAACTATATCACCCAAAAGTAAGTTTGTTTCCATGGCAACAATTGCGCTACTTCTGGAATTTACAACTGCCTGATCGTAATAAACTTTTGCGTTTTCCAAATTTTTCCAGCTATCAGCGAGCGAAGTCTCCGCCGAAGTTACGGCTTTTTCATAACCATCTATATCTTTATCCAATTTTGCCGCCAGGGCATCGTAATCGCGTTTAGCATTTTCATAAGCAATTTTGGCGTTATTAACTGTCTCTTCGGAAATTTTAATGTCTTCAGAGCTGGCCCCAGCTAAAATTTTATTTAAATTAGAAACAGCCGAAGATAAACTAGCCTGGGCTTGCGCCACCTGCGCCTGAGCCGCGCGATTATCAAGACGGGCTAAAACTTGGCCAGTCTTAACTTCATCGTCTTCGCTCACGGAAATCTCGGTCAGCGTTCCCGTTACTTTAAAATTTAAATCAATTTTTTCAGAAGTAGTAACCGCGCCTGTCGCCGAGACCGTCTGGCTTACGTTACTCATCTTGGCTTCTTCGGTAACATACTCAATTTTGTTAGCCTTCATCGCGGCATTAACAAAATATGAACCGCCAAGAATGGCTATAACTAAAATTATCCAAAAAGTCTTTTTTTTGACTAAAGACTGTAAAAAACTAAATACTTTTCCCATATAATTTATAAATAATTATTATTTACATTATTATATCACTAATATCTCTTCACGTCTTTTTATATTTTTTTATTTTTTTTAATACTCCCGTCATTTCATTAATAAGGGCATTAAATTTTTCTGGCTTAATCATGGCGACAATTTCATCATCGTGGGCGAAAACGAAAAATTTTTCCCCAGAATGGGTTTTCATCACAGATCGGACTTCCTTCGGAATGACAATCTGACCACGTTCTCCGACCGTGGTCACTCCATAAAATTTAAAATCGCTTGGTGAAAAGTGTGACATAAAATTTTATAATTAGATTTGAAAAGTATGATTTATCATATTTTTGATAATATCAAAAGAACCGCATCGTGTCAATACGGTTCTTGTGGATAAATTTTATAAAAAATTATTTCTTTTCAACTACTAAGGTACATTTGGTAAGTACGCCCGCAACGGCGCCGACAGCGGCTAAAATCGGAAGAAGAACTGCGCCAACCACGACAAAAGTGAGAGGAATTTCGATTATTGTCTCCCCTTTTTCACTTTTGATAATAATTTTTCGGGCGTTTCCCTCCTTGATAATTTCTTTAATTTTTTTCAAAATTTCTTCGCCGGAAATTTTAAATTCTTCAGTCATAAAAATACAAATAAATTATTTATGCTGTTTATTTTTTATGTCAAATTTAATGGTAATTATCGTTCCCGCAAAAGCTCCGAGCGCCGCTGGAATCAAATACCACCTGTTATCAACATAAGCCAAAACAACGAGGCCACCTAGAAGAACAATGAGCGAGGAAAAAGCCGCCGCGGAAATCGCTTTACCCTTGCTTGTTCGGCGAATATAAAAAACCCAGAGAACATCGGAGGCCGCAGTAGCCAAAAAAATTAAAATTACTTCAAACCAGTTAATCTCCGACATAATTAAATAAATTATTTTTTAGTTTCTAAAATTATCGTCTTTAAACTTAACTCGCCCTCGCCGACCTGAACTGATACCGGCCCGGGCGGCGGCATAAGGTCTGCCGGAAAATTACCCTGGTTAAAATAAATCACGTAATCACCCGGTTTGATTTTAAAAGTAGCGACTCCATCCGCGTTCGTATTTCTAAATCCCCCCTGAGGCGGCTGGCCAGTTTCCTTGGCCACATCAACTTCAATGTTAACCACGGGCGCGCCGTTCTGCCGCATGACGGTTACTTGTAACTCCGCGTCTCCACTGATATTTTCCGGCATCACACCGCGTCCTAAACTAAAAAGAAGAAACAACAGCAACAATAAGAGAACAACATCCAGTCTGAATCTTATTTTTGTCGTCACCAAAAAATATACGCTGACGGCAATTGATGGAATGGCAAAAACGACGAATGGCGACATTATATAAAAATACGCGACCGTTATAAAATCTTGGTTAGCTAATATCGGCGTAATAAAAAATAACCAAACCAAAATCAGCAAACCAAAAACGAATCTAGCATACTTGATGATTTTTACTTTCTGCTCAGACGAAATCATAAAATTAAAGTTAATGAATATTTTCCAGATTATTTTTAATTCTATCTGTTAAAAATCTAGAAAAAGCAAGATAATCACTTATTGTTCGGCTGTCCACAAAATCAGACCACAAATTTTCCAGGGCGATTTTATCCTGCTTGTCGGTTAATTTCTTAATTTGTGCTTCAATTTCCTCAACCTCAGAACTGCCAAGCGAGGCAACCTTTATGTCTCCTGCAACTAAAAAGGTTTCAGATGAATCCTTAAGGAGCGACGCGCTAAATTTTGCTTTTTCCAAACTCTGATCAATCAAGTTGCGAAGTCGATCCAATTCTTCTATATTTCGTTGTAATTCATTTTCTGTTCGTGCCAAATCGTCTCGCGTTATCGCTAATTTTTCTTTGTCCACTCCTCCCTGCCAATAAAAATAACCGGCAACAGAAATTGCTAAAACCGCGACAACAATCGCGATTATCAAGTAAATTCTTTGATTCATAATAAAATCGATTAACTTTATACCCGATTTTTAAAGACCACTCTACGCCCCAAGCACAGAGAATACTCTGTATGCCAAAAACGCCGGCCAAACTATTGCTTTTAATACTCCCAGCACACCCGCCCAAAAACCGTGTGATTGCTGTACAAAATAAACAGCCGTGCCAATTACGGTTAAAAAATAAAATCCACAAATTGAACCACGGGGACCACGCCATTTACGATAATCGCATTTTTCATTTTTTTCATTTTCCATAATTTTTTTATTAATAATTTTTCTACGTAATGTATATTTATCAAAACGGAGAGGGCGAGATTCGGGCTCCTCGGCGCAAGGTCGGCCGCAACGGGCCAGCGGTGTGAGTTCTCATCAAAACCCTCAATTTTTTTCAAATCTGCCAAAGGGCAAATTTGTAAAAACGGAGAGGGCGAGATTCGAACTCGCGATACCTTGCGGTATGCACGCTTTCCAAGCGTGTGCACTAGGCCACTATGCGACCTCTCCACATTTTACAATTTTAATCTATTTCTTTATAAAAATCAAACTCCCGCCAATCGCGGCGGGAGTTTTTATCGCTATAAAACCTATTATAAATAGCTATCAATAATTTGCTTAAATTGCTCATAAGGAACCGCTCCGCTCACCAACTCTCCGTTCACGAAAGTCGCGGGCGTACCTTCCACTCCGGCGGCTAATCCCTCTTCTTCTTCAGCGGCAATTTTACTCGCGTATTTTCCGGAATCTAAACATTCATTAAATTTCTTTGTATTCAACCCAAGATTTTTTGCTTCCGCTTTCCATTTATCCACGCCCATTGTTCCGGCTTCGTTAGCCGCAAATATTTTATCATACATTTCCCAAAATTTTCCTTGCTCGGCCGCGCATTCTGAAGCTTCAGCCGCTTTTTGTGCGTTCGCATGGAAAGAAAGCGGATAATGACGAAAAACAACTCTCACCTTATCGCCGTAATTTTCCATAATTTGGTCCGTAGTTTTTTTATGGTTTGCGCAATAAGGACATTCAAAATCAGAATATTCAATTAAAGTCACTTTGGCATTTGCGGAACCCTTCACGTGGTCATCAGAAGTCACGGCCGGCACTGGGGTATATGACACTTCCGTCGGTTCGTTCGCGACAGGCTGATTAACATTTACTACGGCGTTTGTGTTATTATTTCCATTCTCTTTAGCCAAATTTATCCCCTGCCCAGAAAAAGCCAAAGCAAAAAAACCAACTAAGGCGAATGTGCTCATCCCGGCGATTCCGCACATAAGTCCAAGAAAAAAAGATGTTCGCCGCGTTCCATTTACTAAGTCATTATTCATTTGATCATTCATAAATTTTAATTAAAAAAATTAATGTTTAATGAGTTAAAAAATTTTACTATAAATATCTGCCGCTGTCAAATTGCACTTTTACTATCAACTTTATTGCGGCGTTTTAATTTGTAAAATAACCAAATTCCGCCCGCCGACAAAATTATTGATAAATACTGCGCTAAGGTTAATCCAAGGTATCTCGGATCAGAACCGACTAAATCTTCTGCTCGAAAAAAATCCAAGAAAAAACGAACTGCTCCGTAAAAAATGGCAAAGGTTGAGACGTAAAAACCCGTGAACCGTTCTTTGCGCCGCAAAAATAAAAATATCAAAAAAATAGCTAGACCAAGTAGGGCGTCATATAATCCTAAATCATGGCGAACGCCGTCAGGAAAATTTACTCCTAAAAAAAATTCTGTTTTTATCCCAGGATGATCGTGAATTGAAAAGCACCCCAGTCGCCCGATAAAAAGCCCGAGTGGTAAACCGAAGGCCACTGCGTCGGCATATTGCCAAAAATCTAGTTTATATTTTTTTAAATAAATCACTGCGGCAAAAATAGCACCAAAAAATCCCCCATAAACCGACATTCCGCCGTGCCATAATTTTAAAATCTCAAGCGGCGCGGCAGAATAAAAATTCAAGTGTTCCACGACAAAAAATATTCGACCGCCGATTAAAGCAGACAAAATTATCCAAAAAGCTAAATCATAAATGCGATTGGCGTCCAGTTTTCTTTTCTTTAATTCAAAGTAAGCGACAACCATTCCGATAACAAAACCCAAGGATACAAAAATTCCCCAAACATTCAATTTCAGAAAACCCAAATAAATTGAGTGATATTCAAACCAAGGAATCATATTGACCTTATATTTTTCCTAAAATCATCAAAACGCCTAAAGCAAGCGCTCCTAATCCAAGAATTAACCTTAACCATTTCCTATTCTTGGTTCTCCACTCCTCAATCTGTTTCGCGGAAATACCGAAATAAACTAAGCCCAAAATAATAAAAAGAGGCAAGACAAAAATAAAATTATAAAGCAATAAATATGGCACAGCGGAAAGTTGCGTTTCCCGGCTCGCGAGCAGTCCCAAAATCGCGAGATATACTCCACCAGTGCAAGGCAGTTCAAAAGCAGAAACTAAAAATCCGAGAGCTACGGCCGCGGGAATTGAAGCCTTGCGCACATATTTTTCAATCAATGGCTTTTTTGATTCCGGAATTGCCAGAGTAAAGCCTTTTCCATACCAAAAAAAATCTTTAACATTAATAAGCCCGACAAAAATTAGAATCACGGCGGCAACTTTATACATAATCGCCGCGACGCCAAATGCTGTTAAGACTCTCAACAATCCCAGCCCAGCAAGAAAATAAACTATAAAAATTGTGGCGATATAAACCAAGCCGACCCGTAAAATTAATTTTGACGAGCCTAATGCAAGAAGATAGCCCAATAAAAAAATTATTACGGCAAAAGCGCACGGATTGATTGAATCAATCGCCGCTCCGCCAATAAGCGCTGGGATGGTTAAATTATCAAACATTATTTTTTATCTTAATAATAAAAAATGTAAATATAATGCCAAACGTTACAATTACGACAATTACTATCCATCCGACAATTTCGTTTTGGTTATTATTATTCCTCGGCTGGTTGGCATTTAAAGCCGAGTTAACATTGTTTTCCGCGGCGGCAAGTTTATCAGCTGGCGACAAGCAAGGTTCAAGAGAACATCTCTCCATGGCGCTTTTTAATTTTTCATAATTTTCACCAATTATTGCTTCATTGCCAATAAAAATAGCGGGCACACCATTGGAGGAGATTTTGTAGGCCGTGGCCATCTTTTCAAATAAATCTTGATTTTCTCGATTAAAATAAACTTCAAAATCTTTCACAACAAGATTTGGATAGTCAGTTTTTAAACCCTCCAAAAAACTTTTCATCTTGGCGCAGTGCTGACAGCCTTGGCCTTCAAAAAAATACAATTCTATGGAATTTGCCGCCGATCCAACTGTTGGTAAAACTAAAATTAAGAGAAAAACAATAAAAATAATCTTTTTCATATTCATCTATTTTATAATAAAAAACTGACTCAGTCAAACTTCCCAATCTTTTTAGTCCGCTATAATTAAAATAGCCCGCCGACTTGGCGAGCCATTTTTGTAAATCTACCAAAAATTACTTTCTTTTTCTTTCGGCCAATTCCTGCCAAACGACAAGCGCGGGGCTCGCGATGAAAATCGAGGAATAAGCGCCGAGGCCAATGCCGACAATCAAAGCCAGGGCGAAATATTTTACCGACTCCCCTCCCCAAAAGAAGATTGCCACGAGCGCGAGCAGGGTTGTCAATGTCGTGTTGATGGAACGCGCGAAAGTTTGATTCACGCTTTCATTCACAATTTTATCAAAGTTTTCATAATCTCCGCCGGCGTGAATTAAATTTTCTCGCACGCGGTCAAAAACCACTATCGTATCATTTACGGAGTAACCAACAATAGTTAAAATTGCCGCTACAAAAGCACTATTCACCTCCACTCCGGCAAAATGCCCAAGCACGGCAAAAAGACCAATCGGAATACCCACGTCGTGAAGCAACGCAAAGACGGCTATCACGCCATACTTCCAGGAAGCGACCGGTTTTGAAACTTTTCTAAAAGCCCAGGCAATATAAAGAATTATACAAATCAAAACAATCAAGATTGAGTACGTCGCTTTTGTCCGCAACTCCTTGCCAATCGTCGGTCCGATAGATTCAAATCTTTTTTCCTCTACTTCACCAAATTTTTCTCCGAGATGTTTTAAAATTTCTTGATGCCGAGCTTCATCAACTGACTTAAAACGTAAAAGCATGCCGTCTTCCCCTACCGACTGAATACTAACATTCTCCGCGCCAAAACTCGCAAGGTCAGAGGCTAAATCCGCGGTTGCCGGACGATTTACAAAAGACAATTCCAAAAGCGAACCGCCAGTAAAATCAATGCCAAATTTTAATCCCCAAATTGAAATAACCACAATGCTCGCCACGATTAGCGTGCCAGCAACAAGAAGCCATATTTTTCTGTGTCCAATTACGTTGAGTTTCATATTTGCGTAAGTAGATTAAATGCGTAGTAAATTTTTATTTTTTCTTGACCCCAAATATCCATGTTCCATGAAACCACGGCGCGATAAAGTTCAAAAAAGATCGCGTGATAAAGATGGCCGAAAATAAACTCATAATAACACCGACTGAAAGCGTCAAGGCAAATCCTTTAATCATGCTCGTGGAAAACCAAAATAAAACAAAACAGGAAATTAAAGTGGTAATATTGCCATCACGAATTGAGGGCCAAGCGCGTATGAATCCTTCATTAATCGCCGAGCCGAGCGGTTTTCCTAACCGCAATTCTTCTTTCATTCTTTCGAAAATCAAAACATTTGCGTCAACGGCCATGCCGACCGATAAGACAAACCCCGCGATGCCAGCCAAAGTCAATGTGACGGGGATCAATTTGAAAAGCGCGAGAACAAGCACGGCGTAAAAAATTAAAGATAGGGCCGACAAAAATCCGGGCAAACGATAATACAAAATCATAAAAACAATCACGGCTAAAAATCCGATTAAACCGGCAATTAAACTTTTTGTCACTGATTCTTGGCCCAGGGCCGCGCCAATTGTTTCCTGACTGATTAGATTGATCGGGACCGGAAGAGCGCCAGCATTCAACCGTTGTGCCAAAATTTTTGCTTCGGGAATTGTAAAGCTTCCGCTGATAATCGCGCTGCCATCTTTAATCGGTTCCTGAACGGTTGGAACGCTAATTGGTTCGCCATCCAAGAAAATCGCAACAAGCTTGCCAACATTTCTTTCCGTAATTTCACCAAATAATTCTTTCCCTTCGTCATTGAATTCCAAACCTACCTGCGGAGCGCTAGTATTCGGGTCAAACTGAACTTGAGCGCGCACTAATTGTTTTCCGGTAAGCCCGGTATAAATCCATTCTTCTGATGGAGGCACAACTTCTGATGAAGTTTTTTTATCAATCAAAATTCTCGAGACGCGATATTCTTTTACCGCCCGTTCATCGGTTTTATAAATTAAGTGATAGCCGAATTGTGTTTCAATCACATCGGAAATTTCTCCAACTTTCATGGCAAAAGTCGCTTCTTCAAACGGCTTTACCATCATGTCTTTTCCAAACCAACCCAAATCTCCGCCGGATTCCGAAGCGCCCGGTTCGCTTGAGTTCGCCTTAACTAAATCTATAAAATTAGCGGCTGTCGCTTCTGTTTTTAATTCATCAATTTTTTTCTTAGCGTCTTCTTTTGATAAATTTCCCGTGCAACTTTGCGCTCCTTCCCAACAGATCAAGAGATGATTGGCTTTTACTTCCTTTGAATCCTGCACGGCAACCAATTTTATGATGCCGATATATTCATCAGTTTCAATCAAACCGCTAACTCCTCCAACTTTTAATTTTGCCGCGTCATCATACCAATCCGCATAAACACCATCTTTTGTAATAAAGCCCAAATCGCCTCCAACGCTCTTTGTCGCTTCATCAGTGGAATACTCCTCCACTAGGGTAGCAAAATCCGCGCCCTTTGCCCGGGCTTTTTTCAAAGCTTCATTTGCCGTTTTTTTTGCCGTGGAATTATAATCATTCATTTCTTTTTTCTGTTCATCAGTTAAAATTTGCGCTGTTCCAATGTCTGGATTTTGCTCTTTAAATTCCAAAAGCGGCGTTTCGCCGATCATTTTAATGGCCTCTGACACATCTTTTATTCCAGCCAATTCAACAATAATACGCTGACTGTCTCCAGCACTCGTTGTCTGGACAACCGGCTCGGCCACGCCAAACGCGTTCACGCGGCGTTCAATCACGTCTCTCGCACCTTCAAGCGCGTCGTCGCGGTCTTTATCTGGAATTGCCGAAGTGTCGGCTTCGTAAATCAAATGTGTTCCGCCTTGTAAATCCAACCCGAGGCGAAATGGTAATTTATAAAATTCCGGCAAAGCAATGCCAGTAGTTTTTCTAAGCCAATTCACGCCCTGATCATAATATTTTGGATAATCCAAAAATCCGGCCAAAACTGTAATAGCTAAAATTAAAATGATAAGCCACCAAACTTTAGCTCTGGCGGTCGTAAATAACTTCTTTCCCGCGTTCGCGAAGAATCTTTTGATTTTGTTCATAGATTAAAAAAATTATCCTCCTTGTGGATATTTTATGAGTTTAGCGCAAGTTGATTGAAGTGTAAAGGATCGCTGGCGTGAAAGGTTAGTAAAATATTTCAAAACCCTTAGCCTCGGCCTCACCTGCTCTTTGGGGATTATGAAATCTGGAAAACTTAACTTCACCATTGCGCATAATCATCCATCGGTTCCACCCTCCATTCCCGTAAACAGAATAAACTGCATTTCCCGATTCTTCGGGTTCCTTTCCTTCGCTTCTCAATTCCTCGTCAAACGCGGCCAATCTTTTTAAATGTTCAATCGCGCCGCGAGTCGTGTAATCTGTCTTTTTACTATTTTGATCCTTATTAAACCAAGCCTCGCCTTCCACCTCGGCCATAGCGCGAATAGTTTCTTCGTAGTTTGTTAGAAGATTAAATTTTGCTGGCCGTTCTCTTTCTTCAATTTTTCCTTCTGATAATTTTTCTGGCATATTTATTTTATTTATTTCCCGCAACACTTTTAACTTCTTAATATCGCCCCAAGGGAAATGATTTCCATTTTATCGTAGCCACTCAATTCTTGAATTATTTCTTCCGTAAGTTCGTCGAAAAATTTATATTTGATCTTCAGTTCATTAATACCGCCTGTTATTTTCTTGACTGACATGATCCTTACTTCTAGACCCCACTCTGTTTTTAAAATATCTCCTTCCTTGAACTTTTCATATTCGTTGCTAACTCGAATTGTATAAACAATCTTTCCGTTATTAAGTCTGGATTTAATACTATCCCATTCATTTTTGGGAAAACTTATTATGTTCATACACAATTATCTCCCGCAACACTTTTTGTATTTCTGCCCGCTGCCGCAGGGACACGGATCGTTTCTCCCGATTTTTTCTCCCTCAGCCGTGCGAGGTTTGGCTTTGATGTCGGCCGGCGCATTGCGACTGTCGCCTTCTTTTGCCGGCGCGGATAATTTTATACCCTGGCGTTGCATCAAAGATGGCGCAGTTTTTGTTTCCAAGCCAACTTTATAAACATTATAAACAACTTCTCTGTTTATAAAATGCATCAACTCCTGGAACATTCTATATGTTTCTTTTTTGTATTCAACAAGCGGATCGTGTTGGCCATAGCCGCGGAGGCCAATGCCAGTACGTAAATAATCAACCGCGCTCAAATGATCAACCCAAAGAGAATCAATCGCCCGAAGTGTCATGGCACGTTCAATCTGGCGCATAATTTTTTCTCCGTCCTGATTTATTTTCGCCGCCTGCTCGGCAATACGTTTTTCCAAATCTTCATAAGCCTTTCGCGCGAGTTCCATTAAATACTCAATAATGCGAGTGCGAACCGCAGCGTCGTGCATTTTGTCACCAGCCCATCTCTTAATATCGTCCATTTTGATGCGCGCTTCCGGCGGCATCGGGAAAATCGTGCTGACAACTTCATAAATTTCTTCCAAATTCCATTCCCCTTCTTGTTCTGACGCAGTATGAAATAAAACAACTTGTTCAATTTCATCTTCAACCATTTCCAAAACTTTGGTCTTGCTATCTTCGGCCGCCAAAATATCCCGCCGTTTTTTATAAACTACTTCACGATGCTTATTTAAAACATCGTCGTAATCAAGTAAATGTTTTCTAATATCAAAATTACGGCCTTCCACGCGGCGCTGCGCTGACTCAAGAGAGCGGGAAACCATTTTATTTTCAATCGGCATATCTTCCGGCATATTGAGCCGTGTCATCAAACCTTTCAGCCGATCGCCGGCAAAAATTCTCATCAAATCATCTTCAAGCGAAAGATAAAATTGCGACGAACCGGGATCGCCCTGACGTCCGGCACGGCCGCGCAACTGATTATCAATTCGACGGGATTCGTGCCGCTCGGTGCCAAGAATGTGGAGGCCGCCCAATTCGCGAACTTTTTTTGCTTCTTCCGGATCGGCCGGGTTTCCACCTAAAATAATATCCACGCCGCGGCCAGCCATGTTTGTCGCGACAGTCACAGCGCCTTGCCGCCCGGCCTGAGCAATAATTTCCGCTTCTTTTTCATGATGTTTAGCATTCAAAACCTGATGCTTCACACCTTCGCGTTCCAACATTTGGCTTAAAATTTCATTTTTTTCAATGGAAATTGTGCCAACCAAAACCGGCTGTCCTTTTTCATAGCGCTCTTTTATTTCCCGAACCACGGCTGTAAATTTTCCTTGCTCTGTCCGATAAATTCTGTCGGCCAAGTCTCCGCGGATCATTGGCTTGTTGGTCGGAACAGAAACTACTTCCAACTTATAAATTTTGGAAAATTCTTCCGCTTCGGTTAAGGCAGTACCGGTCATACCGGCCAATTTTTTGTAAAGCCTAAATAAATTTTGAAAAGTAACCGTGGCTAAAGTTTTTGATTCTTCGCGAACGCGCACGCCTTCTTTGGCTTCAATCGCCTGATGTAAACCTTCGCTATATCGCCGGCCAATCATAAGGCGTCCGGTAAATTCATCAACAATTATTACTTCTCCCTCGCGCACGACATAATCTCTGTCGCGCTTAAATAAAGTTTCGGCGCGCAAAGCCTGTTCAATGTGATGAACCATGGTAATTCCGCCGGCCGTATAAATATTTTCCACGCCGAGCCATTTTTCCATTTTGGCAATGCCCGCTTCGGTCAATGTCGCTGCGCGCATTTTTTCATCAATATTATAATCTTCCTTTTCTTTCAAACCGCGCACAAGATTGGCAAATTTAGCGTAAAGATCTCCCGACTCCTCTGCCGGCGCGGAAATAATCAAAGGAGTCCGGGCTTCATCAATCAAGATACTGTCAACTTCATCAATAATCGCGTAATTCAATTCCCGCTGTACCATATTCTCCAAACTCGTCACCATGTTGTCGCGCAAATAATCAAAGCCAAACTCATTATTTGTGCCATACAAAATATCCGCGGCATAAGCTTCTTTTCTTGAAACCGGTCGCAAAAATTCTTGGACAACCTTAAAGCTGGCTTCCTGGCCGCTCTCTTCCGCCGTGGCTTCACCTTTATATGTTGAGTCGTATAAAAACGCCGCGTCGTGCTGAATACAGCCGACGGATAAACCCAGGGCGCCATAAACTTGCCCCATCCAAACCGCGTCTCTTTTTGCCAAATAATCATTAACTGTAACAACGTGCACGCCGCCGCCCGTAAGCGCATTCAAGTATACCGCCAGAGTAGCGGTCAAAGTTTTTCCTTCACCGGTTTTCATTTCAGAAATTTGTCCGCGATGCAAAACCACGCCGCCGATTAACTGAGCGTCAAAATGACGCTGACCCAAAACTCTCTTCGCTATCTCGCGAACTACGGCAAATGCTTCAGGTAAAATATCATCCAGGGTCTCATCTTTCCCGAGCCGCTCCTTAAAATCCGCCGTCATCTTTCTCAATTCTTCAAAAGAAAACGACTCGAATTTAGATTCGAGTTCGTTTATTTGCCGGATAATCGGCATTATTTTTTCTATTGTTTTTTTATTTGGATCACCAAAAATCTTTTGAAGTAATGGCATAAAAAAATTAAGGAACTAATACCGCCGCGGAAATCACCGTCGTCCACAAACCATTTTTGTCTGCCACGGCTGATTGCGTAATATTTGTTGTTTTAACTATTTTTCCGCTGACTTTATAAATTTGTTCTCGCTCATCCCAAGCTCTATCCATATCAAATTCAACGCCAAGAGTTGAGGCAAGCATGGAGGCAGCTAAGTCTTCGGCGTAATCACCGGCTTTTTCTTCCGTTTCGCCAAATGAATGATGTTCGGAAAGATATCCATAATGCGAAGTATCAGCCGGAACAGCCAGACCGATTGAGGCGGCTAAAAGGCGGTTTGGCTCATTTGTTTCGTTACGGGCCATTACACAATAAACGATTTGTCCAGCCTTAAGTTCGGCCAGCCCATTGGCTTTTTGAACCATTTTGGCTCCCGGCGGAAAAATACTTGAAACACAAACAATGTTAAATTTTTCAATTCCCGCGTCACGAAGCGCGGCTTCAAATGATTGAAGTTTTTCTTTATGTTTACCAACTCCTTTGGTAAAAAAAACTTTACTTGGAACCATTTCTTTAAAATTATGAATTAATTAATAAATTAAATTCCTTCTTCCCGTTCTCGTTTTCCTTTAATTTCTTCGTCTCTCGGTCGCACGCCTTTTGCTACAACCGTCATTCTCTTCGCCAACCGCCCTCCCCTTTTCACCTTCGCATCCCTGGCACCTTTATAAGATTTTATCTGCCTCTCCAATTCTTTTTTTATTTTAACAATTGCCTGGCGCAAATCTTTGTGTGTTTCTTCCGCCCGCAAAATTTTTCCTGGCAAACGGAGATCAGTTTCTGCAAGATAAACCATGCCTCCGGTTTTGTGGTGCTTCGTCGTCCGCGCTACTTCTACCCACGCCTCGGCCACGCCGTCGGCATCATAAGTCGGAATAAACTTTGCCAGGCCACCGATTTTTTCATCAACAAAAACACTGATGCTTTCTATCGGCTCTAGGTTCGTCCATTTTAAAGTAATTTTCATAAAATAGCAATAAATTTATATTAAAGCATTATAACACTTTTCAATCATCACTAAAATCCAACATACTCCACTTCTTCCTGCAATTGCACGCCAGTCTCGTCGCGGACTTTCATTTTTACCAAACTCGCGAGGGCAATGACATCAGCCGCCGTCGCGCTCCCCGCGTTCACAATAAAATTGGCGTGCTTTTCGGAAATTTTCGCTCCACCGATCCGCTTTCCCTTTAAATCACATTGCTCAATAAACCAAGCAGCGGGAATTTTTCCTTTTTGAATGTAGTCGGTCGGCACATCTTCGTGCGTATGTTCTTTGATAATTTTTATAATCTCCTCCGTCACTTCCACATTTTTAAAAAAAGATCCGGCGCTTGCATCAGTCGGAATTTTCCCGTCCCGCGCCGCGAAAATTTTATCCATCTCTTCTTTAATTTTATTTTTATCACCCGGAACTAATTTAAAAACCACTTTCAAAACAATCCCTCCTTCTTTTTTAAAAATACTTTCCCGATAACCAAACTTGCAATCTTCTTTTTTATATTTTTCAACTTTCAATTTTTGATTTAACACTTCAACTTCTTCTACCGCGTCACTCGTCGCCTTTCCATACGCTCCGGCATTTCCCCGCACCGCCCCGCCGACCATTCCCGGAATCCCCGCCGCCCATTCCAGTCCGCTCAAACCATTTTCCGCCGCCGCGTTTACAATTTCCGCGAGTTTCACTCCGGCCTCGACTTCAATTTTAGTGTCTTGTATTTTGTATTTTGTATTTTGTATTTTAATTATTAAACCATCAAAACCTATATCCGCGAAAAGCACATTACTTCCGCCACTCAAAACAAAAATTTTCAAACCCAAATCTTTCGCCGCCTTTACCGCTTTTACAATTTCCTCAGAATTTTTTGCGACAAAAAAATATCTGGCCGGTCCGCCGATTTTAAAAGTGCAGTGATTGGATAGGGGTTCATTTTCCAAAACTTCCTCGCCCAATTTTTCCCGCAATTCTTTAATCATATTTCTAATAAAGTTTACCAAAAATAACAAGTAAATACAAGACCATCATAACAGCCTAAAGGCTGTCAGTCCGTTATTGGGGAGTGACACCCTTTAGGGTGTTAATTAAGTCCTCACTAAAGTGAGGAGTCCGTTGAAATTGGAGTCCATTATAACAGCCTAAAGGCTGTCAGTCCGTTATTGGGGAGTGACACCCTTTAGGGTGTTAATTAAGTCCTCACTAAAGTGAGGAGTCCGTTGAAATTGGAGTCCCGACTTTAGTCGGGATTTTGTCTTAAATAAAAAAACCCGCACCAGCCGAACTCCAGATGAACCGGAATTGACCGATGCGGGCGTACTTCACTCCTTGTCTTCGCGTGGCTCGCTCTTCGGGAAGAAGGCGAGAATTTTCTTGAGCACCTCCCCTGCCTCTCGTCGGGATTCTTCGTACTGTCTGTCGCTCTGGTCCGGCTTTTTCTCGAGAACAAACTCACCGCAAGCGGGGCAAAGCCAGCCCACAATAATCGTCTGGACGCGAAAGAGAGGGATCCTCGTAGCCCTGTCCTTGGCCAGAGAGAATTCGAACATTCCCCCGCCGCATTCATGCGCCTTGTCGGACGGGTTCAGGTTGCAGCGAACGTTTTCTCTGCTTTCGTCGTCAACAGATCCCGCGTAGAGACGACGACCGCGCCGAAGAGAAAGATCAGTGCGGCCGGTCAACATGAAGACCAGCCATGTGCTCCAAATACCCACCAAGGCGCCAACCACCAACGAGGTCATGTCCATGGGTTTTTCTCTTTCTACCCGAATGCCAATCCACTAACTGACTTTATAAACTAACATGATTTTAAAAAATTGTCAAGAATTTTAAGCTTGTCTTAAATCACAATCTTCTATAAACTTTAAATATCATGAATCATAAAAAACCTGAGTCCGACGATCCGTTGGCCGAAAAAAAATATTCGCCGGTTCGAGGGATTGTCCATAAATATCCTGACCGCGTGATTTTTTGTCCAACCTTCGCTTGTCCCTCGCGTTGTTCTTTTTGTTTTAGAAAAAATCTTGTTGATGGCAAAAACGGACGGCTTTCCGAAAAAGAAATGGCCGCGGCAATTGATTATATTAAAAAAGATAAAAAAATACGCGAGGTAATTTTGTCCGGCGGCGACCCCTTATTTTTGAATGATAAAACTTTGTCGGATATTTTAAAAAAACTTCACGCCATTCCGCATGTTCGGCTGCTGCGAATTCACACCCGGATCCCAGTTACTCTACCCTCACGTGTCACAAAAAAATTAGCGGCCATTTTAAAAAAATCAAAACCGCTTTGGGTTGTTGTTCACATAAATCACCCGAAAGAAATTACGCCGAAATTTAGGGAAGCCGCCGCCAAATTCAAAGTAGTCGGCATTCCCCTTCTCTCTCAATCGGTTTTACTTCGCGACGTAAACGACAACGCCGAAACTTTAAAAAAATTATTTTACGGACTCGTGAAACTCGGTATCAAACCTTATTATCTGCACCAATGTGATCCGGCACGAGGCACAAAAAAATATTGGGTTTCAATAAAAAAAGGTAAAAAAATAATGCGCCAATTGCGCAAAGAAATTTCCGGAATTTGTCTTCCGACTTATGTCCAAGACTCGCCTCATTGCGGCAAAACGCCACTATACTAATTTTTTCAACAACAATTCTCCAACTCGCCAAACGTCTCCCGCGCCCATTGTGATTACCACATCTCCACTTTTCACTTCTTTCGCCAAAAACTCCGCCGCTTCAGAAATAGTCGAAATATAGAGAGCATCCTTGCCCTCTTTTTTTATTAATTCAACGAGCTCGCCGGAACTTACTCCGCCGGCGACTTCGCGCGCCGAACCATAAATATCAATCACAATTGTTTTATCAACCGCGCCAAATGATTTTGCAAAATCAGAAAGCAACGCTTTAGTTCTTGTAAAAGTGTGCGGATGGAAAACGCACCAAATTCGCCGGCCAGGATATTTTTGCCGCGCCGCTTCAAGCGTTACTTTAATTTCTGTTGGATGATGACCGTAATCGTCAATCACTAAAACGCCGCCCGCCTCTGCTTTTATTTCAAACCGCCGAACCGCGCCTGAAAATTTTTCTAATGCCTCGCGAATTTTTTCTAAATCAAAACCCAACTCTCTCGCCGTGGCGATTACCGCCAAAGCGTTTGCCACATTATGATTACCGAATAACTGAATTTTAAAAATCCCATGCGATTCGCCATATTCCAAAACTTCAAATTCCATTCCGCAGACGCGCGCTAAAATATTCTCTGCTCGCCAGTCGCCAGCTGTCAATCCATAGGAAATTATTTTACACTTTGCCGACTTAGAAATTTCTAAAACACTTTTATCATCCCCGCACGCTACCAAAAATCCGTCTACTGGAATTTTTTCCACAAACTTTCTGAAAGCATCATTATATTCTTCTGGAGTTTTGAAAAAATCCGGATGATCATATTCCGCGCTCGTCAAAATTATTGCCCGCGGATCAAAATACAAAAATTTATTTTGATATTCATCAGCTTCAATAACAACATACTTTCCTCCGCCAGCCCGGGCGTTTCCTCCGAGTTGCGGCACCGCCGAACCAACAATCACCGTTGGATCCGCGCCCAATTCCCGCAAAACAAATCCGAGCATTGCCGTGGTTGTCGTTTTTCCGTGCGTGCCAGAAATCGCGATCCCAAAACCTTCTTTCAAAATTTGTCCGAGCGCCTCCGGATAACTTAAAATCGCAACTCCACTTTTCCGCGCCGCGGCCAATTCCGGATTTTCTTCAGTATAAGCCGTGGAATAAATTACTAAATCCGGTTTTTCCGCCGCTAAATTTTTTGCATCAAATCCTTCATAAAATTTTATTCCATTTTTCGCCAAAACTTCGTCAGTAAAAAACTTCTCATGCGTATCGGAACCAGTAACTTCCGCTCCGCGCAATTTAAAAACTTGGGCAATCGCGGTCATGCCTACGCCCTTTATGCCGATGAAATAAATTTTCTTGGAATCTTTTAAATTCATCTCTCACAGACTGTCATTCTCGCCCCGCATCAAGTGCGGGGTAAACTCCAGCGGGAATCCAGGAATAGGAACTGGATCCCCGATCAGGTCGGGGATGACAATATTATTTTGATTTTTCATCCTATCACTTTTTCGCGATTGTGACAATATTCTTCCCGTTCCAAAAATGCGCTTTTTTATCATCAATTGAATAAAAATTTTCTAAAATTTCAAAGCCTGATTCTTTGACGAGACGTTTCAATTCCCGTAAAGTAAAAGCGTGAACATAGCGTTCGGCCATAACCTTACCGGTTTCAGAACTCTTCCAAGGAACCGAGGCATCGCCAAAATCCAAATCGCTCCGGCCTAATAATTTTAAAATAATATTTTTCGTGACAAGCATCAGGTATTTTTTTCGGAATAGTGCCCAGTTGGTCATAATTAAAAAGCCGTTTGGCGCAAGAACCCGGCCGACATTTTCCAAAACTTTCTTGCGCAAATCCCGGGATGGTATGTGGTGCAAAGTGGCAATCAAAAAAACCACGTTATATTTTTCACCTTTCCACCAATCCAAATTTATCGCGTCGCCCAATAAAAATTTCCGAGATGCGTTTTCACCCCATCTTTTTTTAGCAAGATCCAAAAGTTCTGACGAATTATCAACGCCGGTATAATCGATTGACTTATCTTTTAGAACCTCGTACAATCTTCCATTGCCGCAACCCAAATCAAGCACACGATCGCCCGACCCTAAACTTTCGGCAAAATCACGCATCTCATCCCAAAATTTTTGTCTTTTTGCCGAAAACTGAGGCGCGATAATCGCGTAATCAGTCTTAACTTTATTTAATATTTTTCCCGCGACTTCTTTTTTCATTTTAATTATTGCCTGAGCTTGTCGAAGGCCCTTCGACTCACTTCGTTCGTTCAGGGAATAAAATATAAAGTCAGATGAACACCATCGAAACCATCACTAAAAAAATTATCAAATCACGGCCAGAAAGCCGTGCCGACTTGGCGCAGATTAAACGCCAGACCGCGGGTAAATTTAAATTACCGCCGCCTCTCTCCGCTGATATTTTTAAAATTTATAAAAAACTTTTGCGGCAGAAAAAAATTAAACGCGACGAACGGCTGGAATTGCTTTTGAAAAAACGCGAAGTGCGGACAATTTCCGGCGTCGCGCCCATTGCCGTTTTAACAAAATTCTATCCTTGTCCTGGAAAATGCGCATATTGCCCAACAGAAAAAAACATGCCAAAATCTTATCTTTCCAACGAACCGGCTGTAATGCGCGCCATCACTTTTAATTTTGATCCCCAAAAACAAGTTGCCGGGAGAATTAAGGTTTTGGAAATGAACGGACACCCCACCGACAAACTGGAATTGATTGTTATCGGCGGAACCTGGTCTGCTCTGCCCGACCGCTACCAAAAATGGTTTATCCAAAAATGTTTTGACGGGGCGAACGGCAGAAAATCTTCTTCACTTGCCTCGGCGCAAAAAATAAACGAAACTGCCAAACACAGAATTATCGGCATTACTCTTGAAACCCGCCCTGATTATATTACACCCGTTGAAATAAAGCGAATGCGCGAACTTGGAGCCACAAGAGTTGAACTCGGCGTCCAAAGCATTTACAATTCTATCTTACAGCGAAACCGCCGCGGGCACAATGTCGCCGAAACTATCCGCGCCACGAAATTGCTAAAAGACGCTGGCTTTAAAATTTGTTATCACATGATGCCCAATCTTCCAGGTTCCACACTAGCTAAAGATTTTAAAATGTTCCGCGAAATTTTTACGAATCCAGATTTCCAGTCGGATATGCTTAAAATTTATCCCTGCGTTGTGACGCGCGATTCAGAAATTTATAAATGGTGGAAACAGGGGAAATATAAACCATACACAGAAAAACAACTCGTGGAGCTGCTCATTAATATTAAAAAATTTCTCCCGCCTTACGTCCGCGTGAATCGTTTAATCCGCGACATCCCGAGCCCAAGCATTGCCGCGGGAAATAAAGTTTCTAATCTGCGCGAAGTTGTTACCGCGGAAATGGCGCAACGCGGGCTACGATGCAAATGCATCCGCTGCCGGGAAGTCGGCCACCAAAAAAATCTCAAACACTCTGCTCCTAAACTATCCGTAAAAAAATATCTGGCATCAGACGGCACGGAATATTTTATAAGTTTTGATTCGCCAGATAAAAAAATACTCTACGCTTTTGTCAGATTACGAATTCCTAACTTAAAAACCGATCCCATTTTACCAGAGTTAAAAAATGCAGCGCTTATCCGTGAATTGCACACTTACGGTCATCTTGTTCCAATTGATAAAAAATCTCCCGGCGCGACACAGCATCTTGGACTGGGAAAAAAATTAATGGCCGAAGCGGAAAAAATCGCGCGAAAATCAGGCGTAAAAAAAATGGCCGTCATCTCCGGCGTCGGCGTCCGTGAATACTACAAAAAAATTGGATATCAAAAAGACGGAACTTACGTGACAAAAAATTTATAAAGAAAGCCCGCCTAACCGGTGGGTTTTTGAAATAAAAAACTCCCGGGAATTTCACTTCACGGGAGTCACTCATTACGGCAAGAAAGAAAACCGTTGTCTTCCGCCGTTTCGAGAAAATCCAACATTTCCTCGCAGACCGAGCCGCAATACGGATCGCTCCGCCCCCTTTCAATGTAGGCGCCGAACTCCTCGCGTAAGCGCTGTAAATCCTGAAGGGCGTTACGTATAATTGCTCTTCTCTTTTCAGAGGACAACCCGATGCCCTGACAAGAGGCCGCCTCCATGCGCGCTATCGAAATATGCAGATGCAGCGCTAGAACCGCGTCGGCGCTCGGTCGAACCACCTCGGTTTTGGCAGTGCAACCAACGAACGCAGCCAAGAGAATCGCGTAAATTTTCTTCATCGCCCCTCCTCTCATGGCCGGCAGAAAAAACCGTTCTGCCTTGCCTCTTCCAGGAACTTAGTTATCTCGAGGCAGACTGGACCGCAGTAACAGTCAGTCCGTCCCGCCGCGTGGTAAACGTCGAACTCCGCACCGAGACGACTCACGTCGCGCTCGGCAGCATTTCTCACGGCTTGTCTTGCACCAACTTCCGACATCGCTGCCTCGCAGATTCCGACTTCTGTCCGCCAAGCAGCCAGCTGGTAGTACTGTCCGGCAGTTCCGCCAAGTGTTGGTTCGCAGGTAACTACCTCGACTGTAACCGGATCAGTTGGCTCTGACAAACTTCCGCCACAACCGAAAACGAGAAACAGGAGCCCCAGAATGGCGCCGATTCCTCCGCCATAGTAACGCCGTTGTAGCGTGTATCCACTCTGTTCCATCCCTCAACCCTCCTTCTATCGCTCGTTTCAGGCGAATATAAAATTTTCTAACTTTTTTTGCTTTTTGTCAAGGAGAGATGTAAAATAAAAACACCCATCCTTGTCATTCCCGCGAAAGCGGGAATCCAGTTTTATGAAAAATTATTATGTTTATATAATGACAAACCGACGAAATGGTACGCTATACATTGGAGTAACAAATGATTTAACCCGCAGAGTTTACGAACACAAACATAATTTAGCAGATGGATTTACTAAAAAGTATAACATACACCTATTGGTGTATTACGAGGGAACGCCCAATGTTGTAAGCTCTATTCAAAGAGAAAAACAACTCAAGAAATGGAATAGAAAATGGAAACTTGCACTAATTGAAAAAATTAATCCCGAATGGGAAGATTTATATAATAAAATAATTCAATGACTACACTCTTTGTCATCCTCAATTTAAAGCCACAAGTGGCCTTGACCCGGAGATCCAGCGATCTGGATTCCCGCTTTCGCGGGAATGACATTGTGGGTCGGGCATGACAAATACAACTATGTCTTTTTTATCAAAATTCGATCCCGAAATCGCAAACGCGATTGAAAATGAAATTAACCGCCAGCGGTCTGGTCTCGAAATGATCGCTTCGGAAAATATCGTTTCCCGCGCAGTTTTGGAAGCCATGGGCACGCCACTCACCAATAAATATTCCGAGGGTTATCCTGGCAAACGTTATTATGGTGGAAATCAGTTTATTGACGTCTCGGAAAATCTGGCCATTGACCGCGCAAAAAAAATCTTTAACGCCGAGCATGCCAATGTCCAGCCGCACTCCGGCAGCCAGGCCAACGCCGCGGCTTATTTGGCGCTTTTGAATCCTGGCGACAAAATTTTAGCCATGAACTTGGCGCACGGCGGACATCTTTCGCACGGCTCGCCTGTAAATTTTTCTGGAAAATTTTATAATGTTGTTTTTTACGGGGTGGACAAAGATACCGGCCGAATTGATATGGATGAAGTCAAAGAAATCGCGCTTCGGGAAAAACCGCGCCTGATTTTGACTGGAGCTTCGGCTTATCCTCGCGAGATTGATTTTGCCGCTTTTCAAAAAATTGCTGATGAAGTTGGAGCGTATTTAATGGCTGACATTGCTCATATCGCCGGACTCGTTGCCGCGAAAATTCATCCTAATCCAATTCCCGTTTGCGACGTTGTGACGACCACGACTCACAAAACTTTACGCGGTCCGCGCGGCGCTTTAATTTTATCAAAAATTGCCGACCGCCTGCGCCCGGAAGATAAAAAAAATCTGGCGCAAAAAATTGACTCGGCCGTTTTCCCGGGAATGCAAGGCGGTCCGCTTGAACATATAATCGCCGCCAAAGCCGTGGCCTTTCTCGAAGCGCTCCAGCCGGATTTCATTGAATACCAAAAACAAATTGTAAAAAATGCCAAAGTTCTGGCGGAGACATTGCTTGGCGGCGGATTAAAATTAGTTTCCGGCGGCACGGATAATCATCTGATTTTGATTGACCTCTCCGAGACCGGCCTCGGAGGAAAACAAGTTGAAGACGCGCTGGGCGAAGTGGAAATTTATGTCAACAAAAACATGATTCCTTTTGACACTAGAAAACCGACCGATCCTTCCGGCATTCGTCTTGGCACCCCAGCCTTGACTACTCGCGGCATGAAAGAAGATGAAATGAAAAAAGTTGGCGAAATGATTGTAAAAATTATAAAAAATATTTCCGATGAAAATGTAAAAAAAGAAGTCCGCGAAAGTGTTCACGGACTTGTGACGAAGTTCCCGATCTATCCGGGGCTGACTGTTTTGTAGTAGAGGCGCCCGGCTACTTCATACGAGGCTTGGCCATGCTAGCGATCAAGAGTGAAACAATGATCAGCTCAACTGGCCGCACGTATTCCGTAATACCTACGGTGAAGTGCCGATAGATAATCCACCCGAATATCCCGATGTAGGGAATGAGGAAATCCGCCACTTGCCACACACGCCTAATCAGGCTTTTCTTCTCACCCATTTCTGTCCTCCTTTCCGAGAAAACTTAACATGATTTTAAAAAAATGTCAAGGATATGCCCGCTCAAATAATTGATGGCAAAAAAATCGCCGCGGAAATCCGCGTGGAAATAAAAAAAGAAATCGCTGAATCGGGAATTACACCCGGTTTGGCCGTGATTTTAGTTGGGGCTGATCCGGCCTCGCATTTGTATGTTGGCCTTAAAGAAAAAGCCGCCGCCGAAGCTGGCATTCATTTTGAAAAATATTTATTTTTCGCCACTGAGCCAGAAGAAAAAATTACTATGAAAATTCAGGAACTAAACGCCCGGCCGGATATCCACGGAATCCTGGTTCAGCTTCCCCTGCCAGGCGGCTACGACGAAAGTAAAATCATCGCCGCGATTGATCCAAAAAAAGACGCCGATGGTTTTCATCCGGAAAATATTAAAAAACTTATTTCTGCCGCGCCGGAAATTATTCCACCAGTCGTCTCTGGAATTTTAAAATTGATTGAATCAACCGGCGTGGAATTAAAAAATAAAAAAATCGCCATCTTGGCGAACAGCGAAATTCTAGCAAAACCGCTGGAAAAAATTCTAACAGGTAATGATATCCAAACCATCATCGCCCCGGAAACATTGACCACAGAAATTGCCGACGCCGATATCATTATCTCGGCGCTTGGCCGAGCAAAAATTATAACTGCCGACGCCATAAAACCCGGCGCGATTTTGGTTGATGTCGGAACAACTCGGCTGGATGACGGCACAACGGTCGGCGACGTTGACTTTGAATCAGTAGCCGCGAAGGCCAGCTGGATTACGCCCGTTCCCGGAGGCGTTGGACCAATGACCGTGGCAATGCTCTTGCAAAATGTCGTGAACATCGCAAAAAAATAATTCTAAAAACACGGCCCTCGAGACGTGTTTTTTATTCTCTTAAATTTTGTATAGTAGCCAATTTTTCCCTTCCATTTTTACCAGCGCATAATCGCCTTTCAATTTCTCGCCATACATTTCAATTTTCATGGCCTTGGTATTTTTCTCTTTCAAAATAAATTTCCCCTTGTCCCAAATCAACACTTTTCCCGCGCCGTATTGGCCCTCGGGAATTACGCCCTCAAAATCAATATATTCAACCGGATGATCCTCAACTTGCACCGCCAACCGCTTTACTCCCGCGACCTCCGGCGGACCCTTTGGCACAGCCCAAGATTTTAAAACTCCATCCATTTCCAGACGAAAATCATAATGCAAGTGTCTCGCGTGGTGCTCTTGAACAACAAACCGACTTTGGCCGGTTTTTTTAATTTCACCCCTTGGTTCAGAAGTAACGGAAAATTTTCTTTTTACCCGATAATTTTTTAAATCCGAAGCCACAAAATTTTTCTTTAGAATTCAGGATAAATTACTTTATAAATAATTCCCAAAATAAATACAAACGCCACCAGACTCAAGACCCATTCGGAAATTTTAACTTTATATTCCGGAGTTCTTTTCCCTTCTTTTTCCGCCTTGAGCCAAATCAAAATTATCAAAAGCCCCTCGATTCCTCCGAGCACCGCGCCGGTAAAAGCAGCGACAGAAATAAATTCCGGTCGAGCCAAAAGAAAAATTATAAATGGAACCAGGCATGCCAAAAGCCAGGAAAGCCAGCCATTCACCTTGTAATCTAATTTAAAAATCTCTTTGAGATTCAGTCCCAAAACAAGAAAAGAAGTAGTAATAGCCAAAAAACCGAAAATCGCGCCAAAGAGAACAATATTGCTTCCAAGCGGCCCGACTAAACCGCTGATTGCTTCTGACGTGGTATTTTCTCCGCTGATCCCGATTACCACGAAAGAAAAAAGAATTGTAATGACAATCGGAATTGCCGTGCCCCAGATCAACGCCTTTTTCATTTTCTTTTCCTGGCCACGTAGCAAATCTCTGATTTCAGGAACTGCCGCCGCCCCACCTAGGGCGAATAAAATCACGCCGTAAGGGAAAAATATTTCTTTCAAATTCATGACAAATAAATTTGGATACCAAACGTAAGACAGACCAAAAATAAAAATTATCGCTACTACGGCCAGAAGAAACATTGTCATCGCGAATTCAATCGGCGCCACGAGGCGAAGGCCGACTCCGACCGTGAGCGACGTAACAATAAAAAATCCGATTTGATAAGCCAAAATCGTTCCGCCAAAAACCGGCGAGAGAAGCAGGTGTAAAAATTGTCCGCCAATAATTATATAGGCGATAAGCGCGCCGTAAAAAGAAAAAATTTGCGCCAGAGCCGCTACTATTTTTCCCTTACTCCCAAGATATATTTCCGCATAACCAACCAACCGATGTTTCCCTTCGGTGCGGAGAGCTACTTCACCATAGAGAACATGCACAAGCAATAGAAGCATGCCCAAAATAAAAATATAAGTGGCGCCAAGAGCAAAGCCCACTTTCTCCACGGCGTAAGGCACGCCAAAAAGCCCCACTCCTACGATCATGCCAACCATCATGGCGATGGCATGAAAAAATCTTTTATTCATAACTCTCTAAAATTAGTTCTAATAGTTTAGAACATTATAACATAAACGAAATTATAACTCAAAATAAGGCTATTTTTAAACGTGGACAAAATGTGCAAAAATCCATTTGCCTTTTTCCCCCAAATCATCTAAGATTTAAGAACCTAAATTGCCAACTATGGCTACCGAAAAAATCACTCCGCAAAATATTGAAGCCGAACAATCTCTTTTGGGAGCGCTTTTAATTGATAAAGATTCTGTCATCCGCGTTGCCGATATTGTCCGGACGGAAGATTTTTATAAAGAAAGCCACGCCGTGATTTATGAAGCGATCTTGGATCTTTTCGGTCGCCATGAGCCGATTGATATTTTAAGTTTAACTTCAAAACTTGAAGAACGCGACAAATTGGAAATGATCGGCGGAAGAAGTTATTTGATGACTCTCGCTAATTCCGTCCCGACCGCCTCGCACGTTGTCCATTACGCCAATATTGTCCAGAAAAAAGCGACTTTACGACGGCTTCTAACCGCAGCCGGAGAAATCACCTCACTTGGCTACAACGAAGAAGAAGACGTGGAGGTTGTTTTGGATAAAGCTGAACAAAAACTTTTTTCCGTTTCCCAAAAATATTTAAAACAAATTTTCATCCCGATTAAAAATATTTTAACCGAAGCCTTTGATCGCATTGACGAATTGCATCGGGAAAAAGGAAAACTCCGAGGCCTCACGACCGGCTACCATGATTTGGATAATCTCTTGGCTGGGCTTCAAAAATCGGATCTTGTGATTTTAGCCGCCCGCCCTTCCGTCGGTAAAACTTCGCTTGCCTTGGATATCGCGCGAAATGTCGCTACCAAAGCAAAAGTCCCGGTCGGTATTTTTAGCTTGGAAATGTCAAAAGAACAACTTGTTGACCGCCTACTCTGTTCCGAAGCCGGGGTGGATCTTTGGAAAATGCGCACGGGCAAACTGTCCGACCGTGATGAAGACGATGATTTTCCGCGTATCGGCCACGCCATGGGAACTCTTTCCGAAGCCCCGATTTTTATTGACGATTCGGCAACTTCAAATATAATGGAAATCCGGACTAAAGCCCGACGGCTTCAAATTGAAAACGGTTTGGGTCTTCTGATTATTGACTATTTGCAATTGATGGAATCCCGTTCGCAAAAAGCCGACAACCGCGTCCAAGAAGTCGCGGAAATCACGCGTTCGCTAAAAGGTATTGCTAGAGAATTAAATATCCCCGTGCTTGCCTTGTCTCAATTATCCCGCGCCGTGGAAGCGCGTTCCCCGGCCATCCCGAAACTCGCGGATCTCCGCGAATCGGGCTCAATCGAACAGGACGCCGACGTGGTTTTGTTTATTTATCGCAAAGCCATGGACCGCAACTTCCGCGAAATAACTCCGGAAGAAAGAAACATCGCCGAAATTCACATTGCCAAACACAGAAACGGCCCGACCGGAATCGTCAATCTCTTCTTTGATGAAAACCGGGTCAGTTTTAAAAATTTGGAACGGCGCGCGGAAGAACAGCAATAGTTAGTAACGGGTAACGCGTAAATTGAATATTTTAAAAATTACTGGTTACTGATTACACGTTACTGGTTACTTCAACAATGTCTAAATTCCCCTTATCACTACAAAATCTCGTCGATCATTTCTCTAGTTTGCCGGGCGTTGGCCCCAAAACCGCGCTCCGGTTTGTTTTTTATTTGTTAAAACAACCGAAAGCAGAAGTGGAAAAATTCGCGGTGGCGCTTGGGTCTTTAAAAAATGTTCTAGCGACTTGTAGTGTCTGCCAAAACTTTTCTGAAAAAAATCCCTGCGCAATCTGCGGCGATTTGAGACGCGACCACGGAACAATTTGCGTTGTAGCCGAGCATCAAGATTTACCGGTTATTGAAAATACCGGCATCCATAACGGGACTTATCATGTTTTGGGTGGAGTTTTAGACGCGCTTCACGGCATTACTCCAGACCAGCTAAAAATTAAAGAACTGGTTACCCGTATCCAAAATGGCAATGGAAAAATTAAAGAAATAATTCTGGCCCTTAACCCTGATTTGGAAGGCGAAACAACTATGCTTTATCTCACAAAACTCATGAAGTCATTCGGTAAAAATATAAAGATCACTCGCCTCGCCCGCGGGCTTCCCATGGGAAGCGACCTTGAATACGCTGACGAAGTGACTGTTTCCGACGCTCTGAAAGGAAGAAAAGAAATATAAAAGAATTAAAAAAATCAGCCGCGTTTGGGCTGATTTTTATTTTATTATTTTATACTCGTAACTTTTACTTTCGTGAACATCTGTCTGTGGCCATTCTTTCGGCGATAACGAACTTTTGGTTTGTACTTTATGATGTTCAACTTTTTTGCCCGGCCTTGCTCTAAAATTTCTCCGGAAACTTTCGCCCCAGAAACCGTCGGTTTTCCAACTTTTACATCCTTACCGTCTTCGTCAGCCAAAAGCAAAACTTCAAAATCAATCTTATCGCCGGCTGCTCCGCCGATTTTTTCGATTTTTAAAATATCCCCTTCTTTAACTTTATACTGCTTTCCGCCTGTTTTAATTACTGCAAACATAATTTATTTTTGAGTATTAAAAAATTAACATTCAACTATTAAAACATCTATTTAAAAAACTGTCAACTTCTTCCAGTTTTCCTAACGCCCTTTTCCCAGCTCCTTGTCGATCGCCGCGACAAAACTTCTAAATTGATTCAGATCCGGATCATCCTGGGCTCTTTTCAAATCTTGCCTTATTTCTTCCTGTCCTTGACCAACTCTTCCGATAGCATCATCTATATTACCAATCTCCTTAAGGATAGTCTGGGCTCTTTTAAAATTTTCCTCTCGCTTAGCCCTTTCCAATTCCCCAAGAAGTCGCGCGCTTTCTTTATTGAGTTTGTCTACCTTTGGCTTCGCGGCTGCTATTGCCTCGCGCAAATCCCTGGCCATTTGCAGTGCCGCCCGTTCCTTTCTCCCTACAAGCGCCGCGAAATATTCTCTAGCTAACGAAAGCTGCCCTCTTTTTAAGGAATTAATAACTCCTTCCAGATTTTCAATACTCTGCTGCCTCGCTTTCCCGCTCTGTTCATTAAACACTCCAAAATTTTTGGTTTGACGTAATTCGCGCTGGAGAAAATCAACCATTGCTTCTTTAATTTTTAAAAAATCTTTCCCCTCTATACTTCTTTCTTCCTCCACTCCGAGTATCTCAATCCTATGCATATTTTTCTAAATTTTAATATCCACCTTATCTCCTATTTTTATCCCGTGCTCCGCGGCAAACCCGGCGTTGACTTCTAAAACATAATTAGCTGGTTCTCTCGGTGTGTAGGTTGATAAAAATTCCGCGGCCGTAACCGGAAGATTTGGCGCGATATCAACAACTACATTATTTTTAATCCAAATAATATCAATGGAAAAATTCATATCTTTCATCCAAAATGCCGGCTGACCGGGGGTAGCAAAAATAAAAAGCATTCCATGATTTTTATCCAAACTTTTACGGTTGCTTAAACCTTTTGCCATTTCCATCGGCTCATCAGCGATTTCCACTTTAACTTTTACATCATCAATAATTACTGAGCCGTGTTCTTCGACGTATTGGCCTACTTTTAAAAATCCCGCCGCCGCCAAAATTACGATAAAAATGACCGAATAAAAACGTTCCATAACATTCAATGTCATTACGAGCTTAGCGAAGCAATCTCATTTATGGGATTGCCGCGTCGCTCATTTTATTCGCTCCTCGCAATGACAAAATAATTCTTTTAATTATTGTACCAAAATATCATAAAATCGCAAGCTAAATAAAAACCCTGGAGTGAGTGAGCAATCCTCGAATATCCAGACAAACAGAGAGAGATTTGTTTGCTGAACGAGGCTTACTCACTCGCTTCAGGGTTCAAACATTTTTTGAGGCCACCACCCGACTGAAATTCATGTTAACTAATTTGAGCGGGTGACATTCTCGAAAAATGCGGGGAGTTACTAAGCATAAACTTTTCACTCCCCCGAGGCTCTGCTTCCTCTGGGCTCACCACTGCGCAGGTGACGCGTTCGGGCGCGGCTGGCGAACGTTGACCTTGCGGTCAAGCGATGGCAGCTATCTATCTCACGCCTACCTCCTTCTTTTCGCCGAGCAGGAACCGGACGAACTGGTCCAGCTGCGGCTCGTACCGCTGCATGAGCCGGGCCGTCGCCTGCGGTGTGATCCGGTCGGCGATTCTGACCACAAGTACTGTGGAGACGAGAATCGCCGTGCTAGCGATCTCCCATGCCATCTTCACAATTTTTCTCCCTTCTAGCCGATCTTCCGAGGATTTGTTGCGACGAACACCAAGTACGCCGCGACGAGCAGAACGACGTTCAGGAGGACGGCACCGAGATTGGCGGCCGGTCTCCACCAGGCGTTCGGCAACGCCAGATAGAACTCTCTGTAGATCGTCGCCCCTCCCGCGAGGACAGCCACGATCGTGAACACGAAGGCTCCACCTGGAGAACCTTGCGCCCAGCGGAGGATGATCATCGCCCCGAAGGCAACGATCATCACCCAGAACGCGATCGTTCCGATTGCTTCGAGCATCTTCTTCTCTTTCTACCCGCCGAGGACCAGCAAGGTCCCGACGAAAGCGAAAAAGACAATGAACAGAAAAACATTGCCCTCGGCTCCGTCTTCTGCCCCACCGACAACCATGAGCCGCCGGCGTTCCAGTTTTTGCACTCCTTTCATGAGAATGTACAGGTACGCTCCTACCACCAAAACTCCCAATGCCAACCTGAACAATCTCTTTTCCTCCTTCTTTGAAAGCACCACTTCTCGTGATGCCCTCGAAAAAGGGCGGAACTCATTTTTTAGGTGGGTTCCGCTAACTCGCTTAAGTTGCTCGTCGCGCATTACTGCGTGATTTCGCAAAACTTTAGCGAGCGCTCAACCTAGGATGGTTGAACTTTCCTGGCATACTTTGGAAGCCAGGACGTTGGGAAGGAACTACGAGCAGCCCTCGTCGACCGTGCCGTCGCAGTCGTCATCGACCCTATTGCAGTCCTCTTCGGTCGAGACGAATTGCGACTTGCAGGCAGTCCACTCACGGTTCAGGCAGGTGCTCATGCCGATTGCGCAAATGCCACGCGCGCCATCCACCGAACAAGTCTGTACCGAACCCTCCGGCACCTCCTCTAGACGGCCGTCCTCGTAGACGAGGCACCCTCCTTCTACCGCCTCCGTACCCGCCGGCTCGTCGATGATAGGCTGGCTCGTACCGCCGAAATCGAAAGTGTAGTACTGCGAGAGCCAAGCCGCGAGACCGATGCCGACGAGAATCAATCCCACGACGATCGCCGCGACCTCCGCTCTCTTCGACCTCTGCGTCATCATATCTCTCCCTCCCCTTCCTTCCTTGTTTGTTGCCCAATGAAGGGCAGTGTAAAGAACTTTGTCCCGGACACGCGAGATATTCGCGGCCGAGAAACTTTCCTCTCTTCGAGCTCACCACTTGCATGATGCCCTCGAAAGAAGGCGGAACTCATTTTTGAGGTGGGTTCCGCTGGAGCTCGCTTGGTTGCTTGTCGCACACTTGCGTGTGAGATTTTACAAACCTTTGCAAGCCGCTCAACCTAGGATGGTTGAACTTTCCTGGCATACTTTGGTTTGAATTTGCCAGGACGTTTGGAAGGAGCTACGAACTGCAGCCAAGCATCTGCGGCGTCAGCAACAGATTGCCTTCGCCGCCGATCCACGGATGGCGAATCACTGCCGGTTCCACCGAGAGACCGTCAACGGTAACCATGAGACGGTCGAGCATGCCCAGATCGCCGTACCAGCGTCCGTCGGTACGTCGAGCATTGACCTCGACGCCTCCCGCGCGACCGCAGGCCTGCGCCTTGGTCAGCCGCACCTCGAACATGGCCGGCCCGTAGGACACATCTCCGTTCGAGGCATCACCGGGATCGACTGCGTGAAAGATGTAAATCTCGGCCGACTGCTCATCCTTGGAGTTAATCCGAACCGTCACGGAGTCCCGCTGCTTGTCCGCGCGCTTGTCTGCCAGCAGAGCCAGAAGACCCAAGCTCAACATGCCGAACATGAAAAAGCAAACCGCACCCACAAGCCACCAATTGCGCCACCAGTTGCTGAGAGCCTTCAGTGCCTTCTTCATCTTCTTCTCCTTTTTCCTTCCTTGTTGTAAAGAACTTTGTCCCGGACACGCGATGATTCGCGCGCCGAGAAAACTTCCTCTCTTCGAAAGTACCACTTTCGTGATGCCCTCGAAAAAGGGCGGAACTCATTGTGGTGGGTTCCGCTAAACTTGCTTGGTTGCTTGTCGCACATTACTGTATGATTTTGCAAAACCTTGCAAGCCGCTCAACCTAGGATGGTTGAACTTTCCTGGCATACTTTGGAAGCCAGGACGTTGGGAAGGAAGCTATGGCACACATTCGCAGATGCCGTAGTCACAGTAGCCAAACTTCTCTCTGCAAGAATTCCGGCACTCTTCATCCCTGCAGAATCTCTCATCGTTCAGGTCGCACCGTTCGCCGATGCCATCATTGTCCGCATCGAACTGGTCGGGGTTAGGATCAATAGGACAGTTGTCCCAACGATCTGGAATCTTGTCGCCATCCTGATCCTTTATCATGACCGGCTGAACAACCACGCCCCGCCAGTGGAGAGAAGCCGCTCGGGAAACTTCCAGGCAAAAACCGCGCAACGCGCAGAAAAACGTGAAAACGACGAACGTGAACGACGCTACCGTGATTACTGTCCTTGCCACTTTTCCATTCATTATGTTTTTACTTCCTTATTTCATCCGCCAAAGGCGGACTGGTCAATGAACTATTCCCTTGTCGCACCATGCGGTTTAGGAAATCTCTTCAGTGGCGCTGGTGGGAATTGAACCCACTCTGACCCGGTCGACCCTTGCGGGCTCTCTCCTTGAGACTTTTTGACCGGCAGCGCCCCTCGAGCAGAAACTCGTGCTTCTGCCCTGGCTTGAATCGATGAATACTCATCGCCTCAAGTCATTTAGACAAACAAAAACGGGCGAGGAGAGAATCCGCCCGAAATTAAATTATTTGTACAAATAATTTAGGGTGGTTTCCCGCCAAATCGGCGGGTCTCTCTCAAACCAACTTATCTTATTGTCAACAAATTAGTATACCATAAAAACAACAATCTGTCAAGAGTTTTTGACAGATTTATACATTCCACTCTATTTTTCCTTTTAAATTAACCAAATTTACCCCTCCCCTTAAGAATTGACTACTCTTCCCCTCCTCCCTGAGGAGGGGTTGGGGGTGGTGCGTAATTTTTGCAAAATTATTGCCAAAGCATTATCTAAACTATCTCTCACATCGTTGTCTGTAAAACGCACAACTCTTATGCCAGCCCTTTCAATAAATTCTTGTTTTACGCGGTCGTGTTCCGCAGCTCCAATTTGATAATGACTATCACCATCAATTTCCACCGCGAGTTTAGCTTCCGGACAATAGAAATCGACAACATACGGCCCTATTCCTTGCTGCCGGCGAAATTTGTAGCCGCCCAGATTATTCCCACATAAATAATGCCAAATTATTTTTTCAGAACACGTGGGACGGTTGCGAAGATTTCGACGCGTTAACTTTTGTGATTTGCGGTTAAATAGTTTGATCATAACCACCCCTTGATCCCCTCCTTGGAAAGGAGGGGAAACTACAACCTTAAGAGGGGGAAATTTACTCCCCTATTTTATGCTCGTTCCGACGGCCTTTTATCAAAACAACTGTCCAGGCTACGCCCAAAATTCCCAAAACTACCAAAGCAAAAACTTTGCCCCCAGATTTTAAAATCAAAGTTGAAGTGCCAAAAGCCAAAGTCACAAAATACAGTGAAAGCACGGCCTGGCGCTGGGTCATCCCGGCGCGAAGCAGGCGAAAATGCAGATGTTTTTGGTCAGCCAAAACCAAACTTTTCGGCCGGCTCCAAAGTCGCCGTAAAATGACAATCGCGGCATCCAAAATCGGCAAACCCATAATCAAAAGTGTGGTCGCGATTTTACCGCCGGCAATGATGGATAAAACCCCTAAAATAAATCCTGTAAACAGGCTTCCGCCCTCGCCCAAAAAAATCTTCGCCGGATTAAAATTCCAAACTAAAAATCCGGCGCAAGCTCCGGCAAAAATTATCGCGAGCATCGCTGTCCCCGGCTGGGCGACTTCGGCCATTAAACTGACGAAAAAAATTATTATTGCGCCGATGGTTGAAACTCCGGAAACCAAACCGTCCAAGCCGTCCAAAAATTTTGTCGTGTACATCATTCCCATCAACCAAATAAAAGTGAAAAGATCGGCGAGGATTGTAATTTTATAAGGAATACCATCCCACCAAAAAATAATTTTCTGCCAGGAATCAAGATGTAATAGTCCGCCGAAAGGGTTGGTGATCTGGCTAATTCCCACGCCGCCTATAATTACAGCAATCACCGCCGCAATCGGCCAGATGATTTGATATTTTGGCGCCAATTTATATTTGTCATCCAAAAATCCGCCAATCATCAAAAGCGCGCCGCCCAAAAACACGCCAATTAAATTTTTCGCAAAAATTTCCGTACCTAAAACTTTGTCGGAGAAAAAAATATAATAAACTAAAACTCCGAAAAAAGATAAAAAAATCGCCAACCCGCCCAGAAGCGGCATTGGCTTTTTATGAATTTTTCTTGTTTCATTCGGCTCGTCAACCACGCGCCACTTCAAAGCCAACCGGCGGACAAGCCCGGTCAAAAAAACCGCCAACAAAAAAGTGACGATGAATGAAGTAAAATACATGGCATTTCATTTTATAATTCTCTCGCCTTCTCGATTTTAAAATTCCCACCGACTTCAAAAATAATTTTGTCCCGTCGGCCGACTTGTTTTGTTAAAAGCAAATTTGCCAAACCATCTTCCACTTTTTCCTGAATTACGCGGCGAAGAGGCCTCGCGCCAAAAACCGGGTCAAAGCCGGCTTTGGCGAGTTCGCGAACCGCTTCGGGTGTCGCCTCAAAAATAATTCCATGCTTATTTTCCAATTGTTTGCTAATTTTGTCAAGCATCAGACCTGCGATTGTTTCAATCTCATTTTCCGCGAGAGGTTTATAAACAATTACCCCGTCAAAACGATTCAAAAATTCCGGACGAAAATACGGTTTTAGCTCCGTGTTTATCAGGCGATCTTTAATCGCTTCAATTGATAATCCGCCCCTGATCCCCTCCTGAATCGCCGGTGAGCCGGCGTTTGAAGTCGCGATTAAAATTACGCTCGTAAAATCAATTGTTCTTCCCTGATTATCAGTCAAGCGGCCGTCATCCATTACTTGTAAAAAAACATTTAAAATATCTGGGTGGGCTTTTTCAATTTCATCCAGGAGCAACAAAGTAAAAGGACTTTTCCGAACTGCTTCAGTTAAAAATCCTGATGAATCCCCTGCCGGCGCGCCGATTAATTTATAAATACTCGCCTGATCCTGATATTCTGACATATCAAGGCGAATCATATTTTCTTCGCTGCCAAAATAAACTTCTGCCACGGTTTTCGCGGTTTCAGTTTTACCAACGCCAGTCGGCCCCAAAAATAAGAAATTGGCAATCGGCCGTTTGCCTTCGCGAAGTTCGGCCCGAGAACGCCGCAGCGCCGCGGCCACCATTTTCACGGCTTCATCCTGGCCGATAACGCGACGATGCATCACTTCTTCCAGCCGCAAAAGTTTTTCGGTTTCGCCTTCGGTCACGGCCGTTACCGGAATTTTCGTTTTCTGCGCCACAACTTCGGCTACATCTTCGCCGGCGACCACCGCGCCTTCGCCTTTTTTACTCCGCGTATAGTGCGCCGACTCGCGCAAAATTTCTATGGCCTTTTCCGGCAAAAATCTTTCATGCAAATACCTGTCGGACAAAGTCACGGCCTTTTCCAGAGCGTCGTAAGAAAAAAATACTTTGTTTTGATATTCCACGCCGCCAACTTTTGCTTCCAAAATTTGGATCGCTTCATTTATTTCCGGCTCGCGGACTTCAACTTTTTGCAAAACATTGCCCAAAGGCGAACCTTCAACATGCCTGCTCCAATTCATCGGCGTGGCCGTTGCCAAAACAAAGAAATAACCCTTGGCAAGTTCATCCGCCAAAACGCGAGAAAGATCAACGCTTTCCTCCGCCCCCGCGGTTATGCCGATTAATCCTTCAATGTCTTGGATATAAAGAACAATATTTCCGGCGCGGGCAATTTCATTACAAATAATCAAAAGCCGTTCCTGGGCATCGGCTGGAGACGCACCTGCCACAAGTTGACCAATATTTAAACTGATCAATCTTTTATCCTGTAAAATTTTTGGCACATCTTCTTCAAGCATTCTTTCGGCAATGCCTTCAATAATTGTATTTTTCCCGACGCCGGGATGACCGATTAAAATTACGCTCTGGTGTCCGCCTTCAATAATTCTCATTATTTCTTCTGCTTCTTTTTCGCGGTCAATACAGGGCGCGAGATACGCAAACTTCGCCATTAAAGTCAGATCTCGGCTGAATTGATCCAAATACGGCGTGGCCATGGCCGTCATCGCGCGAGACATTGTTCCGCCCGGGCGAAGCCGCGCCAAGGCGCGCGCCTGTTTCCATTTCTTCCGCAAAAGTTCGGAAATTTTCAGCCACTCCACCACGTTTCTAAGTTTCGCTAAATCAACTTCCATGGAATACAAAACTTCTTGGATTAATTCTTCTGATTCGGCCGACGCTAAAATAAGTTCGGCAATATCAATTTGTTCGCGGCGCGCGGCGTATGCTTTAAAATATGATTCAAAAAATACTAAAATCCCTGCCGAAGAAAGCGCGGGTTCTCCTCGTTCCGGCAAATTTACGGGAAGCGCACCTAATTGTTTAATAATTTTTTCCTGTAAAATTTTTAAATTAATGCCAAGCCGCCCGAAAACCACAGCCGATTTTCCGGAAAAAAGAAGCGCGCCAAAAATATGGAGCGGCAAAACTTCCGCGTGGCCAAATTTCAAGGCCGCTTTCCAAGCGTCAACGAGCGCGTGCTCGGCCTCCTGGCTCAAAGTTTTGGCCACATTTATTTTTTCTTTTGCCGGCAACTGCCGAACAGCCGCCCAGTCGGTGATTTCCCCAACCGGCGCCGTTTTTATTCTTTCATCCACTTTTTCCGAATATTCCCGCTTTTCCACTTTTCCCGTTAATGCCCGCTCCAAAGAAAACTGGTAAACTAAATAAAAATCACCGACAAGAGATAATAAAAATAAAATTACTTCCAGCCGCCCGGAAATCCAAAAAGTAGTGTCAAAAATTGAAATAAAACCGACTTCCCAAATTCGCCAGCCTAAAAATAAAATAGCGCCCAAGCCAAAAATCAAGGTAGCTCCGGCGAGGACAACTTTCAAAAATTTTTCTATCTTTTTTCTTTGCAGTTCGCGCTTGGTAATTATTTTATTCCAATACAAAAATCTGCTATTTCGCCAAAGGCCCGCCCCAAATCCCTGGCAAGCCAGACATTTTCCGGCTCCCACTTTTCCGCTGCCATTGCAGGCGGGGCAAATTAAAATATTTTGGTTAGGCGTCATAAAATTATCCTGCCAAATTTAAAATAATTCCTAAAACTACGAAGAGCGGTAGAACAATCCAAACAAAAAAGACCAAGATCATAATCATGGTCCATAAAAACAAAACCAGCGTCCGGCCGATTATCTGAAAAATTCTCATGAAAAAACTGATAAGCACTCCGGCAATATCATGCTGGCCAAACATCGGTTTGAAAATATTTACCGCCCAGACTTTGACGCCAAGGCGGACTTCCATATTCTTTATTCTCTGCCAGGAAAAATTCGCCGCCATCGCAAGCCCCTTCGTATACCACCAAATTGGGAAATACAAAATTTCCCGGATAATATCCAGAAACACGTCTCGTATGAGACCGCTTGTCACCTTTTGAACCATACCCCGTAGTAGAACTTCGACTCGCGAATAAGTCTCGGCTCCTCTATATTTTATTTATTTACGCTCCGCGATGAACTTTGACACATAATTTTGCTAACATTATTCGCTAAAGGCGAATTGTCGAAGTTTCACTACGGGGCATATTTAATTATTTTAGCACAAAAAACGTTTTTAGAGAAACCCCAAGTTAAAATTTCCCTGCCCGAATCGCCGCCCTGATTTTTCTCATCAATTCCAAGTAGAAATGGACGTTATGAATTGTCGCGAGGCGCGCCGCTAAAGGCTCGCCGGCAATGAAAAGATGGCGCAAGTAGGCGCGAGTATAATTTTTACAAGTTGGACAGGAACAATTTTTATCAAGCGGCGAAAAGTTATTTTTAAATTTTTCGTTTGTGATGTGGAGAGTTTCGTAAAATCCCTGGCCAAAATTATCTTTCTTTCCCTTGAAAATATAAATCAACCCATGCCGGGCATTCCGGGTCGGCAGGACGCAATCAAACATATCTATCCCGCGCCGGACGGCCTCAACAATTTCTTCCGGCTGGCCGACACCCATCAAATAATGCGGTTTTTCTTTTGGCAATTCAGGCACAACATAATCCAAAATTTTATACATATCTTTGCGCGGCTCGCCTACCGCCAAACCGCCCACCGCGTATCCGTCAAAATTCAAATCCACCAATTCCTCGGCGCTCTTCAATCTTAAATCTTTGTAAACGCCGCCCTGCACAATCCCAAACATCAATTGTTTGCGTAACGGGTAATGAGTAACGGGTAATGAGTAATTTTTACTTCTTTCTGCCCACTTTGTAGTCAAACGCACTGCCTCCTCAACAATTTTCCGCGAGGCGGGATATGGCGCGCAAACATCCAAAATCATGGCAATATCAGAACCTAAATTTTTTTGAATTTCCAAAGCAAGCTCCGGCGTCAAAGTAAATTGCCGGCCATCAATATGCGAACGAAAAATCGCGCCGTCTTCGGTTATCTTTCTCTGTTTGGCCAACGAAAAAATCTGGTATCCGCCCGAGTCAGTCAAAATCGCCCCGCCCCAATTCATAAATTTATGCAATCCGCCGGCTTTTTTCATTACTTCCATTCCCGGACGAAGCAAAAGATGATAAGTGTTGGATAAAATTATTTCCGCGCCGAGATTTTTAATATCCGCGCTGTCCAGCGTTTTAACCGAGGCCTTTGTCGCGATCGGCATAAAAAATGGCGTCTGCACAACTCCATGCGCCACTTTCAACTTCCCTACCCTCGCGCGAGATTTTTTTGAGGTTTTAAGTATTTTGAACATAAAAAAATTAAACCGATCTGCTTTCTAAAAGTTGTTTTATTTTATTGATTGATGTTTCCCAAAGTTTTTTTGTGTATTCACAATAAAAAGGTCGTCTTGTTAACTTTTCATCTTTTATCCAAAATTCATAAAATTGTTGCGGGGTTTTCTGCATAGATTTGGCGGTAGCTTCAAATGCGTTGAAACTAGAAGTAACCCAAAGAAAATCTAAATCATTAAACACAGCCATTTCCTCGCATTCTTGAAAAGGAGAATCGTCACCAAATAACCAAGCGTCATGGACTGAAATATAACGTACAATTTTTTCAGTCAGGACTGGACTGTAATTTATCTCTCGAAGAATACTCTCTGAAATTTTAGCGCCTTCCGCCATGTGAAGTTTTTTTGTTTCTTTATCTTTAATATTGGGATTCGTATCTTTAATAACCGAATATCCGACATCGTGCAAAATTACAACTGGAAGTAATATTTTTTTATCCAAATGTTCAATGTCGGCAATTTTATCAGCTTCGCCCATCATCCATGAGACGTGCGGAATATTATAAGCGCGGCCTTTCTGATAATAAGGCTTAGCCAATTCAAAAATTTTAAGATAAATGTCTTCCATATTATATTTTTATTTCTCCTTGTTTTACTTTTTCAAAAAACTTTTTAGTGCCGGGATATAATTTTAATTCAAGCGCCTCGTCCGGCGTCACCCATTTAAACTCAGACGCTTCGCTTTCATCAATTTTTAAATCGCCGCCAATTATTTCAGCCAGCCAGAACGAAACTGTTTTAACTTTTGTATCTGCTTTTGTTGTCCAAAGTTTTTTAATTGGCTTAACTTTCAAACCGGCTTCTTCGCTGACTTCTCTTATTACAGTCGCCTCTTCATCTAAATCAGACTCCTCCGCTCTGCCGCTCGGCGGTTTCCAGAGGCCAAACATTAAATCACGGCTTTCTTTAAGCAGTAAAAATCTATTGTCTTTTTTTATAATTGCCGCAATACCGTGGCTTTTCATATTTTATTTTTTAATCTAAGATCTTCAACTGAATAATCGTTAAAAGTAATACAATTAGCATTAGACTATAGTTTATTGAAAAATTGCGTAGAGTAATATAGTTTTCACTTGGCGAAATATTTATCTTTTTTACAAATTCGTCGTTAGTAGTACCATAATTTCCAGAATGCATTTTCATTTCGCCCCTAAACCTATAAAGGGATTTAAAGCTATACTCCCCCCGGCTATTGAAAATTATCGTAGCCCTACCATTCAATTTTCCTGGCTTTATTTCTACTCCACCTGCACTTTGAACTCCCATGCGTTCGCCGAGCTCAATTGGATATTTGAAAGAGTTGAACCATGCCAATGAAAATTCATCAAACGAATCTTTAAACACGGACAGAGTGTCAATTTCATCGAACTTTTTTACGGATGCCTTTATTCTTATTTTTCTGCCAGCAATAAATCCTCCCCTTGCCTTAATTATTATTTCTATTGGAATGCCTCCCGGCCCATCTGGAAATTTATTAATTTCAGGACTATTACTGGGGTGCAATATTAACATATTTTCTTTCACGAAGGGGATAAAAAATCCAATAAGCGCTAATCCTGCCCATGCAATAAAAATAAAAATTATATAATATTTTATGTTATATATCTCCAAAAAGAATTTATCTACTATGAAAAGTAAAACTATTATTATTGGAAAAGCAAACTCTATGACTCTGCGTATAGAAAAATCATAATAAAATAAAGAATATATATAGCCAAAAATCTTATTACAAGGCTTTAAAAATTTACTTTTCTTAGAAAATTTCATAGTTGTAAATGTTGGTATATTTTAATCATACCCTATTTATCCCGGACAATAAAGCCCGCCATTTGAACCCCTCACCCTAACCCTCTCCCCCAAGGGGCGAGGGGATTTTTGCGCCTTTGCTAATTTTGCGTTTTCGCGATATCAAAAACAGCTTCTTCATCCTTGAACAAAGGTAAGAAGAAGCCGTTAGCTCGCAGTTTTTATCAGAGTTTGCCAAAGGGTTAATTCTTCGACACTACCTCCGGAAAAACTGCGAAATATTTTTTTATAAATAATGAAATCCTTCGACTCGCTGTGCTCGCTCAGGAGATAACATTACACATTATTTAACGGCGACCGTGCCGCTCGTTTTCGCGTAATCAACTTTCGCCACGCCAACCATGCTCAAACTATTGATTCTCTCCTGAATCTTAGCCGTTGATTGCATTTCCGCCACTTGAAACTCAATCTTCCTGATATTTTCTTTAAGCGCGGCTTGTTTATCTTCCAAATCTTTTATGGCAAAGCCCTTTACTGCCATGCTATTAATTTGGGCGAGATAGAGCACGCCGAATAAACAAATCAAAACAACGAGGGCTATATTTATAGTTTTAACATTAGAAAAAATCTTGTACCAAACACGCGGTTTGGCTTCAAGCCTTTCTTTTTTGTTTTTGTTTTGGATCAGCGCCAAGAATTTTGACATATTTTGATTTTCGGCTACTTCAATTTCTCAACGGCTCGAAGTTTCGCGCTCCGAGACCTGGGATTTTGGGTTGCCTCCTCCTCACTGGGTACTATTGGTTTTTTATTTAAAATTTTTAAAATCGCTTTGTGGCCGCAGGTGCAGACTGGAATGCTTTTTGGACAAACGCAGTCAATTGATTCTTTTTTAAAATATTGTTTGACGATTCTGTCTTCCAAGGAATGGAAGGAAATTATCGCGAGCCGGCCGCCCGGCGGAAGAATTTGAATCGCTTGCGGCAAAACTTCGGTTAAATTTTCAAGTTCGTGGTTTACAGCAATGCGAAGAGCCTGAAAAACTTTCGTGGCAAAATGGATTCGGCCAAACTGAAACTTTTTCGGGATCACTTCAGCAATCGCGTTCACCAGTTTAAAAGTCGTGTCTATTGGATTATTTTTTCTAATTTCGCAAATTCTCCTGGCAATTCTTCCGGAAAATTTTTCTTCGCCGTATTCTTTGAAAATTCTTTCTAATTCCTCTTCGCGAGAATGGTTTAAAATATCCGTTGCCGTCATCCCCTCTTCGCCATAGCGCATATCGAGCGGCGCGTCGATTTGAAAAGAAAAACCTTTTTTCGGATCCGCGATTTCCATGGAAGAAAATCCGAGGTCAATCAAGATGCCGGAAATATTTTTAAAATTATTTTGAAGGACTATGTCCTTTAAATCTCTGTAATTACCTCTGACGGCAACTAACCTCGTGTCCCCGATTCCCGCCTTCAAAGCTTTTTGCTTGGCGACAAGAATCGCCCGCATATCCATATCAATTCCCAGAACTTTTCCATTCGGCGAAATGCGTTTTAAAATTTCTATCGTATGTCCGCCGGCGCCTAAAGTACAATCCAGAAAATTTTGGTTTGGTTTTGGATCAAGAAATTTTATGACCTCATTTAAAAGGACTGGTATGTGCTCGGATTTTTTTTCCATATTAAACCCCGAGCTCCCCTAACTGTTCGGCGATGTCACCGCTTGTTTTTTCCGTGCCGCTCTTGTAAGTATTCCATTTTACTTCATCCCAAATTTCCAAACGATTGTAAAGTCCGGCGACGATAGCGTTTTTTCCAAGGCCGGCATACTTCCTTAAATAATCAGGCAAGACTACTCTTCCCTGTTTGTCTAAAGAAACGTCCATCGCGCCGGCGAGCATTAATCTGGAAAAGGCGCGAGTGTTGGCGCGGCTGATCGGCAGCTTGGCTAATTTTTCCGCCAAGATTTTCCATTCAGCTCCCGTGTACAAAAAAAGGCAGTTGTCTAAACCCCGAGTCACAACTGCGCCTTTAGAAAGTTTATTTCTAAACTTAACCGGCACGGCCAGTCTTCCCTTCTCGTCTATTGTGTGATTGTATTCTCCGATAAACATGAAAGTAGTTTTATGCTGTTTGAAAAATTTTACGTGATTTTGCCGAGTCCCGCCCCGTACGAAGTAAAGGTTTCAGGCGAGAAAATTTTTAAATAACCATCTTGCGCTCATTGCCCTGCTAGCTACATCGCCCCGCTTAAACTTCGTATGGGGTGATTGTATTCTCCGATAAACATAATATTTTGTGAAAGAAACAAAAGTGGAGGACGGTGGGTTTTGGGTACTAATTTTTTTTGGTTAAAGTGGAATTGGCGCGTAATGTCTTGGCCAATTAGCCGCGGAGCTGTTATTTGAACTTTTGATTAAGGAATTCTGAAGGTTTTCCTCAGGATCCTTTGGCTCAAAGCAACTCCGAGTTATCCACAAAGAACCATGTCTATCCCCACTTTTATCCACTTTCATATCTTATACTTCCATTTTACTCCACTTTTCCCAACTTGTCAACCACTCTGTCAACGAATTATTTTCCTTTTAAATAAAACAAAAAATCCACTGCTGTGTATAAGTGGATTTCTATATTTCAAATTAAGCTTGTGGATAACTGGCGCCAAGCTACAACTTCCACTTCTTGGGCTTGGTGATATTTGGCTCCTTGCCGTAAGTCGGCAAAACGATTTTCTCTCCTTCGCCTTTAATCATTTTTTCATAACCTATTCTTAAAAATTCAATTTCACTTTTAAATTCCTCCTGTTTTAATCCAATAACCGGAATTTTAAGCAAACTTCCCAGAAGATTCGCCGCGACCACGCCGCCGCGCACCGCCGTAAAAGATCCCGGACCGGAGACCACGGCGATTCCCCCGATTTTCCCCACCTCTTTTTTATTTTTCTTAAAAATTTTATCAATCAAAAAAAGCAATTTATCTTTTGTTTCTTTTGTTGCCTCTTTTTTAATTTTTTTTCCGTCAAACAAAAAAACAGTTGCTTCGCCTAGAACCGCCGTATTAATTCCTAATAATATTTTTTTATTTTTTAATTTCATTATTGATGCACAATAACAGGCGTGCCTTTCTCAGCCCATTCAAAAACTATTTCCGCGTTGGAAAGCGCGAGCCGTACGCAGCCATGCGAAACCCTTTTTCCTAGATGATTTACTCCTTCATAAACAAACTTACTGCCGCTCTTCCAATATGGCAAGCCGTGGATGCCCGCGCCACCCTTGGTGAACAACATAAAATGCGGCATATAAAGTGAATACGCGTTGGAATACGCCACCTCTGATTTGGATAAAATTTTAAAAGTTCCGAGCGGGGTCGGCATTTTTGTCGTGCCGGTGGAAACTAGATATTCTCCAAGCTTAAAACCGTTTTCAAAAAATTTAAGCTTTTGCTCGCTGATATCAATTTCAATATATTTATATAAATCCGCCCTGCCACTCGGTTCGGTTTTATTGGGCATGGCCACAATCTTATTTTCTCCATCGGCAAACTTCCCTACTCCGACAAGCGTCCCGCTTCGCGAATTTTTATCAAAAGAAAAAAATTGATTTTCTAAATTTCCTTCACCGTCAAAAATTCTGATATGCGGCCCGCCCGTAAACCCCGCGCCCAAAATAATTTCTTCCTGGCTATCTTCGTCCACATTGCCCAGAGAGACGTTCACTCCTCCGCGGAAACTTTTTCCATAAGCCAAAAATCTTTTAACAAATTCTCCATCTGAATTAAAAATTTGAACTTCAGGAACGCTCCCCCATCCCGGCGCGACAACAACTTCTTCTTCCTCGCCAGCCAAAATATTTCCCGCCGCCACCCGAACGCCGCTCCATTTATTTATGCCTGTCGGATTAATTTTGAACAAAGCCACGCCTAAATTATTAAAAACTTTTATTTCCGGCTCTTGCCCGGGCCCGCTGCCCACGATAATTTCATCCTGTCCATCATTATCCAAATCCCCGGCGGCGAGATTCGCGCCAAATTCCAAATTTTTATCAAAAGCAAAAAAGCTTTGGGAAATTTCCATTTGGCCATAACCGTCAAAAATTTTTATTTCCGCCGCCGCACCTTCGGCCGGTGCGGTTATAATCTCACCCTTGCCGTCTCCGTCAAAATCTCCGGCGCCAACCGTGACGCCTCCTAAAAATTTTTCATCATAAGCCAAAAAGGAATTTACGAGCGATCCATCCTCCCGATAAATTTTTACTTCTGGTTTTTTACCAAACGGCGCGCCAACCACGATTTCGTTTACCCCGTCCCCGCCCAAATCAACCATCGCCATACTCGGCGCTTCGTCCATTTTTGAAAAAGAAATAAAAAATCCCTTCTCCGGGGTGAAATTCGTTGTATTAAAAATTTTTACTTCCGAAACCCCCGCGGCATGAACAAAATTAACCGGTAATATTAATAAAAGTCCGGCACCTAACACGAAAAATAAATTTTTTGCTCCGTTGGGCATAATCATAATAAACGTTCGCGCGGTAAAATTATTTCACTCCTAAATTATTTACCATCACGATTTTTTTACCTTCTAAAATATTATATAAAAACTTGTCCGTAATATCTTTGCGATATTTAAATTCCTGGCGGCTCATCAGGGTATAATTAATTTCCCGACCAAAATCTTTTTCGAAACCTTTAATTAAGCAAGCCACCTTCCGCCGATTAAACCGGCCCACCAAAAGCAAGTCCACGGAAATACCTGGCATGCCGACAAACTGACCGGCTAAAACCAAATAATCCACGCTCCCGGCACGGCTAACGGCTTTAACAAAATTCTTTTCCAACAAAAAATCCGCTTTTAAGAGTAATGCTTTAAGTTCCGGAAATAAAATAAAACCGCTGTTTGCCTGAAAAAATTTCTTTACGACGTCCTTATTTTTAACTTTTTTAAATTTTCCGGAAAATTTTTTTTGACTATCGACTTTGGGAACCAGATAACTTTCCTTCGGGGCTTCCACCTCTAAAATTATTCCCAAATCTTTTAAATTTAAAAGCTCTCGACGGACGGAATTAATTTGAGAATTGATCGCTCTCGCGATTTCTCTCACGAAAAACATCTTCTCCGCGCTGTTCAAAAATAACTTTAATAATTTGACCCTGGTCTTTGAACCAAATAGTTGTTCAAGGCCGGAACTGCGGCTGTTTTGATGTCTTTTTTTAGTCGCCATAGATTACCCCTATAATCTTTACTTTAATCCTAAAAAACATTATACTTATTATAATACATAAAAGCCAAAAAGAAAAGCCATTAAACCAAATGTCTAGAATTGAATATAGCCAATTAATCACTGACTCTGGAAACGGAAAGTCCATTTCCAAGAGTTTTGTTTTTGATTTGCCTGAAAAAGAAGAAGCTGCGTTAGATAAGCCGGAGACGGCCGCGCCAAGGCGGGCTTCCGGCCAAATTTTCGGCATGATTGAAATTGAAGCGCCGTCGAGCAAAAAATCATTATCTTTTCTCGATGTTTTAATCAGCGAAATCAAGGAGGCCGCGGCGGGAAGTTTTGGAAAACCGGGACAAAAAACGCCCGAGGAAATTTTTGAAAATTTTATCCAAAAAACAAACTACCGTTATCTGGAGTTGGTAAGCAATAAATCTTCGGCCGCTTTTCTTGATGAAGAGACGGACGGCTTGCCGAAAATAAATGCCATACTCTCCTTTTTAGATGAAAAAAATCTTCATCTCGCGGGCCGGGGAAAAATGCTACCATTTTTAATTTATGAAGTAAAGCAGGGAAATTTCCGAATCATGGACATCACGGAAACCGCCACGGGCAAAGAAGCGCGATCAAGCAAACTTAGCCTCTTCACCAATATTGTCAGCGGAAAAATCGGCGCGAATGATTATCTCTTTTTTACAACTGAGAGTATCTTGGATTATTTTTCTTTAGAAAAAATTTGTAAAACCGTTTCCGCGGCAACTCCGGAAGCGGCGAAAGAAACCTTAAAAAATTTGCTCGGAGAAACAGCTAACCCCGGAACATCTTTTGCTTTCATGGTTATAAAACTCCGGACAGAACTTCCGGTAATAAAAGCAACTTTATCCCCCGCCCCGGCCGCGAGCTCCGACAACAGGGAAACGACTTCTCCGCAAAATTCTATGGATGGCTTGCTCAAAACCGCAGCCGACACGGAAAAAATGTTAACTCCGTCACTTGGTTTAAATATCGGCGGCGGATTTTTCTCATTCCTCGGCGGCCTGAAAAATATTTTTAGAAAAAATGAAATAAAATCTAACGCCCGGCTTGAATATTATTCTTCCCAGTTCCATCCCCCAACAAGCATCAATAAATTTTTTAGATCAATTTCTCTCATTCTTTTGGCAATCCTTCGCATTCCTTACTTTTTGATCAGAATAATTTTTTCATTTCTCTTCAATCTCCTTAAAATTATTTTCTATTCAATCACAAACTGGAAGGGGCAAAGGAAGACGGCCTTTGCAAACGCCGCCGAAAGTTTCCAAAAAAGCTGGTCAGCTATTTTACCCAAAACAGAAAAACTTCCCAAACTTTCCAAAACCCTTCTGGTTTTTGCCGTAATTTGCGTCACTCTTTTTGTCGGCAGCACCGCTTTTCTTTATTTTAAATATCAAAAAGATGTTGCCACAAAGGCGCTTCAAGAAAAAGTTGAGGTTGTCCAAAATAAAAAAAGTTCTGCCGAAGCCAGCTTAATTTACAACGACGAAACTGGAGCGAGAACTGTCTTAACTGAAATCGACGCGCTTTTATCCGCTTTTCCACAAAAAACAAAAGATGAAAAAAAGGCCTACCAAAATCTCCTCGCGGAAACAGAAAAACTTCGAGAAAAATTAAGGCATGTCGAAAAAATTGAAAATCCCGTTGCGGTAGCTAATTTCCCGAGTTTTAATCCCGACGCGGCAGTGGAGAATTTTATCGTCACTAATAATAATATTTATGCTTTTGATCGCTCAGCTTCGGTTATTTACAAAATAAATTTACAAAATAATGAAGTAGCGAATAAAAGCGTTTCCGGTCTTAATTTCCAGATCGTTTTTATGGAAAAAGATGATTCGGCTTTTCTTTATGAATCGGGGGAAAAATTCTTTAAACTTGACTTGAAAGAAGATATTTTAAAAGAGCTTGAAGTGGTAATGGCAAGCAATGAAACAGAAATCCAAGATCTCGCGGTTTATAACCAAAAACTTTATGTTTTGGATCCGCGCGACGGACAAATTTTCAAACATTTAGCGACCCCGACGGGATTTGGCGGCGGCACAAACTGGCTTCGCGAAACAGTAGATATTAGCAAAGCTAAAAGCCTAGCCATCGACGGCGCTATTTATCTTGGAACGACAGACGGAAAAATTTTAGAATTTGCCAACGGCCAACAAACAGAATTTTCAGTTGAAGTTGATCCTACTCTTTCTTCTGAAATAAAAATCTGGACTTCGACCGAATCTTCATTCCTCTATGTTTTAGAGCCGCAAGCTAAACGTCTTATTGTTTTGGACAAACAAGGAAAATTGATCATCCAATATTTTTCAGAAAAATTTGATAATTTAAAAAATTTAGCAGTCAGAGAAAAAGAAAAGAAAATCTATTTGCTTTCCGGCGATTTTGTTTACGAAATTACCGCTACTCATTTGCAATAAATAAATGGTATAAAAAAACACCCGCCGATTGGGCGGGTGTTTTTAATTATCAAGCGAGCGAGGGAAATGAAATTATATTTCATTTCCGAGCGAGCGCAGATAACACGAAGTCTTTTTGTTACTTTAAGGTAACTTTGGCGCCAGCGGTTTCTAATTTCTTTTTCATCTCTTCCGCTTCGGCTTTGCCTACGCCTTCTTTCACGACTTTCGGTGCGCCATCAACCAAGTCTTTCGCGTCTTTCAAACCCATCTGGGTCAATTCGCGAACCGCTTTAATCACGCCGATTTTATTGGCGCCGGAATCAGTCAATTCCACGTTGAAAACGGTTTGTTCTTCAGCCGGGGCTGCTCCCGCGGCTGGGGCTCCTGCGGCCACGGCCATTACTGGCGCAGCGGCGGAAACTCCAAACTTCTCTTCCAAAACTTTTACCAGTTCGGCTAAATCCAAAACTGATAATTTCTCAATCTGCTCGACAAGCGCCTTAAATTTTTCCGGCACTTGCACTTCTTTTGTTTCATCTGCCATATAATTTTTTAAATTATTATTTAATTAAATTATTTTTTAAGCCGTTTTTTTCTCGGACGCTGCTTTCAAGACTTGGACCAAACCGCGTAAATTTCCCGCCAAAACATTTACAAATCCGGAAACCGGTGAATTGATGCTACCGACTAATTTTGCCAAAAGTTCCTGTTTGCCCGGAATATTGGCAAGTTCCATAACTTTAGCGGCGTCAATAAATTTATTTTCCAATGTTCCGCCGATAATTTTTAACGCTTCATGAGTTGCCCCAAATTGGTTCAAAACTTTTGCCGGCATCACTTCGTCTTCAAAACCAAAAACTACGGCAATATTGCCATCAAAACTTTTTGGATCAACTCCTTCTTGACCGGTTTTTTCCACGGCAAGCTTCAAAAGTGTTTTTTTCGCGACCTCGTATTCAATTTTTTCTTTACGCAAAATATTCCGAAGGGCAGTCACGTCTTTGACATTTAATCCTTGAAAATTAACAAAAACCGCGGCTTTACTTTTTTTAAAATTGTCTTCCAGCTCCGCGAGAGTTTGTTTCTTTTGTTCTTTAGTTTTAGGCATATTGATAAGAAATTATATAAATAAAAAACTGTGGGATTACCACAGAACACGAATGAAAAACCGAAAAATCACGGTTTTTACCTCGGCAGGAAATTAAGCCCCGCCTAAGCGGGACGCCTGCTGTCTTTGGTAATTTATTTATACTACAACATCCCCCAAAACCTGTCAAGTTTAATTTGTCCACAGGACTTTCTAATAAAAAAGCCCGCCATCCAGAGTGAATGACGGGCAGAGACGGGCGTCCTAGACCGAGCGAATCCCGAGCCTAGAACTTCCGGCAGGAGGCCGAACCGTGATTCGGAAGAGCGCTACCGCCCCAGCGCCAATCAAGCACGGTCCGACCGCTGATCACACGAAGACAGGCCACATCCTCGCGCTGCTTACGACGAACGGAACCCGGCAGGTCCATGACGTGGCCGTCGCGGCGCGTGGTGTCGCTCACAACCTCGGGGTACTGGATGTAGGCCGAAACGGCTTCGAGCACCGTGAGGCCGAGTTCGTTCTTTGCGAAGTTGTGGCGACAGTCGACCACCGAACGGTTCCGGTTTTGACGGCCATCCTGCATCCGAATCCAAAAGGGAACTTCTGGATTACTGTGCAGAGCGTTCCACAATTCGAAGGTTTTGTCGCTGCCGTCGAAGTCGATGTTGCCGCAAGCGCAGAGCCTCTTGAGCGGCAGCCGCGACTCCACGAGCACGAGGAGCGGAAAATCCTTGTCCGGAAGACGAAGCTGCGGAGGAATCTTGGGAATGGTCGCGAGGTACTTCTCGAAACTCGGAAAATCGAGCTCATGGCCGATGCCCGGCTCGCTGTTTCTCAAACGCGCCGTCTGGATCTCGTGCAGTTGGGCCACGTGGCCAAGATCGAAAAGGTCTCCCATCTTTTTTCTCCTTCCATCCCGCGGCAGTTCCGGAGACAGCGCTTTGGCCATAACCGGAATAAACCGAAGGACAGCTCGTCGCCGAACCCATTCCGGCGAACATTTTATTATTGTCTGTTTAAACAAAAAAGTCAAGCGTCTTGGCGCTCGGCTTTCACAAAAAATTAAATTTATTTTATCACGCTTCCCTTAAACTTTTCTCCCTTTAAAAATTTTCTAAAGTTATCTAAATGATTTGCTTTCATAATTACAACTTCCATTCCCCATTTTTCCGCAAAACGCGAAGCAATTGGATCAAACGGCGCGTGCATGCGCGGAATCCATTTACTCCCGACCATTTTCCTGTACTCTGCCCATTTTAGATTTTTGATAGGCCTGGCGTTTTTAAACTTTTTAGGATTTTTATCATAAACGTAATCCGTATTGGTTAAATTTATTACTTGTTTCGCACCAAAATTTTTTGCCCACAAAATCGCGTCTTTGTCTGACGAACACCCCGGCAACCAGCCAGAAGCAATTATTATTTTTTTATTAGTTTTAATTTTCTCTGTCGGATTAATAGCCACTTTTTCATACGCGGCCTCGCTAAAAATCACCCTCACTAACTCTGCGTTCAATTTTGTCGCGGCAATACCAAGCCAATCTAAATCAACGTTTTTAATCTTTGCTAATTTTTTCGCCGCCGCGTTATATTTTTTATTTGTCCCTCCTCCGCCGGCCACTATTACCGCCCGCCCGCCATTTTTAATAAAATCCAAAATCGCCCGACGAAAATTTTTTAAAAAAATCGTGTCCACTTCGTCTGGCACGATAACTGATCCGCCGAGAGAAACTATTAATGTTTTCATTTATTTATTTTGTGAATTGTTTATAAAGTTCCTCAAATAATCTTTTTTGTTCTGTCGGATCATAACCCTCCCGACGTATGCGGGCTTTCTCCCCACGAATAAATTTTTTAACACTGCGGCTAAATTTTCTTTTTGACATAAATTTTGTCTCTCTTTGCACGCTCGGCCGACATTACTTTAAAAGGCGACGGCGTACGGTATCGCGTTTTTCCCTTTCCACAACGTGCACACGAATATTTTTTCATCTTCTTACAAATAATTTTTAGAGCGCGTTCTCCACGCCGCCCACAGTAATGATTGCGCCACCAACTTTAGGAAATTGTTTCGCGGTTTGGGAAAGTTGCGCTCGAAACATTTGAGCCCGACAATTATCCGCGGCTAAAACAAATATCTCTGGAGAAAAATCAACATAAGCCATGCCAATCATAATCTTTACGCTATGGATTTTTATCTCGTCTCCAATGTACGGCGCCTGGCCCGTTTCCCCTTTCTTTTGTTCGCGATAATTTATCATTTCTTCTTTGCTCGGTATGGCTGAATAATATCCTTGTTCTATCTCGGTAGCACTTGGACCAAATAAAATTTCTTCAAATGCCCTACGTTTCACAATAAGATCGTTCGGGACAGTCCGCTCTATCGGAAAAACTGCCTTGCAATCGGCCTGATTTTGATTTAAATTTTTATTCCCAAAAAATATTTTTACAGTCGTCTCTTTTGCTTCAACTTTTTTTGCTTCCTGAACCGCGTCTTTTAAATCAGCGCTCGCCTCTTTCATTCCCCCAATATAACCAAAAAGCATCGCTGCAGCAGCAATTAGCAAAATAATACTAGCAAATATTAAGAGCTTCTTTTTCATAAAATTTTATTTTTTCTAGCTCTACAATAATTTTAACCTCAAATCCGACTTTGAGCAACAGCTCGCAAATAAAGCTAACCGACTTTTATCCGGCGCTTGATCCGCCGCCGCCTCCGCCGCCGGCTCCCCCACCTCCGCCAAAACCGGACGAGCTAGAAGGATTACTATAATTCACAGCTGCGCCAACGCTTGTTTTCATTCCTGAAATAGAGTTAACAAAAATAACACTATTAAATCCGCTAAGCGGCGTCGAACTTTCGTACCAATCTGGCTGCGCTTTATAAATATCAGCAAACCTCTCCGCCCATTTTCCTTCCACACCAAAAACCATGGCATAAGATAAATATTTTTCAAAAGTTTCCGGCGTGCAAGCCCCGAGCCGGAATCTTTCCGCCACTTGCAAATATTCCTTGAAGCCGAGTGCGTGCCATTTTGCTTCAATCCCCTTTTCCGTGAGCGGCGGGGGTTTAATAATTAAATAAATAACCCACAAACCCAATGAAATTAAAATCGCGGCTAAAATAGAAAATGAAAAATTTGGGAGTAAGGCCGTGACTATGGGAATAAAAATAGCGGCCACGGCAAGTGCCACAATAAAACTTGTCTCACGAGCAATCGGCATGGATCTGAAATATTCTTTTTCTTTAACTAATTTTTCTAAAATTTCTTTTGGTAATTTAGTAATCGTCCCCCTAAACGATGATTTTGTTTTTAAGTCGCCGAGCTCAATTGTTTCGGCCGTTCCAAAAATCGCTTTTAAAAAATCTGCTTCATAATCGGAAAGACTGGAGTCACTCGAAAATTCTTTTTTCTTCACGAGCGAATATTTTTTACTTTTTATCCATAAAGTTTTTTCTTCTCGTTCAACAATTTTTAAATAACCGCGGTAAGCCAAATCAATAAGCGTAGCCGTAAAATCTTTAGAACGAACGCTGTTGTAAACAAGTCCGCCCATTTCGGCCGGCAATAATTTCGCTGGCGGATCGTATTGGGCAATAATTGTCTTTTTTAGTTTTGGCGCGTTTTTATATTTCTTAAAAAGAAAAATGCCAAATAAAATCGGGAGGAGATAACTTAATTTATCTAAAACATAAAACCAGGTTGTCTTTTCCAGTTTAAAATCTGATGTTACAACTTTTCCCGTTTCCATCTTCACCATTTTTTCGCCATCACCTTCGGGTTCAAAGCCAAATTTTTCCACGGAAATTTTATGTTCACCAAGAGAAATCTCATAGTTTTCTTCAAGCACAGCCGGCGTGCGAAGACCGGTTTTCTGTCCGTCTAAAATTACTTCCGCGCCCGCAGGATCGGAATTGATTTTTAAAACACCGGCGGAAAAAACAATTCCTTTTGGCCAGCCGGCGACAATTGTAAAATTTTCGTAGGGAAGAATGTTATTTCCAAAAAATTTAAAAGTTTTACCGTCAACAATTTGATATGTTCCGGAAAATTCGCGACTACCAGCCGCTCCGGTGTAAAGCGCCTGCTTTAGAGCGCTGATATTAGACGCTTCGGGCAAGTGAACCGTGACTTCTACTTCCCCAATCGCCACATCCCGATTTTCAGAAACTGCGTTCCAATAAAGTTCATCATAATCTTCAAAATATCCAAGCCCACCGGACACCCTATATTCAAAAATTCGCGTCATCGAGGTATCCGTTAAATCAAAACTTAATTTAATATTAACCTGATTTATATCTTCGGTAATTTCCACTTCTGGTGGAACAATTTCTTGGCCATTTTCATCAAAAACTTTTATATCACTTATCGCCCGCACCCTATTTTTAGGAATAAATCTTTGTGTCCAATGAAAATTTCCATGAAAATTAAAAATCTGCGTTTCGCGGACTATAAAAGTGCTATCTTCATTTACATTTATGTCTACCGACCACTTTTCAAAATCCCACCATTTTTCTTCTTGGGCTGAAACTTGACTACCGGAAAATAAAAAAACTGCCAGAGCTACCGCAAGAAAAAATATTTTTTTAAACATAAAATTAAATTAAAATTACTTCTTATAATTATACTAAATTTTTTACCAAAATACCATTGTGCCAGCTCTTGACAAAATAAAAAAACAATGCCAAGATGAGGCGAGGAAAAGGAGGTATTTTATGGCCCAATCAGCGCGACCGGAGACTCCCAGACTGTATCGCCTCACGATTCGCCGCCCATCATCCGATCCAAAGACGCCAGAACTCATGGACATCGTCAGCGAAGCGTTTCTGTTCACCAAGCCGGACGGATTCCCCATGACCGAAGCCATCGCCAAACAGAGAGCCACGAGAGTCCAGGAAACACTGCCGCCGGGCTGGGAAGCCAAGGTCACGGAAGAGCCCTTCCTTGTCACGCATGGCACGCCGGCAATCGTCGGCACCTGCCGACGCGCGACTTGCCAGAATTTCGGCATTGGGGCTCCAAATCGCTTCCGCTGCCCCGAGTGCGGCGAGCTGACCGCGATCGAGATGGTCGCAACCGTAGAGTAGCGACTTCACCCGAACCGATTGACTGAGTTTAGGATAACTCTCCATCGGCTCGGGTATTTTTTATAAAAAATTCGAACCTTTAAAAATCCGAATTTTTAAATTTATTTATTTTTTAACTCTTCTAAAATCTCCGGGGGGATAGGAATCTCTTTCACCGGACTAATCCCCGGATATCGCCAGGCGGCAATAATTTTTTTCTGTCCGTCTTTTTCCTTCTGCCACATTACCCAAATTTCCGTTTGTCTTTTGCCTTTTCCAACTTTTTGCATCATGGCCACTGTTCCCGGCGCAATCCCCTCTTCTGTCCGATCCGGAGCGCGAAAAATCTTTTTCACCCTGCTCGACGCGAGGCCGTAAAAAAACATTTTAGCAATCGCGTGTTTAGTCCAAAAAAATTCCTTAGTTTCTTTGAACTTGGTCTCGTCCATACTTAAACCTTTTTCTCTTTAAGATAATCATCCCATCTCACCTCAAGTGCTTCAGTGATCGCTTTTATATCCTCTTCTGGTGAAATTTTACCAAACTCGGTAAGTTCACCAATCACAGCCTCGGCTTCTTCAATAAAGGCTTCACGACTTTCAGGTACAACATAATCAAAGCGCGCAAGCAATTCTTCCCAAATTGAATCTATGTCGGGCATAATTAGATATTAAATTTAAAATTTTATAATTTACGGCACTGCAGTAAAACGGAAAGTGGAAATTATAAATTCCCATTCTTCAATCACGTCTGGATCCCCCAAATCTGAATTATAATCAACTGTCACCCAATCTCTACCGTTTGGATGTTCCACGATGTAGGCCGGATCTCTTCCATAAGTTGCGCGAAATTCTCCCTCTGTATCCCAGGTTTCAATCTGAGCCCGGTAAGACTGCGTGCCAGGGACCGCTTCAATAAAATGAATTAAGGCATGCGGCCAGCCGTAAGTGTCAGAAATTGTTTTGTATTTCGCTGGATATTTCATTTCAATTGCCCATGGAACATCTCTATATATTTTCCAACCAGTGGTCGGGTCCGCGGCCGCGTTAACGTTTTCAGCCGACACCTCTTCGTTGACATTTGCCGACGGCACGTTCGTTGCCTCTTCCCTTTCAGCCGGAAACCAAGCGCACCCCGCCCCGAGAAGAGTCATTGTCGCCAAAATTGAAACTCCCAAAATAAATTTTTTCATAATTTTATTATTTAATTACTAATTATTTTGTTAGCGCGTTTGTAATCCACCCGACCACCCATAAAACCAGAGCTCCCAAAAACGCGGCGGCGAAATTTCTAACATCAAAACCTTTAACGATTGAAGCGACAAACCATAACATCAACGCATTAATTACTAACGTAAAAAGTCCGAGGGTTAGAATATTTACCGGCAAGGTCAAAAGGATCAAGAGGGGCCTGATTACGGCATTGACAAGACCCAAAATGAGCGCCGCAATAAGGGCTGAATAAAAATTTTTCACGGAAATGCCCGGTACAATGTAGGTTAAAAGCATAATCGCCACGGCATAAATTAACCAACGAATAATAATGCCCATTCCCATAAATTTGTGATTTATTTATTAACTCCTTTTTAATTTTACCGCTATTGACTTTTGGCGTCAATAAATAAAAAATAGAGACAGATGAAATTTTTTCCGAATAAGCCCGTTTTAAGATAAAAGGAACCATATGGATTACGAATTAGAGCGACAATTAATCAAAAAAGCCAAGGAAAACGCTGCCGCTTTTGAGGAGCTATACAACCATTATCTCCCCAAAATCTACGGTTTTCTCCTAAATCGCACCGGCCAGAAAGAACTGGCCGAAGATTTGACGTCCGAAGTTTTTGCCAAAGCCCTGGCTAATATTTCTAAATTTAACGACCGAGGCGTTCCTTTTGCCGCCTGGCTTTTTAGAATTGCGCGAAATACTTTAATTGACTGGAGCCGCAAAAAGAAAGAGATTCTAACAGATGCCGTAGAAATATACGAACCAAAACCTGACCGCGCGGAAGTGGGAGCTGTATCCGGACTTATACAAGATGAAAAAAAAGTACTCCTCAGAAAAACCATGGGAAACCTTCCCGAAAAATACCAGACGGTTTTATCTTTAAAATTTTTTGAAGAGTTAAGTAATGACGAGATCGCGGATATCGTCGGTTGTCAAAAAAATGCCGTAGCTGTAAGAGTTCACCGCGCGCTTCGTTTAATGAAAAAACATCTGATCGGCAATCCTGAATTTTTAGAAATCAATTTTTAACAAACATGTTTCAATTTTTAAATAGAAAATCAAAAAAATTGATCACGGCCTGGGAAGAAAAAAAACCAGCCGAGCTTAATGCTGAAGAAAAAATGCTCTACGCCCTGGCAGAGAAAATCCAAAATGCGCGGCTCGCGCGGCCAGGAGAAATTTTTGTTTCCGAAACGGAAAAAAATCGCATCAGGGAAAATTTTTATCATAAATATTTTAATCTTGTCGGTTCCAAGGCAACTGCTCAAAATCTAATAAAGGAGCAGGCCAGAACCCAAGACGGAAGAAAGGAAAAACTTATGACTCTGCCCTTTAATTTAAAGCGAGCCACTCTCGCGTGGGCTGGTGCGGCCGTAGTAGTGGTCGCCTTGGCGCTCGGAATTTATTTCACTCGCGGCCCGGCCGGAACGGGTGGAATTTTTAACGGAGCTCTCGCGGCACATTTATCGATCGCTGACGGACAAGTTGAAACCTGGAATGGCAGTGACTGGCAAGAGGTTGCTGTCGGGGCCACCTTATCCGGTCAGTCGCAGCTTAGAACGGGTGAAAACAGCAAGGCAGTTTTAGAATTTGATGAAGGCAGCGCCCTACGGCTCGACGAAAACACTCACGTAATTTTAGAAGAAGTCAATAATAAAAATATTTCTGTCGCGCAAGTGGTCGGCGAAACTTATAGCCGCGTTAATAAAACTTCAGGCTTAACTTATAAAGTAAAATCCGGCGGCGCGGAAACAACGGCGCTTGGCACGGCTTTCGGCGTAGCCACGGAAAAATCAAACTGGGTTAAAAAGGGCGAGAAAAAAGTTATCGTTAAGGTGGTGGAAAGTAAAGTAAAAGTAAAAATTATAAAAAATGACGAAACCCTGGAAAAAGAAGTCAGTGAGGGCGAAGAATTAATTGTTGATATGACAAAACCGATTGAAGACACTGCAAAAAAAGTTCCTCTGCCAAAAGAAGAAACTGCGCAAGACGGATTTTATGCCTGGAACCGCCAAGAGGATAGTGAAAAATCTTATCCTCTCGGAGTTTTATCCGATACCACAGCGCCAGAAATAAATATCTCTGAACCTTTAGACGGAATCACAACAGAGTTGGTTCGCGTCGCTGTACGCGGCACGACCGAGACCGGAGCAAAAGTTTTTGTGAATGGCACCTTGGCGGAAAACAAAGACGGATCATTTGAAAAAATTATTGATTTGAAAGTCGGCGCGAATACAGTTGAAGTAAAAGCAAAAGATGACTCGGGAAACGCTACCACCAAAAAAATTACTGTCACAAGAAAAGGCGAAGCAGTCCAAGCCTCCCCTCTTTATCTCAAGGGTTGGGCTGATTCTGACGGCGTGCATCTTTCTTGGTCGCTTTCGGGAATTACCGCGCCAAAAGGATTTAAACTGGTAAAATCGCTCACGGCTTACCCGACTTATCCTGGCAACTCGGCGGTTTACCTAAATCCCGATGTCAGAAGCTATCTCTGGCAAATCAATGATGGAAAAACCTGGCATTTCAGAGTCTGCGTTTATGAAGGCGGGGCTTGCGGCACATACAGTAATGATTTAAAAATCACTGCAAAATCAAGCAGCGCGACAAACAACGAAATTTACGGGACATTGTCTTTGACCGGCTGGATAAAAACAGGAAAAATTGTTGCTCTCTCTTGGGCACTTTCTGGAAATTCCCCGTACGGATATAAATTGGTGAAATCCACAGAACCAAATCCTGTTTATCCCGGAAATGAATATGTTTACCTCTCTTCACCGGACTTGAAAGGAAGTTATGTCTGGGACATGAAAGAAGCCGGCACATATCACTTCCGCGTTTGTGCTTATAATGGAGGCGGCGGATGCGTCTTCTATAGCAATGACTACTCTATAACAGTGCAATAAAAAAATAAAAACATAAAAACACGACCCCAGTACCCGGGTCGTGTTTTTATTTTAAAATCTTTATTCTACTTTTCCCCAAAATTCGTCTGCTTCCTTTTCCATTTTGTCCAATCTTGTGTAATAATCCGAAAATTCATTTAAATGGGCTAGGGCGATTTTTCCTGTCATAAGCGCGTCATCGTTCGTGACATTGGTGTGCAAATCACGCGCACCATGCTCCAATTCAACATCCATTCCTCTTCTAAACTGCTCGATATCAAATTTACTCCAATCGATGCCCAACTCTTCTCCGATTTTTTTCGCCTCATCGGCGGTAAAATTTTCTTTAGCCATACTATTTTTTCTCCTTTCTATACATTAAATAACTATAACCTATTGTGATAATCGTGGTGATAACCACACTACCAATTAAAACAATAAAACTTACCATGCTGCCAAAAAAAGCGGCGACCAAGCTCGCCACGCCGGCAAAAATAAATACCTTGCCGCCGAAATCGTGCGTCTTTTTCCAATTTTCGTCAGAAACGAGGGTCCACGGCGTCTTGATGCCAATAAAAAAATTTCTTTTAAGCTGCGGCAATATCCATCCAATAAAACATAAAAGCAGGGAAAAAGGAATCGCAAACATCAAGCTTCCCTGTGGCGGACTAAAACGTATTGAAGAATAAAGCAAAAATATTTCTAAATAAATAAAGAAGAACGCCAAGAAAATTTTAAAATATAAATACGGCTTGGCAAATTTTTCATAATTTTTCCGGAACGGATCAATCGCCGGCAAAAAAGACATTAAAAGATACGCCGCGAGAGCAATTGTCGGCATTAAAAATAAATTGATATATTTTGAACCCCAGCCATCAACTTCTCCTCTTATATTCCAGTGTGTCGGCACTCGATCGGGCATATTCGGTGCCATATAAATTCCCACCGCAAAAATCGTAATAATAAACAAAACCATTAACCAGTCTACTTTTCCCCAAAGTTTCATAAACTTTAATTATTATTTAAAGTATCTTTCTGAAATTATATCACAAAATCATGTTTGACAAAAATCAAATAATATTTTAAATTTAAAATCCGGAAAGGAGGGGAAAAATGGAAGACGGAACGATGCTGCTCGACAGGGAAAAGCGGAAAGCGGAAATTGGCGGACGCCTCCAAGAATACGAGCGGGAAAATCCCGAAATCTGGCGAGTCATCCTCAGGGTTTTCAGAGTAGAAACGACCTACTCCAAATATGATTTCCTGGAGGCAATGTGGTCATTGTTCGAAGGTCTGCGAATGGTCACAGAACTGCTCGGACAACTACCACTGATCCCGGCCGAGTCAGCCGAAAGGGTCTGGACCGAACTGCACGAAGCGCCTTCCGACGTGCTAAACAGCGAGGACTTCGACCGTTTTCGCTGCATCATCGAGTTTGGTTTCAGGACAGCGCTAAATGCAGTAGTCCGGTCACCTGACATCAAGAAGCGGACCGAACGCATCTTCGCCATGATTCTCCGGATGGTTCAAATCGAACTGGACCGAAAACCAGACTGAAAAGGGAGGAATAGCAAAGAGGCACCGACACGGCAAGCCTCTTTTTTTATTTTTTTATTTTACCCTTGACAAAAAATAAAAATTAAATTAAGATTCATTGTTCCCCGGAAAGGAGAATTCCATGGAAACCACGAGCGCCGACAAGCGCCAAAATCCCGTTCAAAATCAGTTTGAGCGTCTGGTCGCTGCCTTGCGGATGGAAGAATCCGCCGTGGCCGACTGGCTCGAGGAAACGCGGGACGACTTGGCCGGTATTTTCGGCGAGACGGAACTTGCCCTGGCCTGGGAAAACATCTCTTTTCTCTCCTACATCTGGGTGATGCTCGGCACGATCGAAAAGATGAGGGAGAAGGGCCGGTTGCCCACGATCACCGTCAACTCCTACCTACAAGCCACTCGCGAGTGGAACGACCGGGAAATCCGCGCTCAACTGGAGTGTGAGATCCTCAAGGCCATGCAGACGTTCCAACGCGAATCTTACGAAGACTTCGAAACTCTCCTCAGCGGTTCTCCTTCCGAGAACCAGAGGGCAGAAAGCTGTTGCCGCGGGAAGCTAGCAAAGCTCCTGCGTTTGGTCAGACTCTCTCAGCAGTAAGAAAGGAGGCAAAACGAAAAGCATCCCCGCTTCACGAGGATGCTTCTTTTTTTATTTTTAAATTTAAGCAGCTCTTTTTCCCAGGGCGTTCTTAATTCTTTCTCTGCGAATGTCTTCCTTTTCTTGCTCTTCACGCGACATTTCTTTTACTTTCAACATTCTCATCGCAGCACCATAAACCCCTTCTTCAAATTTTTCCGGAGTAAGTGTTCCCTCGTCAAGTTGCTTGAGCCAAAATTCTTTGATACTAAGAGTAGCCATTTCTAATCTCTTAGGATCCCCTCCTTCTCTATCCAAAACCGACTTCACAAAATCTTCTGGACTCATTACCCCAGCAAGCAAACTACCAACGTCAGTTTCTCTTTCCGCTGCGGCGGCAGCGCCTTCGTGTTTTTGTTCCATATTTTTTTCTCCTCCCATTTTTTCGTATTCCGCCGCGACTTCCGGCGGAACTTCACCTTCTCTAAACATATTCAAAAAATTAATTTCTTAACACTAAATAATAACATAAATTCCAAATTTTGGCAAGATCCCCTAGGCGGCCTTTGTTTTTTTAGCTTTAGGTTTCTTTTCTTCCGGCTCTGCTATTTTAAACGCCGCCTCAACCCTCGCCCTTCCCTTCTGCGCTCTTATCCTTTTCCCTTTTTCACGGAGACCTTCAATTTTCGTCTTGATGCGCTCTTCCCTGGCGCGGCTTGCTGCGGCGCCTTTTTCAAGCCATTCATCTCCAGCCGCCTCTGTTTTCCCAATTTTTTGCCATTTCTTTAACGCATTTAAATCAACATTTTTAAATATTGGTTCTCCGTCCTTATCCGTTTTGCCGAGAAGCATTGTTTCTTTATTTTTACCAAAATTCACAACCGCCCAACCGGAATCCAACTTACCTGAATCATCTACCACTACAACCTTATCGCCGATCTTAAAGCCAGAATCACCCAAAAATTCCTGCGCCGGTATTGCTTCAAGTTCTTCTTCCTCGACCGACGGCAATTCCCTTTTCGCTTTTTTTCTTTTAACAAGGGAAACTGGTTCAACTTTTGCTTTTTCCATTTCTTCTTCGGCCGATTCAATAACTTCCTCGGCCAAAACCTCAACCGGTTTAATTTTCTCTATGGAGGGAGGCAATTTTTCTTCGTGCTCTTTGTCTATTGCCTCAAATTCTTCACCTGGCGGGAGGTCAACCATTTTCATTTTTTCTTCTTTCACCTTAAACAAACTATCCCTTTCCGCCTTAATTACACTACGCGTTTCTTCCATCTTTTCTTGCTCGTCCTTGAGTTTATCCGATTTAAAAAACTTTCCACTTTTTAAACCCTGTTCAATCTCTTCGTGACGGACGTCTTGCGCCCGCATCTGATCTTCTAAAAATTTAATTCTCTTATCAACCTCTTTTAATGAAGCTTTTTCATACTTCGTTTTTATCTTTTCGGATATTTCCTCGAGCAACGGTTTTTGTTCAAGAATTTCTACATCTTCAATTAAACCCGTCTTCGCTGCTTCCGCTTCTTGTTCAATTGCTGCCTCTTCTGCTTTGGCTTCCGCAATGGTCGGCGCGGCCTCTTCCACGCTCGCACCGGCGCGCGCCGCGCTTTCTAAAATTTTTTTAGGAATTTCCTGCCCTTTAGCTTTTACGTCACTAACTTCTGTTTTGGCAGCGGCTTCAATATCCTCCGCGGTTTCCTTACTCGCCTCCCTTTCCGCCTCTTCTTTTTCCATTTTCTCTTCCTGCTCAAAATAATCATTCATTCTCTCCCAATATTTCCCAATGCCAAATTGATTGAAAAATCTAGAAACAGATCCTGGTTTTTTTAACTTTTTTTCCTTACGGACCGCTTCAAATTCCTTTTGCTCTTCCGCGCGAATCTCGCTCGGTTTTTCAGCTTCTGTTTTAGCCTCTGCTTTTTTATATTTTTCTAATGTTTCATCTGATTCAAATTCTCTGGGTGACATAATTTTAAAAAATTAATTTAAATTTAAATTTTTGCGTATTTTTTCTATCTGCTCTGCCTCTATCTTTTTTATTGCCTTTTCCAAAACCGCCCTCTGGCGGCGCGATAATTTAAACATAATATCAGAGAACTTTTTATAAGCCTCCTCTGCTTTTAAAATTTTCTCTCGTGTGGATAAATTTTTTCCTTCAGCCATACGCTTGTGGATAGATCTTTTTATATATTCTATCATATTTTTAAAAATGAGTAAAAAAATCCGGCAGATGAAATATCCGCCGAACTAGATTTTGGAAGGCCATTCCCGAAATTCGATCTCAACCCATCCTTCATCTCCGCCCACTCCGCCCTCAATTGGCTTAACTCGGAGATAAATTGGAGCATTGCCGCCAGCCTGAATATCCGCGCAAACAAGACGAACGAGACACCGCGTAGTAAGCTCCGGATCGACGAACAGCAAGTAATCCAACGGCGGTGCGAAACGGACAAGGGACAGGCGATTTACGAGGTGCGAAAAGGCGATCTCTATCGCCCGACGAATTTCGCAGTTGATTTCCGGAAACTCTCGCGCGAGAATTTTCCTGACTTGTCTTCCTGAAAGGCCGCCCATTTCCTTACCTCCTTTTTTAGAAATGATTCGGATGACCACCCCCTTAATCGGAAATTAACAAAAAAGACGACTTTTGTCAATAACCGTCGCCCTTTTGTTAAAAATTATTTTAGTTGTTGCCTTTGTTATTGTAAATATTTCGCCTTATTTTCTTTGTGTTCTTCAAAATTTATGCTATAAATTGTCTGACCATCTTTCGCGTGCAAAAAATACCAATAGTCGTTTGCCTTGGGATAAATTGCCGCCCGAATTGCTTCTAGCCCGGGATTTCCGATCGGCCCCGCGGGCAAACCGCGATATTTGTAAGTATTATGTGGCGAATCAATTTTTAAATCATCAAGGCTCGGCTGAGTTTCGTATTTTCCGGTTGCGTAATTTACCGTAGCATCGGACTGGAGGGCAATTCCTTCATCAATTCTCCGCCAAAATATATCAGCGACCATAGCCATATCTTCTCCCCTCGCCTCTTTTTCAATGATTGACGCCATCGTTAAAATTTCAAAAATATTTTTTTTCTGTTTAGCAATTTCCGCTCGGAGATCGGCCGATAATTTTTTATCAAAATTATCCAACATTTTTTTGATGATATGTTTAGCAACGGCAATTCCTTCATCCTCACCGTTTAAAAATTCTGCCGGAAATTCTCTATAAATCCTATATGTATCCGGGAATAAATATCCTTCAAGCGTCGCGCCAGCCGGCCGATCACTCAAAAATTCGTAATTCTTAATTCCTGATTCATAATTATCTGCTGTTGCCAAAAAAATATCTTTAGAAACCACGCCTTCTCGTTCTAAATAATTTGCGATTTCCGTGTTGTTCCAGCCCTCGAGAATCTTTATGTCGCGTTCGTTTGTTTCACCGGCAGAAGTTAAGACTGGAACAATTTCCCAAACCCTCATATTCTGCCGCAGTTTATGTTCGCCGGCCTTAAAATCGCTTTGAACTTTTTTTAACCAAACGTAAGTTTCAAAAACAAATTTATTTTTAATAAAATTTTGTTCTTTCAAATGTTGGCTTATTTCATTAACCCCCTCGCCCTTTTCAATAACAAAAATTTTTTCCGCGGTATCCTCGGATGGAGACACAAAAATAAACCAACTAAAAGTGACCAAAACAATAAGAATTACCAAAAAAACAATTTTTTTCATACCCCGTTAGAAGTCTGCCACTCCAGAGCAGAACTTTTTAAAACAAATTAAATTATTTTTTGCCTAAACCCGGTTAGATGTTAAGAAAAAATTTAAAAAAATTTTTTCGCGGAGGACTTCTAACGGGGCATAATTGCTATAAATATTTTTTTAATCTCTTTTTCTCTAATCCATCTACAATTTTTTTAACCTCTCCCGCTCTGCCTTTCGAACAAACAAGCAACGCATCTTCAGTCAAAACAATCACGAGATCACTTAAACCGACTGCCGCGACTAACTTATTATCCGGACTATAAACCAAACAATTCTTTGTGTCAATTGAAATAACTTTTCCCCTTGTCACATTTCCATTTTTGTCGCCAGGAAGCATTTTCGAAATAATCTGCCATTTTCCCAAATCACTCCAAGTAAATTTTTCCGAAACAGCAACAGCAATTTTCGGCGCTCGATTTGTAATCGCCGTTTCAACGGAAATTTTTTCTAGTTTAACATAATTTTTTGAACTTCCTCCGGCTGCCAATTTTTCACAAACATCATACATTTTTGGCTGAAATTTTCTAAATAAATCAAGAATGGTTTTTAACTTCCAAACATACATTCCGGTATGATAAAAATATTTTCCTGACTTAATCAATTTTTTACAATAATTAATATCTGGTTTTTCAACCCAACCACCAACTTTAAAAATTCGCGCTCTTTTTTCTCCTCCTATTTTTTCCCCGATTTTTATATAACTGTATCCCGCGTCCGGACAAGTTGGTTTCGCCCCCGGCGTTACTATATAGTCAGGATTTTTTTCTAAAAATCTTTCCGCTGCCTGAAGCATCGCGCGAAAAGACGCGGCATTGGAAATATAATCATCAGAGGGTAAACTCGCAACAATTGCATTTTCTCCAAAACGACGCGCTAAAACACAACTTTCAAGACACATCGCCGGCCCGGTATTTCGCCCCGCCGATTCCAAAATCATATTTTTAACCGGCAACTCCCCTATTTCCTTCTTCAACCTGCGGATCATTTTTTGATTTAAAGAAATAAAAAGATCTTCTTTATTTTTAAGAAGCGGTTTTACGCGATTTACTGTGTCGCGGATAAGAGTATTTTCCCCAACCAAAGCCTGAAATTGTTTTGGGTTATTTTCGCGCGATGCCGGCCAAAGCCTTGTCCCCGATCCTCCTGCCCTAATTACGATTTTCATATTTTAAATATTTTTTTCCAATTAATTTTATTTACCGCATAAGCCGCGAGCCCCGCCAAAATTATTCCACCCAAAATATCTAATGGATAATGCACTCCAACATAAACCCTTGAAACGCTGACAAACGCCGCCAAAATTATTAAAACGGCACCCAATTTTCTGTTATAAAAATAAATTCCAAACGCCATAACAAAAGACAAAAATGTATGTGCCGAAGGAAATGATCCGTCGGATATTTTCCCTATCAACAAATTTACGTCATGAACGGAAAACGGGCGCGGCCGGAAATAAATTAAATTAATTATAATTTTTATAAGATAACTGAAAAATGCCGCCAAAATAATTTCTAAAATTATAATCGTGTCCGCGCGCCGATTATTTTTATTAAAAATCGTCCAGGCGATAATCACAAAAGCCATGGCAAAAATTAAATATTCAGCGCAAAAAATTCCGAAAAAATCCAACGGCCACCATCTCCCTGCCAGATTGTTTATAAGTTGGAATAAATAAAAATCCATAATCAATTTATTTTTGGCAACCGGGACAAAAGCTCGTCCCCCGCCCGGCCAATTTAATTGTTTTTACTTTCCCCTTGCAACTGATGCACGACTCTCCTCCGCGGCCGTAAATTTTTAGAAAGGGCATGTAGCTACCTTTTTCTCCCAGGGCGTTGACATAAGAGTCAACCGATGAACCACCTCGCGCGATCGCCGCGGAAAGAATTTTTCTAAGGCAAAAATAAAGATTTTTAATTTCCGACGCAGTCAAAGTAGAAACCTTTCTTCCTGGCAAAATTTTGGCGCAAAAACACGCTTCTTGCGCGTAAATATTTCCGATGCCGGCGATGAATTTCTGATCCATCAAAAGCGGTTTTATTTTTGCGTTCGGTTTTTTCCCTAGCAAATTTTTAAAATCTTCCACGGAAAATTTTTGATCAAGAATTTCTGGCCCGTAATTTTCTTTATCTAAAAAATTTTTTACCTCGTACGTTTCCATTAACTTCGCGTAACCGAAAAGACGAAAATCATAATGTTTCAATTCATGGTCGTCGGAAAAAGTATAAATAATATGCGGCTTACCAATCCCCTCTTTTCCATTATAAATCAGCTGCCCCGTCATTTTTAAATGAATTACAATACTCCGACTATTGGACAAATCTAAAATTAAAATTTTAGCTCGCCTTCTTAAATCCGTAATACTCGCTCCAATAATATTTTTTCTAAATTCCCTTACTGGCACATTGACCATTCTCGCCAGCCTCACTTCAACGGATTTTATTTTTTTACCTTTTATTTTAGCAAGTAATTGTCTTCTTATTGTTTCTACTTCTGGCAACTCAGGCATAAAAAAATTTAATTAACTGAAGAATTATTTAAAATTCTCATCTCTTTTTTATGTCTAGTGATAAAAATAAATTTTACTAACTCAATCAACAAAAGATTTATCAATCCCAAGAATAATATAATTCCCCAGTCGCGGATACCTAATGGCACAGTTCTCAAAACTTTTTGAAAAAAAGGAACATAAAGTGCGATGAAAAACATTAAAAAACCAAAAATCACAGAAATATTTAAAAATTTATTTTTAAAAGGGTTCATGTGCCAAAGAGAAAACCTTAAACTTCTGCAACTCCAAACATAAAATAATGAATTAATCCCAAGCCCCACGAATACAATCGTCCTTGTATATTCAATGTCTTGGTATATTTCCCAAAAATAATAAAATAAACCAAAAAGTAACAGATCTGTAAAAATTCCTATAACAAAAATTATAATTTTCATTTCCGCATTTAAAATATTTTCTGTCTTTTTTCTCGGTTTTTCCCGCATCAATCCTCTTTCTTCTGGCTCAAAAGAAAGAGCAATGGACGGCAAACCATCTTCAATTAAATTAACCCAAAGAATTTGCGCCGCCAAAACCGGCAATGGCAGCCCCAAAAGCAAACTTCCACCAACCAAAATCATCTCCGTAAAACTATCAGACAAAAGGTATGTAATAACTTTTCTGATATTTTCAAAAATTGCCCGCCCTTGCTTAACTGCTTTGACAATAGTAGCAAAATTATCATCCAAAAGAACCATATCCGAAACTTCTTTTGCTACCTCTGTTCCAGAGCCAAGCGCAACTCCTATGTCTGCTTTTTTGAGGGCCGGAGCGTCGTTTACTCCGTCGCCAGTCATAGCGACCACTTCACCCTTTTTCTGCCACGCTTCAATAATTCTCATTTTATGTTGCGGCAGAACGCGAGCATAAACATTAACTTGCCTCAATATTGAATTAAACTTTTCATCATTCATTTTATCTAAATCCTTGCCTTCTAAGATATTCTCTTCCCCCGCCGGCAAGCCGATTTCTTGGGCAATCGTTTTTGCAGTCAATCTATGATCACCAGTGATAAGAATCGGTCTAATCCCAGCTTTTTTGCACGCCTCCATTGTGTCTCTTGCCTCTTGCCGTAAAGGATCTTTCAGGGCGACCAAACCAACTAAAACCAAATCTTTTAATTCCTCGAGATTTCCATCTTCCTTGTAGGCAACAGCCAAAAGCCTAAGTCCTTTTTGAGTTAAATCATCAATTTCTTTCTCAAAATTTTTAATTCTATCCCCGCTGAATTTTTCTTTTTCGCCGTTAACCTCCAACCACCCAGACATTTCTAATACCACTTCCGGCGCCCCCTTTATAAAAATAACTTTTGAATTTCCGACGGCGTGTAACGTCGCCATATATTTTTTTTCTTCATCAAAAGGAATTTCATCAATTCTTGGTTTTTGTTTTTCAATTTCTTCTTTCCGCAAACCGGTTTGAAGAGCCGCTAAAAGCAACGCTTGTTCCGTGGCATCACCTAAAATAACTAAATTTTCTAATTCTTCTTCTGGATTTTGAATAACTGCGTTATTACACAAAAGACCAATCTCTAAAACCCTAATTCTTGATTTCTCGCTTTTACTTTCAGTAAAAATATGATCCACCATCATTTTTCCAAGCGTGATAGTTCCTGTTTTATCCGAACAAATTACCGAAACACTACCCAACGTTTCTGCGGCGACTAATTTTCTGACAAGTGCCCTTTCCTTGAGAATCCTCTGCATGCCAATCGCTAAAATTACAGTAAGAGCAACAAGCAAACCCTCTGGGATAGCCGCTACCGCCACAGCTACCGCCGTTAAAAATATTTCAATAAACGGCCTACCCTGGACAATTCCAAATAAAAAAATGCATAGACACAACACAGAAAAAACCACCGCAAGCCATTTGCTAAATTTTGATAACTGTTTTTGGAGCGGAGTCTTTTCTTCTCCCGCCTCTTTTACCATCAAAGCAATCTTTCCCAGCTCTGTCCGAACGCCAGTTTCTATCACGACCGCCTTCCCTCGCCCACGGACCACATTAGTTCCCATATAAACTATATTTTCCCTATCCGCCAAAACAGTTCCTGCGGCTAAAATTTTTACGTCTTTATTTGATGGCGCTGATTCACCGGTTAGGGGAGCCTCAATAATTTGCAAATTATGAGCTTCCACTAACCTAGCGTCTGCCGTGATTTTATCTCCCGCTTCAACTAAAATAATGTCACCCGGCACTAACTCCTCTGCATTGATCTCCATTTCCTTCCCATTTCTTATTACTCTTGCCTTATGTTCAATCATCATCCTTAAACGCTCAATAGTTTTTTCAGCCTTCACTTCTTGAAAAAATCCTACGATTGTATTTAATAAAACAGCGGCCAAGATCACTCCCGTATCAATAAATTCATCCAAAAAAATAGTAATGATCGCCGCAACTAACAAAATATAAACTAAGGGGCTTTTAAACTGATTAAAAAAAATCTGAAGCTGCGTTAATTTTTTTTCTTCAGGTAATTTATTTGGTCCAATTTTTTCTAATCTTTGTGCTGCTTCCGTTTTATCCAAACCATCCTCTGAAACATTCAATTTAGTTAGTACTTCTTTTATTTCTAAACTATGCCACATAACATAAATTTTATTTAAATTAACGTTGTGCCAGTCATCTCCTCTGGTTGATCAATGTTCATTATTTTCAAAATTGTTGGGGCAATATCGGCTAAAACTCCGACCGGAGACATTAAACTAAGATCTGTCCCCGGAGGACAAGCCGCGCCGACCCGATCTTTCAATTCTCGCCCGGCCAGAATAAATGGCACGGGGTTTGTGCTATGCTCTTTATCCATTTCTTCGGTTTGCAAATTAACAATTTCTTCCGCGTTGCCGTGATCCGCGGTAAGCGCGAGTACCCCACCCATGGGCAGAATGATATCTGCCAGCTGACCGATACATTTATCCACTGTCTCCACGGCCTCCACCGTTGCTTTATAATTTCCCGTATGTCCGACCATATCGGCATTCGCGAAATTCACTACAATAAAATCATATTTTCGCGACATTATCTCTTTGACTAATTTTTCGGTAATAATTTTGGCGGACATTTCCGGCTTCTCGGCATAAGAAGCGACGTGCGGCGAAGGGACAATTATCCGGTCTTCCCCGGGAAACTCCTCTTCCTTCATACCATTAAAAAAGAACGTCACGTGGGCGTATTTTTCCGTTTCGGCAATGTGGAGTTGTTTTAATCCGGCCTCGCTTAACACTTTTGCCAAACATACTTTTATTTCTTCCGGCGGAAAAATTACTTCAACCGGCAAGCCGGCTTCGTATTCCGTCATCGTGGCAAAAAATAATTTCGGGGGGAAATTATCTCTTCCAAATTTATCAAAATCGGGAATGACAAAAGTTTTAGTCATCTGCCTTGCGCGGTCGGCACGATAATTGAAAAAAATCATTGCGTCATTTTCCGAAATCGTGGCTACGGGTTTTTTTCTCTCCAAAATTACGACTGGAACAAACTCTTCATCATAAACTTTTTTCGCGTATGATTTTTTTATTGCTTCTAATGGATCAGAAAAATATTCCTCGCTTTTTCCCTCGGCAATAGCGCGGTAAGCTTTTTCCGTCCTATCCCAACGATTATCGCGATCCATCGCATAAAAACGTCCAGAAATTGTAGCAATTTTTCCCACGCCGCACTCTTTTATTTTTCCCTGCAATTTTTCAATAAAATCCAACCCGCTATTGTAAATTGTATCCCGCCCATCCAAAAAACAATGGATAAAAACATTTTTTATTTTTTGTTCTTTGGCAAATTTTAGTAATGCGTAAAGGTGTTCAATTGTCGTATGGACACGACCATTGCTCACGAGACCCATCAAGTGAAGACTCGATTTATTTTTTTTAACATGAGCGGCGGCGTCACGCAAAACCTTATTGCGGAAAAAAGAACAATCGCTAATTGCCTTATTGATTCGGGGAAGTGTCTGATAAAAAATTCTCCCAGTCCCGATATTTAAATGTCCAACTTCCGAAGTTCCCATCTCTCCCCAAGAAAGGCCAACTTCTTCTCCTGATGCCCGAAGCGTCATCGCGGGATACGTGGCGATTAATTTATCAATATTTGGCGTTTCTGCTCCGGCAACGGCATTACCCTTTCCTTCCGGGGCAATCCCCCACCCGTCTAAAATAGCAAGCATTACTGGTTTTGGACGCATATCAAAATTAAAAAATAAATTAATTTATAAAAGCAGACTTTTTTTTGTCATTTCTCTCGGGGTTGTTACATCCATTATATCAAGAACGGTCGGCGCGACATTTGCCAAAACTCCTTTTGGTAAAACCTTTCTCCTTAAATTTTTAAAACTAGGCCCAACCACAATAAAAGGCACCGGATTTACAGAATGTTCAGTATCAACTTCTCCACTTTTTAAGTTTACCATTTCCTCAACATTCCCGTGATCAGCAGTAACAATCGTTGTTCCTTCTTTTCTCCAAACACCCCGGATAATTTTACCAACACATTTATCAACCGTCTGCACCGCCCGAATTCCAGCGAACAAATTTCCCGTGTGGCCAATCATGTCGGGATTACAAAAATTCACCACTATAAAATCATATTGTCCGCTGTCAATGTGCCTCCTAACTTCTGTGACTACTTTTTCCGCGTTCATTTCCGGCCTATCTTCGTAATGCGGTGTTGCAAGCGACGGGATTCTGATGCGTTCTTCGCCGTAAAGCGCGTCAGCGTTACCGCCATTAAAAAAATACGTGACGTGCGCATATTTTTCTGCTTCAGCAATGTAAATTTGTTTTTTATCGCGAAGAACCGCCGGTAGGGCGCTTAAAATATTACGAGACGGATAAGCTGTCAAAAGATAAGGAAGATCCGGACCAAAGTCCGTCATCGCCGCGAAAATAATATTTTTAGGAATTTTTTTTCTTTTGAACGAACCTGGATTTTTCCCCGTAAAATCTTTTTGCACAAAGGTTTTTGTGATTTCTCTCGCTCTGTCTGAACGTAAATTAAAGAAAATTATCACATCATTATCACCTATTGTCGCGACGGGCTTATGATCATTTGTAATAACCGTAGGTATAATAAATTCATCTGTCTCGCCGCGATTGTATGCGGAAGAAATCGCCGCTTCGGCCGATTCCGCCGTCGCTCCCTCGCCCGCGACCATTGCGTTGTAAGCCGCTTCAATTCTCGGCCATCGCTTAATGCGATCCATGGCATAAAAACGCCCCATAATTGATGCGATCTTTTCGCCATTATGAAAATGCGTTTTTAATTTTGGCAACAATCTGATCGCGGCGAAACGCGAAGAATCGCGGCCATCGGTAAAAAGATGCAAGAAAACTTTTTTTATTTCGTGCCGACTCAATAAATCTAACACAGCGTAAAGATGACCTGGGGAAGAATGAGCGCTCTCGCCATTTGATAATAAGCCCATTACGTGAACTTTACTCTGATACTTTTCTGCATATTTTATGGCTTCAAGGAAAGCGGTATTTTTAAAGAATGTCCCATCTTTAATACTTTCATTAATATAAACCGCATCTTGCTTAACAACCCAACCGGCAGACAAGTTCATATGGCCCGCCTCCGAGTTTCCCTCCTGATTGTGAGGCAATCCAACATTTTTTCCGTGCGCCAAAAGAAGGGTGTGGGGAAATTCTTTCCAAAGCGCTGACATGGTCGGCGTCTTGGCCAACGTCACGGCATTGCCAGGGCCTGGCGGCGCGATTCCCCAACCATCGAGAATAACTAAAACGATTGGCTTTTTATTATTTTTAGCCATAAATTAAATCTTAAATCTGGAACTTTAACTTTCTGGAACTTTAACTTTTCAATCTATTTTATCTCGTAACTCACAGTCACATTCACGACAATATCCATGCTGCCGCTTTCTACGGTAGGCGCAACTGCTTCTTCACCCCCTCCGCCATAACCAAGTGCGTCAAATGATTTATACGCCGAATATGGAGTTGACGTGTATTCGCTAAAAGATACTATTTTTCCAAGATCCACGCCAGCCACGCGCGCCAAGGCGTCTGCTTTTTCTTTCGCGTTTTCTAAAGCCTTCACTCTCGCTTCTTGCCGCAAAGCTTCAGGGTCATCAATATTGAAAGATAAGCCGCTCACTTGATTCGCGCCATTTTCACCAGCTGCCGCCAAAATGTCTCCAATTTTTGTCAAATTTCTAATTTTTACCGTAACGCCCTGGCTCACTTGGTAACCTCGTAAAATCTGTTTTCCGTTCGGCCAATCATACTGAGGATAAATATTGTAATAACTTGTTTGGATATCTTTACTCTCCACTCCTAAATTTTTTAAATTCGTGATAAGCCTGTTCATTTTATCAGTATTTTCTTTTTGGGCACTCTTCACGTCAGGTTTTTCGGTCTGCAGCCCCACGCTAATCGTAGCAATATCCGGGATGCCGGTAACTTTCCCTTCGCCGGAAATGGCAATTGTGTCTCGCTCCGCCGTCGGTTTACCGATGTATTGGTAGCTCTTTAGATTGTTCGCGACGAGCGTCCCTAAAAATACCAAAAATCCGAGTATCACGAGCGAGACAAACACCGCGAAAACTTTGTTGTTTTTCCACGATGGCCAACAACAATTTTCCATATTTTTGACAAACGACAGACAGCTCGCGACGAACAATAAAGTGTTGGTCGTTAGTTGTTAGTCGTAAGTTGTTAATTATTTTAATAATGGTTTAACTCCGGGCAAAATTTTCCCCTCCAGGAATTCCAACATCGCTCCCCCGCCAGTGGAAACATGATCAATATATTCGGACATACCGGTTTTTTCTATTGCTTCAATTGTTTCCCCTCCACCCACGACACCAAAAACTTTTCCCTTAGATCGCGCCGCAATAAGCCGTCCGAGCGCAACCGACCCATGACTATATTTTGAAATTTCAAAATACCCCATTGGCCCGTTCCAAACAATAGTTTGCGCTTTTCTGATAATTTCAGAATATTTTTTAATAGTTTCCGGACCGATGTCTAAAAGCGCATAAGGTTTTTTACAAAGTACTGTTTTATTTTTCAGCACACCAGCCACTCGCGCTTTCTTCCCTTTAAAATCCCCTACTACAAAATCTACGGGCAAAATAATCTTTTTGTTCTTCAAAAGTTTTTTTGCCGTTTTTAATTCTTTTGCCTCATACACCGAGGCGCCGATGCCATAGCCCTTTGCGGCAAAAAAATTATTAACCAGCGCTCCGCCCAAAAGAAGCGAGTTAACTTTTTTCAATAAATTTTCTATTACGGAAATTTTTGTGGAAATTTTTGCTCCGCCAATTAAGGCGACAAACGGTTTTGACGGCTTCCCGACCAGACTACTTAAAACGCTGATTTCTTTCTTCATTAAAAGTCCCGCATAGCTCGGCAAAAATTTTGGGACGCCAACAATAGAAGCGTGCGCCCGATGTGCCGCGGCAAAAGCGTCATTTACGTAAAGATCTGCCAAACTCGCGAGTCCCGCGGCAAATTTTTTATCATTTTTTTCCTCGCCTGGATGAAAGCGCAAATTTTCTAGCATCATCACTTCACCGGTCTTCATCGCGTCAATTTTTTTCAATCCTTTTTTACCAACCCAGTCGGTAGGCACTCTCCCTTTCATTAATAAAAATTTTCCGAGCACAACGCCAATCGGCTTCAAACTTAAATTATTCTTCACTTTCCCGCCCGGATCCCCCAAATGGCTCATCAATATTACCTTAGCTCCTTGCCCTAAAAGATATTTTATTGTTGGCAAAGCCGCCCTGATTCTCGTATCATCGGCCACAACAATTTTTGTCCCGGATTTTTTAAGCGGAACATTAAAATCAACTCGGACGAGCACCCGCTTGCCTTTTAGACTTTTGATTTGGTCAATCGTTTTTAATCTCATAATATTTGATAAAAACAACCAATTACTTAATTACTACCAATTACTTAATTACAACGAGGTAATTAGGTAATTGCTATTTTATTATTTTGCTATTTATCCCCCTCAATTTCTTCAAGTTCCCACGTGTCGGCTTTTATTTTTTTTACCACCACCTCTGCGTTTTCCGCTTTTGTCCCACGCGCGAGCGTGCCGACGTTAAATTTCAAATTCTCCGGATTTATTTCCGAACCATGTTCAATCACGCTGCCAAGGCCAATGACAATTTTTGTCACCTTCTTCAATTTATTTTTCTCGGCATGATCCAAAACTAATTTTAAAATTCTATCTGCTTCATGTAAGTCGTGCATACAATAAATTACGTATTAATAAATTTAAAGTAACAATTTAATGCGTCGCGCAAGTCATGCAAGGATCATAAGCGCGGACCATCATATTTATTTTCCATCTTCTGTCTCGTTCATCTTTAATGTCTGCCTCATTCAAATATTTTTCTAAATCATTTTCCAAATTGTCCAAAAACTGCGCTGTTGGCGTGACAATATTGCAAGCGCGAACAATGCCGTATTTATCAATTTTATAATAATGATAAAGCGTGCCTCGCGGCGCCTCGGTCGCGGCCAAACCTTCAGAATTTTTTAAAGTATGTTTCACCATTAAAATTCTTGATTTCTCACGCAAATATTCTTTAAGTAGTTTTCTAACTTCTTCAACGCAATGGACGAGTTCCACGGCCTGCGCGTAAATATTATGGAAAGTGTTGTAAGTCAAAATTTTTCCTGATGGCTTGTCAAAAAAAGTTAAAAATTTTTTTGCTTCGGGATTCAAATAGCGATGGCTCAAATTCAATCGCGCAATCGCGCCAGGCATAAAACTTTTTCCAAGATGGCGCGCGCGTTTTGTCGGATCACCGCTTGTTTGCTTCTCCACAATTTCTTTATAAAATTTTTTCACCGGACGGGACGATTGCACAGTTGATCCAATTATCCCATCATAAAACGGATATTCCCGCGGCGCGACAAGCCCAGTGTATTCCGTTTTCCTCTCATATTTTGGATAGTCAAGCGCCCGAAAAAATTTTGCCGCGCCAATCGCCGCTTCAAGTACCGACTCGGTTTCGTCAATTAATCCTCTAATAATTTTATCATCAAGCACTCTTCTAAATCCGCCGATCTCCGTCACAATCAAATGCATATCCCGGCCGCCGACCACATCTTTAATTTTATTCCCAAAATCTCGAATTAAAATAATTTTTTGGGCGAGGTTTGGATATTTTTTTATTAAATCAACATCGCTTTCATATTTAAAAAAATCCCCGAGCGATAAAAAGAAAAGATGCGCCGCGTGGCTTTGAATCGGCTCGGCAAGGACCAAAACTTTTCGGAGCCGCTCAATCTGCGGATTAATTTTCACGCCAAGAGCGTTTTCAATCGCTTTAATGCTTGTGATATTATGCGCCACCGAACATATTCCACAAATGCGCGAAGTAACAATCGGCGTCTCAATATAATTTCGATTTAAAATTATTGATTCAATCAATCGCGCGCCAATCGTAACTTTCATTTTAGCGTTTTTAATGTCGCCAGCGAGCATGTCGGCAAAAAAACTGGCGTGACCTTCAATTTTCGCGAGATGGCTTATTTTTATTTTCATATTTTCTTATATTTACTGATTAGACAATTATATCAAAAAATTAAAATTAAAACAAAGCCCCCGAGTGATGCCCGGAGTGACACGCTTTAGCGTGTTACTTACCGAAATAACAGCCTAAAGGCTGTCAGTCCGATTTATTAAAAATAAAAAAATGCCCCGTTCCATTTCTTCGGCTTTGTGAAAGCTTCAGATTTGAAACGGGGCCAAGAGACCGAAAGTCCAAGGATCCGAGTGACCCGGCCTTTTTGAAGGGCCGAGTTACCCAGGATCCAAGGACCCTACTTGCGACGGAGCACCCGGAAGCCGCCGCCCCAGTCGTAGCCGAGCCAGCGCCAGTCCTGGCACCAGCCGTCGTCGTGCCAGCGGACGCACGCCACGAGCCCGCGGTCGACCGGGAACCGCCAGTCCGGGAAGACGAAGACGACCTTGCCGCGGAGAGCGGCAGGGACCTCGTCCTGGTGGGCGAGGAGGAACTCGCAGTCCTCCTTGCCGAGGTTGGCGCCGAGCCTCTCGGCGCGGGCGACCATCACGCGGCCGACCACCGAGGTCTCGCCCTCCCAGAGGAAGGAGAGGATCTCGTAGGTGCGGCCGCCGATGGTCATCTCGGTGGGGAGGGAGGACTTGACGAGCGTCTCGGCGAACTCCCGCACCGCCTCGGTGTTGTCCGAGGAGACGAGTGCCGAGAACAGTTCGTCGCCGATCTCGCGCTGCAGATGGGCCGTAGAACGCAGAGTATCCATTGCCGTTTCCTTTTGCCTCCTCTTTCGAGAAAGCGCACTCCTCGCCGACCTGGCAAAGAGGAAGCGCCGGTTTCCCAGCCTTCTTTCCAAATTTTATTATTCTTCGAGCGGAACGGAGCGAAGTCGAGAAGCGGTTCTCGACACCCCGCCGAATTGGCGGGTTGCTCGAACAATAAAATAGAGAAAGAAAACCGGGAAATTAACCAAAATTTCGCTTAAAAAGAACTATTTACTAACAATTAAATATACCATATTTTAATGGTTTTGTCAACCCCATTTTTCTATGTCATTCCCGCGAAAGCGAGAATCCAGATTACTGGATCCCCGGGTCAAGCCCGAGGATGACAAAATAAAAACCCGACTTTCGTCGGGACTCCGCCTTTAAAATCAAATAAAAAAATTATTTTTCAATTCTCAAAAAATCATCCTCCGCGCCATAGGTTTGCATAATTTCCCGGAGATATTTTTTTCCGACTAATTTCTGAATATTTTTCAAATGTTTTTTAATTTGCGGTCCGGCTCCGGGAAGCGGTCCGCGGCAACCATAACAAAATCTTTTACTGCGCAAACATATTGCTTTGCATCCGCCAAGAGTGATCGGCCCCATGCATGGCTCCCCTTTTTGCAAAAGACACTCATAACCTTGAGCCTGACACTCGAAGCACACCGGTCTTTGAGGAATTCTTGGCTCCCGTCCAAAAATAATATCTGAAATAACTCGATAAAATTCATCTTGATCAATCGGGCAGCCTGGAACAGTGTAATCAACTTTTACCACCTTAGAGAGCGGCACAACTCTGGAATTTTGAATGCGCTGATATTTTGGATAGACGTATTTGACCTTTTCGTTTTTCAATTGCTCTGAATAATTTTTTATCTCCTGAACTCCGCCCAAATGAGCGCAACTGCCGATGGCCACCAAAATTTTTGATTTTTTTCTCAACTCCTTTAAATATTTTATGTCTTCCTTGGTAAGCGGCGTCCCTTCAATCACGGCCACGTCATAACTCGGACGCTCCCGTTTTTCTTCCGCCCAAGAAAAATTTCCCAAATCAAAAACCTGAAAAAGATCCAATAATCTTTTTCCCAAATTTAGGATTTCCACCTGGCAACCCTCACAACAAGTCATACTGGCAATGGCAAGTGTCGGCTTCGGCATATGTTTCATTATAGCACTTTTTAAAGGGTATGAAAAACTGTATAATTTAATCAGGATTATGGCCTGAGCCTGTCGAAGGCCAACTTATCAATAGCACCCCCTTCGACTTCGCTACGCTTCGCTCAGGGAATAAATGGATATATATGATATTCAAAAATCGCGTGGAAGCTGGCCAAAAATTAGCCGAAACGCTCAAAAAATTTAAAGACGCCCAAGGCACGCTTATTTTAGCGCTTCCCCGCGGCGGGGTTGTTGTCGGTTTTGAAGTAGCAAAAACCTTAAGCTTGCCGATGGATATTATTGTCCCGCGAAAAATCGGCGCCCCGGGAAATCCGGAATTTGCCATTGGCGCGATTACCGAACAGGGCGTTGGAATTTTTGACGAGATGGTAATTGGCACTTACGGAATAACCGAATCGTATTTACAAAATGAAATAAAAAAAGAAAAAGCCGAGGCGGAACGGCGGTTGAAATTATACCGCGGGACTCGTCCGCCACTAGATTTAAAAAATAAAACGGTCATTATTGTTGATGACGGATTAGCAACCGGAATGACAATGCGCGCGGCCATTAAGACGGCCAAAAAACTCAGAGCGGAAAAGATTATTGTCGCAATCCCCGTTACCTCGCCCGAAGCGGCAGAATTAGTTAAAAAAGAAGTTGATGAAATAATTTATCTTGAAGCTCCGGCATTTTTCGGCGCTGTTGGATCTTTTTACGAAGAATTCGGACAAACAACAGATGAGGAAGTAATAGATTTGTTAAAAAAATCGGAAAATTTTTAAAAATAAAAAACCACCTCGCCATATCAGTCGTTCAGGCTCGCGCAATGACAAAAAAACAAAACTCCGCCAACCAGCGGAGTTTTAAAATCTATTTTATTAAATTTATAAATACTTTAACGTCCTCCCAGTCCAATATTCAAGCCGTTGCGCCGTTTCCCTTGAAATAATTTCGACCGCTCTACCCCAATGGTAAGAAACCGTATCCCCAGCTTTAACTCGCGGAAGAATCAACGGGTCGCGTTTTATTTCTATCAATTTTTCCTTGCCGATTTTTGGTAAATATTTACCCCGTAATTTTATAAGCGTTTTTGCGCGTATAACAAGCGCGTCACCCTTAATCAACTTTACTTTTCCCCACCCGATACGGCAAAGTTCTTGGCCAATCGTACCGCGTTCTACCCTGCCGGTAATGCTACCAACCACAAAAACGTGAAAGCTATGGTGCGGCCTATGCCTTTTATGAACCCGCGAAGCAATCTTCTCGGCCGCGGCAGCAGTCATTCGTCCTTGATTAGCAAAACTGCGTACAAGATCAGCTAAATCCTTAGAGCTAACATTTTCTAATAAATTATTTCCAATCCAATAAGCATCAAATACTCGCGGATCAAACCAATCGGCGATTTTATTGCTCTCGGCGATAAGTTTAAGATAGGGAGCTAGGGCAATAAATTCTCGAAGAATTTTTTTTAGCTGTGCGTCACTGACTTTATCTGTCGTCAAATATCGATAAAGTTTCCCCTTCCCTGCTCCCTGCGGCCCGCAAAGACCAAGCTCGTGTGGATGCAGGGAATATTTAACTCCCCTTTTAAGATATTTTTTCATTTTTTAACCCCTCTATTTTTTATTTTTGAAGGCTCACGAAATAATGCCAAAAATTCCTTTGCTTCTGCTTCGGAAATTTTTTTAATCCCCACATCTCCCTGTACCAATATCCACTCTCCCTTCTTTGTCCCCGATAAAAGCGACGTATCAACATTAAAAACCTTGCCACCATTTTTTATGGTGGCCTTATTTTTAGAAATTTTTTCAATTTTACAGGGGATCCCAAAGCACATAAAAAATCTCAAACCTTAAAACTCAAAACTTTTTCTTTTTTAAATTTTGACATCAAATCTACGACGACAATCACCCCCAAAAATATTATCAAGCTACCAAAGAAAATTTGCCAATCAAAAATTCCTTTCTGCGCCATTTCAAGTAAACTCGTTATCGGCGCGCCAAGCGCGAGAACGCAGGCCGCCGAAGAAACCGGGATATATTTTAAACCGGCATACCAGGTTAAAACATAGCCCAAGAGGAAAATCGCCGTTATCCAGACCCAACTTAACTCTGCCACGCTCATACTTCCGAGCAGTTTCATCTGCCCGGTCGCCGTCCAAAAAATAAAAATAAATAAAAATCCAAAAAACATTCTGCCCCAAGCAACAATTTTTGGAGAAATATTCTCCAATGCTTTTTTAGAAATAATTTGTTCTGCCGCCCAAAATAACGTAGCAACTAAAACTAAAAACTCACCATACCCGAATTGTAATCCATTAAAAATTTTCAAAAGAAATATGTTGCCCAAAAGAAGCAATGAAGCACCAATCACTAAATTTTTACTTACTTTTTCTTTCAAAACTAACACCGCTAAAACAATTACATAAATAAATAAAGTTTTATGGATAAAAGATGTACTCGCCCCGCTTGTCGCGGCCAATCCCTTAAAAAAAAGTAAAAACGGAATACTGCCGCCAACCAAACCGATTAAAACCAACACCCCCCATTCTTTAATTTTCAATTTTGCCAACAACTTCCATTCCTTAAACCAAAAAATTAAGCACAACAAAATTACGGCCACAACTATATTTTTCAAGCCGGTGAAAATATCTGAATTAATAACTTTAACACCGAATTGATTTATAAAAATAGAAACGCCGGAAATTATTGCTGTTCCTAAAACTAACAAATATCCCTTCTTCTTATTAATGTTCATAATAGTTGTTTAATATTAAATCGCGCCTTTGATATCCTTCAACTCCGCCCAGGAAAAAACCGGACCGTCTTGGCAGACGAAAAAACTGCCGACGGCGCAATGGTTGCAGACGCCAACGCCGCAATGCATCCGCCGTTCAAGCGAAAGAAAAATATCACTATCTAAAAAAGCTGATTCTTTTAATTTTTTGATAACAAATTTATACATCACTGGCGGACCGCAGAGAAATGCGACTGGATTTTCGGCAAGAGGCTCCTTTTCAAACAAAACCGTAACCAATCCCTGGATTACCGGGCAAGATAATTTAAATTTATCCGTGGGTTTATCAAGACATAAATGAAAATCAATATCATTTTTCATCCACAGATCATATTCATTGCGGAAAAGTAGATCATCTTCAGTTCTCGCTCCGTAGAAAATTTGGACTTTTTTATATTGATTTCGGTTTTTTACGATTTCAAAAATTGCCGTCCGAACCGTTTCAAGTCCCAAACCGCCAACAACAATAAGTAGATTTCTTTGTTTAGCCAATTCTAAGGGAAACGGCCGGCCATACGGCCCGCGCACCCCGACTTTATCCCCCACCTTTAGAGCGTGCATCGCTTCTGTCACCATTCCGACATTTCTTGCGCAAACCTGAAATTTATTTTTCAATGAAGCATCGGAACAAAGACAAAACGGCGCCTCTCCATATCCCGGCAGAGAAATTTCCACAAATTGACCGCTTCGAACCATAAATCCGCGCGGGGCAACAAGGGTAAATAATTTTGAATTTGAACCCTCGTCCTCAATTTTTAAAATTTTTACCGATTGCGTTTCGTATTGATTTTTCATAACTCCGCCAACACTTTAAAAATATTTATATTTACCGGACAAACCTTCGCGCAGCGGCCACAACCGACGCAACCCATAATTTGAAATTGATCGGGAATTCTAACAAATTTATGGTAATACCAAAAATGAATTCTCTCGGCCGTAGTGCGCAAAAACTTATGCCCGCCGGCAACTTCCGAAAAATCATTATAAAAACAAGCGGACCACGCGCGCTTGCGAACACCACTGCCATTGATTAAATTTGGCTGATCTTTTATATCAAAACAAAAACAGGTCGGACAAATTAAAGTACATTTGCCACATTCAATGCATCGCGCCCCAACATCTTCTTCCCAAATTTCTTTTTTATAAGTTTTCCGAAGCGCGTCGCGATATTTTACCATCATCGGATCTAATCCCTCTTCCTTAATCGGCCCGGCGTACGCGATATGTTCGTAATTCTTATATCCAAAATCCTCTAAAATTTTTTGTCCTTCTTCCGAGCCGGTATAAACAAAATATTTATTATTCTGCACTTCCAAAAAGATATCAAACTGCAAATGTTCCAAAATATTTTCTTCATATTTAACCTGAAAAAGATTTTGCTCCACATTTTCCGGAATCAAACTTTGGCCAATGATAAACGTCTGCCGCATTCTCTCCTGATACCATGGATCGCGTTCAAAAACTTGATTCAACAGTACAACCGCTTTCAAATCTATTGGATTAATGCCAAATATTACCTGCTTTTCCGCTTTTTTAACTTCAGCCATTTTTTCCTTTTTATATTCAAAAAGAGTTTCCTCAGGCGGAACTAAAAATCTTTTGAATGAGTGTAGGGGCGGTTCAGAAATAAGTTTCACTTTCTTCGCGTCGTCAACTTCAGCGTAAACAACTTCTCCCGGCCGTTTTTCCGGCGCCCAAACTTTATAACCGCGCTTCATTAAAAAGGCAATAAATTGTTGTAACTCGCCGTGGGTCATATTTTGAAATTATAGCATAAAATCGCTCGAAAATAAAAATGGGCTCACAACGTCCCAATCTTTCCACGCGAAAACATCTCTCACAAATCGTTTGTCGTCAGTCGTTTGTCGTCAGTCGTTTTCAACCATTTTTTATTCCATTTTTCCCAATTTTTAAAAATTAAAACACAACCAGCAAAAACTCCGAAGACATCAGCCACTAAATCATTTGCAACATCAATCGCGATCGGCTGGTTGGAATCAAAAAACATCTCTGTCCCCCACCAAATATCCCCTTGCTCCTGAAAAATTTCCCAAAAAAACGATAAAGCCAAAATCAAAATACTGCTAATCAAAATAACCTTCACTTTATCCGACACACCATTTTTTATTTTTAAAATTTCATAAAACATCGCCGCCATCACCACAAAAGCAGCCGGAATAATCATGTGGACAAGAAAATCATATTCAAAAAATTTTATGTATTTATAAAAATATACAGTGCCGAGGGATGTCGTAAAAAAAATTAACCCGCCGATGCCCAACAAAGTTTCCCCGAAGGCCTCGGAATAATATTTTTTGACCCGACTTGATTTTGAAATTAAAAATAAAATAAATAAAGAAAAGGCTCCCAAGAGGAAAGTAGTAACTAAATAAAAATTTTCAAAATACCAATAAACCCCGGCCAAAACAAAAGCCGAAAAGAAAACCGACCAAAAAATAACTTTCATTGCGCGATAAAACATATTCAGAAACATCAAATTTATTTTATTATAGCACAAAAACAAAAAGCCGGCCTTTTAGACCGACTTCTGTTTTACCTAAATTTATTTTAATTTTTTTCCGACCATTTCCGTAAATTCCACCAGTCGCGTGCTGTATCCCCATTCATTATCATACCAGGCAATCACTTTCACCAAATTTTCACCGACTACCGCCGTCAGTTCGGCGTCAACAATTGAGGAATATGACGATTTTCTATAATCAACTGAAACAAGCGGTTCGTTTGAGACATCCAAAATTCCCTTTAATTCTTTTTTCGCCGCATCGGATAAGGCTTTATTCACTGCTTCAATCGTTGTATTTTTCCCAACCATCAAAACAAAATCCAGAAGCGACACAGACGGCGTTGGAACACGGATAGACAGACCGCTCAATTTTCCTTTCAAATCGGGAATAACTTTTTCTACGGCTTTGGTCGCACCGGTTGTTGTCGGAATCATGGAAAGCGCGGCGGCACGGGCTCGGCGCAAATCTTTATGTGGTAAATCCAAAAGGCGCTGATCATTGGTGTAACTATGGCAGGTCGTCATCGTGCCTTTTAAAATTTTAAATTTATCGTTCAAAACTTTAGCAACCGGCGCCATGGCGTTTGTCGTGCAGGATGCCATGGAAATTACAATATCTTTTTTGGGATCGTATCCTTTTTCGTTACAGCCAATCACATAAGTCGGAATTCCCTCGCCTTTGCACGGCGCAGAAATTATTACTTTCTTCGCGCCGGCTTTTATGTGCGCAGAAGCACCAACGTAATCCGTAAAAACACCCGTTGACTCAACCACAATATCAACGCCTAGTTTTTTCCACGGCAGTGCCGCCGGATCCTTTTCCGCAAAAATTTTTATTTTTTCTCCGTCAACTTCTATAAAATCTTTTCCGGCCGCGACTTTGCCCGGATGCACGCCATAAACTGAATCGTATTTATAAAGATGAGCCAGGGTCGCCGGGTCCGTTAAGTCGTTAACTGCGACAATATCAATATCCGGATGGTCTTGGGCGATGGCAAAAAATTGTCTGCCAATTCGGCCAAAACCATTAATCACGACTTTGATTTTTGGCATATTACCTCCTAAATTTATTAATTTTAAAAATTTATTTTTTAATAGGAACTTCAATAATCGTCCCCTCTTCTAATTTTACATCAACTGACTGTTTTAGGGTATGCCAACCGATTACTTTTCCCCGACCGTGGTCGGTCCGGACATTCGTACCGATGGGTGGAAGTTTTTTTGCCGCCTCCTCATAATTTTTTTGCTCATATGCCAGGCAGCACATCAGCCGGCCGCAAACGCCGGTTAAGCGATCCGATCCGCGATGAGCGATTTGCTGGAGATCGGCAAGATCGGAAGAAATATTTCCTAAATCTTTTTTAAATTTTTGGCAGCAAAGATGACGGCCACAAGCCCCGACATCACCGGAAATTTTTGCTTCATCGCGAATGCCCAATTGCTGAAGGCGAATTGATTTTTGAAAAGTTTTGGTTAAGTCTTTTACCAAATCGCGAAAATCAACTCGTCCATCGGCCACAAAAGCAAAAGTAAGACGCCCACCATCAAAAGAAAAATGGGCGTCGATTAATTTTATCGGCAAATTATATTTTTTTATCAGCTGTTTGCAAGCCGCGAGCGCTTCTGTTTTTTGTTCTTCTTTCTCTTTTAATTTTGCCAAATCAGCCGTGCTGGCTTTTCTGAAAATCGGTTTGATCTCAAGTTTTGCCGTTTCAATTTCTTTCGCGTCAATTTCTTTTACACCGACTATTTTTCCCATTTCCACTCCAAGGTCAGTTTTAACTACCACAAAATCCCCTACCGGAAAATTTAATTCCCCGGCGTCAAAATCGTAAACTCTCCCCCAGGGCGTAAATTGAACTTCAACAATTTTCATGGCGACTTATATTTGGAATCTTACAAATCTCTTCACCTCAATCTTCTCTCCGATTTTGGCTATTTTTTGATTTATCAATTCCTCAATCGTCACGTCTTCATCTTTCACAAACGGCTGCCTTATAAGACAAACATCTTCAAAATATTTTTCTAATTTCCCTTCAAGAATTTTTTCCACCACTGCCGGCGGTTTTTCCTGCCCCTGAAGCTCTTCAAGATACATTTGTTTTTCCTTAGCAACAACTTCTTCCGGCACATCTTCCGGTTTTACGTATAAAGGATTTGTCGCCGCGACTTGCATCGCGATATCATGAACCAATGCCTGAAATTCTTCTGTGCGCGCCACAAAATCGGTTTCGCAACTTATTTCAACCATTGCTCCGACTTTGCCGTTCGCATGGACATAGGCGTGAATCAAACCTTCTTTAGTTTCGCGCTCAGCTGATTTTTTCGCGGCTTTTATTTCACCTTTTTTTCTTAAAATTTCAATTGCCTTTTCAATGTCTCCGTCTGCTTCATCCAGGGCATTTTTACACTCAACAATCCCTGCGCCAGTCCGTTCACGGAGTTGAACTACGAGTTTTGAATCGATTGCCATATTTTTGAAAGTAACGGGTAACGCGTAACGGGTAACGCGTACAAGCGTATCAAAAATTACCAATTACTAATTACCAATTACCAATTACTCCGATAAATTATTTTTTTCTTCCTTCACCTCTTCTGCTTTTGCTTCTTCCTCTTCCACAACGACCGGGGCTGCCGGTTTTTCCGGAGCCGCACCTCTTTTTGCTTCAAACTCCGCCTTCCCTTCTTTCACGGCCGCGGCCACGAGCCCAACCATCATTTCAATTGCTTTTACCGCGTCGTCGTTTGAGGGAACCGGATAATCAACGTCATCCGGATTGATATTTGTGTCACATAACGCGACAACCGGAACCTTTCTTTTTCTCGCTTCAGCCACCGCGGTTTTTTCCGCTTTGACATCAACGACAAAAATCGCTTCAGGCAATTTTTTTAAAGTTTCAATGCCGCCAACCAATTCTTCCAACTTCACGATTTCTTTTTGAAAATTCAGCTGCTCTTTTTTGGTGTATTTCGCGAGTCCGCCGGTCGCTGTCTTATTTTTCAAATCAGTGAAGCGGTCCGTTACGGTTTTGATGGTTTTGAAATTCGTGAAAGTTCCTCCGAGCCAACGTGTCGTGACATAAGGCATGCCGGCATCTTTCGCGTAGCGTTTCACAATTTCTTTGGCCTGCTCTTTTGATCCAACAAAAAGAACAACTCCGCCCGCGGCTGTTGTTTTTTTAATAAAATCTAGCGCCTCTTTTAATTTTTTTGCCGTTTCTTCTAAGTTGATGATGTGGATATCGCTCCGCTCTCCGAAAATATACGGCTTCATTTTCGGATGCCATTTAGAAGCCTTGTGCCCAAAATGAACACCGGCCTGGAGCATTTCCAACATTGTTGGGATCTCTGACATAAGTTTTCCTTTTCGCCTCTGTTTTGCCAAAACTTGCGGGTCCCGCCAGGGCGGGATCAGGAACAAGTTTTTAAGAGCAAAACATGTGGGATTATTTAAATTTAAGATTTTAGATTGTAGATTGTAGATTTAAAACAAAAATCCATAACCCATAATCTATAATCCATTCTCGCACAAAACTAAAAATCGCGCAAGGGTTTAATAAAAAAACGCCCTGCCGAGCCAAGCGTCGAAACACTTGACCTCGGCAGGGCTGAAGGTCAGGGCCCGTCGTGACCGTAGACCCTGAAGCGCTCACCGGTCTCCGGCCGTTCGTAGGCCAGATACCAGGAGACGCCCACGCTGAGCGGATCCTCGCCCGGACGACGTGAACGTGTCGCGTCCACCTCACCGAGCATCAGATCCGTCGGTCGGACCTCCTCCTTGCGACGCGACGGGAGAAGGAGAATCTCCTCGCGCTTGAGTGCGGTCGGCAGCATGGGTGAGGTGTAGTAGAAGTCGCCCTGGGCCGTCACGTAGATCTTGAGCGGCCAGAGCGACTCGCCGCCGTCGTGCGTCCGCAGAACCTTGATCTTGCGAACCAGGTGATCGGTCGGCTGAACCTGATCCATCGGACGGCCCGGCCGCGGACAGAGTCTGTCCCACTCATCGTCCGAGAGAGGGACATCACAGAAGAAGTTCGGGCAGACACCCAGGATAAGCGGACTGCCGCAGTTCCTACAGCGTTCCGGCGTACCACCACAGGTGTGCAGCATCACGCCCCCGCCGATGACGATCTGGCTGGCCTGACACTGAACGTACCGAGCCACCTTGACCACTCGTACGAAGGGCTCCACGCACTCATTGCCGTAGATGCTGTTCTGGAACAGCACCCGGGCGTAGTGGGCCATGACGCGCCTCTCGGCCGCGAAGCAGCCGACGCAGATCTCGTTCTGGCTCATCTTCTCCTCCATCCTCTGGCTGTTCCTCAGCCAAGGTCCAAGTCCATCTTGGAACTTATAAAAATATCACAGAAAATTATTTTTGTCAACCCCGTAGTGAAATTTCGGATCTCCGCCCGAAGGCGGAAAAAAATATTTTAATTTTAGAAATATTTTAATTAGAAACACTGTTCCCTTGCTTGCTTAAACCAATTTTACCATTCCGAAATTCTACTACGGGGCAACCCCCTAATTAACCCTTGCTTTTTTAACGTATTTTTGCTAAATTAAATACACAATTGTTCATCAAAAATATGAACCCGCTACAAACGGAAAAATCAAACGACAAAATCTGGAGGCAACTTTCCAATCTCTGGACTTTCGCAGCCATGGGATTTTTCATGTTTGATTTTTTCACGAACGATAAATACAGCGGATACGCCGCGGCGATCTCAATTATTTACATTTCTATTCTCGGCCTTTACGCCGGAACCAAAGAATTTGACCGCTGGCAAGATTCTCATTTTTCAAAACGCAAAGGCGAATTATTTGTTATTCTCTGGACAATTTTAATTTTTTTCTTTATCATTACCGCGATTGTCTCCGGCGGAAAATACAAAATGCCATCGGAATTCACGGCGACCTACATCGCGCTTTTATCCATTTTCGCCTTGACACAAAGGTCTAAATTCCTGCATAATCAAAAAGAGAAAGATATTAATCAAAAACAATAATCAATAATTATGAAAAAAGACATCCACCCTGAATATTATCCAAAAGCAAAAGTAACCTGCGCCTGCGGCAATGCTTTTACTGTTGGCTCAACCGTGAAAGAAATTAAAGTTGAGTTGTGTTCTGCCTGCCATCCGTTCTACACCGGCAAACAGAAACTTGTTGACTCAGCGAGACGCGTAGAAAAATTCAAAGAAAAAATGGAAAAAAAGGCGGCTATTTCCGCGACGAAAAAAGAAAAGAAGCCGAGAGCGAAAAAAACCAAGTAGCTATTCCAATCATAAAAAACATGGTAACGTTTTTGTTATCATGTTTTTATGTTAGAATAAACTAATAATTTAATTTATGATTCCTGAAATCACTAAAACCGAAGAAAGATTTAAGGAACTCGAGGCCGAACTTGCCCGCCCCGAGGTGGTTTCCAATCCGGAAAAATTAAAAACCGTTTCCCGAGAATACAGTGACTTAAAAGAAGTTATGGAAAAAATAAATAAATTTCATAAATTGAAAAAGGCCGAATTGGAAACAGAGGTTATCGCCAAACAGGACGTCGACGAGATGGCGGCCATCGCTAAAGAAGAATTAGAAAAAATTCGGCGGGAAAAATCAACGCTTGAAACGGAAATTAAAGAAGAATTAACGCCGAAAGATCCGCTGGACAAAAGAAATATTATCGTGGAAATTCGGGCCGGCGCCGGCGGCGATGAAGCCGCTCTTTTTGCCGCGCAATTATTCAGAATGTATTCGCGCTTCGCCGAGCGCAAAGGCTGGCAGACAAAATTGATTTCCGCAAACCGGACAGACCTCGGCGGATTCAAAGAAATTATTTTTTCAGTTGAGGGAAAAGGCGCTTGGGGAAATTTAAAATTTGAAAGCGGCGTGCACCGCGTTCAGCGCGTTCCGGAAACGGAAAAAAGCGGACGAGTCCATACTTCAACCGCCTCTGTCGCCGTTCTTCCAGAAGCCGAAGAAATTGATATAAAAATTGAACCAAAAGATTTAAGAATTGATACGTTTTTATCCGGCGGCCACGGCGGTCAAAGCGTGCAGACAACTTATTCGGCCGTGCGTATTACTCATATTCCGACCGGTCTTGTTGTCGCCTGCCAAGACGAACGCTCACAGGCGCAAAATAAAGAAAAAGCCATGCAGGTTTTGCGTTCCCGGCTTTTTGTAATGGAGCAGGAAAAACGGCAAGCGGCGGAAGTCGCGGCGCGACGTTCGCAAATCGGTTCGGCCATGCGGGCGGAAAAAATCAGAACATATAATTTTCCCCAGGACCGCGTTTCCGATCATCGCGTTAAAGAAAGCTGGCACAATATTAATAATGTTATGGATGGCGAACTGGATCAAATTATTGAAGTGTTGAAAAAGGAAGTGTAAAAAATAATAAATATAATAAAAAAACCGGCCGCAAGGCCGGTTTTTTGTATAGAACTTGACAAATTAATCTTTTTATAATATTCTAAAAACATCAAACAGGGTGGCCTTTCGTTTTTGGCGCGCGCCGAAAACGTGAAGGAAGGTGGCCCTAAATCTCGGCCCGACGGACGGGACGAGTTAAAATAGGGAAGGTTGAGGAGGATAGGGAATGTTGAATCCGATTTGGGTCGACGGAATACGCCTCGTCGACGACAATGGCCAACCGCTTTGGGCGGATCGTGGCCCCATCGAAATTTCGTCGAGGCGACCGCATCAGCCCGGTGGCGAAGGGAATGACGACATGTTCTTCCCGGACGACGAAGAAGCGGCCAGGCGGCGAAGCGACGCCCGGAAGAGAGACCGTCGGCGCCAGCAGTAGTATCCCGTCCCACCATCAACGTGAGAGCTGCGAGCTTCGCTCGCCCACTCTCCGTTTCAAGTTCGCGCCCCCCCTCCCGGAAGCGGCGCGAAGCCCGCGTAGCGGAAAACGGGGAACACGAGTTCCCCGCCCCCCCCTCCTCGCTACCGGGCCCCAGCCCGTGGATTGTTTTGGAGAGATCTCCCCTCCTTCAAGCAGTCCACGGGCTCCTTTTTTTATGCTACAATAATCGCATGACAATAAAACAATCTCTCATTTTGGCGACAAAAATTTTACAAAAAAATAAACTATCCTCCCCTGCTCTGGACGCCGAAGTCCTCCTATCTTTTGTTATAAAAAAACAAAAAGAATTTTTGTACGCACATTCTGAAAAAAAATTAACCGCGGCGCAATTTTTAAAATTTAAAAAACTGATCGCCCGGCGTTCTAAACATGAGCCTATCGCCTACATCATTGACCACAAATTTTTCTACGGCCTGAATTTTTTTGTTGATAAAAATGTTTTAATCCCCCGCCCGGAAACGGAAACACTAGTTGAAACTGTAATCGATAAAAATCCAACTGCAGTCGTTGACGTGGGAACCGGCAGCGGCGTTATTGCCATCTCACTCGCTTATCATCTACCCAAAACGAAAATTTTTGCCACGGAAATTTCGCCGTCCGCGGCCAAAATTGCGCAAAAAAATATTCTTCATCATAAAGTCACCATTACTTTGCTTCGCGGAAATCTTCTTGAACCTTTTTTAAAAAATTTAAAATCAAAAATAAAAAACTTAAAATCTTTAATCGTTGTCGCCAATCTCCCCTATCTCAAAACTCGTCAATGGAAAAAAACTCTGCCAGAAATAAAAAAATATGAGCCACGGCAAGCTCTGGACGGCGGTGAAGATGGTTTGAATTATTACCGCGAACTTTTACAGCAAATCGAATTACTAATTACCGATTACCAATTACCAATTACTTCAATCTTCGAAATTGATCCATCTCAAAAAAAAACCATTGCGAAATTGGTCAACTGCCGCTTCCCTGCCGCGAAAATTGAAATAAAAAAAGACCTCGCCGGCCGAGATCGGGTTGTTATATTTAAAATAAATCCCAAAAAACAATCAATTACTTAATTACTATTTACCAATTACTGAAATCTGCAAATGGTAATTAGTAACTGGTAATTACGGCACTTAAAAATTAAAACTCCACTTCAGTATTTATCGGCACCACTTCAACCCAGGTCACTCCCGGGTTGAATTTTATTTCCGCGCCTGTTGCGTCATAAAATCTCGTCCGCTCACCACGCGCATCTTTTCTCCAAGTTCCATCAATCCGAATTCCATCCTGAAAAATAATTGCCTCGCCACTACCAATCGTATCAATTTTTTTTCGACCAACATCATCTAAAACCACCATTTTAGTAAACTGCACAATAATATTTTTTGCCCGAACTTCCTCGCCATTTCTGTCTTGCTGGATTGCTCCCGCTTGATATCTCAAATAGTCATTTGTCTCGCGATCATACTGCCAACCGGCTTCGTAAGTTTTCGTGGAAAAATAAATTTTAACTCTTTTTTCTTCATCGGGTCGCGACTCTTCGGGTATTTCATTCTTAAACTGCCATGGCGTAAAATTTTTCACTTCACCATTTTTCGCCGTAAAAGCTTCATTTAATAATTCTGTTGAAGTGTAAAGATTGTGCGGCGCATATCTTGATTTTGATCGCCAAAAGAATCTGCCGTAAGCGAATTCATTCAAATCCAAAATGTCATATTGCGGAATTAACCTCAGCGCTTCAGGACTGCCGCCGGAATGGACATAAAGCGTGCCAAACTCCTCCGCCCAATCAAGAAAATATGGCCGCGCGCTTCGAACTGGACCGATTTCCGGGACATCGCTATCTGCTGTGTAAATTGCGAGCAATCTTGTAATCCCCGCTTCGGCTAAAGTTTCGTAAACCAAATTAGCGCCCGAGACTCCCGAAAGCGGCCGGGCGTCAATCATGTTTTCAATTTGCACGGCAAAAAGCGCGGGATTAATTTTTATTTCTTCGTCCACTTCCACTCCATCAACCAATCGACGAAACCCAGGAAGAGATACTTCTTTATTTTCTTCATTGCTTTGCTCCGCCCTCGCCCGAGAAAAAAAATCCAAAAAAGAAGTCCTGGACAAAAGCAAATAGCCGCCGCCGACCACCACAAAAACTGAAATTAAAAGCAAAGAAACAACCAGCCAAATACGCGGTTGTTTCTTCACAAAAACAATTATTTTTGAGAATAATTCCTTTATTAACTTCATAGCTTCGAGTATAATTCCTATTTTTTCTCTTCTTTTTTCTCGCCCGCAGCTTCGGGCGCGGCAGCTTCTTCTTCGCCCTCTTTCTTTTCTTTTTCCACAACTTCCACTTCGTCAACTTTTTCCGCGACTGGAGTTTCAAGTTCAGCTTTTAATTCTTCTTCAGTCAAAGGTGCTTCAACTGTGGCAATGGTCGCGTTCATATCATCTAAAATTTTCACTCCCTCCGACACCTTTAAATCTTTAATCTGAATGCTGTCTTCAAAAGTTTTAAGGCCGGAAATATCAACTTCAATTTCGTGCACCAAATCTTGCGGCAAACATTCAATTTCTATTTTTTCCATACTATGGACAAAAGTACCGCCGAGTTCTTTAACTGCCGGCGCTTCGCCAATAAATTTCAAGAGCGCGTCAACTTTAAGTTTTTCCGTCATCTTAATCTGGCGAAAATCAACGTGAGAAAATTTACCTGTGCGAGGATCCATTTGTACTTCCTGAACCAGAACTTTAACCGGCGCGGCTTCATCAATTTTTAAATCAATTAAAGTGCTTTCTCCGGCTTCTTTGTAAAGTTTGTTGAAAGGAAGATACTCCACAACCAAATTTAAGGACGGCACGTCTTTACCGTAAATAACGGCCGGAATAAAATTTTGTTTACGGAGATTCTTTACTCCCCTTCCAGTCACCTCTCGCTTTTTGACATTTAGACTTAAGGTCATAAGAATTCTCTGTTTAGAGATTAATTAATAATGATTAGATTCTAACAATAAACCCGAAATTAGTCAAGAATTAACCGTTTCTCACCGCAATACTCTCTAAAATCCCTACCATTGCCAAATTTGTGACCAAAGCGCTTCCGCCGTAACTTATAAAGGGGAGGGAAATACCTGTTACTGGCGCCACACCAATTGTCATCCCAATATTAATAAAAATCTGAATCAAAAAAATAATTGCCGTGCCTGCCGCGAAAAATAAACTGAAATCATCACGCGCGCGCCTCGCGATTCGGACAATCCGCCAAAAAATAATTCCAAATAGAGCAAGGATCAAAGCCGAGCCCAAAAAACCCAACTCTTCGGCCAAAACGGCAAAAATAAAATCTGTTTGACTTTCCGGAACAAAGCGCAATTGACTTTGCGGCCCAAAACTAATTCCCCGTCCGAGCATTTGTCCCGACCCGACGGCGATTTGCGCCTGAGCAATGTTATAGCCGCGGCCGAGTGGATCGCGCGAAGCGTCCAAAAAACTTAAAATTCTTTCTTTTTGATAATCTTCAAAAATAAAAAACCATGAACCGGCAAGGAGAGTCGCGATTAAAAGTAAAAGGAGCGCGAGATGCGATCGTTTGATTCCTATTAAAAATAGCATGCCAAGCCACAGAAAAAAAAGAACCAAAGCTGAACCAAAATCCGGCTGAAGCAAAACTAAGCCAATCAGAACGCCCGAAAAAATACCGCTCACTGTGATATGCTTGAAATTAAAAATTTCATGCGCCCCGCGGGAAAAATATTTCGCCAAAAAAATAATCAAGGCGAGCTTTGCCAATTCCACCGGCTGAAAATTAAACCATCCAAAGCCAAACCAACCTTGAGTTCCTCGGATGACCTGGCCGAAAATTAAAACCGCAACCAAGAGCGCCGCGGCCAGACCATAAATGGGAAAACTATAAAATTTCAACCACTTATAATCAATCATGCTCGCGGCAAAAAAACCAACCAATCCAATCAAAATAAAAATTGCTTGTTTTTTAAAATTCAAAAAATCCGGATTAGCTTTGCTTAAAGAAATGCCATAAAGCGCGACCAAGCTTAAAACCAAAAGCAAAAATACTGAAGTTACGAGCACCCAGTCAAAACGTCTTAAAAATGAAAAATACCGGGAAAGCATAAAATAAAAAATCCAAATGTCAAAATCCAAATACCAAATCAAGCCCAAAATCCAAAAATTTAGTCATTTGGATTTGATTTGACATTTGAGCTTTGGGTTTTGGATTTTAAATAACAAAGACAGTAAAAAATCACTTAAAAACTATCAATCCACCGGCATGTATACCTTTGAATCAAAGATATTCACTTCTGGTACGACTTTCACTTGCGTAATAGACGGCAAAGTCTCAAACCAACTTACTTCAACTAAGCGGTTTTGTCCAGAACGAAACTCTTCAAGAGTTACATAATTCACACTGGCGATGGAACTTCCTCGATAAAGAAAAATTTCAAAACCAACATCCCAAAAACTGAAAGCCGAGGCATTTCTAACCGTAAAAGAGGCGCGGCTGATAGGAATATTTTCCCCGACCGCGGCTGGCGTAAATTTTACATCAGAGACGGGAAAATTGAGGCGGTCTTCCTGCCAGGTCGCGTAATCGGGAATTTCATGAGCGTCAATTTTTTGCCATTTTAAATTTTTTATTTCCAAAGTCGCGGAGCGAGGTTTGGCCGCCGCCGAAACTCCAAGATCAAAAATATATTTTTCCTCGCCAGGCAAAATAAATCCGCTCTTCTCCAAACGCGATACCCCGTCAACTAAAAAACTGTAAGTAAATTCCGCTCGCCAATTAAGAGAAGGATTAAAAACTTTTCCGACAAAATCATATCTTCCTTTTCCGGAAGAAAAAATTGTTGTCGTGCCAAGTTCAAGACTTTTTGGCTGGAGCGCGCTATTTACGGCCGAATAATCAATCCCGCGGCTCAACTCTCTCATTGCCAAATTAAAACTTGGTCCTTCAATAAAATAATAATTAATCAAGCCATAAAGACCAAACCCCCAAAAAATCACGCAAATAAATATTAAAAAACCAATAAAAATTTTCTTCAATAAAATTTTATGGGAAACATACCACGTGGCGAATTTTAATTGACCTTCAGTGAAGTCTGTCGGCTGATCTTCGTAAGCCATATTTTTATATAGTTAAGTTTAATGCAAAGGCTTCGGCGCGGCCAAGGTAATAAATTGCAAAACATCCGCGTGATCTGAAACTATTTTTATCGTCTTTTCATCTAGATCTTCGTTGTGGCGCGCCATAAATTCCAAAACTTCTCCATAGTTTTTAAGGTCTCTTCCTTCGCCGAGAAATCCGCTGCGAATCAGAATATAATTTATAAATTTAAGCAATTGCTTTTCAGCTGAAGCAAGAAATTTATATTTTTCTCCCGCGTCCTCTGTTAAATTCGGCTTTTCCACCATTAATTTTTGCAGAGCAACTGTTTTTTCAGGACTAAGCGCCAAAACAACACGCGGCATTTGAACTTCGCCCGCTATTCCGTCCGGATCTTCAAAATATTTAATCGAAGCCATTTTTCTTCCGGCCAATTTTTCAAAATTTTTATCCGCCTTGCGGCGTAAAACCATTTCATCCGAAGAAGTCGTGGCATCAATCGCGAGATTTATAAATCTGTCTGTGTCTTCATCATGAAAAGTTACGACAAAATCCGCGCCATTCATTACATCGTCATATTCTGAAGTTTTTTGGATTGAAAAAACATTGTCACCAAACCAGCCGTGAACTTTTATCCCTTCCATCAAAACATACTCCAAAGCGACCGCCTCGCTTCCTCGTTCATGAATATACCTCGGCGATTTTTTAATTTCAGAAACTTTTTGCAAATCCGCGGCTACCTCTTCTCGCTTATACGGCCGATCAACAAAATCTTCCGGGACAAACGCAGAGTCTCTCCAAGACCGAGCAATCTCCCGATTAAAATTTTCGTCGTCGGTTTGACCCCAAACTCTCCGGCGATCCAGCGCCGCCACCATTCTTCCTTCAATTCCTACTGCCATAATTGGAATAGCAGGCTTTAGCCTGCGCTTATTTTTCTTACTTCGACGCGAGCTAAAGCTCGCTAATCTATTTTTATATTATATCAAAAAAATTAAATTAAAACAAAGGCACTCTGGCAAAAAAAATTCGGCGTGACACCCGGAGTGACACCCTTTAGGGTGTTATTTCAAACAACATTGTAACAGCCTAAAGGCTGTCAGTCCGATTTATTAAAAAATAAAAAAACGGCCCCGCTTCATTTCCTTTGCTTTGTGAGCATTAGATTTGAAACGGGGCCAAGGAACCTTCTGTCTGTCATTCCCGCGAAAGCGGGAATCCAGATTACTGGATCCCCGGGTTAAACCCGAGGACGACATTGAGGTTGTGGGCTACGCGGCTTTGCGACGGAGCACCCGAGCGCCGTCGTCCCAGCCGACGTCGAGCCAGCCCCAGTACTGGTACCAGCGGTCGCCGCGCCAGCGGAGGTACGCCACGCACTCGCGGCCGACGGGGTACCGCATGTCCGGGAAAACGAAGACGATCTTGCCGCGGAGTGCGGCGGGAATCTCGTCCTGGTGGGCGAGGATGAACTCGCAGTCCTCCTTGCCGAGGTAGGCGCCGAGCTTCTCGGCGCGGGCGACCATGGTGTGGCCGTGGACGCGCTCCTCGCCCTCCCGGAGAAAGGAGAGGATCTCGTAGGTGCGGCCGCCGACCGTCATTTCGGTGGGGAGTTCCAGCTCCGTGGGCTTCGCGGGCTGCCTCGCGATGAGTGCGCCATCGAGCGTCGTGGCCAACAAATCCTGATGCAGAATCCAAAATTGGGCCAACTCCGGCTCCATGTCCCGCGGCAGAGAGCGCAGCACTGCCGCACCGAGTTCCGCAAACTGATCCGTTCCGAGTTTCTTCTTTCCCATCGCTTCCTCCTTGGCTTATCCTGGTTCATCTCTTTAGGAGAGGCAGGACTTAAGGAGAGGCAGGACTTACCAAAAGCGGCTGGAACCCTTTCCCAGCCTTGTTTTGATTGTGCTCCCCTCTTAAGATAAGAGGGGCTGGGGGCGTTATGAATCTTTGTTTTTAAATCTACAACTCATAACCCCTCTTAATCTCCCCTTACCTTAAGGGGAGAAACCAGAGCACTGCCAAAAGAAAGGTAGAAACTTCCAACGTTTCATAATATTCCATTATTACCTTTTTGTCAATCCCTCTTTTGATGTCATTCCCCGGCTTGACCGGGGAATCCAGAAATAGGAACTGGATCCCCGATCGGGTCGGGGATGACAAAAAACAAACTTCTGGCGAAGCTTGTTTTCTCAAAAACATTATGGTATAATTAAGATAATAAAACTTAGCAAATTATACCCAATTTCCAAGCTCAAAATTCAATAGATTTGAGCTTTGAGTTTTGAGTTTATTTTTATTATGTCTCCAAAAGTTAAAACCAAAAAAGAAGAATACGGCGCGAAACAAATTACCGTTTTGGAAGGATTGGAAGCAGTCCGTCGCCGGCCGGGTATGTACATTGGTTCCACCGGCCCGGAAGGTTTGCATCATTTAGTTTGGGAAGTTGTTGATAACTCAATTGATGAAGCCATGGCCGGACACTGCACGGAAATTCAAGTCCGTCTTTTGCCAGGAAATCGCGCCTCAGTTTCAGATAACGGCCGCGGCATTCCGGTTGAAATTCATAAACAAACAAAAAAATCAGCCTTGGAAACGGTTTTAACAATCCTCCACGCCGGCGGAAAATTCGGCGAGGGCGGATATAAAGTTTCCGGTGGTTTGCACGGCGTCGGCGTTTCAGTTGTAAATGCACTTTCAAAATACATGCGCGCCGAAGTGAGGCGCGACGGAAAACTTTGGGCGCAAGAATATGCCAAAGGAAAACCTCAGGGAAAAGTAAAACCGGTTGGAAACGCCCGTGGCACTGGCACGACAATTATTTTTGAACCTGATCCGGAAATTTTTACCACAACCGATTTTGATTTACAAACTATCCTCACCCATCTTCGCCAGCAGGCCTATCTCACCAAGGGCGTAAAAATTTTAATTTTTGATGAACGAACGGCGGAGAAAGGAAAAAAGAAAGACCAACCGACTTATGCTTTTTATTTTGAAGACGGCGTCGCTTCTTACGTTGGTTTTTTAAACCATCATAAAGAATTAAAACAGGAAAATGTTTTTTATGTTCAAAAAGAATCCGCGGGCGTTGGCGTGGAAGTGGCCGTTCAATACACTGCTGATTTTAAAGAAACTGTTTACGCGTTTTGCAATAATATTTTTAATCCGGAAGGCGGATCGCACATGGTTGGTTTTCGCACGGCTCTAACTCGTGTTTTAAATAACTACGCAAGAACAAAGGGATATTTGAAAGAAAAAGATGAAAACCTGACTGGCGAAGATGTGCGCGAAGGTTTGACTGCCGTCGTCTCCGTTAAAGTTAAAGATCCGCAATTTGAAGGCCAGACTAAAGCAAAACTCGGCAACCCCGAAGTACGGCCGGCGGTTGATACAATTTTCTCCGAAGCTCTTACAACATTTTTGGAAGAACATCCGCGCGACGCCGAAGGAATTATTGAAAAAAGTATTTTGGCATCCCGCGCGAGAAACGCGGCTCGTGTCGCGCGCGAAACAATTTTAAGAAAAGGTGTTTTGGAAGGATTAACTCTTCCTGGAAAACTTTCCGACTGTTCAAGCCGCGAGTCGGAAAAAACTGAACTCTACATCGTTGAGGGCGATTCCGCCGGCGGTTCGGCAAAACAAGGCCGCGACCGAGATTTCCAGGCGATTTTGCCTCTGCGCGGAAAAATTTTAAACGTGGAACGGGCGCGCTTGGATAAAATGCTCGCGAACAATGAGATAAAATCATTGATCATTGCCATGGGCACAAACATCGGCGAACAATTTGATATCACAGGCTTAAGATATGGAAAAATTATTATTATGACTGATGCCGACGTTGACGGTGCCCACATCCGCACACTACTTTTGACTCTTTTCTTCCGATATTTTCCGGACTTAATTACCAAAGGACATATTTTCATTGCCCAACCGCCGCTTTATAAAGTTCAATCCGGTAAAGAAGCCCACTATGTTTTCAGTGATGAAGAAAAAGATAAAGTTGTCGCCGAATTACAGAAGAATAAAAAACCTGATACTAAAAAATTAAAAAGGGAAACTGAAGAAAAAGTAGAAGGTGAGATCGCGGAAGGCGAAGAAGCAACCGCGACTATTTCCGGCATCAATATTCAGCGCTACAAAGGTTTGGGCGAAATGAATCCTGAACAACTTTGGGAAACAACCATGAATCCGGCCAGCCGTCTTATGAAACAAGTAAACGTTCAAGACGCCGCGGCAGCTGATGAAACTTTTAGTATTTTAATGGGCGACGAAGTTGAGCCGCGAAAAAGATTTATTCAGACTCACGCGAAAGCAGTGAAAAATTTGGATATATAAGTGTTAAAGACTTTAAACTTGCGTTATTTTTCCCCTGTGCTATACTTTAGATAAATAGCCCCCAGGGCTGTTTTAAATACCATAAATTTCGCTAAAAATCGTTTAAAATACATAAAAATATGCAAGTCTCCATTCCCAGCAACAAATTAACAAATTACTTTCGCGATTCTTACAGAGAATTAAAGAAAGTTGTCTGGCCAACAAAGCGTGAAACCATAAACCATACTCTGGTTGTGATTGGCATAAGTTTGGGCGTGGCCATTTTTTTAGGAGCTCTTGATTTTCTCTTCACCCGGATCCTGGAAAAATATTTATAATAAATTTGAAAACATAAATTTTTAACTTTTAATTTGACTGAGCGGAGCGAAGGAATATATGCCTAAACAAATAGCTCAAAGAGGTCGACTCTGGTATGCGATTCACACTTATTCCGGATACGAAGAAAACGTCGCCCATAATTTAAAACAAAGAATTGAATCCATGGCAATGCAGGACAAGATTTTTAATGTCTTGATTCCTACCGAGAAAAAGATAAAAATAAAAAACGGCAAGCGCCGAACGGTCATTGAAAAAATCTTTCCCGGTTATGTTTTGGTGGAAATGCTTGTCACCGACGATTCGTGGTATGTAGTCAGAAATACTCCGAACGTTACCGGCTTTATCGGCACGGGCACAATCCCCACTCCCCTTTCTGAAGCTGAGATAAAAGTTTTGCAAAAAAGAATGGGCGAAGAAGAACCGCAATATAAAATTGATGTTACGGTTGGCGCGCCGGTTAAAATCAATGACGGACCGTTCAAAGGTTTTGAAGGAAAAATTTCCGCCATTGACGAAGCTCGCGGAAAAGTTAAAGTACTGGTAAGTATGTTCGGCCGCGAAACTCCGGTGGAATTGGATTTCTTACAAGTTAAAAAAATATAAAATAAAAGTGCATTGTTAAATTGCTAAAGGCTTCTAGTTTAGCTCTTAACAATCCAACTTAAAAAGTATGGCAAAAAAAATTAAAACAATTATAAAATTACAAATCGAAGCTGGCAAAGCAAATCCAGCGCCGCCAATCGGCCCGGCACTTGGTCAACACGGTTTGAATATTGCTGAATTCTGCACGAAGTTCAACGCCGCGACTGCTAAAATGGCTGGTGATGTTATTCCCGCGGAAATCACGGTTTTTGAAGATCGCACCTACACCTTCATTCTAAAAACCCCGCCGGCAGCTGAACTTTTAAAAAAAGCTGCTGGAATTGAAAAGGGTTCGGGAAAACCGCTTCAGGAAAAAGTTGGAAAAGTGACAAAAGCCCAGATTCGGGAAATCGCCGAGAAAAAAATGCCGGACTTAAACGCGAATGATATTGAAGCGGCGATGAGAATTATTGAAGGCACGGCAAGACAAATGGGATTGGAAGTAGTTTAAAAAATTTAAATTTAAATTTTGACTATGGCTTTCAAATTTAGCTCAATTCGAACTGTCTATTTCTACCTTATTGCCCTGATTTCCTTGATGATGATTGTTTGGGGAACGGTTGATCTCGCGAATCTCGGACTTAGAACTTGGGTTTTTAAAAACGCTGATAAAGCTGATGACTGGTCAATGCCCGCTCCGTATTACATGACAGCTGAAATAAAAATGGGAGAAACAGCAGAACGCTGCGCGGAAAAATGCGATATGACTGCCGAGGAAAAACAACAAATTCAAACTTGGCTTGCCGATTACAAAAATTGGCAGGATCAAAATAATCTCCGAAATGCGAGAAAACAAAAAAATGCCGTTCGGGATATCTCCATGCTCGTTGTTGCCATTCCCCTATTTATTTGGCACTGGAAAATGATTAGCAAAGAAACTAAAGAGGCAAAAGAAAAGATGGAGTCATAGGCTCCATGTTGTCTGCGACGCTCGGGAAAAGCGCAAGCGCTCTTTCCTCTCGCTATCCTCGACAATAATAAAAAGTTTAATTAAAAAAATAATTTCGTGGGAGTCCGCCAAGGGCGGACGTTATTACCACCAAAAACTTATGCGCGGAAAACGTTACCAGGAGGCAAAAAAATCTATTGACCCCAAAAAGAGTTATTCTCTCGCTGAGGCCCTGGACTTAATTAAAAATGGCCCTAAAGAAAAATTTGATGCCGGTGTGGAAGTCCACATCAAACTCGGCATTGATCCTAAAAAGGGCGACCAGTTAGTGCGCGGCACTTTAGTTTTGCCGCACGGAATCGGTAAGACCAAAAAAATCGCGGCTTTCGTTGAACCGGCTTTGGAAAAAGAAGCAAAAGAGGCCGGAGCGGAAATTGTCGGTGGCGAAGATTTAATTAAAGAAATTAAATCTTCAGAAAGAGCTAATTTTGAAATCGCCGTGGCCACTCCGACCATGATGGCTAAATTGGCGCAAATCGCGAAAATTTTGGGTCCAAAAGGTTTGATGCCAAATCCAAAAACAGAAACCGTTAACCCAAATATCAAAAAAATTATTGGTGAATTAAAAAAGGGCAAAATCAACTTCAAAAATGATGACGGCGGAAATATCCATCAATTGCTCGGCAAAGTTTCTTACGATAAAGAAAAGCTTTTGGAAAATTTAACTGCTTTTGTTGAAGCGGTGAAAAAAGCAAAACCCGCCGCGGCCAAAGGCGTTTACATTCAAACCGCGGTGCTTTGTACTACAATGGGTCCGGGAATAAAACTCAGTGTCTAATCAAAATTTATTTAAAAAACACCCTCTAAACCGGGGTGTTTTTAGTTTGTTTTTAGATGCCATTTTATTCCTAAAATTTTAATTGCCTATTCTTTTTCATTTTGCTAAAATGTAAGGGCTAACTAACATATAAAATCCATATGGGAAATTTACAAAATCCTAGAAAAAATCGTTTATCTTGGGATGAAACTTTTATGAATATGGCGCTGATCTTGGCACAACGCACCGCCTGCAAATTTCATACCGCCGGAGTCGTCTTGGTTGATAATAACAAAAGAATTGTCTCGGTCGGCTATAACGGTCCGACTGCTGGCGACGACCATTGTATCGAAGTCGGCTGCGCCAAAGTTGACGGCGATCCGGTCACTGGAAAATTAAAGCGCTGCCGCGGGGCGCACGCTGAAATAAACAGCATTATCAACGCGCAGGATACAAGAAGATTAAACGGCGCGACGGTTTATACCGCGCTTTACCCTTGCTACGACTGCATGAAGGCATTTAACAACGTCGGTATAAAAGAAATCGTTTATTTTGAAAAATATGAACGGATAAAAACTGGCGGCGAAGGAAAAGAAGAAGAAAACGAAGCGCAGGAGTTGGCCGACAAACGCGGGATTATAATTAGAAAATACGACGGGCCGGTTTATTGCAACATTGATTTTACTGTATAAATACGATTTTTATCAATGTCATCCCCGACCTGATCGGGGATCCAGTAATCTGGATTCCCGCTTTCGCGGGAATGACAAATCATATGATTCTTGGAATAAAAAAACTACACGAATTAGTTAAAGAAATAAATTTAGTAGAAAATTTATGCGACCGGGAAAAAAATAATCCCGAAGGCGCCGGTTTTGATTTGCGGCTCGGAGAAATTTACGAATTGGAAGGCGACGGATTTTTGGGTGTGGAAGAACGCAACACGCCGACCATTAAACTTGTGGCAAAAAATGAAGAAGGAAAACCGGAGAGCGAAAATTATTTTGTTTTTGAACCGGGAAAATATTATTTAGTAAAAACAATGGAAAAAGTAAATTTGCCGGTCACTGTCTCCGGAATTATTTTTCCGCGCACAACTCTTTTCCGCTCTGGATTGGGTCTTTTTAACGGCATTGTCCAGCCAGGCTATCAAGGCGAACTGACTTTTGGACTTTGCAATCTCGGAAAATCAAATATTAAAATTTCTTTCGGCGCGCGAGTTGTCCACATTACTTTCCACGAAGTGCTGGGTGAAGGTAATCAATATCGCGGACAATGGCAAGGCGGTCGAGTCGCGACCGGCGGTAAAGAAATGCAAGTATGATAAAAATTAGAAAACACTTACGAAAAGACATCCCCTACCGTGTAAAATGGTTAAATAATCCCGAGGTAAACAAGTTTATTGGCGATGAAATGGGGCAAAAGACAAATCTGAAAAAAGAAAAAGAGTGGTTTTCTAATTATCTGAAAGATAAAAACAAAAAATTCTTTACTATTTGTGATGATTCTAAGCCAATAGGCTTTATGGGATTATCACATATTAGCAAGTCAAATAAAAACGCAGATCTATTTATTGCTATTGGCGAAGATGACTATCGCGGCAAAGGAATTGGAAATATCGCCATAAAATGGTTGACTGATTACGGATTCAAAAAATTAAAACTTCATAAAATCAACTTAGGTGTTGTTAAAGACAATCGCCATGCGGTTAAAATATATAAATCTTTGGGCTTTGTTGTTGAGGGCGAGATGAAAGACGAAATTTTTTATAAAAGCAAATATCATGATTTTTTATCCATGGCAATTTTTAACAGAAAAAAATAATCTAACTCTATGGAAAAACACCCCGAATACCAATATTTAGATTTGCTCCAAGATATTTTGGATCACGGTTCGGATAAAAAATTATTTTTTACTCCGGAGGTTTTGGAGGAATATAAAAAGAAAGGCGAAGAGCCACCTTATATCCGTTCTGTTTTTGGCCGGCAAATCCGTTTTGATTTGAGAAAGGGTTTTCCGATTCTGACGACAAAGAAAGTTTTTTTCCGCGGAATCATTGAAGAATTAATTTGGTTTTTATCCGGCAGCACAAATGTTAAACCGCTCGTGGACAAAGACGTGCATATTTGGGATGAATGGGCTTGGAAAAGATATCATAAATATTGTTTGCAAAATAAACCCGAGGAAGATTTGACCCAGGAAAATTTTATAAAAAAAATTAAAGAACTGCCGGCGGACGATGAATTTGTAAAAAAATGGGGCGACCTGATTTGTGTTTACGGAAAAATGTGGCGACGCTGGCCGGCCTCGGACGGTCGCGAGATTGATCAACTCGGCTGGTGCATTCAAGGTTTGAAAGAAAAACCATTTAGAAAATCTTATGTTGTTTCCGCCTGGAATCCGGATTTTATTTATGCCATGGCTTCAAAAGGCAACGCTAATGAAGTCCCGCCTTTTTGCCACACGATGTATCAATTCCAGGTCACGGGCGACGGCGTTTTGAACTTAGGATTATACCAACGAAGCGCTGATGTTTTTTTGGGCGTCCCGTTTAATATCACAAGTTACGCTCTCCTGCTTTTGATGGTCGCGCAAATTACCGGATTAAAACCCGGCGAATTTGTTCACACTTTTGGCGACGTGCATATTTATTCCAATCATTTTGATCAAGTCAAAGAACAAATAAGCCGTGAACCAAAACCGTGGCCGACAATGAAACTGAATCCTGAAATAAAAAATATTGATGATTTTAAATTTGAAGATTTTGAATTGCAAAATTACGAATCTCATCCGGCAATTAAAGCGGAAATCGCCAACATCGGCGGGTTCTAAAAATTCCCCTCCTCTTTGAGGAGGGGTTAGGGATGGTGCGGATTTCAAAACCACCCCAGCCCCTCCTTGGAAAGGAGAGGAAAATATATTTAATCTATGACTATCTCAGCCATCGCTGTCACAAACAAAAACCGCGCGATCGGTTTTAAAAATAAATTGCTCTGGAATCTTCCGCCCGACCTGGAACATTTTAAAAAAATCACTTCCGGCCACACAATAATTATGGGCGGCAATACTTTTGTCTCGCTCGGCCGTCCCCTTCCGAAACGCGTAAATATTGTTATAACCAAAAATAAAAATTTTTCTGCGCCGGGATGTATTATTGTTTCTTCGCCAGAAGAAGCCTTAGAGCGCGCGAAGGCGGAAGAAGAAAAATTTCCCACCAAGCAAAAAGAAGTTTTCGTAATCGGCGGCGCTTCAATTTATGCGCAAATGTTGCCGCATGTTGAAAAACTTTATTTGACTATCGTGGACGATGAGCTTGCGGAAGCCGACACTTATTTTCCGGATTATTCTGCATTCAAAATCACAAGTGAATCCGAACCGCAAGAATATAACGGATTGAAATATAAATTTATTGAATTAACGAGATAATTTTTAAAATGAATAAATTTGTCGCTATAGTCGGGATGCCCGGCGCGGGAAAAAGCGAGGTGGCCGACGAACTCATCAAACACGGCTACCAATACATCCGTTTTGGCCAAATCACTTTAGACGAAGTTAAAAAACGCGGCCTCGCACCGACAGAAGAAAATGAAAGGCCAATCCGCGAAGAGCTCCGAAAACAATACGGTCCGGGAGCATTTGCCACTTTGAATATTCCAAAATTTGATGAGGCATTAAAAATTGGCAATGTTGTTGGCGACGGACTTTATAGCTGGTCTGAATATAAAATTTTAAAAGATAAATACAAAGAAAATTTAATTGTCATCGCGGTTTACGCGCCGCCAAAATTAAGATGTGAGAGATTAGCAAATCGAGCCGGGCGACACGGCGATGATCCAAAATTAAAATATCGCTCCTCCACTCCAGAATCTGCAAAAGCCCGCGACTACGCGGAAATTGAAAATATAGAAAAGGGAGGACCAATCGCCATGGCCGATTACACAATTATAAATATTGGAACGTTGGACGAACTTCGAACCCAAGCAGAAAAAATTTTGGAAGAAATAAATAATTTTTAAAAATATGAAAAAGGGCGCCTTCGTTTTGGTCGATGGCATTGATGGCTCCGGCAAGGCGGCGATTATTAAATCTCTGGCTGCTTGGGCTGAAAATAAAAAATTGAAAATTTTGGATTTAAAAGATTATTGGAAAATAAAACACACTTTTCCGGAGCCGGAAGAAATTGCCGAATACGACGTAATAATTTCCGCCGAACCGACTTATTCCATGGTCGGCCAGGCAATCCGCGAAGAAATTGTCCGTGAAAACAACCGACAATATTCAGCCTGGACTACGGCTGAAGCTTTTTCTCTTGACCGCGAAATTTTATACCGCCGCGTAATTCTTCCAGCGCTGGAACAAGGAAAAATAATTTTTCAGGAACGCGGCGTCACAACTTCCATAATTTACCAACCAATCCAAAAAGAATTCCTGGAACTTGAAAAAATTTTAGAATTGCCCGGAAACAAATTAGCGCTCGAATACCGGCCGGATTTAATTATCATCGCTCTTGTTGATCCGAAAGAAGCCGTGAAGCGGATTACTGAACGGGATAAAAAAGATTATTCAATTTTTGAAAAACTCCCCTTTTTGGAAAAAATCGCCGAAAGATTTGCCGCGCCGTGGTTTCGAAAGCTTATGGAAAAACACAGCAGTGAATTTGTTTATTTAAAGACAGATAAAACCGTTTATGATACAATAAAGGAAACTACCGATATTTGGGAAAATTTTTTAAAAAAAATATAATTAATCGCGAATTTTTCTTAAAATCCGCCAAAAACTATGCTTATCAAAGTCGCCGATCTAATACGCGAAAGCTGGGCACTTTACAAAAATAATTTCGCCCTTTTCGCGAAAATTATTGCCTGGCTCCTTATTCCTTCCGTCATTTTATCTTTGTTGCCCTACTTCATTTCAAACCCCGTGGTTTTCATGGCGACAAACTTTCTTCTTTCGCTTGCCTCGTGGATGCTGAGTGTTTTAATTATGATTGCTTTAATTCTGGCAATGGATGCTGTTCTCAAAAAAGAACCAGTTAATCTAAAAAATATTTATAATTTAAGTTATTCAAAAACTTTTTCCGGAATTATCATCTCCATTTTGGTTTCCCTCGCGGTCGGCTTTGGCACGCTCCTTTTAATCATCCCTGGCATAATTTTTTCCGTCTGGTTTTCTTTCAGTCTTTACATCTTAGTGCTGGAAAATAAAAAAGGAACTGAAGCTCTTTCCGCCAGCCGCCAATTGGTAAAAGGGAAATTTTGGCCGATTCTCTGGCGCTGGATTGCTCCAAATTTTGTCTACGGCATAATTCTTCTCATCGTCATTCTTATTCCCGTTTATATAATTGATTTTGCCGTCGGCCAGCCAGGCGCAAGCTTCACCGCAACTTCAACATGGTGGTCAATGATTATTGCCAATGTTATTCCTGTTTTTGCTGCCCCATTATTTTACGCATTGGGATTTATCCTCTATAACTCTGTTAAAAAAAGCGCGGCTCTGCCGCAATAATAAATTGCGAAGCAATCTGATCTGAATTTTATGCATCTGGTCCCGGTCATTGGACTTGAAATTCATGTCCAATTAAAAACAAAATCAAAAATGTTCTGCGGTTGCGACAATACCGGCGAAGATCAGCCGCCGAACACAACCGTCTGCCCTATTTGCATGGGTCATCCTGGCACGCTCCCCGTCATCAACGAGCAGGCGTTGGAGTGGGCCGGACTTATGGCCCTGGCTTTAAATTGTAAAATTCAAAAATCTTCAAAGTTTGACCGCAAACAATATTTTTATCCCGATCTGCCAAAGGGTTACCAAATTTCCCAATATGACAAACCTGTATGCTTGGACGGTTTTTTGGAAATTGATATTCCGACCAAAGATGAAAAAAAACAACGGCCTTGGGCGAAGATAAAAATAAACCGTGTTCATCTCGAAGAAGATGCCGCAAAAACATTCCATAGCGAAGATGGAAAAAATAGTCTTGTTGACTATAACCGTTCTGGCACGCCACTTCTGGAAATTGTCACCGAGCCGGACATTGCCTCGCCCCTTGAAGCAAAAATTTTCATGCAGGAATTGCGGCTTATCGCCCGCTATCTTGGAATTTCCGACGCGGATATGGAAAAAGGTCATCTCCGCTGCGATGCTAATATTTCTCTCCGAGAAGTTCTTGACGACCCAACCAAAGAAAAAAAATTAGTAAAACTTAACGCAAAAACCGAAATTAAAAATTTAAATTCTTTCCGAGCGGTTGAACGCGCGCTGGAATACGAAATCAAAAGGCAAACCGAACTTTGGGAAAAAGGAAAACCGCCGACCATTACCACAACTCGCGGCTGGAACGATGTAAAACAAATAACTATAGACCAACGCACGAAAGAAGCTGAAAACGATTATCGCTATTTCCCCGAACCAGACTTGCCTCCGCTTGATTTGAGTAAACTAGAAGAAAAAGTTAAAAGCAAACTTCCTGAACTGCCTCGCGCTAAAAAAATAAGATTTGTGTCTCAATACGAATTTACTGACGAAGAAACAAAAATTTTGATTGAAGACAAAAAACTCGCTAACTACGCGGAAAATATCATTTCCGAACTGCAAGCATGGCTCCTTTCACTAGAAGGGATTGAAGGAACAGAGGAAGAAATCTGGGAAAAAAATAAACACAAACTTGTCCGTCTTGTCGCCGGATGGCTCATAAATAAACTCTGCGGATTAATGGCTGATAATAAAATTGATATACGCCGCCTAAAAATCACTCCGGAAAATTTTGCCGAGTTTATCACCATGATTTATCAAAATAAAATTTCCGGGCCGACAGCACTGAAAATTCTTGAAGAAATGATGCTAACAGGCGGAGATCCTTCGCAGATTATGGAAAGTAAAAATCTCGGCCAGATAAGCGACGCTGGCGAGATAGAAAAAATAATTGACGAACTTCTCACCGACCACCCCGAAGAAACTGTAGAATACAAACAAGGAAAAACCGCCCTGCTCCAATTCTTCATCGGCCAAGTAATGAAAAAAACCCAAGGCAAAGCTAATCCTAAAATCGCCGAAGAAATTATTAAAAAGAAACTCGGATAGAAAATCAAAAACTGCTCAAATTTCCTGGGCAGTTTTTGGTCTTGCTATCCTCTCCGCGATTTCCGCGGAGGGTCCGAGCCCATGGCAAAGAAAGGAGGAACGCCATGACTCGACATGCTGAAGAGGCGCGCGTTGGAGAGGAAGGTGACGTCCCAGAGTGCATCCACAAGAAGCCCTGGGCCAAATGCGCCTGTTGCCGGGGAAAATTCGGCATGCTGGTGATCGACCTGGACATTTTGCTCAGTCGAAACCAGCCGCCGGAAGTCGTCGGCAATCTGGTGGCAGAAGGCATCCGGAGGATGCGACGCGGAAAGGAGGAACTGGAAAGACGTGGGGCAAGTCCCAAGTAGAATAAAACACATGAGACCAAAAAGGGCGTTTTGCTTTAAGCACCACGCCCTTAATTTTATTTAATCCACTTTTTTATTTTTTCTTCTATTTCTTTATAATTTTTTATCCACTTAATTCTTTTATCACGGCGAAACCAAGTCATCTGCCGCCTGGCATACGCATGCGTCCTATATTTTATTTTTTGAGCTGCTTCTACGAGATCTTGTTTGCCCAATAAGTATTCGCCAATTTCCTTATATCCAATCCCGCTCATGGACGGAAGATTTGGATTATATTTTTTTAATAATTTTTTTGTTTCGTTAACCAAACCGTCTTTTATCATTTTCTCCACCCGCCGGTCAATGTTTTCATAAAGTTTTTGCCGCGGAACATTTATTCCAATTTGTAAAACATCAAATAGCGGCTCACCCTTTTCTCGCAATTTGGAAAATTGTTTGCCAGTCGCAAGACATACTTCAAGGGCGCGAATTATTCTCCGCGGATTATTGGCGTCCACTGCCTCGGCCGCGCCAGGATCAAGTTTTAATAATTTTTTATACCATTTCGCGATAGCGCCGGGTTTTTTAATTTCTTTTTCAAATTGTGCTCGCAATTTTTTATTTGGCGGCACCGCCGGAATTTCCAAATTATCAACAATAGATTGAATATATAATCCGGTTCCCCCAACTAAAAACGGCACCTTGCCGCGCTTCAAAATATCTTTAATCGCCGCAAGCGCCTTCTTCTTATAATCCGCCAAAGTAAATTCTTCGTCAGGCTTTAACACATCAAGCAAATAATGTTCCACGCCTTTTTTATCAATCACCTTTCCTGTCCCAACATTCATTCCTTGGTAAATCTGCCTTGAATCGGCATTTACAATTTCTCCCTTAAATTTTTTCGCCAATTTCAAAGACAAGCCCGTCTTTCCCGACGCCGTCGGACCCAAAATTACTATCAGTTTTGGCAACTGGAGTCCCGCCTTTAGGCGGGGTTTAGATATTGACATATTATCTTTTTTATATTAACTTAAAGGCAGCAAAGGAGGAAAAATAATGACCAAGAAGACTATCCGCATAGTCGCCGCAACATTATTCGGCTTACTGGCATTGACATTTGCCTGGGCTGCGGACAGCTACGGGGACGGACCATCCTTCAGCTCTCCACCGCCACTCGCCTACTTCGTGGTGTTCGGTGGCTTTTCTATCGCATGTCTGGTAATGGCCGTTTTGTTCATTTGCAAGCCGCCGCCCTGCATGAAAGATTCGCCAAGGGAGTAACAAGGTCATGAAAAAACTCAAGGGTGTGGCCGGCGGGATTGGCTACCTCTTGCTCGCGCTGATTTTTCTCGCTGGTGCCGGAGGAATGGCGACCGTTCCCAATCTCGCGCTCGCCGAACGAGCGTTCATCGTCATCGTTACGATTATCGCGGTGGTTTGCCTCTTCGCAAAAGCCATCGGTGTGGTTCGTGACGCTTGGAAAAAAGAATAGGTAAGGCTCCACCTCAAACGGGCCATTTTTTATCCTTCCAAAATCCATTCAAACGCTTTTTTTATTTTAACATTAAAAATTTTTCCAATCATATTCTTCTTGCCGTTGAATCTCACTCTTTTCATTTCTAAAGAATTTCCAATGCACTTTCCGTTTTTATATTCATCTACTAATACCGACACGACTTTCCCGACATATTTCTGATTTTTTTCAAAAACAATTTTCTCCATCAAATTCTGTAAAACATCCCGCCGCCGTTTTTTTTCGGCGCGCGGCACATCGTCCTTAAACTTCGCGGCCGCTGTTCCCTCTCGCGGCGAATATATCGCGAGATACGCAATATCAAAATCTGCTTTTTTATAAAGTTCCACCGTGTTTTGAAACGATTTTTTTGTTTCACCGGGAAAACCGACAATAATGTCTGTGCCAAGCGCGATGCCTAGCCTTTTTTTATTTATTTTTGCGACGAGTTTTAAATAATCTGCAGTAGTATAACTGCGATTCATCTGTTTTAAAACTTTATCATCCCCGGCCTGAAGCGGCAGATGAAGATAATTTACCATTTTGGGCAAAGTCAGGGCGTCAATAACTTCATTTGTCATATCGCGCGGATGTGGCGCGGTAAAAAAGATTCGTTTAATTCCTCTTATTTGATTTACCTCCCAGAGTAATGCGGCAAAAGGATGTTTATATGGATTTTTTTTGGAAAAATTTTTAGTATCATCCGGCCAATAGGCATTTACGTTTTGCCCTAAAAGAGTTATTTCAAGACATCCCCTTTTTGCTAAATTTTTTATTTCCGCCACCACCTCAACGACAGGCCGACTCACTTCCCTGCCTCGGACGTATGGCACGGCGCAATATGAACAAAAATTATTACAGCCGGTCATGATCGGAACAAACGCAGAAAATTTTGTTGAGTATCTTGGCTCAATTTTAAAATAATGCTCGTGCCAACTTTGGCAATAATTTTTAAACTTTTCTAAATCAATAATTTGTTTTAAATCCAAAACTAAATCAAATTTATCAATAAATTTTTTCTTGTCCCGCGGCAAAATACAGCCGGTTAAAATTGTTTTAAAATTGGGATTAACATTTTTTATTTTACTTAATTCCCTCGCCCGGCCGTATAAGCGATCCACTGCCGCCTGACGAACAGAACATGCTACGAGCACGGCCAAATCAGCCTGCTTTTCGCTTCTAGCAGGCTTATAACCAATCTTTTCAAGCACAGCCGCCACTCGTTCCGAATCGGATTTATTCATCTGACAGCCGTAAGCAATAATGTGATATTTATTTTTTCCCATAGCAATACTTTAACAAAATCATTGATTATTGACAAACCCCACTTTTTTTGCTAAAATATTGATATTAATCCATTTTTATATTATAATTTTATGTCAGAATTCAAAAGAGGTTATGAAGAGCCGCGCCGCATTGAGCCCGGCGATTGCCGACATGGCAATAAAGAAGCTACTTGTCCGGAATGTTTAAAGGACATTGAGGCCGCTGCCGAATCTCTTAAAAGATCGCGAAAACCAAAAAACCCCGAAGAAAAATAAAAATATCAGAATACAAAAAACTAGACAGTCCAACCAGGGCTGTCTTTTTACTCTTGACAAATTTATGATATCATTGTAAGGTGAGGGGTTCCCTGGAAGAAGTACGAGGAATTCCGAAAGGAGGGTAACCATGGGCAAGGTAGTAAGCATCTTCGCCGATGGTCGACTCCATCGGCAATTCCTAGACCGAATCACGAGGCTTGACCTCGAGTACATGAATGGTAACCTTTACCTCAAGCTGACTACCAGCGGTAACGAACTCCCCGGCGGGCTAGATGAGTGGCTGAGAAAATACGCGAGGTTTCTCTTCGTTGTAAATAACGGAGAAAAGATCTTCGTAGGACGAAGCTCCGGCAGGACGAGCTTCACTGGCGATCCGGACAATGTCCGCTACGTGGGGATCGAATTCCGCGGCCCTAAAGGGGGAAGTGTGAATCTCCTCAAGGAGCATACGCTAGAAATCACCTTGGCAGCTGGCAAGGAGCAGAAGTCATTCACGGCTATCAAGGAGGGCAAGAAGGACACACCCGAGATTGAGATAATCTCGTAGGCGCATAGGACCGACGCCAAGAACCGCTTCGGTCCTCTTTTTATCTTATTATCTTATCCCCGCGATTTGCGAGGATTGACTATTCTCTTCAAATACGCTATAATTTTATGTTAAAATTAAAGAATAATTCTTGATCAATTTATATGCCACGAATTCCAACGGCAGAAAAAATTTCCGGACCAGAAACAGAAAAAATTGCGACTCATATTGCACTAACTTCCGAAGCCTCAAAAAATCATCCCGATCGTAACGAGGATGCCGCCTTTGTTGACCCAGCACAAGAATTAGCTGGCATTTTTGATGGCATGGGCGGTGGCTTAGACGGAAAACAGGCTAGCGAATTGGCGGCTAAAATCTCTTTTGAAGAACTATCTAAAGTTCCCGAAGGAGCTGATGCGAAAAAATGGGAAACGGCTATCAAACGAGCCCTGGAAAAAACTCAGGAAGAAGTTATAAAATTAGGCAACCAACTATTTTTTGAACAACTGGATGATCCATTTATTGAAGCAACTTATAGAGATAAACCTCAAGATAAAATTCAGGAATTAATTATAGAAAAAGGAAAATCCCCTGCCGGAACAACAGCTTCTATCGTAAAAATGATTGAGCGGCCAGACGGCGGCGCTGACTTGGTGTTTGGCCATACTGGCGACAGTAGAATTTATGTTTTGAAAAAAGGTGAAGAATTAAAAAAATTAACAAAAGACCAGGGAGCCCTTGAAGAGTCTGTTCAAAATAAATATATTACCCAAGAAGAAGCTGATTTTATTGATCAGGCAACTAGTAAAGAAGAAATAATTCAAAAGTTCGGACCAGAAAGAGGCAACACGGTAGCCTTTCTTTACAAAGATTTGAGAAGAGGTGTAAAGAGCGCCCTTGGACTTAGCGGAAGCGAATTCCAAACAGGTATTGAACACCTTGAACCCGGCGACCTAGCAATTGTTACTTCCGATGGTATTCATGATAATTTGACTGATAAGGAAATCCGAGCAGAAATAATTAAAGGCGGAACGCCCGAAGAAATTTCCGCGCGGCTAGTTAAAGCCGCCAGAAAACGTGTTGCCGGAAAAGTTTTAAGATCTAAGGAAGATGATATGACTGCGCTGGTTATGGAAACTCCGGAAATTGTTGAAGCCGCCGAAGCGGTTGAAGAACCTGCCCTTTCCCCGGAACAAGCGGCAAAAATTGAGGATGATTTAAGAAAACTTCAAGAGATGGCAAAATATCTTAAGAATTTATTGACCGTGGCTAAAACCATAGAAAAAGGCCTTAAGCCGATTACCAGCAAAAAAAGAGTTGAAGAAATTATGGGTCTGGGCGGAGCAAGAGGTGTTGAGGATGCTCTTTACACGACCGAGACGGAAATTCTTAAAGCAGAGCGCGACTTAGCCGGACATAAAGGAGACATTGCGATCGTACGAGAAACTACCACAAAACTTCGCCAAACTCGAGAAGGAAGAGAAAGACAACTTAAGGCGCGAGACCAGGAAGATATCGAGCAAATAAAATCCAGGGTAGCATAAATATATTAAAAGACCCGCCTAACTTGGCGGGTCTTTTTTGATCTACTTATTTTCTTTTTTTAATTTCCGTTTTCACCTTTTCAATAAATTTATTCACCGTCATCGCCACGGTTTTTTGTTTACCGCGAACACGGACATTTAATTTCTTGCCGCCCATTTCTTTATCACCGATCACGAGCATATACGGTGCTTTTTGTTTTTCCGCTTTTCTAATCTTGTATCCAACCGTTTCATTAACATCATCAAGATGAACTCTAATCCCCTCTTCACGAAGAGTTTTCGCGAGTTTTGCCGACGGTTTCACGTGGCGCTTGCCAACAGGGATAATTGCGACTTGCACGGGAGCAAGCCATGTCGGAAAGGCGCCGGCATAATGTTCAATTAAAACAGCTATAAAGCGTTCCAACGATCCCAGAAGAGTTCGATGCAACATTATCGGCGTTTCTTTCTGTCCTTGCTGATTAACAAATTCCATTTTAAAACGCGCCGGGAGATTCAAGTCAAGCTGCAGGGTTGAACACTGCCACTCTCGACCCAAGGCATCGCAAATTTTAATATCTACGGCCGGCCCATAAAATTTTGCTTCGCCAATGTCTATTTGATATTTAAACTTAATTTTATCTAAAACCTTTTGTAAAGTTTTTTCAGCAAAATCCCAAACCTTATTTTCTCCAACATATTTTTTTGTATCCTTCGGATCACGCAAGGAAAGATAAATTTTGTAATCTTTAAAACCAAAACTACCAAGTATTTCTTTGGCAAATTTCAAAACTAACTCTAGCTCTTTTTCAAATTGATCATGACGACAAATGATATGGGCATCATCCTGAGTGAAACCGCGGACACGAGTCAAGCCATGCAAAGTGCCCGAACGCTCATATCGATAAACCGTCCCTAGCTCTGCCCAACGCAAAGGAAGGTCGCGATAACTCCTCATCCGCGATTTATAAATTTTTATATGGAATGGGCAATTCATCGGCTTCAAGAGATATTTTTCTCCCTCTATTTCAATCGGCGAATACATATTTTCGCGATAAAACCCCCAGTGTCCCGAAGTTTCCCAGAGCCTTAAATGCCCAATGTGCGGAGTACGAACAAGTTCGTAACCGTTTTTGTAATGTTTTTCTATCCAATAATCCTCAATTAACTGCCGCAAAAGCGCTCCCTTCGGATGCCAGAGAGGCAATCCAGCACCAACGTCTTCGTCAATGTGAAATAAATCCAACTCTTCTCCGATTTTACGATGATCCCGCGCCTCAGCTTCTTCAACCATTTTTAAATATTCATCCAATTCTTTTTGTGTTTCAAAAGCTACGCCATAAATTCTCTGAAGCATTGGTTTATTTTCGTCACCGCGCCAATACGCGCCGGCGACAGTCGTCAACTTAAACGCGCCAATCGCTTTTGTAGTCGCGATGTGTGGCCCGCGACAAAGATCAGTAAATTTTCCAGTTTTATAAATCGTCACGCGTTCGCCGAGCGATTCCATTTTTCCTTCTTCGCCCACTGTGCCCTCGCGCAATAATTCTAATTTGTAAGTCTGTTTAAATTGTTCAAAAAGTTTTATTGCTTCAGCGCGAGACATCTCTTGCTTTTCAAAAGGTAAACTTCTTTTTATAATTTCTCTCATCTTACTTTCAATTTTTGGCAAATCAGCTGTGGTTAAATTTTTTCCCAACTCAAAATCATAATAAAATCCATTTTCCACAACCGGTCCCACGCCAAATTTCGCGGTTGGATACAACTCCAAAACAGCGGCTGCCAAAATATGAGCCGCGGAATGACGCATTATTTCTAATTTTTCTTTATTCATAAATAAAACTTTGTCTCCTCTGTTTACAAAGATTCTATAAATATAAATTTTATTATTATCAAACGAGTGAGAGAAATGAAGTTGCTTTCATTTCCGAGCGAGCGCAGATAACAAAGGGCGAAGCCCTTTATTTAACAATAATACTCACATTATTCTTTATCTGCGGAACTTTTTTCACCCAAAAAGGTGAAAATTTTATGGTAATGCGCTCAATCTCCGGATAAATGGATAAATATTGAATTATTTTTTCTTTCGAAAGTCCGATAAATTTATCTTTGTCAAAAATCGAGCTGTCTGACTTTAGAGACATTTCTCCTGAAAGATGAACCATAATATTAGCTTCGCCGCTCGTAACATTATATTTTTCCACTAAGAAAGTCATACCATTATAATCAACACTTGTCAATTCTTTATCAGCCGGAACTTTGGCTCCCAATTCTTGCCGCGCCAAACTCTCTAAATCTCGCTCATAAAAAGCTACTCCTACGACTTTCATTTTCAAATTAATGGTAAACTTATCGCCTGTCGCACCCGCCTTAAGATCGCTGCGTTTTTCGGAAATTTCTTTTATCACTACTTTACCAAAGATTTCTCCGGCCGAAGGCATTTCCTCTTTTAAACCCTCCATCACTTGCGTTGAAAGAGTTTGAGTCAAATCGTTATAGGCATTATCTAAATCAGCTTGTGCAACAAACCGCTCTTCATGTTCTCCACCATGCATTGGGGAAAAGCTCTGAGCATAAATTTTATCCTGCAGCCCCTCCCAAAGTCCCGGAATAATAAATTTTGTGGGCCCGAGTTTCGCAGCAGCCTCCGAGGGAGTATCGGCATAAACTTCCACATTCTCTACTTTACCCCCGGCTGGAACGCTAACTCTATTTTTTAAACGATACAAAATTCCTTCCGGAGATAAAAGACGCGTCGTAGCCACAAGAGGCTGATCTTTGTTGTAATTATTAAAAATTGTAACGGTTCCACCGACATCCCCTTGGACTTTTTTTATTCCAGTAGTTGGATATTCCTGACTACCCGAAACATTAGCTTCCTTCACTTTTCCTGAAATGGTAGCGGCACCCGGCACGGCAACTGATGGTTCGGCCGGATTTTGGATAGCGACTTCTTTCAAATCCGCGATAAAATCTGCGCTAACCGGCTCTTTGGCAACAGTCACCGCGATTTCCGCTCTACTCAAAACAAAATACGCCGCGAGAATTACCAAAATACTTGTCAGGGCCACAAAAATAAAAGCGATTCTCCGATAAAAACTAACTGGCGCTTCGTGTTTCCGCGATGTTTTACTTTTTGCCATATTACCTCCTTAAAATATTTTAATCTATTTAATTTCTCCGTCTATCTCATTCAACTCATTTTTCTTTTTGAGCCATCTTCTGGTTCCAAAAAGAATCGTTAACCCAAATAAAATTCCTATTGGAAAAGATAAATACGGATTTTTTGCCGACAAGAAACTGACGCGCACGGTGGTTGGGACTTTTTTCACAGTATTATTCTCACCATCAGTAACATTTAAAATTACAAGATAAGTCCCTGACTTTCCGTACGAGTGTTGCACCTCACTGCCAGCCGCGGCTTTACTGTCTCCCAAATCCCAGTTATAACTTAAATTCTGCTCACCGGAATTATCCCTGACTTTAAAAATAAAAGTATTCCAACTTAATTTAACAGAATCAACAAAAATATTTTCCAAATCCGCGCTCTGCTCCGACAAATTATCGCTTCCCGCCTGATTTGTCTCAAACGCATTTTCATCCTCGTCTCCAGACGTAGCGCTTTCATCCTGATTCAATGGCGCAGCGTCATCTCCATCTTTTGTGCCATCCTGATCAGTATCTGGATTTTTAGGATCTGTGCCAATCTTGGCCTCATCAACGTCGCTCACCCCGTCATTATCATCATCGCTGTCACAGGCGTCACCAATTCCATCTTTATCAAAATCCGCCTGAGAAGCATTCGCTATCTTTTTACAATTATCACGACCATCGGGAACACCGTCCCCGTCAGTATCAGCCGGAGACGAAGAACCGCCTGAACTTGGAGGTGGCGTACTGTTATCCACCGAATCACAAACGTCGCCGACTCCGTCATGATCTTTATCGGCTTGATTTGAATTAACGGTTTTTGGACAATTATCTTGGCCATCTAAAATTCCGTCATCGTCAGTATCTGGATCAAGCGGATTGGTGCCAATCTCCTGCTCTTTAACATCTGTTAAGCCATCGTTATCGTCATCCGCGTCGCAAGCATTACCGACTTTATCGCCATCAAAATCAGCTTGGTCAAAATTTGCTAAATTTGGACAATTATCATTTTTATCAATTACTCCGTCTCCATCAGTATCCTTTTCCGGATGAAACATTCCCGTCAGGGCAGAATCATTGGCCGGATTTTCATCTGCTATTGGTTGATTCTCTTTATTAACTCTAGTAATATCAACTCTGATGTTAAAACTACCTTCGGGTACGACAAAATTTACAAAGACCTCGTCACTGACTCCATAAGCCCGTATTGAAACAACCTGTGAGGAACCTATCAACTGAGACCCAGTATAAAAAGAAGCATATCCGGGAATATCATACTTACCATAGTTCTTGATGGCGGCGTAAAGAGTAATTGTCTGACCCGCGATTAAATTTGATTCTGAGAAAAAAATGTCATTCGAGCTGATCCCCATATCGTAATTCAGCGTTTGCGCTCCAACGCCCTTAGGAAGAAACGCGATAACACAAATAATAACCCCTAAAAAAACGCTTTTCGTGAGGAAATTTTTCATATTTTTAAATTATATATATTAAGCTCCTTTCTGGAGCAAATATTAGTTTAACACGTTACTTAATTATACAGGAAAATAGAATTTTGGGCAAAATCCATTAACCATTTAAAATTTGCACATTTCCCTTGCCAATCACTCCTTCCAGCGCCTCGCGGCATTCGTCGCTTGGAAGAACAGCATAATCGGTTTGAATTTTTTTCCGGCCATCAGGACTTAAAACCGATAACAAAACTTTGTGGTCGCCCTTGAAACGAAAAAAAACGTCTTTTAATTTCTGCGTTGTTTCCACTCCTAATGAATTTATCCTGATACACACGGCTTTAGGTAAAATTTCAGACGAAGAGGTGTCTATCGGTGAGGAACCACTATTTTGAATTTTTGGCGCGTCATTTCCTTCCGCAAATGAAGATGAATGATAAAATTTTCCATTTGTCTGACCCGCGCTTTTTACTATTTTTTCAATGTTATCCTTATTAATTTCTTTCACGTCTTCACAAATCAATTTCATTTCCCCGTCCTTATCGGACAATCTGCCACTCGCGAGAATTATTCGGCCCGATTGGAAAATGTCATTCATGTTTTTTAAAGTTTTAGGGAAAACTAAAAGTTCGGTCGAGCCTCCAACATCTTCAATTTTAGCAAAAAGCATTGGTTCGCCGCTTCGCGTAATAACTTTTTTTACCTCATTAATCACTCCTGCGATTTTTATTTTTGTATTGGGCGGACACTGGCACAGTCTGGAACACGGCACGGCAATTTCCCGAAGACTTCCGGCAAACTCCGTTAAAGGATGCTCGCTAATGTAAAGGCCAATGTGTTCTTTTTCCCAAGAAAGTTTTTCTTCTTTTGTCGCGTCAGGAGCCGGCTCGAGGCGAAGTGTCGGAACGCCCGACGTTGTGGCCATAATGCCAAACAAACTGGTCTGTTGGCTTGCAGCCTCGCGGCCCAAATCTTTCGTAAAATCGAGCAATCTATCCGAATTATGAAGCATCTGGTTTCTTTCACCAAAACGATCAAGCGCCCCGCATTTTATCAAACTTTCCAAGGATTTTTTATTTAAATCTTTTGTCTGAACTCTTGTTAAAAAATCTTCTAAATTTTTATACGCCCCGTTCGCTTTTCTTTCGTGAATAATTATTTTAACAATATTTTCCCCGACATTTTTAACAGCCAAAAGCCCAAAGCGGATACGCGGCTGGCCTTCGGCTAATGATGCGGCCACGACCGTAAAAGTGGAAAAGCTTTCATTAATATCCGGCGGCAAAACTTCAATCTTCATTTGTTTGCATTCTTCAACTAAAACGGCAATACGTTCAATGTCACCTTGGTCTGAGGTTAAAAGCGAGGCCATAAATTCGGTCGGATAGTTTGCTTTGAAATACGCCGTTTCGTAAGCGATTCTCGCGTAGCAGGCGGCGTGCGACCGGTTGAATCCATAACCAGCAAAAGGTTCGATAAAAGCGAAAACATTTTCCGCTGTTTCTTTACTAATATTATTTTTTATACAACCATTAATAAATTTTTCTTTTTGCTCGCCCAAAAGTTTGGCGATTTTTTTACCGACGGCTTTACGCAAAATATCCGCTTCACCCAAAGTGAAACCGGCCAAATCGCGGGCAATCTGCAAAATCTGTTCCTGATAAACGGCGATGCCATGAGTTGTTGAGAGAATAGGCTCTAGTTTCGGATGAAGATATTTTATTTTTTTGTTGGAATTTTTCCCGGCAATAAAACTCGGAATCCAGTCCATCGGCCCTGGCCGATAAAGCGCGACCATGGCAATAATATCTTCAAAAATTGTCGGCTTCAATTCACGCAAATACCTTTTCATCCCCGAAGATTCAAGTTGAAAAACGCCGGTTGTATCCCCTTTTCTCAAAAGCGCGAATGTTTTTTCATCTTGGAGCGGAATTGATTCTATGTTAATTTTTTGCCCATGAATTTTTTCAACAATCCCCAGTGTATTTTCTAAAATCGTTAAATTTTTCAAACCCAAGAAGTCCATTTTTAGTAAACCTAAATCCTCAATCGGATGCAGGGAATATTGCGAAACTATGGTTTGGTCGCCGCTTGAAGCAAATTGCAATGGCGTGTGATAATCAAGCGGATTTTTGGTAATCACAACACCACAGGCGTGAGTTGAAGCATGGCGCGCCACTCCTTCCAATTTTCTTGCCGTGTCGATTAATTTTTTTGCTCCTTCGTCTTTATCGTATAATTCCTTAAATTCTAAAATATTTTTCAGGGCTTCATCCAGGGTGAACATCATCGGAATCAACTTTGCCACCTGATCACAAAAACTGTAAGGAAAATCAAGCACGCGCCCCACGTCGCGAATCGCCGCGCGCGCAGCCATGGTTCCAAAAGTTATAATTTGAGCCACGTGATCGCGTCCATATTTTCCTTCTACGTATTGAATTACCTCGCCTCGGCGAGTGTCGGTAAAATCTAAATCAATATCAGGCATGCTGATTCTTTCCGGATTTAAAAATCTTTCAAAAAGCAAATTATAAGTCAATGGATCAATATTTGTAATATTTGTTAAATATGAAACAATCGAGCCGGCTGCGCTACCGCGGCCCGGACCGACGACAATGCCGCTCGATTTCGCCCAATTAACAAAATCTTGAACAATCAAAAAATACGAAGCAAAACCGGTTTTATCAATCACCGATAATTCATAATTTAATCGTTCCATAACTTTTCCTGCATCTACATTTCCAACCCCATCTTTCACTTTATATTCTCCATCAACCTTTATAATGCCATATCTTTTTTCTAATCCCTTTTCGCATAATTCCCGAAGATAAACATTCGCCGTTTTCCCGTCCGGAACTTCAAAATACGGCAACATTATTTTTCCAAGTTCCAATTCCACGTTGCACATCTCGGCAATTTTTACAGTGTTAGAAATCGCTTCCGGCACATCTTTAAAATCATTCTCCATCTGTTCCGACGGTCTCATTGAATAATCTTCGCCCAGCATGCACATTCTGTCTTTCTCGCTGATCTTTCTTTTGGTTTGAAGACAAAGTAAAACATCCTGCGCTTCGGCATCTTCCGAGTTTAAATAATGAATATCGTTTGTCGCGACAAGCGGCACGCCTAATTTTTTAGAAAAATTTATTAATTCGCGATTTATAATCCCCTGCTCCTGGCTTGACGGATGATGTTGCAGCTCTAAGAAAAAATTTTCCGGACCAAAGAGATTTTGATATTTTAAAATTAATTCTTTAGTTTTTTCTAAATCGCCGTTTAAAACCGATGCCGGAACTTCTCCCTGAATACAAGCGGAAAGCGCGATCAATCCTTCATGATATTTTTCCAAAACTTCCCAATCAATTCTCGGTTTATAATAAAAACCTTCCAAGTGAGCGATGGTGGTTATTTTGATCAAGTTTTGATAGCCTATATTATTTTTCGCGAGAAGTACGAGGTGATACGGCCGCTCGTCAATTCTTGCCCGTTTATTTTGTCGGCCATTACGCGCGAGATACGCCTCCACTCCCAAAATAGGTTTGATCCCCGCCGCTCGGCATTTTTGATAAAATTCAACCACGCCATACATCACTCCGTGATCGGTAAGGGCAAGCGCCGGCATATTGTCCGCCTTGGCCTTGGCAATCAAATCATCTAATTTTGCCAAACCATCGAGCAGGCTATAATGGCTGTGAGTGTGGAGATGGACAAACATATATTACAAACTATCTATTTCTCTTTTTAAATTTTTCCTCGCCCGTTGTTCTAACTCTTTTCCCGCTTCTTCCGTAAAATATATTCTTGGTGTGTTTAAAAAATTTTCTAAAATTTTTCTTCTGCCCTCTCTGTACTGATCATCCGGAACCCACGCGTATTCTTGACGAATTTTTTTAGCATAGCTGTCATATTCGTCATCACTTGACCCGAGTATCGCCAAATCTCCATCCAAAAAAATTTCTGAATCTGGGTCATCCCCGATCAATTTATGATTTGCAGTCGCCCTGATCAACGCTATTACGTGATTTGTGATTTCTCCCGAGACGCCTAACGATTTGAGATAATCTTCCGCATACTTAGCGCTTTGTTCTTCATTATCCTTTGCTCTGGTATCATACACAACATCATGAAGCCATGCCGCTAATTTAAGACCCCGCGCGTCTTTTATTTTTTGTTCAAATTTTTCTAAAAAAACTAAAAAATTCTTAATGTGTTCAAGATTATGATAAGCACGATCTTCGGACTCATATTTTTCAACAATTTTTCCGAATAACTCCAACGCTGATTCTCTTTTATCAATATCAAACATCTCACAAAAATCGTATCGTAGGGTTTCTAATTCCATTTTTTCTTTGCCATCTGAAATTTCAGAAGAACGCAACATAAAATTTTATTTATAAAACTCAAAAGTCAAAATTCCCCCTTACATTATAAAAAAACTAAATAGGAATTTTGACTTTAAATTCTTTGTCTTCTATTCTTTATCTTTTCTACTTCCGGGATTTTTTCTTTCGCTCACCAACAAACTCAACCATTTTTTCTACCGCCTTACCAATCAACCCGAGATACGCTGAAGTATTTTCAAATTTTTCTTTTATCCTTTCCACTGTCTGGCTGATTTTTTCCATTTTTTCGCGAAAGCTCGTGATTACTTTATTGGCTTGCCGCAGCATCATTATAACATAATAAAGCATCCACGAAAGAAAAATCGTCAGCCATAAAACTGAAAAAGCAAGAACTACGTAAAGAAGATCCTTACTAGTTTCTATCATATTTCCTCCTATAAATTAATTATTTAAATTATATAATTAACTCCTTAATTTCGCGCCGAACCGCTGCTCCAATTTTTTGATAATTTTCTGTTCTATATTTTTCGCTTCTTCAAGTTTCAACGTCCGCTCGTCCGAACGATAAACAATTCTGAAAGCCAAGCTCTTTTTTCCTGGCTCCATTCCCCTGCCTTCATAAACATCAAAAAGTTTTACTTCTTTTACTAATCTGTTTTCTGTCTCAAAAATATTTTTTAAAACATCATCCCAAACCGTTTTCCCGGACACCAAAATAGCCAGATCAAGCTCAATCGACGGATACTTTGGAACTGGTTCGTAGGCTGCTTCTTCTTTACATAATTTTACCAGTTCTTTAAAATTAATGCCAAAAATTCCAACCCTATGTCGCACGCCCGAAGCCTGCTGCACTTGCGGCGCGAGTTCTGTTACGATGCCAAGGGTTTTTCCGCCCGCCATGATTTTTACGGTTCTCGCGGCATTTGCCCACATTGGAACATCTTTTTGCCAAATCTCAAATTTATAAGCGACATGCAGGGTATCGAAAATTTCTGCGGCTGCGGTCTTTGCATCATAAAATGGTGTCTCGTTATTTTTCATCAAAATCATCCCGACCAAAGATTCGTCTTGTTGCGGCAGGCGCAGGGCGCCTTTCCCATCTTTCTTTAATTCCCCTAATTCGCGAAAGAAAATTTTTCCGAGCTCAAAAATTTTCACCTCATCAACAAAATGCTGATTAGCCGAAATGTTCCCGACAAGTCCAGGAACCAAACTCTGCCGCAGATGTGTCAAATTTTTATTAATAGAATTTTTTAACCTAATATGCTCGGCCGGATTAAATCCAAACTTTTTTAAAACTTTTTCTTCAGTAAAAGAATAATTATAGACTTCAGTCATCCGAAGCCCGTTCGCCAAAATATTTTTTACTACTCGCTCCGCTTTTCGCGCGCGATTTTCTTCCGGCGCTGCCACGGCTGCTTCCGGCATTTTTACAGAAATATTTTCATAACCATAAACGCGCGCCACTTCTTCAACTAAATCGTCGGCAATAGCAATGTCTTTTGTCGCTCGCCAAGTGGGAATTTTAACATTCAAAACTTTTCCAACCCTTTTTACTCCAAAGCCCAAAGATTTCAAGATGTTTACTACTTTTGCCGGCGGTATGATCTCGCCGATTTTTTTATCCAAATAATCAAAACTTAATTTTATCGGACCCTGATTTAATTTAAAATTCTTTACGTCAACAATTTTTCCGATTTTTGCCCCAGGTATAACTTTAAGAATAAGCTCGAGTACCCGCGCCATTCCCAACTCTGCCAAATTCGGATCTAATCCTTTTTCAAAACGAATCGACGCCTCTGTCCGAAGCCCGAGTTTCATTGAAGTTTTTCTGACACTGATAAAATAAAAATCCGCCGATTCCAAAATAATTTTTGAAGTTTTTTCATTGACCTCAGAATTTTGTCCACCCATCACTCCGGCAAGGGCTATTGCTTTTTTATTATCCGCGATTACAAGCATTGATTTATCAAGTTTTCTTTGCGCGCCATCGAGCGTCACGAAGTTCTCTCCCTCTTTTGCCTCGCGCACCACGATTGTTTTTTGTTTCGCATCGCCGATTTTATCAAAATCAAAAGCATGGAGCGGCTGGCCAAATTCCAACATCACATAATTTGTAATATCAACAATATTATTTATGGAACGAACGCCGACCGATTCCAATCTGGCGGATAGCCACGTGGGTGACGGCCCGATTTTTATATTTTCCACCACCGCGCCGAGATATCGAGGACATAATTTTTTATTCAAAACCTTAACTTCAAATTTTACGGCCGGCTTAGAAAAACCTTTAGATTTTTTTATTTTATATTCTTTAAATTTTTGCCCAAGAATTGCCGCGACTTCCCGCGCCAAACCATAATGCCCCCAAAGATCTGAGCGATGCGAAAGAGATTTATTATCAATTTCATAAATTACATCTTTCAAGGGCATTAATTCGCTCACTTTTGTTCCGACTTTAGCCGCAGTATTTAAAACCAAAATGCCTGAATGGGACAAACCCAAACCTATTTCATCTTCAGAACAAATCATTCCTTCCGACATTATTCCGCGCACTTCCCGCCGCTCGAGCATCAAGCCGTTGGGCAAAGTTACGCCCGGCAGAGCGACAACGACTTTTTGCCCGGCCGCGACGTTTGGCGCGCCGCAAACAATTGTTAAAATTTTTTCGTTGCCAATATCAACTTTCGTCACGGAAAGCCGGTCGGCATTCGGATGTTTTTCACGAGTTTTAACAAAACCCACGACTAATTTATCCAAAACTTCACCACGCTTTTCTATTCCTTCAATTTCCGTTGTGGTCAACATCAATTTTGACGCCAAAATTTCCGGCGTGACGCCTTTGGGAATATTTACAAAATCTTTTAGCCAATTAAGTGATATTTTCATACCTTATAACAACTAATTACTTAATTACTAATTACCTAATTATACTTTTTTATCAGTAAGTACTCGGGTAATTGAGTAATTGGTAAATAAAATCAAAATTGTTGCAAAAATCTAATATCTCCTCCGCAAAATAGTCTGACATCATCAATGCCATATTTTAACATCGCAAGCCGTGTCAATCCAAAACCGAAAGCAAAACCGCTCCATTTTTCCGGATTTATTCCGCCCGCCTTCAAAACATTGGGATGGATTAGACCGGCGCCGAAAATTTCAAGCCATCCGGTATTTTTACAAAGCCGGCAACCTTTTCCATGGCAGAGAAAACAAGTTACCTCGCCGTTTACGCCCGGCTCGACAAAAGGGAAATATTTTGGCCTAAGCCGAACGCGCGTGTCTTTTCCATATAATTTTTGGGCTGTCACTTCAAGAATCGCTTTTAAATTTGCGAAGGAAATAGTTTTATCAATCATAAATCCTTCCAATTGATAAAAAGTGTGCTCGTGACGAGCGTCGGTCGCCTCGTTTCTAAAGCACCGGCCGGGCACAATCGCCCGAAGCGGCGCGCCATATTTTTCCATAGCCCTGACTTGCATCGGCGAAGTCTGCGTACGCATTAAAAGTCCCTCTCCTTCAACATAAAAAGTATCTTGCATTTCTCGCGCTGGATGCCATGCGGGAATATTTAACGCCTCAAAATTATAATACTCAGACTCAAGTTCCGGCCCGTCTAAAACCATAAAACCCATTGAAGAAAAAATATCTTCCAGCTCATATTGAACTTTTGAAACTGGATTTAAGTGTCCAGAGCCGTTACTTAACTTAGAAGCGGTCACATCAATCCAATCTTTTTCATCTACCGCTCCTATTCCTTTTCCACTAAATGTTTTTTTTACTCGCCCGATTTCGCTCGCGAGTGCCTGCTTAACTTGGTTTGCAAGATCGCCGGCTTTCCCCCGCTCTTCCGTTGGTAATTCGCCGACTGTCCGCAGAATTTTAGTCAACTCCCCTTTTCGGCCAAGATATTTAATTTCAAAATTTTGCAGTTGATTTTCTCCGCTGATTTTTTTAATTTCATCCAACGCTTTTGTTTTCAATTGTTGAAGTTGTTCCTGCAACATAAAGTTAATTTATAATTTTATCCCACAATCCCACAAATTTATCGCTAAATTTTATAACGTCGCGATAAGTAACGAGCAAAACTAAAAGCATTAAAAGACCAAATCCGATATTGTGAACCAAATTTTCAATTTTTTGACTAACCGGTTTACGGCGAATTTTTTCAATCAGAAGGAAAAGTAATCTTCCGCCATCCAACGCCGGGAAAGGTAAAAAATTTATCACTGCCAAATTTATGGAAAGCAATGCCGTGAATTGCAGAAGATAAATTATTCCCATTCTTGCCACTTGTCCGGTCAAAACGGCAATGCCAACCGGGCCGGAAAGATCAACGGAAACTTTTTGCGTGACAATTAAATTTTTAATTAATTCATAAAAAGCGACAGCTACTTCGCCGGTAAATAAAACCGCGCTTTCTGCTCCTTTCCATAAAGACAAATACCAAGGATACGAAACAATTCCAGTTTTTAAGAGCCCCACGCCAATGCCGCCGCGCCCAGTTTCGATCAAAAATGTTGGGCTAATTTCCTTATCAATTTTCTGGCTGTCTCTTTCCAGCACAAATTTTATTGGCACATCAATTTTTCCGGCAAGATAATTTTGCATAGATTCTACATCTTCCACTTTCTGACCATCTATTTCTAAAATTGTGTCTCCAGGGAAGATCCCCACTTCCGCCGCCGGCGTTTCTTCCAAAACCTGAACAACCTGGACTCTGGCGTCGCGGATTCTGGCATAGCCATTTTCTCCATTAATAACCTGCGGCAAACCAATCATAAAACCGATTGATAAAAGAACCGCAGCTAAAACAAAATTCATCAAAACTCCGGCACTTAAAATTACCGCGCGCCGCCAAATTTTTTTATGGGAAAAACTGTCTTCGTCTTCTTTATTTTCACCATCTTCACCTTTAATTTTTACAAAACCTCCAAGCGGTATCCAGTTTATGGAATAAATTGTTTCTCCTTTTTTTATTCCAAAAATACGCGGTGGAAATCCAAAACCAAACTCTTCAACTTTCACGCCGTTTTTTCTCGCGGCGACAAAATGGCCGAGTTCGTGAACGAATACGAGAAGGCCGAGAATTAGAACGAAAACGATTATGGTGATAAGCATAGTTAATTTAAATTTTTATCTTTATAAAATCCAAATGTCAAAATCCAAATTTCAAATCAATGACTAAAATTCAAATGACTAAAAATTGTTTTGGGTTTTGGATTTTGGATTTGATTTGACATTTGAGCTTTGGGTTTGGGATTTCATTATTTATCCCACTTCCGCCCTCTCAAACTTCACCACTTTCCCGAGTAACTTTTCCGCAATCCGCGGCACCTGTGCCGTAAGATCAGAAACAAAAAATTTATGATCCCCATCTTTTCCTAAACTCTTTTCCACACTATCATTTTTGATCAAAAATTTTTTCAGTTCGTGGACAACTTCCTCGGCGGAATCAACTAACTTAACTTTTCGGCCAATTCTCGTTTTAATAATATTTTTCAAAACTGGATAATGAGTGCAACCTAAAATCAAAGTATCAATTTGTTTGTTCTTGAGAGGCTGAAGATATTTTCTAACAATTTTTTTTGTTTCCGGCTGATTAAGCCAAGCTTCCTCAACCAATGGCACGAGCAACGGACAAGCCTGACTTTCTACTTGAATATTTATATTTTCTTTTTTTATCATTGCCTCATAAACGCCGCTTGAAATTGTGGCTCGCGTACCAATAACTCCGGCTTTCCCGCGCGTAGCAGAAATTGCCGCCCGAACCGCCGGCATAATCACTTCAAAAACCGGAACATTTAATTCTTTTCTTAAAATTTCCGCGGCGAAAGCTGAAGCGGTATTGCAGGCGATAACAATTATCTTCGCACCATGATCCAACAAAAATTTTGCGTCTTCGCGCGCGTATTTTATAATTGTCTCTTTGCTTTTCGTACCATACGGCGTTCGCGCGGTATCACCGAAATAAATAATTTTGTAATCTGGTAATTCTTTAAAAATTTCCCGAACGACTGTCAACCCGCCAACCCCTGAATCAAAAATGCCAATCATATTATTTGCCAATAATCTCCGTTAATTCCTTTTTCTTTTCCTCCATTAATTCTTTTGTTTTTGCTTCTAAATTCAATCTTAATAATGGCTCAGTATTTGACGGCCGAACATTAAACCACCAATCGGAAAAATCAAGGCGAACACCATCGAGATGAGATATTTCGCTCGCTGCCGCACCATATTTTTCTTCTAATTCTTTCATTTTTCTCGTCTTATCTCTAACTTCAAAATTTATTTCTCCAGAATGATAATATCGCGAAAGCGGCGCGACAATTTCCGAAAAACTTTTTCCAGACTGGCTGATAATTTCCAATAATTTAAGCATTGTCAAATCGCCAGATTCCACATTATAAAAATCCCGATAATAAAAATGGGAAGAAAATTCTCCGGCAAAAAACGCGCCATTATCCCACATCTGTTTTTTAATCAAAGCATGCCCAACGCGGCACATTTCCGCCCGACCGCCCGTATTCTCTACTTCTTCGCGGACCACCAAGCTTGAACGCACATCATAAAGAACCAATTCACCTGGATTTTTTTGAAGCAACTCCCGAGCAATTAAAGCCAGAATTAAATCGGCGCGAACTGTTTCTCCTTTTTCATCAACAAAACCAATTCGATCCGCGTCACCGTCAATCGCCACACCCATGTCCGCGCCCTCCTCCAAAACTTTCTTTTTTAAATCAACCAAAGTTTCTTCTTTCAACGGATTCGCTTCATGATTCGGAAAACTTCCATCCAATTCAAAATATAACGGAATTATTTTACACGGAATTTTTTTAAAAATTTCTGGCAATGGAATCACACCAACGGCGTTCGCGGTATCAACTACAATTTTTAAAGGTTTAATTTTTTCCGCATCAACTAAACTTAAAACTTTTTTAACATAAGCGTCTAAAATTTCTTTTTTAGCTATTTTACCGCGAGTGGCGGCCTCGGGAAATTTTCCTTCTATCACCATTTTTTTAAGCTCGGCCATGCCCGTGTTTTCGCCAATTGGCAGGGCATTCTCATAACACAACTTTAAACCATTATAATCTTTAGGATTATGTGAAGCAGTCACCATAATCCCCGCTTCATGTTCCTTATATTCAGCCACGGCGAAATTCAGCATTGGCGTCGTAACAAGGCCAATGTTAATGGCATCTGCCCCTTGTTCGGTAACGCCCTTCATAACCGCTTGGATCAAAGAATCTGACGAAAAACGGGCATCATGACCAACTACTATTGTTTTAGCGCCGGTAATTACGACCATCGCCCGTCCCACAAGATAAGCAGTTTCTTCATTTAAATCCCGTGGATAGACTCCACGGATATCGTAAGCCTTAAAAATTGATGAATTTATGGACATAAAACAACTTCAAAGATAACTTTGACTTTTGTGTTTTTTCATTATATAATAATAAAGGAATTAAGACAAATTTAACTTGCGACGCCGAACTTTCAACTTACGAATTTTCGTTAGTTGTTTGTCGCCAGTCGTTTATTGTAAACTATGGCTATTTACTGGGTAATCTTGGGTGTCCTGGGCCTAATCGTCGTTTGGCTCATCGCCACTTACAACGGACTAATTACTCTCCGAAACCGCACGGATGAAGCCTGGTCTGACATTGATGTCCAATTAAAACGCCGCTATGACTTGATTCCAAATCTTGTGGAAACAGTCAAGGGATATGCTGGACACGAAAAAGAAGTTTTTGAAAAAGTAACTTTGGCCCGCGCCGCGGCTATTAACGCGGAAAAAAGCGGAAACCCGGCCGAGATCGCGAAAACGGAAAATATGCTCGCCGGAACATTAAAAACACTTTTTGCCGTAGCGGAAAATTATCCCGATCTCAAAGCTTCGCAAAATTTCTTGCAACTGCAAGATGAGCTTTCCGATACGGAAAATAAAGTCCAGGCCGCTCGCCGCTTTTACAACGGCAATGTCCGCGACTTCAATATCAAACTAGAAAAATTCCCGACCAACATGATTGCCGGTATATTTGGTTTCAAATCAAAACAATTTTTTGAAATAGAAGAGGCGGCGCAAAGAGAAGCAGTAAAAGTCAGTTTCTAGCTCCGCGACGAAAGCAATAAATTACTCAATTACTCAATTACCAAATTATTTGATGGTAATTAAGTAACTAATAGTAACTGGGTAATTACAGCCCCTACTGTTTTTAATTATGTACAAACAGATTGTTTCTAATAAGCGAAAATCATTTTTGTTAATCGCGTTTTTTGTTATTTTTGTCGTTTTTCTTGGTTGGATTTTCGGACAATTTACCGGCGACTCGTATGGAGTATTAATCTTAGCTTTAATAATTTCTCTTACGATGGCGCTCATAAGTTTTTATAGCGGCGATAAAGTCGCGCTCTGGACGGCCGGGGCGAAAGGCCCAATCCAGAAAATCGATAACCCTTACGTTTATCGATTAGTAGAAAATCTCTGCATAACCGCGGGCCTCCCGACGCCCAAAATTTATCTAATCCCCGATCCGGCGCCTAATGCATTTGCCACCGGCCGCGACCCGAAACACGCTTCCATCGCCCTAACTACCGGATTGATTGAACGGCTGGAAAATGAAGAGCTAGAGGGAGTTATTGCCCACGAACTTTCTCATATTAAAAATTATGATATCCGCCTGATGATGATTGTGATTGTTTTAGTTGGAATCGTGGCCCTTCTCTCCAACTGGCTACTGCGATTTCGTTTTTTGGGAGGAAGGCGCGATGATCGCGAAGGTAGCGGACAAATTGGCGTGATATTACTTTTAGCCGGCATTGTCCTCGCCATTCTTTCGCCACTCATCTCTAAATTAATTCAGCTTGCAGTTTCAAGAAAACGGGAATTTTTGGCCGATGCCGATGGTGCTCTTTTAACGCGTTACCCCGAAGGGCTTGCCAGAGCTTTAGAAAAAATTTCCGTGTATACCGAGCCAATGGCAAGAGCCAACGACGCCACAGCCCACCTCTATATTTCAAATCCTTTTGGGGGGAGAAAAAATAAATTTTTTCATAAATTATTTTCTACTCATCCTCCGGCTGAAGAAAGGATCAAGGCACTACGCACGATGGCGTAATTAATTTTTAATTTTACATTTTTAATTTTTAACTTTCATAATATGGATTGGAAAAAAATTTTAGTTGTTGTACTTTTTGTCAGTATCACGCTGGGTATGGGCATTCTTATGTATTATGTTTTTTTCCGGCCGACTCCGCCGCTTACAAACGTCCCCATTACCAATGAAGCTGTCACGCCCGGCGGGCTCGGCCGCGCGCTGGAAGGTCCCCCAACACCGGTTGAGGTTTCTGCCACTCCAACTCAAATTTTGGCCCCATCTCTTACCCCTCCGCCACAATTGCCATCAGAAATTTCCCGAGTGGCCAAAGGCGACATAACATGGGTTGGCACCCTAGTTAATAAACCCATCTCCAACGCCAAACTGGCTTCAAACGGAAAAGATGTTGCTTACTATGATACCGCTGACGGAAAATTTTACCGCGTTGATGAAAACGGAAATGCCGTCAAACTGTCTGATAAAATTTTTCAAAATGTGGAAAAAGTAAGTTGGGCGCCGACAACTGATAAAGCAATCTTGGAATTTCCTGACGGAGCAAATATCCTTTATGATTTTACTTCCGAAAAACAATTCACTCTTCCGCAACACTGGGAAGATTTTAGTTTTTCTCCCGATGGAACTCAGATTGCCGGAAAAAGCATGGGCATTGACCCTGATAATCGTTGGCTTTTTATTTCCGACCCTGACGGTACGGGAATAAAAGCCATTGAACCTTTAGGCAATAACGCGAATAAAGTTGAGGTAAATTGGTCTCCTAATAATCAAGTTATCGCCACTTCTCGCACCGGCCAAGCAATGGGCTTTGAACGCCAACAAATTCTTTTAGTTGGGAAAAATCATGAAAATTTCCCAGGTCTTACTGTTGAGGGTCAAGGATTTCAGTCGCAGTGGTCTAAAACCGGCGATCGCCTTCTTTATTCCGTTTATAATTCCGCGTCAGATTACAAACCGGTTCTCTGGCTCGTCGGCGCGCAGGGAGATAATATCGGATCAGGCAGAAGAAGCCTTTCGGTTAACACCTGGGCTGACAAATGCACTTTTGCTGACAATGAAACTGTTTACTGTGCTGTGCCACAAGCAATGGAAACTGGCGCCGGATTTCAACCAGATCTTTTTAGCTCTGTCCCTGATTCATTTTATAAAATAGATTTATCAACAGGACTCAGAAGTCTTGTCGCTGTTCCTTATGGATCTTTTACCGCGGAAAACGTCGCGGTTACCTCCGACGGCCGATATTTAACTTTTACCAACAGTCAGACCGGGCGGCTGGAACGTATCCAATTGCAATAAATAAAATACCTTAAATACATTTTTAAAATAATTATGAAAAAAACAAAACGCCAAGATTTTTATCGCGTTCTCCTGATATTTTTTTCTTTCGCGTTTTTATTTTTTTCTAATCCTGTTTCAGCAAAAGAAGTCCCCTGCGAATACATCCCAAGGGACAGCAGCGGAAAAATCATTTACTTTGAGGGTACTGACGCCAACCACCAACCATGGAGTAGAGAAATGGAGGAAGCAGAATGTTTGGCAAAATGCAGTAGTGAGTCGCCTACCGGCTTAAAATTCGACTGCGCTGGAGGGTGGAGCGGCGGCTTATTCGAAAAACCAACTGGCTGTGATCCTGCTCGCACAACATGCGGCCCGGTTATTAATCCAATTCTAACAGTTAATTGCAAATTTACACCAAGAAGACCAGACGGCTCAACGCTTGATGACGCCTGGGAGAGACTAACTCCTTCAGAGAGTGAATGCCGAAGTCTTTGTGCTGATAGTACAGTGCTCTGCTCAGTCACTTGCGGCACAATTATGGACACTCTCTGCTGCGACGAAACAAAAACAACTTGTGAAGCGACAGCTATTGCAGCGACCACCTCTTCGACCACTTCCCCCTATCAATTTGACTCCATAACTCCAAGTCTAGAAATTCCCCTGCCCACCCTTCCGAGTTTTTCTGAATTCACAGATCTGACTCTTCAGGGAGAGGCACCAAACAGATATCTCTGGATTCCTTGGATTGGCCAATACATTGCTGCAATTTATAAATACGCGATTGGAATAGTAGGAGTTTTAGCTGGGATTATGATTGTAGTTGGAGGTCTTCTCTGGCTAACAGCCGGGGGGTCGGCTGAAAGAGTTTCCACGGCAAAAAGCTTTATTGAAAGTTCTTTGGTTGGCTTGGTTATTGCCCTGACTTCCTACATGTTGCTTTATGTCATAAACCCTAATTTGGTGGGGTTTGAGTCGTTGAAGGTAAAGTATGTTGAAAGGGTAACGCCCGAAGCGGGCGGAGGAGGAATGGAAGCAAGGGGTGAAATCACCTCAGGTGGTGCGGGATCTGCCCAGGCCTTCAGAGCTATAAGCTGCGATGGACTCGCAGAAAGCGGCGAAGAATTTGAAGCTTTTTTCACTTCTTATTATGTTCCTGCTCCTTACGGTAATCCTTCTGGTTATACAGGCATCGCTTCAAATGAAAGTACAGGTGCCCCTTTAAACGACTCTATGAAAGATTTCTTCTGCGCCGTGGCAATGGAGTGTTCTTGCCCCAATGGTGAGAAAGATCAATCATATAAATGTTACGCAAAAAGTGGCGTATTCGCCAAAGGCGGCGCGAGAAACGGCTGGTGGCCATGCAAAGCTTTTTCTCGAGATACAAGCTATTGCGGAACAAGCGATACTCTGCCTGACGGACAGCTTCGCCACCGTCCGGGAGAAACTGTTGCTGCGGATTGCAACTGCACTTCCCATCGCTCTGGCGACTGCAAAATTGAAATAACTTTACGAAATGGCAGTAAAAAAATATTACAAATTACCGATACGGGATCAGGTATTAGAGGCAGGCGATTTGATTTTTTCACTACCATCGGTGGGGAAAAATTAAGTGGTGTTTTTAAAGTAAAATTTCTGCCCGGATGCACTCCAGCCGGAGAATATGGCGTCCCCCGTGGCAGTGCTTGCACTTTTGCGGCGCCTCCTCCCGGTCCGCTTGGCCCCCAACCAGCCAGTGCGACGAGCACGACTAGTGAAGGAAAAATTGCTGTTATTGGCGATTCAATAACAGCTGATGGCACTCAATATCAAAGTTACCTGCGATCCAACTGCGTAGGAAAAACCATGGAAATTTTCGCGCAAGTGGGTCAACAAACTTCTTGGATGCTCGAACAATTTAGAAACAATGTTAAAGGCAAAGGATTTGACGGATTAATTATCCTGGGCGGAGTTAATGATTTATCTAGCGGAAGAACTTCTTCTCAAATTCAAACTAATTTAAATGCTATTTATTCTGAAGCTAAAACAGACGGAATAAAAGTAACTGCTGTCACGGTCTTACCATGGAAAGACTATTCGAGATGGGATACCACCAAACAGACAAATACTGAAGCACTTAATCGCTGGATTCTCGGTTCGTCAGCTGACGTGAAGGTTAACGCCTATGCTGAATTCGGAGATTCAAGCGATTCGGCAAAACTAAAAAGTATTTATGATCCTGGAGATCATTTGCATCCTAACGCCGCTGGTTCAAGAAAATTGGGTGAAATCATTGTTAACGCAGGAGCCTGCAGGTGAGAGATTAAATTAAAAATATGATAAAATACCGCCGCAAAATTTTCCTGCTTATTTTTTTAATTCCTTTTTTATTTATATTTTTTTATGAGACAACTTCAGCGGTAGAAGTCCCCTGCGAATACATCCCAAGGGACAGCAGCGGAAAAATCATTTACTTTGAGGGTACTGACGCCAACCACCAACCATGGAGTAGAGAAATGGAGGAAGCAGAATGTTTGGCAAAATGCAGTAGTGAGTCGCCTACCGGCTTAAAATTCGACTGCGCTGGAGGGTGGAGCGGCGGCTTATTCGAAAAACCAACTGGCTGTGATCCTGCTCGCACAACATGCGGCCCGGTTATTAATCCAATTCTAACAGTTAATTGCAAATTTACACCAAGAAGACCAGACGGCTCAACGCTTGATGACGCCTGGGAGAGACTAACTCCTTCAGAGAGTGAATGCCGAAGTCTTTGTGCTGATAGTACAGTGCTCTGCTCAGTCACTTGCGGCACAATTATGGACACTCTCTGCTGCGACGAAACAAAAACAACTTGTGAAGCGACAGCTATTGCAGCGACCACCTCTTCGACCACTTCCCCCTATCAATTTGACTCCATAACTCCAAGTCTAGAAATTCCCCTGCCCACCCTTCCGAGTTTTTCTGAATTCACAGATCTGACTCTTCAGGGAGAGGCACCAAACAGATATCTCTGGATTCCTTGGATTGGCCAATACATTGCTGCAATTTATAAATACGCGATTGGAATAGTAGGAGTTTTAGCTGGGATTATGATTGTAGTTGGAGGTCTTCTCTGGCTAACAGCCGGGGGGTCGGCTGAAAGAGTTTCCACGGCAAAAAGCTTTATTGAAAGTTCTTTGGTTGGCTTGGTTATTGCCCTGACTTCCTACATGTTGCTTTATGTCATAAACCCTAATTTGGTGGGGTTTGAGTCGTTGAAGGTAAAGTATGTTGAAAGAATCCCTACCAACGAAATTGTAAGTAACCTTTTAAGTACAACTGAGACTTTCACGGGAGATCCTGAGTCGAATAGACCTGCCCCGCAATCGTTTCCTGACTGCCCAATTGACCTTAGCGCCCCCCATGTCGAAGGCGAGGGACCGAATAATCCTCGCGCACAAGAATTTAAACAAAAAATAATGACTGTAATAACAGGGGTAACCCCAAGAGAGAAAGTTGTGCAACTTGCCCAAGCAGCTTTAAAATGCGGAGTAACACTCGGAAGCTGTGGAAAATTTAGTGAAAATATTAATGCTCTAGCCGGAATCTCCGGTAGAGGAAGTTCTCTTCATGAAATTACTGGAGATCAAATGAAATTCTTATGTAAACTAAATTGTGGGGATCGTCCTGGCGTAAGTAATATTTGTGTTTCCCCCAGAGAAGCTCCTTGTCTTTCCGAAGCTAGAAGCATTCCGACCGCAGAAAAGAAAAAAACCGTCTACGATAAATTAAAAAATGAAATCTCGGGAAGTAGGGGTTGCGCCACAACATGGCCGGACTGCTGGGCAAACGATTTAGAGATAGGCGATTCATTTGTGATTTTCAACGCTAATTCCGATCCGCCAGGCAATCATACAGCAATTTTCTTAGGGTGGGCTTCTGAGGGAAAGGCATACACGATTAATGGTGCCGCCGGAAGAGTTCCGTGGGAACATGCTTGGTGTATAAAAAGTACCTGTCCTAACCCATATCCTCTCGTAAGGGTTTATAAAGCTCAATAAATCTTACTAAAATAAAAGGATGCCCATAAAATCTCTAATTTACGAGTGTTCCAAATGCGGAGCTCAATCCACTAAGTGGGCTGGGCGGTGTTTGGAATGCGGTGCATGGGGAACCTTGGCGGAAGTAATGAAATCTGAAAACCAGAAAACACGAGAATCGGAAAAAATGCCAATGGGCAGAGTTATCAATTTTAATGAGGTTACGGGAAAAGATTTTGCGCGGATTAAAACCGGCATTAATGAACTGGATCAAGTTTTGGGCGGCGGGATTGTTCCTGGATCGCTCATACTTCTAGGCGGCGAACCGGGAATCGGAAAATCTACGCTTGTGGCGCAAATGGCTGCGGTCGCAAAAAATGGAAACACTCTTTATGTTTCCGGCGAAGAATCTGCCGAACAAATAAAAATGCGTCTGGACCGACTAGCGTTAAAAACTAGTTCACTCCAATTTTTGGGTGAAACAAATATTGATATGATTTGCCGAACTATAGAAAAATTAAAACCTGTCATGGCGATAATTGATTCAATCCAAACAATGGCCACTCCCGATCTTCCTTCCGAGGCTGGCAGTGTAAATCAAGTCCGCGCCTGCACCGTAAAACTTCTTGAAGTCGCCAAAAAAAATAATATTCCGATTTTCATAATTGGCCATGTTACGAAAGAAGGCCAAGTCGCCGGACCAAAAACTTTAGAACACTTGGTTGATACTGTCCTCTATCTTGAAGGCGATCGCTTTCATGCTTACAGGCTACTGCGCACCGTAAAAAATAGATTTGGCGGAACAGACGAAGTGGGAATTTTTGAAATGCAATCGGGCGGTCTCCAGGAAGTTAAAAATCCGTCGGCAATTTTTCTTGAAGAACGTGACGAGGAAATCGCCGGCTCGGCCACGACTTGCGTCATTGAAGGTTCGCGGCCATTGCTCGTTGAAATTCAATCGCTTGTTTCCCGCACGTATTTTGGATATCCGCAACGCCGTTCCGGCGGTTTTGATTTAAACCGGCTGCAGTTACTTCTCGCGGTTTTAGGAAAAAGAGCGGGAATAAATTTGGGGACGCACGACGTTCATTTAAATGTCGCTGGAGGCTACAAAATCCAGGAACCGGCCTGCGATTTAGCCGTCGTGCTCGCTGTGGCATCAGCTTTTAAAAACAAACCTCTTCCGCGCGAAATGCTCGCTTTTGGCGAAGTTGGTTTGGGAGGTGAAGTCCGCGCTGCCGGCCAAATTGAAAAAAGAATAAATGAGGCGGAAAAAATGGGATTTAAAGAAATTCTGGCGCCGAATTTTAAACAGCCGGTTAAAGGACAAATAAAAATTACAAAAATAAAAAATATCGCCGAAGCAATAAGATATCTTCATCTTGAAGGAAAAAACACTGAAGAAAAAAATGAAGAAAATTAAAAAAGATTTTTATAATAGAAAAACATTAAAAGTTGCCCGGGAAATCCTGGGTAAATTTTTAGTTATAAAAATTGACAATAAAATAATCGCCGGAAAAATTGTGGAAACCGAGGGCTATGTCGGACCGAGTGATTTAGCTTCACACGCCTCCCGAGGAAAAACAGCCCGCACCGCACCGATGTTTGGCCCTCCCGGCCATGCTTATATTTATTTGGTTTACGGATTAAATTATTGTTTTAACATCGTCACGGAAAAAGAAAATTACCCGGCCGCGGTTTTAATCCGCGCCATAGAGCCGGCAGAGGGTATTGATTTAATGAAAAAAAACCGCAAGATAAATACTCCTACTTTTAATTTAACTAACGGCCCGGGAAAACTTTGCCAGGCATTTAAAATTGATAAAACATTAAACGCGCTAGATCTTACCAAAAATATTTTATGGATTGAAGACCGCGGCGTAAAATTAAAAAAATCTGAAATTTTTTCTGCGAAAAGAATCGGCGTAGATTACGCCGGAAAATATAAAAATAAACCCTGGAGGTTTTATATCAAGGGCAACCCATTTGTCTCGAAAATATAAACTATTCCAGATGAACTTTTTCTAAAAAATTACCTAATTTATCACGAAGGTCCGGATATTTCACCAAATCCGGATCTTTTTTTATAAAATTTTCCGCCGCCGCCTTAGCTTCTTTTATAATCGCGTAATCCGTGAGTGTCGCGATTTGTAAGTCCGGCATCCCCGATTGCCTAACCCCCCAAACTTCTCCAGGACCGCGAAATTCTAAATCTTTCTCTGCCAGGGCAAACCCATCATTACAAGTCGTCATTACGAGTAATCTTCTAGCTGCTTCTTCACTATCACTATCCGAAAATAAAAAACAATATGACTGGAAATCTGAACGGCCTACTCTCCCCCGAAACTGGTGCAATTGGGCCAGGCCAAATCGCTCGGCCCCCTCAATCATCATAATTGTCGCGTTTGGAACATCAACACCCACTTCCACAACCGACGTGGAAACCAAAATATTTATTTTATTTTCTAAAAATTCTCTCATTGTTTTTTCTTTATCTTCTGATTTCATTTTTCCGTGCAAAAGACCTATTTTCAATTCCGGAAAAATTTCCTGGCTCAACTTTTTATATTCTTCCTTCGCTGATTTAACTCCTAACTTGTCGGATTGATCAATTAACGGACAAATCACAAAAACTTGCCGACTATCTTTTATTTCTTTTCTGATAAAATTGTAAGCCGCGTTTCTTTTTTCCGGAGACACAACTTTAGTCAAAATTTTCTTTCGTCCAACTGGCAATTCCTTTATGACTGAAACATCCAAGTCGCCGTAAAAAACTAAAGACATTGTTCTTGGAATCGGCGTAGCGGTCATGGAAAGGAAGTGCGGACTTTCTTTATCGCCTTTCAGGGCTTGCCGCTGTTTTACGCCAAAACGGTGCTGTTCATCAACAATCGCCAAACCTAACTTATCAATTTTAACATCATCTTGAATCAACGCGTGCGTGCCGATAATAAGATCTGAATTATTAATAATAAATTCCGTATCATTATTTTTTTCTGTCTCACAATTTATTTTCTTTTCACTACGAGTTACCAAACCAATTTTTAAATTACTAAACAATTTACAAAAAGTATTAAAATGCTGTTTCGCTAAAATTTCCGTCGGGGCCATTAAAATTGTCCTGTACCCGTTTAGAAAAACATTCAAAATAGCTATTGCCGCCACCACCGTTTTACCAGAACCAACGTCCCCTTCCAAAAGACGATTCATCGGCTTCCCCGCCCCCATATCCTGTAAAATTTCCCAAGCGGCCTGGCGTTGACCATTAGTTAATTTAAAGGGCAGGCCCGCAGTAAATTTTTTTGTTTTTTCCTCCTGGAAAGAAATCCTCGGCGCTACACTTTTTTGTAAATTATTTTTTAGCAATAAATTTTGCAGCTGGACTAAAAACAATTCGTTGAATTTAAGACGATGGCGGGCAGCCTTTACCAGATCAACACTTTCCGGAAAATGAATCTGCTTCAAAGTCCGATTTAAATCAATCAGCCTAAATTCCTTTCTAATTTCCGCGGGCAGCCAATCACGAATCTTAAGGGCCAATGGCGCGATTAATTTAACTAAAAATCTTAATTGCTTATTGGTTAAATTTTCCGTTGTGCCATAAACCGGAACAATTCTCGCCGTATGAATCGCCTCCCCAACCGCTCCAACTTTTTCGTATGATGGAGAAGTTAAGTGTATTCCAAAACGATCAAAATCAACCTTGCCCGACAAAAATATTTCATCTCCCACTTTCAAAATTTTTGTGAGAAATGGCTGGTTAAACCAAACAACTTTAATTGACCCCGAATTATCAGAAACCAGGGCTTCGGTAATATTTTTTCTTTTATGAAAGCTTCTCGTATTTTTTATTAACTCCACTGTCCCCCGACAAGTCCCCGCTGAACCATAAGTCATCTGGCTGATCGGCAAAATTTTACTCCAATCTTCATACCGGAAAGGAAAATAAAAAAGAAGGTCTTCGGCAGTTCGGAGACCTAAATTTTGTAATTTTTTTGATGTCGCCTTTCCAACCCGTAGCAGATTCTCCACTGGCGTTTCCAGGGTAATCATTTTTATAATCCTTTTTAATTCAGATTAGTTCTATGCGCCCGCGAGGAATCGAACCTCGATCACAAGCTCCGCAAGCTTGTACTCTATCCGTTGAGCTACGGGCGCAAAAAAATAATCTCAACTAAACAAAATGCCTTTATCTATTTAAACAAAAAAGATGATTTTTGTCCATCACATACAAAATCTGGTTTTTAGCGCTACGTTCATTGGATCTTACAAAAATTTCACTGGACCCTACGGACAATTTACTTAGAACCAAATTTTGTACGTGATCCAATCAAAGAACGAGCCGCCAAGGCTCGTCTTTTAGTTTAAATGCAATTAAATTTTTAAAAATCTTTCGTATTCCTCGGATAATGGTTCGCGCTCTTCATCCAAATTTTCCGCCAGATACTTTAAAAGAATTTCTCTTACTCTGACTGGATTTTGGTTGTTGAGAGGAATTGATAATCTCGACCTCAAACCTTTTAAGTTAAAATACAAATTTTTTACTTCCGGCGGTTCGTAAATAATGTAAAAACAAACAAAATCTTTCCAAGTATGAAATTTTTTTCCGACGCCAATCCCCTTTTCAGAAATATTAAAATCGATTTCCATCGGCTCCTCGCGCGCCCGAATAAAAATAATTACCGCTGCTAAAATCAAAATAACCGCAAAAAGAAAATCTAACGTATAAATAGCGTACAACAAAAGCAACGCAAGCACTATCCCCGCCCAAAGATACCAGTGACGACCTCTTTCGTGCTTAGTGTATTCGGGTATTTTCCACCCGGCTAAAATTGCACCATATTCTACATTTTTTGTTTCTTCGGACATATTTTTATCAGCTAATCAAAATAAAACAGAAAACGGAGAGGGAGGGATTCGAAGGCCCCTCGGTGCGCAAGCGCCCATAAAGGACTTGCGGGGCGCGGTTTCTTCCCGATCCCTCAGGTTTTTTGAAATCTGCCTGAAGACAAATTTCAAAAAACGGAGAGGGAGGGATTCGAACCCTCGATACGGACTTTCGACCGTATAACGGTTTAGCAAACCGCTGCCTTCAGCCGCTCGGCCACCTCTCCACTTCAAGGCATGGCGGAGAGGGTGAGATTCGAACTCACGGTCCCCTTGCGAGGACTCCGGTTTTCAAGACCGGTGCAATAGTCCACTCTGCCACCTCTCCATACCAGATGGGATCAATTTATCATCTTTTTCTTAAAATGTCTATCCCTTTGCCAACGCTAAACCCAAGACTTCTCTTGCCCCGACGTTTTTCAAAACCCTCGCGCATGCTTCCATGGTCGCACCGGTTGTAAAGACATCATCTATTAAAATGATTTTTTGATTTAAAATTTTTGATATATCAACCGCTAAAAAAGCTTCTCTCATATTTTCTTTTCTCCCAGCCCCATCCAAACTAACCTGCGACGCGGTCAGCCTAGAACGCGCTATAACATCTTTTTCCACGGAGCAACCAAAATATTCTGAAATTTTTAAAGCAAGCAATTCGGACTGGTTAAATCCTCTTTCCAGTAATCTTTTTTTGTGCAAAGGAATCGGTGTAATAAAATCAGGTTTCCCCACCTGCCCCTCAACTTTTTTCAATTCTCTAAATAAAAGTGCGCCAATCGGCAGAGCTAACTCTTCCACAAATCTATATTTCATCCCATGAATCAAATTTTTTATAACCCCGTTATTGTAAGAATAGAGAGTAATAATTTTATCTAAATTTTCACCACGAGTAAAATGTATGTCTGGCATTATTTTTTCAAAACAACTTTCACAGAGCCACTCTCCTTCTCTCCCGCAACCCAAACACTCGATCGGAAAAATAATATCAAAAATAAACTTTTTGACTCGAGCCAATCCAAAAATCATTTCCCCTCCACGGATTGTTAAAATTATTAACCAACAATTATTGCTGCACCCATTTTGCTTCGTCAACCTTCCATTCGCCGTTCACTTTTTTAAAAATCAATTCCAAATCTTCATAATTTATAGTTGAGCTGTCCGCCATGCTTCCGGACGATTCTCGACGCTGAGTCCCGACCGTAATTTCTGCCATGCCAGACCCTTCGTCAATTGATACTATATTTACGGAAATAGCTTTGGTGGTTATTCCAAAATAAGCTGAGCTATCGCCGGATGATATTTTATTCTGTTGTATAAAATTATCTGTTTCGACCCACATCTTTTCTGTCATTAAAGATTCCAAATCCAGAAGATTTTCAAAATTTCCCTGATTTGAGTAACTGCCGTATCTTTCTGCAAAAGCTGCGGCTAGACGCGAGATGGACGATCTTAATTTTTCTTCTGCGGAAGCCTCCGGGACGGTAGCGCTAACAGTCGTGCTATTGGGCAACGCAATCGGCGGTAAGGCCACAACATTGACATTCGTTTTTGTTGTCGGAGATTGCGGCGCGAAATTTTCTCTTAAAAAAAGCCAATAAAATAAAGCTAAAATAACTAAAATGCCAACAATCACAATTAAAATTTTTTGTTTCCGAGACATAATATTTTTATAATTAACAGTTATCAATTAAGAAACATCCTTATTTGCCTTCTGTGGCCATTTTTTCATCAAATTCTTTTTTTGCGGCTTCAATTTCCAGAAGTTGCCTTGGATCGGAAGTAATCAATTGATCCTCGGAATATGAAGCAACTACTTTAATTGCCGCGTGTTTGGCGCCAGCAAAGAAAATCCCTTCTCCAACTCCACACTCCAGAAGCAGATATTTTTCTCCTTGAGTTAATAAAAAGGTTTTTTGTATCAAATCAATGGAAGCTGGAGATTGTTTCAGGAGTAATTGAAGGGACGAGTTTGTCACAATCGCCTGACCGTACGGCGAAGTCAAAAAGTCGTTGACGTCTTGGGTAATAGTCGTAACTCCTAAATAATATTTGCGGCAACGCTTAACCAAGGCAAAAATAAATTTCGCGCTGTCTTCGTGCTGCATCAGCCACCAGGCCTCATCAACCACAAGAACTCTCTTCTTTCTTTCTGAACGGACGACATTCCAAATAAAATTGACGACGTTGTAAATAGCGATCGGCCGCAATTCATCTTCTAAATCGCGCACGGAAAAAATTACTAAAGGATTTTTAACGTCGATCGTGGTGGGCGAATTTAAGAGACCGGAAAAAGTTCCTTCGGTAAATTTTCTAAGCCGTTCAACCAAGCTTTCCGCGCCAGTCATACCTTCTAAAATATTTTGCAAATCTTTCATTACCGGCGGATCAATTCCCATTTTTAAATCCGTATCGGCCGTAATATCTTTTTTCGCGTAAGTTTCAATTAAAGCCCGATCTAAAATAGAATCTTCTTCCGGAGAAAAAATAAGTCTGCCGCCTTCGCCCGGCCGCGCAAGCATTAACCGCAAAAGACCTTTTAGGGTAATCACCGCGCTTCTGATAATATCTTCCGCGCTCACCTCTTCTCCAACCGGCCGCGGCAAATCAAATGGATTAATTTTTGATTCCGAAGCCAGGGAAATATTGACATAAGCCCCGCCCACCGCGTCGGAAAGATGTTTATATTCCATTTCCGGATCAATGACAAGGACCTCCACGCCCATCATCAAGGAGCGCAGTACTTCTAGTTTGATGGCATAACTTTTACCCGCGCCGGAAGTGGCGAATACCACGGCATTGGCATTTTGCAAAGAAAATCTATCAAACAAAATTAGACTGTTATTGTGACGGTTTATTCCGTAAAGAATTCCATTATCAGAAGTCAGCTCCGCCGACATAAAGGGGAAAGACGAAGCAATCGGCGACGAATTCATGTTAAAGGTAATCATTAATTCGTCATTGCCGAGTGGCAGAGTTGAATTAAATCCTTGTTCCGCCTGATAAAAAACTCGTTTGGTGTAAATTAATTTTGAACCGAAGATTGATTCAATTTCTTCGGAAACTTTGTCCAATTCTTCTTTGCTCCCGGCATAAATTGTGACGTAAAGAGCAAATTGGAAAAAATGTTCAATTCCCTGTGTTAAATCGTCGCGTAATTGTTCAATGTCCCGAAGCGCCGTTTCGCGTAATGGATCGCGCGGCGCGCCTTTTTCGGCGTCGGATAAAATTTGCGCTTCAAGCGCTCCGGCTTTCTTCTTTAATTGTTTCAAAATTATTTCTGCCTTAACCGGGTAAAAAAACATTCCCACGTCAACGGTCGTATTTAAATTAATAATCGGCGTAAACCAACCAACGCTGATATAACGAGGATAAGTAATAACAAATATAGTCCTGACGAATTTATCGCCAAGTAAAATGTGCGACGACTCCACTTTCATTGATGCCGGAGCGATCAAATCCTGGACAGATACAACGCCCTTACGGTAAATTCTTTCTTCTTCCAGGACGATTTTTTCTTCTTCTAAGCGACGCTTCTGCTCTTCTGGAGAAACGGGCGGCGGCGCGGCAGTTTTTTTCCGCTGAATTGCTGCGGCTGGTTTAAAAGCCATGATCAATTAGATAGTTATTAATTTATTATTCCACTTGGATTTTATCCACATCCGCTAATTTTTCCGTCTCGGCAAGCTCTGGATTATAAATATTATAATAAAGTTCAATCAAGCTCTGCGTGTCCAATATAACGGAAGTGAGGCCCATCCCTGAAAGCAACATCTGGACATGTTCAACGCGGGCAAAAAGATCTCTCCGACGACGTTTAAAGGTTTCCGAACCAAGGCGCAAAACCGCACCCGGTCGCAAAACCTCACTAAACCTTGACCAGAATCCTTTTCTTTTATCTGATAGCGGATCGTATGGAACGGTAACATAAAAACGTTTACTCATAATATCACCCATTTCCACTAACTCTCTAACATATTCACGATAATCGGCAATTTGAATTTTGAGTAATTCATTTGTCTGTTCTTTTTCCGCTTGCTTTAATTTTTCTAAATATCCGTCAATATTTAACTTTCTTGATTGAATAACAATCTGCAAGGGAAATTCCAGGGCGTTTAAAAAAGAAACATACGCCGCAATAATGGCGTTCTGTTCATCTTCCGACTTTAAGGCAAAATTGATACTTGAAACTAAAAGCACGGCGCGCAGGGTTCCGTCTTTCAAAATAACGCTGTCTTCTCTGATTTCAGCGATGTCGAGACGCGCGCGGCTTGCTACCCCCGCTTTCGCCCCGGCAAGTTTTTTCGACTGCATAAAATAATTTATTCGCCTTTATATACTCCGCCCGTATTTACAATTAATGATAATTCCGCCAATTTTGTAGCCACCATGCGTTCTTTAACCGGCCTCGGTGGGATTATTTTAACTTCTTCTTTTTTTAAAAATTGCCTCAGTTCGTCTGCAGTTGATTCTTTATTCCAAACTCTTAATTTGGGTCGGCGCGTAGTTTGGATAAGATTTAGAAGAAAAAAATGAAATGGCTGGCCATTAACTTTAATGAAAGCCAATACTATGCCTAACCCAAAAACAGGAATACCGAAAGCTAAAAAATAAAAAAAAGTAAGAAGTTTATAGGCAATAAATAAAATAATCGTTACGGCTAAAAGAATGATAAACTGACGGGAAGTAATTGGCCCGATTATTTTATCTTCCACGTCAATAAATTGAGGGATGACAAACTGCTGCATACATTACCTTGCCACATTGTTAACAATTTAATCATTTAGCAATTTAACAATGTGTTTACTATTAACTTTATTATATCATTTTTCTTTAATACCTCAAAGCGCGGTTTAGCTCCATTATCGCCTTATATTCTTCAACAGTAAGTATCAGTTGACCCGCTGCCTGACGACTGGAAATGATCTTATCCACAGGCAATCCTTTTTGCAGACTTTCACGGCCAATTTCAAGATAAATTTTATTAACTTCCGATTCTTGCCAGGCCTTAATGCCAGCTATTCTTTTAGCAAACGTTTCTCTTTCCAGAAGCTCTATTTTCTCCTTAACTTTCGCCGCGGCTAAAACAGGGTCGGGAGAAAGCCGTCTCCAATCAACTAAAGTCATCTCTCGAAGTTCTTCGACGGGGCCAACAAGTTTCGGCACGTATTTTACGTCATCAAGCCGCGGCCGATTATCTCTTGGAGGGATTGGCCTTCGCATCTGCTGTTGCGGAGAAACGGGTTTAAAAATCTGAAGCGGTTTTGGTTTTTCTTCTTCTGGCAAATCAAACGGTGTTTTTGATGGACGAGGAGATATACCCAACGATTCTTTTTGAGTAGAAGGCGGCGCGGGGAGGTTTTCCGCAATAGACGGCGGAGGAGCTTTGGATATTTTAGGAAGCTCTCCGACCGCTTTTACCTGCACGCCAATGGGCGGCGCGACTAACTCTTCTGGCACTTCCATGGACGGCGGCGATGCCTTTCTTGTAATTTCCCGCCAGCGGACATCCATTTTATTTTTTATTTCATTAATTGTTTTTTCTTTAACCTCTCCTAATTTTATTTTCTCTTCATCTGTGGCTATTTTTATTTTCTGAAGCTCTGTTTCTTTTATCTTATCTCCCAATTGCTGAAATCTCTTGCGCGCCAAAACGAGAATTTTTTCCACTTCCCCTGACGTCAACGGAATTCCTGCCGGACCAGCCGCTCCACTCAAAGTTTCTTTAGTTTCAAAACCGTCGCGAATATCTTTAAAATGAGTCAATAAAATTCTTTCCAATTTTTGACGCGCTTCCTCGGATAACGACACTCCGCTCGCCGCAATAATTTCTTTAATAATTTTATTTGTTTCAGCTGGTTTGGTGCCAAGAGAAATTTTTGGCAATCTATCTTTCGCCGCTAAAATTTCCGCCTCATCGGTTGGGGAAAAAACAAATTCCGCCACTCCGGGCGGCAAAGCCGACATTGGCTTCTTGGCTGGCTCCGGGACCCTTTCTTTGATCATGCCCCTTGCCGGCAATGGCTCTCTCCCGGCGGGAATGCGTTTTTTCTCCGCTTCGACCGACGTTGATTCTCGCGGTTTTACAGTTCCAATTAATTTAATAACCAAGTCTGCCTGCTCTGGTAAAATTCCGAGTCCTCCTTGATCAACTTGCTTCGCTAACGCGCTTTTAGTTTCAAATTTATCTCGAATGTCTCTCGAGTACGCTTCAACAATTTCCGTAAATCTTTCTTTTAAATCTTCTGCCAAAACAAGGCCACTCTTCCCTAAAACTTCCTCTGCCAATTTTGATACTGGCACCGCGGCTCGAGCTTTTGGCTTTTCCGCCAAATCATAAAGTTTGCCGCCTCGTAAAATTTTAAACTTGCCGGTTGGGTCTTTAATGATAATTTCATCTCCAAAATCGGCCATGCCAAAATATTTAATTTTTATTAACTCCAATCAAATTCTTTTTTCTCCAAATCGAAGTAAACTATTCCTTGATATTTTTCTCCCGCTCCTTTTTTAGCCAAAGCATTAAAAATTTGCATGCCGAGGCGGCCTGAATCGTCATTTGTCATTCCCGCGACATCCTTTAGGAGATATTGCAAAAGAACGCTCACGTATTGCGCCGCCCGCGGATTTGTTTTAAAACCACTCAACTCCGAGGACCGACCCATTTTTTTAAGATAGGAGGTCACCATCTCGCCAAACCTTTTATCATCCAATAATTTTTCCAACTTTCCTTCTTCAGCTAAAACTTTTAAAATCGCTGCGAGCTGGATTCGATTCGCCGCCCGCCCAGGACCGGGAATAGCGTGAAGTAGGGCGTCAACCATTTTTTTAAAATCTCCGCCCGTGGCTTTCTGAATTTTTTTCATTTCCGCTGCAATTTTTTTCTCTTCTGTTTCATTTCCCCTATATTTAGCTTGAACCTCATCTTTAATATCAGTCGTAGTTTCAATGCTCTGGAGCTCAACGACTTTATCTCTTATTTCTTTTCCAATTCTCTCGGTTATCCCCTCTTCATAAGCGTCAAGCGCGCCGTCCACTTCAAAAATCATTACTTCCTCCATTCCCCCGAACTCGATGGATGATTCTTTTGTTTTTTCGTAAAATTTTAAAAGATAATCAACCTTGCGCCGGTCTTCTTCACTCAATTTTTTTGTGTTCGCGCTATTGATTAAATATTGCGATAATTGCACAATTTCCACTTTTCCCGAACCCAAAGTCTGGCGAGCGTCCGCTAACCAAGCTTTTATTGTTCCCTTAACTTCCGCGCCACCCAAAACAACCCCGCTACCAGTCAAAGATTCTTCATTGGCGGAAAACGCCGCGCCAATTTTCTTTTTAAAATTATCTCTATCTTCAAATTTTGCTATAGCTATTAATTTCGTTTTTATTTTTCTCCAAAGATCATAATCAGGAATTTCAAAAATTAAAGTAAAATTTTCTTGCAAAAGATTAATTATTTCCTCCGCATCAAGCGTTGGAAGGGCGATAAACTTTGCTTTTATAAATACTTCTTGATAAGTCAATTCATCCTCCGGCTGCTCTATTGCGCTCGATGATAAATTTTTTTCCAAAAAATCAACCAAAGCCCGCGCTTCACGAACCAAATCAAAAGTGATAGCCCGCTCCGCGCGCCATTTTATTGCTTCAAGAATTTTTGGACTATTGAAATCAATCATAAAAAAAATTATTTTTGCACTTCCTGCCAAACTTCATCCGCTCCTTCCGGTTTATTTTTTATTTCATCAAGATATTTTTTGAGAGCCGCGACAAATGATTCAGACAAACCCAAGCTCACTAATTCTTTCTCAGATTTTGCTAAAACCGCCGCGGCAGCAGGATTAAAATTATTTTGCGCTAATTGTTTTTCAAAAACTTTGGCGTGAAGCGTGAGAATTAATTTTCCCTCCAAGCCAAGCTTAAAATCGCCCGCGGCCAAATTTCCTTTTTCGCGCGGCGTAAAATATCCGTAAGCAGCCGGGCCAAAATGCCGCGCCGCGACTTCCGGTCTAATTTTTTGAACTACCCAAAGCACGGCGGCCAAATGATCTTTCTCTTCAAGCTCATGCCAAATTCTCGCTTTTCTCCCGACAGAAAAAGCTAATGCCCAATTATTTTGATTCGCGGCAAGCGAAGAAATTTCCTGCTCTAAAGCATAAACTTTTTGCTGAAATAATAAATTATCATAAGCTTTTTCACCCGAAATCGGTCGGTCGCCAATAATCATTTCATTAAAAAATTGATGCATGCCCGAAACACTCGACGGATAACCGTAGAAATTTAAAATTCCTCCCATATCTCCTGTCACAGCGATTTTTTTCAATACCGCGCCGACTCCGGCCAAATCGTTTTTTGCCAAAAATGATTTTAAATTTTCCAAAAGTTCTTCTGTCTTTGTTCCAGAAATTGTTTTATCTGCTCTCGCTTCGTTTTCTCTTCTTGCTACATCTTCTTCAATTAAAATCGGGGCGATGGCCGCCATTGTTTCCTCCCATTCTTTTTCCGCTGTTTCTTTTTGTTTTTTAGCTTCGTCTTTCCGACGCGCCAGCTCCGCCTTTCTTTCCTCCTCATTCATTTTCAAAATTTTCAGTTGCTCCTCGGCCAAAGCCGCTTCTTCTTCTGTTTTTTTCAGTTCTGCGGTAACTTCTGCTTCTGACATTTTTTCAAATATCTTTGCTTCTTCCAAAACTTTTGTAAAAAAATCTCTCTCCTTTCCCGGAGGTAGAGATTTAATTTGGTCTTCCATTTCTTTAATTGTGTTTATACCAGCCATATTTTTTACGAAGTTTGGACCTTGGCGGCTTTAGCTGCCTTAATCCTCTCAAACTCAGCAATTGCCGCCTCTGGACCCTGCTTTTTCCAGACCTCTCCCAGTTTATCGTAGTTATTAAAATCCTTCTCCTTTATTAGCTCTGCCATTTTTTGAGATAAACTTTTTTCTAAAGTAGATTCGGCACTCTTGACTGCTTGTTCTAACTGCTGTTTATATGATTTTCCAAAAAATTCCTGCGCCCCCTTAACCTTTTCTGCACCAGCCGCTTGCTCAATAGACTTTAATTCTACATCAATGTTTTGAATAACCTGTTGATCTTGTTTAATATCAACATCAATCTCTTTTTGTCTTGTTTCTAAATCAAACTTTTTATCTCGTTCAGCCGGCGTTAAAAATCCACCAGGAGCAGACGCTTTTTCTATTAATTTATTCAACTCAAGCTGGTTATTTTTCTTCTCATTAGACAATCGAGAAATGCTCTTTTCTGCGTCGTCCCTATCCGATCTTGCCGCGTCGCGCGCCGCATCCGGATTTTCCAACCTCAACTTAACTTTTTCCAAATTACTTGCGTCGATTTTCAACTTATCTTCCAATTTTCCTTTTTCCAAAATCCACTGGCCTTCCAATTTTTGAGCGGCGCTAACTCCGCCCTTTTCCTTGAAAAATTTTTCTAAACCCTTCCTCTCCTTATCAACATCAATATCTGATAAATTTTGATTATATAATTCTTGATATCTTTGCTGCCTCTCTTCTGGCGTCATCGGCGTCTTTTTTTCTTCCTCGGCAACTTGCATTTCTGCGCGCTCATTCGCTAAATCTTTCCTCAATGCAGCATCGCTCATACCCTGCCTTTCACGAGATTTGGCAATACCTTGAATTCCTCTCTCTAATCCAAACACATCTGCCTCTCCCCGCCTGACTTTAAGTTCCAATCCATCCCTTTCCGCAATCTGCCCGGCCGCCTGCCTCTCGCCAATCGCTGCTTCAGTTCTCTGTTTTAATCTTTCCGCCTGCAACGGATCAACCGACCGCATTTCCGAAGCCGCCGCGCCGGCCAAACTATCCGCCGCGCGCCGCACTTTTCCCTGCGCTTCTTTGCCGCCCAAAGTCGCTTTAGCCATTTCCCATCTGCTCATTTTGGAAGCGGCTCGCGGATCAATAACCGAAGCCAAAAACGCCCGGCCGCCGGCCATACGCTCGGCAGTTTTTGCCATACCTTCTGCTTCGCGCATCGCGGAAATATTTTTTCTTCTCTTTGCCCTTGCCTCTTTTCTCCGCTCGGAAAAAGGCAACGCCACGCCGGTTTTGGCATATGTAAGTTCTGAAACCTGACCCGCGCCAAATTTTGCCGCGCCTTTTGTCCCACGCCAGGCCAAACCAACTCCGCCTTTTGCCCCTCTCCAGGCTGTTCTAAACGGGGCAGTCCCCGCTCTTCTTAATCCCGACAAAGCCGCGCCAGCCGCGCCAGAGCCAATAATCCCTAACTTTTGTGTAAACATTAAACCAACTAAAAGCATCGTCACTCCAACCACAAGCGATGATAAATTATTATATTTTCCAATGTCACCCAAACCATTGGCCGCGTCCAGCGCCGTGGAATCAACTCCTATTTCTGTATTAGCCGTTCCCCCGCCGGCCACAATCAAGGCCAACCAAATAAAAAAAGCTAAAATCGGCCCAGAAATTACATATTTAGAAAATTCATCCCACCATTGTTTGGCATATTGCTGGCCTTGCGGAAAAGAAGCCAAAAGATATGCCAAAGGCGAGAGCACTATTAGGGTCCAAAGAATAACAATTCTCGCCACAAGCACAACCATCAAAACTCCTACGGTTATAGTCGCGATTAGAACGACAATCAAGGCTAAAAAAGCTGTACCCACCAAATCCCACTGCTGGTCAGCCGCACCCGCCTCATTAGCAAGGGTCTCAAAACTAAACATCTGATTAATGCCGAGTGCCTGAAAAAAATTCGCCCCGGCCGCGGCCTGAAAAGCATTCACAAAAGTCAGCATGATGACTTGCGCGAAATCGATGATAATGCCGCAAATTGTTTTGCTGAAGTTAATTAAAACTGCCATCAACAAAAGTTTTGGCAGTAATTTTTTGTATGAATATGCTTCAACCCGCAAAATTGTGGCAATGGAAATTACAAGTAAAATCAAAATGAAAAACATATTGGCCAGGTCGCGAACAATTACCCAGCCGGTGACGACCGCCGTGGCATCCAAAAAATTATTATACGCCGCCACTTGAACCAACATTCCCACTACCCAAGTAAAAAGTTTACCCAAAAGTTTAGCTAATCCGCCAAGCAGATTGATCATTATTATATCAAAACTGGCAATGGCGTTTTGAATGCCCTCTGAAACTTCTGAAATACCCCAAATTGCAAGTGCTCCCGCTCCAACCCAGCCAAGCGCTCTGGCAGCCCCTGCTTCTGCCGGTTTAGAAAAACTGAAAAGGCCAAAAAGCAAGATCCCTGCGAATCCGACCAATACTAAAATTGTCACCAAGACTCTTCTTTTTGGGCTAAAAAATTCAAACATAATTAGTCTGTTGTTCTTTTACTTCTTCTTTGTAATATTATACTACAAAAATTGATGCAAGCCAAATTTAACTTACAATAAACATCACAATCGCCGCTATAAAAAGAAATCCCGAAAATAATCCTAAAAATGAACACCCGATGGAAATAAACACTCCGGCAAGAAAACCTGAGGCTTTTTTTGCGACCTTAGCCGCCTCTGCCGCTTTTTCCGAAACATCAAGCATTCCTTTTCCTCCGCCCCCTCCGGCTTTGGCAATTTTTTTCTCTTCTTTTTTAGCTTTCTTTTCCATCGCTTCTCCGGCCATAATAGTTGCCTGCGAGGCCATTGAAGAAAAAATTCCGATAATGACGATAACAATGCCGATTAATAAAAGCGGCAAACCAAAAATCAAACCGATTATGGATATTCCGGCTCCCGCGCCAAAAGAAATAAGAATTCCGCCAATCCGCCGCAAAAGAAAAGACGCCCCTTTCCCTACCTCTCCGGCCTTTTGAATCCCTTGCCCGATTTTTTTCTCCGCCGCGGCTTGAGCTTTTTTGCCTGAGAGCGATGCCTGCGCCACCTGTTCATCTTCGGGCGATTCTAACGTTTCCGGCTCTTCGTCCAGCTCCTCCTCCGGCGCTTCTTCATCCGGCTGATTCGACGAAGCAACTTGCGCCTGGCGCAGTTCATTTTGAAAATCTTGTTCTTCGAAATTTGCCATGGGAAAGGGATAAGTAAAAATTGTCTGCGATGATTTCCGCAAACTTTGAATTATTTTATTATAACACAAAAACTCCCGATTTGGGAGGTTAACATTCCTTGACAAAACCTTGAAAATAAGGTATATTAAAAGGTGTTTTAAAGCTTGGGCGAAAGGGCGTAAATAGCGCTTTTTCGCTTGGGCTGTATAGCCCCAGACACGGAATGAGCCGTGTTTGAAACAAAAAAATCCGCCGAAGAGGCGGGAAAGAAGAATCCGCCAGAGGCGGAGGAGGGATTGACAATGAAGAAGTTCTGGATGGTGACGATGATCGCGATCCTGTTCGGTCTCACGACGACCGGCTGCCCGGACGGTGACGACGACTACGACACGGATGCGGACATGGACTCCGACAGCGATGCCGGCTCCGACGCGGACGCCGAGACCGACACGGCCGAGGACGGCACGACGGACGAGACCGCCGACTGCCCGAGCGTGGCTGGCGAGTGGGCGTTGACATACCACAGTGATGCGACGGGTTTCGATGAGCACTACATCCTCACGCTCGAACAGAGCGGCTGCTCCTTGAGTGGCTACGACGATGATGGCGGTGCGTTCTCCGGCACCGTCAACGAAGACGGCTCTCTCTCTGGCGCGATTACGGTGGTACCCGTACACTGACTGGCAATCTCGTGAGTCCTCCTCGACTGGAGGGAAACTGGACTTCTACGGGGGGTGGATACGGCCAATGGTGGGCCGATCGCCAGTAATGCCAAAGCCCCGCAAACTGCAAAGTGCAGAATGCGGGGCGTTTTTTTATCTGAAAATATTTTATTATTTCGGCACAACTATGACACGGCCAGCGAAGGATGTCCAGTGCGGTTGGACATCACCGATGTCACAATCACTCAGATAACACCCTCTTCCCGTCCCCGTACAATCTCCATTACACCACCCCCAGTTGTCAGTAAGCTGAACTCTTGGTTTGAAGACGCAGCAGGAGCCGTTGCCGGCAATAGCGCCATCTACGTTTTCAGGGCAAACTGCGGCGAAACAGTTGGAGTCTGAATCAGAAACACAGGCGCGGACAGTACTCGCGGCGTTAGAAGGGCATTTATAAGTATGGGTAAAGTAGAAATAATCATCAGTGCAGGCACGATCTTCGGAATGGGCAAAATCTGAGTTATCACAGGCATCTTTGCCAAGATGGTTTTTGTAGCGAGCGTTTCTTGTTCCGGCGATATCGCTATCATCATTCCAGTCGACTTGAACGGATCTGATCGGACCGGTATCTTTATCGGCCGTGCCGAAGAATTGCATGGTGGCGACGTATTGGCCGCCGTAACTAACGACATTTTTAGGTTCTGTAGCACCGGATGCGGTAAAGCCAAAGCCGGAGATAAAAATTTTCCCTCGCCCCTTGGGGGAGAGGGTTAGGGTGAGGGGTTCCGTAAGACGACCGTTATCTTTTTGGGATATAATGATATATAATGAAGAAAAGGGATACTTTCATAACTCCCCTTAATCCCCTCTTACCTTAAGAGGGGAAACGTCAACGGGTCTTGACAAAACCTTGAAAATATAGTATATTAAAAGGTGTTTTAAAGCTTGGACGAAAGGGCGTAAATAACGCTTTTTCGCTTGGGCTTTATAGCCCCAGACACGGAATGAGCCGTGTTTGAAAACAAGGGTGTTATTCCCTGAGCGACGCGCAAGCGGAGTCGAAGGGAGGCCTTCGACAAGCTCAGGCCATAACTGGAGGAAAGTCATGACGAAGTTCTGGATGGTGGCGATGATCACGATCCTGTTCGGTCTCACGACCGGCTGCCCCGACGGGGACGACGACTACGACGCGGAAATGGACGCCGACAGCGATGCCGGCTCCGACGCGGACGCGGACGCCGATCCCGACACGGCCGAGGACGGCACGACGGACGAGAGCACGGCCTGCCCGAACATCGCCGGCGACTGGGCGCTGACGTACCGGAACGACTTGGGTTACGAAGGATACTACACCCTCACGCTCGAGCAGGACGGATGTCTTGTGATTGGGTTGGATGACCTTTGCGAGTACTCCGGCACCATTTCGGAGAGTGGCTACGTTTCACTTTTCCGAGATTGTGCTGCTTCCGATCGTACGATCACCGGCAACTTCACCCAGACCCCCCCCCGCATGGAAGGATTGTGGGATGAATCGGAGGGAACTTCCCACGGCACATGGTGGGCTGATCCCCAGTGAACCGAAACCGGCGACGCGAACTTGAACACCTGTTCAGGTTTGCGTCGCCGGATTTTTTTTCTTTTCGTAAATTTTTTTCTATTACCTGGGTACTACAATGACCTTGCCGGAAAAATATGTCCAATGATTTATACCCGATTCTCCTTCCCGCTCTGGAGAGCACTCTGAATCATAACACCCATTCACTCTTCCAGTACAACTCCCATTACACCAACCCCAGTTGTCAGTAAGCTGCACTCTTGGTTTGAAGACGCAGCAGGAACCATTGCCGGGGATAGCGCCATCTACGTTTTCAGGGCAAACCGCGGCGAAACAATTGGAGTCTGAATCAGAAACACAGGCGCGGACAGTGCTCGCGGCGTTAGAAGGACAGTTATAAATATTTGTAAAGTAGAAATGGTCTTCAGTGCAAGCGCCGGTTGAATGGGCAAAGTCTCTATTATCACAACCTTCCCGGCCAAGATGGTTTTTGTAGCGGCCAGTGGTGGTGCTTGAAGTGCCCGGACCGGCGTTCCAGTCTACAACCACCTTGGTGATAGGACCCGCGTTTTTATCGGCTGTACCGAAGAACTGCATAACAGCGTAAAGCTCTCCGCCATAGCCGACGACGTTTACTGGTTCGCTGGCGCCGGACGGAGTTAAACCCGTGCCGTCTATCCCGTTTACGGAAATCCCTTGAATTAAATTAGGCCCTTCCTCCATTAAAGGTTTGCACTTGTCGCCCTGGCAGTCGGTGATGGGCCAAATTTGTGGCGGAGAGGGCCACGCAGTTACACCAGCCGGTAACGCTCCGCTCTTTGAAGTATCTGTAATATCGGCTGGCGGAACATCGGAGCCTGAATAAACGGCCGTTAAACTATCCCACGTAAATAATCCGTAACGTTTGGCGAAAAGCTGCCTGATTCTTTCGTGTGCCGCTCGGCTTGTTTCTTTTTCAACGCTGCCAGCCGGCTCGCTCCCCGCCTGGACACAAACGCCGCTAATACAATCAAAATTACGGCACTCTTCATGAGTGGTACACTGACGCGGCAAAGCCGTTCCTCCAATTGTTTTACACTCGCCAATTGGCGCTGAAGGGCTATAACCGGCAATAAAATTACATTCTCTTACCAAATCACCAGTAAAATCTGAATCAGCTAAAGGCGTGCTTGCCTGACAATAACCTCTGCCCGTGCTTCCACCAAAGACGCATGGACCCATGGCTCCGCATTCTGCGTCATCAGCACACGATTTATGACACTGGACATTGCCGCAAATCCAATTACGCGTGCAATCTTCCGCCACCCTGCATGACGTTCCTCCTGCTGCCGGAGAACGATAGACGGAAGTGTAAGACCTATCTTCATTTGGCACAGTCAAACCAACACCTTCTTCCGGATACTTTGTAAAGCCAGACGCCGGGCAACTTAAATCAGGATTTGTTAAACTAATTGTCAAATTATCTGTATCCTTTCGGCAAGTAGGAATAGTTAAGAAATCATTTAACGGGTCGCTGCTGGACGCGCCAAAAGGTCGGGGCTCTACATCATAAAAATAGCCAAGCAAAGATTGATACGGATCGGCGACCACTGGGTGTCCGCCATCTTGCCAGATCCTGTCAGTCCACGCCTTATTTGCGTCTCTATCACTCGTGCCCGCGACTTGATAAAAAACCTTGCAACCAATGAACGGGTCTGAATGACTGGCGTATTTGCGGTATCCGGCCCCCTCTTCAACGCCGCCTTCTCGGCGACAATCTTTAAACTGATCAAAAGTCTCGCGTAAATTATCAACATAATAAACTTCTAAACCATTGCTATTTATGCGATCTGCAGCGCGAGTTAAATTACAGCTTGAATCATCTGGCCGCTTTGAATTTTTTGGCACGCAACGATACGGACAATCATTATCTCCTATATCTTCTTCACACCATCCTTCGTATTCGCAATGAGTTATTAAAGCAAAATCATTTACCGGATCACATTGTGTTATGTTTTTAGCGCAAGCTCCTAGAGCTTCGCCTCGTTCAGCATGGCAATAGCAATCTTCTCCTCCGACACAACCGCTATATCCTCCTAATTCCGCACATTCACGATCATCTTCACTATCAAAACCAACCGGACTTAAATTTCTAAAAACACCGGCCTCTAAACAATAATATTTATTTCCCAACGGGAACCCTGCTGTTTCATAATTATTATATAAATCTGGCATGCCGGGAATTTGATCCATTGGATACCAAGTAAGACAGGCCAACTGATCCGGCTTCCCGTTAATTGAAGTTGATGTATCGCGTTCTAAACAAAATCCACTCCAGCCAAGAACAACATCTATTTTTTCAGCGGAATAACATTTGCCATCGCCCAGGCACTCACTATCATCGGCACAAGTTTTACCCGGCTCTTTTCCGCCTACACAAATACTTGGCAAAGAAACGTTATCTTTATCAAAATATTTTGTTAACGCGCCACTACCATAGCTCGCTTTCTTGTATGAACATTCACAATCTTCCCCATTTTCGCAAATATTCGCGCCGCTAAACCCGGGTTGTTTACTCAAGGGCGACCAATTCTTTACTACGCTATTTGGAAAAGGAGATGATTGTTCCGGATAAGCGCGGCAGGAAATTTTTTCCGCGTTTTCCTCGGTCATCGCCAGAAGCGCGCCTGGCGCGAATGGATCACCGCGAAAATTAGTTATACAAATATTGTTGAAGCATTTACCATTATCACCGCATCGTGAACCATTTGTCTCGCTAGCGCAAAATCCCGGAGGATGCGTGGCACAAGAAATAACGCTACCAGCGGCGTCAAAACAGCGATCGTCAACAAAACCCAAGGTCTGGACTGGACTTTCTTCTGTGCCAATATTTACCGCGCGCAAATCAAATGCCTGATATTGGTTATAAATTGAATCGCCCGAATAATCCATTCCCTTGAAAGTAACGTCACGAGAAACATACAAATCTTTACTTAAAATCTTGCGCGAGGTTTCCGGCGTAAAATTGGAATCAGTACATTGCGCCGTAGCCTGTCCTACTTTTGCGTATTGTCGGCAAGATGTAACCGTATTGCACAAAACTTTCTGTCGTCCGGTTTGCGGATCAAAAGTTGAAGTCGTGCCAGAGCACGTCAGCCATTCCCCGCAAACGCGATCGCGGCGGACTTGGATAAGAGTGTTAGAGTCGTTCGGGTTAACAGCGATACGTTGTGGCCCGCCAGATGTATAAATAGAAGTTTGCCCCCTGTAAGTTATCCTGCACTCCGGGGCTGGTGAGCCTATCGGACAAGAAATTTGAACAACTCTCTGTCCTCCTAAATCAAAAGTGCTTAAACATCTCCAACCCGACGCGCCAGGCCTTGGTGCCGGATCGCCTGGGCAATCGGCGTCTGTATTGCAAGTGACACCCGAGATTTCATACGTATCCAAACTTGATCCCCTGATTGAGCCATTGACACAAAGCTTACAATTTTGTTTTGTGCAATCAATCGGCGCGACTAACCCGCCCGGATCACCCGTTTTCTTTTCCGAGCTTAAATATGTCGCGTTGGCATTGTAAGTCAACTGCGGATTGCTTGTATCATTAAACAGAGCACAACCAGTTTTTTGCGAAGCCATGCCATTACAGTTCCCTGAACTGATTTTGTCATTCTTAATATAATAATATGCCGCGCCTAGAGGGTCATCTGAAGTATCGGCCGGATCAACAAATTTTGTGCACCGGTCAGCCTGCGGAATACACTCGCCTACCCAACCGGAGTACGGGCAGGATCGTTTGTTATAAGAAACTGTGCAAGTTGTTCCGGTCTTGCCGGTAGCCCCGGCTGTACCAACAGTGCAAGCGCAACCCGCGGTATTCTGGCAAACGTAAGGCAGGCTGCAATTTGCGTCGCCATTTTTCCAAATATTGTAATACCCGCCGCTGAAATTCGCCGGATCGCAAGGTTCAAGCGGATTGCTTCCCTTTTTAAACCATCCGGAAACGTTTTGTCCGCTGACCGTCACATTATCTTTCCATTCACAAAGCCGAACGCCCGGATCTTTAAAATACATTTTTCCGCCGTCGGTCGTGGTGTATTCTTCACAGGACAAAAACCCGACTTGACAGAGAATTCTTCCCGTCGGGGAATTATAAAGCGCCGGATTGGCCAAGAGATTGACGGTATCATACTGCGGTTTGCCGTCATCCCCCACCTTCACGTTTCCGGCGGCGTCCAAGGTCGGCGAACCAAATTCAGCGCAACCTTTATTTTGCGCGGCGCATTTATATTCGTCGTTTACCACGATGTATGCGTAGGAATCCGTCGGAATCGTAACATTGTCGGACAATCTTTCTTCTTCCGAAAGAGCCGGCTCGCTGTCATTTTCCGTATTGAAAGTTTCCGCGGTCGCCGAGGTGTTATTATTAGTTTTTAATAATTTCGCGCAGCCGGCAGCGTCGGGCGAACAAAGCCTTGAAAAAGATTTTAGATAATGCAAACCATTCGCGCGATCATAATAACTTGCGCAGCCAAGCTGGGCTTGTGGCAAAAGCGCGGAAATAATACACTCACTGCGGTCTGAACTCCACGAACCCCCGGCAGTAGCGCAATCTCCTTGATCAGCAATTGAAAAATCAACCGCAAAAGACCGATCACAGGAAGCTGGCGTATTCCATGAATTTTTAACCACGTAAATATACGACTGAATTTCTCTCAAAATAATATTATCAATATAAACTGGGGTTGTTCCGCCCACCGAGGCAATCCGCAAAGTTTCACCTCCGCCGGCAACACTCCAATCAACATAAACCGGACCGAGCGAGAAATATCGCCAGTCAAAAGAAAGATTTGTCGGACTCTTGGTCGCTGAACTAAATTCTTTGCCGGAAGACGTGGCGCCCAAAAATTTAATATCTAATCTGCTATTTCCTTTAGCCCAGAAAGATAAGGTGTAAAGGCCATTCTGTCTAACCGCGGAGCCCAAATTTTTATCTAGTGTTCCCGTAGCGCCAAAGGATAAGGACTTCCCGCCGACAACAAGCGATTCAGAACTTATAACCGGCAAATCTGCTTCGTCCCAGTTGGCTATTGAAGAATCATCAAAATTATCATTTAAAATCACTGCCGTATTTGCTCCGGCATTGCCGCGATAAGCTCGGCAACCAACTGCTTCGTTTGAACAAGTACGAGACTCGGGCAAATAAACATTGTAAGCACACTCACTTTTTACCGCATCCCATCTTCCGCCCGAAGTTCCGCAATCAGCCGTGCTGGAAATTGTTTTGCGGTACGGGTGGCAATCGTCCGTCATGATAATTGTTTTTGAATACAACCTATAATGTTTCAATCCGGCAGAATCGTAAAATTCACGGCAATCAGGATTAATTAAAGAATCTGCCTTGGTGCAAAGACCAACAAATGAAGCGCTGTCGCAAGTTAAACCGTCCGAGAGAAGCGCGGTGCATGGAGGAACTCCGCCACTCGGATCGCTATCCGGGGTCGTGGCTCCGCCCATCTTCAAATTCCAAGTTTTCAATTGATAACCGGTTGTGTCGCTTCCTTCCCAGGTGTAGAAAGCCGCTCCTGTCGCGCCGGGTTTTTCGCAGCGGCGAATCACGCTGAAATTTGCCACGGCTTCGTTTTCCAAACTCGTGAACTGATCGCAGCCAACGTCCGCGGCGTTACAAGTTCTGCCTGTCGTCGGGATAAAATAAACCGGGAATTTATCTTGTTCAAAATCAGTCGCGACTTGTTTAAATGTTTGATAGCCAACGCATTCGGCCGGGCAATAATCATCCGGATAACTGGCTACGCCCGGGACAGACGGGTCGCCGTTTGTCGGACGGAATTCGTCACAACCCACGTCTTTTTCTTCGCAGGCTTTGGCGTAATTTTGGCATTGTTCGGCGTCGTTTGTTTTATTCAAGGCACCGGTTGAAGTGTAGTCATAACAAGAGTAATAATCTGGCGCGGCTTTCAAATAAAGCGCTTCGCCGGTTCTTCCCCAGCCTTCGTGGTATTGCGAAGCAAAAAATCCCTCTTCAAGTTGCACGGCGTCAATCAAACATGGAGCAGATGGGGACATTGAGGCATTGTAAAAAGCGATACTGACTGTTGTCGCCGTATCTCCACTTGGAAATGAATGAGTAACCTGATATCTCTGCCACGACGTTTCCGAAGGTGCTGGAGTATTTCTTGCAGTGATCGTTCCGCCAAAATCAAACGTGCTGGACGCAGCGCAACCTTTGGCATAAAGGGAAAGAGTAAAAGTTCTGCCGCCGCGCTCCTTATCCAATCGAACCGTTTGACCGATGACTCCGCTTGCCTTTATTGCGGTTCGGCCGAAATAGGTGTCCGAAGCAGCTTCCGCGTTTGGATCGCCGTACACCCCCCAAGGAATTGGCCAAGAAGCAAATTCATCTTTAACACCATCACCAGCCGTTCCGGTAAAATTTTCAAAACTGCTGTTACTAACTAAATTTAATTTTGTATCCGACGTTGTCCGTAAAAATTCATTACAACCCGGCTCGTCGCATTGAGTAATATTTTTATTAAAGAAAATTCTGTCTGATCGGCGGGCCGCGGTTCCCGAACCAGTAAGCGTATCTTGCCAGAGCCAGTCGTCCCCGACTTTTGATTGTCGAGTTGAATACCAACGGCAGCCAATGTCATCGGCATTGCAAGGCGGACCATAATCAACCGTGTTTGTGACATAAGAAACATTTTGCCCGTCGCTTCGTTTTAAAAGCTTACAAGTATCGTATTGCGCATCACACTTATCTCCGTCCAGCCGCCAGATATTTTTTTCTCTGGTGCAATAACCCCAGCCGCCTTCGCAATTTCCTTGGTCATCTTCAGCAATACAAGTCGGTGAATCAACACATGTTTCCTGGCGGAAACTGTTTTCCGTGGTTTGAAGCAACGGCCCATAAACCCGCGCGCGGCATTGCTCGGCCGGCGCTTTCAAAATCCAGTCTGGATCAATTAAATGACAATACGGATGCTCAGTATCGGCTTTACCTTCTGGATAAGCCGGATCGGTATAATTACAATCATGAAACCGATCAACTACTTCTTTTAAACTTACGGGTTCGCTGCTTGTTTGACTTTGCGCGGCAATTTCCCAACCAATGGAAATAATTCTCGCCTTTCTTAATTTAACGAGATTGCTATAGCAATAGCCATAAGTGTAACAATTTGGATCCTGATTTTTTGCTGTGTTTGAAGGAGGAAATAGTGGCCACTCGCCGTGCAAATATTCCTGTTTGATCGCCTCGCTAATCGTGAGCGCCTCTCCGGTTTGCGCCTGCCGGACCGCGGCTTCAAATTTTCCATCCATCACGCAATTATTTGTGCCTTTAAATTTTTCAGGACAAACAATAAAATCAGATAAGATATCGTAAGTGCCGCCTTCTTTAATTTGCGGCACAAGCAAATCGGCAAAAGCCAGCTCCGCGGCACGCCGTCCGCCCCAGGCTGTTCCCTCTTTTGAGGTCGCGTCCTCACCCTTCGGAAAAAGATCCGCCAGAGAATACATCCCTTTACTAAAAATATTCTCCATTGTTTTGGAAAGCAGGGTACTTACAAAAGTTGATACCATCACCGAAAGTATTCCCTGTGCCCCAGCCGAGAGCGCCTGGCCAGAAAGACTCCACTTTAATTGTTCCGCGTCAACCGGACCCTCAGTTTGAATTTCCGAAGTTTGGCGAATAACTTCCGCCGGAGTTTTTACTTTTCCGCTGATAAGTTCTGATGAAGGTAAAAAACCTTGCCCTTCTTCTCTGGTTAAGGCTGCCGTATCAGAAGCGCTTCTTTCCGCATTGAATGCTCCGACATACGCGCTCATTGCTAAATCAAGATCCGTGCCTGCTCCGTAACCAATTTGAAACTGCGAAGCTGCTTCCCGTAAAAAATCTTCTGTTTGCACTTCAGCGATAAATGACTCCCAGTTTGAACGAATCGACGACCATTCGCAAGTTGGTGGCGGCAATCCGTCCGCGTATGTTTGGGCTAACTGCAGCTGAAGAGCAAGTCCCAGTCTCGGATTTGGCGGAGCGCAAAAATTAACACCAACCATTTCGCCAAAACTTCCGATAAATTCACCTGCCGCGTCTAAAGCGGCGTTACCTAAATAATCTCCCCAACCTTCAGTGGAAAAAAGCGGCATCTGTCCGCCCCCGCCGGAAGCCAGACTAACAGCCAAATCATACGATAATTTTTGCATGAAGCGCGAGGCGGCGTTAATCAAAGCCATTGTTCCCGCATTCACTACCAGAACTTTCAAAAAATCTTTTATGTTTTTAATTGTTGTTTGGGCGCCAGTTACCGGGTCGGAAACAACCATTTGCGCCTCGGCCGGACGAGCATATAAAAAGACGCCGGAAACAACCTGGGTCAAAATAAAACAAATCAAAACCGCGCTAACAGTCCATTTTTTTACTTTATAATTTCTCTGGATAACAGACATAACTGAAGATGAATTATGAATCAGGAATTATGAATTATGGTTTTTGATTTTTTGATTAAACCGTTAGTAATTTTATTCACCTTAATGGTCTGTTCGGCAATTCTATTAAAATCTGCTCCGGCAATATAACCAATATCTCTGGCCACTAATAATTGATTCTGAATTTCCGTTAAAGAGCCAAGCGCCATTGAATAAAATTGTAATTTTTCTTTGAAGGACTGCCTACTAAATCCTTCGGCAATATTTGATGTAAAAGAAATTCCCGCGCGGCGCAGTTGATTTGTCAAACAAAATAATTCCTCCCTGGGAAATATCTTCGTCAATTTGTAAATGTCCAAAACTAATTTATGTCCTTCTTTCCACGCATCGAGGTCGGTAAAAGATTTTATCTTCCCTGATTCCTGATTCATAATTCCTAATTCCCCTTATTCACCGTCTCTTCAAAAATTTTCATCAAAGTTGCGTCATCAACGCTATTTAAAGTTGCATCGTCAACTCCGGCCTGCCGTAAAAGTTCTCGGAGTTGGGACGGCGTCATCTCGCTAATGTTAACATTTGTTGGCAATGTGGAATTCGTGTTTGTATTGCTTGGTACTACCGCCCCGCCTGATTCGCGGAGGGTTTCGTTATAAAGTTCTAAAAGAGTTTTATCATCAAGTTTATTCAAAGTTGCGTCATCAACTCCGGCCTGCCGCAGGGCGTCGCGCACTTCTTCCGCCGTGGCTGTTCCGGCTAATAATCCTCCCAATTCTTCCTCAACGGGCGGCGTGACTATTGGCTCGGCTTTTGCCGCCCCCTCCTCTCCGGCCTTGGAGCAAATTTTCCCCGCCGGGCAATTCGGATCGTTTCCTGAAGAAATTTCTTCTTTATCAGAAAACCCGTCTGAATCAGAATCGGCTAAATATGAACTCGTTCCATAAATATAGATTTCATCATAATCGGTTAATCCATCTCCATCTGTATCGGTCTCTTTCATGGCGGCCAATTTTTCCGCGTCTGCTTCAAGCTGCGATTTCCATAACCCTATATCTTGGCCGTATCTGGCGAAAGGGGCGCGCAAATATTTGGGATATTGCCAAATTATTCCTAGAACAGCAATCACGCATAAAATCACCAAAATCGTCACCCCAATTTTGATTCGGCGTTCTTTTTCGGGTTCATTTTTTATTCCTTCCATACTTTAATATAGTATAGCATAAAAGAAATACACAATCAAAATCAAATAATTACCTAATTACCAATTACTTAATTACCAAATTTGACACGCTATTTAGCAATTGGTAATTGAGTAATTTAGTAATTAAGCGCTTGAACCAGCTTTACCCAATTATCCACACCCAAATCCTGGGCGCGTACTCGTTCATCGAAACCCAAATTGACTAAAACTTCTTTAATTTTTTTATTCGACAACCGCAAACCCCCGGCTAAATTATTTTGCAGCTGCTTGCGCCGCGAAGAAAAACCAATTTTAGCCAGACGAAAAAATTTTTCCGGGGCAATTTCTTTTTTATTTCTTTCGTAAATATTTTTTATGTTAGAAATTTTTATAATCGCCGAATCAACTTCCGGTTCCGGCCAAAAAGCGCGTCTAGGAACAATGTCCACAATTTCCGGCTGACCGTAAAATTGAACCGAAAGAGAAAGCAAGCTCATCTCGCCGGGCGCGGCGCAAATCCGCTCGGCCACTTCCTTTTGCACCATCACCGTAATTTCCTCCGGCCGCGGCTCTTCGCTTAAAAATTTTCTAAATACTGCTGACGTAATTTGATATGGGAGGTTGGCGACAATTTTATATTCATAATTTTTAACTCCCAATTCGTCATTGGCAATTTTTAAAATATCCTTTTCCACAACTTCTAAATTTTTTGGGATGTCTAAAATTTCTCCCAATATTTTCGCCATTTTTCTGTCTGTCTCTACGGCCACAACTCTTTTCGCTCGCCCGATCAACTCTGCGGTCAACACGCCAAACCCGGGACCGATTTCCAAAACAGTATCATTATTTTTTAAATCGGCCGCCTGAACTATACTTTCCAAAACTTCGCGATCTATTAAAAAATTTTGCCCGTATTCCCGTGACGGACGGACGCCGTATTTTTTACAAAGCGATTTTATTACGGTAAGTGAATATAATTCCATAAAAACACATTATCGATGCGGTAGCCGCGGGCTTTAGCCCGCGCTCTATTTGACGACGCAGCCTAAAGGCTGCGACTACCAAAATAAATAATCAATTATCACGGCTGGGGCTACCAAAATTAAATCATTCGCGCCGGTAGCCGCGGGCTTTAGCCCGCGAAAATCCAATCATCAAAATTATACAGTGTAGAGCCCCTAAAAGGATACCCAAGCCAGTCACGCGCCAAACCTTTTCTTTGGACATTTTCCAGAATATATTTAACTTGTTTAATGATGTCTTCATCTCTTCTTAAAATATGATCGTAAAAATCTTTTTGCCACTTAACGCCAAATTTTGAACACGAAAACCAATAGCCTGATCTTTGCTTAAATTCCACAATACACTTATACAGATTGGAGGACTCTTGTTTCCCTTCTATCACGAAGTGACAGTGATCGGGCATGAAATAATAAATATGGGCCTCACAACAAATTTTTTTTAGTGTGCTTAATAAAATATTCTCTAATTGATTAAAAACATCCGGAGAAACAAAAAACGGTTGTCTATCCTCCAAACAAATTGTGAAAGCGCAGATTATTTGGCCGATGTAAAGATCCCTTGGTAGCCGATGCTTTCGTTCGTTAATTTTAAACATTGATTGCTCTTTTAACTCAGGCTATAAAGCCTGCGGCTACCTATATCAAACCTACATCAACGCGTACAACGCTGTCATCGCCGCGCCCAAAATAAAAAGCGCGACCCAACTATCCGGAAAAAAGAAAAGAACAACAAGGGCAAGAACACTTACAATAAGTTTTCCTAAAACTAAAGCCATCTGAAGAAAAACAACTGAGTTCATCACACTGGTTTTTTTCGCTTCATCATAGATAATCGCCGCGAGCGGAACGCCGACTGTTCGTCTTGAAACCCGATACAGCGAATCAGACATAAAAACGCCGACACCGGAAACCACCAAAACCCTCATAAGCCAAGTAAAAGCGGTAAAAATAACCCCTATTTTCAAAACCTCGTGCCTTGATTCTTCGTCAGTAATCCTTCCGATGTATAAAGTTAAAATTGTCGCCACAAAAACTGAGGCGGAAACTAAAAATCCGATGGAGGCGTAAGCCGGAATCATTAAAAAAATAAAAATTGGCCAAAGGTAGCCAGCCAGATGTTCTTCGCCAAAACCAAAATAAGAAAAAAGTCTCCGGCGATTTTCCGGCGCGACGAGCCGCTTCATGGAATCCTTATAAGAAAAAGGCACGGGCACAAATTTTTCCGGAGTGGTAAGAAGCGGAATGTTTGAAACTAAAATTAAAAAAGCGACGATAATAAATAAAACTTTAAATCCCATGGTCGCGATAACAACGCCGCCAAACGCCGGACCCAAAATCATAACTATGGAATCGAGCACCACTAAATTGGAAATTTCCCTGCCGCGCGATCCGTCTTTTCCGAAACGGGCAAAATCGGCGTGATAACCAGGCCAATAAAGAGTTTTTTGGATTGCCAGAGAAATAATCGCGCTTACAATAAAAAACGGGTGATAGGGAATGGCAAATAAAGACAAATAAAAAAGAATTAAAAAGGGCGTGGAAAAAAGAATCGCGTGTTCGTAGCCGCGGGCCCGGGCAAATTTTCCACCAAGCGGCACTAATAAAAAATACAACGCGTAAACGGCGATGTAAAAAACTAATATTTTAGATAAAGAAAATCCCAATGTGTAAAGATAAATGGGTTCAAAAACACCAACAGCAGAAATGGCAAAATCCAAAATTGCTGTTGACCAAAAAAGTTCTTTCAACTCCCGCGCCATGCCGTCGGCGAAATAACGATGAAAAATTTTTTGTAAAAACATCTGATTACGGCTCAATTTACGGCTCAATTATCAAATCCGATCTATTTTCAGCAACTTGCTTTTTTGTTTCCCTGAAACCACCTTACCGTCATCTCTAATCCTTCATCTAAATTTACGTTTGGCTTCCAGCCAAGTTCGCGACGAATTTTTGAAGAATCTAAAACGCTACGCATTTGTTCTCCGGCAACTTTGCCGGCGGCCTTGCCCTGCCCGACCGGCGCGCCAAAAATTTCGGAAGCGCGGGAACCGGTTAATTTCTTTAAAGTTTTAAAAAGCTTTAGAACGCTTGTTTCGCGAGCCGTTCCAACATTAAAAGGTCCTACCTTTTTTGATCTCAACGCCAAAAGATTTGCCCGAACAACGTCACCGACGTAAATGTAATCTCTGGTTTGTTTGCCATTGCCAAAAATAACCGGCTGCTTTCCTTGGAGCATTTTATTGGTAAAAATGGCAACTACTCCGGCTTCGCCATGCGGCGATTGGCGCGGTCCATAAACATTGGCTAAACGCAGAGCAATATATTTCATGCCATAAGTCTTCCAAAAATAATGCAAATACATTTCCGTGGAAAATTTTGCCGCGCCGTAAGGAGAGGCGGGCAAAGAAATTTTATCTTCCGGAGTCGGCAAAACTGTCTCCTCGGAAGAAAGATTACCGCCGCTTGAAGCAAAAATTATTTTCTTCACGCCCGCATTAGCGGCATTCTGTAAAATATTTATTGACCCAAGCACGTTTACTTCCGCGTCAAACATTGGATCGCGCGCCGAAGCCCGCGCATCTATTTGAGCGGCATAATGAAATACCGCCTGGGGCTTTTCCTTTTTAAAAATGCTGCCAATTTTTTTATCACGAATATCAACTTTATAAAACTTTGCTTTTGGATTAAGATTTTCCTTTCTGCCTGTAGACAAATTATCAAGCACAACGACCTGGTGACCGCGTCCGACAAGCGCATCCACAATGTGAGAGCCGATGAATCCTGCGCCGCCAGTGACAATAATCTTTGCCATAAATATAAATTTTCAATTTTTAAACTATATATAATTTTATTTATTATTCTGTTCCTTTTTCCATTTTAAATATGCCTCCATAAACTGTTCCAAATCTCCATTAAGCACCGCGTCTGTATCCGCTGTTTCAAGTTTTGTTCTGTGATCTTTAACCATTCGGTACGGCTGCAAAACATATGACCGAATTTGATTTCCCCACGCCGCCAAAACTCCGGCTCGTAATTTATCAATTTCCTTTGTTCGGGTCTCCTCCTGCAGATGTAAAATTTTTGCTTTCAAAATTTTTAGGGCGGTTTCTTTATTTTGAGCCTGTGAACGTTCGCGCTGGCAGCTTACGGTGAGACCCGTGGGAAGATGAACAACTCTAACGGCCGAATAAGTTGTCTGCACGCTTTGTCCGCCGTGTCCGCTTGATAGATATGTGTCGATCCGCAAATCTTTCGAATCCAATTTTATTTCTGAGACATCGTCAATTTCCGGCAAAACTTCAACTAAAGCAAACGAAGTATGCCGCATTTTTTCCGCATCAAAGGGAGAAATACGGACTAAGCGATGAACACCGGATTCACTCCGAAGCCATCCATAAGCCATCCGACCGGTGACTCTTACTGTTATGCTCTTAATGCCCGCTTCAGAACCACGCGTTTCATCAATAATTTCTGTTTTCCATCCCTTCTTCTCGCAAAACCTAAAATACATTCTGAGAAGCATCTCTGCCCAATCCTGGGCTTCAGTGCCGCCCGTTCCGGCATGAATACTCAAAATGGCGTTCGCTCGATCGTGCGGGCCGGAAAATAAAACAAAAAATTCCAACTTCCTAAATTGAACGAGAAGCTCATTATATTTTTTTTCAATCTCTTCGCGCAAAGAAACTTCTTTGTCCTTTTGATCGAGCTTGGCCAAATCCAAAATATCCCCCACTTCTTTTTTTAATTTTTCCCAAACTTCAACCTCTTCTTTCAAATCATTCAATCTCTGGTTCGTTTCCTTCGCCGCTTCCTGATCTTTCCAAAACTCCGGCGCCAAAGTTAATTTTTCCAATTTGACGATTTCTTTTTTACTATTTCCTAACTTTAAAAGTTCAAAGGCCTTTTCTATCCTCTGCTCCAACTCTTCTATGCTTTTAACTAATTCGTCCATTTTCATAATTTACAACTAACCTCCCGATTAAAGTTATTCTTTATACTCGGCAAGTGTTACTCTCACATCTTTTTCTTCGCCTTTGTGCAAAACTTTCAAAGTTATTTCATCGCCCGGCTTAGATTTAGCAATTTCCTTGGCTAAAGGATGATCTTCGTCTATTTTTTGACCATTCATTTCCAAAATTATATCATTCTCAACCAAACCCGCTTTGTCGGCCGGTGAGCCGGGCACTATGGCTAAATCCGTCTGCTTTTGGCCGCGGACAATTAATGCCCCATAATCTTTTTCCAATTGATTTTCCTTGGCTATTTCTTGATTAATCAAAACATAACGAACGCCGAGCCATGGCCGAATAATTTTTCCATTCATTTTTACGCTCTCTATATCCTGCTTGGCCGCATTAATCGGAATAGCAAAACCGATCAACTGTCCTTCCTGGTTCATCGCTGTGTTAATGCCAATAACCTGCCCAGCGAGATTCACGAGCGGTCCGCCGGAATTTCCCGGATTTATAGCCGCGTCAGTTTGAAGCGCTTCTTCAATAACCTCTGAACCACCAAGTCGATCACTCGCCACGATCCGTCGCCCTATGCCAGAAATTATGCCTTTAGTCACGGCATTTTTATATTCCCCGAGAGAATTACCGATGGCAATAACCGTCTGACCAATTTCAATTTTATCGGAATCTCCCAATTCCACGGTTGGCAAATCTTTGGCGTCAATTTTTAAGACGGCAATATCCAAAACCGGATCAGTGGCTAAAATTTTCGCGTCATATCTTTGATCGTCATTTGTAATAACCGTATATTCCGCCGCTGTGTCTGAGACCACATGTTTATTAGTTAAAATCAACCCATCCGAAGAAATTATAAAGCCCGTTCCCCCGCCAATTTCCGTTTTGCCCGTGCCGCCACTATTACCGCCCGTGTTTGGCTGCTCAAAACCAAAAGGAAAATTAAAACCAAACAAATCGTAAGGAAAAGTATTTGAATTATTAATTTTACTTAAATCTTTAGAAATAATTATTGAAACAACGGCCGGAGCAACTTTTTTTACGGCGCTAATTGTTGCCGACTCCTCAATAACCGCCTGAGTAAACACTCTCTCACTTTCATCGTTTCCGATTACAACGTCTTCACCTAAAAAATTCTTTTGAAACCATGGAACAATATGGCTCTTACCATAAAGCCCGCCGAGCACACCACCCACTCCGCCAAAAATTAAGCCAACGAGCGCCGCAACAGCAATAATTTTTTGAAAAGATTTATCTTGAAACATAGGTTTGAAAATTCCTAATTGACCTAATTAACCTAACGTCTAAATAAATCACAGTATCCAATAACCAAAACTTTAGACATTAGACATTTTAGCATTTGGTCATTTATTAAAAATTAGAAATTGGGTTAATTATTTATTCATCCTTTTATTAAATCTATAAATTACTTGCGCAAAATTATTTATTTTATTTTTTCTGACCTCTATCCCCTCTTCTCCAAGCAGTTCTGCCTTTTTTCTGATTCCACCGGCATATCCACCCAAACTTCCATCTGCTTTTACCACCCGATGACAAGGAATTTTTATGGGATGAGGATTTTTATGAAGAGCATTTCCAACCGCCCGGGGGCTGGTCTTTAAAATTCGCGCGATTTCTCCATATGTCGAAACTTTTCCCTTCGGAATTTTTTTCACCAACAATAAAACTTTTTCCTGAAACGGAGTCATATTAATTATAGCAAAAAAATGGGTAAAAGTTAATAAAAGAGAGAGCACCCTTTACTGCTCTCTCTCAAGGCTGACCTACCCCACACCGACTAGCACTTGCAGTCGCAACTGCAATCGGCGCAATCGCAACAGTCGCAATTGCTGCGGTCGCCGGAGGTCTGTGGGCCTCTCGAAGTCCGCCGCAGGTCCTTCTTCGACAACGGCTTGGCAGCCGCCCTCTTGCCCTTGAGGGCACGGACCATTTGCACAGCGCTCATTCCTTTACCTCCTTTCTACTGATAATTTCCTCTGGGTCGAAATGAGTCCAGAGGAAAGGACAGCCTCCTACACACTTCCCCCAGTGACGACAGCCCTTACACTTCTCGTGAGGATATCGCCATATCTCACGCCGGAAGACTCCGTGGATGCCCTTCCTGCCGTACCAGACCTTGGCAAAGTCTGTCGCGGTTTTTACGGATTGCTCGCTCAGGTTGAAGAGCGGCCGCCCGACGAAGTGAGTGCACGGCAGAACATTGCCGTTAGGTTCGAACACCGCACCCGAGCCATAGAAGATGTGACAGTGGACACCATCGGAGATGCAGCCGATGGTCATCATCTCGTCCAGCAACGATTGATCAAACAAGCACAACGGAATCGTCGCGAAGAACTTCACCTTGATTCCTTTCGCCTTTAACGCCAAATAGGCGTCGGTGACGATTTGAGCCGTATGGGCCGGAGACAAGGCGAAAGACTCAGTTTTCTCTTGGCTACCGCCAGCCGAAGGCAAACCAACGTTAAAGAGGATGTTAACCACTCCCATTTTGTGCATCAACTCAGCTAGCGGAATCACTTCTCCGAAGTTGTGTCTGCTGACAGTCAGCAGAGTGTTGAACGACAGACCAAGCCTGAGACAATTCTCCACGCCCGCCATCGTCTCTCGAAAACTCAAGGTTCTGGTCACCGCGTTGTGGACTTTGGCGCTAGATCCCTCTACAGAGATGCTAGCGTGCTTTAGCCCGACATCGACAAGCGACCGTATGTACAGAGGATTGGCTAGTCTGCGTCCGTTGGTCACCAACTTGAACTCGATGTCAAACTGACTGCCTGCGCGTATCAGTTCAGCCAATCGGGGGTAGAGTGTTGGCTCACCGCCGATCAACAAACAGTCAGACGCTCCCATCTCTTTCATCATTCCACAGATTCTGATAGCCTGGTCAAAATCCATTGGCCGATCAACGAACTGACTGTGTTCGGCATAGCAACCGGCGCAATGATTGTTGCAGCCATAAGTCAACGCCAACCAGAACGTCTTGATCTGCGGTCGTTCTGTCCTTCCCATTTTTCTCTCCTTGCTTCTTCGCCAAGAACTCACGTTCATGTTACATTAGCGTATATTCGCTATGTCGTCAACACCTCAACTCCGTATTTAACTAACTGATTAAAATTCTTATTTTTTTGCCACAAAATTTCCAATTTTTTTCTAAAAGCCTGATGCAGATCATATCCCTTATCTTTTTGGCATAGATATTTTTTAAACTCATAATTTAAAATAACCGTGAGAGATTCCTTTAAATACTCAAATTGCCGAGGAGAGAGATTTTTAACCGGCTGCTTATTTTTACAATAAGCAATAAATTGAAAGTGCAACAATTCGTGCAGGAACGTTCCTAAATAACATTTAGCTGACCATACCGCGCAAAGCCACACGTACCCTTTTTCATAGTTATAAGGACAACGCGGAAAAGTGGTTAAAAAACAAGTAAACTTTTTTCTGTACAATTGTTTTCCGGTTATTTTTTCCATCAGGCTGCACGCTTCTTGGGCATTATCATCAAATAATTTTTGAGCCTCCGCCAAATTTTTCTCCAAAACTTTTTTATGTTCTTTATAATATTTTTTCAAATAAGGTATTAAAAATTTAAAAGCTTCTTTTTCGGTTTTGCCATAAATTTTTTTCCACAGACTCTCCCCTACTCTTTGTTTCCAATCAACGCCGTGGGAAATTTTATTGCAAGCATTCCACCAATTCCAGGCGTCTTTTTTAATGTCTAGCTTGATGTTTATAGTTACCATAAGTATAAATCTTTTTTATTTAACTTCTATATCCGGCCTACTGTTTATGGTTAGACTGTTCACCCCCGCACTTCACAAATTTCAAAATTATCTTTTATTTCATCACGCAATTTCTTTAAAAATTCTATTGAATACGGTTTTATTTCACGAAATTCCGGACTGAAAATTTTCTCGCCTGATCTAAATTGCTGCAAATAATATTTTTTTGCTCCCCTGATAAAATTCGCAAGGTCCAAAATATTTTCTTCATTATGCAGCCCCGGAACGACTGTGGTACGAAATTCATATTCTAAACCGCTTTGCATAATAATGCCAATACTTTGTTTAATATTCTCTATATCCACTGTGGCGCCAGCAACTTTTTCATATGATTCTTTTTGCAATAAAGTTTTTATATCCATAGAAATATAATCAATCATTTTTTCCGCTATGAGCGCCTTAAGCATTTCCGGATTTGTTCCATTGGTATCTAATTTTACCAAAAAACCAAGAATTCTAATTTTTTTTATAAACTCCGGCAAATCTGGATGAAGAGTCGGCTCTCCTCCTGTGATGCAAACCCCGTCAAGCAAACCGTGGCGCGAATTTAAAAAATCAAAAAAAACTTTTTCTTCAATAATTTCCGATAATTTAAATTCAGCCGGATCAATTAATTCCGGATTATGGCAAAAATGACAACGAAAATTACAACCGACAGTAAAAACCGTGCAAGCAATTTTGCCGGGGTAATCAATCAAAGTTAGTTTTTGTAATCCACCGATAATCATAGGGACATTTTATCACAAAACACGGCTCCCATCAATGGAAAGCCGTGTTTTAAGATTTCATCATTTTTTACTTAAACTTCTTCCAGCTGTTTATCATAAGTCTTTCTCTCTCCAAATTCCGCCTGCTTGCCATCGTTCCATTGACTTACCGGTCGAAGATAGCCGACGACGCGGGAATAAATTTCACACGCCTGCCGTTTTGATTGTTTTTCCTCCGTCATATATTTATTGTTATTTATTATTTTGTGATTAATTAATCTTTATAACCAATTTCTTCGTCACACTTCGGACAAAACGGATGTTCACCGGCAAGGTATCCATGTTTCGGACAGACACTAAAAGTCGGGGTCAAAGAAAAATAAGGAAGATGAAATTGGCTCGCGATTTTTTTAACAAGTATTTTTGCCGCGTCACCAGAAGGCAATCTTTCTCCGATAAATCCATGAAGCACTGTTCCTCCAGTATACCGCGTTTGCAGGTCGTCTTGCAAGCGCAAGGCTTCAAAATAATCATTAGTAAAGCCAACGGGCAGATGAGATGAGTTTGTGTAATAAGGAGTGGCGCCTTTTTCCCGATGAGCCTTTTCGTTGGCGACAATAATATCCGGATATTTTATTTTATCTTTTTTCACCAAACTGTAGCTCGTGCCTTCTCCGGGAGTTGCTTCAAGATTATAAAGATTATTTGTTTCTAGTTGATAATCCATCAACCTTTCCCTCATAAAATCAAGAACGGATTTGGCAAAATCATGGCCTTCCTCCGTAGTGATATTCCTACCCAAGAAATTGAGGCATGCCTCGTTCATACCAATCAAACCGATCGTGTTGAAATGGTTTCTCCAATATTCATTAAATCTTTCTTTTATTGGCGCGAGATAATGTCGGCAATAAGGATAAAGTCCTTTTCCGGTTAGAGTTTCCACAACTTCTCTTTTTATTTCAAGACTCTTTTTGGCCAAATCCATTAAACGCGCCAATCTGTCAAAAAATTCTTTTCTTGTTTTTGAAAGATAACCGATGCGAGGCAAATTGATTGTTACAACGCCGATTGAACCGGTTAAAGGATTGGCCGCGAAAAGTCCGCCGCCGCGTTTTCTAAGTTCGCGGTTATCAAGGCGCAAGCGGCAACACATTGATCGCGCGTCTTCAGCTTTCATATCTGAATTTACAAAATTGGCAAAATAAGGAATGCCGTACTTGGCCGTCATTTCCCAAATTGAATCCAACTCTTTCTTCTCCCAATTAAAATCTGGCGTGATATTATAGGTCGGAATTGGAAAAGAAAAAACTCTACCCTTCGCGTCACCAGAAATCATCACTTCGGCAAAGGCCTGATTAAACATATCCATTTCCGCCTGAAATTCTCCGTATTTTTCTTTTTGTGGCACTCCGCCAACAATCACTGCTTCATCCGCCATGTTTTTGGGCGGGGTAAGATCCATAGTGACGTTGGTAAACGGCGTCTGAAAACCAACGCGAGTGGGAACATTAACATTAAAAACAAATTCCTGCATGGCTTGTTTCACATCTTTGTAGGACAAACCATCATAGCGAATAAAAGGAGCAAGAAGCGTGTCAAAATTGGCAAACGCCTGCGCGCCCGCTACCTCTCCCTGAAGAGTATAAAAGAAATTAACAATCTGCCCCAACGCGCTCCTCAAGTGTTTTGCCGGTTTTGATTCTATCTTTCCGGCAACTCCCCCAAAACCGCGCGTCAAAAGATCATGGAGATCCCAACCGCAACAATAAGCCGCCAAAATTTGCAAATCATGAATATGAAAATCTCCATCCACGTAAGCATCTCTGATTTCGGGCGGATAAACCTTATTTAGCCAATAATGAGAACTTATCGCTGAACTAATATGATTATTCAATCCTTGCAAAGAAAACGCCATGTTGCTGTTTTCTCGAACCAACCAATCCAATTTATCCAAATAATTGCCCATTATCTGGTTTCCATCAACCAACGCATTCAGTTCGCGAATTTTTGCGTGCTGATCGCGGTAGAGAATATACGCTTTAGCCACCCTAATCTGTCTGGCTCTAATCAAAACTTCTTCTACAATATCCTGAATTTCTTCCACGGCCGGTATTGAACGATGATGAAATTTTTTATTTAAAATTTTCATCACCTGGTCAGAGAGCCGATTCGCTAATTTTTCGTCTTTTTCTCCGATTGCCTCTATTGCCTTTCCAACAGCTACCGTAACTTTTCCTTGGTCAAAATCAACAATGCGGCCATCTCTTTTTCTTATTTGGGTGACTTTATTTTGACTATAAATCATAAATTAGGCGAATAAAATAACAAGATAACCTTAAAGAACATTGATTCGAGAATCTGGCAATAAATTTTCAAAACCTGTCTAAATCCTCCTTCTCAAATCTGCTCTTGCTATCTTGCTATCGTATTATCTCTTATACTAAATTTATTTACATTATTTTTTTTCGAAGAAACGCGGGAATATCCAAATCTTCCGTTTCTCCCCCTTCAGCCGCGCCGACTTTCTTTGCGGAAAAATTTTTACCACCTGATTCTTTCTCGTCATTTCCGTCAATATCTCCGAACTCGGTAATTTTTTTCACCGGTCTTTTTTGAAATTGGCCGACAGATGATTTTTCGGCTTCTTTTGCCTTTCCAATAGTTGGAACGGAAAACGACCGTGGCGTCGGAGCTTCCGCGTCATAAGAAGATTTTCTTCTTTCCGTAAATCCTGTCGCAATAACAGTTATCCTTACGCTATCTTTCATGTTTTCATTTATCACCGCGCCGAAAATAACTTTAGCGTCAGGATCAGCTGAACCGGTAATAATTTTCGCCGCCTCGGCCACCTCATGCATGCCCAAATTCGGACCGCCTGTAACTGTAAAAAGTATTCCTCGCGCTCCATCAATGGACATTTCCAAAAGCGGGGAAGAAATCGCAGCTTTAGCTGCTTCGTCGGCTCTACTTTCACCACCCGCCTCGCCGATTCCCATCATTGCCGTTCCCGCGTCTTTCATAATTGCCCGCACATCGGCAAAATCAACGTTAATCAAACCGGGAATTGTAATTAATTCGGAAATTCCCTGAACGCCGTTTTTTAAAACCTCGTCGCAAGTCATAAAAGCGTCCAGAAGGGAAGTTTTTTTATCAATAATTTGTAAAAGACGGTCATTCGGAATAGTAATCAATGTATCAACCTTATCTTCAAGTTCTTCGAGCGCCCGTTCAGCAATAGTCCGCCGTTGAGCCCCCTCAAAAGAAAAAGGTTTGGTCACAACTCCCACGGTTAAAGCTCCCTGGTCGCGCGCAAGCTGGGCAACAATCGGCGCCGCGCCCGATCCTGTGCCTCCGCCTAAACCGCAAGTCACAAAGACCATGTCCGCGCCTTTTAGGGCGTCTCTAATTTCATTTTGACTTTCTTCGGCAGAACGCCGACCAACTTCCGGATCCATACCCGCTCCCAAACCGCGCGTGATAGTTTTTCCGATATGCAATCTTACGGGCGCTTCCGAATAATGAAGAGCCTGAACATCGGTATTGGCGGCAATAAATTCAACACCTCTTATTTTTGCTTTGACCATACGATTTACCGCCGATCCGCCCGATCCTCCGACGCCAACAACCTTGATCTTGGCAAAGGTTTCAATTTCTGGTTTTATTTCTGGCATAAAATTGGATTATAGATTATAGATTATAGATTTTGGCTATTTTATCTTTTATTTAAAATCTACAATCTATAATCTGAAATCTATTATGGCATCAAAGATTTAAACCACTTTTTGACTTGGCTTGTAACTTTATCAATACTTTTGAAACGAGAAGTAAATCCGCCGCTTCTTTCATCATATACTGCATTGCCCCAAAGAACCAGTCCCAGGGCCGGTACAAACGACACATCATTAACCTTATCAACCACGCTTGTGATATTTTGAGGATAGCCCAAAGAAACCGGCAGACGCAATTTTCTCTTAGCGACATCTAAAATTCCCGGGAGCTTGGCGGTTGAACCGACAAGGATCACGCCTGAAGGCAAAAGGCCGCTGCGTCCAATTTTTTTCAATTCGTCATCAATTTTTTCAAAAATTTCCTCAACCCTGGCCTCAATAATTTCCGCAACGTATTTTTTAGAAATTAAAGTATTTTCCCCTGGCTCATAATCACCAAGATTAAGCTCATCTTTTTTACTAATATCTTTTGGCAGAGCTGTGCCGTGTTCCAATTTTATTTTTTCCGCGGCATCAAGCGACGTGCGAAGGCCAATGGCGACATCCGACGTGATATGATCGCCGCCGAGTGGCAAAAAAGCCGTATGCATAACATCCCCGCCTTCAAAAACTGCGAGCTCTGTAGATGTCCGCCCGATATTGGCCACGGCTACACCCAATTCTTTCTGGCGAGGACTCGTAACCGCTTCTGATGCGGCGAGAATTGAAAAAACAACATCCTCAATATCCACGCCCGTGCGATAAATGCATTTGGTTAAATTTTTTATATGTGAACTTAAACCTTGAATAATTTGAGTTTCTACTTCAAGCCTTACTCCGCTCATGCCGATCGGATCGCGAATATTAACTTGACTATCGATAGAAAAAGTCCTGGGTATAACATGTAAAATTTCAAAATTGGGAGGAGTGGCAACGGCACGCGAAGCTTCGATTGATCTTTCCACGTCACCATCATCAATTTCACCGTTAGGCTTTGCCACGGCAATAACTCCTTTGCTTTTTTGGAAAATAATGTGATCACCGGAAATACCAACCCAAACCCCGTCGACAGGAACGCCCGTGACTCGCTCAGCTGCTTCAAAAGCCGCCGCAATGCTTGAGGTGGCGTTTTCAACGCTCATGACCGTCCCGCGAGACATCCCCTCTGACGGCACCTCTATCGCAGCTAAAATTTTTGGCGCTCCGGCCAGATCCCGCTGCCCCACGACTACTCGCGCTGCAGTTGAGCCAAGGTCTAAACCGGTGATTATTTCACTTCTCATATATTGACGCTTATCTGTTCTTCGCAAGTCTTTTATTATAAATAATCCTGGAAAATTTTGCAACTTTGTTAAATTGCCACATTATTACTCTGCCAAATGGTTAATGACGTAATCAGCTTTTCACCCGAGACAACAACTTTAGGCTTAAAATAATTTAATCAGATACGGACCCAAAATCAGAACGCCAACTATAATCGCTCCGAGTGAGGAAAGCAAAACTACCGCGGCCATAATATCCTTGACCGTTTCAACATAAGGATGCATTCTCGGCTTCAAAACATCCACCACTCTTTCAAAAACGCTGTTGATTAACTCTAGCACCAAAACCATCATAATGACAAGCAAAAGAGCTACCGCCTCCCAAACTTTAACATTAAAAAATAAGGCTAAAATTAAAACCAGAAACCCCAGTAACACTTGAACGCGAAAACTTTGTTCTTCCTTGAAAACCCTGACCAATCCCCTGCCTGCGTAACGAAAACTTTTTATCAAACGGCTTAAACTAAACATTGCCGCATTGTTATATTGTTACATTATTAAATTGCCAACAATTTAACCATCTAACAATTTAACCATTTTATTTTGTAAATTTTCCATCCTCCTGGATTCTCTTAAACTCTTTTCGTGATCATACCCCGCCAAATGCAGAACGCCGTGGATTAATAACATTTTTATTTCTTCCAACGCGGTGTGCTTTTGCTCCTTCGCCTGCCTCACTGCCTGCGGATAAGAAATTATTATTTCGCCCTCTACTCCCCCGCCAACTTTTGATTCGTAGATAAAACTCAAAACATCTGTTGTCTTATTTTTCCCACGATAAAAATTATTTAGCTTTTTTATTTCCGCATCGCCGACAAAGGCAAGTGAAATTTCCGCATTTTTAACTTTTACACTCTTAAAAACTAATTCTACAATTTTGCTGATCCATTTTTTATCTAACTTTCTACCGACACGCTGATTTATTTCAATTTTAATCATTTTTACATCCTTAAAAACTTTACAAACTCAACTTAAAACTTTTTATCATCATTTCAAAAGTACTTTTATAATTTATCTCTGTTTTACTTCCGACGCTATAACTAATTGCATAAATTTTATCTCCCGAGGCAAAGTAAGTCGTAAGTCCATCAGGGCTCTTTTTTCCCAAAAGACCGCTTTTTGTTGTAATATCGGCAAGCTCAGAAGGATTTGTTTCCGGCGACTCAAACAAATACCAATCTAAAAGCGGCAGGCGGTTAAGATTCTCATCAACTATAACCTGAAAAATCTCTCCCGTTGTTGAAGTAAGAAGTATTTCTCTTTCTGTTTCATCAAGGGCTCTTGCGATCCAAAGTGAAGGGTAAAAAATAGAATATTTATAAATTTGGTTGTCATAAATTTTTACTAGATTTGTTTCTTCAATTTTCTGTGGAGCAAGTCCTGTCGGATTGTATAAATTTATAATTTCCAGGGTGTCGGGATAACCATCTCCATCTGTATCTGCTTTAGTCGGATCAGTGCTAAACAAAGTTTCCTCCACGTCTGTCATGCCATCTTGGTCTGTGTCTGTTGCCGAAGGTAGCGGAGTTGCTGGTTCAGGCAGTGGTGCGGGACAATCAGCAAGGCACGTAATGGAATTTTCTCCTGATTCACATATTCCATTACCACAAACCGGCGCAGGCGGTACATTTACAGGCACGTTAACGGGAACATTAACAGGCGGTACATTTACAGGCACGTTCGTCACGACGTTGGTATTAGCCGGCAATGTAGTGGTTTTTGGTTCGTTGGTCAAACTTTGAGTGAAAAGATACGCCGCCACAGCCATCAAGCCAATAACAACAATCCCCACCACAATAATCAGGGTTGTTTTCGACCCGCCACCCTTCCCCTCTTTCGGCACTTTTACTTTTTTAAAATAAAACTGCTCTGGCATAGCCTTAATTTCCACGGGCGGCTCTTCGGCGATATTTATGGGTTTCGTTGACTCTCCGTTTGACATAACAAATAAATTAAAAGTGTAAAGTTAAAAGTGAAAAATTACAGTTAAAAATTAAAAGTTACAAAATTAAAATCAAAACTTTACACTTTTAATTTATAACTTTTAACTTTCTAGGGCTGTTCCAGTAATCTCCCCGGCCCTTTTGGATCATAGCCGTTTTCTACCTCACTACCATCTAAAAAGGTATCTCCGTCCGTATCGGAATTTAAGGGATCAGTGAAATAAAAATTCACTTCCATACCATCATTTAATCCATCTTCGTCTGTATCAACCTTTGTCGGGTCAGTTCCAAGAGCTGCCTCTTCCGCGTCGGTTAAACCGTCATCATCTGAATCAATGCTTTCCGGCGGAGGAACGACAGGCGCGGTTTCAAGAACTGCGGGCGGTATTTCCACGGGAGTTTCGTTAACGATTGGTTCTATTTCGGCCGGGATATTTTCTGGAGGCAAGTTGGCATTAAAGTCAGCAACTACGGGAGTTTCAGTCTCTTCTGGCGCGGCAGAAAACTGCCGCCAGACAAGGTAACCTCCGCCGCCAAGAATTAAAACTAAAATTCCCGCGGCCAAAATTAAAAGTATTTTCTTCTTACCCGAACCCCCGCTCTCTTCTCCAACATCTTCTGGGGTTGCGCCAACCGGAGCGGCGCCTCCGGGCATGCCGGGCACGGTCGGCGAAAGAGCGCCAGACGGTCTTAAGGTTTCGGGTTTTGTCGGCTCAACGCCGGCAAACATATCTTCTGGTTCTTTGTCAAACATAATTTTTAATATTAATTTTAATTTATCTTACGGTAAAGTAAATACTGCGTTCTCCGCCAATACTTTCGATTGGCGGCGCTGGTGCCGGAATAACTGGTGAGGAATCAAGTCCAAAGTCAACCGTACCGTCTAAATTATAAGTAACATTATAATTACCACTCGGCGTTCCACTCACATAAACAATTCTGAGATGATGCCGGCCTCTTGATAAGGTGTTTACTGCTGCAAACGTTGATCGACAAACTTCATCACCCCACGCACAAACTCTCCACTGGACAACTTTATGATTATCAATGTAAACGTCGAAAATATCATCGTCGACGCCAGTGACGCGTAAATTTACTGTCGCACAATTTGTCTCGCCGTCCATACAACCATCAACATTACTATTATCATTTGGATCGCAAGCGTCAATTATTCCGTCATTATCAGCATCCGGATTTCTCGCACCGCTAGGCCCATATTTTCTATTGTCGCAAGCTTGGCCAGCGGCGCAAGTGATAGCACAAGATGCCGGACTACAAGTCGGCGCGGCTAAATCATATGGTTTTGCCCAAGGATTTGAAGTATCAACGCAGATCCAATTCGCGGGATAGGCCGGTAAATGGCTATCGCACTGCTCTGTTCCATTAACTGTACCATCGCCGCAAGTCGGACCGCTTGCAGTTCGCAAGGTGCATTCGCGGCTGCAATAATTGCAAGTTGAACCATATGGCGCCGTGCACGGCGTGCCATTGACCGCATCTCCGGAATCGCACGCCTCTATTCCGGCTCTTGTAAACCCGTCGCCGCAACGGGAACTTTGACAATTAACGCAAGCATCAGTATTTATGTCATTACCATCGTCACATTGTTCGCCACCCTGCACAATTCCGTCACCACATTCCCCTGTCACGGTGCAAGAGCTCCAGCCTTCGTCTTGCCAACGGCATTGTCTTATATCACCAGGTATTTCACAATTTAAAGTTCTGACCCTTGGATAACCCGTTCCTGTCTCTGGGGCACATAACAGACATTCCTCACCTGACCCGCAATCCGCGTTACTTTCACAAATTACAGTATAATAGCTAGGAAGGATTGGACTTTCTGGACTTAAATATTCCTCAACCGGAACACAAACACCTCTTGAGGAAATTTGATTTCTATCACACTCCTCTTGCGGTTCATCCACCACTGTATTCCCACAATATGGCGCCGAGCCAACACAACCCGCGGCGCAATACGGCGTGCCGTCAGGTTTTTTTCCATATCGGCCATTATCCGCTCCATCGTCGCACCGTTCACCGTAAGCACTTTGCAAAATTCCATCACCACAATAACCGCCGCTCATTCGGCAAACCGTGGAGCACTGATATTGATTTGTCGGCAATGTCCCGCCACCCGGAATTCTTCCCCCTCCCGGTCCGCGGTCGCAGGCTTCGCCAGTATCAATAATTCCATTACCACAAGTGGCAAGACATGTCCCCCAATCATTCCAGCGGCAAGTAGCTAAATTACAAGTACGGCTTTGGCGGCCGTTTGCGCCGCTCGAGGCGGTACAAACTTGTTCGTTAACGCGGCATGTTCCGCCGCCACAATCCGCGTCAGTCCGGCAAGAAATTGTCGGATCATTAGAGCACGTATTTGCCAAACTTGGTTCGCATTCTTCGCTGGCGTTAATTATTCCGTCGCCGCAAATTCCGCCCACGCTGTAAATTGTGTTATTGCAAACGTCTTCATATTGGATTCTTGACGGATGCGCTGCCCGGAACCAATGCCAGCTTGGATTTGTTTCCGGAGGAATCATGTATTCTAAATCACTACCAATATTATAAAATCCCGTTTCTGACTCATAACGATATTGATAAATATGCGATAAGCCTGGGCAAACGTAAGACTCTCCACTTGTATTCCAGCAAGTATCGGCGCTGTAAGGATCCAGACAACCTTGAAATTTATTTAATGGGTCAGTCGGCAAGCCGCCGCCGAGCTCCTGGCCAAGGGTTGCCCAAGAGTCCCATTTGCTAGTGGAAATCCCGCGGACATACGAACCCGCTTCCAATTTTGGCGGATAGCCTCGCATGGCCATATATCTTTCCACTGCCTCTTTAATTTTATCCAAATCAGATAAACGCTGGACATCGCGCGCCAGTTTATCTTTTGGCGAATCACATAAAAATTGTGTCGGAGTTTGTGGACAATCTAAATCCGCTGAACAAGAAATTACCGCGCCATCCGCATCTCGCGCCACGACTCCCTCGGCGTTACGGCACACTTTGTTGTTCGCCAAATTAATATTAAATTTCCAATTATCCACTAACTGATTATAAATATCAATCGTGTCTTGGCTCGCGCCTTCATTATATGAAATTAAATAAACATTTGTATAAATATCCGGTTCGGAACCAGAACCGTCCGCACCTCTCGGTTGATTGGCCGCTGAAACATAAATCGTCCGGCCGTCTTCCGCCGCTTGATATTGGTCAATTGTTTTTCCGCCCGAAGCTGATGGCCTGAATCCCTGAGCTAAATACCAATCAAACAAAGCCAGGTGATTTTTGTTTGTGTAAATTCTAATGCCAATCGCGTCAGACGAGCTTTGACATGAGCCGCCCCCTGGGGCGCAAGGACTTTCCGTGTTGCAAGGAAGTTTGGAAAGAGTGCAGTAACTTCCGCCGACAAACAAGAAATATTCCCTGAGCAAAAAATCTGTCGAGCCGACAGGCGCGGGCGGATTATTTACAACCGGCGGATCGCTAATTGTCGGCAAATCGTCGCCAAAACCAATTTCTCCCCTATCCTGACAATAATATGTTTCAAAGTTATATGTTTCATCAATCAATGCTTCCCCGGTCACACCAAACCTGTCTGGCCACGGATTTTCACAAAGGAAAACTGTTATGTCGGCTCCGCTGCTTATAACTTTCCCCACGGTGCGCGGCGACAAAACTGTATCCGTCGTAATTTTTGCCGAAACCAAAATTCTTGCTTCGCCATTTTTATTTTGCGCTGTCGCTGTCTGGCGCTCGCTAAATTGGCAAATACCCCCTGAACCACAATCACTATTTCTATTACATCTAGTTCCTGTTTCAACGCAAGATCCCTCGGGAACCAAGTCAACTACAGTTAAATCGTTGGACAACCAATCCTGCCATTCCCAGTAATAAACATCCGGAAGGCGAGAAAGCATTCTCCCTCGCGCGTCACGGGCCGTGGCAAGAAATTCATGAGTTTCTTCGCTTCGCGTAAAGACATAAGAAGCGGGAGAAACTACTACTTGGCTCAAAGCACAAATACTGCTTCCAGTTTCAAAATCCCACCGATAAATTTCCCTGCCACTATAAGCTTCTGGATATTCACCATACAACCTTCCGCCTCCCAAAGCCACACCTTTTGAATTTCTAATTCCTTTAATTTCCGGCGATCCGGGATTATCACCTAAAAGTAAAACTCTATACCTGCGTCCGCCGTCAAAAGCTTTAGTCGGGCTAAAGCTTGCTTCGGTCACCAAATCACTGCCCTTACTTACAACTGTAGATGACGCCGTTCCTGGCCAGACACACCATGGAGAGGGCGGAGCGGCGCTCACTGGCCGGCCAAACAATGCTTGGCTTAACTGGTTAATTACATTTTTAACTTGACTCAAAATTTCTAAATCTTTTTCTATTTTGGAAATCGGCTTGATTAATAATCTCGCGATCGGCACTGGCAGCCATTTTTTTATTTTTTGAACAAAGTGGAAACCACCCGTTTCTTCTCCGGTCCACAAAGCCAGAGAAGTTGTCCCCTCAGGGCACGCGCCGCCGTAATCGCCAACCACTAAAATATTCCCTGTTATGCTTGCCGTTTCCATTATTTGATCAAAAGTCACGGAAATTTTAGCATTGCGGCAGACATCAACCGCTCCGGATTCACAAGCAGTTGCGCCATCCCGAGTAGGATCGCAGTTTGCTACTTTCGGTTTAAAATAGCAGCAAGTATTCCGACCCACTCCTAGCACACAATCAGCATCACTTGTGCAGGTTTGCGAAGTCGTCCCCTCGCACACATGAGATGGCATACATGACAAATGAATCGCTCCACAATCTTGTCCGCCGCAGCGCAAAGTTAAATCACCGCTATCAGATTTTCCTTCGGTCTCAGCAAAAATTTCCGTAGTGCTGGAATTTACTCCGGCAGCCACAGCTTCTGGCGCAAGATCAATTGCTGTTGCCGTTTGGTATGGATCAATTCTCGTATCTCTAACTGTTCCCTCGTTTAAACAAGTTACGCTGCAACCATCACCAGAAACCGCGTTCCCGTCATCACAATCTTCGCCGCGTTCTACTGAACGATTTCCGCAAACTCCCCCGCCGGCTACAGATCCTTCGTGCTGACAGATATTATTACATCCGTCGCCCGAACGAGTATTTCCGTCGTCGCAGTCCTCGCCCACGTCAATAACTCTATTGCCACAATGAGTTGATCCTTCATTTAAACAAGCTCCCGCTCCGCCGCAGGGCGTACCAATTCCTGGCGGACAGCCAGTGCACCCGTCGAGAGAAACTGTGTTGCCGTCATCACAATCTTCGCCAAATTCTTTTACACTATTTCCGCAAGACGGATAATTATTGTTATTTGTAATCGTCGCTACTCCCGGATCGGCCGAAGTCCATCTCCAATTGTAGTCCATAACAGAAAGACGCTGACCGATCGGACTGCAAAGATCTGGATTACTAAAAGGCGTGGAAGAATAATTTTGTGTTTCGCCGATAAAATTTAAAATTGCATTTTGCGGATTAACCACGACACGATCCACAGTGCAAGGATTGGTATCATCTTTAGTCTTGAAAGACCAAGAGTATGAATTTGGACTCCCGACCGGATAATTTAAATCAGTCAAATGAACACCGCTTGCTGATGTTACATCATCGGAAATTACCGCGCGATAAAAAGTATTGGGTAAAAATAGTGTGCCTGCGGGTGGAGCAATTATTAATTTCTTTGTCGTATCATTATAAGAAAGACCCAAAGGAAGAACTTCTGTCAACGGCCGTGTCCCTTCATTTAAACAAGTTATTGTGTTACAACCTGCGGGAAATGGCGAACCATCACAATCCTCACCCTCTTCAATAATTCCATTGCCACAATTTGGTCCGAGATTTCCCTCATTTAAACAGGTTACGCGATTACAACGCTCCGGAAACGGCACGCCATCGCAATCTTCTCCTGTCTCCCGGCGGTCATTACCGCAATATGATCCATAACGCGCGTTTGATCCTTCATTTAAACAAGTCTCACTGCAACCATCACCAGAAACCGCATTCCCGTCATCACAATCTTCGCCTGGCTCAAGCACACCATTACCACATTTCCAAATATAAAGATGAACATTCGCCGCGCTCTCCACGCTCGCCCGATTCATATTTGTATTAAATTCCGCGCCGATTTCCGCGTTAATACAAGCGTCGCTGCAATTCGGCCAACTATCTTTTACCTTTGGATCAGTAAAATCTATGGTCAAATTTCCCGAGCCAGACTTTATTTCACTCGGAATCTCGCCAGTAATCCGAACCGGCGAGCCAACTTCTGTTTCTGCCCGAGCTGTAGCAATGGTACGCGGAGTCGCACTGATTGCAACTACTGCCCTTATAATATCTGATGAAGTCCAGCGCCAATCATACGGACTACAGTCAATAGTTAGACAAACATCACCGGCGGCGTAACAAAGGCCATTATAATCTTGCGTCGCGTCAACACTCGTCAATGTCATTTCATAAGGCAAAACTCCCACCAAACCAATCGCGCAAGTTTCGTCACTGTCGCGAGTTTTAAATTGCCAAACATAGTCCCCGCCTTCCACACCGTCTCGATCGCCGTCCAAGAAAAATCCTCCGTCCGGACATCCGACGCCGCCGAGACAACTTTTTATTCCTGTGCCTGCAGCCACATCACTTTTTAAAGTTACTTGATACCAAGTATTTCGCGCCCAGCTGGTTGCAGGTTGAAAAACAAAACCATCCCGATCAGAAGAAATGGCCTCATGTTGAGGATAAAGCGCTCGCGCGGGTTTTATAGTTCTGGCTACACATGTTTGGTCAGCGCACTCTTCTACTAAAATATTTTCACTATTTATTGACGCTGAATTTATTTTTGTCGTAAAATGAGCTCTAACCTCGGCGTTAACACAAACCCGGTCTCCGCCATCTCGTCCAATCCAGGGCGAGGGAGAAGGCGGTGGCGGTGGCGGATTACTACAACTTTCCACCACTTGCGGATAAATCGGAAGCTGACCAGTAGAAAATTGCCAGAAATAATATCCTCTACCAGCGGCAGCCGCGCAAGCCACGGCGCAACTGCCATCGCGGCAGCATTGCTCCCCCGAAGGACAAGCCGCGCCCGCGCGGCAATCTTGAACTATAAAATTAACGCTATTACCCGTGGCTCCCCCGGAAGTAATATTAACCGGACCAGTTTGGGCTCCTGTTGGCACGGCCGTAGAAATCTCTGTGCCATCAATCGGCGTAACCGTCGCGGGAGTCGCGCGATAAAAATTAACTAAAGCGGACGCTCCAAATCTCTCTCCATCAATTCTCACCGGTAAATCAATCGGCCCGTTATCTAGAGTAATTTTACAAATGCCCGGCCCGGCCGTCCCTATATCAACCGTAAAATCTGAGGTGGTTAAATCACTTGTATCATCAGACTGGCCGCCCGCGGTTCCCGCGGTTGTAATTTTCAAAACATCTGTTACCGCACCGGCCGGTACCTTTACAATAATTTGATCATTTTTCCACCAATCTGCGCCGCAAGCCGCGGGAAAATCAGTCGCGGCTAAAATATCCGCGCCCAAAGCGTTCTTAAAAAATACCTGACCAGTCGCGTCCCCGAAATTGGCGCCGAAAATCGTCACATACTCGCCCACCGGTCCGTGCGTCGGAGAAAAACTTAAAATTCTCGGAGCGGCGGCCGTCGCGACAACTCTAAAATTAATTGGATTGCTATTTTGTCCGCCAACCACGACCTGAGCCGGAATGGTCGCCGGAGCAATTAAAGGGACAACCGCGCCAATACTTGTGGCCGTCCAAAGAATAACTCGTTCGGCTCGCGTACCGCCAAAAAGAATTTCACTTGTTCCTTGTGTTCCGCCAAATTGTGTGCCGGCAACAACGACTTCGAAACGGGGTTCTCCGCTGTCTGGCGTGATGGAACAAATTCCCGGCCGGCTTGTATCATTCACATCAAAATTCGGCAAAACCGGACCGCGTTCATCATCAGTTTGGTCAGTGTAGTCGGCCGCAGTCGCGCCGGTTGGCGGTGGAACAACAACTTTAATCGGACCATCAGTCGCACCCGCGGGCACAACCACAATAATCTGATTATTTTGCCATGTGGCTGAAGCGGGACAAGCAGGCGACCCAGCTAATACAGTATTAAAATAAACCTGTCCGAGGACATCGCCAAAACCTTCCCCATAAATTGTCACATAATTTCCCACTGCGCCGTCATTTGGCAAAACCGCGGTAATTGTAGGCAATGTTCGGCAAACCCCGCCAATGCACGTGCCGCTTCGGCAGTCGGCGCCGCTCGTGCAAGATCCTCCATCACAAGTTCCGCAATCAGCTCCGCCGCAATCAAGTCCGGTTTCGTCTCCATCTTGGCTACCATTAAAACAATGTGCCGCTCGGACAATAACATCCACGCCGCCGGAAGTCGTATTATTTGAATCAATATCAAAAGCTTTAGCAGTTAAAGTATGCCGCGAACCAGCCACGATGCCGGTCGTATCCCAGTCAAAAATTGAAGAATAATCACGCGGCGTTGGGCCACTTGGCGCGTCTGTGCCGAGCGTTCCGCCATTTGAAAAATATTCCAAATAAGAAACTCCCGCATCATCAGTGGCGTGCGCTTCAATTGAAACTATTACGTCCGCGGAAACCGATTGCCCCGGATCAGGATAAGTAATTCTCACTTCCGGTCCGGTCACGTCAACTAAATTTCCTGTTGTAAAATTGGCAATACAATTTGGCGCGAGCCCGCCGCAAACCAAATTTCTGCCATCAGCGCTTCTGAGCCCTGTTGTCGCTTCCACGGTAAATTCCGTATCCCCATCAAAACACTTTCTATCTTCATTCGGCGCCGGACAATTAGCGCTCGGAGTAAATTCCACGACCGTGCCGGAAGCACTCGCCGTTCCGTCCACCAAACTTCCGTCAGTCGTTTTTTTCACGGTTAAATTTCCAGTTAAAGTTGTCGCGTCAACATCTTTATTAAAGACAACCCGCACAACAACATTACGAATTGGAATCGCGCCATTCGGCTGAATACCGCGAATAACAAAAGAGTCTGAAGGCAAACCACCGCCGCCTCCGCCTCCACCGCCGCCTCCGCCTCCACCGCCGGGAGTTATGCCAGTCGCTTCCATTAATCTATTTAAAACAAACTGGGTAATCCCAAAAGAAAAAATAATAATAATCAAACCAATCACGCCGTTTACCAAAATCTTTTTTGCCTTACTGATTCTTTCTTCATTGCCGGCTGCCGTCATCCAAACAAAACCGCCGTATAAAACAATGGCCACAGCCACAATTCCCAAAAACCCAAGCGCCACGCGAATAATCTGCGCTGCGACAACTCGAGGATCTTGGGTTGGCAAAGCGATTTCATTCCCCACTTCGTTCACGCCAAAATCCTGGGCAAAAATCGTTGTAGCAAATAAAAATCCACTTGTGATTAAAAACAAGGTGAAAAGGATTTTTAAAATTTTTCTCTCGTGTGGTTTCATAATCTGGCCACACTAAAAATTATTGATAACCTGAAACTTTAAACTTTTTTGTTATTCTAAATCTATTTTAATGTGAATGTCTTAATAATCTGTTTGATTTCATCGGCAATCACAGACCATTTTTGGTTCTCCATCCCCGGCGCTCCTGCAAAATCTCCCGCGCCCTGGTAATAAAATGCGTATTGATTATTTTCTTTAATAAAAGTATGAGGATAATCAATATTTTCCGGATCATTTTTGTCTTCCAATCTTACAATATCAATTTTTATCCAACGATCTTTGTTTATTTTGGAAACGAGATCCATCGCCTTCACAATTTTATCCGCCCCAAGATTTAGGACATCTTTTTCTTCAATCGCTCCCCACTCCACGGGAAAAACCAATGAAAATCCATATTCACTATTTGTATAGGTGGTGGGTGTCGTAGCTGGTTTTAAAGTTAACTTAAAAGAATCGCTCTTTGCTTCATCCGGGGCGCAAAATACGCCGTTTACCCAACTCAATTGATATTCTTGATTTTCATCAAGCGAAACCACGACAAACTCGCTCGGCCAACTTTCCATCTCACCTGTCGGTTCATAAATGATTTCAAAATTTCCGCCAGCATCAACTTTATCTCCTCCGGTCAAATTTGACGCCATACTCAAACAACTCGGATCCATTTCGGAAACTGGAAATAGCCAAACTGTATAATTCGGCGTAGCTTTTCCCGTAATTTTTATACCTTCCGGAGAATTTTCCACTGTTGCTCCGCTTAACGGTGAAGTTACAGTCGGTTTAACAATTGTGGTTTGGACCGAAGCCGATTCTGGCACAGTTGGCTCGGCTTCTTTTGATTCCATATTTTGCCACCAATAAACTCCCCCGCCGACGATAAGAGCCGTGAGAACCACGGAAATTAACACCGCAATGACGGGAAATTTTTTAGGACTGGCTGGCTGCGTGATCGGCTGGTTTTCCATAAAATTTTAAATTATAAATTTATTCTATTGGCCACGTGCAACCCGCGCCAGTTGGGTCAGTACAACTTGTTCCCCCGGCCGGGCCAATTGGCTCATAAAAACAATTTTGATAAATATCTTTTATTCTATGCGTTGCCCGCGGAAAATATCTTACAAGCCGCTCAAGAACATCTTCCCCATCGCAAGTCGGCGCCGGAGCGGGCGCCACGGTACTTTCAATAAAATTTCCATGGTAAATTATGGCTTTGTGTTTTTCCGGCGTTCCTCCACGCGGTGTGGGCGTGCCAAGAGCGTCTGTCCCCTCTCCCCCCAAAGTAAACCAAATCGCGCATTTTTCTTGCTCGTTGTCGTCCAAAATAATATTCTCCGAAGAAAAACTTGTCACACTCATTTGTTTGCTAAACTGCATTTCAACAGGCGCATCGAGCGGGACATCGCCTACCTCCGCCGGCACATTGGGCGGACCGGGTTTTACCGCTTCAATCCGCGGCGGAATTAAATCAATTGTATTATTGGTAGAAAAATCCCAAGGATAATTATCAGCGGTCGGTCCTTCGGCCGTGCCGTTTCCATTGCCATCCAAAGAATTGCCGACGACATCGGTCGTGCCGGTGTAGGGCATTTCCGCTTCCGGCGGAGTTGTGCCAAGCCGCGCGGCTTTTACGGTCACGGCAATATCCGCATCAGAGGGCAAACAGAAAACATCGCCGCCGCAAGAATTTGTTCCGCACCGAAAATCCGTTGTAAATTCTATTGTTTTATATTGATTGCCAATTGCCCAAGTACCGGCAACCGGCCCGGGAACTGGCACTCCGTCGGCCAAAACTTCAATTTTATCAAATCCTTCTGAAGTTTTTCCGGCCACGGTCGTTGGATCCATGGCTTCATCAAAATTTACTTGTACTAAAATATTTCTGGCATTTTCTGTCCCATCTCCCGGAATCACGCTTTCCACTTTTGGCGGCGTAACATCAACAAAAGTGCTTACTTCAAAATCCCAGGCGTATCCATCGCCAAACGCGCCGGTGAACGCATCGCCTCCGTCGGCCTTTTTCAATCCAGGTTTCAATGCTACCGTATACCAAATATTTTCCGACGGACTTCCTAAAAGTTCCGCGGGATCAAAAGTGAAATTTTTCAAATCAGTGGTAAAACCGACTCTTGCCTGATTTGGCTGCAAAAAATTCTCTGGTTGTGGCGCGCCCGGCGTCGGCGGCGTACCGTATTCACCTTGAAGTGATTGATAAATTCTGATATTTTCACTTTTTATCGGTAAAATCGTAGCTGACGTAATAAGTACTCCCCCGAGCGTGTCATCACCAGGATTGGCTGGATCGTTAATTTCATAACCTTCAATAATCGTATCCAATGCCATCGGTTCTTTAAAAGTAATAATTACTTTCGTATTTCTCGCGATGCCCGTGCCGCCGCGCGGCGGATAATGACTTTCAATAATGCTGTTGCCGAGCGCTCCGCTGTAACGGCCCACTGCCGGCGGACCAGTCGGCCCTCCTCCGGGACCACCTCCGCCCGTAAGCGCACCTATTAAAGTATTTAAAACAAATTGCGTAATGCCAAAAGCCATTAAGATAATAACTAAACCAATTATTCCGTTCGTCAAAATCTTTTTGGCCGTGGCAATTTTTTCTTCATTCCCGGCCGAGGTCATCCATACAAATCCGCCGTAAAGAACAATGCCCACCGCGATGATTCCCAAAAAACCGAGCGCCACTCTTACGATTTTAGCGGCGATAACTCGAGGATCGCCTTCTACTAAATTAATCTGATTACCCACTTCATTCAAACCAAAATTTTGAGCTAAAGCTATTTGGACAAATAAAAGACTGACCGCGAGGACGGCTAAACAAGCTAAAATCTTTAACGCTTTTTTAACTTGCATGTGCGGCAAAGTTAAATTTTTTACTTTTGCGTTTTTGTTTTGGTTTACTTTTTCTCTAAAAATTCTTTCACCATTTTACTTACCGCGTCTCCGCTTGCTCTTCCGCCGGCCGCCTTCATCACCGCGCCCATTACTTTTCCAAAATCTCCCGGGCCAGAAGCGCCGAGCTCTTTAATTTTTTCTTCAACGATTTTTCTGAGCTCATCTTCCGGAAGTTCTGCCGGCAAATATTTTGCCAAAATTTCCATTTCTGATTTTTCTTTTGACGCTAGCTCAGCCCGCCCGCCTTTTTCGTAATCAGCGATCGAGTCTTTGTGTTTTTTGACTTCGGAATTTATGACCTTTATTACTTCATCATCTCCAAATTCTTTTCTTCCGCCGGCAATTTCCGCGTTCAAAATCGCGGCCCGAAGCAGGCCGAGGGTGGAAACCACGGCTTCATTCTTTTCTTTTCGGGCACCAACAAAATCTTTTTCGATTTGTTCTTTCAAAATCATGGTAGAGAACAAACTTACCTTCTAAATTTATTTCTTGTTTCAAACTCGTCTTTGAGTTTGCCGATTTTTTTCAAGTATTCGCGTTTTTTTTTGATTTCCTCGCGGCGAAGCGCTGAAGCGCGCTGCAAATTGCGGCTTTTTCCTGATGTATGGAATCTGATTTTTTTCGCTTGCAATAATTTTCCGCTTTGCTGAACGCGACGGCTAAATCTCCTCATCATGCTTTCAAAAGTTTCTCCCCTTTTTCTTTTTACTTCTTGAGCCATTCTTTCACCTCTCTTTCTTAAGATTATGATTATTTTATTATATGATAAATTTAATTATTTGACCACACCGTTTGTTAATTTCTTTTTCATTTCCTGAACAATCTTAACAAAATCCACGATTTCTTGAGAACCACCCTCCATATCCCTAATGATAATTGTGCCATCAAGCACTTCTTTTTGACCTAAAAGCAACGCGTACTTCGCGCCAAGCTTATTGGCAATTTCAAGCTGCTTTTTTAATCCCTCTTTAGTCAAGCCATGAGTAATATAAAATCCGGCACGACGCAAATCCTCAATCAGGGCAAAACTTTTCTTTCTCGCTTGTTCACCAAGCTGCGCCAAGAAAATATCCGGAACGGTAAGTGGAGGAACTTCAATGTTGTTTTCTTTTATTTTCAAAATCAACCGTTCCACGCCGAGCGCCACGCCGCAAGCCGGAGTAGGTCGACCACCCAAAATCTCAACCAGGTTGTCATATCTCCCCCCTCCACCCAAAGCTTCTAATTTTTGGTCCGTAGCCTGATTTTCTTCAGAAAAAAATTCAAAAACGGTTTTAGTGTAATAATCCAGGCCGCGCACAAGATATGGGTTCAAATTATAAGGAACAGCCGCGTCGTCAAGATATTCCAAAACTCGAACAAAATGATTTTTACAATCATCACAAAGATAATCAACAATTTGCGGCGCACCTTCTTTCAACGGCTCACAACCCGCTTCTTTACAATCTAAAATGCGCAAAGGATTTTTAATTAATCTTTTTTTACATTCTTCGCAAAGCGAGCTCCGGCGCTCGCGATAATAATTTACTAATTTATTTTTATAAGACTCACGGCACTTGGAGCAACCAATGCTATTTATCTGAACATTAATTTTTAATCCCAAAGACTGGATCAAGTTGTAGGTTAAAAAAATTATTTCCGCGTCAATCACAGCATTGCCATCACCCAAAGATTCAAAGCCAAACTGATGGAACGATCGAAGCCGGCCAGCTTGCGGACGTTCATGGCGAAACATCGGACCAAAATAAAAGAATTTTACCGGTTGCGGAAGATTTATCATGCCATGCTGAACATAAGCTCTCGCGATAGAAGCCGTTGCTTCGGGCCGCAGACATACATTTTCTCCGCCGCGATCAGTAAAGGTAAACATTTCCTTGCCAACAATGTCTGTTTCTCCGCCAACCGCCCGGTTAAATAAAGCTGTTTCTTCCAAAATCGGCGTCTCAATAAATTCATAACCGTAATTATTAGAAAAATTTTCCGCCCGAGTTTTAACTAAATGCCAATACTTATATTCTCCCGGCAAAAGATCTTTCATCCCCCGAAGCGTCTGAAAAACTCTTGTTTTTTGCGGACCAACAGCTTTACCTTTTTTCTGCTTTTTAACCGCTACTCGCGGCTTTTTTGCTTTTTTTTGAATTTTTACTTTTTTTGCCATACTTAATTACTGATTATACTCGGGTGTTTCAAAAACTTTTAACTTATTGAATGGCCAACCCCTAAACCACACCTTACCAACAATACTTTCTCTTTTAATCGGGCCAAAACTTCTTGAATCAAAACTCGCCAGACGGTTGTCGCCCATTATAAAATACTCGTCCATACCAAGAGAAATCGTCCGATCACCAAAAGTTTTAACATCATCATCTAAATAGTCTTCTTCAAGGCGTAATCCTTCTCGATTTTCGCTGTTAAAAACCGTAATTTTTCCGTCTTTTATTTCCAGCGTCTCGTTAGGTAAACCAAGAATTCTTTTTATAAAATACTGGCTCGGGTCCCGCGGATATTTGAAAACCACAATATCTCCCCTTTCCGGTTCGTTAAAGCGATAACTTATTTCATTAATAATCAAATATTCATGATCGAAAAAATTCGGCTCCATGGACGCGCCCTTGACGTAAAACGGCTGGATTAAAAAATATCGCACCGGCACGATGATGGCCAGAGAAATCAAAATCACCTTTATTATTTCCAACGTATACTCTGTAAAACGCTTTATAGTATTTTCTTTTTTAATTTGATTTCCGGATTCTACCGGCGGTTCAGCTTGTTCGGGTAAATTTTTATTTAATATTGGCATAATTTATTAACGTTAAATTAATATCAGGAAATTTTTTTGGTGGACGATGGAGGATTCGAACCTCCGACCTTTCGAATGTGAATCGAACGCTCTAACCAGCTGAGCTAATCGTCCGCAAGGGACGAAGTAACAAAATTTAAGCAAGACTCTCTTGCCTTTACCAAATTTATATTTTAATATCCACATTATAGCACGCGAACTTTATAAAAGCAAGTTATTTTTTATACCCGAAATATAGTCGATTTTAACTTAAAAAATATTAAAATTTCGCCTTTTACTGATTTTGTTATATAATGGAAAAATACCAAATAATTTTTACCTCAAAAAATAATGAAGATAAATCTCCTGGAAAAAAATCTAGCGCCAACTCCCAAAAAGGGTCTGTCTATTTTCTGGAAATCGGCGATTGCCTGCGCGGTTATCGCCCCGCTTTTTTTGGTTCAGACAACTTTCTTAAAAGGAAATTTCAATCCCTTTTTAAAAATTGGCGCGGCGCTGCAAACTTTTGAATTTAGCAACATTACCGAGTGGGTTAGCCAGATTGGAAAGTTAATCAGAAGCGAAGATAAAATTTTAAATGGAGAAAAAGACGGCCGAATAAATTTTTTACTGCTGGGCATGGGCGGGGCGGGACACGATGGCGCGTATCTTACCGACACAATGATTGTTGCCAGCTTCCAGCCCAAAGAAAAAAAAGTTGCCATGATTTCCATCCCCCGCGATTTAGCTGTTCCCATGTCTGGCTACGGCTGGCGGAAAATAAATAATGTTAACGCTTTTGCCGAAGCCAAAGAAAAAGGCAGCGGCGGTGAAGCTGCTATGGCGGTTGTAAGTGAAGTATTGGATATTCCTATACATTATTATATACGAGCCGATTTCCAGGGCTTTGAAACTTTAATTGATAAACTGGGTGGAGTTTCTGTATATGTTGACCGATCTTTCACTGACTACAAATATCCGACTGCCGACGAAAAATATCAAACTCTTACCTTTGAAGAAGGCTGGCAAACAATGGACGGCGATACGGCTTTAAAATTCGTCCGCTCCCGCCATGGCACGAATGGCGAAGCATCAGATTTCGCTCGAAGCAGGCGCCAGCAAAAAATTCTCGTGGCCTTAAAAGAAAAAATTCTTTCTTTCAGCACACTTTTAAATCCCATTAAAATCCAAAGTATTTTTGACGCAGTAAAAAATTCCATTGATACAAATATGGAAATGTGGGAAATTGTGCGAATGAGCCACTTGGCGCGCGACGTTGATACGGAAAAAATTATCCATCAAGTTTTAACCGCCGATCAAGAAGGACTGCTTGTGGCCGCGAACATTGACGGCGCCTATGTCCTGGAACCGCGGGCGGGAAATTTCAGTGAAATACAATTTTTAGTAAAAAATATTTTTAATGTCGCCTCTGAAATAAATTTTGAAGATAAACCCAAACCAACTTACCTTGAAATTCAAAATGGAACAAAGATAGCTGGCTTAGCTTCACGCACTGCTGAAATGCTCAAAAAATTTGATTACAAAATATCAAAAGTAAGTAACGCCGCCGAACAAAACCATGAAAAGACCATTATTTACGATCTGACCGAAGGGGCAAAAAATGACAACCTGAATTTTTTAAAAGAAAAATTAAACGCTGAGGTTTCTCTTTCTATTCCCTCATGGCTTACAAATTCAACTACTCCTGGAGAAATCGCCCTTTTTGATTCTTCTACAACGGCGGCAAATAATTCAACTGACTTTTTAATTATCCTTGGTAAAAACGTCACTTTCTAAATAACCATGAAATTTACTGTTGCTATTGTTGGCCGAGCCAACGTGGGAAAATCAACCCTCTTTAATCGCCTGCTTGAACGGCCGAAAGCAATTGTCTCCCCCCTGGCCGGAACAACTCGCGATCGAAATTACGGTCAAGCTCGTTGGCGCGGCCGTGATTTTGAAGTTGTTGATACCGGCGGTCTGGAAGCTGCGGAATTTTTTTCTGGAGGCATAAAAAAACAAGTGGATATTGCCATCCAAAAAGCCGACCTGGCGCTTTTTTTGGTTGATTTAAAAGATGGCCTTATGCCTCAAGACCGCGCCATCGCGAAATTTTTAAAAAAATTAAAAAAACCTGTTCTCCTGGTTGGCAACAAAGCTGATACACCGAAACTTTTTGACGAAGTAGAAAATAAAGAATGGTTAAAACTTACTTTCGGAAAACCCCTGGCCGTTTCCGCCGCGAATGGCGCCGGAACGGGAGATCTGCTTGATAAAATTTTTAAATTTTTAAAAAAAGAAAAATTTGACGAAAAAACACCTGAAGAAATCTCCGCCGTGACACCGATTAAAGTGGCAATTGTGGGAAAACCAAACGCCGGAAAATCTTCGCTTCTAAACTCACTTTTGGGAGAAGAGAGAGTTCTCGTCAGTGAAGTTCCTTTTACCACCCGCGAACCGCAGGATATGATTTTGCTTTATCGAGATCAACCATTTCTTTTAATTGACACTGTGGGAATGAGAAAGAAGGCGCGAATTGATCCTGGCTTGGAAAAAGTTGGTGTCCGAAGAAGCATTGCCGCCCTGGATCGGGCTGATGTTATTCTTTTTATCACTGAAGCTCAAGAACAAATGACCTCGCAAGATAAACATCTCTCCGAATTGATTTTAGAAAAAAATGCCGGTCTCATCATTGTTGCCAATAAATGGGATTTGGTAAAAAAAGAAGGACCGAAAACCATGAATCTTTTTGTGGACTACTACCATCGCTTCTTCCCCTACCTCGATTGGGCGCCCGTCGTTTTTGTGTCGGCGAAGACCGGAGAAAAAGTTGGAAAAATTCTTGACCTTGTTCTTGAAATAAAAAATAAGAGAGAAAAATTTATCAAATCTGAAGATTTAAAAAAATTTCTAAAAGAAACTTTAGCCAAGCACTGGACAATTATTCATCGCCGAAAAAAATCCGGCGCGGGCGCGCGGCCAAAACTAATCAATCTTGTCCAGGAAGGGATAAACCCCCCGAAATTTCATCTCGTCACTACTTCTAAAGCAGAGCTGCCTGAAGGTTTTATAAAATTTATTGAAAAAAAATTCCGCGAACGTTTTGATTTTACCGGCACGCCAATAAAATTGGGCGTAAGACATATCAAAAAAAATAAAGAATAATAATTTTATGAAAATTATTGTCGGCCTGGGAAATCCTGGGGAAAAATACGAGAACACGCGGCATAACGCTGGCTTCTTTATAATTGAAAATTTAAAACTAGAGAATGAAAATTTTTCCGGATGGAAATTAAATAAAAAATTCAACGCGGAAATTTCCGAAGGAAAGATTGGCGGGGGAAAAATTGTTTTGCTAAAACCCCTCACTTTTATGAATAACTCTGGACAAACCGTTGCCGCCGCCGCGCATTTTTACAAAATAAAACCGGATAATATTTTAGTAATCCACGACGACATCGATTTGCCGCTCGGGAAAATTAGAGTAAAAAAAGACGGGTCGTCTGGCGGCCACCGCGGCGTGGAATCGATTATTACGGCGCTCAATTCGGAAAATTTTTCCCGATTAAAAATCGGCGTCGGACCAAAGGAACGTCCAAAAAATTTTGACGCGGCAAATTTTGTTTTAAAAAAATTTAGCAAAAGCGAAGAAAAAACCGCCGGCGATATTACCAAAAAAGCAACCGAGGCGGTCGCTATGATTTTGGCCGAGGGAGTTAGCGCGGCGATGAATAAATTTAATTAAAAAAATAATCCCGCAGTACTGCGGGATACCAAAATTTTTAATTTTTCGTTTTTAACTTTTAATTTGAGGAGTGTGACGACGATTTTGTCCGTAACACTGCCTGCAAGCGTAAAGTCTATTCCGAAAACGGAAAAAACTTTAACTTATGGTTACTTGCTAGATCAGGAGGGGTGATCATCGCGTTCACCGCTCACAGGCAGAGGCACAAACACAATCTCAAATATCTTGATATCTTAACAGAAATTGCTGTTTTTTGTCAAGACTCAAGCTTCGAGATTTTACAACGGTTTTCATACTCTATCTGGAAATAAAATATCCTTCCATGAACTCCCAAGACGACTTAAAATACTGGGTCGCTATCTCCAAATATCCGAAAATTGGCGCAATCCGCCTCATGAAACTTTTTAATTTTTTCCATTCCATGAAAGAAGCCTGGGCGGCTTCTTTTTCTGATCTGCGAAGAGCCGGACTTGATGAAAATATTATCCATGATTTTCTGGCTCAAAAAATGATCATTAATCCTGACGCTGAATGGGAAAAGCTGGTTAAAGAAAACATCTCCATCCTAACAATAAACGATCCCGGATATCCAAAATTACTAAAAGAAATCTGGAATCCGCCCGCGATTTTATATGTTAAAGGCACTCTACCGGCTGATGATGAATTTAACTTAGCCGTTGTTGGCACAAGAAAAATTAGCACATACGGCCGACAATTAACCTCACTTTTAACCGGCGAATTAGTACAAAATGGTTTTAATATTATAAGCGGCCTGGCTTTGGGAGTTGACGCGCTTGCCCATCAAACAACCGTGCGGCTCGGCGGGAAAACCGTGGCCGTGCTCGGTTCTGGCATTGATAGTGAAAGTATTTATCCAACAGGAAATAGATTTCTGGCTTCGGAAATTATAAAAACCGGCGGAGCCATAATTTCTGAATATCCCCTGGGTACTGTTGCTCTGCCGGGAAATTTTCCCCACCGAAATCGCATCGTTTCTGGACTCTCTCTTGGCACGCTTGTAATTGAAGCGGCCGAAGAATCCGGCGCCCTAATCACTGCTCAATGCTCCTTGGAACAAAATCGCGAAGTTTTCGCCGTGCCTGGCAGTATTTTTAACCCCACTTCTGTTGGACCGAATAAATTGATAAAACTGGGTGCCAAAGCTGTAACGGAAGTCCGCGATATTTTGGAGACACTGAATTTAGTCCAAGCGGCCGATTTTACCCAAAATAAAAAAATTCTCCCCTCCTCCCCAGAAGAAGAGAAAATTTTATCAAATCTCTCGGCCGAACCGACTCACGTTGATAAGCTTATCGCCGCCTCAGGCCTTGACACAGCCAAAGTTGGTGCTATACTAACCCTTATGGAAATGAAGGGAATGGTAAAAAATTTGGGCGGAATGAACTATGTGCTCGGCAAATAAACATTAAAAATCAAAAAATAGTTTAGGCCAAAATTACTAATGCCTAATTCCTAATTTCTAATAAATGTCCAATGACAAAATGTCTAATGTCTAAATTTGGTCATTTGAAATTTGGGATTTGTTTAGAAATTAGATATTAGAAATTAAAAATTAATTATGAATCTAGTCATTGTCGAATCTCCGACAAAGGCAAAAACTATCAGTAAATTTTTGAGTAAAGACTTCGTAGTTAAGTCTTCTTTTGGTCATCTTCGCGATCTGCCACAAAAAGAAATGGGCATTGATATTGAACATGATTTCGCGCCCCATTATGTCGTGCCGAGAAAAAATCAGAAGACAGTTACTGATTTAAAAAAATCCGCCGCGAAAGCTAAATTCATTTACTTCGCGTCTGACGAAGACCGCGAAGGAGAAGCCATCTCTTGGCACTTAACTCAAATATTAAAGCCGAAAACCGGACAGGCTCGCCGGATTGCTTTTCATGAAATTACCAAAGATGCGATCTTAAAAGCCCTAGAAAATCCCCGCGACCTTGATTTAAATATGGTTGATGCCCAGCAAGCCCGTCGGGTTTTGGATCGCCTGGTTGGCTATGAACTCTCCCCCTTTCTCTGGAAAAAAGTCGCCAAAGGTTTATCCGCCGGCCGCGTCCAATCTGTCGCCGTCCGTTTAATTGTTGAACGCGAACGGGAAATTCAAAAATTTGTTCCTGAAGAATATTGGAATATTGAAGGCGATTTTCAGAAAGATGATGGTAAGGAAAAATTTTCCGCGAAATTGAATAAAATTAATAACAAAGTTTTAGAAAAATTTTCAATTAAATCAAAAAATGAAGCCGATAAAATTTTAAAAGATTTGGCAGGTCGGAATTATCGCGTGGTCAATATTGAAGAAAAAGAGACAAAACGCACTCCCCCGCCGCCTTTTATCACTTCAACCTTGCAACAAGATGCCAACCGCCGTTTAGGTTTTTCGGCGAAACAAACAATGCTCATTGCCCAACAATTATACGAAGGTGTGGATTTAGGCAACGAAGGTTCGGTTGGTTTGATTACCTATATGAGAACTGATTCAGTCAATCTCGCAGAAAAATTTCTGTCTGAATCGCGAGCATTCCTTAAAAAATCTTTTGGCGAAAAATATTTGGCTCCGAGTTCGCGGCGCTTTACAACCAAATCAAAACTCGCGCAAGAAGCTCACGAAGCAATACGCCCGACCGACGCCGCTCGCGATCCAGAATCCGTCCGGCCTTATTTAGATGATCACCAATTCAAACTTTATAATCTGATCTGGCGGCGGGCTATGGCTTCGCAAATGTCCGACGGGGCGCTTATTGGCACAGCTATAGACATTGAAGCAGAAAAATCCAGCGCAAAAATTTCTTATACTTTCCGCGCCAACGGCTTGACTATAAAATTTGATGGCTTCTTAAAAGTTTATGGCACAAGCCAAGAAACAATTTTACCTGTTTTCAAAATAAAAGAATTATTGGAATTATTAAAGTTAAATCCGAATCAGCATTTCACCGAACCGCCGGCCCGATATTCTGACGCTTCGCTTGTCAAAACGCTTGAAGAATATGGAATCGGCCGGCCATCAACTTACGCCCCAACAATTTCCACAATTATTGATCGCGGTTATGTTGAAAAAATTGAAGGACGAAGATTAAAACCAACTGAAATTGCCTTCACGGTGAACGATTTATTGGTGGAACATTTTCCAAATATTGTTGATTTTAAATTCACGGCTCGCATGGAAGACGACCTGGACGAAATTGCCGAAGGAAAAAAGAAATGGGTCCCGGTAATTAAAGAATTTTATATGCCATTCAAGGAAAACCTTGACCAAAAATACAAAGATGTCAGCAAGGCCGAAGAACCGACTGAAGAAGTTTGCGAAAAATGCGGATCGCCTATGGTTATTAAAACGGGACGTTATGGAAAATTTTTAGCTTGCAGCGGATTTCCCAAATGTCGAAATATCAAATCGCTCAGCGGCCAAACTGACGGCGGCCCGGCCGAACCGGAAACAACTGACGAAGTTTGCGACAAATGCGGCGCGCCCATGGTCATAAAACACGGACGCTTCGGAAAATTTTTATCTTGTTCAAAATATCCTGAATGTAAAAACATGAAGCCGCTCGTGAAGTCCACGGGCGTTGCCTGCTCCGAATGTGGCAAGGGAGAAATTGTGGAACGGCGTTCAAAGAGAGGAAAAACTTTCTATTCCTGCAACCGTTATCCTGACTGTAAATTCGCTCTCTGGTCAAAACCGACCGGAGAAAAATGTCCAAAGTGCGGAAGTTTATTGGTCTACGGAAAGGGCGACACCGTTACTTGTTCCAGTAAAGAATGCGATTATAAAAAATAATTTTCCCCTCCTGCCTGAGGAGGGGTTAGGGGTGGTGGGAGAAAAACATAATAGGACACAAAAAACACCTCGGCCTCCGCCGGGTGTTTTTATTATAATCAAAATTTATCTAAGTTCTTTGAGCTGTGATAGAGCCTGGCTCAACGCTGTAGTTAATTCTTCCAAGCCACTGATCAATTTTCGCTTTTTTTCTTCACTGTCTTTCTCTCTTTCGACAACGTTCATCAACTTCTCAAGACTGCCCTGATGGCGAATTAATATAGCCAGGGATTCCGTTGCTTCTTCCGGAGAAAAACCAAACCTATCTCCCCCGTGTTCAAGAATCCATTGCTGATCTCTTAGCGCCCGCATTTTTTCTTTACCGCCCTCCTCCATTATAACTGGAGACTCTCTGCCCTCTGTCATAAATTTAAAAAATTAATAATTAATTCCTCCACTTCCTATAGTACTCTCTCTGATTTTGTCAAAAATAAAAAAGACAGGGCCGAGACGGACCGTAACCCCTAAACCTATGGTGATGCTAGGGTGGTTGCTCGGACCCCGCCAATTTTATTAAAACATAAAAAAGAATAAAAATAAACACCCCGCCTTGCGGCGGGGTGTTTTGATTTGGGGTTGGTCCTCTATTTCACGAAGTGGAACAAAGGACTTACCTAGCATCACAAAGATATCATAGCATAGTTTCTGTCATTTTGTCAAGGGTTATTTACAAATTCCCCGTTTTAATCTAAAATTAATTTGTTATGATAACGATTGACGATTTAATCCAAAAAATTAAATTCTACGCGCCAAATGCCGACCTAGATTTGGTGCGCTTAGCTTTTGATTACGCCAAAAAAGCGCACAACGGACAAAAGCGACTTTCCGGCGAACCATATATTAATCACCCGCTTGCCACGGCCATGAATTTAGCGGAAATGAAATTACATCAAGATATTATCATCGCCGGTCTCCTGCACGATATCCCCGAAGAAACTCGTCCGGAAAACCCGGAAATCTCTATCCGAGAAATAAAACACAACTTTGGCGAAGAAGTGGCTTTCATGGTCCGCGGAATTACTAAACTAGGAAAAATAAAATATCGCGGCATGGAACGGTATTTAGAAAATTTGCGCAAAATGTTTATAGCTATGGCCGAAGATGTCCGAGTGATTTTCATCAAATTCGCTGATCGGCTGCATAATTTGGAAACGCTTGAAGCCCAGCCATCGGCAAAACAAAAACGCATTGCCATGGAAACAATGGAAATTTATGCCCCAATCGCAAACCGTCTCGGTATGGGTGAAATAAAAGGTCGTCTCGAAGATCTATCTTTTCCCCACCTTTATCCTAAAGATTTTGAAAAATTAAGAAAAGAAGTTGCGCCGCGCTACAAAGCCAAAGAAGAATATTTGAAAAAAATAAGGGTAAAACTTTTAAAAACCATTGCCAATTTTTCTTTAGGCGCACCAGGAGAAAAGAGCAGTGAACAGCGGATTAAAGTTTATTCGATCCACGGCCGAACCAAGCGTCTTTGGAGTATACATAAAAAATTACAGCAAAAAGGATATGACGATCTTTCAAAAATTTATGATTTAGTCGCCCTTCGAGTGATTGTGGAAACAGTGGCTGAATGCTACACGGTCTTGGGTATTATTCACCAATTATGGAAACCATTAAAAGGACGCATCAAGGACTATATCGCTCAACCAAAACCAAACGGCTATCAATCTCTTCACACTACAGTTTTTTGCGATGACGGTGAAATCGTGGAATTCCAAATCAGAACGAAAAAAATGCACGAAGAAGCCGAATTTGGTATTGCTTCGCACTGGTATTATGACGAAAAAGGATCAATGCCCGTTGCAAAAGATTTAAAATGGGTTAAAGAACTGACAAGGTGGAAAAAAGAATTTGAAGAGAATCAAAGATATTTAGAATCTTTAAAAATTGATGTTTTCCAAAACAGAATTTTTGTTTTCACGCCAAAAGGCGATGTTATTGATTTACCAGAAAATTCCACGCCGGTTGATTTCGCCTATACCCTACACTCTGATCTTGGAGACAAATGCGCTGGCGCTAAAATTAATGAGCAAATGACAAAACTTGATACAAAATTACAAAGTGGCGACGTCGTGGAAATTATAATTGATAAAAATAGAAAAACTCCTTCGTCCGATTGGCTGAAATTTGTAAAAACCAACGCCGCCCGGCATAAAATTAAAAGCCGACTGAAAACAAAGTAAAAAAATTAAAATAAAAATCACCCGCCGATTTGGCAGGTGGTTTTTTTGTATGTTATCTTTTGGAAATTTTTTTAATTATATCACTATATTCTTCATCACTATAAAAATGAATTATTATTTGGCCTTTCGCGCCTCTTTTCTTTATTTCCACCTTTGTCCCGAAAACACCGCGTAATAATTCTTCTTTAGCCGCGAGTGCCGGATCAACTTTTCTTTGTCTCACTCCTTTTACTTTTTTTACCGCGCTCTCTGTGTCGCGGACAGTCATTTCATTTTTCAAAATTTTAGAAAAATATTTTAATTGTGATTTCTCGTCGGGTAAAGACAAAAGTGTGCGACCGTGGCTTTCTTTTATCTTTCCACTTCGGAGCGCTTGTAAAATTTCTTCCGGCAAACTAAGCAAACGCAAAGTATTGGCAATAACTGGCCGACTTTTACCAACTCTTACTGCTACTTCTTCCTGTGTTAAATTAAATTCATCCATCAATCTTTGAAATGCCCTGCCCTCTTCAATCGGATTTAAATTTTTCCGTTGGATATTTTCAATTAAAGCCAGCTCTAATTTTTCCTGATCCTTGGCTGTCCGGACAATCGCCGGTACAGTTTTCAAATTCAAAAATTTCGCGGCGCGGTAACGGCGTTCGCCGGCGATTAACTCATAGTTTTCTGCGTCAATTTTTGTGACGACAAGGGGCTGCAAAATCCCATGTTCCTTGATGGAATTTATCAAATCCTCCAAATCCTGATAGCCAAAATCTTCGCGCGGCTGTTTCGGATTCGGCCGGATGTTTTTCACAGGAACGTCAACGAGGCGAACACCCTGTGGCGCCGCTTCAGCTCCGGAAGAAAACGCTTGAACTATTCTTTTTGGAGGAATTAATGAATTTAGTCCTCTGCCCAGACCATATGACATATATATAATTTAAATTTTTTAAAATTTAATTTCCAAAATTTCTCGCGCCAATCTTTCATATGCTTTAGCTCCCTTGCTTTTATCATCATAATGCAAAATCGTTAAACCATGAGATGGGGCCTCGGCTAATCTGACGTTTCTCGGAATAACCGACCGAAAAATTTTATTTGGAAAATATTGATACAGCTCTTTTAAAATTGCGTCCGAAAGTCCGACGCGGCTATCAAACATAGTAATGACCGCGCCCAAAATTTTTAAATCCGGCTTGAGGTTATCTTGGACCAATTTAATTGTTTCAAGTAATTGACCAAGCCCTTCCAGGGCGTAATACTCCGCCTGAACTGGGATAAAAACATGATCGGCCGCGGTTAAACTATTTATTGTCAAAAGCCCAAGCGACGGCGGGCAATCAATAATGATGTAATCAAAATCATTGCGTGCTTCAAGCAAAGCGTCATATAGACGAAATTCCCGCCTATCAGCACCAACAAGTTCCACGTTCGCTCCGGCCAAAGAAACCGTGGCTGGAGCAACTTTATAACCCTGAACAGGAGTATTTACAATAATATTTCTAAATGGTGATGCCCCGGCAATGGCTTCATATACACCCTTTTCTAAATTGCGATGATCAATACCAAGCCCAGAGGTAGCATTGGCCTGCGGATCCATGTCCACGAGAAGAACAAATTTTCCAAGGTGTGCCAAATAAGCGCCCAAATTTACGGCAGTCGTCGTTTTGCCCACTCCGCCTTTTTGGTTGACAATAGAAATAATTTGAGCCATAATAAATTATCTGCTCCTTAAGATTTAATCATTATACCCAACTATTGCTTTTTTGACAACTTTGTCGTAAAATAAGACTAAACTGACGCCGATGTGGCGGAACTGGCATACGCGTGCGACTCAAAATCGCATTCCCTTACGGGATTGTGGGTTCAACTCCCACCATCGGCACTTTGACAAAATATTATATATTAGTTATTCTAATATATAATATAAAATTATAGCGGGGTGGAGAAGTAGCATCTCGCCTGGCCCATAACCAGGAGATCGCCGGTGCAAATCCGGCCCCCGCAACCAAAAAATAATTGAATTATATAAAGCCGGGTTTGTAGGAAAGGGGTCGGGAAAACGTAGTTTTCCCGATTTGCGGAAATATTAAAACCGCGGGGTTTTAAAGAGCGAGGCGATAAATCCGGCCCCCGCAACCAAGTTTTTTTGTCTTTTTTAAATAAATCCAACGGTAGCGAGGCTGGGTAGCTCAGTTGGTTAGAGCGAGGGACTCATAAGCCCTAGGTCGTCGGTTCGATCCCGACCCCAGCCACCAAAGTTTTATGCTCTTAACAGTCCACGCTACAACCGGCGCCTTAATCGGCCAACAAGTAAATAATCCAATTTTAGCTTTTGTTTTAGGGTTCATATCTCATTTTGTTTTAGATATGATTCCTCACGGCGATCAAGATTGGATTGAAGAATATAAGAGCGACCAAAAGTCCAAAGCTAGAAAAATCATCTGCATTGTAGCCATAGATGCAATAATTTTATTTACTTTATTGGTTTCGCGATATTTCTACGGCGACTCCTTTGCTCCGAGTTTAAGTATCGCTTCAGGAATTCTCGGTGGCATTCTTCCTGATTTCATAGTCGCTTGCCATGAATTATCCGATAGACTCTTTAAAAATTTCTATCGATTCCATTTTATTGTCCATGATTTAATTAAAGTCAAACCAACAACTGCTCAAGGCCTAGCTTTTCAAGCCATTGTTACTGCCATTCTTTTATTAAATTTTATTTAGACAAAAACCCGACCTTGCGGTCGGTTTTTTTAATTTATTTTTTATTAAACGTTTGCGACTTCTCCGTAAACTTTAAGTGTTTCCTCAGCGCATTTCTTCCAGTTAAATTTTTCAGCCTGGATTATCCCTTTTTTACTAAGTTCTTCCCGTAAATTCCGATCCACTAAAATTTTTTCTAACGCACTGGAAATTTCTAAAACTTTTTCTGGATTAATAAGTATGGCAGCTTGACCGGCAATCTCTGGCAGAGAGGATTTATTTGATGTAATTGTCGGAACTCCAAGAGACAATGCCTCAAGCACTGGCAAACCAAATCCTTCATAGAAAGATGGAAAAATAAAACAAGCGGCACCTTTCATTAAAGAAAATTTTTCGCGACCGGGAACATAGCCAATATATTTTATCTCTCCGCTTTCCCCTAACTTTTTTTGGCACGCCTCAATTTCTTTAAAAACATTTTTATACTTCCATCCTCTAACCCCAGCTAAAATGAGCTGGTATTTTTTTTCTAAATTTTTATTTTTATAAATTAAACCGCAAAACGCCTGAACTAAGGCAACGATGTTTTTCCTCGGCTCAATCGTCCCTAAAAATAGGGCGTAATCATCTTTAAGGCCGTATTTTACCTTTAAATCTTCAAAACAAATTTCTGACTCTACGCCGCAGGCGGTTTCTTTTTTCGAAGGCAAATTTCTAAACTCCACCCCCTCATAAATCACTTCTACTTTCCCGGGATTTATTTTGAAAATTTCCGTAATATCTTTTTTGGTATTTTTTGAAACAGCGATAATTTTTTCTGCCTTTTTTAAACTTTTCGGAACCAACGTTTTAGTTGAAAAATTTTGACCTATCAAAAATTTTTTTGGAAACCACTCGGGATTTTTATATATAGCAAGATCATGAACCGTTACAACGGACTTTCCCTTGTAAGCCAAGGGCAAAGTATAGGCCGGCGAGTGGAAAACATCCAACTTTTCTTTCTCAATGGCGTTTGCCGTTAAAAGATGAGAAAAGGCAAAAGGTAGATAATGTTTATATTGATGAAATGGAAAAAATTTTATTTTTACATTTGGTGCGCCAACAATCATTTCTTCGGCGGCGTCTTTGGAAAGTAAATTATCAAAAAAAAGAACGTACTCGTTCTTTTTATCTATCTTCAGGAGATTTTTTATCAAAAAAAATGTGTAATGTCCAACGCCGGCAGCTTCTCCATAACCCGGATTTAAAATTGTTCTACAGTCAATGCCAATGCGCATAATATAATATTGTATGATTTTACCATTGATAATTTACAAATGCCCAATCAACCAAACCCTTAATTTCTTTAAATCTGTCTTCCGCAGTCGCACTGCCTAAAACCACGGCAATTATTTTATGTCCTCCGCGCATAACTTCCACCGCTAAATTATACCCCGATTCTTCTATATAACCAGTTTTTCCCCCAATAAAATTATATGGTTCATCATTTAAAAAACTCCAAAGTAATTCATCTGTACTTTTTACATAATAAGTTTTCCCACTTCCGATCGGGTTGAAGACATATCTTTTTTGCAATGTTGCTGACCTGACCTCTTCCCGCGCCAAGGCCGTAGCAACAAGTTTTGCCACATCACGAGCCGTTCCCTGATTTTCTGGCAAAAGGCCCGTTGGATCAACAAAAATTGTATCTTTTAAGCTAAGCTCCTCTGCTTTTTTATTCATTTCCGCGACAAAATCTTTTTGCTCCAAACCGGTGGAGCGCGCCAGGGCAATCGCGGCGTTATTAACTGACCCAACTAAAGCCATATTAAACAAATCCTTAACAGTCACTTCTTCCGGCGAACGAGCGTAAACAATGCCACCTTCACGATCGTCCGCTCTTGTCAAACGAATTACCTTATCCCAATCTGGGTCTTGATCCAAAAAAACCAAAACAGTCATCAGCTTGGTCAAACTGGCCAAAGGTGTTTTTTCCTGAGGATTTTTTGCAAATAAAACTGTACCCGTACCTTCGTCAAAAACCAATACTGATTTAGCCGTTGTTAAAATTCCAATACTCCGGCTATCTTCTTTCTTCCAAGGAGCGCGAGGTTCAGCTCTTGGTAAGCTAAATTGCTGGCCATCACCTTCACTTTGTGTATGGAGCGCCTCTTCCGCAATAATTTCGTCTGTTAAATCCGAAACAGTCGTCTCGGTGCTCCCTGGGGAATACGCAACAAACGGAGTAAAAATTAAGATTATACTTAGAATGATGGAAAACATCATACAGTAACTTTATCTTGCGACGGCGCGTCGGTTGATAAATTTAAAATTTTATCTAAAATTTCGCTCTTTGATAATTTATCATAATCAGGCAATTCACTTTGTTTAGTAATTCCGAGATAACGCATGAAGTCGAAAGTAATATTGAAAAGTGGCTCTCCGCCTTTGTCGGAATTTTTTGATTCCGCCAACCCCTTTATCATGAGGTTTCGTAAAATTAAACTGCAATTAACTCCGCGTATTTGTTCAAGATCGGATTTCGCGATTGGTCCACGATAAGCAATAATTGTTAACGTCTCAAGCGCCGGACGAGTCAATTCCCCAGTCATTTCATCTTTTAAAAAATCTTTTACCATTTTTGAAGAATCCCCACGGGTGGCCATTTGATATTCACCATCAATTTCCATGATTTGCACTCCTCTTTTATTATTTTCGCAATCGTCCGCCAAATCTGCTAATAATTTTTTAACCTCTTCTTTTTCCCCACCGACCTGCTCACATATTTTTTTCAAACTTAGGGGCCGACTCGCCACAAAAAGCAAACTTTCTATTTTTGATTTCAAATTAGCCATAAATAAATTATATTTTTATACTATCTCCTTTTTTAATATTAATTTCACCAAACATTTCCTCTTGTCGAACAACAATGTGTCTATGCTTTAAAAGTTCCAGTACGGCTAAAAAATGAACAATGATTTCTACCTTATCTTTTGCTTTAGAAATTATGGTATGAAATCTAACTTCAAGATTTTTTTGGATTAGATCTCTGATGTGCTGTATTTTCTCTTGGATAGAAATAGCGCTTTTAACTACGCCGCGCGGCAAACGAACAATCGGTTCAAGGTCTTCTATAATTTCGCGCATCACTAAGATTAATTTTTCTTTCGTAAGCCAGGCCGGTGGATTAAATAATATATCCCCCGCTCCAAGCGACGGCCGCTCACGGACAAAAGCAAAATGTTTTTTTAAAATCATTTTATGAATTACAAGCGATGCGTCGCGGTATTCTTTATAAATTTTAAGTTGTGCGGCCAAATCTGACCCATCACCTCCTTCAGGTTCGAGCGAAGGAAAAAGAGCTTTTGATTTTATCCAAAGAAGTTTTGCAGCCACCACCAAAAAATCTGCCATCTCTGCCGGATTAAGATTATCCATCCGCTCAATATATTCAACAAATTGATCGGCAATATAAGCGAGAGAAATATCCGTGATATTCATCTCCTCTTTCTCGATCATCTGTAGAAGAAGGTCGAACGGACCTTCAAATTTTTCTATTTTTACCTTATACATTTTTTAATAAACTCCTTCTTATTTTTTCTTCCCAAAAACTCCCATAATTCCACTTGTTGCTTTAAGAAAATTTTTTGCTGTCATTGCAACTGATTCTTCAAATGTTCCCGCTCCTGCAATGATCTGTTTTGCCCTAAGAATAGTTTTATCTATATAAACCGGAACTTTATAAATTTGGCCAAAGGGCGTTACGGCGCCAGGCTTAATTTTAAATACTTTTTTCATTATTCCTTCTCTGGTAATCTCGATTTTTTTCGCTTTAACTATTTTTTTTAACTTTCCTAGATCTAACTTATGCGAAGCCGGCAAAACCGCCAAAAGATAAATTTTATCCGCCTTTATCACCAAAGTTTTAGCAATTTCACCAAGCTTCACGCCAAGCGTCTGGGCCGCGTCATAAGCCGTATAAACAGTTTTGTGTCTAACTATTTTATACTTAATTTTAGCTTTGTCAAGATAACTCAAGAGTTTTTTTGGTATGGCCATATTTTTACTTTTTTTTATTTTTTCTTAAACGTGAAATCTGCCAAACCATAACTCCAATCATCGCGGCCGTAAAAATAATCCAAACAACACTAATCGCCGCCGCCATACTTGAATCATAAATTGTCCCCGTCCAATAATCAGCTCTATACGCCGACCATCCTAAAAAGAGAAGCGCGCCCAAAGAAACTGTAGTCAAAAGGGCTAAACTCTGAAGAATCCAGGCGACAATTTTGACGACCTTATGTTTAGAAAAAAACTGCAGCAAGGCGCAAAGAATAAAAACCAAACCAACGGGCGAGAGCACCCCTATCACAACAGAAATACTAAGAATTATTAAGAAAAGTAAAATGCCTGTCAAAACATTTTCCCAATCTGCTTCTGGTACTCCGATTTCATCGTTGTCATCCGCGTCACGAAAATACAAATCGTAAGTCATTTCTGACGGCTGCATATAACGCGATAATTTTGTCAGATAATATTTTCCCTCTTCTGGCTGGATCCAATAATCACCATTTGATTCAACTGCCAATTTTTCGATATCTTTTGATTTGATCCAACTGGCATAATTCGTAGTAAATCCAGGCAAATCTTTTTTATGGTCAGAAAAAACGTAAAGAAGAATATTCACGCCCGGCTGCCGTGGATAGTAGTAATCCGTAACCGGATAAGCTTCAACTGTGGCAGTATTCGCACCGACCGCAACACCCGCGCTCGCACTTCCGGCCTCGCCACTTTCCATCATGAGCGGAGTTGGTTCGGGATTAGGATATTTAAAATATTCAGCAATGCCGGAAATTTTTAAAGGAAAAACAATTTTTGAAGAAGCAAAAATAAACTTAAGCGGCACGGCATGGCCCTGTCTCAATTGCGCTTCAACTCCCCCGCTTATTGATTCAGTATCAAGTTTAATCGCGGTAAAATACCATTTATTATTAATGTAATCATCAAACAAATATTTCCCCTCTTCTGGAAATTGGTAATTATTATCTTTAAGCCATTTTGTTAAGGCCTCGGGATCATCAGCTTCAAGAACAGTGATGTCATAATACTCCACCTTTTTTGTTTCAAGAACCACTACGCCACCTTCAGCTGTTGCCGCGTCCCGCGCCGCGCCACTATACATCGGCGTAACCCGATAACTATATTCTGGAGCCGTTAATTTGTCCAAGGCGGTAAAAAGTTCATCAGTAGATTTAGAAACTTCGGGACGGGAAGGCGTGGGAACAATCCAGCTAAAATTTTCCGCGTCTCCTCGGAAAGTTACGGAAAGAATCATTGTTTCCGTGTTTTCATTGTGAAAAATCACGGCTTTTTGATCTGTTTCTTGAATCCAATAATCTGGCGGCGGAAAAATAGCGCCGTCGGCGGAGACAGCTGTCGGCATTACAAGAAGGATGAGGCTGATCGCGAGAATGATTTTTTTCATAAATTAATAAAATAAAATCGTTAATTATTATTTACTAAGGATTAATTGTTTTCCCATTGCCGCCCTTAACACATCATCCACGTCTTTGGCAAAAATAAATTTTAAATCTTTTCTAACATTATTTGGAAGCTCTTCCAAATCTTTTTCATTATCTTTTGGCAAAACTATCGTTTTGATGTCAGCCCGATGCGCAGCCAAAACTTTTTCCTTAACGCCGCCGATTTCCATAGCTCTGCCGCGGAGAGTCACTTCGCCGGTCATGCCAACATCTTTTTTAATAGGTCTTCCGGTCAGAACTGAAATAATTGCCGTAGCCATAGCCACGCCGGCCGAGGGACCGTCTTTCGGAATAGCCCCTGCAGGAACATGGATATGGATATCCGAATCTTTATAAAATTTATCTTTGATCCCGAAAACCTTAGCGCGTGAGCGAGCATAAGAATAAGCCGCTTGGGCCGACTCCTGCATCACTTTGCCCAATTGGCCGGTCAAAATTAACTGCCCCTTGCCCGGCATTTTAGTCGCTTCAATCAAAAGTATTTCTCCGCCAGCCTGTGTCCAGGCAAGCCCGGTTGCCACGCCAACTTCATCCTTTTTCTCGGCCATAGTCGTGTGATATTTGGCTGGCCCCAAGAATTGATGGAGATCGGAAATACCGACCTTATAATTTTTATGATCACCCTCGGCAATTTTTCGCGCCACCTTTCGGCAAACGGCGGCAATATTTCTTTCAAGTTCACGAACGCCAGCTTCCCGCGTATATTCTCTGATAATCGTCTTTAAAGCTGGTTCGGTAATTATCAATCTGCTACCGTTCTCGAGCCCATTTTCTTTTAATTGTTTTGGGAGTAAAAATTTTTCCGCGATATGAAATTTTTCTTCCTCAATATATCCAGGAAATTCAATCATCTCCATGCGGTCGCGGAGCGCCGGCGGGATTGTGTCTAAAATATTAGCCGTGGTAATAAACATCACATCCGATAAATCAAAGGGAACTTCAAGATAATGATCAGAAAAAGAATAATTTTGTTCCGGATCAAGCGCTTCTAATAATGCCGCTGATGGATCGCCGCGAAAGTCCGCGCCAACTTTATCAATTTCATCAAGCATAAAAACCGGATTTTTTGTACCAGCCGTATTTATCCCCTGGATAATCCTTCCGGGCAGAGCGCCAACATAAGTTCGGCGATGGCCGCGAATTTCAGCTTCATCGCGAATACCGCCGAGCGACATTCTAAAAAATTTTCTGCCAAGAGCTTTGGCGATAGCTTTACCGATTGAAGTTTTGCCTGTCCCCGGCGGACCGGAAAAACAAAGAATCGGGCCTTTTATTTTTCCCACTAATTTTTGCACTGCTAAATACTCAAGCACTCTTTCTTTAACTTTGTCTAAACCATAATGGTCGTCATCCAAAATATTTTTAGCTTTTTTAATATCAACTTTACTTTCGGTTTTTCTTGACCACGGTAACATAGCCAACCAATCCAAATAAGTTCTGATGTAAGAAATTTCCGGACTAAAGGAAGGCATTTTTTCAAGACGAGCCAACTCTTTTAAGGCTTGCTCTTTTGCCTCGGAAGGCATTCCCGCCTTTTCTATTTTTGCTTTTAACTCCTCAACTTCTGTTCGGCCGCCGGCCATCCCCAATTCCTTTTCAATCGTTTTCATCTGTTCACGCAAAAACATTTCTTTTTCCATTTTTCCCAATTCCTTTCCGGTTTCCGCCTGAATTTTTTGGGCCATGCGCAAAACTTTCAATTGCCGACCGATAGATTCCCCTAATTTTCCTAACTTCCCCTCAATGTTATCGGCCTCAAGAATTTCCTGCTTCTCTTCCACTTTAAAATCCAAATTTATGGTCATCAAATCCGCTAACTCCCAAGGATCGGTAATATTTAAAATTACTAAAAGTACATCAAACGGAACTGTCGCGCCGAGAGAAATACATTCCTTAAATTGATTAATCAGGCTATACATCAAGGCTTCAATCCGTTCGGTTTTTTTAACCATTGGTTCCGGCGCCGGTTCAACTTTAACTCTAACAAACGGATCAAATGATAAAAATTCCGTAATTTTTGCACGCATCATTCCTTCAACCACGATTCGGACAGAACCATCGGGCTGTTTTGTAATTTCCCTTATTTTAGCAAGCGTGCCGATGGAATAAAGATCGTCTTGGGTGATTTTGTCTCCCACGTCTCTTTTTTCCGCGACACAAACCGCTATTTGATCATGCTGCATGGCGTAGTCCAACGCCTTCATGGTCTTTTCCTTTTTAACTATCAAGGTCAATGCAACTCTCGGAAAAACAACAACGTCAACCAGCGGGATGACTGCTAATTCCTTTTTTGCCTTACTATCCATCGTGCCTGAAAATTTTTCTGCCTCCATAGTATAAATATTCTTTAATATTTAATACGAAATTTTTATTTAAATGGTAACACCGCTTGTTTACCCCGCAGACTTCTCGCCGCCTTTCTTCCGGCCGCTGTTAATTTTATTTCTTTAATAAACCACTTTTTAGGCGTCCGGACTCCGTAGCCAATAAGAAAACCCTTGTCAATTAATCTTTCCAGGGATTTTGTGACAATATTTACTCTATCATCCAGCTTGGGCGGCCGTTTTTGTTTGTCGTAAAACCTTAAAATTTTTCCACGGCCAAATTTGTCTTTTTCCGCGTAACCCAAGCCCAAAACATACCTTTGGAGATGGGATATTTTCATATATTTATGATAGCAAAAAAATGGCTTAATGTAAAATAAAAAAACGGCCATTTTGGCTGCTGATTTTACGCTTAACTTACTATTCAATTTTACTTAAATCTCCCTCTAAAACAATCGGCTGCATGGCGATGATTTCATCTTTATAGCCCATTTCTGGAATTGGATTTAAAAGAAAAATTTCTTTATTCAAAACATGAGCAAAACCCATTTCAAGTAATGAATTTCCGCCAATATAATTTGGAATACCATGACGTTCATTATTCAAAACCAAAATTGCATCACCACCCTTTATTTCATCAAAATAATAACGGATAAGCCCATGCTTTATTTTGTTGGCAGCTGATTCGCGATGCACTATTTCAGATGTCCCCATATCAGCATAATCGTATGTAAATTTTGGCAGGATAACTTCGTGACCATACTTCCGTAATTCTTTTTCCGCCGCCACCATTTCCTTGGCGAAAGTCATACTGCCGCAAATAACGATTTTCATATTATTTTTCCACAATTTTAATGTGCGCTTCTTTCAATTGCTGCTCCGGCAAATCCGACGGGGCCCCCATCATTAAATCGCGGGCATCGGAAGTTTTTGGGAAAGCCATCACTTCACGAATATTTGGTTCGCCGGCAAAAATCATCGCCAACCGATCAAGCCCCGGAGCAATACCGCCATGTGGCGGCGCGCCATAAGTAAAGGCTTCAAAGATATGGCCAAAACGCGCTTCGGCGTCATCTTTACCAACGCCAAGCAATCGGAAAATTTTTGACTGCAACGTTCGGTCATGAATTCTGATACTTCCTCCTCCAACTTCATAACCATTTAAAACCAAATCATAAGCATAAGCGCGAACATCAAGCGGATGTTCCTCTAAATCATCCATATCTTCCTTGTGCGGCATAGTAAATGGATGGTGGGAAGAAACCAATTTTTTTTCCGACTCAGACCATTCAAAAAGTGGAAAATCAATCACCCAACAAAAAGCTAATTCATTAGAATTTTTTTTATCTTCACGCAAATCCGGCTTGTCGGTTTTATATTTTTTCATTGCCTCGTCATAAGTCAAAACTGGAAAAGGCATCTTTTTAATTTTTTTATCCGGCACCACGGTTTTTGCCAAATGGATCATCAATTCTTCGGTTAATTTCATCACGTCCTCCTGTTCCGCAAAAGACATTTCCATATCAAGCTGAGTAAATTCCGGCTGGCGGTCGCCGCGCTGATCTTCATCGCGAAAACATCTGGCAATTTGAAAATATTTTTCAAAACCAGCGACCATCAATAACTGTTTAAATTGCTGTGGTGATTGTGGCAGAACATAAAATTTTCCGGCATGTAAGCGCGCCGGCACAATATATTCACGCGCGCCCTCTGGCGTGCCTTTGGTAATGTAGGGCGTTTCTATTTCTGCGAAATTACGCTCGTGCAAAAATTTTCTTATTTCATCAAGCATTTTGCTCCGCAATAAAATATTTGTTTTCATCCGCTCGCTTCGTAAATCAAGATATCTATATTTCATACGTAATTCTTCGCTGACGGGTGTTGTATCTTTATCAATTTCAAAAGGCAGCGTTTTTGATTCATTTAAAATCTCCAAATTTTTTGCTTCAAGTTCTACTGTGCCAGTTAACATTTTTGGGTTGATCATTTTCTCCGGACGTTTATTCACTTTCCCGGTAATGGCTACAACAAATTCTGACCGCAACTTGTCGGCTAACGTCATAAATTCTTTATCTTTGGAAGCAAAAACTATCTGAATTAAACCACTCGTATCACGAAGATCAATAAAAATAATTTTGCCCATATCTCGCCGGACATGAACCCAACCCTTAAGAATAACTTCTTCGCCAATTTTTGAAACTGTGTCTTTTATAAGCGTGCGAGTCATAAATAATTTTTATGGTCTTAATCTATTAATCATTCTTGGAAAAGGGATCGTTTCGCGAACATGATGAATGCCGCACATCCAGCCGGTGATGCGCTCCAACCCGTAACCAAAGCCTGAGTGAGGAACCGAGCCGTATTTTCTTAAATCTAAATACCATTGAAAATCTTCAAGCAGCATTTTTTCTTCTTTCATTCGCGCAAGCAATAAATCATAATTGTCTTCACGCTCCGAGCCACCGATGATTTCTCCGTGGCCTTCCGGCGCGATTAAATCTGAACCCAAAACCAGTTCGGGATTTTTTGGATCGCGTTTCATATAAAAAGCTTTAATTTGCCGTGGCCACTTTTCCACAAAAATCGGTACGTCGGAATCTTGAGTCAGCAAAGTTTCATCGTCAGCACCCAAATCTTCGCCATCTTTAATATCAGACCCTAACGCTTGAACTTTTTTAACCGCTTCATGATAAGTCATTCGCCCAAAGGGAGCTTGAACTTTTTCTAATTTGGAAATATCTCGTTCCAAAATTTCCAATTCTTTTCTATTTTTTTCTAAAACTTTTTTCACGATATGGCAGATCAATTCTTCCTGAATTTTCATATTGCCCTCGTGATTAACAAAAGCCGCCTCGGCGTCCATCATCCAAAATTCCGTTAAGTGTCGGCGAGTTTTTGATTTTTCCGCCCGGAAAGTCGGGCCAAAGTCAAAGCATCGGCCAAAACTCATTGCCGCGGCTTCAAGATAAAGTTGACCTGACTGCGCAAGATAAGCTTTTCCTAAATCAAAATACGGAACTTCAAAAAGGGTCGTTGTTCCCTCGCAGGCGGTCGGGGTCAAAATCGGCGTGTCAATTTTTATAAAACCATTCTGATTAAAATATTCATAAGTCGCGTTGATGACAGTATTTCTAACGCGAAGCGCCGCCCATTGTTTTGATGAGCGAAGCCAGAGGTGTCTTTGATCTAACAAAAAATCCGGGCCATGTTCTTTTTTTCCAATCGGGTACTCTTCAGCAATTTGAAGTATTTTTAAATTTTTAACTTGAAGTTCATACTCTTCTTTTTTGGGATGTTTACTGACAGTTCCGGAAATTTCTATCGAACTTTCTATAGTTATTTTTTCGCAAGCTTCCCAGATTTCTGGAGCTACTTCTTTTTTAGAAACAATCGCCTGGACAAAGCCTGAACCGTCACGAACTTGTAAAAAGAAAATGCTACCCGAGGAACGAAAATTAAAAATCCAGCCGCGAATCGCGACTTCCTGGCCTAAATATTGGCTAATATCTTTCAATAAAATCGTCTGCATATAATTGTTTAATTATAGATTATTTACCCAACAAAATCAAGATAAAAAGACCGACCAGTCGCTGCTGATCGGCGTACATACTCTCACTCCCTTCCTTCCGCGACTCGACCATCTTCGCCGCGGTCATTCTGCGCCTTGATGACTGCGAGTTCTTGTTTGAACTCACGCCACCATCGATTGAACTTGAAACTCGCCTTTGCAACTAAGATAAACCAAACGCCGAGGAAAGTGAGAGGCAGCGCGATGCTTAAGAATACCCACCCGCTCATTCCTCCGGCGATGTAATCCCAGTTCACGATGCCGATACACACCCAGACGAGCGCGGCCAGAAAGATTGCTAACCATGACGGAAAAGTCGCGCCGATGTTTAGTTCGGCGTTCTCTTTCTCGTTTTCCATCTCGCCCTCCTTCTGCCTCAACTTTATCATAAAACCAAAAAACGTCAATTTATTTTATAAAAAAGCCGATCCAGAATATTTTTCTGAATCGGCGAGAACGTTGGAACTGCTCCTATCTGTCAAGGAACAGCCGGCGGCGACAGGAAGGCACACCGCGGTCTTCTCTCCGACTATCCAACTGGCTAAAGTTCTGTGTCGGACCGCCAGAACTAAGCCAAAGTTCTGGCACGCATTGCCGGCGAATGCCGTTTCCTGACCACGGTTCACTCTGGTAGTCCGCATCAATCAACGCGAAGGCGTGATGAATGAGCGATTCCGGTGAGTGGAGAGCGAGAGCGATCGCTTCTTCCATAATGAGGCCGTGCCGGCAAGCGCGTTTGATCTCGCCCGTAACTTCGCCCGTAGTCCGGCCCACATTCCCAGCGCCGTCGTCCACGTCGCAAATGAGATGGGGCGATTTCGACTCACCGATTCCCTCGGGATTCCACAATTTGTCACACTCGAGACTCGAATAACCGTGCTTCTTTGCCACGACGAGCAGTTCCATTTGCTTCGCGACAGAAAGCATGGCGTGAGGAATCACGACAAGAAACGGGGTACGCTCGGGAATCGTCTCGCCGACCGCATGAAGAAGGCCCGTGGGCGAATCGGCGAGCATGGAAAGATAGAGTCGAAGATCTCTCTCTGCCCACCCGAGCGCCGTATGCCAACCACCTGCGACGAGTCGCTCCACCTGCCGATCAAACACCTGCCGAAGCAGAGTTCCTTCATCCGGACAACTCATCGGAAGCATTTACTCCTTCCTCCCAATTCCTTGGGTACAAAAAAACGGCGGAGGATTCCTCCTCCGCCGCCCCCTTTCAACGTTCTGAAATTGAGTTTATCAAATCTTTAATGTTTTGGTCAAATAGTTTATCCACATAAGGCTTTTTAGCTCTCTATCCCGATGAACCTCGGTAAAAATATCAATAATTTTTGCCAACTCCCCGACATGCGCTTTGGTAATTTTAAGCACCACTATTTTTTTAAAATTATTTTCTAAAACAAAACGTGAAATTTTTATCGCCGCAGTGGAAATCGGTAGCTCACCCCCGCCACACTGACCGCAAGTTAGTCCTCCTCTCCCCGCGTCAAAAAAATTTCTGCTCGGGGTAATTTTATTTTTACATTTAACGCAAGTATAAAGTTCTGGCATCCAACCGAGAATGGTTAATAATTTTAAAACAAAAAATTTTGATAAGATATATAATTTTAAAAAACTTTTAATTTTCACCTCATTAAAAATTTCTAAAATTTCCAAAAGCAATTCATAGATTTTTAAATCCGGATGATCAGTTTTAGTAAAAACATCCACTATTTCTAGACAAAAACTTGCAAGCACGGTTTTTCCTAAATCACTTTTGATATTTAAAAAATTTTTTTCTCTGGCAGCACCAGCAATTTGATAGTTTGTTTTCCCTGGTGCCACCATTAAATCAATCACGGAAAATAGTTCCAGGTGCCCAGCCATTTTACTTTTTATTTTTCGTACGCCCTTTGCCACCGCGGAAATTTTACCGAGCTCGTCGGTATAAATTACAAAAAGACGATCGCTTTCACGATAGTCTTGTTTTCTTAAAATTATACCTCGGACAAGACGCGTCATTTTTTTCTATCAAAAAAACTCTGCAAAATAATCATCGCCGCCACGGCGTCGCGTTCTTTCACGCCGGATTCTGCCATCAGTTTATCCACCATGGCGCTTGAAAATCTTTCATCTTCCATTTCTGTTGGCACCGCTAAATTATTTTTTAAAAAATCCACAAAACGCATAATTTCTTCTGCTTGCGGTCCGGTCTCGCTCGCCATGGTGAGCGGCAGACCGACTACAATTTTTCCAATATTTTCTTCAACACAAACTCTTTTAATCTCTGCCAATAAAAAATCTCTTCCCTTGTTTTCTAAAACGAAAAACGGCGAGGCTATTTTTGTCTCATCACTGCCGGTGGCAAACCCAACTCTTTTTTCACCGTAATCAATTCCTAAATAATTCATAATCTCGTCAAAACTTCATGGCCATTTTTAGTTACAGCTATAGTGTGTTCAAAATGGGCCGCAAGACTGCGGTCGGAGGTAACTACAGTCCATTCATCGTCTAAAGTTTCAACTTCCGCTCCGCCGGCGCAAACCATTGGTTCCGGGCAAATCGTCATGCCTTCCCGTAATTCAACTGGTTTATAAAAACGATCCAAAAAATTAGGAACATAAGGGGGTTCATGCACGCGTTTTCCGACACCATGCCCGACAAGGTCGCGCACTACAGAAAAATCATTTTTCTCAACATGCCCTTGAATGGCTCCGGCTATATCAGAAACAAAATTTCCCGGCTTGATTTGGGCGATCCCGGCTTCTAACGCTTCAGCTGTCACTCGAACTAATTTTTCTTTTTCGTCACTAATTTCACCTACAGCTACGGTAATCGCCGCATCAGTAAAAAGCCCTTCTGATCCGGCGGGATATTTCACTCCCAAATCAAGGCTAATAATATCACCTTCTTTTAAAACTCGTGATGGCAGCGCCGGCGCGTGAATAACTTCGTCATTAATTGAAGTGCAAAGTGTTGTTGGGAACGGAGTTGAGTTTGAATTTGACTGGTAATGTTTAAACGCTGGCACTGCTCCGTGCTCGGAAATTAATTTCTCGGCTAAAGAATTAAGCTCTCCGGTCGTTATGCCTGGACGAACCGCCTTACGCAATTCTTCCAAAACCATCGCTAAAATTCTGCCGCTTTGCCGCATAATTTTTATTTCTTCTGAAGTTTTTATGATTATTTTTTCCATGAATTTATTTAACTTTTTCTTCGAGTTTATTATCTATTTCCGCAAAAACTTTTTCAATGGGGCCAACCCCGTTTACCCTAATAATTTTTTCTTTTTTGCCATAATAATTTATAATAGGCTCTGTTTCCGCGTGATAAATTTGAAGCCTCTTCGCAATCGCTTCTGGCTTGTCGTCGTCGCGCGCTGTAAGTTTTTCTCCACAAACATCGCAAAGTTCATCCCGATGCGGAGGTTTATTTAAAATATTATAAATCGCACCGCATTTTGGGCAAACTCTCCGGCTGGCCAACCTTTTTTGAACTTCATCATCGTTTATTTCAAGTAAAATCGCCCAATCCAAACCAATATTTTTTTCCAAAACCGCCAGTTGATTCATATTCCGCGGATAGCCATCTAAAATAAACCCATGTTGATATTTTGAAGTAGCAAGTTCTCCGAGAACAATTTTATCCGTAATCTCATCGGGAACCAATTGTCCTTTATTAATTAACGCGGCAGCCAACCTACCAAGTTCTGTTTGTTTTTTAATTTCCTGGCGAAAAACCTCTCCGGTTGATAAAATTTCTAGGTTATATTTTTTTGCCAGCATTTCCGCCTGCGTGCCCTTTCCGGATCCTTGCGAGCCAAAAAGCGCTAATTTTAATTTTCCCATACCCCGTTAAAAATCTGACAATTTAATTTTGAGTAATTGTCAGAGTTAAAAATATTAATAAACTATAATGCGCCGCTATTTTATGCAGAAAAATTTTAATAATTTTTCTACCAAAGATTTCTAACGGGGCATAAATTCAGAAAACCCACACTAAAAACTGTGTGGGTTATTTGTAAATTAAATTTTTTAATTTTTGATAATCAACCGAAGAAATTTTTCCGGCTTTTACCATTCTAGAAAGTTCCGGTAGAACATGCAACCGATATTCTTCAACCGTTACTCCGCCAGACCCCATAAATCTTACAATAATGCTTTTTACGAACAACCGCTGTTCTTGATTCAAAGTTCCGATACGGAAAAGTGTTTTTTCTACCTCAATTGAAGTAGTAAAAAGCATTCCTTGCTTTTTAGCTCTACCGTTACTGCCGAAAATAATGTCTAAAAAACCCATACGATTTTAATTTAGATTTTAGACTATATTTTCCAAACTATAAATTACAACCCATCATACTCCCGCATAGTAAGCTGAGAATCAATTTGTCTGATAGTTTCAAGCACAACAGAAACAACAATCAAAACGCTTGTTCCGCCAAATTGCAAAACTTGCACGCCGGTAATTTGTTGTAAAATCATCGGCAAAACCGCGATAATCGCGAGAAATAGCGCTCCGGCCAGAATAATTCTTGAAGTCGTCGCACTAAGATACTGGGCAGTTGGCGCTCCCGGCCTTATGCCTGGGATAAAGCCTCCATTTTTTTGAAGATTATCGGCAATTTGCTGCGGATGAAAAATAACTGCTGTATAAAAATAGGTAAAACCAAAGACTAAAATAAAATAAAGCAAGCCATAAATAAATTGATTACGAAAAATATCAATCACCCATTGTGCTCCTCCGGCAATCCAAGCCGACTTAGCTTGCACAAAAAATTGAGCAACCATCGGCGGGAGAAGAATCAGGGAAATTGCAAAGATAATCGGAATTACACCAGCCATATTAACCCGAAGAGGCAAATGCGTTGAAGCGCCGCCATACATTTTTGTCCCGCGCACCTGTTTGGCGTAAGAAACCGGAACCTGCCGTTGACCCTCGGTAATAATTACTACTCCGACAATCGTGACTATCGCAATGATCGCAAAAATTATAAAGTTAAAAACTTGAGAAGCATCAAACACTACCAAAGCCTGCTGCACGGCGGCTGGCAAACCGCTTACAATTCCAGCAAAAATCAAAAGTGAAATACCATTTCCAATTTTTTTCTCGGAAATCAATTCACCTATCCACATCAGAAAAATCGTACCAGTGGTAATGGTCATAACCGTGCTAAAAAGGCGCCAAGGAGAAACGTCCGTAATAATAGGATTCGCTGATTGGCGAAGCATCGCAATCATGCTATAAGCTTGCAATGCCGCGAGCGGCACAGCTAAAATTCTTGTCCACTGATTTATTTTTTGTCTGCCATATTCTTCTTTCCCGAGTTCCTCCAAACGAGGGATAATCATCATTAATAACTGAAAAATAATTGATGCCGTGATGTACGGAGCAACGCCCAACATCACTACGGAAAAATTTTCCATGCTTCCGCCGGAAAAAACATTCAACAAACCAAGAATCTGGTTTGATTCAAAAAATTTTTTTAAATTTTCAAGGTCAACTCCCGGAACCGGAATATGCGCGGCTAAACGAAAAATGCCCAACATCAGAAGGACAAAAAGAATATTTTTGCGTAAATCAGGAATTTTCCAAATTTGGATAAATTTTTGCCACATATTAATGATTGGACAATATAACTATTATTGAATGATTTTTCCGCCTGCCTTTTCTATTTTTTCTTTGGCACTCCCAGAGACAGAACAATCCTTGATGATCAATTTCTTTTTTATTTCCCCACTACCTAAAATTTTCACCGCTACTTTCATTTTACCAACTAATCCTTTTTCTAACAATGTTTTCGGCGTAACACGTTCCCCGTCATTAAATTTCTTTTCCAAGTCTTTAACATTTACGGCAATCATTTTAGGATAAGGACTATTAAAACCGCGCAACTTCGGGGTGGACATAATAATCCTTCTCATACCCAAAATTTTGAGGCCTTTTCTACCACCTGATCTTGCGCGCTGCCCCTTCTGTCCCCTGCCACTATATGTGCCCGTGCTTCCAAGACCTCTCCCAACTCGCTTTACTTTTTTCCTTGATCCCGAAGATGATTTAATTGTGTGTAATGTTAACGCCATAAATTTATTTTCGCAATTCTAATTTCAACTTGCCTAAAGCATTAATCGTCGCTCTGCTATTATTAATTTTATTTTTTGATCCTAAAATTTTTCCAACTACGTTCGGCACGCCAGCCAATTCAAAAACATTCCGCATGGCTCCGCCCGCTTTAACACCCGTGCCTTTTGGCGCAGGTTTCAAAAGAACAACCGCTGCTCCGAATTTTTCTTTAATTTCGTAAGGAATCGTTTCGTTTTTTAACGGCACGGTTACTAAATTTTTTTCAGCCTTGATCCCTGCTTTAGCCACTGCTTGCGTCACATCTGATCCTTTAGCTACAGACATGCCGACGCGGCCTTTTTTGTCACCAACAATAACGCAGGCGCGAAATTTCATTCTTTTTCCGCCCGCCGTTACTCTCGTAACACGCGCTATCTCAAGAATTTTTTGTTCAAATTCTTTTTCCTTGTCAAATCCTTTTTCTCTTCTTTTTCCCTGGCCTCTTTTGTTAGGCATCATATATTAGACTTTATAAAATTAAAATTTAATTCCACCTTCTCTCGCGCCATCAGCGACCGCTTTTATTCTGCCATGATAGGCAAAACCGCCTCTATCAAAAATCACTGTTTCAATTCCTAATTTTTTTGCTTTTTCCGCAATTAATTTTCCTATCTCAAAAGCAATCGCAACTTTATTGGTTTTATCGCCAAGATTTTTCGGCGCAACCGGAACAACTCTCTTATTTTTACCCACCGCCTTTTTCCCCAAAGCAAAATCAGAAGCAGAGGCGAGCGTCTTACTATTAACATCATCTATCAGCTGGGCACTTATATGTTTGTCACTTCGAAAAACTGCGAGCCTTGGTCTTTTTTGGTCACCAAAAATTTTTGCCCTGACGCGTGACTGGCGTCTTGCTCTTTTTTTCTCTTTTATTTGCTGTAAATTTTTCATATCTCTAAAATTCTAAATTATTTTTATGCTCCAGCGCCGGCCGCTTTGGCCGCTTTTCCAGCTTTCTTAACAATCACTTCATCAACATATTTTATACCTTTTCCCTTATATGGTTCCGGTGGTTTTAATGCCCTGATCTCTGAAGCTACCGCCCCGACCAATCGTTTATCAATTCCGCTGATGGAAATAATATTTTTATCAATTCCTGCGGCGATACCCTTGGGGAGGGGAAAATCTACCGGATGAGAAAAACCGAGATTTAAAACAATTTTTTCTCCACTTAAAGCTGCTTTATAACCAACTCCGTTTATTTCTAATTTTTTTTCAAAACCAACTGTCACACCTATAATCATATTTTTTATCAAGCTACCATAAAGACCCCAAAGCGCTTTATCCGACTTCAATTCTGGATCTTTAACGGTTATTTTCAACTCATTATTTTCCAAAACAATAGACACTCGCGGATGGATAGTTTCTTTAAGTTCTCCCTTCGGCCCTTTGACCAAAACAAAAGCTTGCTCGATTTTTACCTCGACTCCCTTTGGAACTGGAATTAATTTTTTACCTATTCGAGACATTATCGCTTAAATTAATTTTAATTAATATATTTCACAAAGCACTTCTCCGCCCAATCCTCGCTTCCTGGCTTCAGCAGCGGTTAAAAGTCCGGACGACGTGGAAATAATCGCGACACCAATCCCTCCCAAAACTCTTGGCAAATCCGCTTTTGACGCGTAAACTCTTTTGCCCGGCTTGCTCACTCTTTTCAAACTTCTAACAGCAGGCGCACCATCTGTATCATATCTTAAAATAATTTTCATTTGCCTTTCTTTTTCCAAAACTTCTATCCCACCTACAAATTTTTCTGCTTCCATTATTTTGGCAATTTCAAACTTAATCCTTGAAAAAGGGATCTTAACCTCGTCCTTTTTTACAAGAACGGCGTTTCTAATTCTGGTAAGCATGTCTGAAATTGGATCCATAGTATTGATGCGATGTTTAATTTGTGTTTTTAAATAATTAACCGATTCTACCAGCTCGATTTCGTCACACCAGGAAGCTCTCCGCGATTGGCAAGTTCCCTAAAACATATCCTGCATAACTCAAATTTTCTCATATATCCCCTCTTTCTTCCACAACGCCAACATCGCCGAACTTCGCGTGTTTTAAATTTCGGTTTTTTAAGGGATTTGGAAATTTGTGCTTCAGTAGCCATATTTTGTTTATTCTATGCTTCCTGCATGGGAAAACCCATCAATTTTAATAAAGTTAATCCTTTTTCTCTGTTCCGCGCTGTGGTTTTAATTGTCACTTGCAAACCATGGATTTTCTCAATTTCTTCTGATCTAATTTCAGGAAAAGAAATGTTTTCCCTGAAACCAACTGATAAATTTCCTTCTTTGTCTAAAAATTTTTGAGAAATTCCACGGAAATCGCGAACTCGAGGGAAAGTAATGTTAATTAATTTATCAACAAAGTCATACATTCTCTGGCCGCGCAATGTCACAACTATACCGACCGGCATTCCTTTTCTTATCTTAAAATTAGAGATTGATTTTTTTGCTAAGGTTTTAACGGGTTTTTGTCCCGTGATTTTTCTTAAAGTGTCTTCAACAATATCCAAAAATTTAGCGTCTTTCAGCCCAGCGGATAATCCGGCAGTCACCACTACTTTTTCTATTTTAGGCACGGCTAAATTGTTTTTATAACCAAAAAGCTTCTTCATTTCCGGAATAACTTCTTTGGTATATTTTGTTTTAATCCTTGATTCGTTTTCCATATATTTAATTAATCTCGATTTATTCAATTACCTCTTTGCATTTCTTGCACATTCTTATTTTTTTACCATTCTCCAAAATTTTATAACTAACCCGCGTCAATTTATTACATTTACTACAAATCAACATCACGTTCGAAGCGCGAAACGGTGCTGGAAACTGAATACGCTGTCCTTTTTCTCCACCACGGCGGGGTCGCATGTGTTTAATCACCAAATTCAAACCTTCAACCACAATCTTTCTTTCTTCCGGAAAAACCTCAAGAACCTTTCCCTCCTTTCCCTTGTCTTTACCGGTGATAATTTTTACTTTATCTGATTTTTTTAATTTCATATATTTATAAAACCTCGGGGGCTAAAGAAATAATTTTTGTAAAACCTTTGGCGCGAAGTTCCCTCGCTACTGGCCCAAAAATTCTCGTCCCTTTTGGCTCCTTGCTCTTTTTATCAATAATAACCGCTGCATTATCATCAAATCTAACATAGGTTCCGTCCGGTCGACGCGTTTCCTTTCTTATTCTAATAATCACAGCATGGACCACATCGCTTTTTTTAACCATTCCGTGCGGCACCGCTACTTTCACAACGCAAGTGATGATGTCTGCGAGGCGCGCATATCTTTTTTTGTAACCGCCCAAAACTTTAATGCACTGGAGTTTTTTTGCTCCAGTATTATCTGCGACGGTTAACATTGTGCGGTGCTGAATCATATTTAATAAATTAAACTTTTATCTATTTAACAATTCTCCATCTCTTCTCTTTTGAAAGTGGCCTACATTCTTCAAAATTAACCTTATCTCCAATCTTGCATTCATTTTTTTCATCATGAACTTTGTATCTCTGGCTCCTCTTGTAGCGCTTGCCATACTTTGGGTGGACCTTAATTTCTATCACTTCAACGACGGCTGTCTTATCCATTCTATGAGAAACTACCACTCCTTTAAACTTTCTTTTATTTTTCTTTTCTGCTGACATAAGCGAATAAATTAATTATTTGAAACAATGGCCGGTTCATCTTTCACCACATTTTGCGTTTTTCTCTGTTTTTGCAAAGTCAAAATATGTGCAATCAGCTGTTTTTGAACTCTAATTTCGCGGACATTTTTATATTGCCGACCAGCCACCCTGAATTTAAGCGTCTGCAAATCTTCCTTTGCCTTGGAAAGCATGGCGCCGAGTTCTTTGTCACTTTTATTTTTTAATTCTTTAAACTTTGTCATATGAGTCAACTTCTATTTTGAAACAAAAATAGTTTTTATTGGTAATTTATGCGAAGCTAATCTCATTACTTCTTTTGCTGCTTCTGGGGTAATGCCATCCATTTCAAAAAGCACCATGCCGGGCTTTACCGGAACAACATAATGATCTACCGAACCCTTTCCGCCACCCATAGGAATTTCATTTCCTTTTGTGGTAACGGGTTTATCGGGGAATAATCTGATCCAAATTTTACCGCCCTTTTTCAAAGCTCTGATTAAAGTGCGTCTGACCGCTTCAATCTGTCTTGCTGTTATCCATGCGTATCCCATTGATTTCAAACCGAATTTTCCAAAACTAATCTCAGTCTTGCGGCTGGCAATACCTTTTGATCTTCTTCTTCCCTTAAAAACTTTTCTATGTTTTACTTTTTTAGGCGTTAACATATTTTTTACTTAAACACTTCTCCTTTGTAAATCCAAACTTTGAGGCCTACGGCGCCATAAATAGTGAAGGCCGCTCCGCCCGCGTAATCAATATCTGCGCGCAAAGTATGTAATGGAATTTTACCCCAAGAAAGAGTTTCTTCTCTCGCGATTTCCGCTCCGTCCAATCTTCCGGAAGCAACAACTTTAACTCCCTTGGCTCCAGCTCGCTCAACTCTTCCAATAGATTGTTTTAGCACTCTTCGAAAAGGGATTCTTTTTTCAATATCAGCAATCATTGATTGCAAAACCACTTCCGCCGAAGTGCTTGGATTCTGAACTTCCTGAACATTTAAATTCAACGTTGTCTTCTTATCCAAAAACTTTTCTTTGATTTTTTTTCTCAAATCTTCAATACCTGTTCCCGCGTGGCCAATAATCAAGCCTGGTTTTGCCGAATGAATAATAACTGTAACGGCGTTAGCTGTTCTTTCTATTTCTATTTTCGCCACCGCGGCTTCTTTAAGCGTCTTTTTCAAAAAATCTCTAATATCTACGTCCTGCCGCAATCTGGCCACGTAGTCTTTCTTGGCAAACCATTTTGAATTCCAGGTATAAATCTGGCTTTGCCCTGTTCTGAAAATTTTTGGATGCACTTTCTGTCCCATTGTGCTTGTAAATTAATTGTTTTTTATTTTGAACCCGTTTTACGCGGAAAAATCTTTTTCAAAAAACCTCTTGTTTTTTTCGCTTCTCCCTTTACTGGTGCTGATTTTTCTATTTGCTTTTTGGATTCCGTCTCTGTCTCGCGAGCTTCTTCTTTTGTTTTTTCTTTAGTAAAAGTTTTCAAGGTTTCTACTACTTTAGGTTTCTCTATCGTAGCAACTTTTGCTTCCGCTGGCTGTTTACTCTCCACTCTTTCACCAAGAACTAAATTAATATGTGCGGATCTCTTGCGAATAGGCGCTGCTCGACCAAAAGCGCGAGGGCGCCATCTTTTTAGAACCGGGCCGCCATCGACCGAGATTGATTTAATATACAAATTTTCTTTTTTTAACTTAAAATTATTCACCGCGTTAGCGATGCCGGAATTCAAAAGTTTCAAAACCGGCGTGGCAGCGGCCTTTGTCATAAACTGAAGCTGATTTATTGCTTCCGAAACGTCTAAACCGCGGACCAAGTCAATCACCCATCTTGTTTTCCGCGGAGACATTCTGACAAATTTTACTTGAGCTTTAATTTCCATAAATTATTTTTTAGAAGCCTCTGTTTTGGCCGCTGATGTTTCCGCTTTCGCAGTTTCGACCTGCTTCTGCTCTAATTCTTTTTGCATTTTACCGCCATGTCTAATAAATTTTCTTGTCGGAGAAAATTCACCCAATTTATGGCCAACCATATCTTCCACAATCAAAACCGGCAGATGCATTTTCCCATTATACACACCAATAGTAAAACCAACCATTTCTGGAGTAATTGTTGACGCTCTGGCCCAAGTTTTGATTATGGTTTTATCATTCGGTTTCAACTTTGAAACCTTGGTGAGTAATTTGGGGTCTACAAATGGACCCTTTTTCAGACTTCTCGACATATTTAATAATTTACTTTCTGCGTTTAATAATGAATTTATTCGACCATTTGTTAGCTTTCCTTGTTCTAACACCTAACGCGTGTTTCCCCCATCTTGTTTTTGGATATTTCAAACCAATCGGGGAAAGACCTTCTCCACCACCATGCGGATGATCAACTGGATTCATGGCTTTACCGCGGACAGTTGGTCTAAACCCCCTATATCTCATTCTTCCAGCCTTGCCCCAACGAATCAAGCGTCTATCTTTTGCTCCAACTTCTCCCACGGTTGCCATGCATTCTTTTTTAACAATTCTCACTTCTTTCGAAGGCATCTTGAGCTGCGCGTAAGGACCATCAACTGCCAAAAGTTGAACGCCCATGCCCGCGCTTCTTGCCAAAACTCCACCCATGCCCGGTTGTAACTCAATATTATGGATAATAGTACCAATCGGGATATTTTCGAGAGGCATGCGATTTCCAACTTTAACATCAATTTTATTTTTTGAAGAAATGATTTCTTCTCCAACCGCGAGCCCAAGAGGCGCGACAATATAACTTTTTTCTCCGTTACTATATTGCACAAGAGCGATGCGCGCGGTTCGATTTGGATCATATTCAATAGCTAAAACCTTTGCCGGAATATCGAACTTGCCGCGGATAAAATCAACATCGCGCAAATATCTTCTCGTTCCGCCGCCTCGATGCCGGACAGTAATTTTCCCGCCATTATTTCGACCAGAATTTTTCTTCTTGATAGAAATTAAAGATTTTTCTGGTTCAAACTTTGTAATATCTTCAAAAGTGTCCCCCGATGATTTTCGGCGGCCGGGACTTGTTGGATTGTGGACTTTAATCGGCATCTTTTAAACTTAAAATCTTAAATTATACTCCTTCGTAAACCTCAATTTTATCTCCTGGCTTTAACGTGACAATCGCCTTCTTCCATTTCTTTGTAGCCCCCAGAGTTTTTCCATATCTAACCTTTTTTCCTTTAACGCGGACAATGTTTACGCTTACTGGCTTGACTCCGTATGCTCGCTCAATTGCTTTTGCAATTTCAACTTTATTAGTTCGCAAGGAAACTTCAAAGACATATTGACCAAAAGGAGAAAGGTAAGAAGATTTTTCAGTAATCAAGGGTTTAATAAGCACGCCCAAAGTCTTTCCCATTTCTTTTTTAATCGTCTTTTTTTCCCTCGGTTCGGCGGCGACAACTTTTTTTTCTTCCTTTTTGCCTTCATCCTTGGGTGATTCTTTTTTTGTTCTAGAAAAAAGCGACATAATTGATTATTTCTTTAAAATTTCCTGCACGACTTTCAGTGTGCCGACCGGCAACATTAAATATTCATTATTTAACACATCTATCACGTTCAGATTTACCGATTCTATTGTTTTAAGGTAAGACAGATTAGCAGCTGATTTAATTATTTTTTTATCATTATCGGCTAAAACAAGCAACGTCTTTTTTCCTTTATTCGGTAATTTATTTAAAATTTCTAAAAACTTTTTAGTTTTAAAATTATCCAATTCTAATTTATCCAAAAGAATAATTTTTTCTTCTCTCGCCCGATCAGACAAACACATAAGCAGGGCTTTTCTTTTCATTTTCTTATTAATTTTTTGATGAAAATTTCTGTCATTTCTTGGACCAAAAACAACGCCGCCACCGACCCAAAGAGGTGAACGGATTGAACCTTGACGAGCTCGGCCAGTACCTTTTTGCCGCCATGGTTTGATGCCGCCGCCGCGGACTTCACCGCGATCTTTTGTATGGGCTAAAACTTGCCGGCGATTGGCCATCTGGGCGACTACGGCTTGATGAATCAAACCTTCTTTTGCTTCAACTTCAAACAAAGCGGAATCAAGTTTTTCTTCACCCACTACTTCGCCACTCATGTTGTAAACTTTTGCTTTCTGCATATATTATTTCTGGCTGATTAAAACTATCGCTCCCCTTTTTCCCGGAACAGCACCCTTAAGAGCTAAAATATTTTTCTCTACATCAACTTCTACAACTTCCAAATTTTTAATGGTCACGCGTTCTCCGCCCATTCGGCCAGCCATTCTTGTACCTTTAAAAACTCTCTGCACGCCACCGGCGCCAATTGAACCTGGCGCTCTCAAATTATCTTTGTGACCGTGCGTTGCCGGACCGCCGCGGAAATGGTGACGTTTCACTACACCAGCAAAACCCATGCCTCGAGAAATTCCAATCACCTGGACCTTTTCGCCTGGCGTCAAAATAGAAACATTAACCTCCTGACCGCGCGTATACTCCGCTGGTTTCTCCACGCCGATTTCGGTCAAATGTCTAAAATTTTCTAAATCTTTAAGATGTCCCGCTTTTGGTTTATTTAATTTTTTAACAATGTCAAAACCAATCTGTACCGCATTCACTCCGTCTTTTTCTTCAGTTTTTATCTGAGTCACCTTGCAGGGACCGGCTGAAATCAAAGTCACGGGAACGACCGTTCCGTCTTCCTTGAATTTCTGCGACATCTCTAATTTTTTACCCAGTATAAATTTCATAGTTCTTAAAACAATTTGCCCTCTATCTTGTTTTTTTAATTAACCCTCATTCCCTCTTTCAAAACAAAAAACCGAACTTAAAGCCGGTTTTCTATAACCCGGATTCTAAGTTGTTATAATTTCTTGGTTAATTGTAAAACCTTCCAAATAGTTAAAAGGCTAGTAGAGGTTTTGCATGCCCAAGTTTCTGGATTGATTTTTTAAAAATCACTTTTCCAAAAATTCGGGCACACATCTTTCTTTACTCTCCCTAAACTAATTAACTTACATCTTTATTTCCACGTCTACTCCAGCTGGTAAATTCAAATTAGTTAAAGCGTCTATTGTCTTCGGCGTGGGTTCTAAAATATCAATCAATCTTTTGTGTGTCCGCATTTCATACTGCTCCCGAGCGTCCTTATGGACGAAAGTTGAACGGTTGACCGTATACTTTCTAATCTCGGTAGGCAGAGGCGTTGGACCAGAAATTGAAGCGCCAGACCTTAAGGCTGTTTCAATAATAGTCTTTGCTGATTGATCAATGATTTTATGATCATAGGCTCGGATCTTGATTCTGATCCTCGCTCGCGCTTCTTCTTTTTCTACTTTTTCAGGAATTTTGTTTTCCATTTTATATTTGTCAAGTCCCGTCCCGCAATATTGCGGGACGGGATAAAACGATATTATTTTATAATTTTAGTCACTACGCCAGCACCAACAGTCTTACCGCCTTCGCGAATGGCAAATTTCTGTTTTTCTTCAAGGGCAACTGGCACAATTAATTTAATTTTCAGACTAACGGTATCGCCTGGCATAACCATTTCTGTGCCCGCGGGCAATTCCACTTCTCCGGTAACGTCAGTAGTTCTGATATAAAATTGCGGTTTGTAACCTTTGAAAAATGGTTTGTGGCGGCCACCTTCTTCTTTGGTTAAAGCAATAACCTCGGCTTCAAATTCTGTATGAGGAGTAACTGAACCTGGTTTTGCCAAAACTTGACCGCGTTCAACATCTTCTTTTTTAGTACCGCGGAGCAAAATGCCAGCGTTATCACCAGCTCTGCCTTCATCCAAAGATTTGTTAAACATTTCAATCCCAGTCACAACCGTTTTTTGAGTATCCTTCATGCCGATAATTTCCGCTTCGTCATTCAATTTAACCATACCTCTTTCAATTCTTCCTGTCACGACAGTGCCGCGGCCTTCAATTGAGAAAATATCTTCAATCGGCATCAAAAAGGGCTGATCAACTGGGCGTTGCGGCTCTGGAATATACTCATCCAAGGCTTTGGTTAGTTCCAAAATTGGCTTAGCAGCCTCTTCGTCGTTCGGATTTTGAAGAGCTTTTAGGGCTGATCCGCGGATAATCGGAGTGGTATCGCCAGGAAATTCATATTTTTTCAATAAATCCCTTACTTCTTCTTCCACCAAATCAATCAATTCCTTGTCCTCAACCATATCAACCTTATTTAAAAAGACGACAATATAAGGAACGCCAACTTGACGAGCTAACAAAATATGTTCTCGAGTCTGCGGCATTGGGCCATCGGTAGCTGAAACAACCAAAACAGCTCCATCCATCTGAGCCGCGCCGGTAATCATATTTTTAATATAGTCAGCATGGCCTGGACAATCTACGTGTGCATAATGGCGCTTTTCGGTTTCGTATTCAACGTGCGCAGTAGCAATAGTAATACCTCTCGCCTTTTCTTCTGGGGCGGAATCAATCTGGTCAACACTTTTATCAGAAGCTTTCATGCCGTGTGCTTTAAGCACACTTAAAATAGCCGCCGTTAAAGTGGTTTTGCCATGATCAACATGGCCGATAGTTCCCACATTCACGTGGGGTTTTGCTCGTTCAAATTTTTCTGCCATATTTTAAAACTCCTTACGCGACCCCTGATTTCTTCAGGGTTTTATCCAGCCGCAAATTAATAATTTTAGACTAATTTTAATTATAATACTTCCCTTCCCTTTTGGCAACTACTCCACCGGTTCAAAATAAAACTGGTTTTCTTCCTCTTTTCTTTCCGAGGTTTCATTCTCTTCTTGCGGCGGAATCATATCAATAACATTCTTAACCTCTTCACGCCACATAGCGATATCCTGATTTATTTTTTCTATTTTATCGGGTGCGCGGAAATTTGTCAAGTCTTCTGCCACCGGCCCCTTTTCCGCCAGTTTTTCATAATCTTCCATTTTCATCATTACATAAGCATCACCTTTTGCTGAATCGTAAAAAACAACCTTGTCCCCTGTTTTTTTTATTAGACTAAATAGTCTTTCAAAAATTTCTTTCATAATAGTTGTTTTAAAAAAATTTCCTTGAAATTTAAACTTTATTTTTTCCCTCTTTCTCCAATGATCGTTTCAGCGACATTTCTCGGAACTTCTGCATAATTTGCAAATTCCATATTATAAGAAGCTCGGCCCTGCGTCATAGAACGGAGAGAAGTGGCGTAGCCAAACATTTCCGCGAGCGGCACCATGGCATCAATAACTTTAATCCCGCTCCGGTCACGCATTTCCTGAATTTGGCCACGCTTGGAATTTAAATCGCCGATCACTTCACCCATAAATTGCTCTGGAGTCAAAACTTCCACTTTCATCATTGGCTCAAGCAAAACCAAGCCAGCTTTTTTCGCGCCATCTTGAACAGCCAAAGATCCGGCGATTTTAAAAGCCGCTTCCGAAGAGTCAACTTCATGGAAGGAACCGTCAAAAACTGTAGCCTTCACGTCAATCACGGGATAGCCGGCCAAAATGCCTTTTTCCAAAGCTTCTTTGGCACCTTTTCCAATCGGTGCGATGTATTCTTTTGGAATAACGCCGCCTTTAATTTCATCAACAAATTCAAAACCTTTTCCTTTTTCATTTGGTTCAACTCTAAGCCAGCAATGGCCATATTGACCGCGGCCACCCGATTGCCTGATATATTTTCCTTCGGCCTCTGCGGACTTTTTAATGGTTTCTTTATAAGCAACTTGCGGTTTGCCAACATTGGCTTCCACTTTAAATTCTCTTTTCATGCGGTCAACAATAATATCTAGGTGCAATTCACCCATGCCTGCAATAATGGTTTGCAAAGTTTCTTCATCAGTTCTGACGCGGAAAGTCGGATCTTCTTCAGCTAATTTTTGAAGGGCAGTACCCATTTTTTCCTGATCGGCTTTGGTTTTCGGTTCAACAGCAATGTCAATAACCGGTTCTGGAAAGACAATTGATTCGAGCATAACTGGATGATCCGGGTCGGTAAGAGTATGACCAGTAAAAGTGCTTTTTAAACCGACAGCCGCGGCAATTTCTCCGGCGTAAACCTCATCCACATCTTCGCGGTGATTAGCGTGCATCCGGACAATACGGCCGATTCTTTCTCGTTCGCCATTACTAACATTTAACACATATGATCCGGCTTTTATTGTTCCTGAATAAACTCTAAAAAAACAAAGTTTTCCGACATACGGGTCAGAGGCGACTTTAAAAGCCAGAGCAGTAAATGGTTCATCGTCAGTCGGCCGACGCGTAATTTTTTTCTCGTGATCCTTGGGATCAAAAGCTTCAATCGGCGGCACGTCGAGCGGGGACGGCAAATAATCGGCCACCGCGTCAAGCATAAATTGCACGCCTTTATTTTTTAGCGCGCTGCCACAAAGAACTGGAACAATATTATTCGCGATGACGGCTTTACGTAAAACTTTTTTCAAATCTGCAACCGGGATATCTTCCCCTGCTAAATATTTATTCATTAAAATTTCATCATTTTCCACGATGGCTTCAAGTAATTTCGCCCGATGTTGCTCAACCTTATCTTTCATGTCGGCAGGCACTTCTTCTTCGGAAATATCTTTGCCCATTTCGTCGTGATAAATATAAGATTTGCGAGTTAAAAGATCGATAATTCCCTTAAAATTAGCCTCCGTCCCGATTGGTAATTGGAGAGGATAAGCATTTTTTGTCAGCCGTTCGTGAATTGAATCAACGTCCTTGTAAAAATCGGCGCCGGTGCGATCCAATTTATTTATAAAACACATGCGCGGAACTTTATAGCCATCGGCATAATGCCAGTTAGTTTCTGATTGTGGTTCAACACCTGCCACGCCGTCAAAAATAACTACCGCGCCGTCCAAAACGCGCAACGATCTTTTAACTTCTACCGTAAAATCAATGTGGCCTGGAGTATCAATCAAATTGATGCGGACATCTTTCCAAAAACAAGTGGTAGCGGCCGACTGAATCGTGATGCCGCGTTCGCGCTCCTGTTCCATCCAATCCATTTCTGCGGCGCCTTCGTGTACTTCACCGATTTTATGTTTTTTCCCAGTGTAATACAAAACGCGTTCGGAAACAGTCGTTTTCCCGGCATCAATGTGAGCGATGATACCAATATTCCTTGTTTGTTCTTGAGTGTATTGTCTAGGCATAAATATTTGCAAAAATTAAAAACGTGCGAAATGAGCAAACGCTCGATTAGCTTCGGCCATGCGGTGGACGTCCATTTTCTTTTTCACGGCATCACCTTGATTTTGATAGGCGTCATTCAATTCATTAGCTAATTTTTCCGCCATTGGCTTGCCCTTTTTATGTCGCGCGGCGTCAATAATCCAATGATACGCTAAATAAATTTTTCGTTCACCGCGAACAGGAATTGGAATCTGGTAATTAGCGCCACCAACGCGTCGGCTTTTGACCTCAAGTGCCGGAGTAACATTTCTTGTCGCCTGATCAAAAATTTCTAAAGGATCTTGTTTCGTTTTTTCTTTAAGAATATCAAAAGCTTCGTAGACAATTCCTTGCGCTACGGTCTTTTTTCCCCTTTCCATAACATAATTAATAAACTTGGCAAGATTCATGCTTTTATATTTTGGATCGGGTAATATTTTTCTTTTTGGTGCTCGTTTACCGCGCATAAAATTATTTTTGTTTTATCAAATTAAATTATTTTCCTCTTTTCGCGCCGTAAATTGATCGGCCACGCTTTCGACCTTCCACGCCCTGGGTGTCATAAACTCCGCGAACTACGTGATATCTAACACCAGGTAAATCTTTAACACGACCGCCGCGGACCAAAACAATTGAGTGTTCCTGAAGATTATGTCCAACGCCAGGAATATAAGCAGTCACTTCCATACCGTTTGATAATCTGACTCTGCAAATTTTCCGCAAGGCAGAGTTTGGTTTTTTAGGCGTAACAGTTGTTACCTTAAGACAAACACCACGCTTAAAGGCGCTACCTTTTTTCAAATCTTTTCTCTTTCGGTGTAGTGTATCTAAAGTAGACTGAAGAGCCGGCGTCTTGGTCTTTTTAAAATTTGGTTTTCTTTTTCTTTTAACTAATTGATTTATAGTTGGCATATGCCTATTTTTCTTAACAATTTTTTTGTAAATTAAAAATGACAAAAAATCGAAAAATTTTGTCATCCTGATGCAGGGCAAAGTTTTAGCCACGCTTCGCCCATTGATAGTGGAACTCGTTCAAGATGAACCTATCTTTTTCTTACATTGTAAATATTACACAAATCCCTTACGGCCGTCAAGGGTAATTTTAAAAACCAAAAATTCGATCAATTAAAGATAAAACCGGGTCAATAACAAAACTGAAAATTGGAATATTCAAAAACCAACTCATAACCACAAGTCCAAGCAAAATTTGCGGCCCGTAAATATCCATAAATTGGCTAATATTTGGCCAACGGCGATCTACGATCAGATGTAAAAGATGGGAGCCATCAAGCGGCGGAATGGGAATTAAATTAAAAACCATCAAAACACCGTTAAAACCGACCAGGGCTCCTAAAAATAATATTAAAGAGCTTGACCCTAAAAATGGATAGGAAAATTTTAAAATTAAACCAAAAACAATAATTAAAAGTAGGTTGGACGCCGGCCCGGCCAAAGCCACGAGTGCCGGCCCATATTTTTGATTTTTTAAGTTATATGGATTGTAAGGCGCCGGCCTACCCCAACCAAAACCAATAAATAAGATTGCCAAAGTGCCCCATGGATCAAGATGAGCTAAGGGATTTAAGGTTAGCCGCCCCATTCGCTCGCCAGTCTGGTCGCCCTGCAGCCGCGCCGCCAAAACGTGGCAAAATTCATGAAAAGTTATGGAGATAACAAGAGCAACAAAGATGGCGAAAAATTTAACTGGCTCTACAAAAAGTAGACTGATAAGCATAATTTTATTGACACGTTTAATCGGCTATGATAATCTAAAAAAATCTTTATTAAAATAAACAAACAATATATGGCACGTAGATGCGACATTTGCGGCAAAGGTCCGCTCAGTTCTGCTTCAAGAAGCCACTCCAATATCAAATCCAAAAGACGGCTTT